>Ga0209810_1000028_pt1 | contig 505809 bp, 448 predicted proteins | sample Coa_R1_7_FD_187159 | JGI IMG/M metagenome (GOLD analysis project Ga0209810, IMG submission 187159) | Surface soil microbial communities from Centralia Pennsylvania, which are recovering from an underground coalmine fire - Coalmine... | ecosystem: Environmental > Terrestrial > Soil >...
AGAGACTCGAAAAGATAGCTGGCTAGTGCTGGCTGGTTGATCGTTGGAAACAACAAACGGTGTCCGGAAGAAGGCGGGCAGGCTACTGCATGCTGTTCCAGTGTACAGGCTTTTACATAGATGAAATGCTCGAATTTAACAAGCTTGTAAACGACTGGAACTTGGAAATAGTCCACAGCGCATTTGACCCCACGATCCTGGGAAGAAGGGAGGTTGAGCTCGCAGAGTTTGATTGCGAAGGATGCGAGAGAGCGCTTTTGGACCTTTCTACTAGTGATGTTCATTTTGATATGGTTGGCGAGATTCACGGTGTAGCGATCTTAGAGGAGGGTGAAGAGCAAGGATATCGGCAAACTATTCCTCTAGCTTCCTTACTACTACCTTCCTCATTAGCTGCTGTGTCTCGATCCTCAATGCCGGGCTGGAGATTCTCCCTTGCCTCTTCAAAGATTTCTCTTGCAGGCCCATAGAAGGTGTAACCTTCCCTCAAGAGACGTTCGAGGAAGGAGCCGTAAGTCTTGGTGTAATCCTCAGGCGGTCCGTCGTGTCTACTTTGCAATTTCACCCGAGGGAAGCTCCTTAACCTTGAACTTTCCCTCCTCCTCCAAATTTCCCTCGATTGGTATGCAGGCCTCGCTTCTCAGCTCTCCCGCCGGCGCGTCTTTAGGGTTATCGTAAAAGAGCCCTATCGGCAGATCAGCACTCACTGCCTGTTTTGAGTCAAGCCATCTCTTGAGCTCCATGAGTCCACTCCCCCATTTTTCGTAGGGGCCGACGAGCTCAACGTACGCAACCTTGATTGGACGCATCTTTTTCAATTTCACATCTTCTGAAGGCATCGCTTTTAGCTTCAGCATCCATTTTCCCGTGTGCAAACCTAGTTCCAAATGGCCTTCTAAAGAACATTAGCAAAAATTTCAAGCATACTTTCTTTTTTTCTTTGACAAATCGAGGAACTCTTTTTCCCCCGCTTTGAAGAAAGTATGAGTTCCTGTTCAGGACTTTGCTTCATATTCAGTGGTCGTTGTTATCGGGCTAAACACATTTACAACTTGATCGGATCGATTCGTTTCGCCTTTCTATCAAAATCAATCTCGACGATCTTTTTCCCTCTTTCCTTCCAAAAAAGAGAAAAAACAAATCCAAAAATCTCTTGTCGTCAAGTATCCGAACGAAATCAATAGCTTACTTGTGAGAGTATATCCTCCTGATCCATGAGAAAAAAAGGGACGGATCAAATGAAGACGGCTAGCGTTCGGAGTACTAGAACAGCCGTTCTTTTGCTTGGGCTTTAATCCCTCCTCCTTCCCCTCAAGTTCTCACCATGAAGCATTTCGTTTCCAAGCACAAAGAAGGCGCAGTCCTCGTAATCTTGATGATCGGCCTTGGGGCCGCACTTGCTTTCTATTCAGGTGAGACTGCCCCATTCAAGGCTAGCAACCTTCCAAGCGCAGGCCCTGAAACGCTCAAAACCTTTCAAGGATATTCGGAGCTTCGGGCCTTCGTCGATCAAAACGCGCAAAGCGCTCAGGAATATAGCGCAAGGAGCGGATTGTCTTTCTTTGGACCACCTGTAGAGCTTGGAGCTATCGCTACACCGGCCATGGAGTTTGGAGCATCGTCGATCGCTTCTTCCTCTCCTGCCTCTCAGCTATCCGAGGGCTTTACTGGAACGAACGTGCAAGTTCAAGGTGTTGACGAGCCAGACATAGTCAAAACAGATGGAACCCACCTGTTTGTCTCAACTAGTAGCACCGTTTCTATAATAGAAGCATACCCGCCGAGCTCCACGTCGATCGTCTCGAGTATTTCTCTTCAAGGTGGTAGCATCCTTGGGATAGAAGTCTCCGAGAACCGACTCATGGTGATCAACCAGCGGATCTCGAACACTACATACACGGACTTTCTCTTATACAACATTTCGGATGTGTCGTCTCCATCCCTTCTTGGAAACACGAGCATTGCTGGAAACTATGTTGCGGCTCGACTTTCAGAAGGTTACTTTTACGCGATAGTTCAACAGCCGCTCTATGAATTTGATTCGTCTGGAAAGGCGATAAGCTCTCTTCCCACGATCTTGGAGGACGGCCGAGCAAGTGTTCTCTTGCCGTCTTCGGTTTACTATACTCCCAACGGAGATCAGATTGTCTACTACACGATTGTCCTGAGTGTGAGCATGAAAAACTGGGAACCTAGTGCTGTTTGCGTACTCAGCGGCCCCTCATCGAATGTCTACGTCTCCTCGCAGAACATCTATGTTGTCTACTCGGACTATCGCATTTTCTACGCGGACGGAATACCTGGAGACGTGTTCACTGGCGGGGTGATTTCACCTGCCTTGGTTCCTTTCGAAAGCGAGAATAGCACGATATTTCGCGCTTCTTATTCGAGCGGGAGCGTGAAGGTCGAGGCAGTGGGCTCAGTTCCGGGGACGGTTTTGAACCAGTTCTCAATGGATGAATACAATGGATACTTCAGGGTGGCGACGAGCCGCTTCGTGAATCTCGGGAGCTCGGGAACCCAGAGCGACGATGATGTCTACGTGCTGGGCGAGAACATGAGCCAGATTTCGGCACTTCAAAACATCGCGCCGGGTGAGAATATTTACGCAGTGCGGTTCGTCGGAGAAATGGGGTACGTCGTTACATCCGAGCAGATCGACCCGCTATTTGCGATTTCCTTCAAAGACGTTTCGCATCCTGTCATCCTGAGTGCCCTAAAAACCACAGGATTTTCTGATTATTTGCAACCACTTTGGGGAGGAGGGTACCTCATCGGAGTTGGCAAGGACGCCATGCCTTCATCAGAGGGGAACTTTGCGTGGTATCTTGGGCTGAAAGTTTCTCTATACCGGATTTTTGGAAATGGAAGCTCCTCAGAGGTCGCAAGACTCCTGATTGGGGATCGAGGGACAGACTCGCCAGTTCTTTCGGATCACTTAGCTTTCACATTTGATCCTCAAAACAACTTGACTGTGATTCCTGTCCTTCTGGCTAAGGTGAGCCCCAGTGAGACTAGCAATAGTGGTGGCACAGGATATGAATCAGTTAGTCCGCCGCCTTATGGGAACTATGTTTGGCAGGGGGTATATGTGATCAGGGTGAGCCAGTCGGGTTTCTCGGTTCTTGGGAACGTGAGCCAGTATCCTTCTTCGGGGAACTATGGTGATTCACCAGTGGAAAACCTCGATATATCGCGGAGCGTAATCATTGGGGGCTATCTCTACACGATTTCGGCCGGAGAGGTGATGGTGAGCGTATTGTCAAATTTCTCAACGATTGCGAGGGTTACACTTCCGCCAAACTGAGACTCATTGTGGCATTGTTATTTTTCAGGCCTTAAGAGGCATTTTGAAACATTAGCACAAAGCTCTTCGACGACTTGGTGCTTTCACGTCGAGTTTCGAAGTATCCCGATAATCGGCTAAAGCCATTGTGTGAAAATTTTAGAATTTGCGCAGAAAGATCAGGATTTTTCAATTTTCCTGACAGTCCGATCATACACGATATCTATCACACTGCTTCCTATTTTTTGTCGAATTACTATGCGGGAAGGGCTAAATTGTCAAATAAATCCATGAAAGTTTTTTCCATAACTGTGACCCCTCCCTTGCCCCAACACGCCAGAAAAGAAAGAAGAGGTTCGCTTGAGATCATTTCAGACATTTTGAAAGTATGCGAAAGTGAAGCTAGCAAGACTTCACTAGTGTACAAGTGTAACTTGAACTTCAAATTGATTTCGAGATACTTGCAAATACTTACTGACAGTGGTTTGATTTATCAAGTTCAAAACGACGGCATAGTCCTTTACAAATGCACTGAAAAGGGACTTGATGTGAGCTCCGCTTTATCTCACGCAAAGGAGGCACTCGCTACGCCCTCAAGGGTTTTGTTTGAGCATCCAACAATTGTCGCCTGAGAAAAGTGATGCTGTTCACTTTCTTCGCTTTTGTTTCTTTTTCCTTCTGGCAGGGTTGCGCTAGGAAAAAAGAGTAATCCACATGAGATCAGAGAGATCCGAGCATACAGTTCTGTTTCAGAACAATGAAATCATGCGAGAGAAGTTTCAAGTACCCTGCTAATCCTCTGTTTTGCTGGTTGGAATGGTAATTGAAAATTCTCGCAGTAGTCATTCTGATTCTAACTTTCACTACAGTCTTTGCAGCTTACTTTGTCTACTATGAATACACACATCCTTCAACTACAACTAGACCTGTTCAAGTGCTTTCATATTCGACGACTGCGAATTATCAATACACGGCGTATTTGTTTCCAAACGACTTGTACAACGCGACTTCGATCACTAGTGGTGAGGGAACTCTGTTTACGAACCTGACAAAGTCGATAAGCGTAAGATTCGTTTACAGCGTGGTAGCTGATCGCGCCTCGGATGTGAGCCTCACGTGTGATTACACTGAATTTTTGATAGGCTCGACTTGGAACAAAACTCTGCTGGACGGATCTGTCCAAGCGGAAAATGCGTCTATTACGAGCACGTTTTTGACCAAGAACTTTACAGTCGATGTTCAGACCATTTCGAGCCTTGTCGAGTCGATAGACGGCGAGACTGGAATAGTTGATTCAAGTTACACGATTATGTTTGTTCCCACTATAGTTGGAAGCATCACGTCGAGCGGTGTTACGGGGAATTTTTTTGATCAACCTGTATTCAACTTCACTTTCTCAAGGGCTTATGGGAGCAGGGCAGGAATAATAGTCCCTTCCAACTCGACTTTCACCACACTTAGGAGCCTCGTTGCTGGCTCCTCGACTTATAACAATTCGTCTTCTTTCGATGGCTCTTACTTCATTCGTGTTGTATCCCTTCTTATCCTAGCAGCCTCTGGTACTTCATTGGGAGTGGCCGTTTTGTCGTATGAATTCAAGGACAACTCTCAGACAAAGCAGGCGAAAAAAACTGATGCCTTGGCAAGGAAGATTGCCCAGTATCAGGAGATTATTAGTTTGACACGTACGCCGCCTAAGACGAATAAGGGAACAATTATTGTCTCGAGTTTGGACGACTTGGTGAGGCTAGCCGATATGATGGGTAAGCCAGTTTTGCATTACCAGGGTGAAGGCGAGGGCGATGTATCGGAGTTTTACGTGCTCGATGGCGAGATTTGCTACGTATTTTCGTTTTCCTTCTCAGAAGATTTGGAAGGGAGAGAGATAAAAAAGAAGAAAGTGGAAAGCGAAAATGAAAGAGGATGAAAAAACCACAGCTAAAGCGCGGATCCAAAAGTCTTCCGCTGGAATCTTTCCTTGACTGAGCGACCTAAGGCGGCACATAGAGTATTACCCAATCGCTCGAAACGTCGCTTCCATCGAGGCTCAGTTTTCCATTCTTTCCAATAACGTAGTTGGTAGCCGTAATGTTGATGTCACCAGCTTGTCCTGGTGTAAATGAAACTGAGCAGCTAGAAGGAGGCTGCTTCTGGGTAAAAATGCACTGCCCATCGCCAGCTGGGAATTGTTTGTATGTCGTGGTAGGATAGAAGGTCCCAGAGGCGTTTGCGCTCCAAATTACCAAGATGCCGTTTCCATCTTGATCCGTCGCAGTGCAGGTGGATGCTTGTCCAACCACTGCCGGGGTGCATGAAACTGAGTAGTTTGGCGAGGGAGGAGGCTTACTTCCGTAGATCACGAGTGTGATAGTCGCGGTAGATTTTTCATAGTTGTTACCGAGGCCTTTCTGGAAGGTCACCGTGATAGATGAAGTGAAGGACTTTCCGGGTGCAAGTTTGGTTGGGATGGATCCGATGGAGGCTGTGAAACCCGTTCCCGAAGGGCTTATTTTTACTCCTGGAGTCGAGAGGGTAGCGGTTGTCTTTCCTTCGTTTTCAACAGTGTAAGAGATGCCTACGCTATCTCCGGGTGCAAAGGGAGATACTGTGAATGTTACAGAGCTCGACGGAAGAGCGGATGTCACCTGAAATACTGTATACGAAGGGCCACTGATCTTGCTCATCGAAGTGACAGCTAGCTGCACACCTGGCGGAGTCGGTGCGGCGTATCCAACCTCGACAGGAACGAGGATAGCAGTAGACACTAGAACGAAAGAGACGAGAAAGAAGATTGCTATTCGCATGAGCTTTGGATGTTTCAGTTCTCAGATCTATATAGCGATTGCCCGCTGGAGGGAGGGACAAGCTAACTTGCAAACGAGAAAGTGTAAAGCGTAACTTGATTTCTTAACCATGTTCAGAAACCAAATTACGAATCGAAGTTTCACGGCCAGATAAATATCTCGGCTTTCTCAGTTTCGCACATGATAAGCAAAACTGTACTTTACGCAGTTATCGGAATATCCCTCTTCGCAGTTTCAGGAATAGCATACGCGACATTCACTTCTTCAATCACGATCAACGGCACAGCCACAGCGGGAACTCTTAATCTATACGTTCAAGGAGCTTCTGGTGGTACAGGAACATATTCTAGCTGTTCTTGGTCAAACAATGAAGGGTCATCGATTACTCTCACTGTTTCAAATCTGTCACCTGGCGACTCCTGCTCTGCCACCGCAACTATCGAGAACTCTGGTAGTTTGCCATCAACATCGGAGACAAGCAGTTTGACTTCATCAAGCGGTCCAATCTGTACGTCTTCAGGCCAAACAAACTGTTTCGAAATAACAGACAACATGGGACTAAATAGTGAGACAGGAAGCGGTGGCACCAGCAGTTCCCCGATCGATGCCAACAATGCAAATTCTTTCACCTACGTCGTTACAGTCTCAATGCCAGCTGGATCGACGCAACAAGGCATCTCAGCTTCATTCACAATAACATTCACTGGTAGCGTCGGAAGTTAGAGCGGAAATATGTCTGCCACGAGCCTAGGTTTGACTTGCGGCAGATCCCCCTTTTTCTTGATTGCGAAAGTAGATGGGTTCGAGTCGGATTGAGTTCCAAGACACTTTTCATCTCAGTTCTTGCGATATGCTTGCTAGCTGCAACAGGAATAGGGTATGCGGTGTTCAGCTCAAGCATAATCCTGAATGGAGAGTCCAGTGCCGGAACTCTTACTCTAGAAATAACAAATCTTTTAGTTCAGAGCGGGCCAAATTATGTTAGTATAACTGACATATCTCCTCCACTTCCCTCAGGTGGCAACGTGAATTTCATAGTCGGCCCTTTTGCTCCCGGAGATAACGTAGTAATCGCTTACACGGTTCTCAATGCAGGATCACTGCCTGCGACAAGTCTCACGACAGTCGGTCCAAGTATTATCAACAAGCCGGGGTGCGACACGATTTTCGGCATTAGCAGTGTCGGCACGACTCCACTTTCTCTGGGCGCTGGTGACTCTTTCACTTCTACGATTGGAATAGAGCTTCACTCAGGTATAGGCAACCAATTCGAAGGATGCACAGCGACTGTTACGTTCTCGATTACCGGTTCAGTCGGCTCGTAGCGTACCCTTTCAGTTTGATGGAAAGAATCCGAGCTGTGTGAGCTCACCCGTTTAATCGCAAAGAGAACTCTCGACTTTTTCCTTCTTTCTCCTTCTCATTAATAGAAACGAATAAGTGAAACTTGCAAATTCTTTTGAAAAGAATGGCAACAGCTCTTTCGAAGCTCTCGCCTTACTTCCTCTTTCTCGCATGCCTCGGGATCTTTCAGCTTTATTTCTACCTCCTTCCGCCGAACTTGTCTGTTTTCGAGTCCTACGGCACTAACATAATTGTTTACGCTTCTCTTGTTGGGGTTTTCGTATTTTTCGTCAAGGTCATAGAAAGGTCCGATTTCAGAGATTATGGATTTCGCACAAGAGGAGAGAGCATTTCCAAAATAGCGATAATCGCAGTCTTGCTTTCTCTTCTCTATTTCGTAATCACTCTCGAACCCGGCTTCTACTTTGGTTTCGAAAAGAGTTTACCTGCATCGCCTGCGACTTTTGGTTTTTTTCTTTTCAGCGCCCCGCTCGTTGCTGTATCAGAAGAAGCCGTGTACCGAGGTTACATCCTAAACAAGCTTTCGAGGAGTACATCCTTCAACCTAGCGCTCGTGATATCTGCTGTTCTCTACGGTGTGCAGCTCACAAATTTTGTGGAGCTTCCTCGAATGAACCCAAGTGCCATAGTCCAGCACCTATTTACGAGCACCTTCTCTGGAGCGGCTTTGGGGATAGTTATGGGTTTTTACTTTTACAAATCGGTTTGGAGCCTTTTGGGCCCTGTAGTGTTCAGAATCGCCTTATACTACGAAACATATCTTACGCCAATCTTGGCCAAGAGCTCTGGTTGGGAGATCACTTTCGTCTTCTCATTGATTGCATTTGGAGCAGTCATCGTAGCTGTGAGCGCCCTGATAAGGGAGCCTCGCTTTCTCGCAAGGCGCTTTCTCGGAGAGAATGCGAGACCGCTGAAATTCAGGATTCGCGAAAAGGATGCTCAGAAGAAGCGATCTGAGAAGCTCGCCAAGGAAATAGCCATTGCGGCGGCTGTTTTGATTGCAATCACCGTTGTTATGCCTACTGTCGATCTGAGTACTGGTTACCGTTCTTATGCGATAGCCTCAGGGAGCATGCAACCCACGCTCTTTAGGGGAGATCTTCTGATAACTGAAAGAGTTAGCAGCCCTAGTCAGATCCGGGTTGGGGACATAATAGCTTTCAATTCTTCTGGGCTGAACGGTCCGATAACTCATAGGGTGATAGCTGAGTATGCAACGCCCAGCGGAGTCATTTACATTACTAAGGGAGATTTCAATCCAAGTGCTGATCCGAACCCCGTACCATTCAGCAAAGTCGAAGGAAAGGCAGTTTTCGAGATTCCTTTGGTCGGATACTTGGTACTGAGTCCTCCCCTCACTTTCTCGATACTGGCAGTAATCGTTCTAGGGTCGTTAGCTGGGGCCGCAGATAGTGGGAGGGAAGAGCGAAATAAGAGACGGCGCAGAGCGGTAATTTTCGAAACTCGATGAAGCCATATTTAGCAATGTCAGAAAGCCGATCGTGAACAATCTATAAAGATGTAATTTGACATCTTAACAGCCTCAATATTTACCAAGTCGGGGGGAAGATCTCGCGATTTCCTTTCGAGCGATTGAGCCTACTTGGTCTCGATATTTCCTACGGTCAGGCCTTTCTTAGCAAGTGATCCATATTTATTTAGATTCAGCTTAGCCTTGTTCCACACTTTGTGCAAAATTGTGCGGAATTACTCACTTGCGATCCGCAGTTGTGGCAGAACTTTCCAACCGTTTGGGTGCTTGTAATTACTTGTGGCTGGGCAAAAGGAATCGCTGGCGGCGCAGGCTGATTTTTTTCGATGAGCTGAGCGTGCAAGCCACCCCCGAAAAAGCCCTTTCCGAGTCTAGTTGCAAGAACGTATTGCGTACCACACTTCTCGCAGATGGCATCTGGCATCATAGTTTCTAGAACCCTCCCCTTACACTTAGGGCACCGAATCTTGTTGAGCGCAGCTTCAAAGATCTGATGCTGTCTTTCTGACAATTTTCCTTCCACTTCTCCTTTCCTTGGGGGATTTCGCTTTTCGATTCATTTATCACTTGTAGATTGGAGCTCCACATTGAGAGCAGGTCTTACTTCTCACTAAATCATTTAGAGCGTTACAATACTTGCACGGAATTTTTACCACCTCTCTTTCCACAATAGTGGTTGTCGTCGCTGTTGTTGCTGTCTGAGAAGGCTGAAAAGTATGGGAACCTTGGGCAATCATGGTATTTATTTTTCCTATCCACACATTCGCGTGCATAGCGATGCGAATGGCAATTAGATTTGATTTGAAACCATTGTTTGCATCCTTTGCGCTTATCACAATCTCCTGCGAGTTAAAGCGGCCGAATCTCACAGATAATGATTGAATTTGATTCAGGGAAATGCCTAGATGAACGTACTTCTTGTTCAGAAGACCTTGAGAATATTCGAAAACCAGTCTCCTGTCGGTCAAGTAGAGCGTCCCTTGACCCACCTGAGGATGGTAGGCAACTACTTGATCAATTTGTCTCTCACCGGGAGCGAGTGAAAGCATGACCTTGCGTCGTGGGAAAAAAGACATTACGACGACTATTATTTCATTCAGATTTCAAAATATGAATTATTAATTCACATTCGGTTGATTTTACAATTAATTTTTTCTTGATACTTTTTACCGTTCCTTGCTGTTATTTCTGAATGTTTTGGATAGGAACCTATCCAAGGGATCAGGGTGGAAATGAAGGACGAGTGATCGCTTTCCGTGAAAAACCATCGGTGTTCCTTCGGATGAAATAGTTACTAGAATCTCGAAATCGGTCTTTCGTTTTTCCTTTTGTGTCGAAGCATATACTTCCCGAATATATTTTGCGAGCCTTGTCTCAGCCAGCTTCTTAGCCCTTTGTTTCATAGACTCCTCAAGTCTCTCAATTCTTCTTCTTCTTGCTTTCTCCTCAATTCTTATTCGATGGTATGTTTAAAAAAACGTGTCTTTTCTCAAGATGTTTGATCTATCTTCGGTATGTCCTCCAATATCGAGCATAATAGGAGAACAAAGTAGGGTTGCTCATCACGATGTCATTTATTTTCTTAGCTTTTTCCTTGGTTTTTGCAGCAGGAGTGCTTAGTGTTTTCTTTGAGTTCTATCTGGTTTTCGGGATTTAGAGTGCAACGCTAAGGATTCTCAGTGAAAAACGAGAAGGACTAGCTCGTTTCTTAATGACTTAACACAGTCGATAGAAGTCTTGAAAAAGTAGATCGATTTCGGAAATGTTGTGAAATACGGTGGTGTTGTTGTAGTCTTTGTGGGAAGTCTGATGGCCACCGCTCTTCAAACCTTCCATTCTCAATCGTCTGAGCTTCTGAAACAGTGATCGTGTCTGGGGCCTTCGCATCGGGTTTCGTAGGAGGATTGACCATTGGCGATGCCGCTGTTTCTGGTGTGACTCATGACATCCTCGCTCAAGTTCGTTAGATCAAGTTCTGAAATTAACTCTTCATAGCATCAACGAACAGCTCAAGTGGAATTCCTTTTGCTCCTTTTATGCGATCTATTCAATCGAAGTTGCTCTCCCTCTCCCGAGAAGGAAAAACATGAAAGCCGCTCGTCTTGAGATGCGGAAATGATCAAGTGTCATTGGAAATTTGCTCACTTTTTCTCAGGAACGAGATACTCACAAAGAGTGATGTAGCAGATGACGTATGACAAAAATACCAGCATTCAAAGAACAAATGAAAAGAAGCCGATGTTGTCTCCAGCGGATCGCGACGTAGTGGGAATCGGTCCTAACAATAATTGATTTGTATCTCTTCAAGAAGAGGACGTCTACCGACTTTCTCAGTCCAGAATTCAAAATGTAACCGACAAGTAAAGAAGTAACAACTTTGGTAATTTGCCTCTGAGTCGAAGAAGCTTTTTCTCCTACTATGGTTTACACTTCATAGAGGGAATATCATGACAACAGAAAGGAAATTTTGCAGATTCAATCGAGGCCTGTCATTTTCAAGCGGAGATCCAGATCTTGCTCAGGTGAGCACTCGCGAGATACCCGAATCAGGCATGTGTCTTTCTTCATTCCTTGTGATTAGTGAGAAGGAAAGCGACGAAGCCAATACAAAGAAAAAGGTTCTGATGGGAAAGCTCAATCCAGACGCCCCCTGGGATCACTTGGGCGCTCTTGACAAAAAGAGGGCGGAGAGGAACAGCAGAGGCTGGATGCTTCCTTCTTGTCACCTGATGCTCTTTGAATCTCCAAGAGAAGCCGCGATTCGCATAGCAAGGGAGCAGCTTGGGCTTTCCTCCTTAGAGCTTGGCGACCCAATTGTGGTTTCAGAGGTTTATCCTTCGACTCTTTTCCCTGAGCTCAAAAATCACTGGGATCTAGAATTCATATTCAAGGCAGTTCTCTCTTCAAAAGAGATACCTACTGAAACTATGAAGCAGGTGTGGAAGGAGATCAGATTCTTAGACACGAGCACTCTCTCGTCGATGAAGAAGAACAATGAAATAGCGAGATCTCACGAGGACATCCTCGCTTCGGCAGGCTTAAACATCGGATGAAAGAAATGAAGTTGAGGAGGAGGATGGAGAGGGAGATGGAAAAACGAGAAAAATCTATGAGTGGAATCCCTTCTGCCCTAATTTAACTAGGAGCTCGCAGTTGGGGGAGGAGGTGGTAGAGGAGAGCTCATTCTCATTCTCCTCCTTCTGAAAAAGAGCGTTGCTCCGAATATCACTATTATCACAACAGCGAGCGACAAAACAAGCAGAAAATTGCTTCCCGGAAGTAGATGGCTGACTGTAGGGGTCGAGGCCGTTGTGGACGTTGTTGAGTGAGCTGGAGTCGTGAGAGTCTGAGTGTTAGTCCCTGTTCCAGTTATCTGGCCGAAGGTGTAGGGGTCAAGGCTCTCATCACCCATGTCAAATCCTATTATTGAGGGGCCTGTCGGCGGGAAGCCAGTTGCATTGGCATTACTATACGCCCAAATGCCGTCAGGATATGCGAGCACTATGACAGGGAGATAGTAGCTATTGAGGCCATCGATGTTTCTCACCGCCTGCTGGACCTGCGATATTGTTGGAGAGTAGAAAACCTCCCTCAGGGTGGCGTTGTAAATCTGGTCAGCAGAGAGAGGTTCGAGCCAGTGCTCCTGCGGGAGGAACCAAGGGAAGTACCAATCGTAAGCTGGCACAGCGTCGAGGAATCCCACACCGAAAAGTGAAGTCGTGCTCGAGGCGACCACCATCTCGTTCCTGATGTCGCCTATGTTGTTTGTGTAGGAATTTGATATGTTTGAGAGAGATTCCGGTACAACCTGAACATTGATTCCAAGACCGCTTACGGGTCCCAGGTCATTTGCGACTTGCTGTGCAACTTCATAGTCTGCAGAGTTGTTCGTGTCGGTGTAAATCTTCAGGCTCACACGCGATGAGTTTGGACTTGGATAGTAGAGATTCGTCCCCTGATAGGTAAAGCCGAGCTTCGTCAAATTGCCTTTGGCAAGAGCCAAGTTGTAGCTGTACTTTGTGACGCTCTGGTTGTGCCACATAGTTGCGCTCGGAGGTATCCCGCCCTCTGCGATTGCGCCGGGGGTAGCGTAGTTATTGTAAACGCTCTGAGCTATGCCGTATGTGTTTATTGCGTCCATGAGAGCCCATCTGAAACTTGAGTTGAGCGAAGCGTTGTAGAGATCAAACGGATAAATCGAATCGTTGAACTCAAGATAGGAGAGTCCCCTCTCCGACTCTATATTCACTCCGAAATGTGAGTTTGAAAGAAACTGAGAAACTGAGGTAGCATTGACCTCTGCTAAGTCTACCTGACCTGAGAGAAGCTCGGAGACCGCTTGGCTTTCTGAGCTCACGAAAGTAACATTGATCTGAGCAAGCCCTGGGCCCCGCCCATCATTGTAGTAGGAGTTTGCAACAAGGGTCATCGAGCTGCTCCCCTCTCTGTATGCTTTGTGATAGAAGGGGCCACTCGTTACATCTTGCCCGAAGTTTGGGTTCGCCCCATAGCTTATTGTCCCATTCCAGATGTGTTCAGGCACAATCGTGAAATATGACTGGGAGCCGAGGGCAATCCCAAAGTTGGCATCGTCTTGATTGAGAATAAATTTTGTGAGAGAGCTGTTGACTGCAGTGACGCTCACTATTTCGTCAGCTAGTCCAAAGAAATCGTAAGGAGTCCCAATGAGATAGCCAAGACCAGAGACATTCTTAGCTAATCCGAAAGTGAAGAGGACATCAGAAGAATTGATCGGGATTCCATCGCTCCAAGTTGCCCCGGGCCTTATGTTGAATTCCCACACATTGGCGGTTGAGCTAGTGTTCATCCAGTCAAACAGCCCTGCTTGCGGGTAGGCTGAGCCATTCTGAAGCAGAGGCATTCCAAAACCGTACTCGAGATCGATGATTTGCCAGCAGCTTTTGCAGTCTGATGGGGCGGTTAGCTGATTGAGCGAAGTAGGCTGCCCAACTAGGGCTAGTCTCAAGACTCCCTTCGGAGAGATTGTTCCCGCTTGTCCCTGAGTTTTGAGCTCGGGCGAAATCGAGTTCAGCGCCGAGAGCGCGAGTAGCAAAAGGACTGAGAATACAATAATCGTACGCTTGGATAGCAAAGTTAGCGAACACAATAGATAGAAATCAACGAGATAAAAGTGTAATTGATCAAGAGTCCTTTATTTCAACCTCTGCCTTCTTCCCCAGTTCGAAAAGCTCGCCTTTGAGAGTTCTTCTAACTTCTCTCACCGTGAGGAAGCCTAGCAAATTTTTTTGTCTTCAAAGAAACAAAGACGAGATTGATACACTTGCCGTTGAAAGATCAGGAGTTGCTTTTGCTCCTGTAGAGCAAATCAGTATTTCCGAGTCTCAAAACAAAAATCCATCCCCGCTCTCACAGCTAACTTTTGGAGGCTCACGCGCGCTCTCTCTCTAACAACAAGAAATCGTGCGAGAGAAGAGGCAATGGAGAGGGAGGGGAAAACCTCTCTTTTGAATCGAGAGCAACAATTCAGAATCTGACTGCACATACTTCTTTTCCCCCCTCAGAGAAGCTTCTCGAATCAAACGCGGAGGACTCTTATTCGAATTGATGCTAAACAATTCCTTCCGAAGATACTTCAAAATCTATGTTTACGCCCTTCTTGGGGCGGGTGTTTCAGGGATAGGGCTGAGTCTTGCGCTCGATCTCAACAGAATAGTCATTTTCCCCCTGTTTCCGGACGTGCTCGATGCAATTTCGATAATGACGGCTGGTGCGATTCTCCTTTACGAGATGTTCAAAGAAGCCGCGCGCTGATTCTACGCTTAGCCAATGTAGATTGTTACGGGTATCGCTCGAAGTATCGAAGCATCCTGTGAACTCATCTCCGGCACGACGACTTGAACATCTCCTATGAGAATGTTTGAGAAGGGAGTGTAGACCTTCATTTCAAGAACCGTGCCTGATGAAAATTCCACATGAGTCGTTGCGATTCCCTTTGGGCCGACATATGTAGAGTCTGCCCAGCTTCCGTTGCTCACATAGTAGATCTTGACCACTGTGAACTCATCCGCGGTGCTGTTCGAGGTGGTGTTTCCAACGTATATTCGAAGCGGTCTAGTCACGCTTATCATCGAGGGAGTGTATGTGGAGACGCTCACGCTAGTCGAGGTCACAGTAATCGTAGTGGTGACCCCGCTTGCGCTCGAGAGAGCATTTTGAAGCGAGCTTATCACCGAGCTCTCTGAAGAGACTTGACTTTTAAGAGAGGATATCGTGCTGTTGTCTCCAGCTAGCACAGTCGAGGATTGGAGATAGCTGAATCCCACTACTGTTGCGAAAATGACAAGAGCCGCAAGCGAAGCGAATAGAATCGTTCTTCTAGCGGTATTCGACATATTCAACGTGATCAGGATCAAGAATCTAGGTGATAAAAACATTACATACAATTTTACAGCTCTGGCCTATAGCTCTTTGTCATCACTGAGGATTTCAGGGAGCATCCTATCTCTCTCACACATTTATGAGAGGAAGAAACCCTCAAGATCCTGCAATTATGCGATCTGCAAGGTCGCCACAATCAAACTCTACGGAGAGAGCGATAGAATATTGAGAGGGTCCAGCTACTCATATAGAAGTTGCTTTTTGAAACAAGCTTTTGTATCTTGATTCTCCATCTCAAAGCAAAGCAACGCAACAACGGTAGCTTTCAAGAAATCATTGAATATCCTTAATGATGATCTTGCAATTCATCCCCCAATTACGCCAAGATTTCGATTGGTGTAATTGTAGTTGCTGCCCATGCCCGCATTGTTAAACAAAGCAGTGAGAAAAAAGAGGAGGAGGGAGAGAGACAAGAGGAGGATGAGTTTGTCAACTTTCAAGCCTTGCTCTGCGCTTGAAGTAACTCTTCCCTATCATTTGGTTGCTTGCTATCTGCTTCTTCTTCTTCCTTCCCTTGGTCTTTCGATTCAAAAGAAGAACTCTTTGCTTGCTCTTTCTTCTTGATGTTGTTTTGAGCTCCTTGTTGCGTGTTCTTCATCAGCGACACTCCAGCCAAGCTCAGTCCAAGCACAATCAACACAAGATTTGGTATCGACAGCACATTGCCCTGAGTGAAAAGTGTGATAGCGCCTATGATGAAAAGCACTAGACCAGGAGCAAAGAGCATCATTCTGATTTTCATGCTGGAGACCTTTCTTTCATCAATGTCTCGTCAGAATCATATTTCAAAAATGTGGATCCAGACTGTGGATTCTGGATTCCGCTTGTCGCACCCTACGAAAAGAAGAAGAAGAAGAGGGGATTCTAAAGAAGTGAAGAGTTGGCAACTTTAATGCGACTTTGACTAGCTATAGGTTTGGACATTCCCAAGACGAAGCGGACAATTCTTAGACCTTGGGAATCCCCTAGCCAACTAGGAGGTCGATCAAGTCCTATCACATCGCAACCCTCTGTGGGAAAGGCTCAGGCCGAACCGCTCACTGGGAGAAAGGCAAAATACGGGGCTTTAAGAGCTTCCTTTTCAAGTCTTGCACATGTCGAGAATCAGCTTGCTCTCGGCAATCCTAGTAAGGGATTACAGAGGGCCTAGGGCCTCATTTACGGAGGCTCACGTTCTCAAAGCGATTTTAGAGATTGGAGAATCCAAAAGTCTAGGGCGAGGAAAACTCGGGACGATTCTTGGCCTAGGCCAGGGGGAAGTGAAAACTCTCATTCGAAGATTGAAGGAGAGAGGGCTGATATCCATCAAGTCGAGTGGATGCACACTTACGAAGGATGGTGTCAAGCAATTTAGGGCGATCAAGAGGGTTCTCCCTTGGAGCGGGAAGGTCGAAGCCTCTTCTCTTGGTATGGGCAAGTACTCTTGGTCGGTGGTGCTCCGAGGACGCTCCGCCAGAGTCAAGAGAGGAATCGAGCAGAGAGACGAAGCGATCAAGGTGGGCGCAAAGGGGGCACTCACTTTGGTGTTTCTCGAGGACAGATTCAAGATCCCAGACGATGGAACAGATTGCGAGAAAGCTAACCCAAACGGTCCATGGGCGTTCCTCAGGGAAAAGGCAAACCCGAAGGAGAAAGATGTAATAATAATATCGGGAGGAGACACACCAAAGCTTGCGGAATACGGAGCAATATCCGCCGCTCTTACGATACTGTGATCATCAAGTTAGGTTACTAAGCGTCATTCTTCTTGAGCGAATCGGCTTTCTGAACTCTACGAATAGGTACTTTGAGAGATCGATTCTTCCTCCCTTCGATATTTCTATTCCTTCCTTTAAGAGAAGACTCGCCTTCCTTTCTGAGCCCTCGAATCCGTATCCTCCGACGCTCCCGTCAGATCTCACGACTCTGTGGCAGGGGACAATCCTTTCAGGGTAGGGGCAGATGCTCATGACGAAACCTACGACTCTCGCGCTTCTGGGTCTTCCGAGTGCCAGAGCTATTGCTGCGTAAGTAGTCACTCTTCCTCTCGGTACTTGTCTTGTAAATTCGTAAACTTGCTCGAACAGGGAAAATCTCCTTCTTGCTCGTTTTTCTTTCATTGACTATTCCCTTTCAAAAAGGAATGAAAGATGAAGGTAACGCTAGGGAGAGAGAGGGAAAAAAGGGGGTGTTTAGCGCCCCCTACTTCGAGACAGGTTGTTGAGTGCAACTGCGGAACGAATAAGATCCTTCAATGCAGACTCATCGAGCTGATCGTTCTCCGCAAAGTCAATCGCACGCCACTTCTTTCCTTCAAGATCTGCGTTGAAAAGTTTGTGAGGATCCAGTAAGCGCGCACCTTTATAGAAAGTCAATTTCACTTTCTTCTTATGAGCATTGGCCACTGCTATGAAACCATTTCGGGACCATGTTGGGCTACCCATCCACTTCCACTCCTCAACTATCTCCGGATCGGCATCTCGAAAACATCTGCGAATCTTACTCAACGTCTCTCCGCGCCAGTCGCTCAATCTTAAGATATAATCGGAAATTAACTTTGATGCTGGAGCCGTGTTCTTTGATGCTTGCCTCTTTTTCGTGATTTTTATCTCCACCCGCCTATTTCTCTCGAGAAAATGCATTCGGAAGTTGATTGGTTTGGAGAAGTTCCGGCAGGTTCAGAGAGAAAAATTGCGATGATTCTTCTGAAAATACTCATTTGGCTTTGTTCCACCTGAACCGAACTTTCTTCTATTAGCGCCCCTAGAAAGCACATTTCGGCATCGTAGACTGAAAAGAAAGATGAACACGCATATCTTGCGAAACGAGCTCAAAAAACCTGGTTTTGCACATTTATCAATCAGTAGCACATAATCGCCTGTTGCTGTTACTTCTCCCTACTGCTATGAAAGTCAAAACAGGTCGTGTATTTTGAATGAGTTTCTATTTGCTTTCGAGTGCTTTCGCTCAAGTGCTTCCTCTCCCTCTTTATCGCTTTCATAAGAGAACTTGAAGAAAGGGGGAGTCTATTCTTCCGTCTTCTCATTCGAGCAAATCCCAATATGTATATGAGCTTCCGTCGAGAATTTTACATACGCAATTCGTTGAGACACCTTTGGCGATAAAGTTCGCGACTGTTTACGGGATACCACTCTACGTTGATTATTCGTGGTTCATAATCTTCGTTCTAATCGTTTGGACCGTCGGGTTTGACCTCATGCCTGCTTCGTACCCTCACCTTTCGACCCTGGAATACCTTTCAATAGGCCTTGCCTCCGCCCTGCTCTTGTTTGCTTCAATCCTCGTCCACGAACTAGCACACTCGATCGTCGCAGAGAGAAGTGGGATCAAGATAGGGAGGATAACTCTGTTTCTTTTCGGCGGAGTTTCAGAGATGGAGGCCCAACCGGGGACAGCTGATCTTGAGCTCAAAGTGGCGGCTGCCGGCCCTCTAACTTCGATACTTATCGCCGTAGTTTGCAGCGGAGGCTGGCTCTTTTCAGAAACTGCAAGAGCGCCCATATTGGTTCAAGCTCCTCTTCAATACACTGCCCTAGTCAACGCAATCGTTGCAGGATTCAACCTTATTCCCGCTTTCCCCATGGACGGCGGGAGGATTTTTAGGGCGTTTCTCTGGCGCTGGAATCGCAACCTCATAAGATCCACAAGGATAGCTTCCACGGTGGGAAGGATCTTTTCATACCTCATCATAGTGGGCGGAGTAATAGTGCTCTTCTTCAGCCTCTTCGAGGGGTTATGGTTGATTCTCATAGGCTGGTTCATCTCAACGGGGGCGAGCGCCGAGATGAATCAGCTCATCATACAGCGTGACTTGGCCCAGCTCAGAGCTAGAGACATAATGACCCGAAACGTCGACGCCGTCAACCCAGATATTTCTCTCGAGGAGCTTTCAGTAAAGTTCCACGAGCAAAGACACAACGGCTTTCCCGTGATGGCTGGCGATGAAATAGTCGGTTGCGTAACTATGGCGGACTTGAGACGGGTTAAGAGGGAAGAGTGGAGTGCGCTCAAAGTAGGAGACATAATGACCCCGAAGGAGAAACTTGTAACGGTTGAGGAAAACGACTCTGCGCAGAGGGTTCTTGCGCTCATGAATAGTAATCGAATCGGTAGAATCTTCGTCCTCGGTTCCGCTGATGGCAGCTCTGGCTCGCAAAGCAACAAGCCCTTGGTGGGGATCATAACAAGGAGTGACGTGATAAGAACAATACAGATGCAAGAAAGTTCAGGCGCTCACACGGCTGCGGATCTCGAAAGCGAGCATGTCATTCCGGTGGAGCGCGGGATGCTTTTCGAGGTCGAGTCTCCTAGTGGAGGCGATTGGAGAGCCTCGTTCAATCCTGCGGAAATTTCTCTAGTGAATCAAAGAGTCGAGAACACTCCCGACGGAGGGGAAGTGAAGCGCTTCACGTTCCAAGGATTGCAGAAAGGGCGCTTTTACATAACACTTGTGAAATCTGGAGACTCCGAGGCTGGAAAGAAATCTTCGGCGACTGAGGAAAGCTCTCTGCGATATACTATAATTGTTAGCTAAACGAGAATGTAAGTCTCTTTTTTTGTTGTTAGGATAGATCTGTCGAATACTACTTCCACCTTTCCCTTACAAAGACTTTTCCATCATCGTCGTTATCATCTTCATCATCGCTTCTTCAGTCAATCACTCTCTTTTCCGAATTTTGCAACACGAGGAAAATGAAAAGCGATAAGCCAGAATAAAGACATGAAAGCGATTGGTAGCATCAACACGAAGAGGTTTGAGAGTCCGTAAAGTGAAACGACCGCAGCAGCAAGTATCGGAGAAATGAACTCTGCTACGCCAGATGAGACCTGAAAAGCGTAGCTTGCGTTCATCACTAGCCCTCGATTGACCGCTCTCAAGGCGTAATAATTCGTTATTGGAAGGATAAGCGCGTGAGGCACGCTGAAAATAAGCGCTCCAGCCAGAAAGACAAAAACACTCGGGGCTATTCCAATCAGCAAGAAGGAAGCGATCAGCGAAACTACGCTCGAAAGCATGAGAGCATCGAATCGAATGGCTGCTTTGGTCACAATCACTCTTATGAGAGCCGAGACGATGAACGTGCTCGTAAACAGGATGAGTATCTCGATCGGATCGAGCCCAAAGCGATACTCCCCGAAAACACCTCCGTACGAGATGAAGACAGGAAGTAGCATTGAGAAGAGAAAGTTAAGCACGAAAGAGCTCGAGAAATTTCTTATTCTGAGAGCCTGAATCCACTGAGCAATCGAGAATTTGTGTTTTTGGGATTCGATAGAACTCTCACTTTCTTCTCCATTGCTACTGCACCTAAGACGAAAACGGTTGATCAAAGCGCTCGCAAACCCGAGGAGAGCTACAAGTGCGAGCATCAAGAAAACAAGCGAGAAACTCCCTGCGCTCATTGACAGAGAAGCTGCGAAGGGGCCAACTATGACTCCGATTGCAAGAGCTATGGAATAGAGTCCAATTCCTGTGAAGGGTTTTGAAGGCTCTGAACTCAAGTGCATTATCGAAGAAAGAAAGGGCTGGGGCATTCCCATTCCCACGCCAACTAGGAAGACTAGCATTGCAAGAATCAGGGGGGCTTCGCGTGGGGACAAACCCGCGAGACCGACAAAGGAAAGTGAGAGGAGCGAAAACCCCATCATAGAAGAGTGCAAATGCCTTCCTATCACTACGGCGGCGAGTGCGGTGCCTGCGGCGTTCCCGATCCAGAGGAGCGCGACATAGAGCCCGAGTGAATAGTACGAAACTCCAAGCGAATCGTGCATGAAAATTGGAAGCACTATAAGAGACGTTACTGTCAGGATTCGCAGGAAGAGCGTGAGCGAAAACCCAGAGAGAAGGATGGTGGCTCTCCTCTTCTTCTCCATATTTTCTTCATCAGATGAAAGCTGCAACTCTCCTTCTATTCCCTCGTTCTACTAGTAGCATTATCATCCTTCATCATATGCCGTGAAACAAAGGAGAAAAATCAAGGGTTTTCTTTCTCTCCTCTCCTCAAGTTTCCTTCCTTTGTGAGAAGATCCGGTGGACTCTATCTCCTTCCAGTAGCTGTCTCGTACACTTCGAGCAGCTTTTCGTTTACTTTATCCTTCGAAAATTTTTGCAAGACTATTTGCAAGGATCTTTCGCCGAACTTTTCTCTCAGTCTTGGATTCTCTAGGAGCTTCGAAACACTTGTTGCAAGAGAATCGACATCATTCGGTTTTGAAAGGAAGCCCGAGGCTCCGTCCTCCACAATCTCAGGAAGAGCGCAGATGTTGCTCGCAACCACTGGTATTCCCCTTGACATGGCCTCAACGACGCTTATCGCGAAAGCATCGGCTCTCGTAGGAAGGATGAAGATGTCAGCTTGAGGGAAAATCTCCTCCCTCATGATCCTGTCAGTCGGTGCATGGTAGTACTTGATTCTCTTGTTGTTTCTTATCTTGTTGAGAGCTCTCTTGTCCCAGACTTCGCCAACGTAGTAGAGTTTCAGATCCTGAAAATCTGAGAGTCGATCGAGAACTCTCAAAACCGTGTCACCTCCCTTCCTCAGATAATCTCGTCCTATGAACAGAAGGTTGCAGTTTGGATGATCCTTTTTGTCGCCTATGAGCTTGAACGGTGGGGGGATGATGGAAATCTTGGATTTCTCCACTCCGTCCTCAATGTACCCGCACATTGCCCACTTCGACCAAACGATAACCCTACGGCAAAGCTCAGAGTTGAGATACGATGCGAAGAAGGAAGCTGCCTTGTCCTTAACTAGACCGTTGATGTGAAGATAGTCTCGCATGAACTGGCCGACCGATTGATCGTTCTCGTGAATCCATGGGATCTCAAACCTCTCGATGTCCCAGAAGAAGGAGTGGATCAGAGAGTACCCCTGTTGCCTGAAAGGCATAACATGCTCAGCAACGAACCTGATCGTGTTGAGAGCCACTCGAAGAGGAGAAAAATTGTAGTGCGCAGCTTGCTTTGGATAGGTGAGGCGCTCCGTTTTGATTGTGTACGTCACACGCGGCGGGGGGTTGAGAGCGCGTAGGTACGGTCCTCTCCTCAGTTTTTGAGTGATCGGATCCGTACCAGCTATAAGCAAGCATGGGATATCCTTGACTCCCTCAAAGTTTCTCTCTTGGCCGAAGTAGAGCTGGTTGCTCAAAATTCGTTGCTTCAACCTAATCGTCTACTCATCATATTCAGGGAAAAAAGGGAAGCGCTTCAAACACTCACCTCAAATTGCTCACAAGTACGAGGCAAAAACCCTGAGAGCATAGGAGATCGAATGTCTTGCTTATTGTAAGTCGGGGGAGTATATCTCTGAGAAGCTCTCTCTTCCTCCCCCCTCCGCCGCCCTCTCTTTTTTTGCTACTCCGCGTTGAATACTGGAAGGCCTATTTGTTCTACTTCCCTGAATGAGCTGTTTTCTCTTCTACCAGCTGAATCACCATAGTGACCTGCCATGAGCCTCCTTGGTATCTTTTTGAACATCCTCGAGGAAATAGTTTCGACGACTCTCCAATCCACGGTGGGATAGATTAGAGACTTCATTCTCGACGCGCGATCCCTGTTTGAAAGAACCGTTTCAAATATTTCGCGGAGAACTTCGTCGATCTCCTTCTTTCTCTTGAACCCCAGAGAAGGCAAGAGTTTGTGCTCCACTTCGTAGTAGTGTTCCTCCTTTTCAATTCTGGGGTTCGGGATTCGCTCCATTTCAACATCGATTCCAAATTCCTTCGATGCTATTCTCCTCACTTTGTCGGCTAGCTCGAGTGTGTCGTAAATCTCATCCATCTGATTGACCACTCTGTATTCCCCTTGGTCCGGGGGATTGTCGAGCAAGAGATCAAGGCAATTTATACTGTCGTAAAGCGAGAGGAATCCTCTCTTTTGCTTCCCCTTGCCATAAATCAGAAGCTTGTTCAAAACGACAGCCTGCACGACGTATTTGTTTATGACTGTGCCCCAAATGGAGTCGAAGTCAAAACGAGTTGCAAGCGAGTCTTCCTTGGTTTCGTCGATCCTTGCTCCATAGACCACTCCTTGCATCACATCTGTTGCCCTAATTCCGTAAGCTCTGTTCGCCAAAAGGAGGTTGTAAGTGTCAAAAACCTTGCTCAAATGATACCAGCTCTGGCCAGTTCTCGGGAAAATCGCCTTGGCCATCCTTCCCTTTCGCTCTATCTCTATTTGTCCCTCTGTAATTTCAATCCCTGGAGTCCCATATTCGCCCATCGATCCCATTTTGAGAAGATGGGCGCGAGGCACATGCCTTGCCATTGAATATACGATGTTCAGGTTCGTTGCGAGGTTGTTGGTCTGAGTGTAGAGAGCATGTTCTTGATCTATCATGCTGAATGGCGCGGATCTCTGCTGGGCAAGGTGGACTATGCTTTCGGGTTTGAAAAGTGAAATTATCTTGTCGACTGCTATTGGATCCCTAGCATCGGCTTGAAAGAAGAAGAGGTTCTTTCTTCCTGTAACTCTTTCGTAGGCTGTTATCCTTTCCCTCATGCTCCCGATGGGAACTAGTGAATCGGACATTACAGAGTTGACGAGTTCTCGAGTGGAGAAGTTATCCACAAGCACAACTCGTTTTTGCTCATCTTCTTCCCCCTTATTCTGACCCTTGCATCCCAAGTGGACTGCAAGTGGCCACCCAATATAGCCGTCTGCACCGAAAATTATCACTGTTTCACGCATTTCGAGCTCCTTTTCCCCCTTTTCCTTCTTCCTCTTGCTCCTCTCCCACGGCTTTCCCTACTTCTCGTTCTACTTCGAGAAGGTTTATCCCCGCGCAAAGTTATTTATACGAAGGGGACGGGGCGTATGCACGCTCCGTACATTAGTTTGAAATGAGCCGAGCCTTCAAGTTGCAATTTGTTGCTGCTATGAAAGAGCTAGCAGGAGGGAATGAACTCTAAGAATATGGCTTACTTCCCATTCCTTGATCTGACCATCACGTTCGACTTGCTGAGTGGAATAGTTGCCCTGCTCGTTAGTTACTACGCTTTCAGGTACAACAGGCTTCTTGAGAACTCGACACTCAAATTCATCAGCTTCGGATTCATGCTTCTCGGGCTCGGACTCCTAGCCGAATCTTTCGTCGAAGCACTTGTTATTTTCGGCATAGGTGATATATTCACAGCTAGGATACTCGCGATTAGTACTTCGTCATTGTATCATCTGCTTCAGATAGCAGCATACTTCGTGTTTGCCATCGGATACATCAGGGGAGCCTACTCTTCTTCCTCCTCCTCCAAAGCTGCTTCCGAGTCTACCTCAGGCTCTCAGGGAGCCGTAGGGGCAACTGCGTCTGCATCAGCCGTTTTGGTTCTAGTTTCCTCATCTGGACTGCGTAGGTTGCAACAGATGGCTGAGCTATCTAGGGCTGTTTCTCTCGTCTCCGAAATATTGACGGTGGTCTTCCTCTCGATGGTTGTGTTTCAGGGAACGCTCATCCACGCACAGAGCCGCAACAGGCTCGCCCTCTTCGTTCTTTTGAGTTTCGTCTTGATCCTAGTGGCACACCTTGTCTTCCTCGGAGCTGATGCATTCTCGTCGCTTACTTGGTCACTCGTGGCGGGCGGAATTCAATTCGCCGGATTCCTGTCGTTGCTCATTTTCCTCCTGTGGAGAAGTAGAATTGGTTCAGCCGGAAAAGCCGCGCAGTAAGATAAGAATTTACATGGACATACTGCAGGCAATTCGGGATGACGGAGGAGTGGCGAAGCCCACCCACATACTCCAGAAGGCAAACTTGTCCCATGATCGTTTGACGAAGCACTTGGGCGAGCTCGTGGACAAGAAGCTAGTTTCGGAAAATCAAGAAAATGGCAATAGGTATTACACCCTCACCGAAAACGGAATCAAATTTCTAGCTGAGCTTGAAAAGGCTGAATCGTTTGTGGCTGGATTTGGTCTTGCATTCTAAGAGAGGGGGGTTTGAGGAATGCAATGCAAACGAGGGAAGGAGGGAATTCGAAAAGGAAGAGAATTAGAGAGTGAACAGCCGATATGAGGCATTTGGCCATCATGTCCTGCAAACTTAGTCAGCACGTTTGTGTCTCTCATTCCGAAAGTAGATACTTAATATAATGGCTAACGAGAGATTGGCGAAAGAAAGTCCAGTAAAAGACCCAGGCTAGTTGAAGTTCTTTGAATTAATTAGATCAGTCAAGGCCAATGAATCCATCTTCTTGAATTTGCATCTTCCCAGGAAGAGTCAAAAGAATGGAAGGGTTGATGGAAATAAGCTTCCCAGCAAGACTAGGACCCCAATTATCAAGAACACCGCGAGCGAGAGAATTTTGAGTCGCTTGATCGAAAGGAATTTCCCTAGCCTGTTTCCAATTGCAGTCTCCACAGCTGAAGCGGAAACGAGCGCAAGAACGCATCCAAAGAATACGAGCAGAAGATTTTCATAACGTGCGACGAACACTATTGTCAAGACTTCGGTCGCATCACCTGCGAGATCAAGCAACGCGAGTAACAGTACCGCTCCAAGAAATATTGACCACCTGCTTTTCTTAGCCGTCGTTCTTCCTCTTCTTCCCTGCTTTCCAACCGCTAGCGTGTCACGCGAAGATGCCGGCTCGTGATTTACGTCTAGATTACTCTCAGAGGAGCTGGCTATGCCGGTCTTGAGAAGTCTTTGCTCTTCTCTCTCAATCTCTCGCTCGTCATCTTTCTGGAAGAAGTACTGCCAGAGCGCATAGCAGATCATCACAATGCCACCTGCGATTTTAATCCATACAACCGGAACGAAGCTCAGAAGAACGTACCCTATAGACACGATTATCGCGGTTGTGATCGTGAAAGCAGTCGAGCCTGCGGCGAAGAGAGTCCAAGGCTTCGTCTTTGTGGCTAGGGCAAGAAGGAGAAGAGCGTCCTTGTCTGTGAGTTCTGCGACAAATATGGTAGAGGACACAGTAGCAAATGCGACTACAAAACTCTCAAAATCAGAAATTGGTGAAACCAACCAGATAGTCTTCTTACTCCAACCAAATTTCAAATAAAGGAAGTGCGATGATGATAGAACGTGCCCTTCTTCTCGAGTTTTTCGTTCTTTCTTTGCTTCTTTCCCCCACCGACAGCCACAGTCGTCGCAGTTTCTATCAAAGAGACTTTTCTTTTACTTTGCGACTTTGCTCTTTGAAAGGATATTGTTATTTACTTTAGCTACGGCTTGCTTCGCTGAAAACGAAATGGCATGATGAGCCAAGAGATCGAGCTGAGGAAACGATCATCTTGGTTTCTTATCTCCCGTTTTATTATCATCAGGACTGTGATAGCAATTTTTCCCTTTTCTTTGCAATTATATCTGGAAATCACGGGGAAGCAGGCGAACTCCTGCTTTGGCAATAGGCTTTCGTCTCGTCCCCCTTTTCAAGAAATCACGATGAGCAAGTGTCATTGCACGAAAAAAAGAGAGTCGCATGGAGTTGAGTTAAATCATGCCGGGAAACAAGAACTTCAGAAAAAATGAGTCGTGGCTGAGGAGATTGTTTTGAAATCTGGAATCATCCTCTTCTTCTGTCGTAGTCATAGACTTTCACAATCACTTTTACCCGAAATCTTACTTGGATGAACTCAAAAGCTCAGAAGAAAAACGAGCCCAAGTTTCAAAGGACTATCAAGGAAGACTGGTGATCTCTTACGAAGGAGATTACATGATAATAGTCGGCCCCCACGTCGACCTGGAGCAGAGGCTTGAGGCAATGGATGACTTTGGCATCGACATCGAAGTGCTGACGCTCACAACGCCGGGAGTCGAGAGAGAGCCCCCAGAGAGAGGGGGAAGAGACTTGCGAGGATTGCCAATGACGAGCTCGGGGAAATAGTAGAAAAACATCGGGACAATTTCACCGCCCTTGCGGTTCTCTCCATGCAATCTCCCGATGATGCTGCTTCTGAGCTTGAAAGAGCTGTGAAGGATCGTGGTCTCAGAGGCGCGATCATATTTTCAAACGTTAACCGCTTCCACTCGATGATGCGCACTTCTTCAAAGTCTATGGGAGAGCATCGAAGCTCGGCGTTCCACTATTCGTTCATCCTACTTCTCCGATAAACCACACAGCTATGGAGGATTTCAGACTCGTCCCAATTCTAGGTTTCACTGTCGATACGAGTCTAGCTCTTCTGAGATTTGCGTTTGGAGGCGTTTTGAATCGCTTTCCTGATCTGAAGCTCGTAGCTGCACACTCCGGCGGCGTCTTCCCTTTCATTCGGGGCAGGATAGAGAAGTCTTTTGAAGCGTATCCAGAGTGCAGAGAGAAGACTCCCAAGTCACCACTTGCCCTATCTCAGTAAGGTGTGGCTTGATACCATGTGCTACGATTCGGATGTGCTTGCATTTGCGCTTTCCTTTTGTACGCCCGACAAGATGGTTTTAGGCACTGATTTTCCTCATCAGATCAGTGATTTGGAGCTAAGCGTTGAGCGCGTAAAGAGAATAGAGACCTTGAGCGATGAAGACAAGGAAAAAGATTCTTGGAGGAAACGCTCAAAGGCTACTAAATTTCGTCTAGAGAAAATGAGCAAGAGGGAAAATTTTGGATGCAGTAAGTAATGCGCGATAAGTCATTCCTTCAGTCACGTTCTCTAGCATATTTCTGCAAAAACCAATCAATTTCCTTGAAAACTAGAAGAGTATGTTTCATACGGAAGGAAGCAAGGAAAAAACTCAATTTGATCAATACGAAAAGAAGAAGGAGGAACACATGATTTTGGAGTGAGAGTAATGGAGCAAAATGCAACACGCAAGTGACCACGAGGACACTATCAAGAAGAGGAAGAAAGAAGAGACGGAGGAAATGAAGGCCTCTTATCCCGCCTCGCCTCTTAGACAACTAGTATCAAAGGAGGGCGGCGACGAAGAAATGTATTACACGATGGAGCGATTTCTTCTGCTCGATCCAAAGAGGCAGATCGAGTTGCTTGGCGGAATCGAAGCGCTCCATGCTGAGGGAGATCTGGCAAAAGCTGAGGGGAATCTAACCAAGGCGCGCATAAGCTATGAAAACGCCGCTAAGGTCGCCCTCTATATGCAGGACAATGATGCCGCAGTGAAATTTCTCATGCTAGCTGATGAGGTCTCCGAGAAAGAAGAGGAGAGAAGAATCCACAATAAATTACTTAAAAACATGGAAGAGGCTCTACGCATATCAAAGGAGTACTATTCGGAAAAGGCTCATAAAGAGCCAAGATCCGCAGATTTTACTTAGGGCGCTAAGATTGTGACGAGATTGTGCTCGCAGTCGTCGTGGCCGTGGAAGTCTCGTTTGAAGCAAGTGGAATCAAAAGTTTTTCTCCCACGTAAACGTAGTAGGGCGAGGGGATCTTGTTGACTGCAGCTATTTCCTGCCAGGGCACATTGAATTTTTGGCCGATTGCCCACAGTGTATCGCCGTTCTGCACAACATATGTGATGCAATTCGACGAATTGGCACATGTCATGTTATTGTATGGAGCTCCTGATGATCCGCCAACTTGAGATACAGAGCCATTGAGCGCGTGCCCCCTAGGGGGCAAGAAAATTGAGAGCCCCGCTATTGCGGCTAGCACCACCAAAATCACTACTATGAAGAATGCCACAACCGCGAAGATGGGAGCAGAAATGGCTTGTCTGTACATTTCAGGCATTTGAGGTCAAGCTGAATGAGAGGAAAAGATCCTCTTTCTCTGTTCTGCCATGGTACAGCACGACCTCTCACTAATCAAACTAATACCGATCATTTAAGTAATTTTTGTAACTATTTTATTTCTATTTGAAAGAAGGAAAAGTCCCTCACTTTGATGATTCTTGCTTACGGACACGGAGAAAATATATGCACAATAATCTTCTTCCTTTGCGCTGACGAATTCAGAGCATCAGCTTCTTTTCTTCTCGAAGCAGATGTGTCAGGAATCAGGAGGTTTGATTGATTATTCTTCTCGCAATCCCCTTCAATCAAATTCTTGCTAGTACTGCAACCATGAGAAGGAAGAAGAGGAGGGCTGTGGAAGTTTTTGGCTAGCTCCGCAGAACCTTATGATGATAAACTGAGCAAAAATAAATATTACCGCTTCTAGCCTAGAGTTAGATAGTTTTCGTCTTGCTGAATAGCTACATCGATCAGATTCTGAAAGGCGACTGTGGAAAAATACTTCAAGAAATGCCAAGCGGATCAGTCGACCTTGTAGTTACTTCACCACCCTACGCAGATAATAGAAAAAGCACATACGGTGGGATACCTATCAAGAGATACGTTGAATGGTTCCTACCCATCTCAGAGCAGATAAAGAGAGTATTGAAGGCTGACGGCTCGTTCATATTGAATATCAAAGAAAGGGTCGTGAACGGAGAACGCGGGGTCTATGTTTACGAACTCGTAATGGCTATGCGCAATCAGGGCTGGCTGTGGACTGAAGAATATATTTGGCACAAGAAGAATACTTATCCAGGCAAATGGCCGAATAGGTTTCGCGATCTGTGGGAACATTGTTACCATTTTACAAAATCAAAGAAATTCAAAATGTTCCAAGATGCAGTGAGAGTTCCAGTTGGCGGGTGGGCTGAAAAGCGACTGGCGAAATTAAGTGAAACAGACAGGATAAGAGATATTTCAAGGACAAAAAGTGGATTTGGTAAGAACGTATCCAATTGGGTTGGTCGCGAACTTGTTTATCCTGGCAATGTTCTCCATCTCGCAACTGAATCTGCCAATAAGAACCATAGCGCGACGTTTCCCGTAGAACTACCTTCGTGGTTCATCAAGCTCTTCACCAAGAAAGGAGATGTCGTCTTGGATCCGTTCATAGGATCTGGGACCACAGCTGTGGCCGCACTTCGTTTGGGGAGGCATTTCATCGGAATCGAGCTGAATGAGGAATATTACAAAGTAGCACTCAATAGAATCTCAAAGGAGCGAGTCACACTTGAAGCATATTACCAAACTTGTTGAGGCGAATATAACATAGTACAAATCGATCCTGAAAGGCTTGAACGCCTTATTGCAAAATGCCTCAATGACTTTTACGAAAGAAGGTTTGCAAAACTTTCCAAACTAAAACTAAAAGAAATTTTGGCAAGGAAGAATCCTTACCTCTTTCGTGCAATCGGCACAGAAAGAGCGTCTGAGATCGTCACTCAGATACTTCAGGCCTATCTGAGTTCTTCTGACGAGACAATATTCGGCGAATCCTACTTCGAGCAGATAGCGAATAATCTTCCCAACGTCAAGGTTTCTGAAGCAAAGGGAGTGGATCTCATAGTCGATGAGGAAAAGGTGATCCATGCGTATGCCGTAAAGTCAGGTCCAAATCCGTTTAATTCCAGTGCAAAAGCCAAGCAAAATAGCGAATTTCAAGAACTGAGAAGTCGATTGCTAAAATTGCACAAGGCTTTTGATCCTGTTTTAGCTTACTCTTATGGTAATAGAACGCGGCAACCAGATTCGAGTCGAATCTACAGAGAAACTTCGGGCCAAGAATTTTGGAAGGAACTGACTGGCGATGATGATTTCTATCTGAAATTGATCCGCTTAATGAGGAACATTCCGCTAGAACGGAAAATGGAATACAGGAAAGTCTGGGATGCGGCCATCAATCGATTCGAACACGAATTCATCGAAGAGTTCTGCTTTCCGAATGGCGAAATTGATTGGGAAAAGCTCACTCGATTCGTGAGCCAGAGGAAAACGCAATAACTAGTCTACAAAAAATCTAGCTCTTGAAACACACGCTTTTTGTTTTGAAAGTAAGTCAATGTCATCTATTCTGAGGAATTTTTGATATTTCGACTGTCTTTAGCGCTTTTGATTCTCTTCTCCTCCTGGCCTTTCTTGTTTGCGTTACTTGCTTTGTTTTAGAACATGCATGTATTCTGAGCTCACTTTGAAAGCCCAAATAAGGATTCGAGCTCCCAAAAAATCTGCGCTTGCTAGCGAACTATGAGCACATTCGTCTTCGCTGAATCCGCGACTCCGGAAGCCACGCTTCCAAGCAACAACGATTTGAAGCCGCTGAGCCCTCTGCTCCCCACAACTATGAGATCGTAAGACTTGTTCTTCGCCTCTTCCACGATTGCGTTCGATACGTCTATTGCGTGAACCACGCTCCCCTCCGATTGAACCCCCTCTTGCTGTATCTTCGAAACTGCGCGTCCAATCTGATCTTTCATCTCCCTCTCCCAGCGATCGATGTCAGTCATCAATGATCCTTCCGAGGCTACGGGAAGAGCGACTACTCCGATGCTATCGAGTTTTGCCCCGAGTCGCTTTGCTAGCTTGACCCCAAAACTCAACGCCTTTTCGCTCGCCTCCGATCCGTCATATGCCAAGAGAAATTTTGGCGCTCGCGAGATTCGTCTTGAGATGATGAGCACTGGACACTTTGCTTGCTTTGCAACTCTTTTAGACACGCTTCCAAGGAAAAGGCTCTTGAGTCCGCTCAAGCCCCTGCTCCCGAGAACGACGAGGTCGTATCCTCCTTCGGACACTGTCTTCAAAATCTGACCCGGCACATCGTCGGATGTTGCCAAGATGATGTCAGATCTGAGCTTTCGAGTGGTTATCATCTGTTGCCTTGAAAGAAGGAGTGCGTTTGAGGGATTCTCCTTCTCGTCCCTTGATTCGACGTCAACAGCCGGAGTCATTGCGGGAGAACCAACGAGCGGATCTACGACAGGCATCGAAACCATCACTTTTGGAGAAGGCACGACGTGGATCAAGTCCACTTCAGAGCCGAACTTTTCTCCGATATCAATAGCGACGTTCAAGGCATAGTCGCTGAGCTCAGAGCCGTCAATTGCCACTAGCAGCTTGCCAAGAACTGATTTCCTTTGTTCGCCCTCTTTGCTCATCAGCTATCCTATCCCCGTCTCTGAGCAGTCCCAGATTTTCTTCTGTAGTCAATTGAGATAATAATCTTGCGTCTCTTCGCAAAGGGTGATCATTTCTTGTTCTTCCACTTTCCTCCATCTCCTTCTTTCTCTCAGCCCGAGTGAAATAAATCAGAAAAGAGTAGCAAAAAGAGCTTGAGATTGAGGAAGTTAGTGGCTCCTCTTTTTTTGCCTCTTTCTTCGAAAGTATGATCAGAGTTTAGATTTTCTCAGGTCTTGCCCGATAGGTAGTCTCCGAAGCTGTTCCAGTATTGATCTTGGATTGGATTTCCAGCGTAGGGCCACACGATCACGTAAGGAGTTGAATACAGATCGATTTCACCGAACCGCTTGCCAAGATCGGAATCATCGATCTGAGTGATGAGTCCTATCGCGATCTTTCCAGTCGGCACTTCAGCGTACATCTTGCTGAATCCACACATGAAAGAGTTTCCCGCCCATTGGAAATTACAGTTGCTTGCATTGAAGGGCGTGTTGTATGTGTCCATTGTCAGTATGACATCTGCGTCTCCTTCTCCGAGAAGTACGAAATTCCAAAGATTCCCCCCGTCGAAGGATGCCACATCAACTGAAAGGGTCATCGAGTTCTCGTGAAGGGCGTCGGCCAGATCCGTGACAAACGTCGCGTATACGACTGCGTTTCCACAATTGTTTGAGGGCTCAAAGTCCAAGTTTATTCCCTGCGCACCATACTCACCTGCGTACTTCACAGTGTACGAGATGAATTCCTGCTGTAGAGTGAAATTACCCAGAAGAATCGAAAGTCCAGTGCAGTTGTTCTGGTCGTTTTGCACAAGTGGATAGCAGCCGAGTCCGTAGCTTTGTATCTCGGGGCAGAGGTTATTGTAGTGATTTCCTAAGCCGTCGCTGATTGAGAAGGATCCGTTGTTCGAAAGGAAAAATTCGATCGGGCTGACCGCGCTCAGATTGGAGGAATGCTCTTTGACTGTGTTCATCTGCGCCTGAGGATACTGTCCAAACACCCAGACCCAAGCTTGTCTTGGGCTCCGTCCAGTTGAACTCGAGGTCGTCACTGTAGTATCTGAGCTTTTGCTTGTGATCGAGTAAGTGGTTGTCGAGGAGGAGGAGGAGGAGGAAGATGATGACGAAGAGCCTTCTTTACTTCCACTTGAGGTAATCGTGCTCTCAGTCAAAGAAGAGGACCCCAGGCTCGAACTTCCAGACGATTGTGATGGTGATGATGAACGTGTCAAGAGGAAAGAGGAGGAAGAAGAAGATCCGGAAGGAATTGCCTCGTTGGCTAATATCGATCGCTCACTGAGTGGAAGGTCGTTAGAAAGAGTGATGGTGAGTATCTCGCCGCTCGAGATCAAATATGGAAAGGCAATGTTGTTTGACTGCGCGATGCTCACCCAGTACACTTCGAATTCCTTTGCAATCTTCCAAATAGTGTCGTTCTCCTGAGTAATATATTTCACATTCTTTGAATAAAGTGGAATCACGATGTACTCTCCAGCTTGAATCCCATAACTCGAGGAGGAACCAATGCCGTTTGCTTGAGCAAGCCTCTCTTGAGTAACTCCGAACCTATTTGCAATCGAGAAGAGAGTATCTCCGGGCTGGACAAGGTACTCGTAGTCGAACTCCCCACCCAGATGCACTGGCGCAACCATAAGAAAAGCCGCAAAGATCAAGGAAACCAGAGAAAACCAGACAAAAATACGAACCAGAAACCGTTGTCCTTTCATACAGCGGGCTTACTAGACAAAAATTCTGGATATAATGCCCATATCGTCTCAATTTTTGATCACGAAACGGGTTTTGAAAATCTCTATCGGAAACTGATGTAACAGAGGAATTTGAGATCAACCAAGTTTCAGGAGAAGTGCTCATTGCAAGCTTTCACTTTTCTTCTTTGATATTATGAAGCACAAGCTTGAACTTGATTAAGAAAACGGAGCATGATTTTCTTCTCTCCTGCTCGCGGTTTCGAATGAGAAAAGGAAGAGAGAGGAGAAGAGGACCTAGGGAGAGTCAAGGAAGAGAAGGGAAAAACGGGAACGAGAAGAAGAATGTTAGATTTGCCCATATACTTCCTATTGGCTTTTTCCTTCTTCGTTCCCAAAATTTTTGATCCGCTTTTCGGCTTTCCTCCGCTACGACCTCCCTCGATCCTTCGTTCATTAGAATTTTGGCTGATAGCCAGAGTCGTTCGTGAACTGGAAGTAGTAGTAGATCACATTGTTCGCATAGTCAGTTCCGTCTGGGAATGAACCACAGTAGCTTCCTGCTGCACCCGAACCTCTGTTGTAGACTTCGAGCGTGCCCTTGATCAGAGTCTCGAGTCCACAGCCGCTTCCCCACTTGGACACAAGAGAAGAGTATATCTCGGCCCAGATCTGGGATGCGTGATCCACGTTGTACCAAGGATAGAAGAGCTCAGTTGCGTTCAAGTTGTTGCAAGTTGGGTTGATCTGCATCAGTCCCATGTCGTAGCTTCCGCATGCGTTGTTCCAAGCCTCAGCGTTTGGATTGTACCCTGACTCAAGCGCAATCTCCGCCTTTATTATCATCGGATCTGGAACCGAGTACTGGTTCGAATACTCTAAGATCAGCGAGTCGTATTTGTTGGTCTGGCATCCCCACCACCAGCTGCAAGGATCATTCACAGCGAGCACATCCTGCGGCGGGGAAGTAGAAGGAATGAGAAGTGTTTCGCCCGTGTATATCACGTAGGGATAACTCAGTATGTTTGCATCAGCCAGTGCTTGCCAGGGCAGACCGTACTGGTTGCCTATTGAGAAAAGGGAGTCTCCGGACTGCACGATGTAAGTCGAAGAGTTACTGTTTCCACAATTGGGGATCAGCAGTTTTTCGCCAGAGTAGATCGTGTATGGATACTTTAGCGAGTTGAACTCCTCTATTGCGATCGGAGAGACATCGAACCACGATGCTACCCTTCCAACCGTATCTCCTGACTGCACTGTGTAAGTCCACGCACCACCACAGTAGTTAATCGGTATCTCAAGAGTTTCGCCAGTGTATATTGTGTAGGGATAATTGATTCCGTTGATCTGAGCTATTGTCTGCCACGAAACGCCGAACTCCTTGCCGATCCCGTATAGTGTATCTCCAGATTGCACTGTGTAGATGAAAGTTCCGCTGTAGGCTGACGATTCGTAGGAGGGAACATTTCCTCCCAAGTGACCGGCTGTTGCAAAAAACAGGGCAGCGACGGTCAAACTTGCGATTATGATTTTTTCGTTGTTTTTCTTTCTTAGATTCATGAGCTTTGCCTAGAAATCTGGTCTAGATACAAAGCCCGCGAGCTCAACTTTTTTGGTTAGGTTGGGCAATTTTCCATCCTTTGAAAATAGCTTTTACCTTGCAGTGTACTGCATCGCTGTTTTCATGCAAGGAGATGAAAGGCTATTGCGATTCGAAGAGTTGATTCTACGCTTCTCCCCTCTCTGTGTTGATTTTTGAATTTCTATTAGAAGAGAAGAAACAGGACTTGCAAAATGTTGAACGTTCTCTCCCTCAAAAATGGAGTGGAAGGAAGGAATGAATGAGGAAGAAGAGGGTGGATAAGAGGCTATATCGGGAAAACGTCCACGTATTCGCCGCTGGCTTTTTCACCGTCGAGCACTGCGATTCCGTTAGCCTTTGCGAGCCATCCAGAGTAGTGAGAATCTGTGGGTCTGACAACTTTGGCTACATACTCTCCGTTTCCTTCTTTCCCTTCCTCCTTTCGCGATACGAATACTCGGAGAAACTGAGTAACTCTGCCTCGCGAAGGTAACATTCCCTTTCCTATCTTCTTCTTCTCCTTTTCTCCACCGTCATCCTCGAGAAGCTTTGCGCGGATCGCGAAAGGTGAAACACTTGATGCTCCTCCGAGTGTCAATATAGCTGGCCTCGCAAAGACAAAGAAACTAACAATTGCAGAAGTTGGAAATCCTGGAAGGAGCACGATCGGCTTTCCCTTGTACACTGCGAGTCCAGTCGGACTAGATGGCCTCATCGAAACGCCGTGAACCAGAAGGCGCACGTCTTTGATCGATTTCGCCGCTTTTACTGCAAAGTCCTTCTCTCCGACCGAAGAGCCCGCAGAAAGGATCAAGGCATCAGCAGATCTCAGTCCTCTCACAAACTTTGATCTAATTTCTTCAAAGTTGTCTCGTGCAATTCCCAAATCGAGACCATCGGCACCTAGTTCTTTCAGATATGAGGTGATGAACGGCCTGTTTGTGTCCGGTATCTTGCCACTCTTGATTCCGTCGGTGTGTTTTCGTTTCGAGTCTTTCTTCCTCTTATTCTTCTCAAAGTCCGAGGGATCAAAGAGTTCATCACCAGTCGAGAAGAAAGCAACTTTGGGTCTTCGAAACACTTTGATATGTCTCAATCCGACCAGAGAAAGTAGCGCGATGTGTTGAGGTCTAAGAATTGTGCCGGAGCGAATGATTTCCTGTCCCTTTGCAATATCCTCTCCAGATCTGAGCACGTTTTCCCAGAGTTTCACAGGCTTGATCGCTTCAAGCTTTTGGTTCTTCACCCTCGCGTATTCTATCATGATCACAGCGTTGCCTCCTTCGGGGAGGTAGGAGCCTGTCGCAACTTTCACTGCCTGCGAGATTTGGAGTCTGGGCCAATCTTTCTTGACTTTGGGGTGCTCACCTATTGCTATCTCTCCGACGATTTCAAAGGAGTTTATCGACCGATTTCTTCGAGTATCATCGATTCTTACGGCATAGCCATCCCGTGTGGAGCGTGGAAACTCTGGGACATTTACAGGCGAAGCGACCTTTTCAAAAGCGACGCGCCCGATCGCTTCCCTGACACTGATATTCTCAGGGTCTGTCCTTTTGATTTCTTTTAGAAAGAGGTCTAGAGCTTGTTTGACTCCGATGTGTTGATATGCCTGATCAACTCCGTGATAATGCTCGTGATCTTCCTCGCTTTTATCACCATCATCCGGAGCTCTTCCTTCTTCTCTTTGAAGCTCATTGATTGATCTTGTGCTCATTTCTTTGATTTGATCTCCCCCTCCTTAACGTTCTCCACTCTTCAAAGCCTCTGATCAGCCCTAACTTTTTGTTCTTCTTCTACTTCTCCACGTCCTATGGTCGCAAATTTTCTTTCAAGTGAATAAGTAATTGCGAGAAAGAGAAGCATTGCAGAAGCCCCCAAGACGACCACTAGGATGTGGTGAAGTGAAAGGTTCGCGACCACCCCGTCTAGTAAGAGCAAGACGTAAGCGATTCTGGAATCCAAAGTGTTTCTTCTTCTCTTCCAGAACGCCGATGAAGAAGTAGAAGAAGAATAGGCAGGGGTAGAAGACTCGCTTCTTGCTCTAACAAAAGTGAGATGGACGATTGTGAAGAGCATCAAAAAGACAACGATGAACCAGCCCAAAAAGTTCGTCAGTGGGATGCCCGAAATCTCAGGGCTGGGGAAGAGTTGGGTCCCCCAGACCCAATACCCGTAGGCGGTGAACATAGGATCTATCATGAGATCCCACGCAACTGAACCAAAGGCGGCAAGCGCACAGAGCAAAACAATCTTTCTAAGGTCTAGTTTTCTTGCAGAATTATTCCCACTAAGAGACTCTCCAACCATAGGGAAGCTCAAACTGAAGGTTAGATACGCAATCACGAACCATACGAGCGGAACCACGATTGGCACTCCAAGCACCTTGCTTCCAAGAAAATCCGTGTAATAGTACTTGCCGAACGGAAGTCCGAAATTCGTCCCAATCACTTCTGCTACATAGCCTATACTCGATGAAACAACTAGGAAAATCACAGCCCCTCTTGTCCCGATTTCAAGAAAACACTGAGAAAGTGCGAATATGAGCAACGCAAAAGAAAGCCCGAAGAACACTGCCGCACCGATCGAAAAATTGAATATGAGGCCAGCTATAATGAAGGCGAGCACTGCACCGTAAATCGCGAGTAATACATGCGTTGCGATTTTATGTCTAGAAACAATAGACTTTGTGTTATTCAAAATCTTCGAGATCTCCCCCATCTTTTTTCTTCTTCTCGTGTTACTGCCACTTCTGAACTCCCTCTTCTTCTCTTCCTCTTCTTCTTCTGGTTGTTGTAGTCGTATCTCGTCTTCTGCTATACTTTTGCCAGTTTGTCAAGATTCGATTTTCGCAAGATGTGGGAAACGCCATCAAAGCAAATATCGACTGCGTTTGTCAATCTTTTCCACTACCTTCAAAACACAGAGAGCGCCTCCAAGCAATCTGTCGAAGGCAGTCTTTCTGACATAAATGACAATAATAAGAGCAAAATGTGAATCAAGTCTTGGAATCATACACTCCTCCGCCGCCGCCGTCGTCTTCTCCTCCAAGAAAGCACAAGTTTCCTGTTGCAGCTACTGTTGGTTCGATCGTAATCATCCTGATTGTATCCTCATTCGTCGCCCTTGGATATTTCCCAGCCGTGCTTAACTCCTTTCTCACCACGAAGGGGGGTTTGAGCTCGACTTTCATATCATCGAAGAATCCTTCGATAGGGAGCAATGGTGTCACGATATCATACCCTTCTGATTATGCGACACTTGAAAACTATGCTCTTGGGCTCATAAATGCTGATCGAAGGAGCGCTAATCTCTCTTCAGTCGTGTTAAGCCCCATCCCCTCTGGCCAGCAACACGCAGACTCTATGTTGTATTACGGCTATTTCAGCCACTGGGACACGCAGGGCTTCAAGCCCTACATGCGCTACTCTCTTCTCAACGGAACAGGCTTCGTCGACGAAAACGTGGCGTTTGAAGAAGTGGCGTCGTCATCATCATTAATTCAAGGTTTCACAAGTACATCCAGTGTGGAGGGAGCGATCCAGCAGCTCGAATATCAAATGATGTACAACGACTCTTCCTGTTGCCAGAACGGCCACAGGGACAACATACTCTCGCCTTACCATAACAGAGTTTCAATAGGAATCGAGTACGACAGAACACATGTTTACTTTGTCGAGGACTTTGAAAACTACTACACGGAGCTTTCCCAGCCATACCTCTACTCCAATGGAAATTTAGTACTTAAAGGGAACACAACTGGTCTTTTGAGCCCTACAACCGTTCTTGTGTTCTATGACAAGACACCAAAGCCCTTGAACGCGACTATCCTTGACTCTGAATACGACAAGCCTTACACGCAGGGAAATTTTACAGGAGGAGTTTTCCCTTCATGCACAGCGCTCAATTGCGAAGCATTTCCTCAAGGGGACTGCCCCTCTGGTTGCGTCACGGTATACGCATCGACTTGGAAAGTGACAAATGGAGCGATTGACATCGAATTCCCACTTGACCAGTTCGTCTCAACCTATGGTAGTGGAGTTTACACCTTCTACGTGGAGCAAGGGAGCCAGGATTCCCCTGAGTACTTGACCAGCATCTCAGTCTTTGTTACTGCGTAGTGAGTCTCCCACTCAAAGAAAGGGGAAATCAAAGTTCCAATCAGTCAATCTTTCATTAGGTATCTAGGTTCTTGCTAGTGACATTCCTCCTTGGGATTCCTTCTCCTTGCCCGCCTCCTCATCTAGCGGCTTTCCCTCAGCCGCAGCCTTTATTCTCTCCAGAGCATTCAGTGTCCCCCTTTCAACGTGTCTTTTGATGAAAGGAGTCGCAAGCCAATAAATTCCAGGGAAGTGAATGTCCCAAAAAGCTCTGACTCTCTGAGTGTTCTCATCAATCGATTCGATTGACACCACTTTGACTCCCTCGGTCAAGCCCTTGAGATACTGGATTTCGACTGAGTCTTTAGGGCGCAGGATTGCTCTTTGCTTTATTTTGTGATTCCTGAAATTCTGAGTAATTTCTCTGTCGACTATGTTTCCCTCCTTTGAGATGGTTCGAACTTCCTTTGTGCCGTACCAGTATTCAGGCTCGTTTTCAAGATCTGAAATTATTTCCCACACTCTGTCCTTCGTCGCTTGAATATCGATCGTGTGTTCTATCTTTGGCATGATAGCAAACGCCTGGGAGTAACCTTGGAGTGGGAGGAGGACAAATCCTTTTCCATTCTCTTCCCTCGTCAAATTCCCAAAAGATGCACGCGTGATTTTTCCCTTTCCGTTTTCGCAAAAATCAACCAACCGATTTTCTTATAGAGCTTCCAGCTCGCCCGAAAGAACAGAGGGGAAGAGCTTGGGTTCTCAAACTGCAAAAGTGAGAAGGAGAGGGGGGAGGGCAAGGCTATGGATAGATGTTTTGACACCGAGACATGCACTCTTTGCCCATTCGATCGCTCGTGTTGCTTCGTCTTTCAATCTAGAGTGTTTTGTGACCTCTGCCAACTATCCAAAACTTCAGAGTTTCATTTCAAAGCTTGGGCTCAGAAACAACGAGCCCATAGGCAAGCCTCGGGCAGACAGTGACTTGCCTACGATCGAGAGTGAACTCGAAAGGCAAGAAAGGCTCGTGTCTTTTGTCGGGAGGGAGAAGCGATTCGATTTCTCACTTTCATTCCTCTCTCAGGAGGCTGCGAGGGTGAGCTTCGGGCTCGGCATTCCGCATTTTGTGTGCGCAGATTCGCCACATCTGTTCAAGAAGTGCAAACTTTGTCTTCCTCTTGCGGCGGCTCTCTTCACTCCATTTGTCATTCCAAAGACGAGCTGGATCGAGTACGGCAAAACGGGGAGAGAAATTGCTCGATATCGGGGAACGGAGCCGTGGAGCTGGGTCAGGGATGGAAGGGTCATCGGGAGGAGAAGGAAATCCCTGCGGGGCGGAAAGATCCTTGTGATCTTGGACGAGCTGTTTCGCTTTGCAGATGAAGACAAGAGGAAGAAGCTCATACTCGAAGTGGCACAATCATTGGTCAAGGGAATAAAGAAAGAATGGTCAGAGGATTCGGAAATTTGGCTCTTTCCCCCGCACGGCACTAGGAGTGAAATTGAGAGAGAATTTGGAAGCGAATGCAAAATCGCGGATTATCCGTCTGACGCTTTCTTCATGACCTTTGAGGCTCGAATTGTCATAGGCGGGGTGGGAACTGCGATTGAGCAGGCCGCTCTCCAAGGAGTTCCAAACATCTCATTTGCTCCAGAGTCGGGCACGGGCAATAAGACACCGCCTGTGTTCGAGCGCTTTTACTTCCCGAAGTTGCTAAGCAGGAGAGCAAAGACCCTTGGAGAGCTTGAGGCTCTTTTGAAGGAGATGCTTTCTCGAATCAATAGCGAGAAAAAGATGTTTCTAGCTAACGCAATGAGCGCCACAAGAGACTTCGAAGACCCAGCAACTTTCGTAGTAAGGAGCATCGTCTCCAAACGCTGACAAGTTCCAGAAAGATTCGAAGAGCGAGAAGGACAGAGTTAATCAATTATCGTCATGGCTCTTAGAGTTGTGTTCAGCTTTTGACACTGCCAATAATCCTCCTCATTGCCCTAACTACCTTTTCACTTCTCTCTCTTCTTGGCAATATATTCATCTTCCTCCGTCTCTTTTCAACTGAGTCAAGGGCTCCGAGACTTTCTTTGTCTCTCTCGCGACTTGGTTTGAAGATCGACGAGTCCCAATCGGTGGGAAATACTCGCTTTGATGCGCATGTGCTACCCTTAGTTTCAGTGATTGTGAGCGCAAGGAACGAGGAAGAGAAAATCGAACGCTGTCTTGATTCTCTTACGAGTCAGACTTACTCAAATCTTGAAATTGTCGTGATCGACGACAACTCAACCGACAGAACCTGCGAAATAGTGCGTGAATTTGAGAAGAAGGACATGAGAGTTCGCCTAGTCCATGCCGGACCAAAGCCGGAAGGCTGGGTGGGAAAGAGCTGGCCTTGCTGGAGGGGTTTTGAAGAATCAAGGGGTGAGATCCTTCTTTTCGTCGACGCAGACTCGGCTTTTTCAAAGATCACTCTAGAATCTTGTGTGAAATACATGCTTGCGCAAAACTATGATGTTCTTTCGATTTCTCCAAGAGTTTCTCTCGACGGGGTTTGGTCTCATTCGATAATGCCTTTTCTTTCGGGTGCAATCAATCTCTTCTATCCGATGGAGAAGGTTAACGATCCTGCGAGCAAGAGGGCATATGTTTTCGGAGCTTTCATCCTAATCAGGAGGGTTGTGTATGAGGCGATAGGGGGACACAAACGCGTAAGAGATCGGATCGTTGAAGACGCAGCTATCGGAGAGAACGCAAAGTCGATGGGCTATCGCCTTCGAGTGGAAGTTGGAGACGGTTTTGCGACAACCGACTGGGAACATGAACTAGGCAGTGTCTTCTACGGGCTAGAGAGAGTCATGTCCCACTCCGTAAGAAGCTATGGTTTGCTCAGTTCGCTTCAAGGCCTGCTTTTCTTCTTCATCGGACTCTACCCCCTTCTAATATTCCTCTGGGGGATTTCGCTTTGGGCTACTTCTCCGGCCGTTTTCTCCTTCTCATCTAACTTGATTTTACTTGACTTTGTGGCTAGTGTCTTCTCTGTGACGCTGATTTTGGCGACTGTAGCTCACGAAATGAAACTCGTAGCTGGCAAGATCGGTCCCTATCCACTTCTCTACCCTCTCGGCTGCTCGCTCTTCATTCTTGCAATATTTTCGACTTCAATCAAAATATCCTCGAGGAGGGGGCTCAAATGGAAGGGTGTGGAATACAAACAGCTGCAAGTCGCAAGGAAATAAGAGATCGGATCTGAATTTGCGATTCTTTTTCCTCTTATCCTCATTCATTCATTCGTTCGAAGATGTGAATTAATCTTGGTCGCTTGAGCTCGGCTCCAGGAGCAAATTGTAAAAATGCTTCTGTTTACAAAATTTACAAAGGGAGGATGTGTTTAGGAAAAATTCAGGGTGTGAGCGATATTCATTTATCGCAGGCGTTGCAAGGTTTCATTTTGCCAAATTAATTTTGCCAAAAACAGAGCAAAGATTCGAAACTCTTTCTTCCACTACAGATCGAAAGTCGACCAGTGGGACAGAGTGGGCCGTGGAGGCTATTGGGCTTACGAAAGACTATGGAAGAAAGAGAGCACTAAATCATCTCGATCTGAAGATTAGAAGCAACCAAATACTCGTAATACTTGGTCCAAACGGCTCTGGAAAGACTACCTTTTTGCATCTGATTTCGACTGTCCTCAAACCTAGCGACGGAACGGCCCTTGTGATGGGCTATGACATCAGAAAGGAAGCGCTCAAAGTGAGGCAGGTCTCTGCGATTTCGTTTCAGGATCCTCGAGGCTTTTGGAGACACAAGCCGGCGCAGATACTCTCGTTTCACGCTTCCATGTATGGGGTAGGAGGGGACGAAAGAAAGAAAGTTGTGGAGGAGACACTCAAGGAGTTCGAGCTCTGGGATTCGAGAAACACTAAATTCATGCATCTCTCTGGAGGCCAGGCAAAACGCCTTGAGGTTGCGAAACTCTTTGTTCACAAGCCCAAACTCGCGATATTCGATGAGCCGACGACTATGGTAGATCTCGACGGAAAGCGCATGATCTGGGACAAGATAAAGGAGCTCAAAGAGGAAAACGGAAGCACAGTCATCGTGGCGACGAACGAAGTAAGAGAAGCTGAATATCTCGCGGATAGAATAACGATTCTCGCAAGGGGGGAGCATCTTGTCACCGACTCCCTTGAGAATCTCAAAGACAGCGTGAAGGGTGGAGACATTGTTGATCTCGAGTTTTCTCTTGCGATCGATCAAGCTCTTCTCAGAATGATTGAGGGTATATCAGGCACTGTGGATTTCAAGAAGATCTCTGAAAATCGCTTGAGAGTGAGAGTCAGCAGATCAGAGGATTGGCTTCCAGTAATGACTGACAAGATGCATCTTTTGTCATCATCGAACAGAATAACTTCGATCAAAGTATCAGAGCCTTCTCTTGACGATGTCTTCTTGACATATACTGGGAACGATCCGGAGAAAGAATAGGCAAAAGTGATGGATGGCTGAATACTAGCTTTCTAAGAGAAGAGGACGACTCATCCAACGACATGTCAAGAAAGAGAAAACGTGAGCAGAACTTGAGGCCTCTTACTATTCTAGCTTTGATTTGAAAATCTGATTGTTCTTTCTCCTTTTCCATCGTGATCAAGCGCCGAGGGTGTTTCCCAAAGTTTGAGTAGATCGGAGCTATTCTCACTTCTTTCCTTTGATCTGAGGGAAGCCTTTAATTCAGTATCCTTTGTCGTCTACGATTGGTTCTTCTTCGGCTTTCAGTTTTTCATCTACGGTGTCATACTTTCGAAGCTCATAGTCACACTCTCAAACTATTTATTTTACTACGGCACTGGACTTTTAGTTTTGATGTCTTTCAACGTGGCTTCTTGGAGCGGAAGGCGCTTTGTTGAAAGCGCTCACGAGGGAAGGCTACGCTATCTCCTTTCGCTCCCAATCACTAGAGGCGAAATGTTTCTCGAGCAGCTCCTTCTAGGCATGGTGGTCAATCTTTCGAGGCTCCTTCCTCCGCTCTTTGTAATCCTTGCGCTCTCCCACTTGTACACTCCTTATAGCCTCGCAATCTCTCTTCTTGTTCTAACACTTGTCACGATAGGTATCATGGGTTTGATGATCTCCCTCTCCGTAATAGCTTTCAGATCCTTTGACATCTACAGCGCCATAGTTGCAAGCTTGAGCGCTCTTCTCATCAGGTTCAGCACAATCAATTACCCGCTTTCCTCGATGCCCAAAGCATATGTTGGTGTCTCGCTTGCAAATCCTGTCACCTACGGAGCGGATCTCCTGCGATCCGCGATCGGTCTCGACACTTCTGTAGTGTTGAATCCTGCCCTTGGGGCAACTGTTGTAATAGCGCTTTGCATAGGAACTATTTTCGTCGGGATTTTCTTCATTTCGACTGTCGTTGAGGGAGTAAAGTCTTCTTGACTCAGAGCGGTTCAAGTAGAAGGCCAATTGTCGAGACGAGGCTTCGCCCAATGACCGAAAGGCGAGCGATGTTCAAAGTGCTCCAAGTTGACCTTTCGTATTTCTTCAGGACGAAGTGGCTCATCGCGACTCTCGTCGCGCTCAACATTTCGGACATGCTCGTCGCAGGTCTCGTTTATTCGAACATGATGAGCCTGAATTACTTTTACTTCTTCGCCCCGGGGGTCATAGTCTCGGGAATGTTTGCGGCTGCACTCGACGTGGGGAGAAGGGTCAACCTGAGCCTAAACGAGGGAGTCGCACAGTACTATCTCAGCCTACCTTTAAGTTTGGACGGACTTGCATTCGCACATCTGTTGTCAGCGGGTTTGGGAGGAACGATCTACGCATCCATCCTCCTAGGCGTGGCTTCGGCGATCATCCCGAGCCTGATTTCGCCGATTACTCTTGCGATCATCCCAGTGATTTTCATAGTTTCTATGGGTTTAGGAGGGATCGCCGCTGTCTTGAATCTCGTTTCGAAGGCAGGAGATCGCTATTGGGTTTACGCTCAAGGCGTGCAAATGGTTCTTCTCGGTCTGAGCACTGTCTTTTATCCGATACAGATGATCTCCTCTTACTTTCCATCTGATGTCAGCCGAGCGATCGTCTTGAATCCTCTGAGCCAAGTCGCCGACGCACTTAGGAGTGTTGTTTACTCCATTCCGATTTCGCTAAGTAGCATCGGGCTAGTTTTCGCAACTTCGATTTTGATGTTCCTAGTCGGAGTTGCGTGCTATAGGTACGTGTTCAAGAAGGTGTGGGAACTCGGCAAATTGTAGAATATGTCATCGAACCAAAGCCTTCGAGGATTTCAACTGGTTCGTGCAAAGATGGAGGAAAATCTCTGAGGCCAATGAAATAAGAGGGGGATGAGGTCCATACGTCAATTGATTTCGAAAAAAAGAAGGAGATTTTTTGTTTCCTTCAAAACCACCAAGGACGAAACAGGATGATCTTGTAAGAGTTTCTTTCTCTCCTTTTCAATTGCGACTCATAGTGGAGATATGAATTCTTTTGGAACTCTTATTCAGTTCACATGTCGGTCGTGCAATTCTCGGAAAGCTTCTTCAAAAGCCACCAATGTCATTTCCAAATCATCCACAGTGTGCACCGTAGAGAGCGCAATTCTCTCATAATCATCTGGATGCAGATAGATCCCCTTTTCAAGCAAGATCTGAGAGAATAACTTGTACTTGTTCCAGTCAATCAGAAGGCTTTCCCTATAATTCATAATCTTCTTCTGCTTTGTGAAGAATAGTGAAAACATTCCTGGAACTCCTTGGATGCAAACCTCATGCCTTGCTCGCTCTGCGATTTTGGGGAGCTCGCTCATGAATCTGTTTGTAAGATCTTTCAATATCTTGAAAGCGTGATTGTCGTTTTCAGAGAGCAATTCAAGGTTCGCTAGAGCCCCTGCGAGGCTCAATGAGTTCGCGAAGTAGGTCCCTCCATAGGAGACCTTACCAGGGCCGATGAGCTCCATGAACTCCTTCTTCCCAGAGACCGCGGAAATAGCTACTCCACCACCGAGGGCTTTTCCCCAAGTGGAAAGATCCGGCGTGACTCCGTATAATTCCTGAGCTCCGCCAGGGGAAACTCGGAAGCCAGTAACTACTTCATCGAAGATCAAGAGAGCATCATTTTGAGTGGCAATCTCCTTTACTGACTTCAGGTAATCAGGATTTGGTGGAATTACTCCAGAATTTGACATGATGGGCTCCATGATGATAGCAGCTACTTCGTTTCGATGCCTCTTCATTATTCGCTCAAATGCTCGCAGGTTGTTCCAAGGAGAAACGATGACTGTGTCCAAGACTAGAGAAGGTATTCCTGCAGAATAGGGCAAAGGCCTAGGATATTCTTCCAAGCCAGCCACAGAAGGAGGGGCCTCGACGCTGATCATTGCGTAATCATGTTGCCCATGGTAGTGGCCTTCAAATTTCAAGATCATGTCCTTGCCGGTAGCGGCACGAGCGATCCTGATTGCATTGCTTGTGGCATCGGTGCCATTTGAACCAAAGATCACAGATTCCGATGTCTTAACCATCTGCAAGAATTTGCGAGCCAGTTTCACTTCAAGCTCGACTGGAGTGCCGAACATCGTCCCTCTTTCTGCTTGATCTTTGATTGCTTGAACCACCCTTGGATGGGAATGACCGTTGATCATCGCTCCAAAGCAGAGCAAATAGTCGAGATACTCATTTCCATCAACATCGACAACTCTCGGCCCCATTCCACGATCAATGTAAATAGGATAGGGCTCATACGATGCCCACCTTAAGATCGAGCTTGCCCCGCCTGGTATCAGGGTGCGAGCTTCGTCATACAGTGAAGCTGAAGTTGTTGTCTTTTTGATGGATTGTGTCATTAGAGCCGTTGTCTTGGGAATAGTTCCCACTGCTTGAAGCGGAGCAACAGCTTGGCCAGCTGGGTCTTTCGAATTAGGACCTGGTTGCTTAGCCTGTGCGTTTCCCGCTCCTGATGGATTTGACATTTCTCTAACTCACTCTCCTCGCCTTACTTTTCTTTTCCAAACGTTCCCGTTTCGTAAGCTATTGCGTTGATTGTTATGGGACCTTCGCGGACCGAGTCTCTTTCTTGAGATCACCTTGAGCTTAACCAAAACGTAATTCCCCTCTTTAATTAGCAAAAGCTTTCTGATTTCTTCAGGAATTGTCAGTCTTCCGCCCTTTATGACCTCAGCTATGAATGGCATTTCCTCATCGAGACTGGGTCCTTCTGCAATTGGCAATTTACCTGCCTCCACGCACTTCTTTGTCCTTCTTCTTCTCCTCCAGACCACAAAAGGTTTGCGCACAAAAGGATTAAAATAGCATAAAATGTTTGCTTTCAGTATTAAATACCATAAAAAAGAGCTTTTGCACCTTTTATATACCTTTTTGATTCTGCCCCAACAACAACAACAAAAGAAGAAAGCTCAATGATAATGTTACGTGGAATAAGATACGATTTAGAAAATTTTTAGCCTTCTGATACCTCTCTCTTCCATATTCACAAGAAGAAGTTTGTACGCTCTAAACTGCGGAACCAGAATACTCACTCTGGGTCAAATGCGAAGAGATTGAATTGTGATAGCGTTAGCATATTTTCCGTCGGATTCACAACAGGCGAGATTGTGCCTGCCTTTCGGGGATAGTAGTGTATTTGTGAGGTTGATTCTATTTTCAGGTTTTGATCTGTCGAGCCTCTTTATATTTCAAAAAGGAAGTCACTTGTACCAAAGGGGCGTAAGCTCGTTCTTGTTGCAAGGGCATCTTGTGGATACAACATGCACATAGAGAGAGAAGCAGTTTGAAACAAAGGAAGAAACCAACCTCTACAACTCTCCCCTTTTTTCTCGAATCTGATGGAGAACGTGCAAGTTGGTTTGCACTCCTGAAGGTCGCTGAGATTCTCCTCCTCTTCAAAGAGATTGGAAATCTCTATTTTGACAGCACTTCGCAAAGTCTTCAGACTCAAATCAAGCGCAAAGGTAATTATCAAGAAGGTATGATCCGAGTCTTGTTGAACTTTCGAAGATTCAAAATTCTGATCGGGAAGAACAGACTTTGAAGCTACTAGACGTAAAAGATCTAAATGTCGATTTTGTCTCGACAGAAGGAAGAGTTCATGTTCTGAACGAGGTGTGCTTCGAAGTCGAGAGAGGTGAGATTGTAGGGATAGTTGGTGAAAGTGGATCTGGGAAAACAACTTTGGGCCTGGCAGTTCTTCGACTTCTTGATAGTCCTCCTGCTCAAATTTTAGGAGGGTCTATCATCTTTGATGGCCAAGATGTAATGAAAATGGATCCAAAGGAGCTGTGGCACCTTAGAGGAACTGGCATGAATATGGTTTTTCAAGAATCTCTATTAGCATTGAACCCGGTGTACAGAGTGGAATCACAAATCAACGAATCAATCGATTCTGTTTGCAAATCCACCAAGGTAACGATGACAAAGAACGAAAGGAGAGAGAAGATACTCAGGATCCTAAAGGAGCTTTGCTTGGATAGACCTGATCAGGTCCTAAAGAAATACCCACATGAGCTTTCAGGAGGGATGCGACAACGTGTGTCAATTGCGATGTCAATCATCCAAATGCCGAAGCTCCTTTTCCTAGACGAACCTACAACAGGTCTTGACGCATACGTTCAAAATCGAATTCTGAAAATTATAAAAAATCTCAACAGAGAATTTGGGATTTCAATGGTCTTGATTACTCATGACTTGACGGTGGCATCTCAAATTTGTGACCGAATCTATGTGATGTATGCTGGACGTGTCGCAGAAGTTGGGAAGAGTGAAAAAATACTAGAAAAGCCACTTCACCCCTATTCTGAAACTTTGCTAAAGGCACTTCCAAAGGGTTACTCTGATTCGCCTCTTCTACCCGTCCCCCAAGGCGAGCCTCCAGATATGAAGAATCTACCAAGCGGTTGCAAGTTCAACCCCAGATGTGTCTACGCTATGGATCTCTGTAGGAAGAAAGAGCCAAAACTCATGCAAGTCGGCGAAGAGCTTGTCGCTTGTTGGAAGTACTCGTAGAGAATGAGCTCTGTATCTGACGTACTCGTCGATGTGGAAGAGCTGACCGTCAGATTCCGAGCTAAGAATGCGCAAATAAATCTATTCTCCAAGAGTGCAAGATGGTTCAATGCAGTGGATAGCGTCTCCTTTTCAATCAAGAAGGGGGACACCTTTGGTCTCGTCGGAGAAACTGGCTCTGGAAAATCCACCATAGCAAAGACTCTGGTTGGAATCTACAGGCCGAGCTCCGGTAGAGTGAAGCTATTCGGCAAAGAGATTAATTTCGAAAAAGCAGCTGATTTGGCTTATCTCAGAAAAAACGTAGGAATAGTATTTCAAGATCCGGTCGGCTCGCTTAATCCCAGGCTCACAGTCAGGGAAATCATATCAGAGGCTCTGATAGCCTCAAAATCAGTTCCGGAGTCAAGTTATGACTCTAAAATCTCGAAAATCATGGAACTCGTCGGACTAAGAAGGAGCGCCCTAACAATGCATCCCAGAGAGCTCAGTGGTGGGGAAAAGCAACGTGTGAGCCTTGCAAGAGCACTTGTAGTTCCAAAGAAGCTTTTGATTCTCGATGAGCCTACTAGCTCTCTAGACATGACCATTCAAGCTCAAGTTCTTAATACGCTCCGGAGACTGAAAGCCGAGCTTGACCTGTCCTTTCTGTTCATTACTCATGATATCAACGTGATTCGTTATATGAGTACGAGACTTGGAGTGCTCTTCTATGGAAAGCTGGTCGAGGTAGGCTCCACCTACGAAGTGCTTTCGCAACCAAAGCATCCATATACAATCGAGCTACTTTCGAACGTCCCTCAAATTGCGGCTAAAGAAATGGTTAATCAACCAAGTCAACTTGATTCAAACGTTCTCATGGAGCATCAGCCTTCTCTTGAGGGCTGCATCTATAGAAATGTGTGCCCTAAAGCATTCGAAAAATGCATTGAAAGCCCTGCACTTTACGAGATCTCACAAGGTCATGAGGTCGCTTGCTTTCTCTATCACAACGAAGTGGGAAATAAGGGTATGGGAGAGACAATTACTCAACTTTGAACTCTCAAGGAGGGGGGATGTTGTATCTCTCTCGAGTTGATCCTCTTGCTTCTATCATCATTATTCTTCTTCTCTGAGTCTTCCCCTCATTCCCGCTTTCTCTTTAATTGTCTCTCCGACAAACCTAGTCTTCAATACCATGTGAGGGCGCACCTTTACATCCATGGCTTCTCGAATCCCATCTCCAAAGAGACTGAACCCCAATACGATCAACAGAACTACAACCGATGGAAGCAAGGCCTCCCATGGATATGAATAAACAACTGTCATAATGGTCGAAACCATGTAGCCAAGCTCAGGCGTGTTGGGAGGGAGTCCCACGTTGAGGAAGCCCAAGCTAGACACTGAAATCAGAGCTGTTCCCACATCCAGGGAAGCATAAACCATCACAGCCGGTAGAATGTTGGGGAGTATCCCCTTTCTCATTATGTAGGAAAGAGAAGAGTTCAGAGTCTTAGAAACAGCAATATAATCTTCCGACTTGATTGCTAGCACACCGCCACGCACGAGCCTCGTGTAGGGAGGCCACCACACGAAGGTGAGTGAAAGCGCGACATTAAACAGGCTTGGCGGCAAGGTCGCAGCGATCGTAAGTGCCATCACAATCGTTGGAAAAGCAAGAAATAGATCTGATAGTCTCATTATCGCCTCATCAAGAAAGCCACCTATGTATCCAGCAGTCATTCCGAGAATGATTCCAATGCTCAAAGAAAGAAAAACTACCAAAAGTGAAATGCTTAGATCCACTGGGAGAGCGGCGAGCACTCGCGAAAAGATGTCTCGTCCAGAATAATCAGTCCCAAAGAGATGAACCAAGCTTGGAGGGGCATTTGTGTCAAAGAGATTCGTTGCATCTGGATTGTAAGGCGCGATCCTTCCTCCAGTCACGTAGTAAGCAATAGCAAGGACTAGAAAGCCAATAGTGGTGAGAGCTCCAAAAGCGGAAAGTTTGTTTGAGAAAGCAAGATTTCTAAAACGGGAAAGACTTTCTTGTAGCAAAACTTTGGATCTTCACCCTTGAGTTCTGGCAGTCCCGAGGGAAATCCTTGGATCTAGGAGTGAGTACGTCACATCGGCAAGAAAATTGGCAATGACCACCCCAAATGTGAAGAATATGACGACTGGAATCAGAGCTGGGTAATCTGATTGCACAATTGCGTTGTAGGCAAAATCACCAATTCCGGGCCAAGCAAAGATCTCCTCAACTATGATGGTTCCCGAAAGCATCCATCCAAACATCACTGCGCTCACCGTAGTCGCATCGATGAGCGCATTTCGCAAAATGTGTCTCCTGTTTGCCTTTGGATCCGGAACGCCTCTTGCTAGCGCGAATTTCACTTGAGTAGACCATCTCACATCAAGTACAGAAGAGCGTGTAACTCTGGTGACTATGCCGAAATCAAGCACCGCCAAAACAGCCGCAGGTAAGATCAGATGCTGGAGACCTGAGAGAAAATCACGAAAGTTGAGTTCGAGTAAAGAGTCAATCAATCCGATCCCCGTGATGGGATGAGGAGGAGCAAGTCCTGGAGCGTACATGGCACCGGATGGTAGGACTGGGAGGGCCACGGAGAAAATTAGTATGACTCCTATTGCTCCAAGATAATATGGGGTCGCCCACGTGGCAAGATAGACAGTCCTAATCAGAGCATCAATCTTTGTGCTGTATCGCATTCCTGCGATGTATCCAAGGGCAATACCCATGATGACGGTGATGATAAGCGAAGCTACAACTAGCTCAATTGTATTGAAACCGTGAAAGAATAATTCCTGAGCTATGTTTTGGCCTGTTACAGGATCAGTTCCAAAATTTCCTGTGAAAGTGTTGACTATGAAGTAGTATAATTGAAGATCGAGCGGCTGGTTGAGGTGATACTCGGCTTTGATCGCCGCTACCGTTGTCACACGTGCTTTTTCTCCGGCCCAGAGAGCCGCTGGGTCAGGATTCAACAGGTGAGAGATCAAGAAAACAATTACGACAACTCCAAACATGATTGCTAATGCCCCGAGAGCCCTCTTTCCCAGAAAGGAGAGAAAGTCTCTTAGGTAAACCATCTACCCGCCTCGCGGCGCTTTCTTTCTTTATTTCCGACCTATGAGATGATCGTAGGCATTCACTTATAGTGAACTGTGTTGTAATACATGAAGTACCCAGCGCAAGAGCCTGTGGGATTTGGAGCGTACATTCCAGCAATGCTGTTTATGCTCACAGCCAGAAAGTCTGGAACGTACAACCAGTCAAAGCTGTAGCTGTCGAGCATTGTCACTGTTTCATTTCTATAAGCTTCGAGCAAGACGCTGTTATTCGTTGCACTAGCAGCATTTGCCGCAAATGTTGACTCGTTTGAGAAAATATCTGGGGCTGCGGTGTAGTTGTTTGCGCCAAATGCCGTGACATAGTCTTGGCTTGCAAAGTAATCTTCAGAGTAGTATCCAATCCCGAAACCATTTGAAGTCGATCCGAGTGCAGTCGGAGTCGGCGTGAAGAGATAAGTGGTATAGTCGTCAAAAGGCATCTGCGTAGGGTTAACCGTTATTCCAATTGCAGCTAGCTCCTGAGTTATGATCGGCTCCGCCTCCTGTTCCGAAACCAGATCTGGTGAGTAAACAAAATTCAGGGTCGGAAAGCGAGGGGCAGAGGGATTGAGAGTCGTGCCGTTCGGGAGCTTGGCTTGATACCCGGCTTGAGCCAAAAGTTCTGCTGCCTTTGTCTCGTTGTAAGTGTACGGTGTAAGCCCTTGGATCGTCTGATTGTAGTTCGGGAATCCTGGGGGCACGGGCCCAATCCATGTTTGAGCCAAACCCGAGAATATGCTTGAGATTATACCATTATAATTGATCGCATAGGTAATGGCCTCTCTCACGAGAGTGTTGTTTAACTCTGAATTGATAAATGGATTCATGAAAATGTAATAGGCTGCATTTGAGGAACCAAACGCGATTGGGAGCACCGTAATATTCACGTTTGGAATAGCCTTGAGAGCGGAAATGCTAGAGACTTCAGAGGCATCAGGAGCTCCAATGATTTGAGCTGTTCCTGATTTCAGATCCGCAATCCTCGAAGTAGTTGGCTTGTAATAGATGATGATGGTTTGGAGAATCGCAGGCTGTATCGCGTAGTTGAGTTGAGATGAAGAGAGATTATTAGCCCAATAATTTGGGTTCTTTGTGAGCGTAACACTCTGGCCGTTCACCCAGCAACCCGGATTGCAAAGGTAGAATCCAGTGCCTAAAGCATTTGTCTGCATCCAAGAGTTCTTTTGACCAGCGACCACTCCACCATGTGCATCTATAACTTTTGGATCCACTGCAAAGGAACTGGGAGCCGTCAGAGTTGCGAGGAGAGCTGAATAAGAAGAGTTGCCATTGTATCCATAACCCAAATTGAGCTCTATCTCATACTGATTTATCACTTGGAACGATTGACCAGAACTTTCCATGACAGTGAGATTTGAGGTCGAAGGTGATGTGTAGTTTATTGAATTCAAGATCGAAGCAAGCTTATCATCATTCGTAAAGTTCGCAAAATTTTGTTCCAAAATAAAAGCTGGAGCCTGATTCATGACTATTGTCCTGTACAGAGAATACCACATTACGTACGCATTGAATGGGTCTCCGTTGCTGAAGGTCACTCCCTTCCTCAAGCTAAAATTCCAGTGCATCTGATCGGAAGAAACTGTCCAGCTCGACGCGAGCTCGCCAATGTAACCGCTTCCATTGAGCGCGGGCGCCACCAATCCCTGATAGACATTGGACGTGATTTCATTGCCCGGAGTGGTAAATTCCACAGCAGGATCCAACGAATCAGGTTGCGTTCCTTCCTCTACTACAAGTGAGTTTGGTTTAGCTCCCGTTGTTGAAGATGATGAACTAGGAGGCCCAGATTTTTTGGGAGTAGTCAAATAGTAAACTGCTACTCCAGCAATTACTATAATGATGATCAGAACAACGACAATGGATAAGCGGCCGATTCCGTCCCTCACTCTAGTTTGCAAGGAGCCTCTTGAGCCCGATAGACGGAATGTAACTATTGCTTATTTGTTTTTCGTTCTAAAACTAGAATGTTCCGAAATCCAAGCTCAACTTGGAGTCCTTGAAAAATCTTTGATTTCCTTGTTCTCTTTGCTCGATGAAAGATCATGGAGATCCATTCGATGATGACGAAATCATTCCAAAGTTTTCTGCCTGACCTTGATGCCGCGTTTTTCAAGTTCCTTAAAGAATTCAACTGGTTCAAACACCTTCTCCGGAGGTAGCACTCCTTTTGGCAAGAGCTCTTTCTTTAGTGCAATGAGCTGGGCAGCGATTGAGCCGGGAATCCCAACGTTGTATTGACTGCAACTGACCTTCCAAGGCTTGTATGCTGGGAAGAAGCTCTCCAATACCACAGTCTTTTTGCGTCCAGATCTTATTGATCGTCCTTTGATGATTACACGAGTAATTTCGAAATCATCCGGCTCCAAATGTTTCGGGATCTTTAGTAGGTTTCTGCTAGTCAGAAGTTGCAGTAGGAAATTTCTAGGGATGACTTCATGGCCATTGTAATTCACCCTTTCATTTGAAGTGAGTCCAAGCTCTGCCAAGAATTTTATCTTCCAAAAATCGGCACCGCCTTCTTTCCAGACGACTCTTTTCAAACCATAGTGGGCGAAGGAACTGGGTACAGTGGCTAGTTCCGAATGGAGCGCCAGATATACTGTTACCTCTCCGACTGGCTTGGGAAAGACGACGGTCTCGGGCTCGCTGAAGGGAGGTTTCTTGAGATATTTTCCGTTTTCGAAGACTATGGCATCTTGAGTGGATTCGTCAAAGAGAGTAAGCGGAGACCACGTAAAATAAAGTGGAGAATCGCTCTTTGTATTATCACGCCAGCCGTCCAAGATTTCAACTGAATCTGCTCTTTTGAAACTCTTGAGTCCCTGTTTAACCATAAGATTGGAAATTCCTGGCTGAGCACCTATTCCCACCACTGCAAGGAGTCCAGCGGCTTTGAAACGCCCATCAAATCTTTGAATTTGCTCTAGGGTTTTGTAGTAGAGGCCACCAAAGTCCAAGTAATTTACCTCGGCTCTGAGAGCAGCTTCCATGACTTCTAGATTATGATAATATTGGACTGCGTTGATTACAACGTCAAACCCCCGGAGCTTTGAAGAAGTTTCAGCTGCATTTCGAACGTCTGTTTTACTAAACTCCACCTTTTCGTTTGTTCCTTCCCTTTTGAGATTGTTCTTTAGTTCAGCCAAGCTTCCTTCATCGTTGTCAGCAACAAGCACTCTACTCACTTTCGAGCTCCGTAAAAGATCCTTGACGGCGCATTGACCAGTCAAACCAGCTCCGCCAACTACAGCGATGTTCATTTCCCACTCACCGACATGCAAACAACTAGTCGAACGAATTTTCTGAATTTTTAGCGTTTCTAGTCTTAGGCCGAGTTTGAATTCGGAACGTTTAAAATAGTGTTTGTTTAAGTGAATAACATATCGAATTGGTGTTACCTCGCCAGAGAAAGACTCACTTTCCGCGCACTGAGAAGGAAGAACAAATAAGAATTCCATCTCCAAAGTTTCATATCCTGAAAGTTCCAAGAATTGCTTTTGGTGTCATACCACTTACTACTCCTTATAGTGAATCAGATCCCGAGCATCGTATACTTAACGCTGTGGAAAGAGGCTTGTTATTTGAGGGTATGAAGGAACCTGCAAAGGAGCTTGAAATGTCAAAGGCTGAATACAATCGTACGCTACGCTGTCTCAAAAATGACGGTTTGATCTATGTGGGATCGGATGGAAAGTACCACCTGACGTTTGTAACTTCAAACTTTCCTAACTTAATTGCACGCGACGATCAGCTCTAGGATTTGAGCGTCGTGTCAGCAGATTGAGAGCTGCTGAGAAAACCTTCTGATCGATTAGAACGAGCTAAAGTTATTGTCTTAGGTTGCAATAGCACGCTTACTTTTAGACTGATCGCACTTCTTCGCTGAATATTACTTGAGATTGCATTTTACTGTATCAGCATTCAAAGGGAAAAATATGAACCCCTCGATATTTGCTTCATGACTGTTAACGCATTTTGGATGTGGAGCCCTTGTAGTAGCAGTAGTTGTGTAGCAGTTTCGTTTTGTAATTAGTTTCTCTTTCCCCTCCCCAAAAAAAGATAACGAACTGTAAGTGGGTCGACTTCCAGCTTATCACAATATTGTTGAATACAAGACCGATGAGATTGAATCTTGCAAGTGAACCATCGAGCGCCGCCTAGCCTGACATTTCGTGCCTTTTATTTGAGATCTATCTACCATCTCGAAATTACAATCTTTTTGTCAGTGAAGAAATCGACTGTGTCTATCTGAGCATGCAAAACTCCGTAAAAAGACTCCTTTCGACCTCCGAAAGGAAAGTTTGCAACGGGCTGAGCAACTCCAAGATTGATTCCTATATTCCCAGCATTTACTTCTCTTCTGAATTTCCTAGCTATCCATCCACTTGAAGTGAATATACATGTCATGTTCCCAAAGTCAGTGTTCTCATTGATTGACTCGATTGCTTCGTCCAAGCTCTCAATGGAACTCAAAACACTTGCAACTTGTCCGAATATTTCCTCTCTTGCAATGGACATATCTTGATCTACTTGATCAAATATCGTTGGCCCAAGATAGAAGCCGTTCTGATATTCCTTGGAACGAGTATGATACCCTCTCCCCGTCTCTAACAAGCTTTGCCCCCTCGGACGATCCTCTTTCCACGTAACTAACTATCCATTCCTTCGCGGCTTGAGAAATCACTGGGCCCATATCACTTAAAGAATCTAATCCATAGCCAACCTTGATATTTTCAGAAGCTTGCACAAACTTTTCGAGCATTCTTTCGTGTGTTTCCATTCCAATCGTTATGAGATTTGATCCTGCAAGACACCTCCGCCCTGAATTTCCAAAGAATGATGAAACAATTGGAGAAATTGTACTCTCAATATTTGCATCAGGCATCACAACAATTGAATTCTTTGCTCCTCCATTCACTATTGCCCTCTTTCCATGTTCGCCTGCAAGCTTATACACTCTCTTTGCGACTGGGGTTGAACCAAGGAATGTCACGCATTTGACATCTTTGTGAGAAATCAAATACTCTACGGCATCCTTGCTTCCATGAACGAGATTTATCACTCCTTGAGGCAGGCCCAATTTATCTTGTATTATCCTCATCAAGTACGTAGTTGGAATGGGGTCTATTTCACTTGGCTTCAAAACTACAGTGTCACCAAGCACAATTGCGTATGGGATGAACCAGAAAGGGACCATTAGGGGAAAGTTGAACGGAGAGATGATAGCAAATACTCCGAGAGGCTCCTTCACCGAGTACTCGTCTATTCCTTCTGAGATTTGGTCAAGTGTTTCTCCCTTTGATAGGGTATAAGCAGTTGATATTGCTGATTCGACGTTCTCTATTGTTCTCCTAAGCTCCTCTCTACTTTCTTCTAGAGTCTTTCCATGGTTTTGAGTATTGATCTTTGAGAGTTCTTCAAAGTGATCTTCGAGTATGGATTTCATCTTGAATAGATATTTTGCGCGCTCGAGGACGGCATCCTCGACCACTTTTGAAACGCAGACTGAGAGGACTCGATAGCCTCAGCAACTTCTTCCCTTGTGGAAAATGGCACTTCTCCTATAGCCCTTCCAGTGCCTGGGTCGTAAACTGGTTGAGCCTTGCTAGAAGAAGAAGCTCTCCACTTCCCATCTATCAGTATCTCAAGTCTCACATATCTTTCAGTTGTTTCAATTTCAATTGTCATGTAGTTCATTCAACTCATTTCAGTAGGAGTAGGAATAAGAAGGAGAAGTGAGATTCAAACGACCTCCCTATCAGCTATCTTTAGCGACTGATCGAGAGCATTCACGCCTTCGTCAATCTCATCACGAGTTATTATAAGAGGAGGAGCAATTATGAAGTGACTGAGCCAGTCGTTGATGTACACCCCTCTTTGCACCATCATCTCTTGAGCTATCTTTCCCAAAAGGGAAGGCTTACCCAAGAGCTTGTCGTTTGAATTGTAGAATGGCTCCTTTGTCTTTCTGTTCTTTACAAGCTCTATCGCCCAGAAAAGCCCAAGCCCTCTTACGTCTCCAACTGAAGGATGCTTTTCCATAAGATCATTCAATCTTTTTCCAAGATATTCTCCCTTTCTTCGTGCTTCGTTTATCAGATCTAGTCTTTTGTACTCATTTATTGCTGCAATTGCAGGTGCAAGTGTGAGAGGATGAGCCTCGTAGGTGTGACCATGAGCAAAGAAGTGATCTTCGAAATATTCTGCGATTTCTCTAGTTGTTGCAGTTACTCCGAGCGGGGCGTAGGCTCCTGTTATTCCCTTCGCTGTTGTAAGTATGTCTGGCTTGACATTCCAATGATTCACTGCAAACCACTCTCCAGTTCTGCCCCATCCAGACATGACCTCGTCTGCTATTAGAAGAACCCCGTGTTTTTCGGCGATCTCCTTAAGCATCGGTAGATAATCCTTTGGTGGAACAAGCACTCCGTTTGTGCCAACCACTGGCTCAAAGAGAATCGCAGCTACATTGCCCTCGTTCCTGATCATATAGTCGATATACTGCGCTGAAGCAATGGCTCTCTCTGAAAATTCTACACCAAAGGGAGATCTGTATGAATCAACATCAGGTGCGAAGATGATTCCATCAACCTTTCCAGAAGGCTCTATTGGGAGTCTTCTCAGGTCACCAGTCGCGGCTATTGAAGCTCCTGTTGAGCCATGATATGAACGGTATCTTGAGATGATCTTGTATTTGCCTGTGTAAAGTCTTGCTATCTTGATTGCTGCTTCGTTTGCTTCTGTTCCAGAGGTAGAGTAGAAGAACTTCTCTAGCCCCTTTGGAAATACGCTGAGAAGGAGCTTTGTAAGCTCAGCGCGCACATCGCAGGTAAATGCAGGAGAGATATAGGGTAGTTTTCTTGCTTGATCACATATTGCTTCTATTACTGCCTTGTTCTTATGGCCCAGATTGCTGCACATGAGTTGAGAAGAGAAGTCGAGATACTTCTTGCCATTGACATCAAAGAAGTAGCATCCTTCCGCGTCCACTATGTGCAGTGGATTCCAGCCTTTCTGCTTCTTCCATGTACCAAAAGTATGCCTAGTGGTCAGCGCAACTACCGGGTCTTCGCTTGTGAGCAACAGTAAATAATCAGCGAACCTGCGGTTTATCAGCACTTCGTCCAATGATATTAAATTATTTGGAACTTGAAACAGGAGAAAGTACAAGAATTCTGCGTTTTCAATTAGTAGCCGCGGACACGGAAAGGGTCTAGTGAGCACATATGACCTCGATTTCTAATGGGAGATGTTATTAACTCCATCTATTCCATCTCCTAATTCATCTGTTTAATGAAGAGGAAGAAGATGAGAAAATATGTCAAACACCGAAATGGGCAATAATTCAATCATGGATTATGAGCTGAGGAAATACGAATCTCGGACAAGGAAATCCTTTGAACTTTTCAACCAAGCAAAGGAATCTACTCCTTTTGGCGTGCACAGCAACTATCGATACATCGATCCTTACCCCATGTACGGGACAAGAGCGAAGCGCTCAAGAATTTGGGACGTCGATGGCAATGAGTATCTAGATTTCAATATGGGTTTTGGCGCACTTTTGGTTGGACACTCCCACCCAGTGCTCGTGGAGGCTATAGAGGACAGAGTAAGAGATGGAAGTCTCTTGGGTCTCGAATTTGAAGATTCGGATAAACTTGCGAGAGTTATGAAAGAGCGATTTCAGCTGGATATGATCAGATTCTCAACAACGGGAATGGAAGCCACAATGCATGCAATACGTTTTGCAAGGGCAGCGACTGGGAGAAACAAGATTGTAAAGTTCGAAGGTTGCTATCACGGCTCTCAAGATCACTTGCTAGTTAGTGTGAAACCCCAGCTCGACAAATCTGGCGATGCCCGTCATCCAAACGCTGTCCCCGCATCGAAAGGCACCCCCACTGACACATTAAGAAATACCATTGTTGCACCTTTCAATGATCTCGAAGCCGTCGAAACATTGGTCAGGGAAAACCAAAATGACTTTGCAGGTATCATTTTGGAGCCCATTCCGATGAACATGGGATTCATAATGCCTGAGGGTGGTTTCCTTCAGGGGCTTAGATCAATTTGCGACGAGTACAACGCTGTTTTAATATTCGACGAAGTGAAGACGTGTGGGAAATACTATGGTGGAGCAACAGAGAGATTTGGGGTAGAACCGGACCTCAAAGTAATGGGAAAGGCTATAGCCGGAGGATTCCCTCTCTCTGCAGTCGGCGGAAGAAGGAAAATCATGGAACAAATTGTTCCGGGCATAGTCGCACATGCCGGCACTTTCAATTCAAATCCGATCTCAATCACTGCAGGGCTTGTAAGTCTCACTAAGATTCTAACACGTGACGCCTTCTCGGGCGTTTCGAAACTCAACAGAAAGCTTGCATCTGCATATTCCCAAATTGTAGAAGATAATCATCTCGAAGCCAATGTTTGCTCTGACGGAGTGAGCGGTGTGCTTTCGTTCTCTTCCAAGCCAATCCTCAACTGGAGAGACTTCCAAAAATCAGATGTAGGCAAATGGTCTCTTTACTATCTTATGATGCTCAATCGAGGTATAATTCCTGCTGGCACGGGGCCGGATGAGCAGTGGACGATCTCAGTCCAACACACAGAGGAAGATGTTGACAGGCACATTGAAACATTCAAGGAGGTAGCTCCAATGCTCAAGGAATTCGATGTCCAGATGCCCATCGTTGAAGCCATTTAAAGACATGAAGGAGGCTCATCTCTAGGAGAATGGAACCCGAACATCTGAAGATGTATATAGGCGGGGAATGGGTCGACGCCGAGAGTGGAGACACTTTTGAGGTTAAAAGTCCTGCAACTGGTGAAGTCCTAGCCATACTTCCCAACGGTGGCCCCGAAGATGTGAAAAGAGCTGTCGACGCTGCAAATGATGCAAAAGAACGTGTTGCTTCGATTCCAATTCCAGAAAGAGCAAAACTGATGTATCGACTCGTCGAGATTATCAAACAAAACTCCGAAAAGTTTGCAAGAGAGTGCACACTGGAGCAGGGAAAGCCAATCAGAGAATCCATTGGAGAACTAGCTGATGTCGAGCCAAACATTCTCCAGCAGGCTGAGGACATGATACGTCTTGAAGGATCAATCCACGTGCCTATTGTGAAGCATGAGATGCGTCTTCTTTCCGTTTGGGAGCCATTGGGAGTCATCGGAGTCATCACTCCTTGGAACTTCCCTTGGCTCTTGCCTACAGAGTGCGTTCCTCAAGCTTTCATGGCAGGTAACGCCGTCGTGTTCAAACCAGCAGAGACCACTCCGATTAGTGGGGTGAGACTTGTCCAATGTATGGAGAAAGCTGGATTTCCAAAAGGAAGTGTGAATCTCGTGCTTGGTGAATCGGGGCCGATTGTTGGAGGATCACTAGTCGAGCATCCGAACGTTGACGGAATCTGCTTCACAGGAGAATCGGCAACTGCAGAAGAAATCACAAGGCGTGCCGGGATGAAACGTCTTGTGCTGGAATGTGGAGGACTCGGTCCATTGATTGTGCTTGACGATGCATCCTTGGAGAAGGCAGTCTCGGATACGGTCTATGGTTGCACATACAACGCGGGACAAGTGTGCGTCGCAAATGAGAGAATTTTGGTGCATGAAAGGATCCACGACAAATTTTTGGAACTTACTTCTCGAGAAGTGAAACGAAAGAAGCTTGGTAACCCCCTTATTGAAGAGACTGATGTGGGTCCACTCAATAACGAACCACTCGCAGAGAAGGTAGAGCGCCATATTGAAGATGCCCGCGAGAAGGGCGCCAAAGTCGTCGTTGGTGGCAGAAGAGCTTCGGGTTTCCAGACAATGCTCTACTTTGAACCCACCGTTGTGGATAACGTGACACCTGACATGCTCTTCAACAAGGAAGAAACGTTTGGACCAGTCGCCCCAATAATCTCATTCTCTGATCTGGATGAGGCAATCGAGATCGCAAATTCAAGCAAGTATGGCTTGAGTGCAGCTGTTCATACAAACGACATCACTAAAGCTTTCAGATTCGCCGAGAGAATCAAAGCAGGACAGGTCATAATTAACGATACAGTCTGCCTATGGGAATATCAGCACCCATGGGGAGGCATGAAGAAAAGCGGACTCGGCCGCATGGGTGGAAAGTACTCGCTACAGGCCATGATGGAGCAAAAAACAATCCTCATAAATGTTGGAAGATCTCCTGGCGCGCCCTAAAGACTTGTGTGTCGAACACAAAGAAGAAAGGAAAAAATCAAGCGAAACCAACTTTTCCGTTCGCTAAGAAAAAAAAGTTGAACAATAACCATCGGCAAAATAAAGAGGATGCTAGGCCTATCTATTCTAGGAGTGGGCGAAGGGTTCTCTCGCTATCTCTTGAGTTTCTCGTCGGCCTCTCAACATATTTGGGAATCTTAGGCTTTGCCGCGATCCCCACCATACTCATGAGAGACGTGCAAATTAACACAGCCCAATTCGCATCCTACAATGCGGTCTTCGCAATCGTCCTTCTCTTGGTTTCACTTCCGTCGGGTCTTCTAGCAAGAAAGTATGGAAGCACTCAGATCGTCATGCTGGGAATCTCGATAGTTGCCATCTCAGACTTTGCCTTCGGTTTCTCTCCGAACTACTCACTCCAGATCATCTCTCGAATAGCATTGGGCACGGGTGCCTGCTTTTGGTGGATCTGCGCTCCCGAGAACGTAGTGAAAGCTTTCGGGAAGGAAAACTCGGCATTCCCTCTTTCAATGTGGCTTTGCGGCTATCTTAGCGGGGCGGCAATCTCCTATCCACTTACAGTTTGGTGGACTGAAGCCATCGGCTGGAGGATTACGTATGAGCTGTATGGCGTCATGGAAGGTTTGCTTGCGATATCTTATTTTTTCTTCTTCTTCTTTAGAGGAGTATCTGAGCGAGAAACATGCTCAATTGTGAAAGAGCCTGAAGAAAAGGGAACAATGGATGTAACGAAAATTAGCTCAATTGCCAGCTCTTCTTCTTATCCCCAGCCCATAAACCGCGCTGCAAACATTAGGGCACCAATATCAAAAAAAATTAAAAATTTCGTATTGGAAAGTCTTCCTAAGGAAAGAGTCATTTGGATAATCAGCGTCGCGATGCTCTTCCAATATTATTTCTGGATAGGTGTACTTACCTTCTTTCCTCTCTATCTTGTCTCAAGTGGTTTTAGTCTATTCTACTCTAGCCTCCTGGGGTTTGCTTTGGTAATGATTGGCGTGCCTGCAACACTCCTTGCAGGGTTCGTCTCATTTAAGATCAAGAGAACCGTGCCTCTCTTGACCGTTGGACTAGTACTGGGAATGTGTGTTTTCCTTTTGCCTTATGCAGTTACGCTTTCGAGAATATTCCCTTACCTGCTTTTCTTGCTCATAGCCGCAATGGGCATTTCGCTAGCTCTTCCCGATACGGCCTGGACATTTCTGAGTGAAGTTCTATCAGTGCCTGGATCGGGTTCGATGGGTTTCGCAGTCGCAAACACTTTTGGCTTTGTAGGATCTATACTTGGAACTTACATTCCACCGATGATTCTTGAGTCGAGTGGATGGGCTGCTGTGTGGAATATTTATGGAGCTGTCCTTATTCTGTGCCTTGTATTCGTAGTTCTTTTTCTCTGGAAGGCAGAAAAGCTTTGGTTCGCTCAAGCTAGTTCGTAGGAGCCCTACTCTTTTTTGCGCACGCCCTCAATGAAATCATTCAGGAGGAATCTCGCTGAACGCAAGCGAGATCTGCACACCTTGCCTTTTTCTTATGCCCCATGCGACCAAGAATATTACGATTCCAATTCCATACGCGAGAGCATAGAACAAATAATCCACGAGTTTGAAACTTGCAAAACCCCCGTAATCGAATGGGCCAAATAGGGCATAGGTTCCGATGATTAGAGATATCAGGGAAATAATGCCAAGCCAAGTTATCGTGGGAAGTCCAGCAACTTTTCTCTTGTACATGAAAGCGCTCTCGTACATACCCTTCCTCAGATACGGGAACACTATCCCAGTAATAGCAGGGAGGATATACCCGAAGGTGAATATTGGGACGATAACTCCTGGTGTAGCTGATGGTGCGAAGACCTGAATTGCCGCTCCAAAAATTGACACGATCAAAGCAATCAAACTTGCGATGATCGGGGTGTTCGTCCGCATGCTAACTCGAGCCACAAGCTCAGGTAGCAATCTGTCAAAACTCCAAGAGAAGAGATACCTCGTAGTCGCGATTATCAGCGGAGGAAAGGCCATTACGTCAGGCAACCAGAGTGCGATGAACATTATCCACATCAATATCGAATTGTGGTAGACCAGATAGCTAAAGAACGGGATGTAGAGATTCACAGTCGCCGGAAGAGGGTACCCTGACGTATAGGCAAGCGAAGACCAAGCAGTAAGAAAAGGTTGCCCAAATGCGTGAATTGTGAGGACGAGAAAGAGAATAAAGTACGCACCGATAAACAAAACGGCGCCAACGATGGTAATTGGCATGCTCCGCCGAGCTTGTTTCACCTCTCCAGCCCAGACGCTTGGAAGAGTGTACCACGTATAGCTGTACCATGCTAGCGGAAAAGCGGCAAGCGATGCGAGTAATCCACCGGCAGGGACGCCGCCTCCTGCAGTAATCGTATCAGAGTAATTTGTAAGATTTCCATACCCTGCACTTGTCAAAGTTGCATTGTTGGCTGTTATGAAACTGTTGTAGCTTGTCTGAAATGTTGTTGGATTGATCGTAGCAAGAACGATGAAGGATATGAGCGTGGACACAAGCGCAATAATACCTGCCCAGAAGATGACCCTCCACGCATTTCTAGTTCGCAACACGGCGATTCCAAATGCGATCAAAAGAAAAGCAAGTGCAATCCCAAAGGAAACAACAGGACTAGACACGACGCTAGCTAAACTCTGAAGGTTCGCGTTGTTATCCACTATGCCCTGCGCATATAGCTGATAGCTGATGTATGAAGATGCAAACGCAGCATAGATTCCGTTTGAGATGAGAAACGCGGCTGCAAGTGAGAACGAATTGACGAAGCCAAGGAATGGATTCAAACCCCGGCTGACAAAGACATAATCTCCTCCAGATCTAGGCATTGAGATGCTAAAGATAGTGTAGAGAGAAGCAAGCGCGAGGCTAGGAAGAAGAGCGATTGCGAAAATTACTGGGAAATTTGCGCCTGGCCACGATGAAAAATACTCAAGGATGAGTATTGGCACCCCTCCTGTAACCAAGAACCAAACGGCAAGAAACGAAGGCCATGGGCCTATTTCGCGGACAAGACCAGTCGCCTCTCTTACGAACACTGTTCTTTGACTATTGGTTCCCATTTGATGGGAATCCGAGGAAGTGGGTTTATTTAAAGGTTAAAATCTCCCCACGCTTATTGAACTAAATATTTGTGCCATGCTTATGGCCTCCCTACGATTAAACTGGTTGCATGTTCAGCCTATTGATCTGTGCTAGCCAGAAAATGAGTGTGCCAAGATTCTGAGGATTGCGGGATGTGAGGGGGGAGAGGATTGTCATGTCAAATGCCCTCGATATCCCTCCTGTTCTTCATTCTCTGGATTGGCCGATCCATTCCTGAAATCTCAAGAGAATCTCTGATTCAATACGAGAGATGCTAAAGAATGATCAGAACAGTCATGGAAAGGATCTCGGCAAGCACTATATCCAATCACAGCATGCTGAAAACAAAGAAGGTCGAATCGGATGAATTCTACGTCAAATCTGTTCGGTCTGAAAGCTAGGTAGGTCATATCACGCAAAAATAATCGAAGAATGGAGAAGGAAACCGAGGAAGAGAGAGCTTTCAAGGCATTCGAGGTGGTTGCTGAGACTATCCTTTCCTACTCTTGTCAGGGCTAGAAGCTCAGTGAAAGTAAGTTTGCCATTCAGTGCTAAAGAAACCACAATCGAGAGTCTCACAGAAGATCTCAAAGCGCGATCGTTCGATCGGTCGATTAGTCCTGAGAGAAAAGAAGCTTTGTTCGGGACGTTGTGAACAGGAAGAACATCAGCAGTCGAGAAATGGGTTTGATTGGGGTTTTTGCCCTCTACTTCCTACATGTACTAAACGAATGCCTCAAACAAATAATCAGTGGCCTTGTATAACGCGTAGAATGAGCAGAAAAGCCCTGAGAACACAATCAAAATCCAGACCAATGAGGTTGTAATAGAGCTTCCATTTGGAACTGAGATACCTAAGCTTGCGATTGAAGCCAAAAGGAATGTCGAAAAGGCGATTCTACCGTCAAGTGGTATCCTTCGAAAAGAATTTCTCAATCCATGGTAGACAAGAAGGGCCACGATGAGAAGGCTCACATAGGCCCCCACACTCTTGCCTGCTTTCCAACTATAGCAAATACGATCTCTATCGAGAACGGCATCACGGTCCACCAGAAAGGCTCAAGTCTTTGAAGGAAAGTGCGACCAGTTCATCCCCTCCTTTCATTGTAACTCTCAGATTTCATGTCTTATTAGCACCCCAAAAAATCCAAGAAGTGGAAATAGAAGCGAAAATTGGGATAGTCATGAAAAGGAAGCTTCGAACCTCTTCGAAGGCTATTCGATTCAGAAGAATGTAAAGAAATATGGGACAAAAAAGAAAAGTGATACTGCGACTGCCCAAGCCGAGTAGTACACTGCCCAAGTTCGCCGGACAATGAATTTTTGGAATTCTAGAGCCCGCTCAGCAAGAGATCTGAATTCAGCGATCCTCGATGCGGTTTCATCTGATGACGACAAATTCTGCAACTTCCTACTTCGTCTTGGTATAGAATAAACGTTGGCGTGCTCAGGCTCAAACAAGTTCAGAATCTGAACCTCCCACCATTTTCATATATGTCGTTATTGAAGCTATTCGACGAATGACCGTGCTTTAAGCTTGATAGATGTAAGAGATGATGTAGATCCAAATTGGTAACAATGCGAGAACTTTTAATTCTGGTGCAGTCTCAAAAGGAATGCAATTCTATATTTCACAAATATTGAATCATCGAATGTTCATCATGGAGGAACACTTTCGCCTTGTATCTCAAACTTCGTTTTCAATTTTCAACGCCTTGATTATTGACTGAACTAAGAGTTATGGATACGAAAATGAAAAAGTGTCCGAGGGCAAAGAGCGGCCTCAGTAGGAACAGACTCACCGTAGTCGCCGCATTCGCGATTGTAGTGATTGTTCTCGGGGCAAGCTATATTGCGATTCGCGAAGAGATAGGAAGGGGGAGGCAAGTAGACAGATCATCGTCTCTTTCCTTCACAACCAGTACTATTTCGCTCTCGGGCACATATCCGATTATCGTTGATTTTGCAAGTGGCAGAAATCACAGCTACCCTATTCCTTCTCCCTTCTTCGGAGTCGGAGGAATAGGAAATCAGGGTGTTGGTAGCAGTAGCGCAACTTTGCAGGCTCTTTTGCAAGCTGGGTTAGAGTGGTCAAGAGGAGAAGCGCAGCTCCCGCTTATCTTCTCTAACAGCAGCGAGATCCCAGATTATTCTAGCATCGATGATAGTCTTCAGATCGAAGAGAATAACGGGTTCACGCATATCATAATGCTACTCGATTACACACCTTTGTGGCTAACCAACAACAACACAGGATACCCGTGCAGCACTTACACTCACTATCCTCCAAGCAACTACACGCTTTGGGGAAAGCTCGCAGCTGAGATAGTCAAACACATAGATCAAAGATTTCACTTTCCTGTAGTATATTACGAAATCTGGAACGAACCCGATGGGGGAGATTTTCTTTGCGTGAATGCGCTCTCGAGAGAAAGCGTGTACTTTTCAATTTTCTCCGCGGCGGCTCAAGCTATAAGAAATCAAGGCTATTCAGGGGTCGTTAAGATAGGCGGCCCTGTTCTTGCCCAGCCCACAAGAGATTCTCAAATGATTTACGACTTCCTTCATAACTCTTCGACGTATCCCTACGTCGATTTTGTGTCATATCACCAGTACGCACTGCTGAACCGATCTGACTCTTGGGATGCTGAACCACCAGAGGTATACGAAACGATGCAGGACGTGAGGTTCGGTTACAGCGCAATTTACGACAAAATTGCCACCATAGTCCATCATGGATTACAGCCGGGTGCCGCATCCACCCCAATATTCATCACTGAATACAATACAAATGCTGCTGGGCCCACGTGCTGCAGCAATTCACCCATATTCGCTCCACTATACAATGCTCTCTTCGTCACCGACATTTTAGGTACCGTTTATTCTCCTGGTAGCGACAGATCCTTGCCATTAGGGGTTACCTATTTTTCATTGAGCTCTCCACTCACCGGTTTCTGCATGGTCGGCAGCTGGGATCAGTCGATGGATTGCTCGATACTGTCCTCTCCGGAACCTTCTCCCTACCCTTCATACTACGCATATGTCCTCTTAGGAAGTCCAAGGTATCTCGGGATGAACGGAGGTGCTTATTTGGCAATCTCGGCTAACACATCCTTGAATCAGGTCAGTGTTCTTGCATTCTACACTGCATCCACCGAAAACATTCTGCTTGTAAACGCTGGGCCGTCATCATATCAGTCGATTAGTATTCTTATCAAGAATGCTGTAGGGTCAAATCTCTCAAGTGGAGAGCTGTATTCAATAGTTTACAATCAGCAACACTCAAACGAATCGATAACGGGCCAACAGATATCGCTCAACTACTTGGGCAGCGGCAATTATGTAGCGAACAATATAGATCTTCAAGCTTACAAGGTGATAGGAATATCCATTCCGTATTACTCCAGCCGATAGATTCTGTAGTCACGTTGTTGGGATATCATTACTGACAAAAGAAGTCAGACTTCTATCTGTCCACATCGCCCTAATAAATGGCCGCGGCCTATCACAAGGAATCGAGGAAAGTGATTCGTTTTTACAAAGAGAGCCAGAAAGAAAGCGAGTCTTTTCTTAGTCCAAATCGATCAAACTCAAAATCAACTGAGTAAATCATATGCCCATCGTTGTGTGTCAATGGGGTTGGCCCACTGTAAGAGTAACTTTCATTTAGTGCGTTAGACGTCATTCTGATCCATCGTTTCTGATAGCTGTCGAACGCTGTCCAGTTCCATAGTCTTTTTTTCCTTTGAACGGCAGTGCCTCCCGTTATCCTTCTCTCCCAAGTCCCCTTTTCCCACCCCAAGCTATGTGTTAATATCTTCTCTTTTTCTAGACATGTGAAAGCCTCAAGGTCTACAATGACAGTAGTTCGTTGATGGCAATAGCTAGCTAGATTACTATTTTAAATCAACCCCGCCAGTTCGCTACGCGAAAGGGAAACCCTGTTGCAGACTATGTTGCTGGTTCTGATTTCACTTGTCCTATCCGGACTGATTCACGTGGCTGAGGAAACTAAGATGGGCTTCATCCCATGGTTCAAAGAGTTTACAGGATTCCCAATATCGATAACAGAGGATATCGTAGTCAACATCTTGTTCATGATTGAACTCCAAATCGGCACTCTTGTCTACAATGCCTACCCAGTTTTCAGCTTGGGAGCAGTCGGATTCGTCTTCATCAATTTCTGGTTTCATGTGATAGGCACCATCAAATTGAGAAAGTACTCCCCCGGGCTGATTTCGGCGTCATTTCTGTATCTTCCGATTTCGCTTCTGGCCTACTATCTTGCGCTCACGGCCGGCAAGGTTGGACCACTTGGGCTTGTGACCTCAGCGGCCATCAGCCTGTTACTGTATTTTGGCGGGACGTACGGCATTCATGCTCTATACATTCAGCAGGCGTAAAGCACATCGATTGGCAGGTTCTTTCCTCAGTCTGAGCGCTCGACAAAGCAGTCCACTTCCGAGGACGGAGGTAGTTTCAGATCACTCCTATCATGACCGGCCACATTATCAAGACAATGATACCAAGCACGATGCATGCAATTCCTTCTACTGCACAGGGAAAAAGAGTCAGACGAAGTTCTAGAAGAGGTAGGAGCCTAATAGCTTAAGACTTGTTTTTCTTTTTAGCTCTTTTAGAAATTTCAGTAACTGCTTTTTCTTCCATATCTTTGTTAAAGATATTTAAAGAACATGCAGTAGCGGCTACTTGAGTGAGGCTGCAGGTAATAAGATATCATCTTGAACAGAAGTTTGTGCCTATCTTACAGCAAAGAAATTGATGCTATTCGTTAGGTAGCCGCTACCAGACCAAGTGTGCGCGTATTTCCAGAGAGATTTCGGAGGAAACATACTCTCTGATCTTTCAGTGTCTCTTCTTTCTTAATTCACCTCAGCTAAATTGCTCATATCTTTCAGAGAGCAGGAAGTCGGACAAGCCTAATTACCGGTCATCAATAGCATTCATAGATTGCAAGGATAGAATTGGGCGAGATAATTTCTCTTCAGGAAAATACGATTTTCATTGCTTTTTTTGTGTGTGATGTACTTCTTTCCTTTGAAATGTATGAGCAATGATGATGAGCCGCTCGCCAAGGAAGCATAATCAACAAGCGAAATGATTTGCAATGGTAAATCGAGACCTCATTTCTTTTTCCTTGCCGCTTCAAGAGCCAGAAAGAACGTACAAGAGAAGAAAAACTCGTTTACAATCACGAACTCTTGGAAGCTGAACAAAGAGAAGAGAAACGGAGAGAGTAGGAAGAGACTCGATCACGAACAAGCCTCCCACAAGCGTTTTCATCTATTCATCTCGTCATCTTCCTCCTGATCGGAGTCGCAGTCGGAGTCCTGTAGATCTTACTTCTCCTATCTTCAAAATTTGGGTGCTCTGTCACAAGTTTGTTAGCTTTCAAATACTCTATCGCCTTTTGCACAGTCCTCTTTGGGAGCTGAGTCAACTCGACTATCTCCTTCTGATCTATCGGCTGGTAGTGCCTTATTACGAAGAGTATGAACTTTACCGACGGCCCCCCAGCCGAAATGTCCACCGGCCTAGCCACACCGAAAGTATCGAATCTCAACCCCAGCCTTTCCGATTGAAGTGCGGCGACGGATCCGAGTGAGATATTGCCGAGATTCACATCCGCCCCGAATTCAGAGATGAGTGCCGCCTGCTGGGACTCAAGCGGAGCCTCGAATATTATGTCTCGGTAGTCCACGCGAGACGCAATTGCGCGAAGGGTTTCCCATTTTATCTCACCGTTCTCGTCATATATCCCGACACCTCTCCCCCTCTCCCGTCCCTCAAGAACTACTTTTATAGGATTGAGCCTGAGACCAGCCTCGATTTCAGATATCGTCTCGGGCAATGATAGCTGACCCACAGGATCCTTCTTCCCGACTGCATAGAGGCATTCGAAGCCCTTGGATTTGATTATCCTCGAAAGCCTCGCCTTTTGCTCGAAACTGAGATCTATAATCCCGTCCGAGACCTCGATTATATTGAAACCGAGGCGAGAAGCCCTCGAGAGCATTGACTCGAGCTCGTTCTGAAAGACTGCGTACTCGATGAGAGTCCCAGAGAGGGAAACCTTGACACCGAGCCTCTTGTAGAACTTGATCCTTGAAACAATGTCTTCTTCCTTCCATACGAGCGGGAGTCCCCAACCGATCTCCACAATATCTACAAAACCTGATATCTTCTCAAATTCTGGTTCTATCAGTCCATAGAGGCGATCTAGCGTCATAGTAATGCCTGATCGCCTTGGCCTGACCTCTTTAGGCTCCGCTGAAAATTCCTCTTCCATATGTCATAAACAAATGAAGGAATTATCTAACTCTTGCGTCAAAAAATGTAACTAGATGGCATAGAAGATGTAATTTTTACGTAGAATATTACGGAACTGCTTCTGTCCTGTTATTTATGGGAACTATTCAGACACATTCTCCCACATCCCTCTGATGTCTCACGCCGTGCTCTTTTTGATTCCAGATTTATCTTTTTGTTCTTGGGTAAGCATTATCGAGAGACTCGGTGGGATGGGCTTCGGGGCCCTCAGCACCCCGTTATTCATTCTCTTTGGAATGCCGCCAACCGCCGCTGCGAGATCAGAAATCCAGTTCACCTCGATTACGAAGTGACTTTGGTCCGTTCTGCACTGAAAGACATCGAATATCGATTGGACTCGTAAAGTTCATTCTTTATGGCAAGCCTTCTTTCCACAATTGCAAGCTATTTCCTCTACTCTTGGTTGAAATCATATTTTGGATTGATTCAGTTCAACGCCTTTCTTACTTGATTCCTTACATTACTACTAGCAAGTGTGTCCACAATCGAGATATACTGAGCCACCTCTCACAAAAGGAGGGACAGGGGAGAGAAAAGACATTTTCAAGCTTTAGATTGAATCAAGAAGGCTATGCGGCGCACTCTTGACCATCGTTTGGAAAGAACCCGCTTCGATGGTCGAAGAAGACTTTCAGTTTATGGAATACTCGGAGCTATCCCTACGAAACAAATGTTTGATTGTGACCTTGAGTGTCTTCGTGATTTTACATTCAAGTTCGTATCCTTCGGAAGCGGCTCGGTGTTGATCTTCTTTCTCATGTTTATCTTCAAGAGCAGAAAGATAGTTGGGACTGACATCTTTCACACCTTCATCCTATAGCCTCCCAGGAAAGTTGCTCCACAGCGGCCTCGGATACGTTCACCAAGATCTTGTTTTCAGCCTCGCAATCGGATTGGCGCCCAGAATATTTGTTGGAGTTGCCCCAAACTGAAGAGTAAACGTTCCTATACTCCGGGACATCCCGAGCATAACGATACTTGCTACAAGTCTCGTGCTGATACTCAGGATCCTTCTTCTCACAATCACTTAGCAGAATAGCAGGATGGGAGCGCATAGAAAGTGAGATGCACTATCCACAAAAAATGGATCGCACAGGCGATCAGAGATTTTTTGTTGCGAACTCAAAATTCCATAGTTCGGAATGATCTTCCTCTTGGGCAATCTTCTTCTTCTTCTTTGTAAACGAGTCGAGGAATCCCTTCTCCATGAGAACAGAAACTACATATGCAGAGAAGGAAGGTGCACCAGTGGCTCCCGGCGAGTTGTAATTTATCACGTGAAGAGATTTCTCGCTTTCCAAGACGAGAGCCTCAGGGAGGAATCCACTCTCATCGATTACAGAGCTCCTTATCCCAGAGAGCCCTCTTTCAACTAAGAATCTCTCCTCGAGTGCCGGGATGAACTGTTTGACTCTCCCGCACATTGCAGACTTCGAAAGGGAGCTTCGCCACTCTTTCCAAGCTAGAGCGAGAAACTTTCTGCTTGTGAAGAGCTTGATCTTTGGGGAAAGGGGTCTTTCAAATATCTTCTCCAAGAGTTCTTTCTTGCTCGAAGAAAGCCCTGAGTACGCTCCTGGCCCTGAGACAAGCACTGCGTTTGGGCCTATTTCTCTTCTTCCGCTCGCCCTAACTATGAAATGTGGATCAAGGAAGGGAAACTCTGGATATTTTGCGACCGAGTATACGTTTCTTCGAATCTTCGAAGCAAAAGGTTCTGAGACAACCCAGTATTCTCCTCGAAAGTGTAGATCGGTGAGATTCTTCGCAAGTCCCATTTGGTGAGCAAGGTCAAGCGAACATCCTCCCGCCGCGTTTATCAGAAGACGACATTCAATTTCTGAATTGAAACGCTTCCCTCGTGCTTCGTGAGCGTTGTTTTCGCCTTCTGCTCTACTGCTGTTCTCAAGCTCCCTCGCGTGGAGCATAACTACACCACATTCCCCGTTTTCTTCAATCCGTACGACGTCGCAGTTTCCGAGAAATTTTACTCCGTTCTTCTCAGCGAGGTTGAAAACGCATCTCGTGAACTCGCAGTAGTCGACACACGTATCAGTTTTGGAGTAGATTGCTCCTGCGCACTCAACCTCTGGCTCGATCTCCCTCACCTCTTTTGCATTGAGAATCTCAGTCTCCCATTCTTCCATGCCGTTTGCCAAGCTCCATCTCTTGTATTTCTCAAGAGTTGGGATTTGGGAGTCATCTAGCGCAACTTCGATTGTTCCAAGTTGCCGCCAAGGGAGGTTGAATTTCAAAGCAAGCTTCGACCAAAGAGTGTAAGAATTTTGAGAGCATCTCGCAAAGATCTTTTTCTTCTCGGGATTGAGGTAAAATGGTCTGTGAACGACACCAGTGTTCCTCGAGCTTGTGTGATGAGCCACTCCTCCTTCCTTGTCGATTAGCAAAATCGAGCAATCGTAGAGTTTCGAGAGCCAGAAGGAAATCGAAACACCAAGTATCCCAGAGCCGACTATTGCGATATCGCAGCTGTGACGCATCGTAAAATCTCCTAGGGCAGTTTTGGTGTGATTTTTTCTAAACCCCTTTGGGTTCCTCTTTTTTCCTCGTTCTCGTATTCTTCTTCTCCTTTGTGTGTTTCCGATTATCAATTTCCGGAACAGTGGATTGAAAGATTCAGATGAGCGAATTATTTGGTACAATGTTAGATTTGAAGAAGCTCGGAAGACACCCTTTCTTTCATTATGCCTCTCCTCTCTCTATTTAGTTGCATGCTAGTTTGCACTAACCTATTTTCTCGATTGTTTATTACAAATAGAATTGGTCTAGTGTTAGACTAATCAACCTCGTGCCGACAGCAAAAACCTCAAAGAAGAATGGAAATATACGCTAGCAAAGGAAACAATTTGCTCTATGTAAGTGGAAGTTGAGAGATTATTGCGCGCCCTCTCTCTCACATTTCGAAAGGGAGAGAACTGACAGAGAGAGGAAGAGAAAAAGAAGAAACTAGGAAGAGTTACTATAAGATCACGATTTGCCCGATGATGAAGCCGAGGAAGAAGATGAAGTCATTCCCTGTTGCTGTTGGTCTTGCTTCCCTCCACCATCGCTTGGTGAAACACTCGACGTTGTTGTTGAGCCAACAGTCGAAGGCTCTGGTTCAAGCGGGACTGGAGGAGGAGTCGTCGCCATCACGTAGCCAATCCATCCTAGTATAGCCAAAATTGCAAGCACAGCCACGAAAGCCGTTATCTCGAGAACGATGAGTGGTGCTACCAGAAATATCAAAACGCCGTAAATAATTACACCTACGACTGCGCCGACCACGAGGGCGGCTCCAATAACTCTATCGCGTGCCATGTCCCGATACTTACTCTACACAGATTTCAAAGCACCTTATTTATGCTTTGTACCGAAATCCTTTGAGAGCCTAGTAAAGACTAAATCTGCCCAAGGTGTCGGATTGGGCGAGAAGGTAAATACCGCCACTCACTCATGCACCTTAAGACGCACCCTATTTTTCTCGCCTTTAGGATTAGTGATGGAGGATGGAGTGCTGACAACTCCCTGTGCCCAAGAAGACAAGTGATGACTCCGATGTTGAGAAAGGAGCCGACAGTGAGGTCACTAGCCGATCCGAGCGAGGAGAGAAAGCATCTCATTCCGCTCGCAAAACAAGCTTTCCAGCTGGCCTTCCCTCAAATGTTGTTGACTCTGAGTTGAGAGGTAGAACGCTTCAGGCCTATCTCTACATGCTTAAAAATGCAAAGCCCATTGGGGTGAGGGAGCTTCAGAGGGCTCTTGCTCTTTCGAGTCCCAGTGTTGCCTATCATCACCTTGAAAAGCTCGAGCGTCTTGGTCTCGTCGAAAAAGACGAGTATGGCGAATATGCCCTAATCAAGAATGTCGACATCAATGTGCTTCAGGCGTTTTCTCACATAGGCCGGCTACTCGTCCCGAGGTTCATATTCTACGCCATGTTTTTCACAACTCTTCTGGTCGGGTATATTCTCATTTTCCGAGGGGATTCCAACATATTTGCGATCGCCTTCGGAATTTTCTCCTGCGTCTTCGCTTGGTATGAAACGCTTAGGACATGGAGGAAAAGACCCTTTTGAGTTGGTGTGTATTCGTCCACCTCCCAAAAAAAGAGGAAATAGACCTCAAAGAGCGGAGGAATAAATGGAAGGAAAAACGAGAAGGGGAGCTATCAGAACCATTCCATCTTTCCTTCCGAAACACTTTTTCTCTTGTTTCTCTGAGAAAGATTAATCAGGCCATTTGCCTTGCTAGAAGGTTGCCATGACTCAAACTCAAGAAAGAGTGCATTGGATCGAGTTCCGGAACCTCAAAGACTTGTTCTCATTCGTGATCACAAAATCAATCCCTGGCCAGCAGTTTCTTTCCGTTATCAAGTATAGGCAGCACACCTACACTATGGCGCCAGTCAACGACTCTGTAATGATTTTCTTTTCCAAAGAAGACCCAAAGGGAAAGGTCTATGCTTGGGATGCAGAAAGAGATGACTTTGTGGTTCTTCCCAAAGCCGACAGATCTAGGATAAACATTCTCATCCAAGAAGTTGAAGAAGACACACTCATCAAGTCAATCTTTTACAGCTAGAATGTAGATCCACTTCCAAAATGAGGGGTGCCGAACGAGGGCAGGTCGACTCTCTCCCTCCCCCCTCATCTTCTTATTTTTTGTGGAGCCCTTGGGAATCTGGCTGTAACCTTCTCAGATGAAGGAATCCCTGAGTTGTTCTAAAGGGTAGAACTATTTACGCCAAGAAACTTTCAATAATGTTACGAGACCGCTCTTTTCACAGAGAGCCCCCTTTCTCCATCATTTAGAAAGCAGCATCATCATCGAATCAAGGGAAGAGAAATGAATACCAATCTCAAGACATCTTTCGGGGCAATACTTGGAGTAGGTCTCGGAGTAATCGTCCTAGTTGTTCTCTCCTCCCCTTCCTTTCTGAATTCTAGTCTTTACCAAGCATCTCCTGTTCACGCTTCAGAGAACAGCTCTTTCTCAGCGTCAGCTAGCGCCAGAAATTATTCTCCCGCTTCTCCACTCCCTAGTTCCTATTTCGCTTCGGCCCTCTCTCGTTCCGGATTTGAGATTCCAATTATTCTTGGCTTGCTTGTGTCCGTGTCGCTCGGAGTTTCGATCATAATTTCGAGAGAGACGTCTCGGAGAGTTGTCTCCGAAGACTCTCCGAAAGGAAACAAGGATTGTGAAGAAAATCAGAAATGATCTATACTGAACCAGCCCTTATGCACTGGGAAAGAAGAAAAGAGGAAGAGGAGAGGGGGAAGAGAGACAGGTAGGAAATCGCGGAGAGGAACAATCTCAAAATAAATGGAATAGATGAAGATATTTGTTCGTTAGAGGTCTTTTTCCTCAATCTCCTCCCTTGGTTACAAGTCCTCCCCCGGAAAAAGAAGGAAAGCTCTGCCTCGAACTCCTAGCCCATAAGGCGCTGATCAGAGAAGCAACAAGCAAGAAGACTGCAGTTGCTTCGAAAGGAAGGTTGAGCGGATAGAACTCCGATACATAGCCGCTGAAGAACCCGAAAACAACTGATCCGATTATCTGTGCCGAAAATAGTACCCCGAACTGCGCTCCTTTGCCATGCTGCTGCAGCACCTCTCGATCTCTTTTTCCCCTCCTCTCGAGAAAAGCTGAAAGCTCCGAATAAATTATTGGATAAGAAGCAGAGAGAAAGAATCCGCTCACCACGAGCGCAATCAGCGCGAGGATGAAATTCTCAGGAAATAATGCGAACATAAGGGTCGCTAGCGCCGCAAGCGCATAACAGGTTGTCAGTAGTTTCGCCCGCTCCATGAGCAAAGCAAGTTTTCCAGTGGTAAGCGCCCCGATGAATGCACTCGCGATCCATGCTGAGATCAACAAATTCGCCGAGACTATGCTGAAATTGTTCTTCGCAAGAAGACTGTTCCCATAGTTTACAAGAACCGCAAACGAACCACCTGAGATCAGCATGGTAGATAGGAAGAAGGAAGGAAGGCCGAAAGCTCTTTCAACAAGCGATATCTCTTTAGAGTTTACTCTTCTCCTATGTTCGAATCCTTGTACCTTTTCATCTTCTTCCGTAGGATCTGAATTATTATCCTCAGCTGTTGCTTCTTTCGAATCCGACACATCCAAAGAAGTCCGAGCTCCCTCCTCGTCTCTTAGATTCACATTGCTCGATTTTCTCTTTCCTGATTGAGGAGAAGAAGAAGAAACACGAGTTCCTCTGAAAGCGAAGATTGTTATTGTCACGATCGAGAGGTCTAAAGCTGCAAAAATCAAGAAGATGTCCCTCCATCCGAGGGACATGTAAAGTGGGGCTGATACCAAGAAGACGAGCAGGATTCCCAAGTTCCCAAAAGCACTCTGGAATCCCATGGGGCCGTCCAGATTTCCCGTTTGATAGCTCCTTGAAATCGCTGATACACCCACCGGGTGAAACACACTCGATCCGACCCTCAAAACGATCACTCCGATGAGAACTGACAGGAAAGCTTTCGAGAGAGTGAAAACAACCATAGACACTGCAATCATCGAGATACCAACTGAGAGCAATATCCATGGTTCGAACTTTTCTGAGTAGTGCCCAGCAATTGGCTGGAAGACCACGTTCATCAAATAGCCAGCTGCCACCAAGATCCCGATTTGGAAAACTGGGAACCCGAAGTCTAGTAAAAGAACAGGGAACAAAGTGGCGATGAGTGATGTCGAACCATCATTGATGGCATGATTCAGGGAGACGATGTAAAGTATCTTGTTCTGTCTTTTGAGCCCTTCTCTGTTCTCATCTTTCCACGGGGACCTCAATCTAGATCTCTCTGCGACTACCTTGACCGTTACCTAAAATAAAAAGAAAAACCACTCGAGAGTAAATGTTTGCTACTCTCTTGAAATCAAGAGAGCGGAGGAAAAAGTGTCTCGCACAACCTCTTCTCTTCTTTTCTTGATGAGGTTGAAGAAACTAACTATAGCGTTATAGATATACACTTGGAGGAATCTGGGCTATGATGGGGGAGCAAGTAAGTTTACATTCATTTCAATTTAAGGTATGATGATGATGGCGTATCTGATTTTTTAGGGAAAAAAGAATACTCTGCTTTCTACTCTTCGCTCAGTCTGCTCTGCTCTTTTTTTGCGCCTACCTCTTTCTTCCCCTTTACTGTTCCACGAGCTGCTGTTGACGCACCTTCGCTTCAGCTTTTCTTGCGTTTTGGAGTCTCAGCCTTCGCTTGACAGCCCCATCTTTCTCTTCATCATCCCAGAATCGCCTCATGCAGTCCTTGTTTTTGAACAAGTGGTCTACGAAAGCAGTTCTAGAAAATACCCTACCGCATTGCGGGCAGGCTCTCATGTTCGCCGCTTGCTGCTCCTCGGACTGCTGCTGGGCCTGAGACAGCTGCTGCTCTTCCTGCTGCTGCTCTTGAATTACGCTCATACCTCCGTTTCACGACCCAACTAATTTAGACACCTCCAAGTATCTAAATTTTTTCCACATTCTCCGAATTTAGTAGCGTCACACAGCTATTGCTTTTTAGGTTTTTGCGGTGTTTTCTCCCCCTCTTCTCCTGCCAAGTGGAAGGCATCCAATCATCCTTTTCGAGGGAGAAAAGTAAGGGATTCGAAAACAGTGAAAATCTCGTTATTGAGGATCGAGCAAGCAAAAGATAGGGAGCTTAAAATCGAGAATCCAATAAATTTCCTACAGGAAAAGTTCTTCCACATTGAAAATCAATTCGATTTAGAGCGATCGCTAATTAAAAATCTCAATGTTTTAGAGCAGATCGAGGAAGAAAAGTTTTCCCTGTTATTTCTTTATCCCTTCAAATAAGCAAAAGAAGCGAAGAGAGGGGAGATTGAACGAAGGGAGGGAGGAAGAGGGGAGGAAAGGAAACGAAGAAGGGGACAGGACAGAGAGTTATTCTAGTCCACTTGTCTTCTCCCAGAAAATTACACCAAATGGACGCAATGTCTTGCACCACAGCCCATCGACTCAACCATTGAGACGTCCTCTCTACCGAGAAAGGCTCTCAGAAAGGTTGTGTCAAAAACCTTGCAGACAAGATCTGGATGGGTTTTGGCAACCTTGAGAACTGCGCAATTGGTTCTCACTATCCTCGGAGACTTTCCATCTTCAGTTTTCTCTAGCCTTGCACTGAATCCTATCTCGTTCAAAACTTCGACGAGTTGCTCGAGCTTCTCCTGTCTTCGCAACACTCTCTTTCTCTTTGGGAGGGCTTCCTTCAAATCTTTCGCGATATCATTTGCAAGGCTCTCCATGACTTCCATGGCAAAGTCTCTGTTGAGCGAAGACATCTTTCCAAGAAGTGAAGCGAGAAAGACATCATATTTCTGAGAAAGCAAATTCCTGCCTTGATCGGTAATTGAATAGATCTTCTTTGGTCTCCCGAGAGTGGCTCTCTCAAATCTATAGCTAACTAGGTTGCATTTCCTGAGAGCTTCCATGTGCTTTCGCACCGCGCTCACGTTCATGTTGAGGATTGAAGCTATTCCGTCCGCAGTCCTGTCTCCTTCAACCAAAAATTTCATGATCTTGCGCTTCGAATCTCCCAAAAGGAGCCACGCGAATTGATCATGGGTCTTCGTGGCCCAGTCCAGGACAGTCGAAGAGTAGGAAGAGGAGTAAGAAGAAGAAGCAGTAGGAGGAGGAGAAGCAACCAAGCCAGCATTTGAAGGATTCGATCCTATCTCTTCTGGAGAGGCCATCTAGGATCTATTTCACCGCCCTTCCTTGGGATTGACCCTTTCTGGAACCATTGCCGCTGCTACTATTATTCTCACGTAACCACAGAGCGACCGCATCGTGCATATGTATTGACTCAAAGCTTCTCACCTCTATTCTTCTTGCATCCGGGAATCTCCTAAGACACTCCCTTGCTACATCTTCGACGAACCTGCTATTGCCCTGCGATTTCAGTACAACGTTGGCCTCATCAACTCTTTTCAAAAGAGCGACAGGCGATGACGAGAAGCACTCTGACATCTTCGCAATGATCCCAAAAAAAATTGGAGAAAGTGGAGCCTGAGATTCGATCTCCATTGTCAACTTGGCCCTCTGCATGTGCCCGATTCCTGAGATCCTCTTACTACACGGACATGAAGTTATCCCGTTGACTGAGAAAATGTACCCAAAAGGATGCTTTCGCGAAGTGCCAACACAGATTTCGGCAAACTGATCTGCGTATGGAAGTTCGAAATTGCATCGGACCGAGCTTCCCGGTTGCGTTGTATCCACTTCTTTACAAACAGTTGAGATATAATCCTCGATTTTCTGTGCGTTTTTTGCAGCAGCTTGAGCTGCCGCCACGAGCCTACTCATGTGAACCCCTCTATTCCCAGAAGTCGGAGTAAGTATCGATACCGTGACAGGCAATCGAGGCTCAAGGTGAGAAAAATTGATCAACAAACGAAGTCCAGCTATCCCAGCTTGGACATCAGGCTGAGCCTTCTCCTGCTGAACCTCGTACTCAGTATCAAGCAAATATTCGGAAGGCTCTTGTTGTTGTTGCTCTTGCTCTTTCTTCTTCATCATCATCATCTCTCGATCTGAAAGATTTGAGCTTCCGTTTCGGGCTTTGTTGAAGTAGTCGCTCGTGTTATTACCATCATAATCTTCTCCTTCTCCTCCCCTACGCTCATCTCTTTTGAATCTCTTGTTGAAAGACAAATCGAAAAGGACATCTCTCTGCAATCTTTTTCCTTTATTGTTTTGTTGTTCTTTTCTCACTTCTTTCTCATTCGTTTCCTGAAATTGGCTCCGGATTCACAAGAATGTATTCCCCATTGACCAAAACCTCGTAGACTGGCTCTCGTGGTAGATCCTCTTGAAACTCTGCCGTTCCGTCTCTCAAATCCCACACCGCACCGTGCCCTAAACATTCGACCTTGTAACCATCAAGAGTTCCCTCGGCCAGATCCCATTCTGCATGCTTACAAATAGCACCTATCGCATAATATTTTCCAGCAACGTTTGCAATGAGTATTCTCTTTCCGTTGACGTCAAATGAACGCATGGTGCCTTCTGGCAAATCGGACCTCTTTGCGACTTTGATAAGGTTCTTTTGAGCGTCCGTTGCCAATGCAGAGCCGAACTCATACAGAATACAGGATCCGTATAAATAGTTTAATCATCAATAGGTGTCTATAGTAGGGGAACGGGAGGGGGGAGAGAGACACGTTTGAATTGACACAAAAGTCTTGTCCACACACCTACATTTCACGTGGTCGCGTCTTTCCTTTTTCTTACCTCTCCGAGTAGTTTGGTGAGATCGCGCACTTTTACAAACTCCAGATCCTTCACAGTGTTTGCAATTCTTTTCACAAGTGATTGTGAATCTACACCAAGAGATAGAGAATCGAACTTCGCAAGTGCTCCCTCCCATTTCATTGGGCGTGTGACAAATCCTTCGTAATCTCTTTTCTCTTCGCTTATCTCTAGCTTGCCTCCGATTTGTCGGTTAAGCTTGATCTTAATCGAGCAACGCATTTCTCTTGGGAAAGAGTCGCTGAAGGCCTTGTCAGGAAATACTTTCACCTTTCTAAGAAGTTTTTGCACATCTTGTCTTGCTATCCGTTCTTCCTCGTACTGCGTCGGAGTGACTTTGCCGTCCAAGAGAGCGACGGCGAGTATGTACGGCAGACTGTGATCTGCCTGCTCCTTGGTTTTCACATCGTACTTTTCTCCTTCTTCTCCTCCACCAATTATGTTGTAGGCAGTATCGAATATCCTCACCTCGATCGTTTCGATATCCTCCGACTTCAAGTTGAACTTCTCCTTGAGATCTAGCAAGCATTCAATCGCTGACTGTGAGTGTATCTCCGCATTGTATTTTTTCAAAATCGTCCTCAGCACTGCGTCGAGTCTTCCTTCCTCCTCCCCTTCCTTCTTCCAATCGATTTCGAACCTGCCTGAGATAGAGTCCATAAACCCTTTGTTTCCTTCGAAAACCTCCAAGGGGCCGGTTATTCCGTGTTGGGCGAGAAGCGTCGCCTCCATCGCCCCGAAAGAGACAAACGGATATGCAAGGCCCTTCCAATTTGAGAGCTTTCCTGTGCGAGTCACCCTTAGTGCATTGAGAGCAGTCCCGCTTATCGCGATCGCGTTCGCTGTCTTTCTAGCGTCTAGCTGAAGAGCCCGAGACACCCCAGCCGCCACGGCGTATGCTCCTTGGGTTGTGTGATCAAATCCCTTTGATCGAACAGGTGCAACTTCGCTCAGCCTACACTGCACTTGGTAAGCGACAGCAAGGGAGACTAGGAAATCCTTCCCGCTAGAATCTGATAGCTCAGCAGCAGCTAGAACGGCCCCCACGTTATCGCTGGGGTGACACGTCTCTCCCTTTGCGAGAAAGCTGTCGTTGTAATCAAGATATCTCACAAGAGCGGAGTTATAGAACGCAGCCCGATCTGGCGATGTCTTTGAATCACCACTACCTTCTCCTATGAGCGTGCAAAGAGGGGAACCTCCTAGCTCGGTTGTAAGCGATTTTAACGTATTGATCGGAGGAGCGCCTAGAGCGCCAAGCGCACATCCCAGAGAATCCAATACCCTAATCTTGAGCTGCTCAACTGCCTCCCTTGAAATTTGATCAAATGATGAGCAAACAACGAAATCTGCAAGCTCTTCGACAAGTGTCAAACCTTCGCCGCTCTAACCTCCTCCTTCTTCTTCTTGTTGTTGTTGATCGGCTTCAGGCTCTGGAACCGGATAGAAAACAAGCCCATCGATAACCTTCGCAAATGAGGTCAAATGATGTTCTCGCCCAGCTCCCTTTCTGCTAGAGATGTGGACCACTCTCACTCCCCTCACGATCAAGGCATCAGACAGGAGCAACCTGTGGCACCTGTATGGATTTCCTTCCGCGCACATTATCGCAATGCTTTCCTTCTTCGCAAGAATGATCAGTCGATCCAGTGCCCGGCGAAACTCTCTTGTTTGCATATAATCCGCGTATCCCCTAAACGATTGGTTCTTCCAAGCTAGGGTTGGGAACAGTGAATCTCCTTTTGGCCTTCTCAACCCTCCTAGTTCCTTCATGTGTATGTAGCCCAATCCTTCTTGGTTCAACTTCCTCTCAAGAAAATCGCCGTTAAATTGCGGGTTGTGTCTAGATTTTGGAATCGTCCTAATATCTACAAGCAAGGTAACCCCGTGAGCTTTGAGGATATCCACAAATTCCTCAGCGGATCTTGTCGAGTGACCAATCGCGAAAATTATCTCTCCCCTTCCCTCCCTCATCCCTCGTCTCTTTCTTGCAACTTTCGATTTTTCCCTCAGGATGGGGTGTATGAAAGTTTCCTTCCTTCCCAGATTGTACTGTCACCCCAGAGCTTCAGGCGCCATGCTGTGAACTCTACGACCTGCGAGTGGTCGATGAACAAATTGACATCCCTCCCGAAAGTAGTGAGATACCATTTGAAAACTGATGGATCCGAAGCCTCGAACATGAATACCTTGTATCCAAATCTTTCGACCAGCTTCTTGATCACGTCCTTTCTCCACTTCTCCGGTGGGAGATCTTCGGTTATGCCCTCGGATTCGACCATGATCATATGGGCTCCAGCTTTAAGGTGAGCATCCACCTCCTCCGAAAAGTCGTCAAAGCTTCTCATTTTCATCCGCCCTTCGTAGCCAGCGATGTGAGTCCCAGCTCCTGCCCCGATCATCATGGAAACCTCTGGCTTTGCCTTCAAATTCATCTTCTGAACCTGCTTTACGATTCTTATCTTGTCCTCAAGCGGGATTGGTGCAAGTCCGCTAGAGACTTCTATAACGTCAAAACCCAGCCTTTTGCACTCGTCAATGTACCTATCCACTGCCTTGCTTCCCTCAACGATAACTCTCTCCACAAAGCCGCCAGTCGAGACATAGACTCTATTTTTGTGGCATGCTTCAATTATTCTTCTCACTTTCGCCCGCGAGAGGAGCCTCATCGAACCGCCAGCGAATTTGTAGCCGTCAAAGTACTCCCCCCAGTCCTCTAACAGATCCTTAAGGTAGCCATAGGTGACAGAGGTGTAGTATGGCCCCCTTATCTCAATGACTCCCTTTTCTCTTGGCTTCTTCGGAACCTCTTCAAGCTTGACAAAATCGAACGCTTTCCCTTCTTGTGCCATTTTTTTGGATCCTTCTTCTCCTCCTACTTTCCTTAGTCACAGAATGAACAAAAAGGAGACTGGCGCTTATTTACGTGTTAACCGAGAAACTCAAAACTGCAAAACGCTTACTTTTGTAAGATAAGATACTGCATGCTCTCTATCTTTCTCTGTATACCTCTTGCACTTGAGAATTGGAGGGAGAATCCAAACTCAGATTGTGTGTGCTTGCAACCACTTTTTCGCAGTTTTTCCTATGAAACTAGAGTGTGATCTCTTTCGAATCTCTCCTTTTTCTTTGAGGATCTTTTCGACCTCAGATGCAAGCACAGTACGATGGCACTTCTCCGCGTCTTTGCAGCTACAAAGAAGTGTTATTTTCGAATTCTTTGCTTTCCTTGCGAGCTCTTCCAGAAGTTGCTCCTTACCCTTGAGGCTCTTCTTGTATTCCCTTTTGAACTCGGCCCAAGATATCTTCTTTGCTTTCCATTTCCTTATTAGTTCCGGTTCGGTTCCGAGTTCTTTAATCCACAGATCGATTTTCGACTTTGGGACCCCACGCGGCCAGTATCGCATCACTAGGATTCGCTCGCCGTCTGAATCTTCGGCCTTGTCATAGATTGTCTTCTTCGTTTGAATCAAAAAATAGCGTCTCAGCTCCGAGACAAAACCCAAAATCTCATTTTCCACCTTTTTTTTTGGGCGGCGACAGTTTATAAAAGCTGATGCCAAATGAAGAACGCAATTCTGTAATATCTTGACTGGTAACACTTCTTCTGTCCTACTTTTACATAGCTATCTCTCTCGCTTCTCTAAGAGTGGGGAGGAGGAAGAGGAAAGAAACGCAAACAAGTCTGGATTCAAGTGACGCAAGCAGGAAGAAGGAAAAAGAGGAGAGAACCCATTTGCCCTAACTCGGAGCAACCTGTATTGAAGAGATCTGAGACGAAGGGCTCCCGAGAAGAGATATGCTCAGGACGTTTTCACCGCTTCCGAGAAATATTTGATCGCTTCCTACAAGCGAAGAAGGATCGTAATTCCCGCACATCGTACCCTGTGCAGTCCAGTTCAAGTTGTCGACGCAGAATGGTGATGTTGATCCGAGTGTAACTGTGTAAAGAGCTGGGGTAGCCGCGTAAACTATAAGGTCTGCAGTGTTATTCATAGTCCATTGTCGAGCGCGCTCTGGACTCCACTTTGAGGAACCGAAGAGTACTATCGGCCCTTTTTGAGCTATCTCTGTGATTGCGCTTGGAGAAACCCAGTTTTTGAGCTCGAAAAGAAGGACGTTTCGATCTCTGTACACAGGGGGACCGAGTCCCCTGCTAAGAGCTTCGTAGAGTATTTCGAAACTGACCTTGGTCATTGCTTTGTAGTGGACGATGATGTACTTTATGTGATAGTACGAGAGGACGATCGGAGCGAGCTGAAATTCGCTCACTGGTTCGCTAATCTGGTTGAGCTTGAGCCTTCCCAGGGAGGCCTTGTTTGGGCGTGAAAGAATTCGCAGGTAGAGCTGGACATACATGTAATCCGGAAGAGTGTTTCTCGCCTGAGAAATCTTTCCGTCGACTAGAGGTTTTCCATAGAAAGTTTGGGCGTATATTGCGAGCTGAGTCTGAGTCAGAGAGGAGGGAAGCTCAAGAACGGAGAATTGAGTAGGATCCTTCGCGATGATCGAGTAAACTGGATCTTCGTGATATGACTGGACGTTGATGATTGGTATGAATTCGAGCAGTATAAGGATCAAAAGAATAATCCCTACTATTTTGGTCCTCCGCACATTCAAAGAAGTTCCGAAAACACTTGTCAATTTCGAGATAGCATCAATGCCATATGCTGCAAGCATTGCTAGACATAACATCAGCAATATGGAGAAGCGAGCGTCCGCACGAAAGTATTCGACAATCTTGAAATGATAGTAAAGCAGATCATATGGTGTCTGTATTGAGAGCTGGGAAGGGTCAGCTGAGGGGCCCAGTGATAACAGGTAAGCTCCGAAAGCAAGTCCAACAAAGAAAATTCTTCTTCGATCCTTTGAAATTAAAGCACCAATCGCGGCAAGCGCAAGAGTCGTGTAGCCAACGAAAATCATCCATTGGGAATGCCCTCCGAGTATGGGTTGAAGAAAGGGAGATTGGGAGGAGTACACTTGAGAAAATATCGTCCCGTAAACCAAGTAGCTCGGCGGAGGGATGATGTAATACATCGGCTTTGCAGAGTTCCCGAGAGTCGTGGAGAGGGGAGGAGGTGGGTGAACAACTCCGAGAGCCTCGTATGCGGGCACCAAGTAGGGCGCACTAGTTAAGAACCAAACTGCGAACACTGTCATGATCAGATACAGAACCTTGACCGGAGATGAGAACTTGGTGATTACGAGATGATAAATGAGATAGACCAGCGTAATCACGAGCGAAATTACGAGTAGCTGAAGATCTGTGAGTGTAGAAAGCGTGAGGAATATTCCCGCCACCACCGCGAAAGCCATCTTCCTCCTTTCGAAGGCGATCATAAGCGCGAGGAGATAAGCAGGAAGCCATTCAATACTTGAGAGATTCGGGTGCCCGAAGATCGCTTGGCTTATGTGTTGGGGAAAGTAGGCGTAGATAAGCCCTGCCCCAAAGCTCGCAATCCAAGATTTCGTGAGATGCCTTGCAAGCAGAAACGCAGTGTATCCCGAGAGCACTATTCCAAGGAGTATTATGAAATTGAAACCTGCTATGTTCCCGCCAAGGATCAGCGAGAAGGGCCAAGAGATGAAGCCGTCTACGTAGTCCATGGTTTGAAGCGCGAGGGAAACTCCATAGGGCGCAAAGAGGTTGTGAGTGTAGAGCATGTTTTGACCTGAGAGGATCGCAGTCCTCATCCACCAAAAGTTCCACATGAAATGATACTTGTCGCGCCCTCCCTGGAGGGCAGAAGTCACACCAAAACTCGGAATGAGCGTCGAATTCCTGAAATTGGCTATGAGCGGGAAGAAAATCAGCACGGTTATTATGATGTATAGAATGAGCGCAACCACTCCATAGCGATCTTCTCGAGAAAAGATCTTCTTGCGACTAAACGCCAACGGCTACGCCTCCCCCCTCCCCCTCTCTTTCTAGCCTACTCTTTCGATTTCGTTCCTTTCTTTTTCTCGACTCGAGAAGGCCGTATAAATCAGATACAAACACATCACAAACAAACAAACAGTAGAAAAACCCTGCCGAAACTTTCACTGATTGGAGGAAGGAAAAGTGGGGAAAGAGAGAGAACTACTTTCTTCTCTTGTGGATGGGAAATTCTCTCCGCGATCCATTCAACTTCTCTCTTCTTCTCCTCCTTCTCCTTTCCTGCTGGCGTAGTCACCGCCGGTGCGGATGATGATAATAATGACTGTGGTGACACTCGAGCTATATTACTGTGTTTATTTAAGTAGCACTGTCATCTTTCTTCTCTTTCTTACTCTCTCTTGAGATAATTCCACTCAAAGAGGAGGGGGAGAAGCAAAAAGGAAACACTCATCATGCACCTTACGAAAGATGTTAGAAACGCAGAAAAATAGGAGGAAGGAAGGGAGAGGGGAGTGGGCGAGGAGGATTCTTTTGAATAGTGCAAGAAGTAGTGATAACAATAATAATGATAATAATGAGAACACTGCGATTGGCCATAATCACTCCTTTCAGCGAGCGGGCTCCAACATCGAACGAGAAATTCACAGGGGTTACAGACCAGTGCTTCTCTACGCATTTGTTTTCATCCTGGGATTCTACCTGCGCGGGCACGGCGGATCAATCTCCCAGCTAGTCTCGGAGTGGCTCTTCACCCTAGCCTTCCTCTACGAAGGAACTTACTGCATTCGAAACTTTGTCCATTGCAGGGAGGCCCACTGCGTTGTCACTGGAACAGGCTGGACTCTCATCGGTCTTCTCTCCCTTTCAAGCACGCTTCAAATCATACCCTACGGCGACTGGGGGACGTACTGGCTTGGCTTCTTTCTCGTTTACATCGCCGGGTTCTCGTTCCAGTGCGCGTACTACTCGATCAAGCGAACGATTTTCATGAGATGAAGAGCTCTTTCTCTCCCTCTCTATCCTACGCGGCTTTATGGGGAGAGAGAGAAAGAAGGAGAAAGAGATTGAGAATATCAGGCGGAGGAGTAGGAGAACTCAACATCTCTTCGTCTAGGAAATTGAAGGAGAAATCCCCGAAAGAGGGAAAAAAGAGAAAACTAGAAGGGTGAGCACATCTAGAGATGATGAACAGGCAGAAGGCGGGGGAAGAGGAGGGAGAAGGAAAAGATGGCTCATCATCATTATCAAAATCATACTACTCCCTCCCCTCCGTTGGCTCACTTCTCTTCACGAACCTCACCTATGCCCTAATTCAATTCAACGTCGCCTCGCTATTTGTCTACATGCTCGTCGATTTCCCTGGCGAGGGCATCTCAGGGCTCGGCGAGCTCACTTCAGCTTTCTTCCTGGGAATCGGCCTCTTCGAGATCCCAGGTTCGATACTCTCGGGAAAGCTTGGGACTAGGCGAGTCGTCTTGCTTGGCACGATCCTAAGCGGGCTAGCCATCTTCCTCTCTGGATTTTCGGGGGACTCATTTTCTCTCATAGTTTTCTTGCGCTTTCTAGCTGGGCTTGGAACTGGGATTGGCTTTCCCTCGCTCGTCGTCCTTCTAGCTAGGAGCTTTAGAAGTGGGAGGGAGGGCTTTGCGGTTGGACTCGTCAACGTTTCGTACAACGCTGGTGGGATGGTCGGGCTATTCGGGTGGGCACTCTTGGGCCTACTCATTGGTTGGAGGGCGAGCCTCATTGCAAGCGGGGGAGCTTTACTCCTTGCGGCTGCACTTTGCTTTGCCTTCCTCCCAAAGGCTCTCCTAGACTTTGAAAGGGACGAGCGATTTGAGTTCACTGTTCGAGAATTCAGGCATGTTCTCTTCAACAGGTGGATCGGGGTGATCAGTCTCTCCCTATTTGGGATAGGGGCAAGTGCTGCCCTAACTTGGAACTTTGTGGTTTTCTACCTAGAAGAGAAGCTGGGTCAAAGCCCGGGAGTCGCAGGCCTCGTTGGTAGCTTTGCAAACCTTTTCTCACTCCTAGGAGCCCTATTCGTCGGCCGGGCGTACGATTCGCGTGGCGAGCGGACATCCAAGAGGGAGATGGAGAAGAAGCTTCTCACTGCGGGTGCGATCACGATGACCCTTGGTGTGTCTGTTACCGCTATAGCGTCGATTTACACTGCGATCGCATCGACTGTGCTCGTGGGGATTGCAACTTCGCTTGGGTGGACAGTTGGACTCGCAGCGGCTAAGGAGGCTTGCGCCAAGAGGAACCCAAAGTTTGAAAGCGTAGCAATTGCCCTCGTCGACTGCGTTTCGCTCTTTGGGAGCTTCGTCTCACCAATCTTTTTCCCCTTGATCGTCGCCTCAAGTGGGTATCCGCTCGCTTGGCTGCTCGGGAGCTTGTTTGCTCTTGTGTTCTCTATCCCACTGATGATTATGGAGGTGAGGGGGGTGAGTGTGGAAAGAACTTCTGGGATGGTAGGAGAAGGAGAAAAACTAGCCGAGTGAGTGAAATCTTTGCCCCCACTTCTCTCTATCCTAGACTCAAAATAGAAAGAATCTCCGAGGCAGGAGAAGATAGCGACGTGATCTCTTAACTCAAGAGAGATGTTCTGAGATTTGCAATCGACATAAACAATCTCAGATTTGAAGAGAATGATAAGGAGCACTTTGAGTTGTACGTTTGCAGGGACTGATCATCATCTCAGATCAGGGGTCACATCTCTCGATGTTCAAGGCTCCTGAAGCGATTTACGTGAACCTCTCCGGGGAAGATCAGTCAGTGATTTCGGCCATCTTGGAAGAAACTCCACTGTCGCCAAGGATGGTGATTCTAGCCGAACCGCGGATCTACTACTACTTTTACGAAGAGTTTCTGAAGAGGGGGGAGAGGATCAACGAGATCAAAACTGTCTTTTCGAGCGATTTGATGTGCGTCTCCCAAAAAATAATGAAGGGGAAGAGGCTAGGCTAGTTCATCCAAATCCAGCCACTAGGCTCTCTCCCCCCCAGATCACGCGGAGGAGTACGCCAGATCTTTTCATGCTTGGCCCATCACTCTCGAGTGGGCAAGGGAAAAGCTCGAGAAGGATGATCGAGTCTACGGCGTTTTCGTAGATGCGAAACTAGTTTCAGTTGCAAGTGTAGTAACCAAGATACGCGAGACTGGAGTGATAAGCAAATTTGAGACACTCGAGAAATATCGTGGCAGGGGTTACGCGACTCTTGCGGTTTCGGCGGCTTTGGAGGATGCACTCAAGAAAGTTTCCGAGACATCAAGCCTATTTGTTAGGAAGGACAACTTGAGTGCTATTCGAATCTACGAGAAGCTTGGCTTCAAGAAAGTTGGGGGGGGGAGGATATGTGGATCGATTTGGGAACTGGGCTCGTCCCGTGAATGAAAGGGAAGAATAGAAACTTGGGAAGTTCCAACAAAAGGTAAGTATGTCAGGTGGTCCTCAAAGGCCATTAAGTTTCTTTTGTTTCTCGAGCGGGAGAGAAAAGCACAGAAAAAGCGACCAAACCAGATTTCGTGCCAGAGGGCATTTCTCGAGTTCATTCAGGAACTAAACAGCGAAATGACCAAATGTATTCGAGCGAGCACTCAAAGCCATACAAACCGTTTACATTTCGAAGTTTTTGAACGAATGGAAAGAAGTAGGAAATGATTATTCAAAGGCATTTCCCCGATAATTGGGAAAGAACTTTCTCATGAGTTGAAAAAGAAGATGAAAGTCATTTGAAATTTTTCGCATAGAGAGTCGTGCAGAAGCCACGCTCTAAAGTGTGATTTGATGCATGTCTTCAAGTGAATCAAACTGTTCTGACTTCACCACGAAAGAAGGATATTAATTAGTAATCATAAGCATCAGAGCATAGACGATCCGAGCTTAGCCACAGACCCTTTTGGATTAGTGCTCATATTATTATTAGCCTAGCTAAGGAGGAAGATCCTTTCACAGTACAGAGTTTAGCAGAAACATATCACAAAATTCTTCTCGGACAGAATTGTCAGTGAAACCTAATACCCAAGTTTTTTCTAGGTATATTTTTGGAGACAGACTCCTAGTAGAAGAAGTCTCTATTACTGTAAAACAAGCTCTTACTTCTTACGTTTCGAGGGAAACACCACATCATCAGCTACTACCCATCCATGAACATCTGAAATTTGGAAAGTGAATCTTCCAGCTGGTCGATCTGTTCTGGCGAGCTCACAATTAAACACAATTGTTTCTTTTCCTACGGACAAAATTTTTCCTTCGTATGCTGGTTTTGGCCTTCCTTTCTCTCTCACAATTAATTTGATGTGTTGACCAATCAGCTTGCTGAGATTAGTCCGCGCACAATCCAGGAGGCTATCTTCCAAACAGTTAGCTCACCTTAGACAGAATACTGCCTTGTCTTTACATAAGGCTTGACTAGTCCGTCTCCTACAGCTTATGTTTTCGGTACCCCGAAAAAGATCTTTTCAGTTGCAGCTGGCTTGCTTTCAGCGCAAGGATATTTTTGTTTTACCTATTCGGTCCCTTCGAACTGCCTCACCTTTACAGGTTTCAGTTTGAGAAGGAGACCCTACACTTTCCGAGAATAAGGTTTGCGAAACTACGACAGATCTTAACGAGACCTGTATGATCGGTAATCCTTGCACATTGAACAGTATTTTCAAAGTTCCGATAATGCTTGATAATAATCTGTGAGATAATGGATGTGTTTGCTTCGCAATTCACTTGACAGAGTTTTGTTAGATAGAAGACAAAGCCGGCGCAAGGCCAGATATAAATTTAAATAGATGTCAACCTTTTCTGGTTGACAACAGGTACGTCGATGAATTGAGTGTGGTGTCTGGTTATCTTACTCCTCGATTGATTTTCATATGGGATTTAAGAAGAGCCGGAGTGCCTCAGATAGACATAGCATCGAAGCTAGGTATTTCTCGTCAAGCTGTAAATCAAGCGCTGGAAGAAGCAACTGAGAAAGTGACTAGGGCACTCGAGGAAGCTGCCAACATTGGGAAAATTCAGATAGAAAATATAGACCCCATCAACGGGATTCTGACCGGCTGGAGCCGCGAATTTTCGGTAAAGGCAGTCATCACGCTTTCTAAGAGTGACGGTTTACAGATTTGGTACGAACATGCGGCAAACTGCTCTCATTGCGATAGATACTATGCTTGCCAATCTTATCTTTTCAAAATTGCAAAAGATCGCAAGCTCAAGCTCACGAAAGAACAGAAAAAGCTCCCACCCTCGAAGTTGGCACAGCTAGTTTTTGGGCTAGATAAATCATGACTAACGATCCTAATACTGATGAAAAAACTCGTAATCATGAGCTGTGCCCCAAGCCTCCCACTGTATTTGTCCGCCAAGCAACCGGACTTGTGAGAGAATTTAACATGTGGGATGCTTTTTATTTCAATATAGCTTTGGTGGGGTTCCTCTTCGTCATGATGTATTCTGGCTTCGAAGGACCGCTTCTAGGAGGGGACCCTATTTTGGGCTTAGTTTTCCCGTTGGTATTCTTTCTATTACTGGCATACGTCTTCAGATATGTTGCTGTGAAGACTCCGCGGACAGCGGCAGATTATGTATTCGTGACTAGGAATCTTTCGCCCGCGTGGGGGTTTGCCGCCAATGCAGGGTATTTTGTTGGCCTTGTTGCCTTATCCATTGGAGTAACAGGAATAGTCTCTCTAGCTCCCATCGGGTGGCTACCTGTTTTGCAGATATTTGGGTTTTACACGAACAATGCAAAATTGATCTCGCAATCTTTTGCGTTCTTCTCAAACGGTTATTATGTATTTTTGCTAGGATTGGTCCAAGTTGTCGTAATGGGATTTATTCCAATATTTGGCACGAGGGTATACAAATGGCTGCAAGGCACGATTATAGTCCTTCAACTTGCTGTATCTGCTTTGCTGATAATTGTTGCAGCGGCAATACCTCATTCAATTGCTGTCGCGAGGTTGAATCACTTTGGAAACCTATATGGTGTGCCTAATTTGTATGACAATATCACGTCAAGCAATATTGCTGTTCCTTCGTACCACGACCCATATAATACACTAGCATGGAATGCCATCTACGTATTTGGCTTTATATTTATTATAAGTCCAGTTTACATCGCGGGAGAGATCAAAAATATCAAAAAGTCTTCTTCTTTTAGCATCTACGCAGCACTCTTGGTCATGGCACTCTTTATGTCTCTTTCAGCCTATTTTGAATATGCACAATGGGGCTATAGTTTCGCATCAAAAGCGGCATCTCTTTCTCTAAGTGGCGCCCTGCCAATACCGACACCGTATCTGGATATCCTTGAAGCAGTAGCGGTGGGAAACATTTGGCTGGGCTTATTGTTCCCCTTAGTATTCGTAATCCAGGCTCTGCTCTTTATCGCGGCGGCAGTGGTGTTGGGAAGCAGGCTTTTGTTGAGTTATTCTTTGGATCGGATATTGCCTAATTTTGTCGCTGACATAAACGAAAAGTATCACTCTCCAATTAAAGCTATAGTAATTACCATAATTGCAGGTCTTATTGGCTTAGTAGTTTTCGCTTTGCCTAGCAGCTCCTCATATGCCTTTCTTCTCGATGCTGATGTCGTCGCAATGGTTTGCATTTTCCCAGCACTTGTAGTATGCGTAGCAGTGCTGAAGACAGCTTGGGCTGGTAAGGAAAAGCTCGCTATTATGGCTGCAGCTGCTGGAATTCCATACCTAGCCTATACAGTGTACCAGTACCTTACGATCCCTGTGCTAGGAGCCGCTACAACCTTAGGATATTATCTTTTGCTTGGATCGATCTTAGTAATATTTGCGATATATTATGTAGCGAAGGAAATAAGAAAGAGACAGGGGATCAGTTTCGAGCAGATATTCAAAGAAATACCACCAGAATGAAATGTTCGAGATTGAATGAAGATCCTAAGACCCCTTGACGTTGCTTTTCATACGCGTAAAGTTGATTGAATCCCTCTGACTAATTTTACGAAATATCGAGCTCCTAAAGAGTTTGATCATAAGACGGTTTTGAGGAGAATATGAAAACGCTCATTGAAGGCAGGTTTGTTGTAGCCTTTGACGGATCAGAACATAGGTTGATCGGAAACGGAGTCGTAGTTGTAGAAGGGAGTAAAATCGTACACGTTGGAAAGTCTTACACTGGGACGGTAGACAAGAGAATAGATGCTACAAACAAGGTCGTTATCCCGGGCCTCATCAACATTCACTGCCACGCTTCTAGTCCTCTGACCAAAAGCCTCCGTGGAGACGTGAGCAATAGACAGCTTTACAATTCTGATCTATTTGATCGATTCATTTTGATGCCGACCACGAGCAAGGAAGATCTTCTGTCCGCAGAGTTTACCTATGCCGAACTGCTGAGAGGGGGTTGCACTACGATTGTAGACTGTGGTCTTGGTGGATGGCCTAATGATCAGGCTGTGAAACTTGCTGAAAAGATTGGCATCAGAGCGTATTTACTCAAAGAATACAACTCAGGATACTGGAAGACAAACGACGGGAAGAGAGTATTTTTTGATAACTTTGATGGCGAAAAGTGGAATGACGAACCCGGACTAAAGGAGCTCGAGAAAGTTGTAGATTATATCCGCGAAATCAATGGAAAATATGGCGATAGGATCAGATCGATGCTCCATCCGGGAACTCAGCTTACTTGCAGCCCAAGTCTTCTTCGAGAGACTCGACGACTGGCGAACGAACTGAAAACAGGTATCCAAATACATGTAGCAGAATCAGTTCTTGAATTTCACGAAACGCTTAGACGATACGCAAAAACTCCCATTGAGGTTCTAGCGGATACAGGCCTCCTAGGCCCAGATCTTATCGTTGCCCACGCTTTGTTTATTGCTGGTCATAGCAAGGTCGGCTATCCAGATCCTTGGGAAAAAGACATTCAACTTATCGCTAATTCACATACTTCAGTAGCACACTGTCCTGTGACCTTCTCAAGATCTGGAGTGGGTCTAGAAAGCTATTCCAAATATCTGCGCGCAGGAATAAATGTCGGTATCGGAACAGATACATTTCCGCAAGATATGTTTCGCGAGATGAACGCAGCTTCAACAATCTCGAAGATCAAAGAGCAAGAAGTCGCAGTTGCTACTTGCCGAGATGTTTTTGACTCCGCAACAATAAGTGGAGCAAAAGCGTTGGGAAGGAATGACATTGGCAGAATTCAAGTGGGCGCGAAAGCAGACATCGCAATCATTAACTTGCATACTTTCAATATGTCTCCCTTGAGAGATCCCATAAGAAATCTCGTCATGTGTGCGACTCGTAATGATGTGGATATGGTAATGGTAGACGGGAGGATCGTTGTCGAGGATGGAGTAGTTACTAGTGTGAACGAAAACAACCTAGCCACTAGAATGCAATCCGCTGCTGAGAAGTTGTGGGAAAGATGGCAAGAAGTCGATCCTCGGCATCGTAGCATCGATGATATGACTCCGCTTTCACTCAAATATTGGATCGATTAGATTTTCTCATGATAAGAACTGATCCAAGAACTTCCAGATTCACCTTTCAATTAGAAGCACATTAGCAGTGTTGAATTATTACGATGTCGATAGTCCAAAACGTTCTGGAACAGCGACAATTCATCCTATTGAGCTCCTTGTTCTTGACTCGGACATGCTTTTGTGATTTTTTGCACGCCTTTCCTCTTTTGGAAACATATACTCCTTGCAGTCTGAGGGAGGAAATGAGCGTCTTGATTTCAAGGTGCAACAGAAGAATGTGTAAATAGTAACATAGGATCGAGGGTTCCGCATCTCACCATGCTTATCGATTTTGGCTTGCGAGATGAATATTACATCTCTTTACGTCAACAATCGATGATCTTTCGAATCGTAGAACACAGCAGTGAAATACAAAACCGTGAAAAAGTTTCCTTAGCCTTTCTTGCCTAGCATTGATGGTATTTGAGAGTAAGGCCCACCTTCGGAGATCAAGTTTATTGGTTAATCTCACTTTAACGCTCAAAAGCATGGATCTAGAGATTGTCGCTCCGCTCGAACTCTCAGCTGTGAGAATGTTAAGAATTACGAAGGCAAGGATGCTAAACCAGTTTCGGGAAGAATAACTTTCCTCTCGAATCTTGTCTTTCAGAATAACGATTTTGGATACAACGACAAAATTGTAGATCCTCCAAATAGAAGTAAGAGGTATGGTCCGAAAGGATATCTTCCAAGTTCCATATTTGTGGTTCTTCTTCTTCTGATGTGCTTGAAGAGCGTGGGATGTATGTGCTCGATCTATAATCAGCAAGCTCCTCAATTCAAATCCAGGTTGGCTTGTCGCACTGAATCTGAGGAGGGAGATTGATGGAAAGCTTTCTCAGAGGGTACCTGACAGAAACACATTTTACAAATCTCGAAAGAGCCTCGCTCTTGTTAAGATAATCAATATCTCCTTCTTCGTCCTCGATGTAGGAGCTTATCCGAAATAGAATAATCGAAGGAGGAAAAGATCGGTCTTGCTCTTGACTGTTCAATCATAAGAGCGTGGTTTTACGACTGCTGCAAGTACGTAAGGAATCCCAAGCACAATAACAGGAAATGCAGGAAGTATAAATGTCGTGATAAAGATGCCTCGTGGGAGTTCGATCACATTCGAGAGAAGTACGTCTTAAGCTGTGAATTAGGTCCATACTGCAATCAACTCTGTATGTATCAGGTCTTCCAATAATGCTCAATGTAACAGCAAAAGCTGGATTTGGAGAAAATAGAACCGTAAGATGGTTTACAAAGATGTTTTGAAAATTTCACTTCGAGAAGTTTCTCGCGGACGGAGCCTACGATCCGCATGGAACAAGATTGCTCGTGATCCGAAGACTCAAAGCCATCCCATTCATTGCTCTAAATCCTCGGAACTGTAGAGGAAAAACTCGGGAAGAGAAGATGGAAAGGTGTAGGAGGCTTCGATACAAATGGCACCTAAAGAATTTCCTGAAGAAATGGTGTGTCGACCTAGATACAGAAATGTTTGGCAAGGAATACGATGCACGTACGTTTTCAGAGAGGGATTCTCAGTTGGAAAGGGGACACCCAATCTAGGTTCACTTAAAGGCAAGGGCAGTCAATAGCAACTCTTCATGTAGCTTGTATAAGCAGGGGCATGCTAGCAGTGGCAAAGAAGATTGGAAGATCTGGGAAGATATGTGAAATGCTTCCAAGCGTAGTAAATGAGAAGAGATACCACAACTCCCTCTTTCTCACCAAAAAATAAATAGTTGCAAGTCTCCCTCGCTAGACGATTCTTGTGGCTCAAGGGGAAGCTAAGGGGCCATCAATTTTTGTTAGGAATGCCTCCGGACTTGTCCGTGAGATTAGTCCTTGGTCCTCTTTTATGGCCACATTCGTCTTCATTACTGGCGGCATTCCTATTCTCTGGGCTGCGTCGCTCAGCTCTTACCCAGGGGCCAATTGGCCTTTGGCATATCTCATCGCACTTCTGCCAACCCTTGTAATGGGGTTGCTATTCACCATCATCGGCATATCCATGCCTAGATCGGGAGGAGACTATGTGTTCACAAGCCGAGGACTACATTCCTCCGTCGGCTTCATTTTCTACTGGTTTCTCTCAGTTTCGTTCATCCTAAATTTAGGAATTTTCGCGTACTACGGAGCCGATTATTTTGGATACATGATTTCTGGTTTAGGGGCATACTATCATAGCTCTTCCCTTTTGAGCATCGGCTCTGCGATCACGGCGCCGATTCCCTCGATTGGTCTAGCAGCTTTGTTAATCGGAATCTCAGCTGCAATTGCAATTTTGAGGCCTCGAAGAGCTTGGGGTTTCATCCTGATTATGGGAATTATAATTTTTCTAACAACTGCGATAATGTCGTTTGTATTAGCTACAATAAACTCAGGATCTTTTGCAGTAGCCTACAATAATTTCGCTGGAAGTGGTGCGTATGAAGAAATCATCAGTTCAGGGGGAATCACACCACCAAGCAACTGGTTAGTAGCAACTGAAGCGGCGCTGCCTTTCACATGGTTTGCGTACGTGTGGTATAACCTCCCGACAACTTGGGGTGGTGAAGTAAAAAATGTCAAGAGATCGATGCCAATTTCAATACTTGTTGCGATAGTGGTAAGTGCAGCCTACTATATTCTCTACTCAGTCCTAACCTACCACGCTTTCGGTGGTGATTTCCTTCAAAATTGGGCTGCGATTGTCAGTAGCGGGAACAATTCAACGATCTCAGCAATCGGAGGTTTTATTCCATACTTCGCTCTGGTCTACACAAAGAACGTTTTTCTCTACTACATTATGTTCATAGCGCTTTGGCTACCAACTTTCTTGTTTTTCTCGCCGCTCATTATTTCACAAACGAGATATGTCTTTGCATGGGCCTTTGATAGGATTCTCCCAGAAAAGATGGCATATGTAAGCGAGAGAACCAACACCCCAGTTTTTGCAACCATCGCGGTTGTTTTTGGTGGTCTTCTTGGAGCAGCCCTAACTGATTTGTACGGTAGCACTAGTTACCCGAAAGATGCGTTTGCTATTTTCACGTTCGGGTTCATAGGCGCAGCACTTGCCGCGATTGTGTTTCCCTTTCGGAGAAAGGAACTCTACAAGAACTTCGTACTGCGTAAGAAATTCGGTTTGCCATTGATTTCGTGGCTTGGGCTGGGCTCCTTAGTGTATTTGATTTATTCGACTTATCTTTCCTACGAAGGAGGTGGAATCCCGCTTGACAAGGTTGCATTAACTCTATACGGAGGGATTTTGGGGTTGGGTATTATCATATATTTGACAAGCTATATTATCAACAAGCGCAGAGGAATCCCACTGGATCTGGTTTTCAAGGAGATTCCTCCTGAGTAGTGTTAAAGATGTAAAAAGAGGAAAAAAGAATGCCCTATGAAACTGTTTTTCCCCTCCCTCCTTCTTTCTAGCCTGTTGTCATTGCGTAGTTTTTCAATTTTCCATCTTTGAGATCTATTATGGCACATTTCAAAAGCCCTTCCCCATATTCACTTCCAGGATTGATGCAGACGGTCTTACCAATTTTGCATAGACCTCTTGCCTCGTGGATATGACCATGTATACTTATCATTGGTTGCTTCTCCTCGATAATCTTTCTCACTGCTGTGCTCCCAACATGAACAATCTCTACTTCATCCCCTGACATCACAGGTCTAAGCTGCTCGTCGAGTTTGGGAGCTAAATCCAGGGGTGTCCCAAAGGGTGGACAGTGAAAGTTCAGGATCATATTGTCGAAACGGTTCTCGCTAGCGAGGAGCTTTTTGATTGTGTTGTAAAGCTCCTCTTCAGGTTGCTCCCTATGCGTGTGCCACGGAGTTGGATTTGTGATCCCCAAGGTCGCCATTCTATAACCGTCGATATCAACTACACGACCTTCTGGGTTGATGACGAAATTCGAGCTAGACAACACTGAATCTATGACAAAGGGATCATCGTTCCCTGGAGAGATGAATACCTTGACTCCAGAATTGCCCAGACGCTGTTCTGCAAGCGCCAACCATTCCTTCATAGTGTTAACAATCAATTCTTCGAAAAGCGCTTGCAACTTATTCTTGTCAGAGCTTAGCTCTTCGTACTCTCTTTTGGATGAGATGTAAGGATAATATCCAAGGTTTTTGACTTCTTGAATAAACTCTGGCAAATTGCTATCATTCAATATACGAGTTTCACCATAAAGCTGGGCGCTGTATCTTCCATCAACGTCTTTCACAATCGGAACGATCGCCTTGCCTGTGACATCCCCACCCAAGACTAGAGTTTGAGCCTTATAGAACTCGGCGGCTTTCAAAAATTTGCGAAAGACGATCTCCGAGCGATGTACATCGCTAGTGAAAACGATCCGATGATTCAAAACGAACTGATCACACAAATACAATTATGTGAAATTTAAGCAGACGATGGTGAGCTCGGTAGATTGCAACGATCTAAAATCTAATACCTAGCTAACTTAATCTCCCTTACGGATTACGAAGATTGCCAGAGTTTGGATCTTTACATCTCATGTATATCGACGGCGAATGGGTTGAATCTAACCACCAAGAGAAAATCGCCGTGTGGAATCCTTCAACTGGACAAAAGCTAGAGGAAATACCTTCCGCTTCCATCGAAGATGTCAGACGCGCGGTGGATGCAGCAAAATCGGCCTTTGAAAGCGGCCGTTGGAGCAGGCTGACCCCCGCAGACAGAGCAAATATTTTGCTCAAGATTGCAACTATGCTGGAAGAACAAGCTCAAGAATTTGCAAGACTCGAAAGTTTGAATTCTGGCAAGTCGATAAAACAAACAACGAACTATGACGTTCCTTACAGCATAGACAATATTCGCTTCCTCGCTGGCGCATCAAGGGTTCTAGAGGGCAAAGCAATGAGCGAGTATGTTCCGGATGGCACTAGCGCCGTTCGCCGCGAACCAATTGGCGTGGTAGGAATCATAACACCTTGGAATTATCCTCTTATGATGGTTGTGTGGAGAGCGTTCCCAGCTTTGGCTGTAGGCAATACTGTGATTGTAAAGCCTGCGACGTATACTCCTCTTACTACGCTAGAGCTTGCTAGGTTGATGGAAAAGGCCGGTATCCCGCGAGGAGTATTCAATGTGGTGACCGGACCTGGAAAGGAGGTAGGAGAAGAACTTGCAAGACACAAGGATGTAGAAATGATTGCATTCACAGGCAGCACGGAGGTTGGGAGAAGATTGTCAGAACTCGGTGCAGGCACTGTGAAAAAAGTCTCTCTCGAATTGGGAGGGAAGGCACCCTTCATAGTATTCGATGATGCGGACATTGAAGCAGCAACTGAGAGCTCAGTGGTAGGTGGTCTCGTGAACAACGGGCAGGATTGTGCAAATTCGACTAGATATTATGTTCATGAGTCTATCATCAAGAAATATTTGCAAGCTCTCTTGCGCAAGCTATCAACTGTGAGAATAGGCAATGCTCTCAATAACAATACAGATCTGGGGCCGCTGATATCAGAGTCGCACCGGGAAAGAGTTGAAGGCTACATCAAGATAGGAATAGAAGAAGGAGCCGAACTCTTACATGGAGGAAAGAGACCGCATATCGAAGGAAGCGAAGGTGGATACTATCTTGAGCCCGTAGTGTTATTTACAGAGAATCAAGATTCAACAATCGTCAAAGAAGAGATATTTGGTCCAGTTTTCACTGTTTTAACTTTCACTAGTTATGATGATGTCATCGAAAAGAGTAATGATGTCGTCTATGGACTCGGAGCGTCTGTATGGACTAAGGATCTGACCAGAGCCATGAATGCAGTGAGAGACCTTAGATTTGGCACAGTTTGGGTAAACGAGCACCTGCCAATTCCTTCTGAGATGCCTTGGGCTGGATACAAGCAGAGCGGCCACGGTGCGTCGATGTCGACCTATTGTTTAGAAGAGTTTACAAATATCAAGCACGTATACTTTGACTTAACCGGAAAGGAGAGGAAAGGTTGGTATTATCAGATCTATGGTGATAAAGATCAATAATTCGTTTCAATGATTTCCTGATCCAATTACGATATTGACGGTGAGCAGAATTGTTAAATGGATCAGAGCTATTCTTTAGATCTTAGTGCGAACCCGTCTTAGTAGCTTTCTCAAAGCTATAACCGTTGTTGATGTCTTACCTCTAAAGTCCATTATCCCACCAAGGCGGCCACTGAGACTAGATGTTGGTGACCTCAGCTCGCTGGCAGAGTCGGTTAGAAGGAGAGGCCTGCTTGAACCTATCATAGTAAGGCCTCTTCCCTCCAAATCAAAATTCGAAATCGTTGCAGGTCATAGACGCTATCTTGCTTGCAAGATGAACCATTTGTCTGAAATCCGTGCAATAGTTCTTGAACTGTCCGACAAAGAGGCCTTCGGTATTTCCCTTGAAGAGAATTTACAACGTAAAACCCTCGACCCTATAGAAGAAGCGAAATGCTTCCAATCTTATGTCCATGAATACGGGTACGGTAGTGTCACCGAACTCGCAAGGATCATTGGAAAGAGCAAAGAGTACGTCTCGCATAGAATAAGACTTTTGAGTCTTCCTGAAACTGTCCAAGAAAAAGTGAGGAGACGTCTCCTCACTTGTAGTGATGCATGGGAGATTTCAAGAATTGGGGACGCTCGAGAACAAGAAAAGGTTGCTGAAGCTGCAGTTTCGGGATCGATGACTGTTAGGCAACTTAGAACAATAGCTAACTTATCGAAACGAAATAATGGAAATCGTGAAGCGAACCAAGAGGGGGAAGGAATAGGAGTACCTGTCCTGAGCGACGTTCACGAATTCAGACACTCAAGGGTCAACGAAGCGGCTTTGATAGCCTTGCGAGTAGCAATGATCCGAATTGATACTCTTTTGGATTCACTCGACAAAGTTCGAGACAAAGATTTGAGGCAAAAACTCCTTGAACTTCGCCTGGGAGTACATAATCTCGTAGACGATTTCATCAGCAAAAACATTCGCTCGCGGATCAATAATAATGATTTGGCTAGCTCAAAGGAAGTCGAAAAAATTCGCGGCGTGATTGATCGTTATGTAAAGAGTTTCAACTCGCTAGATATTTCTGGACTAAGGGAAATCAGATCCGAGATGGATTTCTCCATGTTTGATGATTTTCCACCATTCACCCTATTTGGATACGACGACTCGATTAGGCACGATGAAAGTCTATTTAGAACGACTGATGAAAGAAATTTTCAGATCGAGGATCTTCATGTTCATCTTTTCGGAAACAATAATCTCGCGATTGCCACATTCTTTAGCACAGATAGGATAAGAACGAAAGATTCGTTATATGAGCTAAGGTCTAGAGTATCCTTTGTACTTGAACGCAATGGCATCGACTGGAAGATTGTGCACGAACATTGGTCGCAAGCGAATCCGAATGAAGACGTGCTTAACACCATGCGAAGATTAGAGAGTCAAGTCAAGTTCACTTCACATTATCGATAGATCTCTGGAATACTCTTTCTAACCTTCTTTCATAGATTTGAGGGAGCTTTCAACAGCAGATATTGTCTTCTCGGCATCTTCCATTGTGTGGACAGCAGAGACAAAGAAGTGAACTTCAGGCCCGAACCAAATGCCCCTTTTAGCCATCTCCTTCTGATACCTTGCGTACAATGCCGGGTCTGTTTGACAGTAATCCCTATAGTTTCGTATCGCCTTTAATTTAGTGAAATACATTTGTAAAACTGGTCCGTAGCCCTGCACAAGTGCATCTGAATGCGTATCGTTTATTGCATCTTGGTGACCCCTTATGAGTGTCTCGCCGATTTTTTGCATTTGATTGTATACTGCCCCGTTATTTTCACTTAACACATCTATCGTTGCGTTTGAAGCTGCTAGTACAAGCGGGTTTCCGTTGTATGTCCCCCCATGCAAAATTTCGCCTGGACGTACATGCTCCATTATTTCTCTCTTGCCTGCAATTGCTGAGATTGGAAAGCCTCCTCCCATAGCTTTTGCATAAGTTGCCATATCAGGAGTAATGCCAAAAAGATCCTGCGCTCCTCCAAGTGCAACACGAAATCCGGTGACAACTTCGTCCAAGATGAAAACGATGTCGTTATCCTCGGTCAATTCTCGAATTCCCTTCAAATAACCTTCCTCCGGTGGAACCCAGCCTATGTTATTCATTACTGGTTCTGTGATTACGGCGGCAATCTCATGAGCATGCTTTTTGATGGTTCTCTCAAGCAGGTCGAGATTATTCCAAGGCAAGATAATTACTGTTTCAGACGTAGCCTTTGGAATGCCTAGGGAACCAGGAACTTTGTTGGGATTCTCCTCAGAGCCCATAAGCTCTAGAGGTGTCCCAAGTGTGCTGAATAGAACGTAATCATGAACCCCATGATAATGTCCTTCGAATTTGATTATCTTGTCCCTCTTCGTGTAGCCACGTGCAATCCTGATTGCTTGCATTGTAGCTTCGGAGCCTGTGTTGCCAAACCTTACCATTTCTGCGCAACGTACTATTTTGTTAAATTTGAGAGCAAGCTCAAGTTCGAGTTCAGTCGCAGTTTCTGACATGTGCAATTTTTCGACTTGCTTTTTTACGGCATCGACTACTCTTGGGTGACAATGTCCAAGTATTAGTGGTCCATAAGCGAGTGAATAGTCAATGTACTCGTTCCCGTCTACATCCCATATGTGTGAGCCTTTCCCCCTATCCATTACAATGTAGTACGGATCGAACAGAGGATAACTCCTAGCATTGGAGCTTGTACCTCCAGGCATAACTTTTTTTGCAATTTCAAAATGTGCTCGAGATTTGTCAGTTTTCAAACCAGCGATGTAATCTAGGTTTTGTGACATTCTTTCGTCAGCAGAAAATCACGCAGCAAAGAGGAATACTTAACACTTTGAGAAAGAGCATCGGAATTTGATAGGGTTGAAAAGCTATGAAAAGTTAGAAAGCTTTAAGCGGCATTCATTTTTAAAAGATGCTCAGGGTGTTAGCCTGTCACCAAATTCTCTCCTTACACATCTAATTCTGTGACTCGATTGAATGCAGTAATTCTACACAAAAGTAACCTGTTGTACATCACTGTCTTGAGTGAAGCTTCGGCCCTCTGGCACTGGAATTTCTTTGATCTCCGTCTCACGAAAAACTCTTTTGAACGAAGACAAGATTATCTCTGCGATCCTGCTTTGATCGTGATCTTTCTGTATCTTATATTCTTCAGCAAGTGCGAGTCTCTTTGTGGGAGCAGTTTCCTGACGGCATTGGGAAGAGCCTCATTCCAGAGTTCTTGCATTGTTTCTGACCTTGATCGCAGCTTCTATCTCCAGTTTATGTGGGAGATTGAAACCCTTCTTGCGTCGTATGCCATGTCTCCTTGCACTTTTGTAATCTTGGTTTTCTTTGACGTTTTCCAGACGAGCGGAACGAACTTCTTCGAGTCTCCTGTGTGTTCTGATGTAACGCGAAAATCTACTTTCTTTCCCCCTCTCTTGTCAGCGAGAGTGCGCAGTTTGGAATTTTCCTTCTTCCATTTTTGTCCCCGATGTATGTCCCTTTGGTTGATGTCGTAAGGATCGTCGAATGACCATGTCTGTGATTCGCCTCTCATTTTTGTGCACCATATTATTACTTAGCTCTTCATGAGTGTAAATCATCCCACGCTAAAAGAGCCTCCACAGTCCCTTTATACCATCCTGTATGGGGCTTCAAATTCCATTTTCAGAAACCGAAAGGGAACTCGATGTACAAAATCTGGGCAGTTAAATGGTTCTACGACCTTGCGCTTATTCATCGATTTGAGATATTTGTGTTAACTTATCAGCATCACTCTTGCGTAGCTCATTCGCTTGTAGCTTACACGGTTTGAAATAACCTCTTTTACGAAAAAGTATTTTGCCATCTACAATTTACATCACGTAACGAAGGAATATGAACTTGCCAATGTCAGAAGTGATGTTCGAAAAGCTGGTCTCGGTGCTCGAAAGCAAGCAAAGCCGCGTCGCTAAGTTAACAAGCGATATCATAAAGTTCAACACAACCTCACTGAACAACGGTGAGCCACCAACCGCAGATCGCGAATGTCAAATCTTCTTGGCCGAAGAGCTCAAGCAACTGGGGTTCCAGGTTGACATGTGGGAGCCAGATCTTAAGAAGATAGGACCTTATCCTTTCTCGCATCAGGGTCAGAGCTTCAAAAACAGGCCGCAACTAGTTGGAAGGCGAGCAGGTGCCGGAGAAGGGAAATCTTTGATTTTCAATGCTCATCTTGATGTTGTGCCGCCTGATCCAGTGGCAAACTGGAAGCACGATCCTTGGGGGGGAGAAATCCAAGACGGAAAAATCTTTGGCAGAGGTGCGATAGACATGAAAGGAGGGGCAGCTGCGATCATAACAGCAATTGAAGCAATAGATGAAACAGGAATTACGCTTGATGGGGATTTGATAGTCGAGATGGTTCTGGACGAAGAAGTAAATGGCATGGGTACAGTCTCATGCATAGAAAGAGGTTACAGAGCCAACGCTGCTGTCATTCCCGAACCTTCTAATCTTGGGCTTTGCACCGCAACTAGAGGATTGATGTGGCTCAATATTAAAGTGCAGGGCAGATCTGGGCATGCAGAACATGCACAACCTCATTGGACGGTTGGGGGTGCCGTGAATTCTATTGAAAAGGCAAATTTCATCCTAGACTCGTTAAGTAGACTGGAATTGGAATGGCGATCGCGCCCTGACAAGCAACATCCTCTCCTATCTACACCAGAGATCATTCCTACTTTGATACATGGAGGTGATTTTTGGACTACAGTGCCTGAAAAGTGCGAGCTAGATTTTGACATTCAATATCTGCCCACTGAATTGGACGAAACTGGATTCGGGCGCAAAGTGCAACGAGAAGTGGAAGAATATCTCCAAAGGTGTTTCAGAACTGATTCTTGGTTGTCAGAATTTCCTCCAACTCTAAGGTGGCTTGTGGACTATCCCTGCATGGAAGTACCATATGACAGTCCAATTGTTTCCACGGTAGCCGAATCTGAAAGGCAATTAGGCTTAGAACCGTACCCTTTGCCTGATGACAGCGGCTTCGATGGTGTGCATTTAGTGCATCTCGCTGGCGTCCCATGCCTCTCTGTTGGCCCTGGGCCGAAAGAAAAGGCTCATCAAATAGACGAATTCGTCTCAATAGACAGCCTAATCAAGACCAGTAAGGTTTTGGCGGTGACAGCTGTGAACTGGTGCAACGATCAGATTTCATTCAAGAATGCCGCCTGACGTTGAAAACCCAAATCACGATACGGCGCACGGAGATATATTCAAATTATTTTTGGCTCATTAGTGGCCGCTAAAGATTGATCAATGATATCATCATTAAGTATATGCTCCATTCAACCAACAGATAAGACGTTTGTCTTCTAGTCTTCGCAAAAGATCTAATCTGTCTTGGAATTCTCAATCACATAGCTGGCCAATAACGATATCACAGATGTGAAGAGACGATCATGAGTATCCTTTCCTAGAATCGAAAATACTGAAGACAACAAGATGAGCATTAGCAGCGATCAGCGAAGGACATCCTGAGTTACTTTATGAAGAATGGACAAGGGGAAGAATAGTGGCTAGACTCCTGCTCTTTAGAGACGCCCAGCAACGGGTACTTTAGTAGCAAGGGAGGTCAGGGCTTCAGATGATGACCACCCGTTGGACGAGGAAAGTCTAGGCACCAGAGGACAGGACGATTATCGTACTCGAGTCGCTCAACATGAACATATGCATCAGCGAGCAGTGCAGGAAGTATGCGTTCAGTCCGACAGTCTTCTACAAGTGGAGGAAGAAATTCATCCGGGGAGGGAAACTCCCACTCTCAGGAACGCTGAAGGATCGTTGCAGGGAGAGGGAGACAGAGAACGAGCGGCTCAAGAAATTGATTGGGGAACTCATAATCGCAAACGACGCCATGAAGAAGGTGCTTGCCTGGGAGAGGGAAAAATGAGCGCTGCCATAATGAAATTCAGCAGGGACTGAGCCTCCAAAGGTCGCTCGGGATTCTCGATGCGTCCAAAGGCAGCTAGTACTACAAACCAGTAGTTTCCCTGCCTGTTAGAAGTGATAAGGTAATCCTGAGAGACACTTCTATTCTTGCACTCATCATGAAGCTCTCGCTCGAACATCCGACTTACGGAACTCGCATGATAGCAGCACTCCTATCTAAGAAGCTTGGAAGAGCGATCAGCGGAAAACAGGTGCAGCACGCATATCGCATCCTCGAATGGAACGTACCGCACATGACGAAGTGTGATGTCCTCAAATCTGCATCAGACAAGATTCCAGTGACAATAAATCAGTCATGGCAGACAGATCTCACCTACATCCACTGTGGAATAGACGCAGGGGTTATTTGTTCAACGTGCTTGACGTCTTGTCCAAGGACTGGATCGCTTACGTCCTGGATCTGCTTGCGACGAAGGAGAATGTTATCCAAGCTATGCGTTCAGGCGATCGATGAAAATATTAGACATCGGATACAGATTCATCGCCGACAACACTCCCGAGCAAAACGCGTACATCGAAGCATTCCACAAGGCTCTCAAAAAAGAGAGTAAGTCTGGCCGTACGAATTCAAATCATTCCAGGAAGCTGATAACGGAATAACGAGTGCGTTCATCGACTACAACCAGAACAGACCGCACTCGTCGCTCGGGTCAAGAGTCCGCATGAATTTGTGTTGAAAAATCAACAAATGTGGAGATTATGGTGAATTAGAGAATGATGGCAGATAGAAAAGGAACACTCCATAAGAAAGAGCCAAAAGTGTCTCTAAAAAGAAGGAGTCCACTCCAATACCGTCTCCCTCAATTCTTCACTTGCATCTTACAACAAATAGCTGTCGGATGAAATCGCATTCTTTGTTGAGTGGTTAGGGCTTTACATATCTAATGATAAGACATTCACTTTATCAGTAGTTCCGAACATTTGTGGATCAAACCATTCGAAAATCGAATGAACTTCGTTCGGACACTAAAGAGACTTTCAAGTCTGTCTCGTTGTTTTCGTTCATTTCCTATTATAATGCGGCATGCATCAGTCTAAAGGGATCAGACGAATTTGAGATTTTGCGAAAATCTTCCATTGCTACGTTAATGAGAGAAGGACATATTTGTGTCCTGTTGTCCACTTCCCCCACTTCAGCCTGATCGAATACAATTTTTGGCTCGAAATTCTCTTCGTATTTTGATCAAACTTCAGTCCGATCTTCTGCAAGTAGATAAGCTTCGTCATAGAGATTCAAGTTGCTCGCATTGAATTCATGCTTGACTTGAACTTTCAAATCATGAAGAGTGTATAATCTCCATCTAGTAGGTACAAAGGCAGTTCTTCCATTTCGCGTTGTCGGATTTATCTCAAAACTTACTAGCAGATGTCTTGCGTCAGAAGTAATCTTGGAATCGGGCGATGGTTGTAGATAAAAAGCACGAAGTGATGAATCACGACTCTTGATGTTATACGTTTTACACTCAAGATAAGTGCGTCTCTTTTCGTAATTGACTTCAATATCAGGATAGCCGGCAACTTTGTGGATTCCTTTCTTGGTTGTTGGAATAGAGGCACTGACACCAATATCATTCAGTGCTTTCCTAACGAATGGTTCGATATGATTTCCAACCTCGTTTGGCCTGTTCGTAAAAATTCCTTTGTTAAAAGCAGCTTTAGTTGCATTATGTATTGCTTTCACAAGTTTTTCAAGTAATTTTCTGTCTGAAGCGTCTTTCTTGTCGAACGGAATTACTGTGAATCCGGTAATTGCCTTGATGACTATTGAAAATCTGATGTCTCTAAGTGGCATAAGAAACCTAGAAATGGTTTCTTCAAGGTCTTTGACGTATGTATCGTTCGATTGCATTCAATATCAGTTCGAAAGCCACTAAACAAAAACATCCATCGAGGAAGAAAGTCTTGCAATTGCTTCGTCCAAGTATTCTTTGTCAATATCAAAGCCAACAAATGAAGCGCCTAATCTCAATGACGCGATTGCTGTTGATCCTATTCCTAAGAAAGGATCGAGCACTAGAGTATTTTCCTTCAATCCGTGAAGTTTGATGCACATCTCTGGTAATTTGCTTGGAAAGCTTGCAGGATGCGGCCTCTCTGTACGAGATTGAATCGTCTCGTAGGGAATGAACCAAGTATTCCCTCTATCCCTCTTGTCCTCTTTTGCTGTCTTCCATCTTCCTATGTTTGTCTTGTCTTGATATGGCACACCGATTGCAAGCTTGTCTAGTTTGGTGTTTCCAGTCTTTGTGAAATGGAATATGTATTCATGGCAATCATTCAGAAACCTATCACTTACGATAGGCTTGAAATGTCCAACTGTAATATCAGTTTTCAAGTCATGGTAGTCTCCGACATCTGACTTGCTTATCGCTATTGATTTTATCCAGTGAATAACGTTTTGTAACACAAAATGCTTTCTTAGTGTCTGCGCCACATCCCAGGCAATCCACTGATCTCTTAGTGTATTGCCAATATTTAGGAAATATGAACCATCATCCTTCAGGACACGCTTTATGGAAGCTCCGGTTTCATCCATCCATCTCAAGTAGTCGTCTCTTGGAATATTATCTTTGTGATTATTGTATTCAATTCCGATGTTGTATGGGGGAGAAGTAACCACCACATCGACAGAAGACTCTGCAAGGTGATTTTTCATTCCAACATTGCAATCTTCAAGGTAAAGCACTATTTTATTATCTCTTTTCCCCATTAGTATTTTGTAAGGTGATTTGAGCTGTTCCTCAAGGTTTCCGAAACCCGTTGACATTTTACCGCTTCGTAAGCGAATTTGTTAACTAATAAGCATTTAGAACCGGAGGGCTACGAATAACTCTTTTCACTTTTATGAGTGGAATGGCTTTCAGTTTCTTGATCAAAACGAGTCTTGTTCCATATGCGTCGGAAACTCCGTCCGTGGGGAATTTCTTCATGCTCTTCAAGTGCATTAGAAGAAGAAGATCGAGCTTCGCGAATAGCCCTTCGGAACATTTCTCTTCCTTCTTCTGCTATTTGGATCTACTATTATGTCGATGTATCTGAAATCATTCTTCTGAAAGATGAGTCTCGCCAAGGCGGAGAAGAAGAAGCTTTCTTCCCTAACTGGTTTATGTTTCTTGTCTTTTTCTTCCTTAGCGGTTTCACAACTGAGCGCTTGTCTGGAGTTTAGTAAAGCTCTGGTCACATCTTTCTGATTCAAGATTCATGTTCACAACACTCTTGATGAGGAAGCGGGACCTTACTCCTCGTACGCCACTAATAGTTGACAAGAAAGCTAAAGATAGCTATTCGGAGCCCTCGGTTTAATTAACTGTTATTAGTCTTACCGAAAGGTCGTAATACGACTAACAACAATCCCTCTGCCCTCCTTCCTTTGTCCTAGATTGCTTAAGTAGCGGCTGTCGCAACTACTCGTAACACGACACTATAATGCAAGACGCGCCAAGGTCTCTTCCTTCCGCGGAAGAACTTATCTCCGAAGCCCTTAGATCGTTCAAATCTCAACCAAATATCAATGAACTTCATTCCCGCACTTACGAGTTGATGATAGCTTACAAGTCAAAATACTATGAAAGGAAGGTGGATGAATTCCTCTCAAAATTAGATATCGGAGAGGAGGATAAAATCAAGGTGCGTAAAGAAATGCTCAAGACAGTCAAGGTCATTGAAAAAGGAAGGGAGTACGAGTATGCAAACATGATGGAAGAGGCCTCTCGCAGAATCTCTCAATCTTTTCAACCCATCTCTGGGAACCTTGCCGAGCTCTGTGTGCAGAGAGAACTAGAACTAATAGGATTAAGGAAGAACTTTCATTTCAAAAGACGTGTGGCTAGATCTGACATCACACTATTTCATCCAAATTTCGACTCAACAAGCAAGAAGTTGCATAGAATAGAAGTTAAGAATGTTAGTCTAAGAGAAAGAGCAACAAGGGGCCTCAAGTTCGATGGAGACAGCATGATAGGATTTTTCAATCAGCCTTGGGAGTTCACGAAACAAAATGTTCGCTTGATAGATCTAGATTGCGAGGAAAGAAACGGTTATTGCTATGTTCCACCTTCAACTCTATCTCGGATGATTTACAAAGGAAAGAGGTTCAGGCCAAATACCAGATTCGCAGAGGACATGCGCAAATTTGTTGAGAGCGGAGCGATACCTTGAATTGTCGAGCAATTCTCCTCCGATTCAACAAAAGCTTTAACTATGGAAATATGCAGTAATTTTACAGTAATATCATGAATAGAAGAGCTTGTTTAAAATGATGATGACGGAAGAAATCAGGCCCCTTGAAATCAAATATGAGAAAATATGCGATTGTCCACCGAGCCATATCAATTGCTTGACGGCCAAGGAGTGGACTCAAGCTCAAGTAGCAATTTGGGAATTCTACTACAACGGAAAGGATATCAGAGACAAGGATGTTCATCCTGCAGTCTTTCCAATTGGGCTTCCAAAGAAATGCATTCAATTGTTCACCCATGAGGGCGAGCTTGTGGTAGACCCATTTGTCGGCTCTGGAACTACACTTATCGCCGCACTTGAGACAAATCGAAACGCTGTGGGATTCGATCTGAAAAAGGAGTATGTTGAGTTATCGAATGGCAGGATTCCAAAAGTGAAACTTGCGAGTTTCATGAAGGATTTGCCACCTGAGAAGATGACTCAACAAATCGCTATTCATGCTGAAGCTCATGATATCCCAAAATATCTCAACAAGGAAGGAATGGTTTCCCTTTTCGTTACTTCGCCACCATATGCGAACATGCTGAATAGACCGAGGACGAACAAGAGTCTGCGCGGGAATTTGAGACAAAACAGGCACTATCTCAAGGTTCAGCAATATTCGGCTGATGAAAGGGATCTTGGAACAATGGAACCAAAGAAATATGCAAGGGTCTTGGGCGAGATTTACAAGAATTTACTACCACTTCTCAAGCCAAAAGGTCACTCTGTCATCAATGTCACTGATCTGTGGTCAAAGGAAGTCGAGTACGGAGAGCGCATTCCAGTTCATTTGTATGTGATTGAAGAGATGCAGAAGGCTGGATATGAGCTCAGGAACATCATAATTTGGGACAGACGAAACTTGGTGAATCAAGTGGGAATCTTTGGATGGCCGAACAACTACATCACTTTTGGAACCACTTTTGAATACATATTGGACTTTTGGAGACCTCCCCCTGAGAAGGAGGCAAGGAAATGAAACGAAGTTTTTGGAAAAACTACTTCAGGTGAACGTATCTTTCGCGCGCGCGCGAGAGAGAGAGAGGATAGCAAATCTAAGAAGAGCGGATGGAGAAGAATCTAGCCCCTACTTGGAAAAGGCTTTTTCTCTCTCGGGCATCCTCTCTCTTTCTTCTTTTTTCCTCTCCTTTTAGCTACCTCTTCCGCTTTCATTCAAGCTTCTCTTACGCTTTCAAGGGTAGAGACAGCAGACCAAATCGTGACCCTGCTGAAAGAAGGCATGTTTGGATCTTGACTAACTTCTTCTAGAATTGAAATAGAGTTAGCCGCACGTATCCCGATTGGAGTCTTTGGGTCGGTGAGCGTGTTTATTGCATCTTTAACAATTTTGCGAATATTTCTCGGCGTTATGTTGCTTTCGACTACTTGCTGCAAAGTCGCTAGAGCCTTTTGGACTTTTTCTTCATTTTCGATCCGTTTCTTCTCGCGCTTCTCAGCTGCGGTTGACATTTTAGTAAAGACATCTCCAAGGAGGACTGACATACGGCTTTATCGTCCATAGAATATAACTCTTATTGGAGAAAAAGGGGTGCTCCTTTACACTCTTTCGCGTTTCTCAAAAAGAAAATCGAAGAGAAACATAATTTCCAAAAAACCTAACACGTGTCTTTTCCCCCCCACTTCCTTCCTTGCTTCCTACCTACATCCATTCGCTCTCTATACACCCGAGCCGAATTCTTTTGGTACAAAACATATCAAGAGAATGTGGTGGTGAGCTAGCGATGCCGGCTGAAGAAAACTAGGCATCGAGATAGCTCCTCCTTGCAAGGATTGCAATTTCGTAAAACAAGCGGCAAGAATTGGTCGAAGCGAACTGAGAAGAAGCATCATTACTTAGTTAAGGACGAATCTTGGAATTATGTAAGAGCCTTTTTTTCCTAAAGATAGGTGCTCGAGGCCCTCTCTCTTTCTCTTCCTCCCCCTCCCCATCTCTTTAAGATCGTCTTCCGAGATTTTTCTCGATTATGCACACACAAATAGCAGACAGGAAACGAGCCAGAATTGCTTTTCCTTTTAAGATCTCAATTTGAGCGATTCAAAGTTTTTCGAAGACGAACATCATAGTTTCCCTTTTTTCTCCTACTCTCTTTGAATGATATTTCTCTCTTTTTTTTGAAAGTCGAGTAGGCCATTTCAGATCAAGACATCGAAGAGAAGGATAAAAATGAAGAGGGGAAAAATTATCGCCTCCTCTTTTCTCCCCCTACTATTTTTTCCGAGTTCTTCTTTCTCCTCCTTCGAGTATCAAAGACTCGACCGCGCTATGATAGCTTCTTCTAGAAAATTTTTGTTGCCCTCATTTTGAAAATCGGGGGACAATTGTGAGTGATTTCGCGGAAAATTTGAATGGAAGATATCTTTCTGGAGCCTTGTTCAAAGACTTGTACGGATTGTGCAAAAATGCAAGTTTAAAGTCGCTCAGAATCTTCTGAATTTGGTTGAAGGAAGGAAAGAAAGAAAAAAGGAGTGTGAAGTGAGAGAAAAAATGGCACTGAAGAATCGGAGTCGGGTTGAAATTCTCTACGACATCGTGTCGTCCGCGCGGACTGCTGCGAAGAAGACCCATTTGATGTACAAATCAAACCTTTCTTTCAAGCAGCTCGACCTTTATCTTGAATACATCCTCCAACATGGATTGCTCGAAGAGAGGTTCAATGATGATGATGGGGGAAAGCTTTATGTTTTGACGAACAAGGGGAACGAGTTTCTCCGGCTCTTCGAACATCTTCGAAGTCTCCTCCCCATGGCAGGTAAGTATGCGTCCGGAGAAGAACAACCCCTTGGATCTGAAACCTCTTCAATGAGTAGCAGTGTAAAACGACTAGAAAACGGAGAAGATCTCCAAGTAGTGACTAGAGAGGAGCAAGAAGAAGAAGAAGCGCCCATCTCTCTAGCAAAACCAGCCTTCGTTTACTAGTGCAATAGCTGGAAAGCGAAGGAGCCCCCGCGACTATTTTTTACATCAAAAATTCGAGAAAGGAGAGCAAAGAGGCGTCGCTTTTACTCTGCAAATGAAGGCGTGAGGTTGGGTGTCTCTCTCCCCCCTCCCCTCTTGTTTTCCTTCCTTTCAATCTCTAGATGGGATCGATTCACGTCTTTGATTGTCTTCGTGCTTCTGATCGTGCATCCTTAGCCGCATTTCAATATTGAGATATGGTTGAGATCTTCCGTGTACCACCGTGGAAATCTCATTCTCGTTCCTTTTGCGGGTGAATAAGGAAACAAATTGACAAAAGCTCGCGGAAGCCTTGCCATACTTGCCGTCGGAGTAGTTTCCCTTCTGGCCGGGCTCTTCGTGACAGAGACTCATCTGATCGTCGGGCTGGGTAGCTTATTCGTCTCTGGAGTGATCATCACACTTTCATTCATACTTAGGGAAATGGAAAGCGGAGTCGAAGCAACAGTTTTCAAGGCATACGCTTACTTCTTCATAGTCATCGGAGTATTCGCGGTTGCAGTCGCTAGCTTTGCAGGAAGCAAGGCTCTATTTCTCGCAAGAGTAGAATCGAATTTTGACCTGTTCTTGGAGATCGCCCTAATTCTAACAATTTCTTCAATCGCCTTGATAGCTTACGAAATGGCTGAGATGCTCTATTCCATGTCGCCGAAATCTGGCTAATCGAGCAAAAAAGCAAAAGCCAAAGCCATTCCAAGAGTGCGGATGCGCTTGTAAATCGACTCTTTGGCGTTGCTCCCTTTTTTTCTCTCCCCCTCTCTTGACATCGCGAAGGGTGAGGAGGAAGGAGAAAGGGTAGGCGCCTTTGTTTTGCTTGTTGAGTTGTGCGAGAAAAACCGAAGAATGCTTTTATCTTTCTAGTCGAGTGAGAAAGAGTGTGCGTGAGAAGTTTCGAAAATGTTCCCCAAGGAGTTTCAGTATGCTTCTCCTAGGACCGTTCAAGAAACTGTGCAACTTCTCAATAGATTTGGTACTGAAGCAAAGATACTCGCCGGCGGTCAAAGCCTGATTCCGCTCATGAAGCTCAGGATTGCGTCGCCAAAGTATCTGATAGACATCAATCGCATACGAGACCTCGAGTATGTGCGCGAAAGTGGAGAATTTCTTCTTATCGGGGCACTAACAAGGCATCACACCCTTGAAAGATCAGAGCTTGTGAAGGATAAGGTTCCAATCCTAAGCGAGACCGCCTCCTCGATCGGCGACCCCCAAGTGAGAAACTTGGGAACAATAGGAGGATCCATAGTGCACTCAGATCCAGCAGGAGACTGGGGTGCGACTATGATTGCGCTCAGAGCATCCTTCAACGTCAAGAGCTTGCGCGGCGAGAGAAGTTTGGATTCGGATCACATATTTTCTGACACGCTCACCTCTTCTCTTTCTCCAGATGAGCTCCTGACCGAGATTTCGATTCTAATTCCTCCTAGAGATCGGAGTGGAGGGGCGTACGAAAAATTCGAAAGAAAAGTAGGCGATTTTGCAACTGTGGGAGCTGCTGCGCAGATCACATTGGACAAAGCGAAGAAAGCTTTCGAAAAGATAGGCATAGGCCTCACTTCAGTTGCCCCAACGAGCATGAGGGCTCGAAGAGCAGAAGAGTCGCTTCTCGGCAGGGATGTTACCCTCGCCAATCTCGACGAAGCTGCCACAATAGCTTCAGAAGAGGCAAGACCAATTGATGATGTGCTTCGAGGATCGGCGGAATTCAAACGGGCGATGACGAAGGTGTTTTTGAAACGTGCCCTGATCAAAGCTGCTGGACGAGCAGGAGTGATCGAAATTGAGTAGCAACAGTAGCAGGGAATCAAGCCCTCCGCATTCCACGGAGGCTGGAGGTCGGAGTGGTGGGAGGAGTAGGGGGAGGAAGAAGAAGAGCATATCAGGAGCGCAGTCTGCGATCTCTGATCTTGAAGCCGCTCTGAGTGGACGCAAAACGATCCAGGTGAAGGTCAATGGTCGCGTGTATCAGCGCGAAGTTGAGCCTCGACTTCTCCTAGTCGATTTCATAAGAGATCATCTTGGGCTCAAGGGCACTCACATAGGTTGCGATACTACAAACTGCGGAGCCTGCACGGTGATATTGGGTGGAAAATCTGTAAAGTCTTGCACGATGTTCGCAATTCAAGCAGACGGAGAGGAGATTCTCACAATCGAAGGGCTCGCAAATGGGAAACAACAGGAGCTTCATCCAATTCAAAAGGCGTTCTGGGACAATCACGGTTTGCAGTGTGGATTTTGCACGCCCGGGATGATAATGCAAGCGTACTGGCTACTAACAAGCGAGAATCCAAACCCAACTGAGGAGGAGATAAGGCTCGGGATATCAGGGAATCTTTGCAGGTGCACTGGATATCACAACATAGTAAAGGCGATTCAATCTGCGGCAACTATGCTTCGATCTGCGAGAGCAGAAGAGCAAGTTGTGGTCACTGCGAGAGAAGGAAGAAGGTGACTTGTAGAAAGAATGGCAGTCTCAACTATCTTTGGAGCTAGGGTGAACCGCCGAGAAGATCCTAGACTCGTCACCGGCAACGGCTTGTACACTGCAGATGTTGTGCTTCCAAACATGGTGCATGCAGCCTTTCTCCGCAGCCCCTACGCTCATGCTAGGATCAAATCGATAAACACGGAGAAGGCGAAAGCTCTTCCCGGCGTTATAGCCGTCGTGACAGGCAAGGACATTGCCTCGAAGCTGAATCCTGTGCCCTGCGCGTGGCAGCTAACCAATGCCGAAATCAAAGTTCCAAAATACTATCCAGTCGCAATCGACAAAGTGAGATACGTAGGAGATCCAGTCGCTGTCGTGGTCGCCGAGACTCCGTATCAGGCGGCAGATGCTCTCGAAGCCATCGAAGTCGAATACGAGCCGCTCCAAGCAGTCGTAGATCAGGAGAGTGCTTGCAAACCGGATGCCCCGCTTCTCTACGACAACGAGGTTCCAAACAACCTAGCGTTTCACTGGAAGATCTCCAGCGGCGACGTTTCAAGGGCCTTCGCGGAAGCCGAAGTAACAGTCAAGGAGCGGCTCGTGAATCAGCGCCTTCTTCCAACTGCGATAGAACCGAGAGGAGCCCTCGCACAGTACAATCCAAGCAAAGACGAGCTCACTGTTTGGATCACTTCTCAGAATCCCCACGTTCACAGACTTTTGCTCTCTCTAATGACTGGAATTCCTGAGCACAAGATCAGGGTAATTTCCCAGGATGTTGGAGGAGGGTTTGGGAGCAAGATCCCATGCTACGGCCCCGAAGCGGTGGTGGTCCTTCTAGCGAAGGAACTCCTCCTACCTGTCAAGTGGATCGAGGATAGGAGAGAGAACTATGTTTCTACAATACACGGAAGGGATCACGTGGAGTATGTGGAGCTCGCAGGTAAATTTGATGGGACGATTACTGGAATCAAGGTGATCACCTACGCCAACCTGGGGGCTTGGCTTTCCACGGCGGCGCCTGGAGTGCCGACCATCCTCTTCGGAACGATGCTCAGCGGCCCCTACAAGATCAAAAATCTCGAGTGCGAAGTCTTTGGCGTGTTGACCAACACGACTGCGGTCGACGCATATCGCGGGGCTGGAAGGCCTGAAGCGACATTCATTTTGGAGAGGATTGTCGACATCTTTGCACGCAAGATAAACATGGATCCGTCTGAGGTGAGGATCAAAAACTTCATCCCTCGAGACGCCTTCCCATACACCACTCCAACTGGGCTTACCTACGACAGCGGAGACTACGAAGGCACTCTCAGAAGGGTACTCGAAATATCAGGATACAAGGATCTGAGGGAAGAGCAGGCGGCGCGGCTCAAGTCTTTTCTAGAAAGCACTGAGACGGGCAAAAGGAAGAGAACAAAAGAGAAACTCATTGGAATCGGGCTCTCAAGCTATGTCGAAGTCTGCGGGCTGGGGCCCTCTTCCATTGTGCGCTCCACAGGATTTGCCCTTGGACTCTGGGAGAGCGCGACCGTTAGGGTTCATCCAAGCGGGAAGGTGAGCGTTTTCACAGGCGGCCATCCTCATGGACAGGGAGAAGAAACGACTTTTGCTCAGATAGTCGCATCTGAGCTCGGAGTGAATTTGGAGGACGTGGAAGTAGTTCACGGAGACACGGACAAGGTTCCCTTCGGGATGGGAACTTATGGGAGCAGGACTACTCCCGTCGCAGGAGGCGCGATAGTCTTCGCTTGCCGTAAAATTAAGGAAAAGGCGAGGAAGATCGCCGCCCACCTTCTCGAAGCAAGGGAGGACGACATCGTGTTTGACTCAGGCAGGTTCTACGTCAGAGGGAGCCCTGGGACTGCAAAGACTCTTGCCGAAGTGGCTTGGGCTAGCTACGGGGCTGGAAGCTCGGAGCTCCCAAGCGGGCTCGAGCCGGGGCTTGAGAACACGACTTTCTACGATCCACCAAACTTTGTTTTTCCTTTCGGGACTCACGTTTGCGTCGTCGAGGTTGACACTGAGACTGGCCAGGTGAAGATCAAGAAGTATGTCGCAGTGGACGATTGCGGTAAACAAATCAATCCAATGATAGTCGAGGGCCAAGTGCATGGAGGAATAGCTCAGGGGGTTGCGCAGGCCCTGTGGGAGGCAGCAGTGTACGACAAGGACGGGAACCTTGTGACGAGCACGCTTTCTGACTATGCTGTCCCAACTGCTTACGAGCTTCCAAGCTATGAAACAGCTTCCACTGAGACTCCTTCTCCCCACCACCCCCTTGGGATAAAGGGGGTGGGTGAAACAGGGACGATCGCCTCGACCCCGGCCGTCGTCAACGCAGTTTGCGACGCCTTGTCTCATTTTGGTGTGAAAAACATAGACATGCCGCTCGTCCCTGAAAAGATATGGCGGATTCTGAGTAGCAGCAGTGGGAGCAGCTCCCGCCTCGAATCCCCATCCTCCACCACCAGCCCGTCATAGAGCCGAGCTTAGGGCGTCCTTCACAGAACAAGGAGCAGGCACTTCGAGCCCAGCCCGTTCGAACTGACGAGAGACCATGCTAGGATCGAGCTCTTGCGGATAAGTGTACTCATTGCTTACTTGCCGCAAAAGTTTTGGAGCAAACCCGGTGAGGGTGGAGTAGGGCTCGATCAGCTTTGCGCGATCGAGTTTCGCCATTTTCTCTAGGGACTCGAGGAAAATTTTTCTGATCTTATCCAGATTTGCGGGACTTGAGCTTTCTAGCTTGCTTGAAACCCCAAGGGCGCAGCAGATGTGCTCTCCCAACTCACTGTATCTTGCCAAGCGCGAAAACTCATCTGATCTCCTTGTGAGCAAGATGCTCGCATAAGGCTCCCACATGCACGCTCCTTGAACTAGCCGAGATGAAACGCCGTGGATCATCTCGCTTGGACTCGAAGAGTAAGCGACTCTGCTCAGCTTGGGGAGCAGTGTTTTCTTGACACAGGATCTCATCAAGAGCTCCATTGTGGAGAGTTTGGTCGCAGCGATCAAAGGACCAGCTTCTTCTCCTTCTCCTCCTCCTACTTCTTTCTTCCTCCTTTTACTTCTCGAACCTCTCATCCTGTAATTTTCTTTGGAGACGACCAAGCTCGATCCACCAGAGCCTGCGGGAGCGATGATTTTGATAGGAGCTCCGATCGAGTAGAACATGAACTCTGTGAGAATTGGTGAGATTCCAAGATCGAGCCTGAAAAGGGAGAGATCTCTCATCACTTCGATTCCGTTTGCGTAGATCCTAAGATCTGCATTCAGATCGAGTCTGTCTTTCAGAAGTCTCTTGAACTCGACAACATATGGATATTCTGCCGCGTTTGTGAACCCTAGCCGAATCCATCGTTTGATCTTTCTCCTGCTCCCACCACTCCTACTATCCTTACTCCATTCTCCCTTGAAATTCAGCATCACATTGACATTTTTTCCTATCCCGAGAGGGGACCTTGAAACTAGGCCCTCTTTTTCCATCTTTGAGAGGACTTCCGAGACTCGGCTCCTTGAGAAGCCGCTCTTTGAAACAAGAGCCGCCTGATATTCCTTGCCGCCATTTTCCTTCAAAATCTCGAGAAGCGCTTGCTCGACTCTCCCCATTTCTGAGCGTACTCTCCCCTTGTCTTCCTTCCTTCCTTTCTTGCTTACTTACTTCTTTCCTCCATATTGTGAGACAATCATATATACACCATTCGTCCAAGAATCCGAACACGTGTTCGGATTTCTCATGAAGAAAGAAGGGAGCACCGACAGCGAGGAAAGGAAGGCCTCCAAGCCGCCTGTAGGCGTGTACATAAGAGAGTCGACTGGGCTAGTCAAGAACGTTTCATTCTTGGATGCGGTGGCGATAAACGTGAGCTACATGTCTGTTGGATCAGCTCTCGCGCTTATCGGGTTCACAATGCTTGCTCTCCCGACGGTCAATGGGGTAAATCTTGTCGCGGGCTCTGCAATTGCTGCGGCTCTTTCTATCCCTCAGATGGTGGTTTACACGATGATGCAAAGAAGAATCTCGAGAACCGGCGGAGATTACGTCTGGCTTTCGAGATCGTTGGGGGGCTTCCTTGGGAGCACGCTCACATTCATGGGTATCACACTAGAGACTATGCCTTATCTTGCTCTTATCGCGCTTTCTGCCGTGTTTGCAATTGGCTCGGTAGGATCCTTTCTTGGCTACTCAGCTGTGTCTTCGCTTGCAGTGCCGGGGGAAGCTCCAAGTCTCCAATTTCTCCTTGGGTCGGCCATCGTCGCAGCCTTAATCGGGGTTAACATACTCAGGCCAAGGATCGGATACAGGATAATCTCCATATTCTGGATAATTGGGATTTTGGCTATAGCGACTTCAGTGCTCTCGATCGCGTTTGCGGGGAGGCAAGGCATCTCAAACTACATCGATTCGCTCAAGATTTCAGGCACTACATATGAGTCTATTTCAGACTCGTACAAGGGTTCGAGCGACTTTGATTTGGGAGCAACTCTACTCGTTCTCCCATTCTTCGCCCTCTTCAGCTACCCATGGTTCAATGCGGCTCCATCTGTTGGTTCTGAGCTCAGGGGACAGAGAGCAATTAGATGGAACGTGCCAATATCTCTTCTAATCGCATTCCTCATCCTAACAATTCCGTTTGCGACAATGTACTTGGTCGGAGGGTTCGCGTTCACAAATGCAGCACTTTCAAACTCGAATCTTGTGAACAACTACTCATTCAACTTTTGGACTCTTGCGATGGGGGTCTCAAGCGGGAATTTCCTCCTCGAGCTCTTTATCGGGGTAGGCTGGATCGTCTTGACGCTTGCGGTGCTTGCTTTTGGAATAATAACAATTTCAAGATATCTTCTCGCTCAAGCTTTCGATCGATTTCTCCCAGAGAAGATTGCTTATGTGAGCCCGAAATATGGCTCTCCAGTTCTAGCACACATCTTGGATCTTGTCGTCACCATCGCACTCATTGGGCTCGCCTCCTTTCTCTATGGAACTATTTCTTCACTCTACGGAGCCGTCGCAGCATCAATGATTTACTTTGCTTTTGTGGGTGTGGGCGCAGTAGTTTTCGCGATTCGACACGGCTCTGAATTTGGAGGAAGAAAAGGAATTGGTGGAAGGATTGTGCTCGCCCTAGCTGGATCGCTTCAAACTCTTATCTTCGCATTCCTCGCATTCGAATTTTTCGCATATCCCAAGGTGTGGGGAGGAAATTCACTCGCATATGGTTACATTGTGGCTACTTTCATTGTGGGAGTGATCGTGTATTTTGTTTCAAAGAGCATCCACGCAAAGAGGGGCATCGACATCTCCATTGCGTTCAAGGAGATTCCACCAGAGTAAGGAGGAGGAGGAGAAAAAGATATACTTGGTCACGTACTTTTCTTGCCTATAGGAGGCATTAATTCTTAGGTGAATAGCCCTCTGACTAACGCGATGCTTTGGAGAGGAGTACAAAAGTCAACAGCATACTCAATGAGTGCGTGCACCAAGAGTACCAATGTTCTTTCAAAAAGTGCTTTAGACTTCTCGACATACACCTTTTTGTGAAGCAGTTTCCCTCTCTCTTCCTCCCCCCTACTTCCTTCCTTTTCCTACTTGCAACGAAACTATTACGTGCTTACTTGCTGGCTGATCCAATTCGCAGTTTGAGTAAAGGAAGTATCCAACAGGTTGAATCCACCGTAGCTTGCGTCATTGTCAACAAAGCAAGGAAGTACTGGTATTCCACCTTGGGCTTGAGTTAACGACACAAGCAGCTCGCAGGCTTGCAACATCGTAGAATCACTTGAAGTTATGTAGGCGTCAAGTGTCTGAGGAGTTTCTATCTCAGTTATGATTCTCGTGATCCCCTGAGATGTATACAATTTCAATGATTGGTTGAATCCAGCAGTATAATCTTGCCCCGGCGGCGGAAAGCGTATCGTCCCGATCAGGTCAGTGCCTGCTGGGATCGCTCCTTTAGCCGTAGGATCATCTGCAACGAATGCGATTTCAGTCCAACCCATGTCCTTGAGATTTGTATAGGCGTTGAGGCACGCCTGAAGCCCGTTTGAGCGATAGTAAGGCAACCAGTTTTCTATTTGGATGTGGGTCGTAACTCCGATGGAAAGCATGTTTTGGGCGACTTGTTGATACGGATATGTCGTGTCATTAACTGCAATGTGTGGCCAGATGTCAGCGCCAGTGTTTGCAAGTTCCTTGATAAACTCTCCGTAAGTCATTTTGCTAGTAGAAGTTGGTATCACACTGTTCCAATTAGTCATCCCGCGCCAAGTATGGAAGATACCTGCAGGCTTTCTTGCTTGCGCCCATGAGAGCAATTGCTCTGGCGTCTGGGAGATTTCCCAAGGCTTCCCGTCTTCGACATCAAAGCAGGTTATTTCGGCATAGCTTAGTTTTGAACCAAATCCAGTTGAGCCAGTCGACACGCTAGACGAGGTAGGAGTCGTGGTGCTCTGTTTCGAAAGAGAGTCATAAATTCCGACGCCACTGACTACCCCAGCAACCGCGGCAACAGCGATGATCCCAACTTTCTTGAGAAAGCCTCTCCTAGTTGTCCGTTGCATTTTCTCTTTGTCGCCGATAAACCTATCTTTGTATTTTTGAATCTTTTTGAACCCGTATACTTCGCCAGTGCGGAATTTTTGGTTGTTGTCTTTCTCTTAGAGTTTCAGATTTATATGGCGAGCCTTTTGTTCTAAAGAAACACGCTCTCTCTATAAAAAGTAGATTTCAAGAAGTCCTATCCTTGCAGATTGATTAAGTTTGTTCTTTTGAGAAGTGGAAAACAAAGTTCGAAATCGTTTGAACTATCACGGGAACAAGAAGACAATGCTCTCCGTCTGAGAGGCGACTTGATGGCATTTGAAATCACAAGAACCCCGCGCTTCTTGTGTCTTCGAATGAATTCAAGATTTGCCCTGGTTTTTTGAATTTGAGAAATTAATTTCTTCCTTTCTTCACTGTCTCAGGGATACACATTGATTCAAAGTAATGATCAAAAAACTCACGACTTGCGATCTGTTCGCTTTGTTCATTCCAAGGCTCTCTTTTCCCTAGATTTTGCTCCGTCGGTAATATATCGGGAACGGTAATACTCTTCTAGGTTTTTCAATAAACATAAATTAATGTATCCTTTTTTTTGAGGACGGTTGAAGGATGTCAGGCTCTGGGAGCATACCTCCACTGGAAGATTTGATTGGAACACGCTTTGTGATGCTTGACTCGATAAGAGATTCTGCATTTCTCGGTCAGGGCTCTGGGAACGACTATGGGCTTGGGATAACAGACAACCCACTTTTCTTCTTCACATCTTATTATGTGCCTGGGAACCCCACTCAACCGAGACTCTATCCTGTGAAGTTATTTTGGCTGGGGAGCCCAGCTGGAACAAACGATCTTAATGACACCTTCGGAATCTACGTCGCAGATGTAGTCCCCGAAAACTTTTACCCAGGAGCTCCTCCCAACACAGGAGGCCCAAGCTCTAGCTGGCTCGTGAATCCTCGCCTCGTCTTAAGCCCTCAACAAGCTGGCACTGACATCATAAACTGGTTTGACGCAAACTATCCTGGTGGGGCATCAGGTGGGGTTGGAAACGGCAACTCTGGGAGCAACACTACTTATGGAACGCTTGCTGGAGGAAACAGCGCTGTTGGAAACGTTTCAAGGATGAAAACGTCGGATGCTAGTTTGGATGGTCAGTTCTGGCCGATATACGATTACGTTGACAACTCTGTCCTTCTTTATTTTTCAATAAAGACTCCAAACTGCAACACACTCTCAATCTACTGCTACAAGACAACTGACACAGAGTTCACAAGCCCGCTGGGTTCTTCCCAGTTCCTAGGTGGGCTGTATCAAGGAGGATGGAACGTGGTGGACACTTCCTTTACTCAGAATGCGCTTGTGCTCTCGAGCCACAGATTCTCAATCTTGTCGCCAGATCCTTTGACAGTGCTTCCAAGATCAGCCGGGACTCAAAACGCAGTGTTTCTCTATAGCTATGGGGTTCTCGACGGCTTAACAGCTGATCATGGACGTAGCGTCACCGGATCTGTTGTGATGGATATTCATGGGAGCCCTTTAAACCCGGGAATATCCTCGCCCCCGGCAGGGCTCAATACGAACAATCAAATCGCTGAAACGTATTACACACCAGACAAACTCGGGAGCATCTTTCCGGCGAATACCTTGGACGCACCAAGCGCGGGGTACGCCTGTATTTACAACACTCCTCTTCAAATAGATAGACGAGCTGGAACCCATGGGATTGTGCTATCGGCCATGCAGTTCAGATTGATGTATTATCACCCAGTCGCCGGCATATCCTTCGGATCAGATCCTCTCAGGATAACTCAGACTCCGCAGGTGCTTGGAACTTGTAGGGCGCAGTTCACTGATTTCCCTGACGGAAAGACAAAGATCGTCTATGCAAATTTTAGCTGGGATCAATATCTTAACCTTTCATATGAGTACGTCCCGCCAGATCTCTACTCGCCGAAGCGCCAGTCTCGGATTAAAACCGTTGTCCACTTTTCGAACAACACTCTACTTTGTTACAGCTATGGCAAGAGGAAGATGAGAGTAACGTTACACAGAGATTCGATGAAGGGTTCAAACAACCTTACTGGCAATTTGAATGCAGTTGAAGTTGTGGGCGGCACGAACGCGGATCCGAGCAACGGATTCAGTTTGGGAGCAAAACGGGGTTTCGCGGATTCGAAGTTTATTCACTTTGAGCAGGTATTCAGCACGGCCAGTACTCCAATCACCGAATTCACTCTGGAAGGGTTGTATCCATACGTGCGGTTCAATGCACTCGGACCCGGAGCTCAACCTGCCTTGATGATTGAATTGACAGATTGAATTCTTTTCTCCTCCGAAATCTCTCCAAGTTGGAAGGATAGCAGGATTTCTCCCCCCTACTCACCCAAAATTCCGGGAAGATCCTTCGGGGGCAACTCACAAGCTACGTAGTAGTAGATCTAATCGATCAATTGTCGTCATAAGAGAACCTCAACATATATGTTGAGGTTCAGCTTTAGGCTCAAAAGACTCGAGTAGGCTTCGGAAATACTTAACAACGAGCAAAATAGCTGCAAGGGGACTCTATAATGCGTGTAAGTTACTCGGTGATAGTGAAATAGCATGACCAAAGGAACAGAGAGCGTGACAGTCGAAGTAAACGCGGGAGTCAAATCAGAATCGGGGCTAGCAACTGCTTTTTCGGATTTCAAAACGTCGCTTCGTGGTGAGCTGATACTTTCGCAGGACAAGGATTACGATTTGGCTAGAAAGGTTTGGAACGGAATGATAGACAAGCGCCCAGCTGCAATAGTGCGATGTGCCGACGTGAGTGACGTAATTCGATCGATCAAATTTGCAATGGAGAATAACTTGACAATTGCAGTTCGTGGAGGAGGGCACAATGTGGCAGGGAACGCCGTTTGCGACGGGGGTCTAGTCATCGACTTTTCTCGAATGAAAAGCGTCAGAGTGGATCTTGCCTCTGGGACAGCAAGGGCAGAGCCGGGAACGACTTGGGGCGAGTTTGATCGAGAGACACAACAGTTTGGTCTCGCCACGACCGGAGGTCTTGTGTCTTCGACTGGAATAGCTGGTTTTGCACTTGGGGGAGGGATCGGTTGGCTAGTCAGAAAATATGGCTCCACGTGCGACAACTTGGTTTCCGCCGATGTGGTCAAAGCAAACGGGGAGCTTGTTAGGGCAAGCGAGAGCGAAAATCAGGATTTGTTCTGGGGTTTGCGTGGTGGAGGAGGAAACTTTGGAGTAGTTACTTCTTTCGAATTCAAGGTGCATCGCGTTGGACCTATGGTTCTCGGAGGACTCGTGGTTCACGCTTTGGCGAAGGCAAGGGAAGTCTTGAGTTTCTTTCGGGAATTTGCAAGAGACTCTTCTGATGAGCTGACGATGCTCGGCGTTCTTTTCACTGCCCCGCCGGCGCCCTTCCTTCCAGAGAAGATTCACAACACCCAAGTCGTAGCAATAGCTGGATGCTACTGCGGTCCGATAGAAGAAGGGGAAGAGGTTCTTAAGCCTCTGAGGGAGTTTGGGACGCCTGAGGTCGACCTATTCCAGCCGATGCCTTACAGAGTTCTTCAATCCTTTCTAGACGCTGTCGCTCCGCCTGGACTTCAGAACTATTGGAAGTCTGGCTACTTGGCCGAATTGAGCGACGAGGCTATTGAAACAATCCTTGAGTACAACTCGAAGATTCCTTCGCCTCTCTCGGCGGTTCACATCCACCAGCTGGGCGGTCAGTTTTCACGAGTCTTGGACGAGTCATCTGCTTTCAGCCATAGAGATGCGTCGTTTGCCCTAAACATAGTCAGCACCTGGCCCGATCCGAAGCACAACGAAAAGAACATCGCTTGGACGCGCGAGTTTTTCGCGAGCATTCAAAGATTCACTAGCGGAGTCTACGTGAATTTCTTGGGACAAGAAGGCGAAGAAAGAGTGAAAGCAGCATACGGCGAAGAAAAGTTTCAAAGGCTTCAGCAACTCAAGAAGAAATATGATCCAACGAATTTCTTCCACCACAATCAAAACATCAAACCAGCTGAGTAGGGCTTCCAGTAGCGAGTCATGCGATTCCTTGTTCCCTTTTTTTCCATTCCTCTCTTCCTCCTCTCTTTTCAGTTTTCCAACTCGGTTCCAACACGATCGATTCAAAAAAATATTTCATAGCTCAAGGAGTAAGGCAAGTAGGTAGCAGAAGAAGGAGGGAGCTTCTTTTTCCCCTTGAAAGCAGTCGTCTATCCAAAGCCAGATGTCATCACTGTTAGGGATGATCTTCCAGTCCCGAGGCCAAAGCCAGGGGAAGCTCTGGTTAAAATTAAATCGTCCACGATCTGCGGCACTGATCTAAGGATACTGGGAGGAAAATTCCCCGGAGTAAAGTATCCTCACATCCCAGGACACGAGTGGAGCGGAGAGATAGTCGAATTAGGGCAGAACGTATTGAGGCTCAAAGTAGGAGATAGGGTTGGCGAAGAGCCTCATGTTGGATGCGGCTCGTGTCAGAGATGCCTCGAGGGGCTATACAATCTTTGCCTCAATTACGGCAAGCTTGAGAGCGGGCACCAGCACATCGGATTCACCGTAAACGGTGGTCTCGCGGAGTATTGCGCATGCTCGGCGAAGGCTCTTCACAAACTCCCTGATTCACTGAGCTACGACGAAGGAGCCTTCACAGAGTCGGTGGGTGTTGCACTCTATGCACTTGAAAGAGCTCAAATTCAACCAGGAGACAATGTTGCGATTTTGGGTCCTGGAGCCATTGGTCTAATCGCTTTACAAATAGCAAAAAGAGCGAAGGGAGCAAGCAAGGTAGTCCTGATAGGAACAAGAGAAGAGCGACTTTCTCTTGGGAAAAAGCTTGGCGCGGACGAAACACTGAACGCCCTAGAAGAAAGAGAAGGAGTTGTCAAAAAGGCGCGGGAAATTCTTCACAACGGCGAAGTTGGATTCGACGTAGTCGCAGAGTTCGCTGGTTCTGAAGAGGCAGCTAGAGATGCTTTGCTACTTGCGAGGCGCGGAGGAAGGATAGTCTTGTCAGGATCGACTTCTCCGGGCAAAAATCTCACCGTGGACATTAGCACAATTGTCAGGGGCCATCTCAATGTCTTCGGTTCGCTGGCAAACCCGATGGGGATTTGTAGTAAAGGACTTTGGCTGCTCGCGCAAGGACTAGTTGATGTGAAACCTCTGATGAGCGGAAATTATAAGCTGGACGATTTTGAAGAGGCTCTTGAAGCCTACAAGAATAGAATAGGCGGGGCGTACAGAGTAATGATTCATCCTTGAAGGAAAGAGCTGTTGGTGAGCTCGGCCCAACTTTGCCAGAATCTCTGAGTACGGATCAGAAATACATTTCCTGAACGAGCGCAAAAAAATTTACGACTCGTGAAAAAACGTCAGATTAAGGATAGGCTCCACGCCGATCATCCTAGATCAAAGAGATGATCGCTAGAGAGTCTCCTTGGATAACCTCTGACGAGCCAGGTGAGAACTTTGAAGATGGCAAGAAGCTTGCTTCCTCAGAAGAAGCTACAACGAGGTGTTTCTCTTCTTGAAGCCTTCAATTGCAATCGGATCAATCGTGCTTGCACTGATGGTTTCGATGACTGCTATCGGTTTCAACTCAGCAATTTCTCTTGTGTCTCACAAATCAAACTTAACGTCTACCAATTCGTCAACAACAACAACAACGATGACTACAACAATGAGCGTTGGTACTCACGTATTCAATGCAACCCAGTCCTCATCAAATAGTTCGATTGCAACTCAAGAAAATGAGACAATCACCAAGTACTCGAACCAAACGACGAACTGGTCAAAGCTTCTATCCTCAGAAAGCAGAGGACAGCTTTGCGACTCAAATATGGCTAATATGATTTCAAAACTTCGAATCGCAGTTGTGAAACCAGTTTTCACTGCAAGTGCGTATCAATGGAATGGCTTTTACAACGCATACAATACTCTCGGTAGTTCGAAAACAACAAACGAGGAGAAGTTGGCCGCATTAAAGGACTTTCAAGTTCGCCTTTCGAATAGCTGGGGATTCAGCGGCGCAATGGCAAATTTTGTTAGCTCAAACGCCGCAAAGCAATGCGGGCTCGTACTAGGTAAGAACGTTCAGATCATCACCGATGTAGACATCGCTAATGGGACTCTCTTTTACCCAAACAACGGAAGCGCTCGCTTCGATGTCGTGACTCTCGTGTTCGATGAATACGTTACTTCATCAGAGTACGACGCTCTTTACCACTTCGTATCCTCTGGCGGCAGTTTGATACTCATGGATTCATGTAATTTCGTTGCAGAGGTAAGATACAATCAAACATCAAACATCGTTACTTTTGTGAAGGGACATGGATGGGAGTTCAATGGGTCAGCGGCGTGGAGTTTGAATTATTTTGAAAGATGGTCAGCGAACAACACAAACTGGGTTGGGAGCACTTTCTGTTGCTTCAAGCGTCTCGCATATAGAGGTGCTCAACTATCTAACTCGAGCAACTTCATCACAAAAGGCATGAAGAATCTCTTCGGAAACCAAACAATTTTCACAGACTACGCTTCTCACGAAGAAAATAGCGTGACCAACATGACTAACACCTCAATAATCGCTTCATTCATACAAACAAAGCCTAGCAACTTACTAGTAGCATCTTACATCCATCTTTACAAGAGAGGTGTCGTCATTCACATAGGTTTTATGAGTGACGATATCTTTGGATCTGATAGTGCCACGCAAGACTTTTACATTCTGAGCTTATTTTATACTTCGACTCGCTGATCACTAACTTGAATTGAACTGAGACTGAAATTGAAAAAGAAAGCAATCGTGTCAGAGAACTGAATGATAGCTAGATTGACAGGAGTGATATGTCGTGATCCTAAGATCGGAAAAATCCAAGGAAAGAGTTTATGGAGTGCTTCGCCATGCTTTCAGAGTCTCGAACCATGTAACCGATACCCCAAAGATTGCGAAAACGAATCCCCACACATCGATGATTTTGATTTCAGTCAAAGTTATGAAAACGAAATAGCTCAAAAGGACTGACAGTGTGACTGAATAAAGGAGAAAACGGGGAACCATATGGGTTCCGACTTTGAGAAACTTTTCCAAGGATTCAACTTTGATCTCTCGAGCAAGCATGTACTCTCCAGAAATATTATCTCTGGTCGCAAGTCCCATTTCCACGAGCTTGTCCAAATGATACTGAGCTAACGAAGCGCTCTTGAGCCCCAGAGTGCGCTGTACCTCTCTTATTCCTGCCCTTTGAACTCTGAAAATATATGTGTAAACTTTCAAAGTATTGCCCTTAAGATCGGCGTCAAGTGAAGCCGTGGTCACTTTAGTACAACCACCGCCACAGCCGCTGCTTCATCTTGTTCTATTCTCCTCCCTACGTATCAAATACTTTGAAACCATTCAAACAATCTGTCAAAAGAAAAAGGGGAGTCTTACTCGGATCCAAAAAGCTAGCCACTTCCGGGCATAAATAAAAAGTGAGAAAACTGGGTACGGATCTCAGCTACTACAGATTTTTCATGCGTGGAAAAAAATTGTACGAAGCATGAAAAATTGTATGATTAAAGCCTCACACAGCTTACTCATGTGAGAGGAGCGCACCTCCCTTTGGAGGCTGATGGACTGCCATGATGCATAAGAAACAAAGAATTTTACCTATGGTAATAATGGGTGTTTTACTGGCTGGAGCCATAATAGTGGGGGTTACGATTCTGCAAAATAGCGGCATTTTGCCAAACTATAATACTCTTTTCAAAGGTACGCTGATCGTTCGAATGCATGATCCACCAAACCTGCCAAGCGGAGCTTCAGATGTTTTTCTGAGTTATGATGGGCTTTCGATTCATAGTACGACGAATGGAGGCAGCTGGGTGAACCTCAATCAGAGCGGAACGGTGGATCTTGCATCACTTTTGAACGTCACGAAGACGATTGGAACTGCTAAGATCTACTTCGGGATATTCGATTTTTTCAGGATGCATGTAAGTTCCGCCACCATAACATACTACGGAAAAAATTACACTGCAGTGGTCGAGGGCGGAAATTTTGTAATTGGGATATCTGGTGGAAAGATTGTCATAGATGGAGAACACTCGACTGTCGGAGCAATTCTTGATTTTTCTCCAACAATAATGATTCATCCAACCGATAACTCCAGTTCTTCAATTCCCAGTTTTGTGTTCGTGCCCAATGCAAGAGCCTTCGTAGTGCCAAGCGATCAGCTTCAAGCCAATGATGCGCAAATTGGGAACGAGGATAATATTTCAAGCGAGCAATGGCTAATTACGGATCAACAACAACAGTTTTACGAAAGTTCTTTGATTGTTACTGTTCTATCGCTAACAAACTCCGATTTGTCTGTGAACGTTTCAAATACAGGGAATGAATCTGCTATTGTGGAAACGTTATTCATCGCGCTCAACGATTCCTCCACCATCGGAGAAGGATTGAGCACAAGCAATTCCTCCGTCGTTTTCGCTGTGCTTTCTAACGGGACTCTTGTTCCATTGATCGATGACCAATCTTTTGCTGACCTTCAGGATCAATTAGATATTGGGTACAATATCTCTTCCGGATCGAGTGTGAATTTTTCATACTATGGGAGCATCCCTCCAATCGGAGTATCAAATAACAGCATGATTTCATATTCAGCCTCAGATAACATGACATCCGATGTCTCAAATCAGACCACTATTGGTGTTGACAATGGCACTACTACTATCACCACCACATCTGACACAACCAACTCCTCTGCCACTGATTACTCAGATCCAGTAATCCAGTGGTCTGATTTGCAGATAATTCCTGGAGAGACGTATCTCGTCGGAGTTGTTGCGTGCGATCTCATCGCTACAACAACATACACTCCCTGATTATGGGCGCAGCGCAGGGCGAAAGTATCTTTTCTTTTCCATGTTCTATCGCATTGTCCTTCCCAGCAAATATTATTCCGTAATTGATCTTTCTCCATAGCGCTCGAGTTCAAAGCTGTTTTGACCAGCAAGAAAATCGATTAGGCTATCTTTCTTTATCAGCTAGATAGAACCATTCCCACGACAACATGGAATTGGACGGGTCGCTCAAGTACTTGCAAGAGACTTTATGAGGACGCGTTGCGATGTGGAGCTTGGTTCTCTCTCACCTGCGAAGGTAAATGAGTGGATCGAAAAGACTTGTGTGAAAGGCAAGCGCTTGGACTTTCACCGAAGACGTTACATATGGGGATCTGGTTGTTCTCACTACCCTTGGAGAAGCAATGGAGATAGCAATCGAACTCGCAGGGCTTGGAATTTCTCAAACAAGATCATCATAGACACCACGAATTCGCTCGATTTTTCGAAGGGAATGCTCACCGAGTCAGCCTCAGCTTATAGAAAAGGTCTCCCTCGAAGAAAGAGTCCAGCAAAAGCTTGGAAACACAGCTATTGTTAAATGTTTCAACACAGTTCCAAATTCTGCGACGCTTCGACCGACATTCCCAAATCCAGAGATGCTGATATTGAGTAATGATTGGTGCTGTAAAGAACAAACTCGAAATATCCTTAAAGTATTTCGATGTATGGCCGAGAGCTATCTCGGGTAAATCGAAAATTCAAAATGGCTCGAAGCACTCTCGACGTTGTGACTCAAGGCGGCAGCGCCAAGTAGTATTTGGAGCTTGCTTGATGCTCGCGCGGCTCAAGCAGTAACAGCCTCAGTCTCTTCCTCCTTCTTGAGAGATTGGAACTGCCACGGCTCTGCACGGCGCACCATCTCCGTCCTTGAACTTGATAGGAAAGCACATGAAAAGTATCCTCTGATTTAGAAATCTTTCGAGCTCTTTGCTCAGCGACTCGACTATGAACACTCCATGACCAAGAAGCTCTTTGTGAGTATCGTGAGTCTTCGAGCCAAACTTTTCAATACTCAAAAAGTCTATTCCCACCGCCCTAACCATCTTTGACACGAGAAGTTTTGCTCCCTCCGCGGTTAGATATGTGAAGTTGCTGTTTACTTCAGGCCTCCCCCAAAGTCGGCTACACCCAGTGAAGCACAGGACTATATCACCTACCTTCAAATTTGAGGATGATGTTTTAGCCAGCGCTCTTTCTAGATCTTCGGGTGAAATTCCTTCTCCTACGGTTTTGAAAGATAGATCTAAAACTATGGCTTCGCCTATGAAATCGCTCACTGGGATTTTGTCGAGTGGTGTCCCTTCCTCGAAAAAGTGTCTTGGAGCGTCGATATGAGTCCCAGTGTGCGATCCGAGATTGAGATCTGAGAGATTTACTCCGTTTTTGGAGATGGTTTTAGTTCTCTTGAAAACTGGAATCGGATCACCAGGATAGACAGGCATGTCATTTTCAAGCTCCTGAGTGAGGTCGACTGCACTCTCAAAATCATATGCATAGACTATTTTCTTCTCCTTGTTTCCGGGGTTCATATTTTTCTCCCGCAACCACCTTTTACACTATCTGTGAAGAGGCAATAATTAGGAGTTCTATATCTCTCTCCCAGCACTCCCATTTATTTGAAGACTATAGAGAGAGAAGTAGCTGAGGCTCTTCGTGAGGAAGAAGTGGTCTTTCACTCTCTTGGGTGTCCTTGCAAAATCATCAATGTTTGGGCAACATCTTCGAGGAATTGAAAACAGATGTATCAAGGACTGAAGGAGTATATAATCGCACTAACTCCAATTCCTTCGAGTCGTTTTTTTCTCTTACGGATCTTTTTTTTGGGGTTTCAGCTCGGGCGTCTGAGGTTTCTAGCGGGGATGATCGGGGTTCTGATAATTGATCTGATTATCGGCTACCTAATGCTCCTGATCCTCGAACAGTCTGTTGCCTCGTAGTAAATATTACTTGTTCTCTAGTGTCGGCTTGCAAGTTGATTTACTATCTGTTCAGAATGGTGAACAGACAATCGCACAGCCACTTGCATTCGAAGGAAAAACGCAATGGAGTTTCTTCGGCTGACATTACACTTTCTTCAATTTAGTAATGGGATTCCTTCACTCCCTGTTTCTTTCCCTCTCAAAGAACGAGAAGCCAAAAAACGCAATGGAAAAAGATATGAGAACCACATCGAGCGCCCCATAGCTCAAGGATGTCAAATAACCTTTTCAAACGGAGAATCGAGTCTAAAGGGATAAAAATCCAACAATACCCAAGCGTGTACCCATTTTGGTCTCTACAGGGCTTGAACAACTCGACGCCGTTTTGGGCGGGGAAGGTTACCCTGAGAGATCGTCTATTCTTGTGAGGGGGCCTCCTGGGGTTGGAAAGGAGGCTCTTGGATACTGGTTCATCAGATCCGGACTCATAGCAGGTGATTTCTGCCTTTACGTGACTCGCCTCCCAGTCTCAGAGGTTCTAGAGGATATCAAAGCATTTCGAATCCCAACAGATAGACTTCCAATATGGATGGCAAGTGAAGGTAGTGAGCTAAGATGTGACATAAGCGATCTTACATCGCTTTCGGCTAGCATAAAGGAGACTCTCAGAAAGAACTCCTCCTCATCAGATGGAAAGAGGATTCGCATCGTGACTGATGTCCTTTCTCCTCTATTGATGCTGAACCCAGCTGACACGGTCTACCGCTTTTTCAGCCAGCTGCTCGCCGGCTCAAAGCAGAGCAACTCAGTTTTCCTTGCGACCATCGAGGATGGGATGCACCAGCCACAAGTGCTAGCGGCGATGGAGCAGCTTTTCGATGGAGTCCTCGAACTGAGGCTCTACGAGGAAGGACCTCGCGTTGATCCTCTATTCAGAGTGAGAAAGATGAGGGGAATGGCACCTCAGCCAAATTACTTCAGATACGAGTTCCTTCAGGGAAAGATGGAGATAAGGGCCTATGCCAAGTGATCCTACTAGTTCTTCTTCTCTTTTGATTTTTATAGCCGAAATTCTTCTCTTCGCTCTCGGCGCAGTAGTCGTCGCCCTCTACGCTTATGGGGCGATCTGGGCCTTTAGGATCCGAGGCGCCCTAATGACTCCTCTCTACAGGGAAAGAGCGCTCTGGGTAGGAGTCGTCGGAGTGTTCTTTACAACTTTAATTGCCTCTAACTTGCTTATTCGGCTTCTCGATCCTACGAACTTTTACCTGAGCTTGTTTCAGTACTGCATAGTCGATGCGGCTGGAATCGTGACCCTTGCTTGGATTGATACGACGATCAAACTTGCAAGGCGCCTTGATCCTCTCAACAGAAATACGTTTAAGTGGAAACAGCTTCGAATCGTGATATGGGTATTAACCTTCCTCACGACTGGCGGTTCTCTTGCGGAAGTGATCATACTCAGGATAAACTTCTTCACCTCCCCCAGCGGTGCGGGTGGAGCATTCATCGCAGGGTCGTTTGGCTGGGTGCTCCTCGGATTCATCGCCCTTCTGTTAAGTTACAGGCGTTCGAAGGATCCTGTTTTAAAGGAGCACCTCAAGTGGTTCGGACTATTCCTCCTTCTACTTTTCATAGTCGACACAATCCTCTCTAAACAGATTCCTCCTTTCAGAATCTTGGGCGAGATTTTGCTTGCGCTTGATGCATACTTCCTTTACAGAGGGGCAAGATCTCTTGCGCCATTCAGTCGTGTTCCACTTGAACAGAACGCGTTGACTTCTTCAAGGTGAGACTTGTAGTGCTTTGTTGGATCCCTTCCGTTCTTGAAAAGAAAACCTTGTGCTCTTGCGTCTTGATTTGACAGCGATCAAAAATTGACTGGAGCATGTCATTTTGATGTCAATTAGGGGAAAGATGTAACTGAGCCGAAAATCTAATCCTCTTTAATCGGCGTACATCGTGTCGGTGGTTGCAAAATGAGTAGCTCCAAAAATCTGCTCTGAGCATTCTTTTTGTCTGAAAAATGATAGAAAGGAATGATTGACAATCCTCCGGAGAGAGAGACGAAATTTACGAAGTCTAAATCTTCACTGAATCTTGTCTCCGTTGGAAAGAACATCTTCTTGATGCATGTGCCACCTCTAAATACAATCCTGTCGGCAAAATTCTCGAAGCTCTCATGTAGCGATATGATAAGAAGCAATTCTGAGATGACAAAGTACTTTTCGACAGCACTTCTCTTCCAGAACCAATTTGACTAGCGTACGAATCCAGTTAGTTCCTATTGAAACTGCAGTTTCGTATTGATTCGACAATATCAATTCCTGACAATTTTTGACTCTTCTCGAATTTGCTTGAGGTATTCTCTGCTGATATGCAGTTTCCATGGTCGAACCATACTTCATTTGGACAGAAACATTACGTTGACTGTAATCCTTTTTGCTCTTGCCCTTTGATTCCCTTTCCGGATTATTGTTTGTTTCCCGGCTGTAAGTCGAACGTTTTTCTCTAACACGCTCGGAAATCTCAGCCAGAAGCTCTTGGAGCTGCAAATGAAAAAGGCTTTTTGCGACTTCCTCTGTTTTCTTCGAAGGAGCTTTTTTCTTCTTTTAGGACGATTACAAGCAGGAAGCCGACAAGGACAGGCACTGAGTTTAATTGTTCTGCAGCTTCATACAACGGTCTTGTAAACTCCTCCAGATTCAGAGAAGTTTTACGGAAGTAACATCTTCGCCATTTGGAGAAATTGGAAACCTGATCGCAGGAATTGTTTTGAAGGCACTTCTGAACCAAGTGAGAGCTTTTTCTTGCGGCCGGCCGATTTCTTCGGTATAGATGACGGAATCGATAAGCGTTTGTTCGAGTGTTGGAAGTGGGAGTTGGATGCCTTCAAACAACGCTTGTGTTCTTCTAATTGACAAACTATGACTGTTAAGCACTGACCTGATTGGAATTATGATTCAATCGAGAGCGAATTCTTTGGCATTTTTTCGTTCCTCTTCTTCTTCTTCTTTTTCGTCTTGCATTTTCTCCCGATATCGTTGCTTTTCTTCGAGCTCTGCATACCATCTTGAGGTTCTCTTTCTTTCGGCATCAGTCTCTGCCAAATAGATCACGTAATAGCCTCTGGGCATCTGCGGAGTCAGGCCCCAATAATTAGCAGCCGCATTTAGTCCGAAATAGTACTCGTTGCCCCTTAGAATCCAAGGTATGATCTCAACACATCTTGGAGTGATGCCGTTTGCTCTGTTTATGTAAAGGCCTCTTCCAATTCTACTCAAGACGCCTTTCGATTTTAGTATCGATAAAGTGTGGCACGCACTATTCACATAAACATCTCTCTCAAGATATTTGAGTACGTCTTCCAGAGTTAGTTAGAAGTTTTGGCGCCCCCGGTCCCACTAGATTTCTGTAGATTGCTAACTCGTTGCCACCGGGTCGAGGTAAGCGTCTCGATACTCTATCTTCTGAGGAGTCAGTGGATTGTTTATGGTGCGTTATCGTACTCAGCTGAGTGAGATATGGACAATAAAGTATTTCTAAATTACTTATTTTTCCAATTCATACGCCAATTCCGTCGATTCTCGTTGTATTCCTGACTCTCTACTGATGTTACTCCTTCTCATTCTTACGCTTCTTGTTCTGCCGCCACTTGTTCAAGAGTTCTCTTTCTTCCTCAGTTACTTCAGGCCCGATTCTGCTCGAAGATGCAGCAGTCCTTAGAAAGCTCCTGTAAGAGTCGATTACTGACTTCTCTTCCTTCGAAATTTCCCCCCTTTTCACAGCTGCATCCAAGCCTTCGAGCCACTCCTGAGACTGTGGAACCTCGCCAACGGGGAGCTCTTCGTCAGCAGATTTCAAGAGTTGCGCAAACGCATCCATCTTAACTTCGTCTGGAGCCTCAGCTAGAGGATCTCCAAGAGCAAAGCCTTCTTTCGTTCCTCTTCCCCATCTAGCCACCTGACTTTCGTCCCTCTTCTGCTTCTCAGGTAGATATCTTCCGAAATTGTACCCTATCCAGTAAACGACCTTCTTAGGATCAATCCGGATGAGCCTGTATTTGTAGAGCTTTCTCTCGTCAGGCAGCTCTTTTCCGCTCGCGTAAAAAGTGAACATCCCAGGATACTTTCTTGCAAATTGCGCCATCTTCGGACCGACTGAGAGTATGTTCAAAACAGTCCGTGCGATGCTAAACACCTTAGCCCTTCCCTGAATCATGGCGCCGCATGCCCCCTTTGTCAAAAGATGATTGTCCACGAGGAAAGAGACTTGCGGGTTTGCCCTAATGAATCTGAGCTTTGCGGCGCTAACAGGGGTCATGAAGTAAATCTTGAATCCTGAAAAATAGAATGCCACTGGGTAGCTGAACAGATCTCCCTTGCCAGAAGCTACAGATAGATAGCCTATCTGAGATGTTTTGAGAACGTCGAGAACCTCATTTGGGATTTCCTCCCGAGAAGGTGTTTCTCCTTTCGAGTTCGGGTTCAAGTCGTTTCTCTATATCTCTTCCCTTTCTCTAATAGAGCTCTTCGCTTGCGTAGACCTCTATTCCGCTATCCTTGATCACATACGGCCTCGGCTTTGTGTCGATTTTAGAGCCTCGCATTTTGAGCACTTGGATTGAGCGTATTCCCTTTTGCACCGTCCTCATCAGTATCACTCCCTCCGCGAGATACTCTTCGGGTTGGATGATCCTCCCTTCTCCAGTCGAGAGGAGCTCGCTCGTCATGAGGCAGGTGGCCTTTGCAGATTGAAGAGTTTCCACGAGATCCAAGACCACAGGCCGCCTCTCTTCGATTTTAGGGTAGCGAAAAATCAAATCAGAAATCGAGTCGACCGCGATTCGCCTCGGAGAATACTTTTCAATCGCTTCGTGTATCGTGTCGATGAGATTCACAAAGCCTAGCTCTCTTCCTCCCACAGGGATCCTGCCAATCTTTGCTTGATCTGGGATACGCCTAACATCACTTGCGTCAACGTAGGTAAACGAACCATCATCACCACTTTCTAGACTCTTAAAATCCATTCCGACAGCCTGCATCTCGTCGATGAATCGGGCTTTTGGCTCGTTCATCCCGATGAACATCGATTTCTCCAAATTCGAGCGGTCGGCGCTCTTCTTAGATGCACCGGCATAGAGAAATTGGGAAGAGAGAATCGTCTTTCCTGTCCCAGGCTCTCCCAAAACAAGAATCACCCTGCCTTCAGGAAAGCCTCCTCCGAGCATGGAATCAAGCCCAGGAACACCGCTCTCCAGTTTCTTGTTGCTAAGATTATTAGCGATTGAATCAGAATTCACTTCGGATCCGATCTCGAAGAGATTAAGCCTAAAGAGCTTCCAATAAAATGTTTGGGGGAAAGCGGGAGGAGAATGAATGGGAAATCAGCGATCTTCTATTCGTAGCAACCCTTTAAGATGAATATGGATGGCCTTTCAAACATGACAAGTGAAAACACAGCTTCCAAACAAATGAGGTATAATCCGTTTGTCAAATCAAAATGCAAAAGGAGTACCGAACTCGAAAGGATCTTCGCGGAGTTCAATAACAAATATTTCTCGGGGAGAATATCACACAAGTACAGAGTTTACCTCTGCTCGAAAAGTAAAAATTTTGGCCATTTGTCAGCCGGTTTCTGCTCCGATGGAGAGGAAAAGATCTATATCAGGTCTGGTATGTCGAAAAAAGCCACATTGTGGACGCTGGTCCATGAGATGGCTCATGCAAAGATCACAAATTCAGTAGGAGAAGTTCATGGCAGGATCTTTGTACGAGAGCTTCGTAGGCTTCGTAAGCTTGGAGCTCCTCTTAGTCCCCTCGATGTTGATGTTGTGAAGTCGGGGAAGAATCAAGTAGGTAGAAGGACAGAAAAAGGGGAAAAAACTGATCGTGGGAATCGGAGTAAAAGCGAAATTTCATCTACTGTCATCGAGCCCATATCCTTACGCAAAGCAATCTTCGATGGACATTTCGTCGAAGGGCTATCAAAGAATCAGATTCCAAAGTATCTTGAGAGGGAATTCCAAATTCCCTTCTCGGAGATTAGAAGGAGAATAGGCGTCGCAAAGATGATTCAACAAGTATTTTCGGGCTAGAATGCTGCTGTTGGTTCGTCCTTTTTTCCTTGTCAGCCTCTCTAGCTTTGTTTCCCATCACGACACTCCAGAGATAACATTGAATTTGTCATCAAACTTCAATCTTCGCCAGTACCCATAGCATCCATTTCCAAGCGAAACGCAGATTTCAGTTCTCCGCCGATCTCTACTGTCTTCTTCATCGCTCGAAAATTTGACCACAAGCGATCTGCATGTACCAGCGAATTTACCCGAAAATTCCATATGACGACAAACAGTGTACTCGCTTGGCTCGATGCGACGCGTGAACGAATTGAAATGATCTGACATTATTTCTATTCCCTTTTCTAAATCTAACGATCCATATCTTTTTCCAACTGCCTTCTTTATCGACTCGTATCTATAATCACCTACGCTAGGATGTTTCACATGCTTGAGGTAAGGATTCAGCTCTTGGCAGAGGGTCTTTCCAGCGGAGACAATCCAATCCTTCCTCTTGCCGAGCGCCTTTGCAAACGCATGATGCTTGGGGGTGGCCTCAACTATCTTAGTCCCGAGGGATCTGCTAGTAAAACACCAATTGATACAAGTCAGGTTTGGAACAGAGAGAAACCTCCTTATGGCATCTTCCCGATCCTTAGAGAACTGCCCCAGCCAGCGGAACAGCACCCAGCTCGGAACGCCATCTTCTCTCACCTGAGAGTTCTTCATGACATCGTCAAGTCCAGTCGAACAGCAATAAGTCTGAGACGAGTTGATCATACTGTGATATCCGATGTAACCCGGAACTGTTGGACAAACGAATGGATATCCGTGCTTTGGTCTTGCGATCTTGAGAACCAAAAATTGATCCATAAATCTGCCCCCGTCGTCATTGTGAGCCGCAATCACGGATCCATCGGAAGTTGCTCTGCCCCAGGCACCGAAGAAACTGCAAAAGAGTGGTCCATGAGATTCCGGGTTTGGAAGAGCATAGAGGAGATCGATGTTTGTGTTTGTCAAAAGCAAGGAATCGTAGGAGACACCTGCTCCTTCTGCCATAGAGTTTATTTCGTCCAAATACTCTGATTCTGTGAAAGATGTTATCGCATGCTCTGTATTTGATATATGATCCTTCTTTGATATGCGGCATTTGCCCAAAAGATTCTCAAGAGTTGGGACATTGAAAGAAACGACTTTTCTTATTGTTTCTTTCGTGGCCTTTCCAAACTGGCTTCCCATCTCCTCAGATGTTCCTTCCACCATCACGATGGGTATGGGACAGTTCCAAGGATATACTCTTGAATCGAAGGTGAACACATCTTCACTTTCCTCTTTGCGCGCAAGCATCTGGCGAGATTTAATCGTTTTCTGAACTTGAAACAATTCTTTTTCTCACTACACTTCTAACAAATCAGATTTTCTTCTGGAACTGCCTTGGAGTAAATTCTCTTTTTGTCAACGGTATCACCGTCAGTAGCAGAAGCAGCAACCAAAGCAAGAAAGAGATTCGCCTTAGCATCAACGTGCACTTTATTTCTTTTTTGTTCCTTCCTTTCTTCCCTATGTCTTACCACAGCTTTTGATCGAATTTCGTGAGGCGCTCTACTCCGCTGTCTGTGACTAGATAGTCGTCTTCGACCACAGCTGTTCCCACTTTCATGGGGACTATCATAGGCTCGTACGCAAATATCATGTTCTTTTCTAGTTTCATATTTGAACCAGGAAGTATGACAGGGCGATCGAATAGAGTCGTGCCAAGGCCATGTCCGCCGACGTATGTGTCGGGTTCGAATCCCCCTTCCTTTGCAATGGAATAGGCTGCATCAGCTATCTCAGACACCAAGGCTCCTGGCCTCATCATCTTTACAGTTTTCCTGTGAATTTCGTAAGCCAGATCGAGTATGCTCTTCTGAACTTCATTTGGCCTCCCAACGGTGAAAGTTCTTGACATGTCGGCAGAATATCCGAAGTAGCTCGAACCCATATCAATGTACACCATATCCCCATTCCTCAATTTTCTGTTTGTTGGGTGAGAATGCTTGAGGCCGGTCCTCGCCCCTGAGACGACCATCGTGTAGAAAGCAAGATCGTGGGCCCCTTCGCTCATCATCGTCCCGTTGATTATCCCTGCAATCTTTGCTTCACTCAAGCCCGCCCGAGCCGCTTCGCATCCTGTCCGCATGGAATCAGAAGTTATCTTCATGTTCTTCCTCTGGATGCTCACTTCTCTTGGAGACTTGATACTTTTGATTGCGAGAACTTCCTCGCTGAAATTTTGAAAAGAGACTTCTGGCATCAGCGACTTCAGTCTATCTTCTGGGAACCCATAGTCCCCTGCCCAGCCGAGTTTTGTTCCCTTCGTGGAAAGATGCTTCCTTGTGAGCAAGCTGACCAGGGTCTCCGTGAGGCTTGCAAGGGTGTGTCTTGCGGGAATTGCTTCTTCAATCCAAGTCATCCACCAGTTAGAATGCATTGGCTCCCCGTGGAGGACTGAATCAGAAACAAGGGACGGTTCCCCATCAGTCGGAACCAAAACAAATGCAGTGCCGTAGATCGGTCTGAAATTTGAGATCCAGCGAATGTATCCTATTTCATTCGAATCCCCATGAATTAAAACTGCGTCCAATCCCTTCTGTTTTGCTGCGTGGCGGACCCTTTCAAGCCTGTATTCGTACTCCTCCATTGGAAAGGGAAGTGCCGAGCTCAGCCAACGCTTCCTAGATTCTAACGAGTAATCGTTTCTTACTCCCTGAGCCTTCATTCCAAAACCTCCGGCGACTGCTATGGTTGACATAAAGCTTGACTTCTACCTCCTTCTCTCTCCCCTGATCTTGTTCCTTTATTCAAATCATTTCCTAAAGCAATTTTTTCCTTTCAAATTTTGAGAAAGATCATTCTCTTGAGTTTTAGCGCCTGTGATTTTCTCTATAATTTGGAGTTGCCAGCGATTGCTCCTTCTATGTCTTTTCGGATCCTTCTTTTTCTATCCTCATCCACCGCTCTTCTTCTTTTTCCACGCGAGATATCTGTTGTATAAGTATTCGAAATTTTCTTCCAAGGATGGTTCGTTGAATTTTCTTCTCATGCTCTTTATGAGCGGTTCGAAGTTTTTCCAGATTGGCCCAAACCAAAAGGTTTCGAAAAACAGATCTTCGTTTAGGGCACCGTACTTCAGCAAAACTCCAGCCAGCTCTAGGAAATGTCCAACGGCGTAGAAAGCGTCGAAGCCCTTGCTCCCCTTGGGATATCTTTGAAGAAAATCATCCCAAGAATCGGCTTTGAAATCGAGTTGAGCAAAAGACCAAGCAGAGAAGATTCGCTCGGATTGCTGCAAGTCGTTCAGTTTTAGAAGAATTTGCGCCTCGTTGAAAGTAGCCTTCTTACGCCGAGTACTTGAAAATGTTGAAGTCTTCTTCTTTGTTTTGCTTTGTATCAAAGATCAGCCCATTTAAATGCGAAAAAGAATTTGAGACTGCAACGAAGTAGAAGGAGGAGACAATGATGGTAGTGGTGGTGCAGTTCTTTTTGTTGCTACTCTGGAGGTATTTCCTTCTGTATCAGATTCAGATTGATTCCTTGGTGTTTTCTGATAGCGTAAGACACAGCATAAAGCACAGCGCCAATTACGAACGTTGGAATTATCCCTTCAAGCAACACCTTTGCAAATGGGCCTCCTATGGAAGGTAATATTATTGCATAGATCACAATGGACGATGATATCAGCCCAAGAACGCCACATATTGAGATCAGTGGTACACCTCCTATCCTCTTCTTCGCGACATCAGGCGCAGAGTCGAAGAGATCTTTCCTCCTGAAAGGAAAGATCACAGCAGCTAAACATACTACTATGAAGGCAAGGAATATACCTGCCGTGCCGTAGGAGAATATCTCGGCAAGCATTCCGAACTGGTAATTCGTTACATAAGCATAAAAAAGTGCTATAACACTCATCACAAAAATCGACTTGAGCGGAGTTCCAGTCCTCGGATTGACATCTGCGAGGGCGACAGGAGCCACCCTGTCAAATGACCAGGCGAAAATGTTCCTGCTCAGTGTAAATAGAATCGAAACGCCCAAGGCGAAAGACGCAACTATGAAACTCCCGTTGAAGAGAGTGACAAGTATTGGGTTTGGAGCCCAAAACATCGAAAGGCCAGAGCCCATGGGTAAATTCACATAAGGATAGCTAGGCGAGCCTGTTCCCCAAAGAACAGCCATGGAATTTGCGAATGAAACACCTTCTCCAAAGTACATAGTCGCTATCATTATCACGCTGAAAACAACGAAAATACTCACACCGCCGAACTGAGCGAATATCTGGGATCTCACGTTCTGCTTGACTTCTGATGCGAAATAAGCTGAATAATTGAACGCCAAGTAGCCGAGCAGACCTAAAGCTCCTGCGTACAGCGTATCATATGAGAGAGCTGGAGGCACGCCATTGTACGCTCCTGCGTGCAATCCAGCAGAAATCGTGCCAGTATAGTTGGATCCGGAGAGGGCATTGAAATGCGAAATGAATCCAGAAGTGCCAGCAGAAACTACTGTCACTATGAAAATAGCGCCTATTGCCCAAGACAGGTACGTCCAATATCTCAGAAATTTCGCCGTCCATTTTGTGCTCGAAGCTACGAGTAGCGCCGCTACTATAATGAAAACGACCGCGAGCCAGAATTCAGTGCTTGGCGTTTGAACTGCGACTGCTTCGTTCACAAGCCCAGAATTCCCATAGATTTTACCCAGATCGTAAAGCTCTTCGCTTAGGGCCCAGCTCACAACCGCTGTTCCTATTGAGCCCACAAACGACAAGGAAATGAGTGTTATCGTGAAATTGATAGTGAAGCCAACTATGGGGTGGAATATCCTACTCGTCCAGATATAGTCACCGCCTGTCCTCGGCATCGCGATGCTGAATAGAACATAGACCGCCGCAAGCGGAAGAACGAGAAGGTAGCCAAATACTGGGGTCACAACCGGATTGGCTTTCGGATATATTCCAACAGTCAGTCCTATCGCATTGAAGACAAACAGTAATCCTATTCCTGATAGTATTACGCCTAGAGCATCCCAGCCAGAAAGCTGTTTTGTGAGGCCGGTCGCGTCTCTTACGAAAGTCTTGGACAAATCTTTGTAGTGGAAAAGATTCGTTTCGAAAAGCGATTAATAAAGTTCGCGCCATCTAGCAACAAATAATGATTTCTTGACAATTGAGAGTTTGCCCTAACAATTTTTGTTAAACAACAAGCCAACCTTAGATCTCATTCAACTAAAGGAGAAAACAGTCTGAAAGATCGAATAAAATCGAAAAGTGAGAGGAAGAGGAGGAGAAAGAGGAAGAGGGAGAACAACATGAGCTTCCGAGAGTGACTGACTTGAAAGATCACGCATAGTCCAAATCGAGCTCAACCCACGAACCTGTGCATGGATTCCCGAGAGTCACAAAGACTTTTGCGCTCTCTTGAGAAAAGTTCACCACAGCGCTCCTGCATGTGCCGGCAAACTTCCCTTCGTACTCGTAATGCCTGCAAGGGGTGTTGCCGCTCGGATTTTCCCTTCCAACCGAGGAATCGTAGTGCGTGCTCATTATCTCCATTGCACGATCGGCATCTATTTTGCCTAGATGCTTCTCAATCGCCTTCACTATAGATTCGTGTCGATAGTAAGTGTTGGAAGGCTTTGGTCTTTCCACTAAGTGGCGCCTGATCTCTTCATCGAGGGCGTGATTAGTCAAGGCAAGATAAGATTTGCCCGCATCTGGGTGAACAATTGCAATGTGATTCGGTGTGCGGTGAACTATCACAGCTTTCCTTGATTTTTCAGCGATGAGAAAGCTCCCTGCGATTCCGTTGTCTACCTTACGTATGAAATCAATCGCCGATTCAACACTATCCACAAACTGCGCAAGATATCTGAAGATGGTCCACATTGGAACACTCACTCTTGATTCTTCTGGCTTTGGGCCATTTTCCAAGGCGTTCCCAACCACACAGAGACCAGCATCATTGACTACCGTATGATATCCTAGATATCCGGGGATCACCGGAGAGCAAAAATGCCGACCTTCTTCTGGCCTTGCGTCGAGCAGGATCAAAAATTGATCAGTGAACCTGATCCCATCGTCATTGTGACCCAAAACAAGGCTCCCATCGAGAGTAGCGGATCCCCATGCTGCGAATGAACTGCACAGTAAAGCTGGAAGTCCACGTTCACCGCCGCGCATTGATAAAATATTGATGTGCGAGTTAAGGAGAACGATATCATTGTATCCAACGTCCGCACCATCGGCCACTCCTTCCATTTCACTAGCAAAGCTATAGTGGCATCCTTTGATCTTCTTCTCGTATTGGTCCAGATCTTCTGAAATCTCTTCCTTGGTCAGTTTCAGAACTTCTTCTAGAAATCCCCATGTCTCACGAACTGTTTTTGAAATCAGTTCCTTGTTGTGCCTCCCAATTTGCAATCCCATCTCACGAGGCTTTCCTCTGACAGATTGAACTGGAATCGGGCCACTCCAAGGATAAAGATACGGAGGTTTTCTTTGTGGTATAATCTTGTACTGCTGGGACGTGCTTGAAACCATTGAATCTCTTCCATAATTTCTAAAATTTTACTTTTAAGCGTTCTCGAGCGTTTAAGAAAAGAAGAGAAGATGGGCATTGATTCGCTTGCTTATTTCTCGTAAATCCATCTTTCGTTTAGGAAAGGAAACGATTTTGCTTGCAATCAAAAGAATCTCGACTATTTGCTAGGTAAGGCTCTACGAAGGACGCGTATCCAGTTCTGACCCAGTACGTTCGAGACATCAGAAGTGGAAAAACCCTCACGTGCAAGCGCAGTCCCGAGTTTCTGGATATCTGCGATTGTGTCGATTTCTTTCGGCGTGGATTCAGCCCCAAATCCGCCGTCTAGATCTGAGCCTATCCCCACATGCAATCTATCACCAGCAACGCTACAAACATGCTTCAAGTTGCGTACGACATGTGCGAGAGTTATCTCCTCCTTCCCGCTCCCCTTTTTCCAGCTCCCATCGAGAAACGCGTTGTAAAGCACTGTTCCTATCACTCCTCCCCGCTTTGTCACACTGCTTATCATCTCATCTGAAAGATGTCTATCGCTTGGAGAGAAGACTCTGCTGTTCGCATGGCTCACGACAAAATCTCCTTTGAATCGATCGAGCGCCTCGAAGAAACTCTCTTCTGAGAAGTGAGAGCCATCGAGGATCATCCCTAGAGATTGCATCTCTTCAAGGAGGTTTCTCCCATCTTGCGTGAGAGGTCCAGGCGCGCCAGTCCCCCCAGCATAGCGCGTAGCTTTCCAAGCTGGGCCAACTATTCGCACACCTCTTCGAAACCACTCGCGAACTTCTTTTGGCTCGCGAATTGGATCGGCTCCCTCCATCAATATCACTACGCCCACTGAATTCCTCGAATCGCTTTGAGTTAGGGCATCTTCGAGATCATCCTTTGTCCTTATAATCGAGATCACTCCGCGATCACCTTTCTCGAGCCTCTCGTAATACTCGATCTGTTGCAACGCCTGGCCGTGCGCCTCTTCTTGGTTCGAGTAGCAAGGCTTGACATCGATGACCTGGTTGTTGCACGGATTTGCCCAAAGCGTGGCGAAGACAACTTTCACGTTCCCGCGAAGGAGCTCAGGAAGCGAGACGGTTGGAATCCCGTAAGGGTGCGTTTGCTCCTCACGCCGTCTTATCTCCTCTATCTCAAGAAGAAGGTCGCGCTTGAGGGAGAGTGCGTTGAAGGCGAGATCTAGGTGAGAGTCCACCACAATTGGGCGAGTCTCTTCACTTCCAGCTACGTTTTCAAGTGCTTCGATCGATGACGCGGGATCCACTCATTTCATCATCTCCGCGCGATTGGGCAAACTATCTCAACCTCTCCCTTCTTCCTCACTCCATAGAATTTCGAGTACAAGTTTACTGTGGTATCGCAGTGGCTCGGTATGAACTTGATCCTGTCTCCGAGCTTGGGCCTCCTGCTAGCCTCGACTCCCTGCGCGATTTTGAGTATTCCATGTTCATCGCCTCCTGGGGAGTAGGTGATCTCCCCGGGATCATATCCCACTGCCTTTGGCATTCCATCGTAACCAATTATCTGATATTCCAGAGAGCAAGCCTTCCAGCCCATATCTATTATCACGCGATCATCTCCTCGAGTGCTCACGACACTCGAGATCAAAAATAGCGAGTTCTTGAAATCGTGCCCGAGTGTGTCGATCAAGTTATACCTTGCGTCCATCACTATGTACGATCCCGGTTGGATCTCTGTCACTCCAGGAACTTCAGCTGTTATGTTGTACGTTCCGCTTCCGCCTGCGGTCACTATCTCAGGATCAAGTCCTAGTTTCCTTGCCTCCTCGATGCTCTTCTGGAGTTTGCTAAGAGCAGAGTGGACTTCTTTCTTTCTCTTGTCAAACTCTGGGATGCTAGTTTGGAGGTGCCCCTCGTATCCCATCAATCCGCGGAAGCGTAACCCCTCAGTTCGCGAGAGCTCAAGAGCAAGCGAAGCGGCTTCTTCGCCAGGCTCTGAACCAGTGCGGTTTTGACCCACGTTCACTTCGAGAATGAAGTCTAACACGAGGCCTCTGTGCCTTGCAACCCTAGCCAGATTTTCCCCGTTCTCTAGGCTGTCGAGTGTTATCATGACATTGCCGTTTTTGCATAGAGCTAGCAATCTTTCGATCGCTGTCTTTGTAGACACCATGTTAGTGAAGAGTATCTCGCTGTCGACTCCGCCTAGAACCAAGGCCTCCACCTCTTCGAGCGTCTGACAGCACAATCCCACCGCACCAGCTTCAATCTGCTTTCTTGCGACAAATGGATTTTTGTGCGCCTTCGCGTGTGGCCTCAAATTGCATTTCACCGATCTGCAATATTGAGCCATCTTGCGTATGTTTTCCTCTAAAATGTCCAGATCGATTACGATCGAAGGAGTTGGTATCTCTTCTAAGTTCAAATTCAAACCGAATTCATTGCTCTTTTGTGCAAACGTTTTATGAATTTCTAAAACTCAGAAAGACAAGGGAGAGGGAAAAACAGAATTTCTGGTATTTCAGCGCGTACGTCTGTGTCTGATACTTGGTGGCTGTCATCTCGCCCTTTTTCTTTTTGACGAGTTGGCCGCGATGTAGATCACGAAAATTCAATTTCGTGAAACAAAACCAGAAATAGCTCATTGTCTTTGCAATTTTTAGATTGTATTTCATGGAAATCATACGGGATAATAATTTAACAAATGGGAACAAAGTCTGACAAAACATGGCAGGATACTGAAACCGACCTGAGAAGACAGCTTAAATTCAGGACGAAACAGAAATTGAGAAAAAATTTGAGACTCGACAAAGCCCTTGAAGATTGCGGATCACAGGTATATCCGCAGGAGATTATTGCACCTTTGAAACCGGCCTCTCCTTTTTGAGGTTCAAGAATCATTTTGTAGAACCTGAAAAAGATCTTGAGTGCAATGGATGTCAATCATTTAGGGGAAAGAGCCAAGGTACTCTATTTGGATATAAGCAGCCGAATTTAGACAATTGCCCAGATGCTCAGTTAGAGAGTGACTTCTCTTTTTTTCGTTTGATATAAAAGTGGGGGAGGAGGACTTGTCGCCATTAGAAGCGGTAAGTCACTTGCACCTCTTTTTTTTCTCGCCCACACTCATCGATCTCTTAGAAATGCTTGGGTGGAGGAGTCTGACCTGTGTAATCCCCTATTACATATGCGGTGTATGGCCCGTACAGTTGGTCAAAGCCGTTGCCTCTATGATTAGTCATTCCATACTGGAAGACTATCTCCTTGTCGCTGTTGATCATTATCACTCTGTCGTTGAACTGATCTGCTATCATTGTGTCCCCATTCTTGAGACGAACCGCATTTGTTGGCAGAGGATTTGGATTGCTATTCTTAGAGCTGTTGGTGAAGAACTCGAAAACAATATGCTTCTCTTGAGTCACTTGAATTATCCTTGCATGACCTGAGTCAGTGATCAAAGTATCCCCGTTGGGAAGACGGCTTGCGAATGCTGCTAGGCTAATGCCATTCTTATACTCCCAGACAATATGCCCGGAACGAGTTATCTCGATCACTCTATTGTTTCCTTCATCTGCGATGAGGATATGGCCGTTTGGAAGAAGCTCTGCACTATTAGGGCTGTTGAGAGCTCCTGGGCCAGATTTCGGCCCGTAAGACCATATGATGTGTTTTTGCTTGTTCACCTCTATGACGCGATTGTTGCCCTGATCTGTGATGAGGAATGTGTGGCGCGGTGTCTCGATGACGAAGACTGGAACGTTTAGAAGATTTGTTCCATTTCCTGTCTTGCCTGCTTGGCCATATTGCCAAACTATCTTGCCGGCTTCGTTTACTACGATCACCCTGTTATCAATACACGCCTTTGTTCCTGGTATTCCTGGAGGTATGCCAGTCCCCACCATCACCGTAAGTCCGTCGGCAAGCCTCTCAGCGTCGTTCGGGCCTATTATTGCGCCAGGGCCAGGGTTGCAAAGTTTTCCATTACCTGATCCGAAGCTCCACACAATTTGCTTCGTCTGTGGGTCGATCTCGATCACTCGGTTGTTGAATTGGTCGGTAATGAGGATATTCCCAGGTTTGTTAAAATGGCTCGAGCTAGCTATTGATGCAGAACTGAACGCGCTAGATTGCACTGAAAGGAACAGACTTGGAACGACAAGAAAGATTGCAGCTACGATTGATAACAAAAGGATACGTTTCATGCTTGGGTACTTCTTAGTTGCTGTTATCATGGTACCAACGCGTTAGAGCTACTACAGCCCTAGTAATTATGTTTTACTACCGCGCTAGTAACTGGCGTCTTCGCGGTTACGCCAACGCTCTCTGGACAGATGCCTGGTTGGAATACCCGGCTCTGGAAAAATTCAGGACTGATGAAGTGGAAGGTTATTGTGTTTGAAAACTTGCTTTCAAGAATGAGAAAGCATTTGCTCAAATTCTATTCCATAGTATCGCGAAGATAGTATCATGGAAATAACTCGATTTCAACGGATATCTTTAGTGGGAGAAATTGCGGCGATTCTCTCTTGATAGGACAGAAGTTGTTGGTTCTACTACTACCACCAACACTAAGCAAGTAGGATGAAATATAAGAGGGCGCCACTCGCAAATTCCTGATCTGAAACAGTGATGCGAGCATCACCTCTCCAGGTTTAGAAGTAATGTCCCAATTACCGAACGACCACCATTAGCACGACTTGAATGTCCCCTCTATGAAAATTAGGCAACCATATAACTCACATTTTTTTTTGAGAGCTGAGAAGAGCTCAATACAATAATTGCTTTGAGGCCTGAAGGCGGAGTAGTCAACTTAACCTGTTTGGTCAGTAAGAAGATTGATCCAGCTCCATCTTCTCTTACCCTTTGTGACCTCTCTCTAAAACTGAAATGGGTGAATCATGGGGATTAGATATTAGTCAAAGATCATATTCAAACAGCTTACGAGATTTGTCCTGAATTAGTTTGAGAAATCAAAGCACATTAGTGGCTTGTCAGTATCAGATCCTCTTTCCACTCTTCGACATTTGATAGTCATAAGTGCAGAACAGTAAGATTTTCTCCTTGCTTAAGAAGTGGTTCAATAAGGAAAAATACTGACTCTGAACTTGCAAGTCCTCAAGAGACTTTGTGGTATAAGTCAGAAACTGAATTATTGAGGGAAATTCGATTTTCATTACTCATTTACTTTAGCTTTGGATAAGCGATATGAATCGATAGAATGCGATCTTTAAAGAAAATCGCAAGCATTAGAACTGAAATTCCGATTATTTTCACAGTTATTTGCTCAGTCATTTGAGTCTCGTTCATGTCAAAGAGAGTTACTGTTGTCGTCTGTGTCGTTTCAAACGAATACTCATTGCAAGATGATATCGCTGATAATTCTAATTATCGAAAGATGTTTGTGCATATCACTAGTTGCACAAATGGGCAGAACCATTACTTTGTGAGCAGATAAAGTATCTAATGGAGAATCTTGGTTTACTGAACTCGCACGAATTCTCGAAAATCGTCATTATGTTGCTCTAGGGAGCAGTGTCATAGCAATTATTGCTTCCATGCAATCCTTCTACCATTTATTCAGGAGGAATCTCTTTGAATGCTAAGTCTATTTGAATTCCTTGTCTTATCCTAACAGCTCTTGCAATATAAAATGCAGCAAAACCGATGAGGACGACGGCACCTATCAGTTCGAACACACTTGGGCTGATCGGACCACTAATAGTTGGGTACAGGATAGAGAGATAGAATAGCAGAGCATACAACACTATGTTAATAATTCCTGCGACAGAAATTAGAGGAAAACCACTTATACTCCATCGTACTATTGAAGGAGAGCTGTTGAATAGCTCTTTCTTTCTCCAAGGTAGTATCAAAGCAGAGACGCCAGTAATTAGGAAAACCAAACTGTACAGCAAACTTGTGTTAACAAGTGCTGTCAACGAAAGGGCGAACGTATAAATGTACAAGAACAAAATAGCAAAGAAACCCGTTACCAATATAATGACCCATGGAGCACCTGTTCCTTCATAAATCTTCGAGAATGCGTTTGGAAGTAGTCTATCAAAGGACCATGCGAACGTAGATCTTGTGATTTGTAGCCATACTGTAAAGACGAGCATAACAAACCATGCGACAAAGCCCACGCCCATGATTCCAATAAGTACAGGATTGACTGTGAGTAGCCCGGCAAAGAAATTGTACGTAGGAGAAACTGGCAGTGTGAAATTACTAGGATAATTCGATGAAATGTATGTTATGGAATTCTGAAAATTGCTGCCAACAACTGAGTAGTACACTTTGGCAGCAATCACCAAAGATATAGCAGTCGCAAGCAAACCGGCGATAACAGCTACGGGTTGGGATTTTCCCGCACGTTTGGTCTCTCCACCTAGATATGCGGAGAACTGATAACCTATGTACAATACGATGGAACTGAAAATTGCAGCGAAAAATGTTGCACCAAAGTTGACATGAACAGGAGAATATCCGAGACTGCTAGCTAGTTTCGTAAGGAAATTATAGCTATCAGTTTGATTGGTGTATTGGCTTGCGAATTTGTTAAAAGCTGATATAAAAGCGGAGTTTGAGCTGGTGGCAAATAGTCCAATTGAAATAATCAAACTAGCTAATGCGGGGAAGAAAGCTACAAGAAAGAATCTTTTCGCATACCTAGGGCCGCCTAACATAATGAACCCTAAGAGCACTATTGAAACTGCTCCTATAGTAAACGTATAAACCGGAGTTGCTACAAGAGTACCTAGGTTCACTGCAGCAACGTTCCCAGTTGCATAGCCATAATTAAGAAATGCATCAGCGAGTCCGAAATTACCAATCCAGGACCCAAAGAGGCCGAGTAGGAACACACTTGTCACTTGCAAAATCCAATTCGTAGTAAATCCGATTGAAGGACTCAGTATCCTGGTATTGAATATGTAATCTCCCCCACTTCTTGGCATCACAATGGAAAGTATCATCAATACCCAGCCACTAGACCACGCAATGAAAGCACCAAGGATTATAGCTGTTGTTGGATCTGCCTGAGGAAATAATCCAGAAAAGATTGATGGCATGACAGCTATTGTCACTCCGATTGCGGAATTGTAAAGATTGTAGAAGAATAGATCGAGAGCAGAAAACTCCCGCACTAGACCTGTGGCTTCTCGAATGAATACCTTGGGTGAAGATTGAGCCAATTCGTTATGTGGGTCTGCCTCAGATCATAATAAATATTTGATAGGATGCGATTGGGCTTCATTACGCACGAATTGTAATGGACATAACGACTGTTGACATTAAGCTTAAGGTACCTATCGGAAGTATTGGTCTCAAATTTTGGTGTTTGAGGAAAGACAAAGTCAGATGATTAAATGTTCAGATCTCATCCAAGAATCTATGTTGCTCGTAGAATTATAGGCGACACGGAAAAGTGGTGATTAAATGATAACAAACAATTGAAGCAATTCATGATTACAATAATTCAACAAGAAAACAAGAATTAAAGGAACAAAGTTAATTCGTTCATCTGTTCCGAAAATACGGAATTACATTTTTCCCGTACATCTCGATCGTTTTTTTCTGATCTGGACTCGAACTTAGGATGTAGATCTTATCAAAGCCCATTCTTGCGAACTTTTCGATAAAAGAAATATGTTCGTCAGCGGAAGTTCCGATACACCAATATTTTGATATCTGGCTATCACCCACAAGTTGTCCGTAAGACTCGATTTCTCGTGGGTCACTAACGGCATACTTGAAAATGAAAGGAAGCATTTGAGCTGCCCAGAATCTTGTAGATTGTAAGGCCCTGTCATGATCTTCATCATAAGAAACCCAAAGCTCAATTGCCTTGTGAAGCGAGCTCGGATCTCTTCCTGATTCCTTTGCGCCTTTGGCCAGAGCTTTGAATAACACAGAGTCAAAATAATCCTTTTCGAATCTTATAGTTATTATACCGTCGGCGTACTTTCCAGCAACTTCAGCTACTTTTGGTCCGCTAGTTGCGACCATAATTGGGATTTTCGATGTTGGTCGAGTGTACAAATTGGCTTTATTTAACCGAAAATAATTACCGCGAAAAGTTACCCAATTCTTCTCCCAAAGGCTACGGATTAATTGAATCGCCTCAGAGAGCCTTTCGATTCTTTCTCGCATGTTGGGCCAATCAAACCCAAGAGGTATCTCATTCATCGCTTCGCCAGTCCCAAGTCCTAAACTGAATCGACCTGGATACATATTATCCATTGTAGCAAACGCTTGAGCTATCACTCCTGGGTGATATCTAAATGAAGGACAAGTAACAGAAGTGCCCAATTGGATTTTTTTAGTGTTCGCTGCTACTGAACCAAGCCAAAACCAAGCAAATCCTGAAGACGCATTCGTATGCGCCCATGGATGAAAGTGGTCGCTGGTCCAGGCGAAGTCAAACCCTGCTCGCTCCGACCACATCACATGCTCCTGCAAGATGTTAGGTTGCCACTGCTCGTGCTCAGCCGCATATCCGATTTCTATATTATCCAAGATCGCATCCCTTTAATTTCTTGAAAGTAAATCCTTCAGATATTGTATTGATATGTTTCCACCGCTTAAAACAAGCACCACCTTTCTGCCTTTGAAGAATTTCGCATTATCCAATATCGCAGCAACAGGTACTGCACCAGAGGGCTCAACCAGAACATGATCGTTATTGATCAATAGAAGTATCGACTTTTCAATTTGCTCGTCTTCAACAATCATCATCTCATCGACATTTCTTTTGATTATTTTCAGTGTTATCGGACTCGCACGCCTTGTGACCAAGCCATCTGCGATAGTTTTCGTGATGGTCGGAGGACAAAGCTCGCCAGTTCTGAATGCATGAGCCATTGTTGGAGCATTGGAAGTCTGCACGCCTATAATTCGGGTTTGCATTTTGATACTTTTAATAGCGGAAGAGATTCCAGAAATTAATCCGCCTCCCCCAACTGGAACAATCACATCGTCAACATCTGGTAAATCCTCAAGAATCTCAAGGCCTATGGTGCCTTGACCAGCAATAACATCTGGATCCTCGTAAGCATGCACGAAAATCGCACTAGTTTCCCTCTCAATTCTTCTAGCTTCCGCGTATGCATCTTCATAGCTTGTTCCTACTGTAACCATTTCAGCTTCAAACATTCTTATGTTGTTTATCTTGTCTGGATTAGCATTTTCTGGAACGCATACAGTGGCTCGATGGTTCAATAATTTGGAAACATAAGAAACTGCGAATCCATGGTTTCCTGAAGAAGCAGTAACCACGTGCGAATTGACTGGAAGCTTGGATAGCTTGTTAGCCGCACCTCGAATCTTGAATACTTTGATCGGCTGGAAGTTTTCCAACTTGAGGAATACTTCGGCGTTGATATGTTTACTTAATTGAGGTGAATAAACGAGGGGAGTATGGGAAGATATGTCGCGGATTCGTTTTCGCGCACAAAAGATATCAACCAAGGAAATCGAAGATCCAACAAAATCCTTATCTTCGAATAAGGATTTGGCGCCCTCATGCTCTTGCATTTTGTTTTAATCTCATTTTGTCTCAGAATTTATCAATTTATGCGATAGCAAGACGGGAACAAAATTGCATCTTCTACGCGAACTTTGCAAGAGATCGGGAATTATGACTAACTTCGACTTCTTATGTGCATTTAGATGACAAAGGAGAGAGCAAAAGTTAAGATATGCTCTCTGGCTGCACAGCTTAGGGTTGCAAAAGAAAGAAATTGAAAGATCCTTGGAAGAATAGAGACTATTATGTAAGCCACTACAATTATGCTCATAATGTCAGAAGAAATTTTCATTTGCCAAAAAGTGTTGAGATTCATGATATAACTCTCAGAGATGGCGAACAGCAAGCCGGCATTGTCTTCAGAAAGGATGAGAAAATCCAGATTGCGAATCTGCTAGCTGAGATTGGTGTTCAAAGAATCGAGGCTGGATTGCCTGCGGTTTCTAGCCAGGATGAAGAAGCCGTTAGAGAGATCGCACATCTCCGACTTGGTCCAAAGATATTTTCTTTCTCTCGTTGTATGAGAAACGATGTGGATACAGCAAGGAAATGTGATGTCGATGGTGTTGTAATGGAGATACCATCGAGCTCGCATATTTTGAAATATGCTTACGGGTGGCTTGACCAGAAAGCAATAGATCTGTCCATTGACGCGACAGATTACGCTCACAAATACGGGCTCGAGGTAGTCTTCTTCACAATAGATTCCACAAGGGCAACCTTTGCAAATTTTTGGACACTTGTAAATTCTGTGGCCAAGAGTGGGCACATGGATTCACTCGTGCTAGTCGATACTTTTGGGGTCTGCTCACCTCAGGCAATCGGTCACTTCGTTGACCTAGTCAAAAGAAAGAAGATCAATAAACCACTGGAGATTCACTGTCACAATGATTTCGGACTTGCAGTTGCAAATACTGTTGCTGCTGTCACACATGGTATAAATGTAGTTCACACTACGGTAAACGGAATCGGGGAGCGTATGGGCAATGCTTCTCTCGGCGAAGTAGCACTTGCATTGGAGTATCTCTACGGTGTCAAGACAGGTCTTGATCTGACAAAACTGACAAAGATTTCTCAAATGGTTTCTAAGCTAAGCAAAGTTCCTGTCCCACCCAACTATCCTGCAGTGGGACAAGGAGCGTTCAAGATCGAGTCAGGTATTATTGCGGGTTGGTGGTCAAAGGTTGAGCCGCGAGGAATGGTTACCGAAATCTTCCCGTACAGACCAGAATGTGTTGGGAACGATCCCATTGAGGTCGTGCTTGGAAAGAAGAGCGGACGGGACTCCATAATTTACATGCTACGAAAGTTGAATTTGAAAGCTGGTGATGACTCGCAAATCGATCGGATCCTTCTAGCTGTCAAAGAGAAGTCCTTAGAAACTAAGCGAAACATCACTTTAGAAGAGTTCGAAGAGATCCTAAGTAATTTGCACATGAATCCAACAAAAGCATCAACCCTTAGTCAATAGAAAATAGAAATTGGACCCATAGCTACATAGTCTGATCATCATGAAGGAACTTGGATGCTGAAAAGGTAGATCTCCAGGAGAGGATGTATCTTGAACACGCAATGTCACAGGTTTGATGGAAAAATTGTGCTAGTTACTGGTTCAGCTAGAGGGATCGGTTTTGCAATTGCAAAAGCTTTTGCTAGTGAAGGAGCCGTTCTTGTGCTGAATGATGTAAACAAAGAACAATTGGAGAAATCCATCCAAGATATCAGACGACTTTCTCCAAGGAGTTTAGATTGCCTATGTAACATATCCAAAAAGAACGAGGTCGTAGAAATGGTTCAAAAGATAATCTCAGAATTTGGAAGAATCGATATCCTTGTTAACAATGCTGGTATCGGGACACCAACTCCCTTTCTGGAAATTTCAGAAGATGAATGGGATCGGGTGATGAACATCAATCTAAGAGGGGCATTCATTGTTACGCAACAAGTGCTTAAGCAGATGGTTAAACAAAGGTATGGCAAGGTGATAATGATTTCGAGCCTATCTGGTAAGATGGGAGGAGTCGCTACGGGTGTGCACTATAGTATATCAAAGGGGGGGTTAATTGTGATGGCTAGACAGATTGCACGGGAGTTCGGTCAATATAACATAACGGCAAATGCAGTTGCGCCTTCATTTGTAGAAACTGATTTGTTGAAGGATCTAAAATTAGAAAACAAAAAGGAGGAACTAGCGCGTTTGAATGTGATTCAACGATTAGCTTCCCCCGCAGATGTAGCGAATGCAACACTGTTCTTAGCGGCTGAGAGTTCTTCTTTTATCACAGGAGAAACCATTAACGTTAATGGTGGAAGGTATATGGATTGATTGTGTGTCTCTCAAAGCATTTCAAAACATTTCTCAACAAGAAAACAGTTTTTTCGCGTTTTCGCCGTAAACCAATTCCTTCTCACGTTGAGTTATATTGAGTGAGTACACCCAAAAGAATTGAGAAATGAAATTACCATAAGGAACATCCGAACCCCAAAATACTCTTTCGGCTCCAAAATCCCTGATCAAATTTTCTATTACTGGCGGAGTCGACGCAAGAGCTGTATCAAAGTATACATTATCAGCCATTTTAGCAGCCGAGGAACATTCAAAAGTGCTGTCTGCAAGTCCTGAATGGCCACAAATCATTGGTATCTCGGTAAAATGCTGAGCGAGGAACCCGACATGCACCGGTGTAACATGTGGGGGAGTGCCGGTATGAAACAAAATGGGCAGCTTATGTTTCGCAACCTCATTTAAGACAGGTTCGAGAAGATTAATATCAAAACAGTTGAAGCAATCGATATCAGGATGCATCTTTACTGCCTTGAAACCCATCTTCACAATTCTTTTAACTTCTTCAACTGCGTTTTCCAAGTTTGGATTGATGTGGCCCATGCCAATAACTTTACCAGCTGATTTCCGTACAAGTTTCTGAACGTTGTCGTTATCCTGCGTTACATTTCTTGTGACGGAAGAAACTGTTGCCATTTGAATATTGAAATTATTCAGATAATTGATGAAATCATCTTCAGTCATAGTACGCCTTATGTCTGCATAGACTCCGATGTGACAATGGATATCGAATATCCAGTAATTTCTCCAAATCGGAGGCAACTCGGAGCTCAAAAAACATCTTAACTCCAAGGCGATTGCGAGATTTACTTAGTCGAGTTAAAAGTGCAGGTCTTTCGAGAAATTTGAAAATTCATCTCTAATTTTCCATCTACTTTACAGCTCTCGTAGCACTTCTTTGACAGCTGTGGTACATTGTTCGATGTCCTCCTCAGTATGCTGAGTGCAGATGAAAAGATGCTCGTACTGTTGAGGATGAAAGTATATCCCACGCTTCAACAGTTTTTTATGCAACCTCATGTACTTCTTCGAATCGCAACTAAGAAAGTCTCGATAGTTTTTGATTTTCTTTAGTTTTGTAAAGTAGAGCTGACATCCGCCTGGTCCTGCACCTTGGATAATAGCCTCTGCCTTGGTATCATCAATCGCTTTTTGCAGGCCTTCTTGTAACATGTTTCCGATCTTGTGAAATTTCGCGTACACTCCGGGCTTGTCAAGCTCAGATAAGCAAGCGTGTGAAGCTGCTACACAGAGAGGATTAGCGTTGTAAGTGCCAGCATGAAATACCTTGCCTGGAATAAGGGTTTCGAAGATTTGTCTCTTACCGGCCAGTGCTGAAATCGGAAAGCCTCCGCCCATAGCTTTTGCGTATGTAGAGATATCAGATTTTATTCCAAAATACTCTTGTGCTCCACCTCTTGCAAGTCTGAATCCAGAGATTACTTCATCAAGTATGAACACGATATCATTTGCAGAACAAAGGTCTCTAATCGTCTCCAAAAACCCGTCCTCTGGCAGGACCGTACCGATATTCATCAAGATGGGTTCTGTGATGATTGCTGCGATATCATCAGCATGTCGTTTGACTACTCTTTCAAGCGCACTTACGTCGTTCCAGGGAACCAATAATGTGTTTCTTAAAGTATCTTCTGGGATCCCCCAAGAAGCCGGTATCTTGTAAAGGGAAGATGGAGGACCCATTGGCGGCGTACCACCAGTCCCAACAAGCACATAATCGTGACCACCATGATAGGCGCCTTCGAATTTTACTATCTTATTTTTTCCAGTGTAACCTCTTGCTAATCTGATCGCGGCTTGAGTAGCTTCGGCTCCACTGTTCGAAAATCTAACCATATCGTGGGATGTCATCTCGCAGACTTTCTCTGCAAGGTCAACCTCCAATTCATGTAAGACTGCGAACATTGTACCTTTCTGCAATTGCTCCGACGCAGCTCTAACAAGAGCAGGATGAGCATGTCCTAAAATCAAAGGCCCCATTGCAAGGATGAAATCAATGTATTCATTGCCATCTACGTCCCAAATCCTAGTTCCTGACCCGCGTTTGAATGTCAGAGGATAAGGGTCAAAGACTGGATAGCATTGACCGTGAGAGCTTGAACCCCCAGGCATTACTCTTGCAGCTCTACGATATAGCTCGTATGACCTGCGGGTGTCTAGTCCCTCAGCGTACTCCTGATAATCGATCTCTTCTACATTGGTTGTAGTTTTTGCGGCGCTCTGAGCTTTCAAACTTGATTGCCTGTCTTTGACACTTTACATTTCCAATCTTTTAATCTTTAGAGTTGGAAAACAATGCACTATCAGGATGCTGATTTTTGGGGAGAAATTTCTCCAACTTGATCGAGCGCCATCATCCCAGGATTCATGATGTTGTTGGGATCTATAATTTTTTTGATTTGCGCTGCAAGACTCATCGTTTCCCCACATTCCCTTCTCATGAGATCTAGAAAGCTCGGTGAAAATTCTAGAAATTTTGAAAAACAAGGACCATGTCCTCCAGTAATACTTCCATCCAGATCTAGGGCCATTCTACACAACTCTGTGTACACTTGCGCATGCTTCTTTACTGATTCATCGTTGCTTTCGTCTACGTAATATGGTGAGGTATTATGCATGGTCGTTAATTCGAAGTACCAGCATTCGTCTAAGATCTGGTCGACGTTGAATTTCTTGAAAATTCTTGCTTGTTCATTTTTAGCCCTGATCACAGTTTCGGCATCCGCTGGTACTCCGTAATCAGGATCGAATCCCCTTGGGCCTTCATTATCATAAGATGGAAGATGCCTAGTTTCGTAGAACATCTCACCTACGTATTCACTCAATTCTTCGCCCTTCCATTGCTCTGTGCATAATTTTCGCACCCTTCGCTTGACTATTTCGGAAATCTCTTCATCACCAGCTATCAGGACCCAAACCCCGGCGCTAATCGAGGGGAATTCAACGTTTTCATTGGGGTGTTGAGAGAGCCAGACAAGAGACCGAATCAAAAGAGAATGGCTGTTAAAAGCTAAAATTTGGCTTACGCATGGAAGATTCGCCTTTCGAAGGATATCACAAACTCTAATAGCTTGTTCGAAGCTGTCGTAGGCGAATAATAAGTTGTATTGAACTTGGGGTTTCGGGTAAATCTTGATAATCGCTTCTGTAATGATGCCGAGTGTCCCAAATGACCCTATGAATAATGACTTGAGATCATAACAGGTTGAAGCTTTCGCGACTTTTGCATGACCTGTTCCTTGTCCTAGACGCATTACCTTACCTCCCGGAATAACTACTTCGATCTGAATCGTCTGATCTGTGAGTGCTCCGTATCGATAAGAAAGTTGGCCAGCGCCGCTTGTAGACAAACTTCCTCCTACGGTTGAGTAAGTTGCACTTCCAGGATCGTGAGGGTAAATAAAACCAAACTTTCTGAGATGCTCATCAAGTTCGAAATTTGTAATGCCTGGCTGAGTGACAACATACATTCTTTCAGTGTTTACTTCGAGAATCTTGTTCATTCTTTTCATGTCGATTTGAATGCCGCCGAATTTTGCTACTACGCTGGAAGAAAGACTTGTTTGACCGGAGCGAGGTATTATCGGCACTCGCTCTGATTGAGCAAGGGCTAAAATCTGTGATACTTCGTTTGTAGTTCCCGGTCTTACAATCGCAAGCGGCCGGTAGATCTTCTTGAACTGTTTAGCAAGCGGGGCATAGTCGAATACATTCTCAGTTGGGTTTTCTTTGAGATCCACAACATTTTCTTTTCCAACAATTTCGTGTAATCGTTGAAAAATACTAGTTGTTAAGCTGGAGTAAGTCAAAACCATTATTTGGTTCTAAGGAACCGTCTTTGTGGATTCACCGTATTTGTACTTTAATCTTGCAAAGGAATGTTCTACTTGGAGCTATTGGCGCAATAATGTTGCTCTTAGAGCTGAGAATTGCTAGTTTGTTGGTAGGGGAGTAGCTATCTTCCCAGCGTCCTCGGAAGAACTTTCTCGAGGATCAGCTTGCGACCAGTGCTCATGCACTATTTTCCATCCATTGTTGCAACATTCGAGCACGAAAGTCACGCGGGATTGCCTGTTGTATCTGAAACCATTTACCCAGACATCATAACAGAATATGAAAGTTGTTAGTGCTGCTAACCCTCCTGCGAAAGTAATTACTTTCAGATCTTTTATGCTACATCTACTATCTTTCATCTTTTTGAAGATAGTACGGTCATGTTTCTCAGACTTTTCAAAGTCCATTAAAGCTAGTGGTGGAAAGTCATCAAACATTGTAAAATAATCAGATCGTAAATTCGATATCTCCGAAATGTTTTGGGAGTTGAAACTATTCAGAAACTTTTCAAGAACAAGAGAAGTAATTTCGCGCACAGTTTGTTGGCGATCATAGATTCTTTCGCCGATATACTCATCAATAAGTTGATGAATTGCAAAGCGTAACCTCTGGAATTGTTCTTTCAGATCAGCGTTGTCTTTTCCAAGACTTGCTATCAGATTATCTATTCTGATCATGGAAACCCTAAGGATGGTGGAAGCAGCCTTCTTCACTTTTGCTCGTTTTATTTCGTTTGGAACATGGCTACTACTAGAATAAGAAGCTGTTTTGTCTTCTTCGTCTATCTTCTTGAGAGCTTCTTCGATCGGCAGTCCTGCATTACTTAGGTTCGCAGCCTCACGAAGCTGCCGAACAGTTAGTTTCTTCTCTACGGCTATTGCGGCTAATTTTTCTTGTCTTGATGGATCATTCAATCTAGATAGCTCCCACGCGTCACTAGAAGATAGGAGACGTCTCCTAATTTGTTCTTGAACCTCGGCCGGAAGCTTCAACAGCATTATTCTGTGGGAAACGTATTCTTGGCTTTTACCAATTATCTTTGCAAGCTCTGTCACGCTTCCATGACCGTATTTTTGAACATAGAGCTTGAAAGCTTTGGCTTCTTCTATTGGGTCAAGTGTTTTCCTTTGGAGGTTCTCCTCCAAAGCAACTTCGAATGCCTCTTTGTCAGTGAGTGAAATGATAATCGCAGGTATCTCAGATAATCCGCACAATCTGCAAGCTGCGAAACGGCGGTGACCGGCAACGATTTCGAATCTCGACCCAAGAGGTCTGACAATTATTGGTTCAAGGACTCCCTTGTTCTTTATGGATTCTGCTAGATATTCAATTTGACCGATATCTTCTCTGATAGGGAAGCTAGAAGACACGATAGAACGCATCGGAAGTATGTCAACTACGGTGGTAGCCTTAAGATAGCTTTTGAGACGCGTTCTCAAATAGTTCAATTCCATTTGAATGTCCAAGTCAAATAAAAGAATTGACCCGTGCTTTTCGTGTTGGGAACAACGGAAGTGAACAAGTTTCAATATGGTATTGATTAAACCTGCTTCGGAATATTTGCATAGCAGAAAGACAAGAGTGAAGGTATTCTGACGCGTTAGTTGAATGGTTTTGTTAGTCCTCGAAGTAAATGGTAGCATCTGAACATATGCGATTTGTTAAATACAGCAAGGCTATCGATTCCTTTTTGTGTCGTCGCGCTCGCCAGTTTTTGTTAGAGAAGCTACAGGGTTAGTCCGCGAGCTCTCTGTTTGGGACGCGATGTTCTTTAACATATTGACTGCTTCGATATTCACTTTCACTTTTTACACAGACCCTCCGATTGCGTTTCCAGGCGGAAACATGGTGCTTGCAACTATCTTAATGACCATCATTAGCTTGCCGATGTTCGTAGCTTATTCAATGCTCGGAGTTTCAATGCCTAGAGGTGGAGGAGATTATATGTTCCAGAGCAGGACCCTTCCTTCCGTGCTCGCATTCACTTTTGGATTCAACGGTGGAGTTTTCTGGAGTCTTTCGTTCATTGCATGGGCTGGGTGGTGGTTCATTACAAGCGGTTTCGCTCCTCTTTTGATAAGGCTCGGGTTACTCTACAACAACAATTCTTTGCTTAATCTCGGTGTCTGGGCAACCACAGTACCGGGTTTGGTCACGATCACTTCCGTTCTGATACTTACGGTTACGACTTTTCATTTCTTTGGAATGCGAATGTTTGTAAAACTTCAACGCGTGATGATGGCAAGTGTTGTCTTGTGCATCATTGCAATGCTATACTTGTTTGCGAGCACTCCAACAAGTTCTTTCATAAGCTCATTCAATTCAGCACTAGGACCTCTTAACAACAGCTCGAATTACTATCAAAGTATCATAAATACAGCAATTGCTTCAGGGTATAATCCGTCTCCTCACTTTAGTTGGTACAACACCATAGGAATTTTTTCCGTTCTACAAGCAACAATGGTCTACTTTTATTATCATCTATATTTTGGAGGAGAGTTGAAAAGAGCATCTCAGTTGAGAAGACAGATCATAGCTACAGTAGGTAGCGCGGTTGTTACGGGGTTGCTCGTCTATGCGTTTGGTATCTGGTTATTTCTTAGGGCGGTTAATCCTGCCTTCTGGAATGCTTTTGCATATGATTCGTTTACTGGTTCTATTACCCACTTCTTGCCCGGTCTACCACCTAACATTCCTGCTCTTGCCACTATCATGACCTCGAACATTGTGTTAATCTTAATTATAACTGTGGGCTTTATGTTACAAAGCTACTTCATTTTTTTCAACAGTAGTCTGCCACAAAGCAGAGTCTTGTTTGCAATGACATTCGACAGGCTTTTTCCCTCGTGGTTAGCGGATGTCAGCGACAGATTCAGGTCTCCGATAAAGCTGCTATTGATCATTATGGCGGTCGGAGAAATTTGGGTGTTCCTTATATGGTACACAACTTGGGCTGCACTCTTCGCTACTTATCTTATAGTCAATGCTTTGATACTACTTAGCATGCTGGTTGCAATTTTATTTCCATTTCTTAAAAAGACAAGACACATCTATGAAAGTTCGCCTGCCTCCAAATATAAGATCCTAGGTATACCAATTATCACTGTATGTGGAATTGTAGGCTTCGTTTTGATGTCTGTTATTGTTTGGTATACTCTGACAACCCCATCACTTGGATTTGCAAATGAACAATCAGAGATAGCCATGGCTATCGGTCTCATAGTGGCTGGCATATACTTCTATGTGGTCAAACTTTATCGAAAGCATCGCAATGGGATAGATATTGAACTTGCATTCAGAGAAATTCCTCCTGAGTAACGAAAATATGCAAGTTCTCTCTACATGCTTCAGGATTTTAGAGGGCGAGAAATTCTGTCCTCGTCAGCACTTCGTGACCTGCGTCCGTAATAAGTATCATATCTTCTAATCGAATGAGACCTAGACCTTTCTCTTGCACTCTTGGCTCGATTGCGAGTACCATGCCGGGTTCGAGCATCATCCCCTTTGAACCCAGTATTTGTTCACTTGCAATCCACGGTAATTCTAACCCTCTCAGGCCAATCCCGTGACCAGTACCATGTTCGTATACCTCCCGGCCTAACTCCTGCAAAGCAGATTTAACTTTGGTATCAATCTCAGCCGCATATACGCCTGGTTTCATGGCATTAATCCCTTCCACGAATGCAGTGTAGAGATCGCGATAGAGATTCTTGCCTTCTAAGCTAGCATTCCCCACAAGTCCCGTTCGCGCTCCGTCCCCGATGTACCCTTGATATATTGATCCTATGTCAAAGGGTACGAAGTCCCCATCTCTGAATTTGTAATCTGTAACAAATTCTGTCCTAAGAGAATGTTCTCCAGAGCTTAAGATAGGAGACCAAGGCACCCCTTCAGATCCAGCCTCTAGGATGGCAGCAATCATACTAGCATAGACTTCTCTCTCTGAAACCCCTACCTTGAACAAGCTTAGACCTTTTGTCATTCCTATGTCAACAATACTAGCAGCTTCTCTAAGTAATTCGATCTCTTCTGGATTTTTCACCGCGCGGACACGAAGAAGATCTTCGAATATTGGAACAAAAGTTGCTCTTGGCAAGAATGTTTGAATCTTTGAGGACATTGCAAATGACATGTAATCTACTCCAATTCGGCCATCGGTTACATGATGTTCTATTGCGAGCTTGCAAATTATTTGGGCCCATTTATCAATCAATGAGAGAGGAGGAAAGAAAGACTGTGCGGGTGCCGGAACGAACTTTGCTTGCACAGAAGCATCTGACGGGTATCCAATTACCACTGGTTCAGAGTCTTTTGCCAGAAAGCAGATGAATCCGTCTATATACCACTCAATTAGAATTGGAGGCCTATTATCGGTTATGTATCTTACATTGTCCCATGTATTCACAATTATAGCATCTAATTCAGAAGATTTCATAAACGAATGAACATTTTGCAGACGAAGCTTTCTGAGTCTTTCCATGTTAACCAATGAGGTCACCTCCTGTTTAGCCAAACGAATTCCTTTACCTAATACTTTTTCTCGATTCGCCAAAAGAATATTACTTTCTTCTACAACCGTTACAGCTAGTTGTCAGAAGCAGGCCAGAAGCCCTCTCCTGTATTTGTAAGACAAGCAACAGGCTTAGTGCGTGAGATCGGCCCCTGGGCATCAATGATGGCAGTGATACTACTAGTTACCAGTGGGTTTCCTCCGTACATGGTATCGTTGATGTATACGGCACCGGGAGCAAACTGGCCTGTTGCACTCTTTGTGGCTTTTGTCGCTTCTCTAATAGTAGGCGGAATGTTCACAGTCATCGGAGCTTCTATGCCTAGATCAGGCGCGGACTATGTCTTCACAACTCGGGCATTGAATCCTTTCATTGGTTTCATCAACTATTGGGGTGTGAATATTGCCTATATTCTGAATCTTGGCATACTAGCTTTCTTTGCTTCTTCATATCTTGGATATTTCTTAAGTGGCCTAGCTGCATTCTATCATAGTGATAGTCTGACTAATATTGGCGTATTCGTCACTTCTCCGGCCCCGTCATTGGGACTCGCTGTTGTATTTATTGCAGTCACAACCGGAATATCGATCTTGCGCCCACGCTATGCTTGGCGTTTCATTCTCTTGATTGGTATCATCACTCTTGTGACCACGGCGGTGATGTTCTTTGGCCTTTCGAGTATTAGCTCAACAAAGTTTTCATCCGCATACGACTCATTTATGTCGAATTCGTCTGCGTACACCTCGGTAATTCAAAGCGGAGGAGTAACTCCTCCCTCATCAAGTTTCTTAGCGACGGCAGCTGCCTTGCCTCTGGCATGGTTTTTCTATACTTGGTACAATATGTCTCTAGGCTGGAGTGGTGAGCTAAAGAATTCAAAGCGATCTATGCCAATTACGATTATTGGCGCCCTAATCATCACGGCAGTGTATTACATATTATTTGCAATCTTGATCACCAGAGCTTTCGGTCAACCTTTTTTGGATAATTGGAGTGCGTTGGCTGCAACGGGTAGCACACCGGTACCTGGAGTAGGTGGTTTTGTACCCTTTTTCGCCCTATTGGTCAATGGTAATGTCTTGCTTTATGTCGTCATGTTCATCGCAATTTGGGTTCCAGTAATTTTTGCTTTTGCACCGCTAATAATTGCGCAAACAAGGTACATTTTCGCATGGTCTTTCGACAGGATCCTACCTGACTGGTTTGCATCTGTAAATGAACGCACACATACCCCAGTGATAGCTACTATTGTAGTCGCAGCTGGAGGTATACTATCGGCATTTTTAATGGATTATCTTCCAAACTCTGGCGAGTTTGCCACATTAAGCTATGCAGTATTTTCATTTGGATTTATTATTCCTGCAATTGCTGCGATAATTTTTCCTTTTAGGAGGAGGCAGCTCTACGACGCTAATTTTGTACCAAAAAAGAGATTTCTGATTCCGGTTCTGAGCTGGCTCGGACTTGGGTCATTTATCTACCTGGTTTATTCTACATATCTCTCATATCGTTCCGGCGCTCTTCCTATCAACACCTTTACTGTGGAGATGTATGTACCAATGTACGGCATAGGTATTTTGATCTTAATTGCAGGCTACCTGAAAAACAGGAAAAGTGGCATACCTTTAGAGCTCTCCTTCAAAGAAATACCTCCAGAGTAAACAGCTTCATAAGGTTCTTCTTTCCCGATTCTTGCTGGTCAACAGCTCAGAATCACTGAAATTTTGGGTATTGATGGATAGAAATTTCCATTCATACCTTCAGAAGATTCTAGTTGAACATGGTAAGATAATTTCTCAAACCCGTTTTTCGTATCCACACCATCTGCAAATAGCGGCGGCCAATACTCTCGTTGAATTGACTAGCTCATCGATTGATACGAACTCGTCAACCGCATGCGCTTGTGAGTTGCTTCCGGGTCCGAATTCTATGCTTGGTATTCCAGTCATGTTCATCAAAATCGAGGCATCATCTGCAGTATCTAGTCCAGTCACCTTGGATTGCAACCCAAGATCGGTTGCTGCCTCTTTCACTATTTTGGTAATGGGATGATTCAGCGCCAAATCAGCGCCAGGATAATCGCCAATCCATTCTATTTTTGGAGGATGAGATCTAAGCCAGTTATCTGCACAAGCAGCTCGAAAGATATAGTCCTCAATCTCTTTCTTAACAAGTGATCCAAATCCTTGACTGTCTTTGTTACTTGGAGGATACCCAGTAGTAAAGATCAATTCACATTTTGATGGAATAAAATTCCAAGTCCCACCATTTATTGCAGTGATATTGATTGTCGGCGATGGAAAAAAATCGTGTTCTTTATCTGGTCGATATCTCCATTCATATTCGAGGGCTTTTAGTGCCTTGATTATGAGAATAGCCTTTTCGATTGCATTCACGGGGCCCCCAGATATCCAGTGCGGAATAGTCCCGCCTGGATTACCAAACGGCCACCCTTGTCTTCCTTCGACAATTACTTTGCCGATCAGATCTCCACGCATGGCAGCGTACACATTAAGCTCTGTGGGTTCACAAAAAATCGCCGCATCTGCGATGGTGTAACCACGTTCGATGCAGGCAATAGTTCCCATTCCATTGATCTCCTCATCAGTCACGCTCTCTACAACTACGTCTCCTTTGAGGCGGATTCCTGACTTCTTAATGAATTCAAGGGCCTTAAGGATCGAAGCTGCTCCACCCTTCATGTCTGAAGTCCCACGACCGTATACTCGATGGTTCGACACAATACCAGAAAAAGGGTCGTACGTCCAACCGTCTTCTTCCCCTTTAGCTTCCACAACATCAATGTGAAAATTCAATAGTAATGATCTGCCACCACCGCAACCACCAAGTCTTCCAACCACAATCGGCCTGTTTCTGAAAGTTCTATTGCTGAGAAAGTTAGGATACTTCCTAAGAGAGCTTGGGTCAGGTTCCCACATGTCAACTTGGGCCCCCAACCCTTTCAGAAGATCGGCAATGAAACTCTGGCATTCTAATTCTTGAATTGGTTTCGAATCGTAACTGGTAACGGTTGTGTTGAATTGGACAAGTTTTTGGAGAAGATAAACTATGGAATCTTTTTCATCAGAAATAAGTTTGTCAAGCTTTTCTAGTTCCGAATTAGTGATCAAAAGCTTTCTCTCTCCTGATCCCTCGTTCAATGATTACTCTATTTGCAGTCAGAAAGCGTTTCACTTCTATGAAATTTCGTAGGGTTTGTGAATTTTTATCTCTATTGAAAGAAACTGCGCCAATAGTGAACAAAGAATTTATCAGATGATGATCCTTATTTGAGCAGAAGAACATTCAGTTTGCACTTGAACGTTTACAGATAATAGCTACGACGAGAGCAATTGCAGCCAATAATCCCGCAAAAAAGTTAACGAAGATAAAGAAAACATCATGAATATAAAATGAATATGGAACAAGAAGAAGAGTTCCGACTGAGGCAGCAGCCAAGAAAGGTATCGAGAGATCTTTTGAGCTTTTTGTTCGTAGTGTTTTATAGATTTGTGGAATCCATGACGCACTTAAGATTAATCCTCCAGCAATAACTGTAAGACGTTCCAACAAATATACAATAAATGCCATCGCTAGCTAATCACATCAATTAACTGAAGAATTTTAGTTTGTTGAAGATCGGTGCAACAAAAGTACAGTTTGAACCGCGACGATAAGCAATTCGTTTGTCAGTATCATATTTTCATATAAATTCCTTTGCAGGTGCGGCGTATTTGAAAATGTTTGTGCAACGGATTCAATTTAATGATAGGAAACCAGACTCTGACAAATTGAAGTGTTTCATGGCAGCTGTACCAAAGAAAATATAGACCTAGAAAGACTTTGATGATCCAAATACGTTCCAATGTAGTTAATGTTCTTTTAGTTGATGTAGTCGTTCTCGCAGCTCATGTGTATGATCAACAGAATACAAAAGAATAAGCTCCCCGCCTTTTTTGAAAATTGTTTTTCTCTTCTAATGTTTTTGCAAGGTTCACAAGCACAGGTCATGTCAATTCTATTCCCAAAATAGTCAGAGTAAAACTGATTTCGGCTCCAAATTCTGAGCTCAACATCTTAAAATTAGCAAGCGGAAAGTGAATTGGCTTCGCCTGAGCAAGAGAAATGGATTCCCAACGTGAAATCAAAGCAGAGAATCTCAAAACTGGCTTTCGAGCTGTCTCAATGAGCAGAAGACGCTTCGTAGTTTTGATCTGTGTTGTGATTGTTCTTTCTCTTGTAACTTCTTCAAGCGTAGTAGCATACGCCCTTTCCTCGAATTCGAGATCGATTATTCTTGGACCGTCGTCTGTGGCGACTAGGCACCAAGCCTTCACATCAAGCTGTGGATATCAGGCCAGCTGCACTCATCACTATTTAGCCGCAAACGGTACCGTGATACTATCAAAGAGACAAGAAGAAGGTGGATTTCATCATGCAAGCACGCATCGCTTCGCAAATGTCCCCAAAACGCCCGAAAAGGGTGGATCAAAAAATCACTAAGCGATCTCCTTTCGTCTTTCTTTTGTTTCTCCTAGCTCTACCATCAAACAGTAAAACTTTTGATCGTCTTCTCGTCGAGCCTTTGAACTAAGAGTGAGACGAGTCTCACGGCATTGTCGATGTCTTCGAGATCAGCTATCGCGTCGTGAGAGTGGATGTGTCTCGTTGGGACACCTATGACTATCGAGGGGCATCCGGCCCTATTGAGATGAAATCTCCCAGCATCTGTCCCACCTCTCGTGACTACAGAGAGCTGATATGGTATCTTTGCCGATTCTGCGGTTTCGATAACGAATCTCTTGAATTCCTGATTGGGGATCATCGAGGCGTCAAAAGCTAGTATGCTTGGCCCCTTGCCCATCTTAGCCGGGGCCTCGCTTTGCTTTATCCCTGGGACATCGCCTGCGATGTCGACCTCAAGGGCAAAGGCGAGATCCGGCTCAACCAGATTTGCAACAGTCTGAGCTCCACGAAGACCGACCTCCTCCTGAACAGTGGCGGAGAAGTAGAGAGTGTTGGGATGTTTTGTTTTCGAACTTGCGAGCCTTCTCAACACTTCGAGTCCAACGAACGTGCCGATTCGATCGTCGAACGCCTTGCCCATTGCAATCCTCCCGCCTCGAATCAAGGTGAACGGGCTCCAAGGTGCAACTGGATCTCCTATTCTAACTCCGAGCTCCTCCTCGACCGTCTCCTTGCTCGAAGCTCCTACGTCTATGAACATGTCTTCCTTCTTCACGACCTTTTCCCTCTGCTCTTCGGTCATCAGGTGCGGCGGTTTTGCGGCTATCACCCCGAATACGGGCCCCTTTCTAGTCATGACGATCACTCTGTGCCCTAATAACACTTGATCGAACCAGCCTCCGAGTTGGCTGAACGTTATGAACCCTGAATCCTTGTCAACTCCGGTGACGACAAAACCCACTTCGTCCATATGTCCTGCTAGCAGGATCTTTGGAGATTCGCTCTCTCCCCTGCGCTTTAGTATCACGGAGCCGAGCTTGTCGTGGAGTACCTCTGCATAGCGTTCTCCATTTCTCCTCACTATGGAGGCTGGTTCGCGCTCAAAACCCGAAGGGCCGAAGGCTTCCGAAAGTTCCTTCAAAAGGTTGATTGAATCTGGTTCTAGTAGTGGCATTGTATGAGACTTTGCAAGAAACACGAAAAAAATCGGGATAAATAAACGTTGGATCTCTATCCCCCATCGGGGGGGCTCCCCTTCCCCCCCCCCCTTCAGCCTTGTCAGATTTTAAAGAAAGTTGAAAATAATAATTGAAGGAGAGCAGCTTCACAGAAGGGAAACTAGAATCCTTTCTTACTGCTTGACCTAGTCGTCCAGAGCTCGGCAATTGCGAGTATAATGGCAGCAGCTAGAGCCGTCAAGAAGGCGTATAGGTACGCATCAAACTCACTGAAAGTGAATAGAACCCCTATGGCGAGGTTTGCGACGAATAGGCCCACAGCCCTACTAGCGCTGAGCCATCCCATCCCTCCAGAGAGCTCCTTTGACTTCACCAAAACAGAGGTTAGAACTGGCTCGAAAGTTTCTATAGACCCGGTTGCAAATCCGAGCGCAGCTGAAGCAAGATAGAAGGACGCAAGCCCTGCATGAGTCGCAAAGGAGAATCCTATCGCAAGTGAGCATAGCGCCGCGACAAGATATCCGCAGCTCCAAATGGCTCGAACTGGTCTTATCTTGGTCGAGCCAAGTGCAGATCCACTGATGGCTGAGACACCCAAATAAATTCCAAAAGCCACTATTCCATACACGGCCACATTCGAACTCTCTGAGACTGTCAGAATCGGATATCCGAAGTTGAAGTAGCTGAAGCCAAAGAGCGTTGCTGAAACAAGGAGCGCCCTAAACAAAAATTTGTTGCGTTTCTCCTTGTCGGAAGACGGAGTTATAGCTGGAGAAATTACGCCACCGTTTCCTTTCTTCCCCTCTTCTTCGGCTTGCGGGGCTTGCCTCTTAGCTTGCTCTATCTCGAAGCTCTTCTCAAGCCATTTCGCGTTTGGAGTTGTCCCTGCTAAAACCAAGCACATGGTGGACGCGAAGAGAGGCACGATTGTGAGGAGAATGATGTAGCCAAACGAGAATCTGAAAAAGATCACCATGACTACAGAGTAAATGGCGGCAAGCAATCCTCCACCAACGTCTAGCGCGTGCAAAAAGCCGAAAATCTTCGATCTATACACTGGATCTGAGACTTCGACTAGCCAGGCACGCCTGGGCGGAGTGCGAAAGTACCTAGCCCACCAGCCTCCCATGAACAAGAGTCCGGCAAGGAAAACATTGTTTGAAAGCCCGCTGAGACACATGAGTGGGATGAGCGAGTTCCCAACGAGCGTTACTGCTTTCTTGCTTCTTTTGTTTCCGATCTTTCCGCCGAGCAGGCTGAAAAGCGAGCCAGCTCCGAAGCTCAGAGCCAAAACGAGTCCAAAGAAATAAGCTGGCTGTTTCAGCTCGAGTATGAAGAAGAGTGGAAACACAGCAGTGACTGCTTGGTATCCAAGATCGGCAAAGAAAGCCGAGAAGCAGATTAGAAGGGAGTCACGACCGAGCCAGCTATTATCCCCTAGCTCTGTTGGTGCGCCTGCGACATAGTTCATTTTGGGATATTGGATTTGTCTCTTCCGGTCTCCTGTTTTTATCTTCTCTTAATTTTGAGCAAAATCAGAAAAAGAGAGCAAATGAGAACCTTTTGAAAAATGTGGGCTTTTTCGCTGCTTGTGCTTCATCATCATCATCATCGTTGTTGTTGTCGATCTTTTCCTTAGCGCTGTCTCGAACAAAATTAATAACAAATTGAAATAAGGATAAGTAGTATTATTAACAATCCAGATAATCCTAATAAGCAAGCTGTCGCCATCTGTTTTCGGGGACTACTACTGCTCGGTGAGTAACTAGACTGCGTCGAAAGAAAGGAGAAGGAGATAATTGGGTTTCTTCTTTTTCTGATTCTCTTTTTCTTTTGCTCGCTTCATATTTTTGCGTGCCCATCCAAAGCCAAAATCAAGGTCGAACAATTCTTCCTTTAATTTGCAAGCAAGAAAACCACTCTGTTTAGGAGAGAATGAAGAACGGATTTGATACTCGGACTTGCTATTCCAACTTGGGGCTACCTTCTCCTAGGCTCTCTAGTTCTTGGGATGCTTCATGGCGTGATTCCAGACGAGCATACTTGGCCGATCACTTTCAGCTATTCAGTCGGATCAGCGACTGGAAGAGGTGGAATGCTCGCGGGAATACACTTCGCGTCAGCTTTCACCCTTCAACGTGCACTCATGGCTCAGCTCGTCTACTTTGCTGTGGGAAGCTATCTCGCATTCAACGCAAGTCTCAATGCCCCGGTTTACATCTTGGTTGGGATCGCGATGGCTGTGGCCGGCTATCTTATTCTGTACAACAGGCTTCCACACTGGCACCCTTTGATGTGGATTTCTGTGAGGGACAAGGAGAAGCACGTGTCAAACGAAACTCTAGGAACTAATTCCATTGGACGGCAGAGAGTTCCAATTCACTGGTGCTTGATTCATGGTTTCATCGCGGGTTTCGGTGTAGATACTGGTCTCTTCACAGCATTCATCTACCTAGTCGCCGTCCCAGCAATGCCAGCGGCATTCCTTGGTTTTGCTCCCGGAGCTGCTTTTGGTCTTGGAACCATGCTCGTCCTGCTATTGATCGGTACGCTCTTTGGTGGGGTGCTCCAAGTCGCAAAGAGGTGGGGAGCAGAAAGAATTCAGCTGTTTGGCACGAGAGTGGGAGCAAGAAGCCTCCTCTTCGGAGGGATCATATTCGTAATCGCTGGAATTCTTTTCTACTTCGGTGCCGAGAATTTTCTCCCGTTCGACTTTGGTAACTTGATAGTCGTGCTTTTCATGGTCGCGGTCATTCTCCCTGTGATGTTTTACACATGGCGCGAAGTAAGAAACATTGTTTTGTCATCTGCTATGACAATGAGGACAACTGAGCAAAAAGAAGAAAAAGAAGAAGCGAGAGGCAAAGTCGCCTAGAGAGAGAAGCTGATTGAGTTTTTCATCTTCCCTCTTTTTTCTCTCTCCCTCCCCCCTTCTTCTCCTTGAGTCACTACCAGTGCTCGTAGTGAACGACATCCTCCCATCTTCTCCTTCCTCTCTTGAGCGATGGCGACTTTTTGTCTGGTGCTGCTCTTCCGATTGAGATTATCCCCACAGGGTGGAACTCCTCAGGGATGCCGAGGAGCTCTCTAAGCTTTGGAAAATCTGCTCTTGGGATTCCTGAAAAAGCTGCCGAGTAGCCCAAATCTACGGCTGCAAGCAAGATTATCATTGAAGCGGCGCCTGCATCAAAGAACCAGTACGGAGTTGGCCACTCTATCTCATTCCCTTTTTCATCTAGCTTGTCCGGTTCCCTGTAGCGCCTGTGATAAATCTCCTCGCTCACGCAGACGACGATAAGCACTGGAGTGTATGAGACGAAATTGTGAAATCCGTTCTCAAGAACTCTTTCTTCCCCTCCGATTTTCTTCTTCGCCTCAGGATCCTTGACGACCACGTAAGCAAGACCCTGACTGTATCCGGCGCTAGGTGAATGCTGGGCAAGCTCCAATATCTTTCTCACTACGCTATCGGGAACTTCCTCATCATCACGAAAGTTCCTTACCATCCTTCGCTTTAACACAACTCGCTCAAATTCCAAAACTCAGCAAATTCACCTTTCTCCGCACTGAAGGTCAGATCAATCCCTTCTGTTTTAAAGAGTTGAGACCCAAGTGATGACTACGGGAAATTCTTTTCTTTCTTTACCAAAAAAAGAAAGAAAGAAGCTCGTTTCGTGTGGTCAAAAGCGTAGAATCACTTATGACACTTTGAACTCCAAATATCCCTTACACGGCTCTCCGATTGAGTAGAGGATTTGCGGCACTTGCTCGTCCTTTCTCTTGAAAACTGCGAAACTTGCAAGTGTCCTTCCGTGCCTGCAAATCGCTGGATTGCGGTGTCTAGTCGCGAGTTTCAAGACTTTCTCCTTTGTGATTCTCCCATTTCCAAGCAATTTGAGGTACTTCTCTCTTAAGATCGAGTCTTTTGATTTCTTCCCATTTTTCAATCTTTGAAAATGATTTGTCGTAACTACGAATTTCTTTGCAGAGCTCTGAGTGAGACTTGTGACTTCTTTGCCAAAGCTTTCGATGCGGAAAATAGAATCCTTGTCGCAAATGACGTACATAGCCGAGCTGAACTCTCCAGATGAGACTTCTTGTTCTATGATCTTCCTAGCATCTTTTGCCGAGCTTCCACTTTGCAATGCCTTTAGAAGAAGTACTCCGCGAGATTTCTTTCCATAGTATCCAAGGATGTTCGCAACTCCACCAGCGACACCAGTCTTTAAAGAGTATCCGCAAGCTATCCCCTGCGCCCTGAAATCATAGACCCCAACAACGTCTCCAATCTTCCTGACATCGTTTCCAATGAAAAGCTCTTTGGGACGATCGCGATTTTCGAGAAAGATCAATTCCATCTCCTTCTGCCTGTTTGCGGCTATTATGGAGCACATAGTGACTCACTCAGATCTCCTGTGAGATCTTCCCTTCTTCTTTTTGCGCCCTTGGGTGTGTGTGGAGTTCTCTCCCCTGTTCGATCGTCCTTGGCTTCGAAAGTTTCGCAATGATTTCCTAGAGATGAGAGTCCGCCTTCATCCTGATCACTTATTTTTCTTAACACCAATTTCCTCAGAAATGATCTCCAATATTTCTTTCGCGATCTCGCGCTTGGGGGCTTTTGGAAGATGCTTCACACCCTCTTTCCTAGTCACAACAAATACCTCATTGAACTCTGATCCAAAGCCGATCTCCCTTCTCGATACGTCATTAGCAACAACCATATCGGCTACACCTTTGTCTAGCATCTCTGATGCCCTAGCTATCAGCTCTTGCTCGTTTGCCCCGTGCTCTGCCTTGAACGCAACCACGAAAACATTGGGAAATTTCTCCTTTGCAACTTCGATTATTTTCTTAGTTGCTTCGAGCTGAATGCTCAGTGTCCTTCTTTCAGATGTCCGAATTTTCCCCCGAGCCGGCGAAACAGGCGAGTAGTCGGCTGGTGCGGCAGCCGATATCAGAACATCGTAAGAATCCCGAGATAGATTAGAAACAACCAAATCGAGCATCTCTTTACTCGTTTCGACTGATTCAAGGCGAACTCTCTTGCTAGCATCTATTTTGAGAGACTCGGGGATCTCAACTGCTGGACCGTGAATGAGACAGATGTTCCGAGCGCCTTTTGAAAGAGCCTCCTCTGCTAGTGCGACGCCCATCTTTCCAGAGCTTCGATTCGAAATGAAGCGAACATCGTCGATGGGTTCTCTCGTCGCCCCAGCGGTTATGAGGAAACTAACTTTTTCGAAAGACGCGGTGGGACTTTGTGGGAGAGAGGAGTGACTAGGAGGAGGAATAGGGGAACTATTTTGATCTTGGACTAACATTGAGATCACTTCGTTTGCTATTTCTTCTGGTTGGGCTAGTTTTGATTTGGACTCGACCACCCTTCCTTCGACGAATCGAACCCCTAGCTTTCCGAGCTTCGCCTTTGCTTCTTCTATCATTGGATTCCTAGTCATTGGCTCATGCATCGCCGTTGCAATCAAGATTGGAATTCTTGCGCCTATCGCAGTGCAACAAAGAGTTGAGACAGGCTCGTCACATATCCCAGAGGAGATCTTTGCAAGCGTGTTGGCAGTGCACGGCGCAACAAGCACTAAGTCCACTTTGCTGGGCGGAGACACGAGTTCTACGTGTTCCACCCTTCCGCTAAGTTTAGTGATCGGGGGATTTCCAGTAGACCACTCGAATATCATTGGAGATACAAACTCGGCGGCTTTGGGGGTGAGCAAAGGAATTACTTCTGCCCCGTGACGCATGAGTAGCCTTGCTATTCTTGGGGCCTCTGTTATCGAAACAGAGCCTGTCACGCAGAGCGCAATCTTCTTTCCTCTTAGCTCGCTTCCAAGAGTGCCAGTGATATCTTTGAGGTGCACGATATTTTCAGGAGCTTTATCCTACACTATATTCGTTTCCAATGAAACTAGCTTTTCCGCCTCTTTTCTTGTCTTCTTGCTATCGCGACTCCTTTGTCTTTGCAACTCCAAAGTGGCGATTCCTCCAAAAGGAAGTGTGGTTTGAAGCGAAACAGCGGCGAAAAAATGTAAGTGGCATTTGCGCTTAATCTTTTTTCATTAGCTTGTCGGAAATAAGAGGGGCGATGAGAGCAGAGCAGAAAGAGTGCGCACACATAAGAAGGACAGGTAAAAGGTCAAATCAACATTTAGAGTAGTAGTGTAAAGTTAGCTTTCCTCTCTTCCAAAGAGGGAAATAGACAACCTAGAAATTGCAATCTTTCATCCGACGAGATTCCCCATATTTTCAAATCGTCCGATTCTGATTGAGAATGCAACAACGATAACTCAAAACAGAGTTTCTAGGCGAGATATTTCGACTCTAGATATCTGACAAGCCATTCTGGATTATAGCCCTCTCCAAAGGTTCTCTTCATAAGATCTTGGGGAGAATAGGTCGCTCCGAAATTGTGAATATTATCCTTGAGCCAAGCTTTGAGAAGATCAAAACGGGCGGAAGCTATTGTGTCCTCCAAGTTGAGCTTCTTTTCTTCTTCTTGTTGTTGTTGTTGTTGTTGCTGCTGCTGCTTCTTAGTCTGGATCCTGTGCCAGATCATTCCATCGACGACGTTCCCTATTGTATAGCTTGGGAATCCGCCGAACGAGCCGCCACTCCAGTGAATATCTTGTAACAAGCCTTCAGAGTCGCTCTTTGGTTTGATTCCCAAGAAGCCCATCATGGTTTCATTCCATATCGATGGGATCTCTCGAGCACCGATCTCACCACCTATGATCCTCTTTTCTATTTCGTATCTTAGGGCAATGTGAAAGTTGTAGGTGAGCTCGTCCGCATCGACCCTTATGGAGCTGGGCTTCACCAAGTTGAAGTAGGCGTAGAGATCATCTTCCCCGTAGTTTTTGAGGAACGCTAGCTTCTCCTTGAGCATTGGGGCAACGACTTGCACGAATTGTCTGCTCCGACCCACAATGTTTTCCCAGAATCTCGACTGGGACTCGTGGATACCGGAAGACGCTCCACTTCTTAGCGGCGTGTACTCGAGCTCGTCGCTGATTTGAAGATTGTAAATCGCATGCCCGCACTCGTGAATTGTTGCGAACATGCTCGCCCTGAAATCTATCCCCTCGTATCTCGTGGTTATCCTCACGTCTTTGAGCGCGATGCCAGTTGTGAATGGGTGGGTCGAGATATCCATTCGAAAACTCTTCTCTGGCATTCCCAAGATTTTGAGAATCTCGGCATTTACCTTCTCCATGATTCCCTCGCCGTACTTCACTGATTCGAGAGGGTGATTCTTCATAGGGAAAGAATTATCGCCATCAGATTGCTTAGATTCGACTTTTTCAAGTATCCTCTTCAGAGCCGGGACCAATGTTGCGAAGATCTTATCCATGATTTCGACTGTAAGCCCCTCTTCAGGGAGATCGAGCAGTGCATCGTAGGGGTGTTTTACATATCCCAGCTTTTCAGCCTCTTCTCTTTTGAGCTCAACGATCTTCTCTAGATATGGCCTGAAGATTGAAAAATCGGATTTCTTCCTGGCAATCCGCCAGCTGAGCGTCGATTCTGCCCTAATCTTCTGAAGTTTTTCAACAAGCTCAGGAGGGATCTTGGTGTTGTAATCTATGGCGCGTCTTAAGACTCGAATCACTCCCTTCTCATAGTCGTTGAGATCTGCGAGATCTTGTCTCTCTGCCCTCTCTACGAGATCCTTGAGCGAGAGAATGAGTTTCTGCCTCAGGAGAGCGATCTCGGCCGTCGCAACCGCTCTGGGTTTTGCCCCCTCTTCTGGCATGTGAGTTTCGAGATCCCATCCGAGAACAGCACTTGAGTGGTTGAGCGCCCACACAGTTCTGTACTTCTCGACGATCTCTTTCACAGTAGTATTTTGGAACAGCAATTCCCTTTCCCTTCTATATAGCTTCAAGAAAAAAAGCTGAGAAAATCCTGTTTTAAACAGTTTTTCCAAAGTCGCTCGAACTTTGATATCCAAAAGAACAGAGCCTCAAGGACTAAAGTTGTGAACCTGATCGCCTTTTGCCACGGCTTCGAAACTAGCATTTCCCTGTGACTAACCCTCTATTGTCCCTAGTCAACATATCCTTCACCCTTCCAAACATACTTGTTACTGATTGAATAATCAGAGTGAAGAAAGTTAGTAACAAAGAAAGAAAGAAAGAGAGAGTGAATGAAAGAGAAATGGACTCAAGTATCAAAACAGTTGAAGCGATAGAAGTGTTGCAGGAAATTTCCGATGCAGTTGTCTTGCTCGCAAAGCAAGTATCTTCTTCTGTCGTGCGAGTTGGGGCCGGTAGAGGGAGCGGGAGTGGAGTCGTGTGGTCAGATGATGGCTACATAGTCACGAGCAACCACGTCGTTGACAGATCGGATTCGGTCGAGATAGGGCTCGGAGACGGATCAACTATCGAGGCTAAAATAGTCGGTCAGGATCGCGAAACAGATGTTGCCCTTCTCAAAATAGAAGCTGATCTCAAGAAGAACGGGCTCGTTCCCATCCAAAGGGGAGATTCAGACAAGCTCGAGGTTGGCCAGTTCGTGCTTGCCTTGGCTAACGCTTTTGGAGATCGACCCGCGGCAACCTCAGGCATAATCACGAGTGCTCATCGCAACCTTCGCGGCGGAAGCCGATGGGGAGGGAGAAGAATGTGGTTTGCGCCTATGGAGGAGATCGTGGTAACTGACGCAAGATTGAATCCTGGATACTCCGGAGGGCCACTAGTCGACGCTCAAGGAAGGATGATTGGGCTGAGCGCGGCTTATGCTTTCTCTCGCGGTCTTGCGATCCCGGTGAACGTCGTGAAAGATGTTGCTGAAAAGCTCGCAAAGGAAGGGAGGATCAGGAAGGGTTACCTCGGAGTCATGCTCAACGAAGTGGAGCTCCCAGAAGAAAGCGCAAAGCAACTCGGGCAAGATGAAGGGCTCATGGTGCTCTCCGTTTCGCCTGACACACCCGCAAAGAAAGCAGGTCTTGCGATGGGCGACGTGATAGTGAAACTCGCAGGGAAGAAAGTTGAGAACTTGTACGACCTTCAGAGGCTTCTCACCGATCAGGTGATAGGACGGGAAATCACGATCTCAGTCTTGAGATCGGAAAAGCTCCAAGAGTTCAAGATTACTCCGAGCGATTACGTTTCCCAGTAGCGCGTCTCTTAAGAAAGAGAGATGGGGATTGAAGAAGCTGGAAGAGGAGGAGAAGAAGAAGGAAATGACCCTTGCCCTAATTGAAAATCAGATAACAGAAGCGGTCGAGAAACTAAGCTCAAGTGTTGTTACAATAGACAGCACGAGATTCGAGAGAAGCTTCAGATACGGTGTAGTCCCACTCGAAGGGAGTGGCTCTGGAGTGATTTTCGACCCGAATGGCTACATAATCACAAACAATCATGTCGTTGACGATGCGGACACTGTTCGCGTTACTCTAAGAGACGGGAGATCCTTTGTGGGCGAAGTTATAGGAGGAGATCCAGCAACTGATATTGCAGTTGTGAGGGTCGATTGGCCAAATCTACCTGCCGCATCTCTTGGAGATTCTGAGAAGCTCAAAGTGGGGCAGTTCGCTCTTGCCATAGGCAACACATTCGGTCTACCTGGGGGTCCTACTGTGTCGACTGGTGTCGTGAGTGCTCTCGGAAGGGCACTTCCAGGGGCAGATTTCATCTTCGAGGGATTCATCCAGACTGATGCAGCGATCAACCCAGGAAACAGCGGTGGCCCGCTCGCAGATCTGAAGGGAGAAGTAATTGGGATCAACACTGCCATAATCCCGTTCGCACACGGAGTCGGATTCGCAATCCCGATCAACACGGTAAAGTCTGTCGCCGAGCAGATTCTCAAGAAGGGAAGAGTGATTCGCCCGTGGCTTGGAATCTCTGCGGCCACTGTGAATCAGAGCATCGCGAGAAGGTTTGATCTCTCCACAGATTCGGGTGCTTTGATACTTGAAATCGCGAGGCCGAGCCCGGCGTACGAGGCAGGTCTCAGGGTGGGAGATGTCATAGTTCAGATCGGAGAGCACGAGGTCAAAGAAATGAAGGATGTGTTGGCGGCTCTTTCCAAATTTTCGATTGGCGAAGTCGTCACAATACAGGTGATCAGGCGCTCAACAAGACAGATCACGTCTTTGCGCCTCGTTGAAACTCCGAGCGAACTCATGGAAGAGAGAACTAGGCGAAGGTAGTAGGAAATGGAGAGGAGGGAGAGAGAGCTTTGATATTCTTTCTTCTCCTCCTTCTCTTTTTTTTTGAGAGGAGAGGGTGAAGGGAAATCAACTCGTTCGATCTAGAAGCTCAAGCATTTCGAGATCTAGCGCGGGTTCCGACGCTCTCTTGAGTTTAGTACCTTCGGAGTCAAACACTATGTGATTTCGAAAGAGATTCTGGATCAAATTCGTAGTCTTTTCGTCGTGCGCTCCCTTAGTCAGAAGGAATATGGACACTACGATGTCTCTCTCGGCTAGGATTTCGTTTGCTCTCTTTATGAACTTGTAACATCTCTCCGCGCCCGCAGTCATTATGATGTCTGAGAGGTTGTCGAACACCACCGCGATTCCAGAAGATTGAGTAACTGATAGGATAGTCTTTCGAAGCGTATCAAGGAGTATAGTCGGATCGTCCTCGGGCACGACCATCTGGTTCGAATCTTCGGTGCGCCCAGGATAAGAGGCCGTCGAGGTCATTATGTAAAATCTCACACCTTTGATTGGGGAAAGGACTCCGTAAGTTCTGCTAGCAGCGGGGGTAAAAACAAAGACAAGGAATTTGTTTGAAACGAGCTCTACGGCGAGATCCTTCATCAAGCGCTCGTAGTTGAGCGAAGGCTCCACCTCTAGGAGGTAGCTCCCGCTTGGGATGGGTGACTTCAACCCCACGCTCTTTGAGAAGGGGTAAGAAGGAGCTAGCGTCATTTGAATGGAAGGTTTGAAGAAGGCTGCCAAAAGCGAGGCTCTTCTCAAAATGAAAGCGGTTGCTCCTATTCCAACCGAAGCAAACAAGTAACCCAGAGCAAGGGCGTCGAAGCCCATCGATATAGAATAGCCGTTGAACACGAGCAGATCTAGCCCGATACAGACCCAGGCAAGAGGGAGGAGGAGCAGAGCACGCCTTACGATACTCTGCTTCGTCTTTCTTCGAGCTAGCAGAAAGAGAGTCGTCGGATACGCCATGAAGAGTATAAGAACGGCGAGCAGAAGAATAAGAAAAGTTTGAGAAAATTCGTTGGTCACAACCGAGACTCCACCGAAGCTTGGAACGGTCATGATTTCATAAGGGTGGAAGATCAAAAGATATGCATCCACAAAGGCGATGTACGATGAGCCTGCGCCGAAGATTAGGGCGTTTTTCTTTTTTGATTTGAATATTGATCGGATCAGATTGCTAAATCCGTGGGCAGAGCCTTGGAGATACACCTGCCAAGAAATCAGTGTCAAGATTTCGACTATGCCCAGTATCAGCGTCGTCCCCAAGGTTGCGTAGGTGTCGATTACGAAGCTCTTCGGGACGAAGGTTTTGAGAATTTCAAGGAGTATGAAAAGCGAGAAGAGCACGTGTGACGAAACGAGGAGATCTTTTGCCTCAGTATAGACGTTTGATCGCTGCCTGAAGGCAAAATAGCCGGAAATTATAGTGATCGCAAGCGTCAGAAATTCGACAGTCGGGTTGATCGCAAAGCCAAGCTCCAAAAGCCATCAATCTCTATTATTTTCCATATCCTGCTGGATCTTTTCAGTCATCGCTCTCCATCCTTTAGAGGGGGGAGAGAGAGGAGTAGAGGGATCTGAGCTAACGAACTAGCTTAATTCTCAAGCCACATGTGCAAAAACGCTTGTGGATTCAAGGTTCTTATTCTAGAGACGGAGTTAACTAACAACTCCAAAAATCTGCACGAAGAAAAGGCCTGAATACGAAGGGAAGTGGGGAAGAGAAGCCCGACAAGCCTATCCAGCAACTGCGCAAGCAAAGGAAAAGACGCCTCGAAAAAGGCATACATTCGTGATTTTCTCTCCCCTCCACAAGAGTTTTCCGAGCTTTCCCTCGAGTGGCTAATTTAAACAAGCACTTTTTCCTTCTTCTTCTTCTTAGCCTTCAACCTCAAATTCGCCCGCTCCAAAGGGAAGGAAAAGAGCCCAATTTGTTCTGTTCCAAAGCTTTTGTGAATTTTCTCTCAAAACCTTTGGCAGGAGTTAGACGTAACAAACTTTATATTATGCCTAAAATCTTATTTCATATATCTATCTCTATCCCTCGCTCTATCACTTTTAACTCCCAAATCAGTCCGAGCTTCTCGCCGAAGGCTTCGGAGTTTGGAACTTGCTTTCCTCTTTTTTCTTTGGCGAAAAAAGATTGGAAATGAGTGTAAGAAAGGAAGGAAGTGGGAAGAGCAAAAAAAAGAAAGAATAAAAATAGGCAATGAGGGTGAAAATAAATGCAACAGATCCCCGCTGGAGTGGAAAACTCCGAAAAATCAAGAAGCGGGACGGGGAGGAGAAGGAAAAGATTTGGGTCTTTACGCCAGTTTCTTCTCTACGTTGGGCCTGCCCTCATGGTTTCGATTGCCTACATGGATCCTGGAAACTATGGAACTGACCTCCAAGCCGGTGCAGGTTTCAAATTCGGGCTCGTGTGGGCAGTTTGGCTTGCTTCCGGGATGGCTATGCTTTTGCAGTACCTTTCGGGCAAGCTTGGGATTGCGTCAGGCTACTCTCTTGCTGAACTCGTGAGGCAATCGCTTCGCAGAAGGGGGCTCGTAATTTCCTATTGGCTCGGAGCCGAGATCGCAGCGGCGGCGACGGATCTCGCCGAGTATCTCGGAACTGTGATCGCACTCAACCTCCTCTTCGGAATCCCACTTCTCTATGCGGCAATATTCGGCGCTTTTGACGTCTTGATCATTATGGCAATGGCCACGAGAAAGTTTAGGGTTCTTGAGCAATTTTTCATGCTTTTAACGAGTGTCCTCGTAATCGGGTTACTCTACCAGCTTTTCGTCGTAAAGCCAAGCTTCGCTCAGGTTGCGTATCACTCAGTTGTCCCAGGCGCTTTTAGCTACGATGCGATTTTGCTAGTCGTCGGGATAGTGGGGGCAACTGTGATGCCTCACGCACTCTTTGTGCATTCTTGGCTTACGAAAAACAAGCTCGAAATGACCGACAGTGGTAAACTTTTGGAAAGCCGAAATGGAACTATGAATAACGGGATCTCCCCTGCGTCCAAAGCTGATCCTCCTCTTGCTTCTTCTTCTTCTTCACCCCCAGCTCAGGAAAGGGCGAAACCTTCTCTTGAAACAAAACAGCTAACAAGAAAACTCCACATGAAGGAGACTATCTTGTTTCTCACTATTGCGGCTGTAGTGAACGTTGGGATACTCCTTGTGGCAACTCCCCTCTATCCAAATCCAAACATCACAATTCAGGAGACAGTACAGGAGCTGGGGAGGATTTTCGCTCCAATAGTAGGCACGATTTTCATACTTACTCTCCTTGCCTCAGGGCTTCTCTCATCCACCCTCGGGACGCTCTCAGGCCAGGTGATAATGGAGGGACTGATTGAGAAGCGCTGGAACATCTGGGCGAGACGAATAGTGACTAGGTTCGTCAATGTCTTCCCAACGACGATCGCTATTTTGCTTCGAGTGAATCCACTCAGTCTCCTAATCTACAGCCAAGTGATCCTTAGTCTCATGATTCCGCTCCCTATGATCCCTCTAGTTTACTACACTTCGAAGAGAAAATTTATGGGAGAACTCGTCAACTCGAAGCTCACGACTGTTTTCTCAATAATCACTGTCGCGCTCATAGTTGGATTGAACAGCTACCTTATCCTTGCTGGAATTTGAAAGTAAATAAGGGGAAGAAGGAGAAGAAGGGGTATAATCCTTGCGTGATGCGCTATGTTTTCGAAGAGCTTGTGCTATGCTTAAATTCGCTTGGTGTCTTCGTCTTCTTTAATTGTATGAGTAAATGGAGGGTGATGTTGATAGAATATGGTGGATGTTTTCAGAGTTTCAAAGGTCATCAATGCGCCTCTGCGTTACGTCTACGAATGGTGCACTGATTTCAGGGAAGACGATCCAAAGCTAACTGGGTCATCCAGCGTGAGGAAGATTCTTGAGAAGACCAAGAAGAAGATAGTTTACGCGCAGCTGTACAGAGGAGAGGACGGCGAGCAGAAAGTTGGTGTAGACATTGTAACACTCAGACCTCCCAATTCTTGGCACCTAGACTTTTACGGTGAAGAGGATACGGAAACAGGTGAATACAAGCTCAAAAGTCTGGGGAAGAAAAAGACCAAACTCGACATGGTCTTCAGGGAGAACTGGAAAATCCCAAATCCGCCTTCGAAGAAGTACCAGATAGAGCACACGAACACAGTCTGGGACAAATACGTTTCCGCCCTCGAGAAGGACTACGAGTCTGGGCGAAAGGCTAGAGAATAGCAATCCGTAGCAGACTCTACAATAACGTATCCTTCTTCCGCTCAAAGTATTCTGCATAGATATTTCGAGTCCTTCTCTAGGACTCTTATGCCCCTTCCTGCCTCTCTCTCTAAACTAAATGGGGGGAGGCTCTCCCGAAGGTAGAATTAGGTACTTGTAAAGCCAGCACGTCTATATCTATCGTGGATATAACAGCTCTAGATACGTGTGATGGCACAACAATACGTAACAACAACTACTACAACTCAGACAGCGCAAGGCAATCCGCCAAGTGTAGCCACAACTCCGCAAACTGGCTCAAGTGTTCAAACCCAATCGCGCAGACGAGATCGACTCGAGACTTACTACGACATTCTCCAAGCACTCGAAGCAGGCCCACAGAAGCCGACCAGAATCATGTACAAAGCGAATCTATCTTGGGCGATTCTTCAAGAATACATCAAGACACTTGAGGCTAAATCTCTAGTCGTCTCAGATATGGACGGAAGTAGGAAGTACTACCGTCTTTCGGAGAAGGGATTCGGAGTTCTGAATGAAATACGCTCGATAACGGAAAGCCTTGCAATCACGCAAGATTGAGAGACGAAGAAGAAGAGGAAGAGGAAGCGAGCAAAAGGAAGAAAGAGGGATTTCCTACTAGTTCCTTTTTCTTTCGCCTTTGCAAGTTTCCACGAGTAGCATCAGCTGTTTTCCATCCTCCGCCTTCTTCACTTCTTCGTCCTTCTTTTTCTTTCTTCTTAGGTGATCAAAGCAAGCAATTCGATGTCGCGAAATAGCCTATGCGCTACTCTGTTTCTCTGCTTTCTCTTCTTGAACTAGGAGAAAGATAGTGTCAACCAAGCGGTTGGGAGAAGGATCTCTTAGTTCGTTCTACTCCCTATTATTGGGAGACCACTTGAGCAGCTATTGATTCGCCGTCAGCGAATTCGATTAGATAGCTGTAAGATTGCCCTTTTGCAATCGACTCGACGGGATCCGACATTGTGGTAGGATAGAATATCAATGTCGTGTTCGTATCTCCTGCTATGTAGTTGTTCCCAACGTGAGGAGAGTTGAATATTATGAGATTTTTCTTCGTCTGAGCTGCGCTGTTGTTATCCCAAGAATTGATTGGTGGAGAAAGCCCTCCTCCTGCAAGAGTGATGGACGTGATGTAGGTCGGAGCTCCTGGGTTGTTAAAAGTAATCTCAAAAGCTGCTGTCCCTGCTAGGGAAGAGTTCGAAGTGGTGCCGCTATAGAGCACAATTGATCCGACTTCTATCCCGCTGTTGTTTCCTGGACTCCAGTAGACTGTGGTCGTCGAAACACTCGTCACTGTTTTGGTTACAGTTTCGGTGATTATGACCAGAGAGTTGCCGGTGCTACTGTTCTCAGTAGTTGTGGCCGAATTGGTGTTTATCGAGCCATTATTTGAGAGCACGCCATAGTTCACAGTGAAAAGACCGCCCTCGTATGCGACCGCTGCTATCAGAGTTACTATGAATACTGTAATTGCGATTGCGACCGAATTCGAGATCGCAGACTTTCTCCCTTTTCTACTCAAACGAAACGGGAATTTCAAAGTTGGATTTTTCGCCTACCTACCTTATCTCCTTTCCCAGCACACTTGGCAAATAGCGTGAAAGTCACAGCAGTGAAAAATTCACACGAGGTAAGGATCATACTTCTCTTTCTTTGATCCCGAGATTTGATGCAATTTTTCGTTTAATACTTTGGTAGGCGGTGTCAGGTGGCAGAGTTCTGATCGATGCTCGGGCGCCTCAAACCGAATCTAGAGATCCTATATCAAGCTGGTTTTCTAGGCGCGCTTTACTTCAACTTCTGATGTTTTCCATTTCTTTTTCTTTTACTGCTCGGTTTTCTTTGTCAGAGAGGGCTTCGCGAAGTTTTCGGATTCTGATCTCCGCTTCGCACAGTGGGCAGGCTCTTCCATCGTCAGCTTCGAATATCACTTTGGTTCCAGGATGGATCGTGCATGCTTTTGAAAAAGTCGCAGTCATCTCGCGCTTTCAATTTCCTTCCTCTCCCATATCTTTTTTTCATGTATCCTAAGGAACAGACGCGTGAGTACGTAAAAAGACAAAGGAGTACGAATTAGCGCGAGTTTGATATAAATACGGGTTATGAACTGCGGCACAAGACTCGGAAGACAGCTCCCAGGATGGGGGAAATTCAAGCTGCGCTTGGAATTCCAAGAAACGGCTCTTAGAGTAGAACACGAGCTTTTTTTGTTGAAAGTGAAGAAAAGCGGGCGAGTAGCATTTGCCCGCTATACTCTATGTGAAAGAAAGAGATGCTTCTCCTTGATTCCTTTCTTACGCTGCTTTGGCGCTTGAAACTGTCGTTGCAGTATCCGTGCCGGTAGCTTGGAAAGTGTATGTGGAACCCGAAGACATCGAATTGATATTGGCTCCTTGGGGAGCAAGTGTCAGCTGGGCGACGCTGTTTGGAGCTACCAAGATCGTCCCTGCCCCTACTGCTGTGCCTACGACAGCGGGAGAGCCTCCAGTGCCTACGTTCACACCAGTAAAGGATCCTGATGTAGCTGAGAATCCAGATGAAACTGTAAAGCCCGAGCCGGTCAGGCTTAATGTCACTGATGCAGTACCACTCGAGCAGGCTGCAGAAGCGCTATTACCAAACCCTTTGATTGTCATTGTGTCTGTTGAGGAGCACCCAGTTACTGTGACAGTCAAGCTTGTGGACGATGCGTAAGCGAGAGAAACGGCTGTCACGGTATCAGTTGTACCGCTTCCTGAGACTATTACGGCAGGACCGAGCTGATAATTCACGGATCCGCCCTTCAAGTAGAATCCAGTATTGAAGCTCTCAGTTCCGGGACCTTGGTTTCTCACGAATGCTGTCACTGGAAAAGCACTTGGCTTGCTCGATAAGAACAGCTGATCGATGCTTATTGTGTTCAGAGTCCCTCCGCTGTTTGTGGTCGTGTTTCCTATAAAGCCCGTAACGTACGCGTAGACAAGCACTCCAGCAGCTATGGCTATCAGGATCAAAAGTAGAGTTGCAATAATCGGGCTTATTGCTCTCCTCTTTCCCTTTGTTTCAAAATTTTTTGAGTTTAGATTCAATTTCAATTTGTCCTCCTTAGATATTTCTCTCATTTCTAGTTGTTCGTTCAAGCTACCACCTTCACACTCGACGTAGCTTGTCCTCCATCAGGATTCACAACTTTGATCGAAAGGGTGTCTCCTAAAGCCGGTTGTGTTGTTCCTGAAGGCCAAGTGGGACCATTAGAAGAGCACGTGTAAGTCGAGCCTGGTGCAACCGAAGAACTGATTTGACAAGTAGCTGAACCAGTTGCTCCACTCGTTATATCAGTGAAATAGATCTGAACTGTTCCAGTTGCTATGTTACTTGATCCTGCATTTCTGATCACAATCACGTATGCCTGATTAGACAAGCCATTAGCGTTGCATTTGCCTGAGTTGCTCGCGCAGAAATAATCTATCGATATAGGCACTGGGTTACTTCCATTATTCTGAGTTGTGTTCCCTATGAACCCAACAACATACGCGTATACTAGAACCCCCGCTCCTATGGCGATCAAAATCAAAAGTAGAGTCGCGATTATTGGCGAGATCGCACTGCGTCGTTCCCGATCCATTCTTTTGAAGAGATTTGCGCTATCCAAAGCTTGAATCCGAACCATCCAAATCTTGAGTAGATATATACCTGTCCTGTCCATTGAAAAGAATGATAACCGAATTACAACTAAAGGAAGCTCTGTATTTCAGAATCAGATACACAATTCATAATAGCCTGCGTTACCTAAACGCTCTTTTTGATAGTGGCATTCGACTCTGTGAGAGAGACAGAAATCAAGAAGATAGAGAGAAGAGGAGAACTTAGGAGATGAAAGCAGCTTATTCGATCAAGATCAAAGTGCCTTTCGGCGATGTCGACATGATGGGGCACGTAAACAACGCAAAATATCTCACTTACTTCGAAACGGCGAGAACTGAGTACTTGTCTTCACAATTTGGCCCAATTCTCCAAAACCCCAAGGAGAGTGTGATTATCGCAAGAGCAGAAGTGAACTATCGTAGCCCTGCGAAATGGAACGACGAGCTCATCGTAAAGGTGAGGCCATCTTCAGTCGGGAATTCAAGCTGGGTGTATGATTACGAAATCGTTAGGGCAGCTCGTGACGAAGAAGAAAATGAAGTAAAGGAAGGAGGAGAAGAAGGAATAATTGTCGCTGATGGGAAGACAGTTCAGGTCTCATACGACTACACTAGAAGAACTAAGATTCCTATTCCCGAAGAATTGAGGCGTAGCCTTTTGAAGGACATTGAAAGAACGACGAGGACGACGATGATAGAAAAGAAAGATTGATTTCACGAAAGTAAGCCGAGAATTGGTGATAATGATAATAATCGTCGTTTCTCTCTTCGTCAAATGTGCCTATTTCCCTGCGTTTCGATTATCGCCAACTCCATCTCCTCCTCCTTCTTCTTCTACTGCTCCTGCGCTTTCCTTGGGCTTTACCTCCTTTTCCGCCTCGATCGCTGTCCTTATGAGAACCGACTTGACAGTCTCGTCGAATTTTTCTTTTGACCACGCAAAAATCGACACCTGATAAGTATTTGTAGACGCATCAGAAATTTCAAATGAGATCTTTTTCAATTCTAAAGCTTCAGACCTTGCAATTTCTCTTCTCTTCATTCCTCCTGCATCCTTGCTCTCTTCTCTCTCCCCTTCCTTGAGCCGAGAGAGGAAAGCGGCTTTGAATTTCTCAAAATCTGTGTCCTTTCCGAGATCTATCCTGACCTTAACCATCCTGTCCTGAGCCTTTGTATAATTGAATACCATCGCTCCAATCACTGCGGAGTTTGGGAGCACTGCTGGAGATCCGTCATCGAGTAGCATAGACGTGAAGAATATGCCGATATCAAGCACGACTCCAGTATATCCTGGAACGAGAGATTCGTGAGAATAGCTCGGGCCTATGAGGCCGTATTGTGGCATAGTCATCGTGACCCTGTCCCCGACATCGAAAGGCCTCGAAATTATCAGAGAGACTCCAGCGAATATGTTTCCAAGCACCTGCTGAGCTGCGAGCCCCAAAACTATCGCTGCAAAGCCGTATCCGACCAAGACCGCGGTGAGATTGACTTGGAACACTGCGGCGAGTGCCGAGAGAAGTGCGACTACGGCGATTATCTGGAAGAGATTTCTTGCGCCGCGGCCGTGAGTAGGACCAATGTGCGGTTGTACAATGCGCTCGATCACTGCAGAAATTATCCTGATCACTACATAGCCGCCGATTAGGATGATCACCGCGAGGATACCTTGAGTGTAAGGCTTGATCGAAGCATAGCGTTCCGAAAGGAGAGTTGCATAGTAGCCCACGGCTACGCATACAACTATGACGCCTATTGCGACGCCGAGCCTTCTCTTTGCGGAGTATTCTCCCTTCCTTTTCTTATTCTCATCGTCGCTCGAGTCAGCCATTTTGTTCTTCTTCTTCCTCCTCCTTCTCCTTTCTCCCTATTCGCTACTACTAGTTCCTGCTTCTCGCGGATAATGTGAGAGTTATTGTTTTTCCCCTCAGCTTCTCTCTCTCTTGTGTGTGTGCGCCCACGAGCTAGTATTCTCCTACTTCTTCTCCTCTTCCTTCTTTCTCCTCCAACGTCTAGTTTTTCCTCCTTGCGGGCCTTGGTACAAAGGGCAAAATTGCAACCGAGATGAGAGTTAAAAGAGTAAGAGCGTAAAACGAGGCCCCCAGAGATCCAAGGGCGCTCGGAAGCGCAAGTATAGCTACAAGAATCGGGCCAAGTGCGCCTCCGCCGGTGGTTCCAACGCCCCACACTATGGAACTAGCTATCGTTTTGGCTCCTTCTGGAGATATCTCGGTCGCAAGCCCCAGAACCAAAGGAAAGGAAGTGAAGTTGAAGAGGCCAAAGAGAGCTAGGAAGATTTCTCCGAGAACGACGTTTTGCACCGAGAGAAAGAGTAGGAAAGAGGCTGCGAGTCCAATCCCAGAGATGGCTAGAGCGAGTCTACGCCCTAGACGATCTGAGACATATCCGAAGGATGGCTGGGACAAGATGCCCATTGCGGGCATTATCGCGATCGCGAGCCCGAGATACGCATAGTCAACATGTCTATCGATCTGGAGATATGTGGGAAGGAAAACTATAACCCCTTGCACGAGTCCTCTCACAAAGCTCACTACTGTGAGTGCGGCGATTGTTGGAAGAAGGATTTTGAAGGAAATCGAATCTCTTCTTCTTTTTCTCCTTATTTCCACTTCCCCCTTCTCCTTGGTCGTCGTGGCGTTTTCTCTATCATCAGACCCTTCCTTTTCCTCTTCTTCTTCTTCTCCGTGTAAGATGGAGATTGAATTCTCAGAGGACGGCACAGAGGAAGTGTTGCTCATCAATTTTAGGACGATCACGGCAGAAGCGAAGGAAACTAGGGCGAGAATGGCTATCGATGGGATCGTCAGGGCGACGACCAAAGCCACAGTGATGATCGGGTAAAGAGTGACCCCGAGACTCCCCATTGATCCGTTTATGCCCATTGCTCTCCCGCGGCTCGAAGCGTCCCACTTCGAATCTAGAATAGAAGCGGCAAGAGGGTGGTAGAATGAGCTTCCCACACCGACTAGCAATGTGGAGGGGAGAAGCGTGAGAAAGAGATCAAATCCTCTGAGATAGATCACGGAGAACGCGTAGCCGAGTATCCCGAACGCCATCAAAACGATTCCAAGAGTCATCATGTAGCCATAGTTCTGGCTCCGATCTGATCTCCTCCCGACGAATGGTGCTGCTGCGATTGCGAAGAGGCTAGTTAGCGAAGCTAGTGAGCCTACTAGGGGTTGCGAGAGGCCATAGCTCTTGATTAGGATCGGGTAAAGCATCGGAAAGATGTAGAGAGTACCATCGTTCACAAAGTGGGCTAGGGCTGTGGCGACGAGGCTCTTGGTCGCTTGTTCGTGTCTTTCCTCCCTCTTTTTCTTTGTCTGCAAGCGTTTGGGTCTGGCTGCTTCTCTACTCTTTGAAGCAATAATAACTTGATCGCATAGGATTTGTGCCTTCTCGAAGCTGTAAAAGATGGTGTGATGGCAAGAGAATAGGGTCCAAATCTATAGAGAGTTGATTTGATTCTTTAATTGTCTTTGATTATCCACGTCGGTTTTGAGTAGGAGGGCGCTCTCAGTCAGAAGACGAAGGAGACGAAATAAAAAGAAAAAGTTGCAAAAAACCCCCTCAAGTTAAAAAGAGAAATGAAAATGCAACAAAAAGAAAGAAGCAATCAAATTGATGATGCAGTCGGATTAATCGCTGGAATTATTTCTTGACCGACAATCCTGATTGCTTCTGGAATATCCGGTCCCCAAGGACCGCCAAGAGAAACTTGGTTGATACCCATTTTCTTTATCATTGCGATTCTTTCGATACACTCAGAGACGGTTCCAGTGATTCCCAGTTGCAGCATTTTATCAGTTACTAGATCTTTCGCGAGATCGTATCTGCCTCGATCTATCTCTCGACGGATAGGTGCGAAATCCTCTAATGATAGTCCGATCGTCTTGAGCGCCTCCTCTTCGAGATATGGTCCAAAGTATGATATCATGGGTTTGAGATAATCTTTGGCTTTGGTTGGATCAGTCTTTGAGATTGAAATCCATGCAAAACCAACTATGCTTACTTCTCTTGGGTCTCTTTTGGCTTTCTTGCATCCTTCGTGAACCGCATTGACCATGTACGTTGAGGATTCGGGCGGAGTGATCATTGGAAGAGAACCGTCCCCTATTTCTCCGCTAAGCTCAAGATATTCTCGTCCAAATGCCGCTATGTATATTGGAATCTCGGTTCGACGAGGCTCGAATCTAAGATAAGCCTGATCGCTCCATTGGAATTCACTTCCCACAAATGGGGGTGGTCTCTTCTTAGGAGACGTCATCAGAGTTTTTCGAATCAGGTGAACAGCTTCTCTGGTTCTTGTGATTGGATTTTTCGCTTCTATGCCTACCCATCCGATCATGTCTGTTGTATGAAGGCCCAGTCCAAGGATCGCTCTTCCTTTGGAAATTTCATCCAATGTTGCAATATATGTCGCAATTTCACAAGGATCAAACGTGTAGATTGGTTCCCACAGAAGCCAATTTGATTTTCCTAGTTTCCATCGCAAGCGCCGAAGTCAGTACCCATGTATTTCTCATGAATGTGTCGTGCGGAAACCAGCAGCAATTAAAGCCGTATTTTTCGGCCAGTTTTCCAAACTCGATCTGATCAATCGCATCTATATCGAACCATCCAATGAATCTTGCTCCGAATTCCATTTCAAGGCAACACGCTATTTGGAATATAGGATAGTGTATGTGTTTCAATAAAGATTTGCAGTCGCTACAATTTTCCAGTTGGCAGGAAAAATATTCACCTAGTTTAGTTCTTCGTGGTGAAGCTTTGCTTTCTTTCTACGCAGACACTTAATTGTTAAATACAATCTTTTCTTTGCTTGGAGCAAATACTCTCACTTTGCAATCAAAACATAGCCCAACTGTACTAAAAGAGCTAAGAAAATAAGCTGATGTGCTTGTAGTTTTTGATACGCTTTTCATTCCTATTTGACATCAATCTGCGATGTGGTCGTATTATTTGCGGCAAGTAAAGTTCGGAATCCGCCTTCTAGGAACACTGGGGGATGCAAAACGACTCCAGAGATTGGGAATACTTGCTGAGAAGAGCGGATTTGACGCATGTTGGTTTGCTCATGATCCCTTTCAACGAAATTCTTGGGTGAGTGCGGTTGCCGTGGCTTTAGCCACAAGGAAGATTTCAATAGGTTACAATGTAAAACCATACACTATTGATCCGTCGGAAGTTGCAACTTTCGCGATTGGTTTGGACGAAATATCAAATGGGAGGACAATATTGGGAATAGGCTCTCATACGGAAACAATGTATGATTGGCTTGGACTGAACAAATCAAACCTTGTAGATCTGACGCGTGAATCTATACATCTCGTGCGCGGCCTTCTTACTGGGAGAGTGATGGAATTTAATGGAAAGAACTTCCATTGGAGTAACGAATGTTATCTTCGCTTCAAAGCGCCTCGAAAACATATTCCGATCTATGTACCAGGCATTGGAAAGGAGATGTTCGAGCTCTCGGGGATGATTGGGGATGGGAGTCTGCCGATGGCCACGCCTCCTGAGTCGATTGACTATCCCATAAAGCACATAAAAGAAGGTGCGAGAAAGGCTCATCGCGATCCTTCAAAAATCGATTATGTTGGATTGATTTGGATCTATGTGTCGGAATCAGGCCGAGTTGACAAATCAGCACTCAAGAAAGTGATCTCATATTTTCTTCCCTATCTTGAGCAAGAGATGATCAGTAGAGCTGGTATTACTCAGAGTGATGTCGAGCCCGTAAGGCGCGAGCTACTCAATGGAAACTACGAAAAGGCTGCAGAAGCCGTGACCGACGAAATGCTTGAACTTGCGGTCTATGGTACGCCAAAAGATTGCGTTGAAAGAATAGAGAGGATGCTGGAAAAGGGCGTGACAACTGTTTCAATCGGTGGGCCTCTGGGGAAGAAACCAGAGGAAGCAATTGAATTGATTGGGAAAAAGATAATCTCTCATTTTAGATAGTCTCCGCAGGACTAAGAAGCGAGCAACAAGAAAAAGAGTTTTCAAGTGTGGGGGACTTGCTTCCAGAATCGCAAAGCAGTTAAGGCGTACACTTTCGCTACTTTTGTCAATGTTTCTACTGATACAGACTCATTGACTACATGTCCCCTTCCTCTTTCACCTGGGCCGTATGCGATAACCGTCGGAATACCAAGCTTTTTCATGAATCTAGCGTCTCCGAGCGAAGGTATTCCAATTGGTTCTGCTTCCGCTCCAAAAACCGTATTGATTGAAGATTGGAGATCAAGATATATTCTCTCGTTGGTCTGTGTTAGGATCGGTTCTGTTTCAAATAATATCTTGACATCCGCATCCAAATCTTTATCTGATTTTCCAAGGTCGTTTAGCATTGATCGAATCTTCGAAATTACGTCCTTAGAATTCTGTCCTGGAACTGTGTAAACTTCCACTGTAGCTTCGCATCTATCTGGAATAGTGTGAATTGCGTCGCCGCCATGGATAGTTGTTCCTGGAGCAATCGTTGGTCTTCCAAGAAGTGGGTGTTCTTGGGTTCCACTGGTAATATCAAGACGCTCAAGCTCACACAAGATTTTTGCCATCTTTATAACTGCGTTGACACCTTCGGAAGGCCATCCTGAGCCAATTCTTTTCCCGTGAGTCACAATCTTTAGCCAGAGCCCTCCTTTCAAAGCTGTCGCAACATTGGGAAATGCTGGTTCTCCAAATATGGAAGCATCAGCTTGAAGCAATCTGTTATCCGCAAGATACTTCATTCCATAATCGCTCCCAGTTTCTTCATCTACGACCGATGCAATTGAAAATGTTCCGATAGTTTCTTTTCCCGAATTTAGTATCGCTTTGGCTGCAATCATCATCGCAGCAAGGCTAGCTTTCATATCAGCTACGCCACGACCAAATATTCTACCATCGACTAATTTTCCGGAGTACGGATCGTATCGCCAATCTTGTCTCTTTCCAGGTGGAATGTTGTCTATGTGGGCGACATAGAGAATATTCTTTGGAATCTCATTTCTTTTGCTAGATGTTAACTTTAAAGTAGCAACAAGATTGGGGCGCGAAGAGATTTTTGCGTGACTATGAACTTCGAAGCCTATTTCCTTTAACTTGGAATAGACAAAAGATTGGGCTTCCTTTTCCTCTCCTGAGACGCTTGGAATCCTAACTAATTCTTGGGTAAGCTTGACCAGTTCACTTTTCAGAAGATCGATTTGTTCAAGGACTCCTTTTCTGGCTTCATAGTCTTTATTGTCCTTCATCTTTCTCTGTTCCTTGTCAGAGGGGCATTCATCAAAAGTCTACTTCATCTTCTCTTGGTATCTTCTTTCTCTCGAATTGCCTTTTGAGCTCGAGTGGAACCGTTGCGTCGAGCCCAAGTTTTCCCCTGTGTATTTGCCATTTGTCTTTCCTTGGAAAACCAAGGGCGTCAGGAATCATGATCACTCCCTTATCAGGTTGGCTTCTTGTTGCAATGGCCCACCAAACATCATCTAATTCATGAATATCCACATCATCGTCCACAACCACACAATATTTGAGCCAAGAATAAGCTCCGAAGGCAGCCATCATAGCATTCTTAGGTTCTCCTTCGAACTTTTTTCGAATAGAGATGACTCCGTTAAATAGGAAGGGCATGAGAGAGACATCTTGAACATCATATCCAGCACTTAGGAGAGCTTTGAGGACGACGAGCTCTCTTGAGAGCGCGAGGATACCAAGATCTTCTCTTGAACCGCATAGTAGGCCTTGATATATGTAATCTTGTCTGTGAGTAACTGCCCTAACTCTCATGACGTGGTTTTTACCTCTTTCCACGTAATAATCCATGAACTCTCCAAAAGGACCCTCTTCCTCCCTGAGATTTGCCTCAATTTCGCCTTCGATCACAAGCTCGGCATCAGCTGGAACTTCTAGATCAACAGTTTTGCATTTGACTGTCCTAACTGGAGCCCCTCGAATCGAGGAGGCAAAATCGAGGTGATCCTTTCCGAAGGGAAGAAGGCTTGCTGATGCGATCATTTCTGCCGGATGGTTTCCAAGAACAACAGCTACTTCCAAGTTCTTGTTGTTTGCTTCAACCTTTCCTTGAATGATTCCCAAGTGCTGAGGCGGCATCATTCTGATACCTAACCTTCCGTCGCCTCTAACCATCATTCTGTTGAAAGACGCGTTTCTAAAACCAGACTCAGGATCCTTTGCGATTACACTTCCCGCGGTTATGTACTTACCTGCGTCTCTCTCAAAATGAGTGAGAAATGGGATGCCATCTAGTGCTTCTTCTCCTTCCTCCACGACTTGTTGGACTGGTGCATTACTAACCTGTCGGGTACCTGTGCTGAAGGAGCATGAAGAAACCCGATCCAAAAGTTCTTTCAAAAAATTTTCTGTGCTGAGCGACAGTGCAATAGATATCATCTTTCTACTGCCGCATACGTTTGCAGCGACTGGATGATCGTGACCTTTTACGTTTTGAAAGTAGATCGCTTTACCAAGTTTGGACGCTTTCTTGATCAAAGCAGGGATTTCATATTTAGGATCTACTTCTCTTTCAACACGAATAAGTAGTCCGGCGGTTCCGAGATCTGTTAGATGGTCTCTAAAGCAATATTCTGACTTTTTCAAATGTTGTTACTGCTCCTTCATACCCAGTAATTTTCGCCCAAGCTCTTTATCTTCTTGAATTGATTCCCCAGATCCTTCAGCGATCACATTTCCCGATAGCATCACATAGACATAGTCTGAAATTGATATCGCCTTCTTTGCGTTTTGCTCGACCATAAGCACTGAGACGCCTGATTCTCTTATTGCAAGTATCTTTTCCATCATCTTGTTGATGACTATAGGCGCAAGCGCAGCCGTCGGTTCATCCAAAATCAAGAGTTTCGGGGATATCATCATTGAGCGCGCAAAAGCCACCATTTGTCGCTCTCCACCGCTCAGTTTCTCAACCTTTGTGTTAAGGTAAGAATTCAGTTCAGGAAATATCGAGAGCATTTCTTGAATCTTTGATTCGAGCTCTTTCTTAGACAGATAGTAACCTCCTATCCTCATGTTCTCCACAACCGAAAGATTGGGGAATGTATTTTGAACTTGAGGAACATAAGCTATCCCCATCCTGTTAATTGCATCAACTGACAGCTTGGATATTTCCATGTCTTTGTATCGTATTTCGCCTGAAAAGGGCTTGATCAGTCCGATTATTGTCTTCAGCAGAGTTGACTTACCAGATCCGTTTGCGCCAATAACTCCAATGACTTGCTTTTCGCTGACCGTTATAGATACGTTGTCGATCACGAGCGACTTTCCATAACCTGCGGATAAGTTTCTGACTGCAAGGAGAGCTCTTTGTCGACCTTCATCCATGTGTTCTATTTCACTCGCCTAGATACGCATCAATGACAGACTGATTTGCTGCAACTTCTTGTGGTGTTCCTGAAAATAAGAGTCTGCCCTTGTTCATCACGAATACGTGATCTGTTCTCTCGAAAACGACATCCACTTTGTGTTCGATTACAAAGATAGTTACTCCTCTTTCGCGTCTCAAATGCTCCAAAAAATCGAAAATCTTTCTTGCGAGTGTTGGATTTACTCCTGCAGCTGGCTCATCAAGCAGCAGTATTGGAGCTTCGGACATGAAGGCTCTTCCAATTTCTAATAGCTTGAGCTGCCCTCCTGAGAGAACAGAAGGTGTTTCGTTTGCGTATTCGTCCAAATTCAGAAATCGAAGATATTCGTACGCTTTCTCTATCAGTTTGGTTTCTTGGCTTCTCCACGTTCTGCGCCTAAGAATTGATTCAAATAATCTCTCTCCTGCTCGGAGAGAATTGGCAAGAAGCATGTTCTCAAGTACTGAAAGATTTGGAACAATCTGGGGGGACTGAAAAGTTCGATATATTCCCTTTCTGAAAACTTCGTGCGGCGCAAGCCCTGTGATATCAGAATTTCCAAGTAGGATCTTACCATTGTCAGCCTTTAGCAAGCCTGCTATTAGATTGAATAATGTGGTCTTTCCGCTTCCGTTTGGTCCGATTAGTCCAGTAACGCTTTCTCTTTCAACTTGAAGAGAAACCCCATCGACCGCCAAAAGCCCGCCGAAACGTTTTGAGACATTGTAAAGTGTTAAGATTGCTGAAGATGCGATTTTGGATCATCTACCTTTCTTAGACGAGATCTGACTATTCCTTCGGGTTTGAAGTAAAGTAAAAGTACCGTAACCAAACCAAAGAGAATGAATGTCAAGTTGTTTGGATCTATTGATAATATTCCTACCACATCTTTTAGATCAACGAGTATAGCTTGAACTATCGTGTATATAGCCGCCCCGAGAAGAGCTCCAATTCCTGTCGACGATCCTCCAATTATGCTCATTATGTAAACAGTAAATGTCACAGAATAAGTAAATAGTTCTGTACCAGCAAACCCCAGATATTGTGCATAAACTGCTCCATCTATTCCAGCGATGAATGAGCATATGACAAATATTTCTGACTTGTAACGGAAAGTATCCTTACCGAGCGCTTCTGCAAGTACCTCGTTGTCTTTTACAGATTTTAGAACTCGTCCATATGGCGAGAGCATAAGCAATTTGTAAAAAAGATAGACGACTCCGAACAAGAGTGCTGCTAATATTAGATTTGCCAAAACTGAAACATTGTAGTCTTCGATCCACGGAAAAGCAGATGGTACGTGAGCGATGCCGACGGCGCCTCCTAGTTGGGGAACGTTTAACACAATTATATCAACGATACTTGCGAACATGAAAGTTGCAAGGGCAAGAAAATCTCCTCGTAGATTTAGAGCAGGGAGAGAAATCGCATAACCAACGGCCGCCGAAAGTAACGAGCCACAAATTACTCCCACGAGAAATGGAAATCCTGCCAATGTGATGTAAGAGGACGCGTAAGCACCTATCATGAAGAAAGCAACAACCCCCAGGTTGAAAATACCAGCAGATCCATATTGGAGGTTGACTGTGAGAGTCAAAATTGCAAAGATTAAGATGGAGATTCCAATATTGCCGGTGTATACAAGCAAGATTGGATTAAACATTTCTCATTTTTCCTGTCCTTTTGAAAAAGGATCCAAAATTTGGGCCCGCACCGGAAAGCCCGCTTGGAAAGTAAAGCATGACTATCACGACGACAATGTATGCAATCGCCACATTATAGTATACTGGTTGACCCATTGCAATCAATAATGGGACGCTGAAGTTCTCTGCAAAACTCAACACAAAAGCCGCAGCGATCACCCCATAGAAGCTTCCTAGACCGGCCAAAATTGCAACCGCGATGATAGTAACAAGTAAGTTGGAGCCAATGACAGGTGTAACACCTGATTCGTCTGCCACTAACACGCCAGCCAAACCAGCAAAAGCCGATCCTATGAACCAGATGAATAATATGATTCTGTTTATTCTGATGCCAGAAACTCTAACGAGATCAGGGTTGCTAGAAGTCGCTCGCATCGCTGCGCCAAACTTTGTTTTCGCAAGTAGGAAGTGCATTGAAACTACAATGGCCATAGTTAGGAGTATCGTACCAAGTTCTATCCAGTTAATTCGAATCGCTCCTACAGAGAAAGCTTGAAAGTTTGTGGAGAAGTATAGTTGATTTCTCCCCCAGATTTGTTGAATTATGTAAGTAAGGGCCAAATTGTATCCAATTGAAGTCACCGTTGGTGCAATGAAACCAGGAGTTCTCTTTGATAGTGGTTTGAACATGGCCACGTAAGAGAATAACCCAAGTATCCCTGTGGCTATGAAAGCGATAGCTATTCCAGTTACAAATCCTAGTCGCCACAATTGCGACGCAGTGAAAGCGATGTAGGCTCCGAAAGTTATGAATGCAGCTTGTGCGATATTTGGGAATTTCAAAATCGAGTAAGTGAGTGAGAAGCCTACTGTAACAAGGGCAAAGATGCTTCCATCCACAATCGATGCTACAAGAGTCTGTGGAAGAAGTTGTAAAATACTCAAAAGAACATTCACATTACAAACGTGTGTACAGTCGGATTTCCTAAAGCGTTAAAGGGATTAAGGAAATTGAGGAAAAGGAGAGCTCCTGACTGGGCAAAGGTATTACCCAGTCAAAGAGATTCCGCCCGATGGTGTGTAGGATCCGAAAGTACTAAAGCCGTAGGATGTGGAGTTTACCTTCACCACGCGATAGAACGTGTACGAAACTTGAGTCACATCACCTTGGTTGTTCATTGCCAAGTAGCCTGATGGTCCAATGTAGCTAAGACTGACCGGGACGATTTGCGCCCTGATCTTCGTAGCGTTGTACACGCCGGCCCGCGCGATCGCATTGAACAATATCATGGCTGCATCGTAGCTTGTCGTAGTGAATACTCCTGGCTGGAACCCGAATTGTGATTGGAACGCATTAGCGAAGGAAATGTAAGCTGGTGTGTTTGCAGTTGAAACTTGAGAAGGCCCAGTCATGTTCGTCTCATACATGTACAGTGCGGCTTGCTGATCTGCAAAGAAAGATGGATCTTGAAGCTCGATTGAACCAATCGTCGGAATATTCTGCATGCCAAGTGCAAGTGCGTTCTTGAATATTACAATTCCATCCGCGGTGAACTCGTCATAGAAGATTACGTCTGGGTTTGCAGCTTTGACCTGTTGCATTTGTGAAGTATAATCGGTTTGACCGCTCGTTACTTCGATTGTGATAACAATCTTACTTCCGAGTTCGGATTTGAGGCTGTTTGCAAGTCCCTGACCAAAAGCATCGTTTCTCGTAACTATTGCAACTCTTTGGTAGCCCTTGGCATTAATGTACGCTGCAATTGCTTCTGTTTGAAGATTGTCGCTGGGAACAGTTCTAAAGAAGTATGCACTGCTGTTGGTCAACTGCCCAGCGGTTGCGGACGATGAAATTAAAAGAATGTGATTCTGAGTGGCGTATGATTCCACCGTTAACACTTGTTGTGTAGTGGGCGGACCGATTACAACTTGAACTCCTTGGACAGAATAGAGATTTTGGAGATCGGTTAATGCTGTTTGCGGATCTGTCTGTACGTCATCGACTATTAGTTTTATTGGCTGACCGGCTATCCCTCCAGAATCATTCACTTGTATTGCTGCTAGCTCAATCGCGTCAACAATACCTTGACCAGGGCCGGCGAGTGCACCGCTGAGAGGCTCTAGAACTCCCACTTTGATCGGAGAGGTTATTCCAGAAGAAGAGGTTTTGACATTAGATGAGGTGCTCGTTATTCCATAAGTTACTCCCGCACCCACTACTAGTCCAACAACTAAAAGCACAACAGCAACTGCAGTAGAGATTGCTCTGCTTTTAGAAATTTTCTGCATGAAACGCGGTATTAATCCTAGCGAATATAAATATTAGCACTTCGTATTATTTTGCGCGATCCGTGCAACTGATAAGAATTTGGTTCAAATGTTATTGCAATTCATCATGGCGCATTCCAAGTGAGCATCCGAGCAGTATCAATGAATAGAATCTTCTCAGAAAGAGGTATGTCTGAGCTAGGAGATAAGATCACAGTAGGGAGAAACGTGAGCTCAATGCACAAAACAAATGAGATGGTACCTAGGGCCATCGCATATCCGTAAGAGGATCTCGTTCATTAGATTATCTGCCTAGTTGTTATGCAGATATCAGAAGGACTTGGATTTTAGAAGTGGATCGTAGCGCTGTGATCTTGTCGATGTTTACATTAACATCAAAACCTATGACATTTTTGCTAAGCATGAATCGCAAATCGGTCCAGCCTACGCATCGAACCTTTTAGCTCCGAGATAATTTTTTGATTAAGAACATGTGACTACAAGCCCAGGTTCACTACATCGGATGCCAATCCTAACTGAATTTGGATATGAGGTTCGCTGGGATCATCCAACAAAAGAGCTATCCAGTTAGGCCTAGATAGTAGTGCAAACAACCACTTCTACACTCATGTTAAACTACAAAGTAAGTGAATACGAAGGAGATCCAGATGAAGGCCTAGTCTACAATGGATTCATCAACCGAGGAGAAGGAGTAGAAGATTCCGAAAGCGAAGAAATCTCGGAGATAGCGGCGTTAGTCAATACCTATCTAAGATACCAAAAAACACCATTATGATATAAATCTAAATATCACAGTTAATATGAGGTTCTGATATAAATGAGAACGAATACATTACTCACAAAGCTGCATATTGATAACAAAGAGTTCATAACATCAGAAGAGTTGAGAGCATATTGCAAATCGATGAGACTGAATTACGACACAGTGATACGTTATTTCGAATCAAGGAATTATTTGGTAAGAGTATTCAGGGGAATATTTTACATCAAGACATTCGACGAACTAAAGCTTGGCAGGAGCAAGTACAATCATCTGGAACTAGTAGCCAAAGGACTGGAATTGAAGAAGGTGAAGAATTGGTATTTTGGCCTACATAGCGCGCTCAAACTAAACAACATGACCCATGAGCATTTTTCCGTAGAAGAGGTCATGAACGATACTGTGCTCAGATCAAGACCGATAGGTATTGCCGGTTACAAGTTCAAGTTTCTCAAGATATCACCTTCGCTTCTTGGCTTCGGGACTGAGAAAAAGGACAGCATCAGATACTCAGACCCAGAGAAGACCATCCTTGATTTCATTTACATCTGGCGTTATAATGGAATCCCTGAGGACAAGATAATCGACGATGTCTCTGAATGGACCAGAGGGACGTCGAAAGAGAAGCTCAGGAATTACGTGAAGAAATATCCTAGTACGGTTGCGATGATGATAAACAAGGTGATTGGATGAGAGCTGACTTTGCGAACCAGGTTGCCAGAACACTTGATATTAGAAGAAACGACCTAATCGAGAAAGACGTTATTCTCCATCAGATACTTGCGGACCTCTCGAAAGATGGCTTCTTTTCAAGGAATTTCGTCTTCAAAGGGGGAACGTGCTTGATCAAGGCGTATTTCGGGTATGTTAGGTTCTCTGAAGATATAGACTTTACGTGGAAAAATCAGAGGACGTTCAAAGGAAAGTCTCAAAGTAGGATCAGAGATTACTTATCAGGAGTAATATATGAAACAGGAAAGGTCTTTGAAGGCATAGCTGCAAAGAGAGGTTTTGAATTCAAATGCCAGAAAAGCAATCGTGACTTTGTTGAGCTGGGAGGAAGCAACAAGAACTGCACTTTCAAGATCTGGTATGCATCGGACATCCTTAAGAGAAGGGGCTTCGTTAAAGTTCAGATCAATTTCGTCGAGCAAGTGTGCTTCCGTCCAGTTAGGGGGAAGCTGAATAGCTTGACTACAGGAAAGCACGATGAACTGAATGTGTTGTTTGCCGAGTACAAGGAATATTCCACGCCAGTGACTTTCAGTATCTACGACATCCGGGAGATACTCGGGGAGAAGGTGAGGGCACTGCTTACGCGCGAAGGGACAAAAGCAAGAGACTTCATAGACGTGTATCTAATTTTCAAACGCTTCGAGGTCAAACCCGAGGATGTGGAAGCATGCATCCTGAACAAGATGAAGTTCACCTTACGGCTTTACAGCAAGTACAGATCGAATCTCAAGGAGAAAACCGCCCTTCTGAATTCAGGAAGGATTTTCGACTGGGGAAGGGAGAAAGAGCTACTGCTTTCGGAGATAGACGAGAGAGATTTTTATTCGTTCTTGAACGGATTCCAAGCATTCCTGCGGAGAATCGTGCAGGCCGTCGATCCAGCGGCAGAACTGAAGGAAGCCTCCAAATAGGACACGATGCCCTCTTCCTTCTCTCAATCGATACATGCAGCACTCCAGTTAGTGTAAAGGATGAAATCGGGTTGTAGAATAGTACGATTTCGTAAACATCGCAGACGACCTGTAATTAATTTGGATACTGGGACAGTTTGCGTTCGATCAGAAGACGAGGATGAAAATGAGCTGCAGCTGCTACTAGTTGTAACGCTAAACGCTAAAGGGCAATAATCTAATTTTCTACTTGAAAACCAAGGTCGAGTGCCGACGTAAAGAAACCGAATCAAAAATGCAGATTAAGCTTAGATAGAAAGGAACAGCGACTCAAGCGCATCGATAAATCCTGTAATTTCCTTGATAAAGGCTTGCAGTACAATGCAAAGCGTCCTGTAGAAGACTTTGCATTATAATACAAAGCTGTTAAACCATTTCGCCCTTACCAAAAATTATGAGTCCAGAAGAAGCAAAGAAGATCATACTTGACCAAGAAGAAGAAGAATCAAAGCAGATCTTTGAGAAGAAGATAATACGAAGAGAAATCTTGCCGCAGATCAATTCCAGTCTCGTGGCCCCAAACGCCTTTCTTATCACAGGGGTACGAAGATGCGGAAAATCAACTCTGGCTATACAGGTAGCGGAACAGCATAGTTATGCAAGAGTAAATTTCGATGATGAGAGGTTGTCTGGCTTGATACCAAGAGACCTGAACAACATACTCGAAGCAGTATACACGCTTCATGGAGATGTTGATGTGCTTGTACTCGACGAAATCCAAGTAGTCAAAGGATGGGAGATGTTCGTGGCTAGGCTGAGGGATACTAAGAAGGTGCTTGTGACTGGAAGCAACTCCTCTCTAATGAGCAGAGAATTCGGAACAAGACTCACGGGTAGGCACTTGGATTTTACCTTGTTCCCTTTTTCCTTCAGGGAATTCATCTCTTACAAGGGATTTGTGTTTGAAGAAAGTACGAAGGGCATCGCCAAAGCAAAAAAGTACCTTGAGGAGTACATGAGCATCGGTGGCTTTCCAGAGGTCCTGCTATTTGGAACCCAAGTTCTGAAAAGCATCATGAACGACATAATATTGAAAGATATAGTTCTCCGATACGGCATCAGGAACGAATGACTCATCTTCGAAATAGCCCGTTTTCTGCTCGGCAACACTTCGAACGAAATCAGTTACAATAGGATCAAAAACGCATTCAATGTGCCATCGATTCATACGGTCTCAGACTACGTAAAATTCCTTGAAGACTCATTCTTGGTCAGTACGATTGAGAGGTTCTCAAAAAAAAGGCACTCGCGAAGTATACGATTCCGAGAAAGGTCTATTCTGTTGATCCTGGGCTCGCAAGAAAGTACATTGGGCAAGCAATGGAGAACATTATCTATCTGGAGAGGCGCGGGTTGCAACCAACCTATTATGCAGATTCAAGTTTTGAGGTGGACTTTGTGACTCCGCAAGAGTTGATTCAGGTTACTTACGCTAAAGATGAGCGCGATATCAAGAGAAGAGAGATCGAATCCTTGGAAGATGTCGGAGAGAAAGATTGGAAGAAAGAGGCTCAAAATAATAACATATGATGTTGAAGGAGAAATAGCAAGAGGTAATATCAGGATCCGACTTGTTCCCATTTGGAAGTATCTTCTTTTGCGAAATTTCAAAGACAAGTGAATCAATGCTTTCTCAAAGGAAGAGTAGGAAGGAAATCGATAGAAACAGACAAAAGTAACTCCAGCCACTATAATCAGGGTTGATTTCAGATGTCGGGTAGAAGGAAGGATAGCGCCTTGAGCCTAATCGATACACTTCTTCTTTTTTTCCTTTATCGCGATTGGAGTATTCTACGCCATTTACCTAGCAATTGTCAAAAAAAGGCAAAAGATTTCCTTCTCCTTTGGGTAATCTGGTCAATCATCGGAATCGGATACTGTGGTTGGAAGGGATTTGTCCTAACAAAAATTAGAGGGAAAGGCAATCTTTTACTGTAAAGGATCTCAAATTTTCTTTTGCACAAACTTGCCAATGTCTTCCATTAGTTTGAGGTCTCAATATTCAGCGTTGTTTTCTTAGCTTAATCAGACAATAGCAAAACGTGACGCTTCCACTAATGATTGCAGCGACAATGATGATTGTATTTGCCGTAACCCACGAAGAAGACGACAAGCTGAACCCAGTATAAATAACGTAGAGAGCTGAGCCGCTAGAACTCAAGACCGAATATTTCGCACCGTCAATTTCAACATCAGGATGAAAGGTCCAAAGACTGGTATCATTTCCATTCATAGTTACTGTCATGTTAACCACGATCTGTAATCTTGGGAGGCTTTGATTTTGGTTTTGCTTATTCACTTCTATAAGGTTAGAAGCTTCGAACCAATAAGACCAAGCCTTCTCATTGTCAGCAATACCTGTAGTGTTCTGCTCCACGTAAATTCCTGTCCTTATGCATGGGAACCCGCAATCACCACCAACACGAAAGTAATTGTAACCTGGAGGTCCGTAATACGGAGGCCCTGAGAAATTTAGGCGCGAGTGAAATTCGGAGCCATTTCTGAAGACGTTGGATTCGAAAAGGGCGGATATATTCGAAAACAGTATGTAGTTCACTTCGCTCCCCTTTATCTCGATTGGAGTATTGGCGAATCCGTCCGAATAGTCCGTTGCGTTATTTGCTACGTAGAACTGAAAGCCGACATTAGCAAATGAAAAGTTTCTGTTGTCGACGAATGAAAAGTTGAGCCAGTAACTAGCAACTTTAGTTAGTCGCATAGTCATCAACGACGTGATCTGTTTTTCAAAAGGAGGGAAATTCTTGTTAGTTGAGCCAGGCGAAACAAAAACACTTGAAAGAAGGAGGAAGAGTATGAAAAAAGTAAACATACTTACTCCTGACTTTGACCATTCGCACAAGGAATTATTCACCAATCAACGGTTTAACAAGAAGATTCATCTTGGGAACAACCCAAAAACCCATCCTGATTTGTATACTTCAAATGAGCCGCAGTAGTCGTAAGCAGCTATAGTATATATGACCATTATCCCCGAAGTGCCTGAGTTCAGCCTCTTATATCCCCCACATTGAAGCTGGTGCCTGATTAAACAGTCTCTTCCTTCAACAATGTAGAGAAGCTACTGAAAGGGAAAATTGCGCTGTCCTAAAGAGTAGTGGTCTTTTTTCTGTGTTTTTATTCAAGGCAACTGTACATCGATACAATAACGCTCAGACATTTTCAATCGCAGATAGGAGCAAATATTAGAATACATCACTGAAGGAGGCTATTAATACTGACCGTGAATCTGATAGAGAGGGGGAAGAAGTTCGATGAAGATCAAACTGACATCCATTTTCGTCGACGACTTGGACAAGGCGCTACGATTTTACACTAGCGTTCTAGGCTTTGTGAAGAAGACGGATATTTCCCAAGGCTCGTACCGCTGGCTCACTGTGGTCTCGCCAGAGGAGCCAAGCGGCACGGAGCTCCATCTCGAACGTAATGACAACCCGGCGGCCATGGCGTTTCAGAAGGCTTTGTTCGATCAGAGTCTGCCAGCGGCCATGTTTTATGTCGACGACGTAAGAGGTGAGTACGAGCGAATGCGGGCGCTGGGCGTAGAGTTCACAATGCCGCCGAAGAAGGTGACTGGCTCGACCATCGCAGTGTTGAATGACACCTGTGGCAATCTGATTCAGCTGACCCAGTTGGATCGATATTCTATGTGATCGTCTCTCAAGCTTTGATAAGGGAATTCAACTTGGGTTTCTCAATAGTATGGTTAGACGGTCGCACTGTCTTTCTTCTCATTTTTCCCCTCGTATAATGGAATCACTAGTTTGTGACCTGAGCTCTCCTTCTTGATTTTTCTCTCTCTTAATAAAAGAGATGAGAGCGCGCCAACATTTACTTTTTATTATTATTCAGTCGCAGGATTCCAAATGAAGTACGTGAATTTATACTATTCAAAATCGCTGTGATTTTCCCCCATGAATATCGAGCCAGAGCAAAGAGCAACGAGGAGGAAGCCTAGGAAGAACAAGTACATCCCAAACCTCGCGGCACTTGGCTTCAAGCCAAGCGAAGATTGGAGCGTCGACGAAGCGAAATCAAGATACGATCTGGCTGTTTTTCCCTTTGAAGTCGACAGGATTGAGTATTCTGATTGCGTTAAAGGGATGCGCAATCTTCCAGATGAAAGCGTCGACTGCGTCGTCGCAGATCCGCCCTTCGGTCTCTCCTTCACAGGGAAGGAATCGATCTACAATCGGGACGAGAGATTTGTTCGCTCAGGGTACTTCGAGGTAACTGAGAATTACATGGAATTTTCAAGGAGGTGGATTGGGGAGCTCCCGAGAATAATGAAGGCAAAGTCAAGTGCTTGGATCTTCAGCGGATGGACAAACCTTGCTGATATTTTGAACGCCGCTCGGGACACGGGGCTCTATCTTGTAAATCACATAATCTGGAAGTATCAGTTTGGAGTCTTCACTCAGAGGAAATTCGTCACAAGCCACTATCATGTTTTATTTCTCGCAAAGGACGAGGACAAATACTACTTCAACAAGATCAGTCACTATCCTCTTGATGTGTGGGAGATCAAGAGAACTTACAAAAGAGGAGAAGTGAAGAACGGCACGAAGCTCCCCGAAGAACTAGTGGGAAGGTGCATCGACTACACGACCCGCCCCGGAGACCTAGTTCTCGATCCATTCATGGGAAATGGCACAACTGCAGTTGTCGCGAAGGGAAGTTTCAGGCACTTCTTTGGCTTCGAGCTTAACAAGGGAATGAAGCAAGTCATCGAGCGAAACATCGCCAAAGTCAAGCTCGGAGAGTTCTATGTCCCATATTCTCAAAGAGAAGACGAAATCGTGGAAAGGGCGAAGGCGAAGTTTGCTTTCAAAGGGATTGCCTGACATTTTTTCATTGCAAGCAAGTTGAAACCTATTCTGAGAGATTTTTTAGAGAGAGTGGGAAGACCGAGTAAAGCAATACAACATGATCACACTTCGTGCGCTCAGGAGAATTGAAGGATGAAAAGAAAAGAGAAAACTCGCGAACAATTGAAACTATCAGCGTATTGCAGAATTTCCTATTATAGCTCGCACACCATTCCCCCTCCCCATTTTCTCGTTTCCATCACAACAGTCAGTCGTTCGATCACATTGGATGTGGGAGGTTTTGGTTGTTGTGGAAGCCGCGCCTGGGGGAGTGAAGTGATCTGAGCATGAAAAAGGGTTTTGTCGGTGTCCAATTGCGTGAAATGAAGGTGTGCTCAAGAAGGAAAAACAAATAATACTGCGTAATACTCCTATGAATTGGAACATGCCTCACAAGGAAAGTCACTATCAACAACAATGGGGGCTTAGGAACAGGCTATCTAGGATGATAAGGCCAGAGACTGGCCGCTCAGTAATGCTTGCTTGCGATCATGGATATTTCATGGGGCCGACTACGAGGCTCGAAAATCCGAGGAAGACTATCGAGCCACTCGTTCCCTATGCCAACGCCCTAGCCGTCACGAGGGGAATCTTGAGAAACTGTGTCGATCCAAATTGGGACACTCCCGTGATTTTGAGAGTCTCAGGAGGATCTAGCATACTCCGCGAAGATCTAAGCGATGAAGAGCTCACAGCTTCGATGAAGGATGCGATTAGGCTCAACGTCTCGGCTGTTGCTCTTTCAATTTTCATTGGCACCCAACATGAGAAACAAACTCTAGTGAATCTTGGGAGACTAGTCGACGAAGGAGAGGAGTTTGGGATGCCAGTCATGGCGATAACTGCGGTTGGGAAGGAGCTAGAAAAGAGGGACGCGAAGTATTTGAGCCTAGCATGCAGGATTGCAGCCGAGGTAGGGGCTCATTTGGTAAAGACTTACTACTGCGAGCCGGACTTTTCAAAAGTTGTAAACGGGTGTCCAGTGCCTCTCGTCGTCGCTGGAGGCCCCAAACTCAAAACTGAGAGCGACGTCTTCGAGCTCGTGTACAACGCGGTGAACGAAGGCGCGGTGGGAGTCGACATGGGTCGAAACATCTGGCAGAACGATCATCCTGTCGCGATGATAAAAGCGATCAGGGCAATAGTTCACGAAGACGCGACTGTGAAGGAGGCAATCGAAGTCTTCAATCAAGAGAGCAGAAAAGGGATGGTTGAGACATCCATCCCCGCATGATCTGATCTCTGCGAGCTCAGCAACAGGTCACATCGTGTTTTTTACCCTCCCGTCAAGCAGATTCGAATTGAGAAGTCAACTCCTCCCACCTCTCAATTGAAATCATGCTTGCTTTGTTTTGGAGCGCTCCTCGCAGTCGCAAGTGCAACAATAAATGCAAGGCGGGCAGCATATCGTTTCCATCTTTTCTTGCGATCACCTCCCTCCCCCACTCGAGGGTACAAAGTGTTTGGCGATGCTATTATTGACTACACTGATTTTCGGTATCTGCCATTAACCTTGCTGACCACATTATGTGATTGCAAGGTGTGAAGTATTCTCGAAAGGACTGTTTGATGGAGTCCAGAACGTCTTTTGAGCTCAGAGAACGAGATTGGCTCGCGAGAAGAGCAGATCAATCCACAAACAACCAGCTCTCGCTCCGTAAGCTGTATACAGTCATCATGGACACACTCGCTAGTCCCTGAGTAGCAACACAAGTTCATACGTGTCTTTCTTCTTCTCCCTCTCTTCCCCTTTCTCTTGTCTTATATCTGAGAAATGACTGGATGGATCAACACGAACCGTCCTATTTATTGACTGATGTCCGGCCGATCAATTTTTGTCCATGGGGATAATAAGAAGAAGAGCAGCAGCAAGCTCAAAAGAGAAACAATCGGAGAAGCACGAGTGTGGTTTGGAAGTGGATATTTCGTCTGAAAGTAATGCTGCTAGTATGCATCAGAAGAATAGGACCAATGAGAACCAAAGGCAACCTCTCGAATCAAAGAAGTATTTCTTCCTAGCAGACGGCACGATGCCTGTCCTCGATTTTGAAATCACTCAAGGCAAGGCTCCAAAAAACAGCGAAGAAGCGCCAGCTCCTCAAAGTGAGCATCTAACACTTGAGCTTTACAATCCGCTCTCTGGCGAAGTTTTTGAGGCAAAGTTCTCTAAAGGTAGGATCGAAGTAGATCTCGACGGCACGATCACTTATTTTTCTCAGAGCGCCGAAAGAGTGAGTTTCTCGCTCTTCCTTGGGCGAAGCATCATAGTCACGATGGACAAGAAAAGCGGAGAAGTTTTGATCAAGAGCCCTTCGAAGATAGTATCGATTGAGAGAGAAGGAACCACTGAGAAGAAAGGCGGGGAAAGAAGGAGGAGAGTTGAAAAAGCTGGACGACCCTCAGAGGTCGTGAGCGACACATTGAAGCTGAAGCTAGCTTGAATGACGAATAGATCAAAGCTAGAAGTGCGAAGATTCTTTCTTTTCCCAATTGTGCAATCCAATTCACGGCACAAAATCAATGATTAAGAGAAGAATCACTGGAATCACAAGCAGGATCACAAGTATTTTGCTTGTCCGCTTCGAGTGTCTTGAGGCGATTTTCTTGCGAGTCTTCCAACACGTCATCCCTCTCATCGATTCAGATTGTGCGCTCTATCCCCATCTTCCCGAATCTTCTAAGCAAAGAGCAAAATGATTACGACAACTGATAGCACAATCACAGCGTAGTTTAGGCTGTCCAACCCTCCTCATCGCTTTCTCCCAACGCTACGAAAAGTCGTACGAGCTTGTTGGAGGATATGATTCATTGGCCTGATAACTAGGCGTCGTTTGGAGAATAGGTTGAGTTTTTTGTTGTTGCTGCTGTTAGCGCAGATCCGAGCCGGAGTACGCACAGTATTTGAGATTGGGTTGCTAGCTATTCTCTTTGCCGCAATTCGGGCAGATTGGCATTTCGAAGAAGATTTTATTCCCTCGCGTGGGAGTGAGAGGGGGAGAGAGAAGCTAGTTATTTCAGCGTTGTGAACTGATTCGGCGAAATTTTGTATTTTTAATGAAGCTGGTAAGAGTTCATAGGGGAGAGAGAATAAACGCTGGAGAAGGGGAAGCAAAGCATGGCTTTTGAGATAGAACTCGAGTATCTGATTTTCGCTGATATTGAGTTTGTTTTTGATTGGTGGACTGATCTCTCGCCTCAGGACACGAAGCTTGCAAAGCCGCTCAAAAGCAGGGAAATAATCTCAAAATCTCCTACACAGATACTTCTCCGAGACGAGGAGGTGATTCTTGGGAGGAAGATGATCTTCGACGTGAGAGTCACACTCAACTCCCAAGAGCACTCTTGGATTGCCGAGTACTCTGGGAAGATTGCAAAGGCTACTTCAGAATACAAATTGATTTCAGAGCAACCAAGCGAGGACAGTAGAAGAGTGCTCAGTGTAACGAGACTGAGATATCACACCACAGTCTATCCGAAGGGATTTTTCACCAATTTGTTTTCCCCGCTCATAAGGCCCTTTGTGAAGAAGGTGTTCAGCGAAGAGATGGCGGGATTCAAAAGGGCGATCGAGCAAGAGTATGCTGCTATTGCTTCTTCTCCCCCCTCTTCTTCGAAGCATGAATCTTGATTTTCGCTGTCTTTTCATCCAGATCTATTCTCATTCTTTTTGGTATGTATAATAATCACGGCCGAGCTTTGAAAGAAATAGAGAGGCGTGCGTGCAGGAGGGAGAGGAGGAGGAAGAGGAAGAATTGGCATTGACACTGCGTAGAAGCCAGCTTTTCGTTCCAGGAAACGACGAGCACAAGATAAGAAAATCACTTGAGCTCAAATGCGACTCTATAATATTCGATCTTGAAGATGCAGTTCCAGCAAATGAAAAGAGCAAGGCTAGAGATCTTCTCGCCCGACTCCTAAGCGAGCTTGATTGGGAAGGAGGGAACAACAACAAGAAGAAGATGAGAAAGGAGCTATGCTTACGAGTGAATCCGATCAACTCGCCGTACTTCGACAGCGACGTTTCGAAATTCAATGAGGAAGAGAAGATCTCTTCTCTTGTGATACCAAAAGCTGAAGGAGGAGGGGCCCTGGGAAGGGCTCAGGGCTTGAGCGGCGGAAAGAATCTCATTCCGCTGATCGAGACTGCGCGGGGCTTGCTCCAAATAGAAGACATCGTAAGGACGCAGGGGGTCGTGGCTGTGAGTTTCGGGGCTGCCGACTTTGCAAACTCTGTCGGCGGAAGCACAAAAGCGTATTCTGGGAATGTCTATGTCAAGACCAAGATAGCAGTCGCGGCAAGAGCCTACGGCGTAGATCCCATTGACAACGTGTACTTTGATCTCTCGAATTTGGAAGGCTTTAGAGAAGAGGCGATTAGATCAAAAGAGCTTGGCTTCGTTGGAAAGCAAGTGGTTCACCCTGCTCAGATTGAAATCGCGAATGAAGTCTTCTCCCCCAGCGCCGAGGAAGTTGAGCGAGCAAAGCGAGTGGTAGAGGCCTATGAGCAGGCCTCTTCTTCAGGTGCAGGAGCAATAAGGATGAATGACGAGCTCGTCGACGCAGTACATTACAGATCCGCTAAACTATTGCTCGAGCGGAAATCTGCGATAGATAGCTCTACTCGAGCTTGAACTGAAAGCTCACTACCTCACAGGGACAGATCCGGGTATTTCTTCCTGAATCTCACAAACAAATACGAGATCCCAAGGCCAATTAGGAGCGAGGCAAACGCGTATCCCAGAATCCCGAGAGCTGGGATCTGAGGCGGGCTATAGAGCGACGTTGCACCGATGACAAACACTACTAGACCAAGGACGAGAAATCCGAGGACCACCGAGGCTATCTTCTCGGAGACTTTCTCGTTCACAAGCTTTCTCCTCCACCACTCTCCTAGCCCGTAGAATATCGCAATACCCGCGAGTGGGACGAGCGAGAACTCACGGAATCCTCCCAACATAGAATAGAATGATGAGCCAAGCGCAAGGGAAGCGATCACCAAGAAAACTAGCGAAGCAAAGAAAACTCCCCAATCGACCACTCTGTCATTTTTGAACGGGCCGTAGGATCTCCTCCAAGGTTGCTCCTCCGGCTCTTGCAGGTCCCTATCCGAAGTCTTTTTCAAAAGACTCCATGGATCTTCGACCCACCACTCGGCGAATTTCTTGGCGCTAGCAGGATCTTGCTTTTCCTCGCCCTCGACTGTGTAATTGTACTTTTTGATCACTCTTGTGAAAGGGAAGAAAACTTCTGCTCCTCTATCAGTGGCGGACGTGAACATATCAAGCAAAGAGTGGCTGAGCGCCCCGAAACACAAGAAGGGGTTGACGAAGACGTATAAGATTGCCATGAAGAGAAAATTGTGAAACAGCGCCCTGTGAAGCTGATGTCTCCCAATAAATGACTTTGCAACGAAGAAGTACTCTCTATCAAGATCTGGTATTAGAGCTCCGATTCCCATTACTAGGGCGATCTCGGAATTTCGAAATATTGCGAGCCCAAGCGCAACCGCGACCACGAAGTGGGTTGTTAAATTCGTCTCTTTTTGTCCCTCCTCTTTTCCTCCTTCTTGAAAGTTCTACCCTTTCCTCCCCTTCCTTTCTTCCTTCCAGTGTCACAGAGATTTGGTACTACTATTTTACTCTAGTTGGGAGTGTGGTTTGTTCGTTTCGTGTCGAATGAAAGTACGCGCAAAGTGACAATTGCTTTTTTTTGGCGTCGGGGAGAGAAAGAGGGGAAGAATAGCGAAGAAATGGAGACAGAGAGCTTTGTGACAGGTGGAACCGCCGCCCGAAGATGGCGGTATCACAACATTATGATCAAAGAGGGATCGAGATCGCTCGGTTCTTGAGCGAATGCATATTCTGGGAGCAAAGGAAGGAAAAGAGTGGAGTATGTATAACTACTAACCGCTGGCACAACAAATGCTTACAGTCATTGGCTGTAAGCAATATGATTGAACATCAATAAGGAGAAGAAGGAAAGTCCGAAATACGCCTCTTGTGGAGGCCTCACCACACCCCCAACCTGAAGAGTTGCAAGTATTGCAAGTGCCAAGACCGACGCTATAAGCAGTTTAATTTGCAAATTTACCTTCAATTTTCGGCTCCCGACATATTCCATTTTTCTATGCCCTTCTATTTTTACAGATTAGCCGATTCCCATCAAATTTTTCAATGCTTATTTTGAGTTCGGCGATAGAAGCGCTCGCAATTAGGCGCTTGCTTCGAAGAGATGCCATTTTTGAGGTATTCCTTTGAGCGAGTGATATCCCCGATCTTTGAAACTTATCCCCGAACCCGACACAAGGTCCTTTACGGTGCTTGATACAAGGATTTCCTCTGGGTTTGCCTTTGAGGCTATTCGAGACGCTATATGAACGCTCATGCCTCCGATATCGTTGCCTTCGAGAATCTCGCACTCGCCTGTGTGCAAACCCGCGCGGATTGATATCCCAATACTTCGTAGCTCATCCCTGATTGAACAGGCGCATCTGACCGCTCTTGCAGGTCCGTCGAAAGTCGCAAGGAATCCATCGCCAACAGTCTTCACTTCACGACCTTGAAACCTTGCTAATTCCTTGCGTATAATCTCGTTGTGTTTCTTGAGGAGTAAGCGCCAGCTTCGGTCTCCCTCCTCGCTGATCTTCTTAGTCGAGCCGACAACGTCAGTGAATAATATTGTGGCGAGCATCCGATCCACCTTCGCAGGTGGCCGTGTGCCCGTGAGAAACTCTTGAACCTCGTTCAAAATTGAATCGTAATCTCCTGCAAATAGCCAGTGGTCATCTCCTTCGAATTCGACTAACTTTGCCCCAACAATGTTTTGTGCAAGATAGCGGCCGTTTTCCACTCTGACATCTCTATCACCCCTTCGATGAAGGATGAGGGTAGGTACGTGGATCGAAGGCAGAATGTGTCTGATATCGATGTAGGTATTCATCTTTGCTAGGGCAACCGCTGCGCCTGGGCTTGCACTCATTCTTTCATAGGTTACAAACCATCGCTTGAATCTCTCATTGTTTGCAAGTGAGGGGGCAAGACTCTCTAGTTCAACGTCGCTTCCCCATCCCTGTTCAAGCGAGTTAATCCATTTTTGTCTTTCCTCTAATGTTGGAGCCCAAGGATAGTCAGGACTCCAAAGTCTCTTTGCAAAGGCGCCGTAAAGTACGAGCGCGCAGGTCTTTTGGGGATAAGTTGCAGCAAACAATGCACACATCGATCCGCCTTCGCTTATCCCAAATAACGCAACGCGTTCGACTCCGACTGCGTCGATCACAGCACGAATGTCATCCATTCTCTGCTCAAGGGTTGGCATCTCGCTCACTCGATCCGAGAGGCCAGTGCCCCTCTTGTCAAACCAGATAATTCTCGAAAATGAAGCAAGCCGTTCGAGGCCGGCCGCAAACATTGGTTCTTCCCAAGCGTATTCGATGTGTGATACCCAGCCTGGAACTACAACCAAATCCACTGGTCCTTTTCCGAAGACTTGATACGCTATGTGAACTTCTCCGCTCTTTGCGTATTTTGTCTCAGGAATCATTTTGGGTTTGCCTTGACCAAGCGTTAAGACTTTTTCACAAGAGACGGCTATCTCCTTTGATTTTACTTTATCCTTCGAAATATCAGGGAACTCCCCCAGGCAGAAGGGGGGAAGAAGACCGCAACAAATAAAATTAGGAACTCCCTTTTTCCCTCCTCAAAAGGACCAAGATATCAAGGCGGGGGGAAGAGAGGAGTCCGAGATGAAAACCATCTTGTCGCTAATCATAGCTACACTAATGCTAATTGGATTGTTCTCAGCTATTCCTCCGTCGAGTGCTCAGAGCGCCTACGATGGATCTGCTTGCATAGCTCATCGTCCAAATTACATCAAAGGAATCTTCGAAGTCTATTACAGTGCGGGTTGCACTGGGCATGATGAACCAGAGCTCGATCCTGTTTCGAATCTTCCAGGCTCGGCGCGCGACCTCACTTGGACTGTGATACTCCCAACAGATGGATCGAATTTTCTAGTTTCGCAGCTTGGGCCAACTTTCTGGTTTGGGGGAACAGTTACGGATCCTAACAGCCTCTTTGGTCAAGCATTTGTGGAGCTTCAATTCTACGCCGATGCCATTGTGACAAATTGCACGCCACAAGGGGGTTTCGTTTTGACTTTCTCTAAGAATTCTTACTCTGTGTGTTCACCAGTTTGGAAGGTCGTCCCGGATGGGAACTCGAGTAATTTCAAGGAGGTTGCAGCTTTCAACGCGATGCTCGTTGATAGCTCCACAAAGGACAAGCCGCTCGTGATGCACGCTGGAGACGAAATAACTGTACATTGGTTTACAACACAGGCAAAGGATGGATTCCATGTCACTGTGACAGATCTCGCGACTGGCCACTCTGGAACAATAGTTCTCAACTCAAAGCACGACGGCCCATTAATGCCTGCCTTTGACAAGCAAGAGATAGGAAACGCACTTGGCTGGGGAGTCGTGGATGATACACCCAACTCCTTCGTTTGGGAGATAGGGCATACATCTGATTTTGCCAAGCCTCCTGCTCGACTATGCTTTCCGGGGCAAACAGACTGCTTCTCCTATGATAGGCGGGCTTGGGCAGGGACGATGCCAATTGAGATAATATCAGTGACTTTTGCAAACAACTCAACGGCGAAGGAGTGGGCAGTGGTAAGTGATCTTGGAGGAAAGGCGGAGGTCAATCAATTCTGCTCAAGTTACGGCGGTCCATTTTGCATTTATCCTTGGTACACCCTTGGATCGAGCGGATTCCACTACGGAGTCGACTACGGCGACACCATAAAGGACTTTGGAAAAGCAAATCAGTTCGCCCAGGAGCCGCTCTGCGGAGGGCCATTTGGCCCCAATACGACCTATTGTGATACGATAATAATCAAATGAGAAATTTTATGATTACAATTGTTGGCGGCTGAATGGATAGAAACTAAACCTCTACTACGCTCTAACAAAGCCAACAATCTAAGGAAGCAAACTCGCATTTTCCTTCTTCCTTTTTCTATACGATACTTTCTCTCCATCATTGAAATAAAGGAGGACGGCCGTGGGAGAAAGAGCTTCCACAACACAAGAAAATGACGGAAAAGACGGTCTGAACTAGGGGTAACTCTTTTCCAAAAATTCCTTTGAACTAGCAGGTGGAACGCATAAATACAAAAATCGCCTCCCCAAAATACTGACAGAAATTCCCATCTTGGCCTCGAAACCTCCTATCTTTACTCGAAATTCAACTGGGCTCGTGAGAGAGCTTTCTGCATTTGCAGTCTTCTCTTGGGTGGTCGTTTATTTTCCCTGGCTTAGCAGCTGGGCCGGCATCTTCTGGGTTACGCCTGGGTACTATCACAACGTCGACTACTACGCAAGTCTCGCAGTCTGGGCAGTAATCGCGATGGTCATCGTTTTGCTATACTGGCAGATGACAGTAATCATGCCCAGATCTGGAGGAGATTATGTCTTCATCTCTAGGACTCTTACTCCGCTTGTTGGCTTTGTGGCTGGCTTTCTTTTCTTCGTAGCCTATGTCGTGTCGGCTGGCTCAGGAGCTTACTGGGCCTTCGGCGAAGCCGGCAGCCAAATGGGGTTTGCAGGCGAGGTACTCAAAAACAGTTTCATGGCAAATCTTGGGAGCTCAATGAATCCCTTTGGAGCTTCTCCAGACAGAATTCTCATGTTTGGAATCGGACTCGTTCTCCTAGCGCTTGGAGCAACCACTGTGCTCATAGGCGGAAGATTTCTTAGGGGGGTGATCTATTTCTTCTTCGGCTACGCTTTTCTCACTCTCCTAGTGGTTGTCGGGATATTCCTTTCAACCTCTCATGCGGCATTTGTGGGTGCTTACAACAATCACGCATCCTCTTTCACTGCTTCAGTCCCAGACATATTCACTCAAGCCGCTTCGAAGGGCTATTCCCCTGGCCCAAGCCTTGCGAATCTCTCGGCTGTGATTCCACTTCTCTTTGTGAGCATAGGGCCGTACCCGGTGATGCAAATGGTCGGAGGAGAAATCAAAAATCCTAGAAGGAGCTTGCTTTACGGCCTCGTTGGAGCCGAGATACTCTCAATAGTCATCTGGTTTGCCCTAACTTATCTCTTTGATCGAGTCGTTGGAATCTCTTTCGTAGAAGCTTGGACAATAGCCCCCTCGGCAGGCGGAGGATATCCTCCGGTTCCAACGATATTCACGAGCGTGATCGCCCCCAACCCTTTCCTAGCTTGGTTCATCTTTGGCGGGCTCTTTGTCTCAAACATCGGATGGAGCTGGCTCGGATTCGTCTTTGTGAGCAGGATGGTAATGTCTTGGTCCTTTGATGGTTTGATACCAGCCAAATTTGCCGATGTTAGTCCAAGATTTCACACTCCCACTTTCGCCGTTGCTTTGGCGGCTGTCGTCGCAATAGTTCCTATGTATCTCGAATTTTTCACTTCGTTCATCGCAACGCAGGTCAATTCGATATTCATATTGGGAGTGATTTGGATTCTCACCTCGATATCAGCTATAGTTCTCCCCTTTCGTAGAAGGAAGATCTACGAAAGCTCTTCCGAGAAACTCGTAATCTCTGGAATCCCTCTTGTTTCTATACTTGGGGCGATCGGGCTAGCCGTTTTCGGCTATCTCGCATACTATTCGATCACTAACCCTGCGGTCGGGCCATTCTCAAGTGGGGCACAAGCTTTTCTTGGCGGGATCTTGCTTGCGGCGCTTGGAATTTATTCGGTCTCTCAGTACTACAACAAGAAGAAAAGAGGCCTTGATCTGAGCGTGATTTTCAACGAACTCCCTCCAGAGTAGAAGCAGCTGGTCTTTTCTCTTCCATGAAAGTCTCAATCCCACCAACGTATGAAGGCCCAAAGATTGATGCTCATTCTCACATAGGTAGATTTGGGAGCTGGGCTGGCCTAGAATCTACGGCTGATGAGCTCATAGAACAGATGCGCCTCTATAATGTTTCGAAATCTGTTCTCTTTTACTTCCAAAACGATGAAGTCAAGAGGGCCGTCGAGAAGTATCCCCAGAAACTAGTTGGATATGTGTGGCCGAATCCAAACGAAGGTGAAAAAGCACTAGATCTGGTGAAAAGAGCATTGAACGAATGGAAGTTCAAGGGAATAAAACTTCATCCGCTGATCCACGCATTCCTCCCCAACGATGAGATCGTGCACCCGATAATGGAAGAGGCGAGGAGGGCTAAGGTTCCAGTCGCTATTCACTCTGGGCATCCTCCTTTTTCACTTCCCTGGAGTATAGGCGAGCTCGCGGAGAACTTCAGGGACGTGACTATAATTATGCTACACATGGGTCATGGGCATGGAGTATACATCCAAGCCGCGATCAACACTGCAAGGCGCCTAGATAATATATATCTTGAAACTTCGGGGATGCCAATGCACACCAAAATCAAAGAAGCGATAAGACTCTTGGGTGAGAACAGGGTGATGTACGGCTCTGATACTCCGTTCCACGAGCCAGCCGTGGAAATCCAAAGGATATGCTCGGCAGATTTGAACTCAAGAGAGCTAGAGCGTGTGTTTTACTCGAACGCTAAGGAAGTTTTGCGCTTGTGATGAACAGTAGCGATAGTCGACTTATCCGAATCCGCAATCAACCTTGCTCTTTTCCAGAAGAGTAAGAAAACTCTAGTGAGGGATTCGAGCTCTCAAGGATAAATCAAAGGATATGCTTTTTCTTCTTCTTAAACGGGTTCAAGTGAATCAAACTTTGATTTGGACGGCTCATTCTTCTTCTTCTCAGGGAGTGATTCTTTTGGACGGCAAGAAGGAAAGACGAGTCTTTTTCTTGTCTCACAGAAGAGTAAAAGGGCAAGAGAGAGTTATCGCGGCACCTAGAAGTAGGAGGAATCTTAGATACGACCCGCACTTGTGCAAGACGTGTCAAATGCTCAAGGTTGATAGAGCAAGGCCCGCAAGAACTGAGTATAGTGATTGTGAAGAGCATTTCAGGGAGAGAATGATTTTGCTCTCGCAACGCAACGTTGAGATTGTAATCAGACGGGGAAAATTGTGAACAAGAAGACAGATTTTTGAGACAAGATCGGAATGAATAACGTTGTGAGGTTTTAGGCGTTCCGTCCTCATAGCACGACTGGCGAAAGCTAGAGAGATCCTAGCTTTCCATCCCCATCAATCTTAACTATGAAAATAGGTAATTATATAGAGGTCCTAGAAACGGCCAGAGTGAGAAGCATTTATCAAATTGTCCTCATCTTCCGTCTCGGTTTCGTCTCCTGAGCTTAGCATGATGCTTCTACGCTTGGGGATATGCAGCTACAACAATCTCGAGTCAAATGCGGCGCAGAAAAGGCACGCCGTCTCGAACGACAAATGTCTCTGTGTTGATTCTTTCCCACTCTCAGACGACTACGACGAACCTGAGTATAGATCCGCACTTGAAAGCAAGGGCTCAATAGAGATCTTCGGCTATCTCTGCGAAGTTGGCATGATGCCCCGACCTCTTCTCGAAAGCTTTCGGATCAGCAAACCCAGTGAGCTAGGAGGAATAGTGAACCCAGCTTTACGAGTTGTGGAGCCTCTTCGTGGCGTAAAGATCGAAGAGATGGAGTCAGTCAAGCACAAAACCGCAGTCTTTGAAGCTTTCAACTTTCTGAAGGATAGAGTCGGCCATGTGTGCGCCACAAGGATTCTCCACGTGCTGTCTCCAGATCTCTTCGTTCCTTGGGACAACGATGTCAGGGAGCATTACGGTTTGAGTGTCTACGACCAAGACTATTACAAATTCTTGGAGATCTCTCAAAAGGAGATAGTCGATGTTCTAACTGAAACTCAGGTCACTCCAAAGGCTCTGCGCGGGATATTCTATCAACGTGGCTGGAAGCCACTTCCAAAGCTTGTCGATGAGTTTCACTGCGCAAAAGTGAGAAAGCTTCCGCCACATTTCAAAGAATGAATTATGGTGGAGAAGCTTTGCGTTTCGAGCGAGCTCTAAGCACAGCGGCTCGTTGGGACTCGGGTATGATGTCTTCGAGCCCTGTCCTGTTGTCTATTTCCAAATTCTTTTCGTGATTGCTTGTGTCTTGATCGTCTTCAATTGGGTGTAGCGCTCTGTTTCTTTTCCTTCTTCTTGCAGCATACGGATCTTTCACTGACAAGGTGATTGCAAACCCCTCTCTCTGTTTTTTCGTTCTTTTCTCTCCTAGTATGAGGAAGGTGTATGTTGTGTATTAGCTGATCGCTTGGGATTGTGGGTGCATGTTTGAGCAATTCATGAGGATAGCTCTCTTCTAGTCGATAATATCAGAGCCGAAATTCCTTATATCATCATTATTAACTTCGTACGACTGTGCGTGATTAGAACGCAATGACAATAGTAAGCCTCTCCTTTCCTGAAGAAATGATCGGAGAAATGGAGGCAATAAGGAAAGCCGGAGGTTACACAGGAAGATCGGAGCTTGTAAGAGCCGCAATCAGGCTCATGCTAGAGGATCTCAAGGAGAAGGATTCTCTAAACGGACATGTGAATGCAATAATCGTCGTGACTCATGACGAGTTCAACGAAGAGCCGATCACTAGGCTCAAACATCAGTTTGAGAGCATAGTTAAGACGCACATTCACAGCAAGATAAGCCACAGCAACTGCGTCGAGCTGTTTTTGCTTGAAGGAGAAGGAAAGAAGATCAGTGCAATGACAAAGGCCTTTCAAAGGGAAGAGAGGATGAAGAGCGTGAAACTGATTGTTATCTGAGCTGGTGCGTTTACAGAGTTGAATCTTCGAGCATGAAGATCGGCAAGAAAGAGAAGAGTGTTGTTTTCTGCGCCCTGTGTTTGTGTTTTGTAATCTTGTTTCCGAGCTCTCTTGCGTATTCCTCCGCATGGTTTGCGTCATTGTCTTCTTCCTCCTCTTCCTCTTCGCTACGTGCTAGCGTGGGTGCAGAGCGACAGATCAGTTCCTCGTCTTTGAGGACTTTGGGTGTGTCTAGGGGAGATGTGCCGCTCCGTTACATTATGTTCCCCAGAGAGCAAAGATTTTCGGATACCAGAGAACAAGGGCAGCAACCAATCTCTGGTTTTGCGCCCACCGGACTCTCATCTTATGGAATCTTGACAACGACTTACACTCAGGGAGTGAGAGGGGTAATGTCTTTCAATCAGTTAGACATCGGTTATTTTTCGTCGACTTTGTTGAACAACTCGAATGTTGTTCAATTCAGTGGTACGGGGAGTGCTTCTCTACAAGAGAACTCTTTTCTCTGGTTGGGAGAGGGTCTTGCAGGAGTGTACTGGGTGCAAAATGTCGTTCTCATAAACCAAACCTCAGGGTATCAATATGAACTCCAACTCGTCAACAATATTTGGAATTTTTCTACTGTGACCAATAGCATAGAGAGTCGTGGAGTACAAGGAAACGGCTCGCCACAATGCATTGTTTTGAATAATCAAAAATCATGCCCATACATCTACGTCGATCCAAACATATTTTCTGTAACTATACCGTTTTCGATTATCCTCACGATGACAGCGGCTCAAGGTGCTACTGGAGCTGCAACAGTCAACTTTGAGTATCTGATCGAAAGCCAGTCGCAAAACGTTTCTGGAGTCTATGACAGTGTGAATTTTCTTCCTGGTAGCCCGCCACTAAGCTCCTACTTCCAGATTGGTGGGGATACTCCGCTTGGCATCTCCTTGCCAGGAGGAACGAGTTTCGCGTTCCCAAGTGATTTCGAATATGTGATAGGCGGGCCAGGAGGTGGTTCGAGCGTTTTTGTAAATTCGATAATGGCATCAGAAGAGCTGCTCTACGAAGACAATCAGGGGGCCTTCGTCCCAACGACCGACGCTTTCTCGACCGGTTCCGTCACAGGAGAACAAGCGTTCGGAATTACAGTTTCTAGGAATTTCAATGATTTGAGCTTTCCTGGGGCTTCCCTCAACTCAGGGTACGTTTCTGCTTATGAGGTGTGGCCAGAGTCCCCGATTTTGAGTACTATCTCAATTGAGAACTATGAAAGCGGATCGGTAGATTTGAGCGGGAGGCTGATGTACTCAGTTGATTCTTCTAACTCTAGATTGGTGGCGATCGCTGGCGCTCGAATCGAGGAGAGCATCAATGATTCGCTAGTCGCGAATACAACTACTGATGAGGGTGGAGGATTTGCCCTAACTTTCAAGCCGAGTAGCCCTGGGATCTATTTGCTTTCTGTAATTTATCCTGGATCCGTCGCGTTGCTTGAAGGACAGAACCAAGCAACCTTCGTAGTCTCCTTGCTCAATATCACAGGCACATCGTACAACAGTGGATTGGATGCTATATTCAATGACACTGTTCACGTGGCTCTTTTCAATACGAGCCGCATTCTCGTGCCAGTTCAAAGTGGAAGCTCTGTTTCTGTTTCCTTTGCCAACTCCACGAGTAACGAGGGGTTGTCTAGGACGATCTTGGTCGGAGTATTTCGCTCTATCAACGCTGAGCAAGGTTCTTCGCTCCAAACTCCAGCTAGGCTAGCAAACTTGATTGTCTTGAACGGATCTTCTTCTGCTCAATTTATCAATGTGAGGTTTGTTACGCAGTTTTTTGTGTCTATTTCAAATCCGTACGTTGGCACGGATTCTCTCGTATGGGTCAACGCCTCAGAGCCACTAAAGCTAAGCGCCCCTTCGCTAATCTTGAGCTCTGGTCAAATCATGACATTTAGTGGCTGGTTTGTGAATGGTAAACTAGCGAGCACAAACAACGATGCTTCGATTAAAGTGAATTCCTCAATTTCTATAGTCGCAGAATACTCGTCTTTCGTTGGAACGCTTTTGGTTTTGATTCTCATCCCGACTACACTATTTATCGTCGGATTATTGATAGGATATCTTTTGTGGAAGTACCATAAGGTTGGAAGAGGATCGTCTGTTGGAGTCCCTTACGAAAGTGGAATCAAATAAAGCCTCCATGACAGATCTGCACAAGAAATCGTCGTATTTTGACAGATAGTCGTATTCGCGAATGACGGGGAAATGGCAGGTGTAGGTGATCGCGGATATTTCCTTTGGCAACTTGTTTGATGGGAAAGCCACTTTCAAATTAGTTGGTCGACTTCTTCTCCCTTTGGCCATAGCCAAAGGAATCATCTTTGCAAGCGTCTACATAACATGGCATGGGAGTCCAAACTTCGCTCAAGAGATGAGCTTGGCTTGGGACGGAACGAATTATCAGACAATATCGAAGAGCGGTTACCCGCAATCTACGCCGAGCAATGTATCGTATTTGTACGCATTTTCTCCGTTTTATCCATTGTTGATACGCGCTCTTGCGTCGATCATAGGGTCGTATTGGATTTCTGCGCTCGTTATTTCCAATCTTTTTGGCTTCATATTTCCAATTGTAATTTTGTTCTTATTTGACCTCAAAACTGCACTACTAGCTGAATTGTTTCCAAGTTTCTTGGTTTACTCGACGGTCGCGTACTCGGATAGCATCGCTCTTGTGTTTATTGCATTGGCGTTCTTTTTCGTCTCGAAAGACGATTATTTACTTTCAGGGCTCTGTTTTGCCCTCGCTTTGTTTGATTTGTACAGTGTTGCAATCATAGCTCCACTTTTCCTCTTTCACGTATCAAGGAGGAAGGGAAATAGTAGTCTAATCACAGCATTGAAGAGGGCCGTTGCATTTTCAACACCAGTTGTTGTAGCAGCTTTGTCAATTGTCTTCTTTTACATATTAGACACTTATAATGCGTTCACCTACTTCAGTCTGGAGCAGAGCATTTGGGGGGTAAATGTTGTGAGTCCGGTGGGTCAAGCGATGTGGTTATTGAATACCAATGGGCAAGGATGGTTCACAAGGCAGAATTGGGGCGTGCTCGGAATACCTCTGACGCCGAGCTATTGGCTTGTTGTGAATATTTTGTTCGAGGCGTTCATGTTCGCAGGTGCTTATCTTTTGGCTCGGTCTAAGCATCCGAAGAAATGGTTCTTTGTCGCTTGCTCGCTTGCGATTCTGTTTCCTCTCTTATTCGTCGAAGGAACTCCCGCAGTTTCGATTCCTCGTCTTGTTCTGCCGGCATTCCCAATATTTTACGGTTATTCGTCTTCAAGATTGGGAGGAGGTAGATTGCTATTGATTGCATACTCAATTGCGTGTGTTGGTGTTGCTATCTGGGGAGTGTTGGCATTCATTTTCGCATTCTTTGCGTAGTTCTTGAAGCTTACATCTTTCAAGAGCCGGCCTTGACAAGACGAATGTTTTTATGAGATCTTGGCCCCTTGTAGCCCCAGAACACGCTTCACTTCTGGCTCCGGAACCTTGAGCTCGGAAGCGAGCAGTTGGGTTGAGACATTGGGGTTGTGATTGCGAATTTCAACCAAGAGCTCCTTAAGATAGTCGTCGTAATTGATGGCTTGTGCCCATTTGCTCTCGAATTGTTGTAGGAATATCTCCGCCAAGCCCTCAGAGGGGATCATATACCCTTCTCTTGTCGGCTCGTTCTCACCAACCCTGCTCGGCAAACCTATGACAGTGAGTCTGTGGTCGAACACGACGTATCTGATGTCGTTTATTAAGAGGCCAGGATGAAATCTTATTTCTGCTCCGGCCATTTTGTAGCTAGAAGCAAGAGCAAGTCTGTCTTGGGATTTAGGCAGTAGATATTGGATGCTGACTCCTCTTGCTTTCGCCCTCTTTATCTCTTCGACGATCTTCGCAACCTGCTCTTCCTGCTCGGGTGTCTTCGGCTGCGAGCCGGTGATCGAGCCCTTGATCGTTCTTGTAGCGCTTTGCATGCTAGATCTGACGGAGCCGAAGTATTCTTCTCTCGCCACAATTCTAGCTGTCTTGGCCATTTCCCGAAGGAGTGTTTGTCTTCCTCTCTCTTCTCTCTGACCGAGAACAAGTAATAAGAGAGTTGGGACTAGGAGAATCAGCTCTACGATTATCAGAATTAGGTTTAAACTGATTGCCAAATCTCGCTTCTGGCTTGCCTTGGCGTGGCGTTTTTGGACGCGAATTCGGGATAAAAACGATTACTCCTCATCGACGGATTGAGGAGGAGAATAAGGTGCATCATCTTCCGCTTCTTCAAAGCAAGCATCGGAAAACACTCTTTTGGAGCTGCACTAGTTAAGAACTCTTTATTATCAACGGCGTTTGAATTGGTTAACCGATGGTCTTGGAATTGAATCCAAAAGCTGCATATGACGAAGTGTTTCAAGCACTTCAGGATCACCACGAGTGGCTCAGCAACAGCATCCCATTGATCGCATCTGAGAACGTTCCGAGCCCAGCTGTTCGCGAAGCGATAATATCAGATTTCGGGAACAGGTACGCGGAAAAAGCTTGAAACTTGACAAAGGGTTTCTAGCTTACGCATGGTTGGGCTGGAGAGCGAGTCTATGCGGGTTGCGTTTACATCGACAAAGTCGAGCTTCTTTGCATGGATCTAGCAAGGCAACTCTTTGAAGCACAGTTCGTGGATGTCAGGCCAGTTTCTGGTGTGTGTGCAAATCTCACAGTATACTCGGCTTTCACGGACCCAGGCGATACGATGATGGCGCTCGCTATACCAAACGGCGGTCATATCTCTACTGGCCGCAAGGAATTCAATGGGACAGCGGGTCTGGTTCACGGGCTAAACGTTGAGTACTTTGCCTTCGACAGGGACAATTGGAATATCGACGTTGATAAGACAAAAGAGAAGATCAAGAAGCTCATTAGCGAAAACAAGCGACCGAAATTGGTGATGTTCGGGGGAAGTTTGTTTCTCTTCCCTCATCCAGTAAGAGAGCTGTCTGATTTCCTGAAAAGCGAAAATATTTTCGTGTGCTATGACGCAGCCCATGTTGCTGGCCTCATCGCGGGGAAGCAATTTCAAAAGCCTCTTTCTGAAGGAGCGGACGCGATGACTCTCTCTACTCACAAGACTCTCTTCGGCCCTCAAGGGGGGGCTGTTGTCTCATGGGAAAAATACTCGGAAAAGATCAAAGCAGCAGCGTTCCCTGGCACAGCGAGCAATCATCATCTACAAAATGTAGCAGGGAAGGCGATTGCTTTCGCAGAGTTTTTAGAGTTTGGAGAAAGATATGCGAGTCAAGTGATCGCAAACGCACGCGCATTAGCGGATGCCCTATCTCAGGAGGGGGTTGATGTTCTTGCTTCCAATTTGGGCTTCACAAAGTCTCATCAGGTTGCAATAGATGTCACAAAGTATGGGGATGGAGGAACGTTGGAAAAGGAGCTCGAGAGAGCAAACATCATAGTAAACAGGCAGCTGATTCCAGGGGACGTGAAGGCTGGAAGGCATTACATGCACCCAGGAGGATTGCGAGTTGGAACGAGCGAAGTAACCAGGCTTGGGATGGGGCCAAGCGAGATGAAGGAGATTGCAAGGCTGATGGCTCGCGTAATTGTGAAGAAAAGCTCGACAACTGAAGTAAGAGAGGATGTGATAGAGTTAAGGCGTGCTTTTCAAAAGGTGCAGTATGCGTTTGAAACGGCTCTTCCCGCGTATAAATACGTGAAAGTTCGCTCCTGAGAGTCCCGATCTTTTTTGTGTATTTAGGCGGGAGTTTCTTCGCGGGCCCTGATAGCGTTCCGTGACAAGTAAAGAAGATATTTTACAATGCCAAGGATTTGAATTCTCGTCGTTAGAGGTTGAAAGAAGGTTCAAACAATGTTAGGAAATTCGAGAATCCGAGTGAAGTTCGGGACCGCGGGAATTCGAGGACTGTACGGCCAAGAAGTGTTCCTAAGGGAGACTCTAGCTGTGTGTTTCGGGGTTCAGAAGATGCTCGGACAAGGTCGGTTTGGGGTTGGGTATGATACTAGGCGGAGTTCAGCTATACTTGCTTTGCTTGTCTGTTCTGCTATGAATTGGTATGGTAGCGATGTGGAGAGTTATGGTATAATCCCGACGCCTGTTCTCGCCTTTAGCATCAAAAACAACAAACTGCATGCAGGATTCTCTGTGACCGCTTCTCATAACCCGCCGGAGTATGCAGGGATAAAGGTGTACGGAACGGATGGTATAGAATTTTCTTTGGAAGCCGAGCACAAGCTGGAAGAGCTTATTCAGGAGAGTAGTGAGTACACGAAGAGAAGTGCTGGCGAAGAACTAGGATTCGGATCAACTTACGACAACGAAGAGTCACTTTCTAAGTATGTTGATTCCCTTTGTAAAAGTGTTCGTGGCACAAAGAAGGAGCTTAAGATTTTGGTTGATTGTGCTAATGGAACCGCGACTGATGTGACACCACGGATTCTGTCTGCTCTTGGGCACAAGGTTGTTACAGTGAATTCACATCAAAGTAGCGTGTTTCCTGGGAGGCCCCCGGAGCCAACTCCAGAAAGCTTGGGAGAGACTGCCGAACTTTGTAGAAGGATGGGAGTGGATTTCGCTCTTGCGCATGATGGGGATGCAGATAGGCTGGTTATGATAGATGGTGGTGGAGCGGTTCTTCCGGATTATGTTGTTTCTTGTTTGTTGCTGAAAATAATTCTTGAAAGTGGGAGGAAAGGCACCGTGATACTATCGATGAATAGCTCGAACGCACTAGAGGAAGTAGCGAAGGATCATGGTTGCAGAATTTACAGGTCGCGGCTTGGTAAGACATTTGAAGAACTTTACAAACAAAGAGGCATCTTTGCAACGGAGCCGAGTAAAGCTGTTGATCCACGTTGGGGATACTGGGAGGATGGGATCTATGCCGCAGTGTTGGTAGCTCAGTATTTGTCCGAGGATGGGAGAAATCTAGGTGAAGTAGTCTCCTCCTTTCCACGGTACTACAATCTTCAAGAAAATGTTTCAATGGAGGGCTTACTAGAATATTCAGAAGTTGCTTCGAGGCTACAAGAGCATCTAAGAGAGTCAGTGGTATCAATTGACCTGCGTGACGGGGTTAAAGTCTCTTTGAAAGATGGATCGTGGCTTATGCTACGTCGTTCTGGCACTGAGAAGAAGGCAAGGGTGTATGTTGAGTCTAGGGAAAAGGGAAAAGCGCATGAGTTGCTTGCATTAGGGAGAAATGTGTTAGCTTGGAAGGCGATCGATGTCTAGAATTTTTTGGGATGCAAATTGAAGGATGTTAGTATTGATGGTGCGTAGAGTTCGAAATGGTTGCACGTGATGAGGCTCTATCCGGATTGTTGAGGAGACTCCTAGAGGAGGGATTTGAGGTGGACCCGGAGGTCGTAGTGGTGCTAGGTAAAGTGGCGGAGTCGAATATAGAGGTTCGCGTAGGAACAGTTGGAGAGCCATACAGTGGCCGAAAGCTCGTGGAGCGTATCGTGGATCGTCTCATCGGTGTAAAGTCGACCTCCAAGGGCCCCGCTATTGAAGGCAGTTTCAGCAAGAGTAGGAGTAGAATCTCAGTCAAGGATCTTTTTGAGGAGTTCCCTGAGCTTTACGACGAATTGGAGAATCCTAAGATACAAAAGAGCGGTGATATAACTGACGGTTCGGGGGAATGGTCCAGTATAGAAGGCGGTCAAGAGATTGGAAGTTTTGAGGTTGTGATGGATTCGTCGGAGGAAGTTCAATCTAGTCTCGGCGATGGATTCTCGGCGCTCTTCAAGGATCGTTACGAGAAGCTAGGACGAATTCTTTCGGCGCGAACAAGGGACAGTCGTCTAGTGAAGGTGTCTGAAGTTTCATCGCTCGGCGCAGGTGAAAAAGTAGGTGTTGTCGGGCTTGTTTTGTCGAAGAAATGTGAGGGGCGACAGGCGCGTGTTGTGTTGGAAGATGACACGGGGCAGTTAGTAGTAGTAGGATTTGGCGAAGAGTTTTGCAGAAATGTTGAGGATGTGCTATTGGATAGTTGCGTTTCGGTAGAAGGGGAGGTTTCGACCGAAGGGACAGTAGTGGCGAAGAAGCTGATGTATCCTGATGTCCCTAGCAAGGTAGTGTCAACGTCAAAGAAGACGGAGTTTGCTGTTTTTAGTTCGGATTTGCATGTGGGGAGCAGGAGATTCTTAGAAGGGGCCTTTGATAGATTTGTTTCATGGTTGAACGGACGCTTTCAAGGAAAGATGTCCGGAGATATTTCGTATGAGGAGATAGCTCGTCGTGTAAAATACTTGGTGGTTGGAGGGGATGTAGTCGATGGCGTTGGCGTTTTTCCTGGTCAGGAGGAAGAGCTGGTGGAAATGGATGTTAAGAAGCAGTATGATATGGTGTTGGAGAAGTTTGCGAAGATACCGCGTTCAGTTCAAGTGATAGTAGCGCCAGGCAATCACGATTGTACGAGACAAGCTCTTCCCCAGCCCAAGATTCCGGTCGAGTATGCCTCAAGGTTCTACGAGTTGGAGAATATCTGTATGGTTGGGGATCCTTGTTTTCTTAGATTAAGTGGGGTGAGAGTTTTGGTGTTTCATGGAAGAAGTCTTGATGATGTGTTTGCATCGGTTTCTGGTACTTCATATGAGCGGCCTACAGAGGCTATGAAAGTGTTGTTGAGGGCCAGGCATCTCGCACCTTCTTTCGGACTGCGTACTCCGGTGGCGCCGATGAGAAAAGACCTGCTTGTCATTGGGGAGGTGCCGGATATTTTTCATGCTGGTCATGTTCACACGGTTGGGTGTGATATGTACAGGGGGACATTGTTGATCAATTCAGGAACATGGCAAGGGCAGACTGTTTACCAAGCGAATCTTGGAATTATACCAACGCCGGGTGTTGTTCCGGTGGTTAATCTCTCTACCTTGGAGGTTTGTGTCTTGGATTTTGTGACAAGTGGTTGAGTGGAAAGTTTTCGTATCATAAGGGGCTTCGAGGATTGATGATGGGGTCTTTTTGCGAGTGTCGTGGGCGGAAATGGCTAAAGAGGAAAGAGAGCATTGGGTCTTGGTTACGTTGGGTATGAGCGTCGCTAGTTGGGTGGCGTTTGTGGGGATTGGGTTTTATTTGTTGTTATGGTTCCGATTATTGGGTCTTCTGAAAAGGCTTTTTTGATTGTATCTAGTGATATTTGTGGCCTTATTTGCTTGGTTCGGCCATATCTCCCATAGTTGACTAGGTGTGCTGAGAGCAGACCCAAGGTGTGGAGCTCAGTGAGTATGGAGGAGGCTCTTCTTGTAGTCAGTGGTTCGATGTCGCAGGCCTTTGCGAGGTTGCTATAGGTTTCATAAAGGGCTCCGGTTGACACGTAGTTTTGAGTGGGGTGGGATGCTGTGGCGGCCCCTAGTAGGAGAAGCTTGGCGTGTAGGGGTAGTGTTTTGAGAGCTTCGTTTACTCTGTCTTGGTCTATTTTTTGTAATGCTAATCGAATATGTTTTTCTTCGAGGATCTCGCTCGCTTCTCTTTCCGCGGTCTCTGCTCCAACCCGGAGCAGATCGACCGCTCGCCTTGCGTCTCCGTGCTCGGAGGCGGACAGTGCAGCGCATAGGTTGATGGCTGCTTCGGTGTACGAACCTTGGCGGAGGGCCATTGTGGCCCGTTCTTTGAGTATGCTTGCTAGCTCTGGAACAGTGTAAGGTGGAAAGACTATCTCTTCTTCTGAGAGGCGGCTTTGTACTCTTGCTCCTAGCTGATCCTTGAATTGGAGGTCGTTTGAAATTCCAATGATCGATATGAAAGAAGGGGTGATTCGTTCTGAGAGTGTTGTTAGATTGTACAGTAAGTCATCGTTGTATGTTTTTACCAGGTAGTCCACCTCATCGATCACCAAGATGATGGGTGATCTTTGCCTTCGGATGTGGTTTTCGAGTCGAGAGAGAACTTCTGTTAGCGCGAGACCTGTGAATGGGATCTGGAGGTTTGTGGCTGTGGCCATTTCGGCAAGCAGCCTGTATTCGGTGCCGCAGAGACGAGCATTCGTGTAGATGAAGGCTAAGGGTATCTGGTTTGCTATGGAGGTTTCTTTGAGTTTGTTCATCGTGTATTTGGTGACAGCAGTTTTTCCGGTCCCTGTCTTGCCATAGATTAGGACATTCGAGGGTTTTGAGTAGTGTAACGTCGGTGCTAGTATCTCACCTAGGGAAGCGATTTGGAGGCCCCTGAATGGAAGTTTGTCAGGTAAGTAGTCGGATCTCAAGACAGCGTCTTGCGTAATCAGTCTGTTTGAGGTGAGAGCTTTTATGAAGATAGATTCGAGTTGATCGGGTTGTTCTTGAAGTGAACTTTTCATTCCTATTCGTGACCCACTGACCTGTTTTTCCATTGGAGACCATTTTATTTTGTGGGCTAGCTAAGAGGTTCTGGTTGTGAAGTCAAATTCATGGGACTCTATTTGAACAATAAAAACTATCGTGTGAATTATAGCTAATATCGATATCAACTAACGCTTACTCCATAACGCTACTACAAAGCGACATCACTTCACTTCCACTGGAAACCAATGGGAGCACGGGGAAACCCCCACCCGCCCAACGTCAACCAGTAATTAAGAACGAAAAGCCGGTAAAAGCCGTTAACACCCCTATACTTCCACTGGAGTCCACTTTGCAACGGTTGACAAGCAAAGACATCAACACCACCCCTACCTTTCCACTGGAGACTTGGCTCCGAAAATACTGTCAACTCCACTACCAAGTCGCGTTCAACATACAACCCTCTCGTAATATCTGAAATATTAGGGAAATGTCCTAGACTCAATGTTTACAACTTTACACCTTGACAAGTTATTAGAACCAAAATCCCACATAGCCTAGGACAACAATCTATCAGATAATGCTATTCTGCACCTGGCGAATTCAAAATGCCAAGCTTCCCACCCACGCAAAAAAACTCCCCAAGAGTCAAGATCGAGTTTACAGATCAGTACGGCGCCAGATACACTTTGACGGTTGAGGGAGCAACAAAAGAAGGACTTATTAAGACAATCCGCCTTCTTGACATACCATCTCCTCCGACGCCGCAACAACCGTCCTTCTCACACGAACAACCATCCATAAATGAGCCACTCACTGACACGAACTTCTCAAGAGTGTACCTCCTAATAACAAGAAAATTCAAATTCGGCACCTTCAGTTCGAAAGACATTCTTCAGGCATTACGCGAAGAAATGGGACTTGACCTCAGTCTTCCCACCGTATCTGCTTACTTAACACGCCTTTTCCAGCGACGAATACTCAGCCGAACCAGAAATGGATCCAGTTGGCTATACAGACTCCTACGGGACAACCCCGACGACAGTTCTCCAACCACAGATCTGCCCCCATCCTTCACACCAGCTCCTGACATCATCACAACCTAGTCGTCCTTGCCCACAAAATCTGCAAGCATCTCTCGACCCTTAGACGACAGGGCATACTTGAACGGCCGCGATTTATCATCCCTAGAAACAAACCCATCCATGAACAAAGAACTCATCATCCTGGCAGTATGCTCACGCGATTTTCCGAGCTTTAGCTGAACCTCCCTAGAGGTCGCAACACCACCAAGCTCCGCAACCGCCTTGAGAAATTCAACCTGCGACCCCAATGCCATCTCTTTCAAACCCTCCGACCGCCTTGAACGCCTCTCAAACCTTTTCCCAACCGAGACTTCCTCCCTTCGTCGATAAAGATCAGACCCTTCCCGAATATCAGCGCTTACTCCCACTGGCCTCTCTTTCTCTCTCCAAGTTGACTCACGACCAATGCTCTCTTCAAGCCGAGACAGCCTTAACTTCTGAAGCTCCAACGCCACATCTTGTTCCACCAAACGTTCCTGCAGCTGTCTAACCCTCTTATCAAATTCCTGCACAATCCCCAAAAGATCGACCTTCCAACCTTCCTCCAACCGAAGTGATTTCCTAGAAATCACAAACAAGACTACCAAGATAGCTCCTACACATAACACGCTAAGCAGCAACAGAAAAGTCAGCAAATCCAACGTGACATGAAATCACGTTATCGTAATCACAACGCATCACAAATAACCTTTTGCCCTACCACTGAATTCCTGGACAAATTCTTCTGCAGCCCTCTCCACTCTTGCCAGGTCTTCCTTCCCGAGGTCTTGCTTACGAATTTCCTGCACAAGACTAGCTACTCTGGCAAGCTGATTCAACTTTCCACTAGGAATCAACCCAGCATAACTCATCAACAATACCGTATAAACAGAAGACTCCACATTGCTTCTTGCTTGTCGAAGAGTCCTCCAAAAAGAGCCCTTCGACACTGGGCCTCCTTTCCGCAACGATGCTTTTTTCCCTAGTCTCCCCTCCTCCTTTGATAAAACCATCGTCTCGAATTGAATCTGTGTAACAGACGCCCTATTCAAAAGAAACTCTAGCAGAGGATCCAAAGGAATGCTTACACCCAGCTAATAACACCAGCCGTCATACAAAAAAGTATCACAAACACCAATCGTACAAAAACGCAACCTGTTCTTCTCTCTCTTACCGTAGAGGATACGTCCTCAAAGGCAAATGGTATAAAAGAAATCGCAAACAAATCCACCAATCATTCTCGAAGAAGAGTGAATAGAAAATGGGCCGAAGAAGGAGAAGAGTACTCCATGTTGTCAAGAAGACGCTCCCGAAGGTGTTCACATGCCCGAACTGCGGAATGGTTTCCGTCCGCCTCCAAGCAAAGCAGGATACTACCATAATCTCATGTGGAAGTTGTGGTCGTAGCAAAGAAGTTTCCAACCAAGGAAAAGAACCAATCGACATCTACAATGAATTTGTTGACAGTTTCAACCAAGAACAAACAGGTGTAATAACTCCTGAGACAACTCCAGCTTCCCAAAGTGGAACTTAGAATCAACGAGCTTCTCACAACGACTGGGCCGATATGCGCGGCCCTCATCGATTCTGAGAATATCAGCCCAAAAAAAGCCTCGAAACTAGCCCGACAGGCAGAATCTGCAGGCGCCAAGATCATACTCGTAGGCGGCTCAACAGCAATCGACCAAATCGAGTTAGACAAAGTAGTGAGAGCTGTAAAGCGTGACGTCACATCACTTGTGATATTATTTCCTGGAAATGTCTCCGGAATATCGCCAAGCGCAGATGCTATTTTCTTCTCTTCCCTGATGAACTCTGACAACCCTTACTTCATAACGGAAGCCCAGGCCCTTGGGGCACTCGCCGTAAAGAAATACCAGCTGCCAACGTTGCCCATGGCCTATCTGATTATAGGAGAAGGGGGATCTGCAGGTTTCGTTGGGAGGTCACGAGGTATTCCTCCTGACAAGCCCTCGCTCGCATCAATGTATGCCCTCGCAGCGCAATATCTTGGTATGCGCTTTCTGTATCTGGAAGCCGGCTCCGGCGCCGACGGAGCGGTCCCTACTCGCATCATCGAGGCGGTTCGCAATGTCTACGAAGGGATCCTCCTGGTAGGAGGTGGTATCAGATCTGCCGAAACCGCTTCCAAAATAGCAAAAGCCGGCGCAGACATCCTAGTTGTGGGGAACCTCCTAGAGCAACCCAAGTTTCAAGAGACTTTGCGTGATATAAGTCGAGCAGTATCACATAAGTGACGTCACATTGCTCCAGTTCGACCCGCAATTACACACGAAGAACATGCCACCTCAATACCGGAGTTATGCGACAACAATAGAGTCAAAACTACTTCAACAACATTCAGTTGCAAGTCGTGCTCGAGCCTTAGGACTGGATCCTACACTTAGCATTGAAGCCGACATTGCTTTCGACCTGCCAGACAGAGTTTCCAAACTCATCAATGTCCCAATAGCCGATGAACTGCGACAACTGCTCGAAACAAACAGAACAGAGGCTGCGGCAATTATTGCGGCTGAGCGGCTCGCACTTGGCAAGTACCCGCTCGGCGAGAAGCAAGATCGCATGGAGACGGCGGTTCGACTCGGAGTTGCGATAATTACCGATGGTGTGACCGTCGCTCCAATCCAAGGGATCACGGCAGTCCGAGCGAAGCGCAACAAGAACAACACCGAGTATCTAAGTGTAGAATTTGCAGGGCCCATGAGATCAGCAGGTGGCACCGAATCTGCTCTCACACTCGTAATCGCCGATCGAGTGAGAAAAACTCTTGGGTTGGAGAGATACATCGCAAACTCATTCGATGATGAAACCGGAAGATTTCTTGAGGAACTGAGAATATACGAGCGCGAAGTTGGCAACTTTCAGTACAAAGTCACAGATGAAGATGTGAAGAAGGCAATTGAAAACCTGCCAGTCGAGATTGATGGAGTTTGGACTGACGACTACGAAGTCGTACTTCACAGGAACATGGAAAGAATCGCGACAAACAAACTCAGGGGAGGTGCCCTAAGAGTCCTTAACGACGGACTCATAGGAAAATCAAAAAAACTTTTGAAACTACTCAGAAATCTTAACATCCAGGGATGGGATTGGCTCGGAGAGCTTTCGGGGGGAAACCAAAGGGGCTCTGAAGAAACAAAAACCATCACATCACACTTCGACGACGTTATCTCCGGAAGACCGGTCATTTCGATGCCTGGACATGAAGGAGGTTTCAGGCTGAGATATGGTAGAGCGCCTAATACTGGCCTCCACACGATCGGAATGCATCCTGCTCTCCTTGAGCTTCTAGACTATCCAGTTGTGGTCGGGACCCAGATCAAGGTGAGCATGCCAGGGAAAGCTGCTACAGTTGCTCCTGTAGACACAATAGAATCGCCTCTCGTAAAGCTCCAAGATGGGTCTGTGATCCGCTTGAAGACCGTTCGAGAGGCCAGTGCTGCCAAACACAAATTGCACTCTGTAATTCACTTAGGCGACATACTCGTCTCCTTTGGGGATTTTCTTGAGAACAATCACAAACTAGCTCCTTCGGGATACGTTGAAGAGTGGTGGGCTTTGGAGCTGAGCGATGCGATCAAAACGCGCTATGTAAGCACCACAACGGCGTCTCTCAGTCTCTCACTAGAGTACGAAAGGATACAACAGCTTACAACAAACCCAGTGACTGCGCCCCTAACTTTTTCGGAGGCAGTGCGTCTCTCCACTCTCCTCCAAATTCCACTCCATCCGAGATATCTTCTTTTCTGGGAGAAAATATCACCCCAAGAAGCAATCGGATTAAGAGAGAGCATCATCAAACACACACGACTCGAACCAAAACTCTTCGGAAAACTACCTGAGCCAAGGAGCAACAGCCATAATGCTCTAGTCAGCGTTGTAGTTACTAGCTCCGACCAGAAAGCTCTCCTAGAGAAGCTCGGTGTAGAGCATAACGTCGAGGAGAGCCAAAACCTGATCATAGGTGAGCCTTATTCCCACATATTGCAACTATGCCTCGCTACCTCCAAGGACAAAGACGAGATCGACCGAATCATCCAGTCTGGTAATTGGGACAATACAAATCAACTCGTCTCACTGTTCTCCGGTATTGAAATTCGAAGGAAATCCTCCGTAACTCTAGGAGTGCGAGTCGGTCGGCCAGAAAAAGCAATGCAAAGGAAGATGCGTCCTCCTGTAGACGGACTCTTCCCGATAGGAAGAGCTTCCAATAACCGATCCGCACGAGACATTCTCCTTGCTTCGGAGAAAAGCGATACGGTGCAGATTGAAATTGCCAATCTGCGATGTCCAAAATGCCAGCAATTAATAATCGGATCAAAATGCTCCTCCTGCGACGTCAAAACCGCAATCTTTTTCATCTGCGATCAATGCGGTGACAGATTTCAGGTCTCAATAGAAGAGATCCCACTTTCAGGGAAGATCTCGGAAAGATGCGCGCATTGTAAGGGGAGAATGAGGCCAACGATTAAGACAGATTATCAAATAAGAACAGAACTCGCATCTGCATCATCAAAAACTAAGTACAAACCAATACCTCCACTGAGAGGTGTCCTCGGCCTTTCGAGTCTTCTAAAAATCCCAGAGCGATTGGAGAAGGCTCTCTTAAGGCAAAAATACGGCCTCTCTGTCTACAGAGACGGAACAATAAGATACGATGCTACAAACCTTCCACTGACACATTTCAGACCTTGTCAGATCCTTGGCCCAAGCGTCGAAAAACTCAAGGAACTTGGATACACTAAAGATGCCAACGGTAAGCCCCTCGAATCTGACAATCAACTTCTTGAACTCTTTATTCAAGATATCGTGATCCCCGTCGAAGCTGGCACGTTCTTCGTATCCGTGGCAAGGTATCTCGACGACTTGCTTTCGCATCACTACGGAATGGAGCCTTACTACAAAATAACAGACCCAAACCAATTATTAGGTGAACTTGTAGTAGGCCTGGCACCACATACGTCCGTCGGAATCGTCGGCCGGATCATAGGATTCACCAACGCCCAGGCCTGTTTCGCTAGCCCGTATTGGCACTCTGCGAAGAGAAGAGATTGCGACGGGGACGGCGATAGTATAATTCTCCTTCTTGACGCTTTGCTCAATTTCTCGAAACGATTTCTGCCAGCCATGATCGGAGGACTCATGGATGCTCCATTGCTGGTCCAGCCTCTGGTTTTACCAAAAGAGGTCCAAAGACAAGCACATCATATGGACGTATCGACGACGTACCCAAGAGAATTCTACGAGGCGAGTCTGCGAGAAGCTTCGCCAACAGAAGTGGAGCAATCTATCGAAACAATAGGAAAGAGGCTTGACACACCAAACCAATACATGAATTTCTCATTCACTCACGACACTAGCTCAATAACCGTGGCCCGAGCAAGGGCAAGCTATTCGACGCTCAACAGCCTAACCGAAAAGCTCGACAGGCAGATAGAACTCGCCAACAAAATCAGGGCTGTGAACGTTGACGAAGTGGTCAAATCCGTACTCAAAACTCATCTTCTCCCAGATATAATCGGAAACACGAAAGCCTTTACTGCACAGAGATTTCGCTGCAAGAAATGCGGCACAAAATATAGGAGGGCTACGATCAAGGGTGTTTGCCTTATGTGCGGAGGCGAACTACAATCAAATGTGACGCGCGGCTCAGTGCAGAAATATCTCCAGCTCGGATTACGCCTTGCATCAAAATACGATGTTGGAGACTACCTTCGGAGCAGATTTGTTTTAGCTGCTGAGGAGCTCGCAACTCTCTTTAAACCAGAGGCGCTCCAAAAAGGTCTTGAAGAGTTCGAAACTATAGGCACAGTTGCTGAAGAAAAGGCCCAAGTTCTAAAGACCTCAGTTAGTCAATCCGAGTCCACAGACACTGTCCTTTCGACGCGTAACGAAAGCACTGCACTTGTTGCTGCTGATACCCAGAAAACTCCTAGACTTTCGAACTTTGAAGGGTTGCAAACTACCATAGACAATGACCAATTCTCCGAATCAGTCGAGGGCCAAGAACAACGGTCAAAGTCGAGAACTGAGAGAAAAGAGGAGCGAGAGTACCAAACTACACTCATCTAACTTTGAATACGTACTCGATCTCCTCCTCCTGCACCTCTGTTCTTCGCAACAAGGGAGTAACACAACTTACGAAACTCCGAATCAGAGAGTAAAGAAGACGAAAGTGCAACGAGTAAATTGAACCCAATGCCCAAAAATATACTACGAGACTCTTTGGCAACTAGATATTTTACAAAGTCCGAATCGGGATGCCCATTGCTTTTAAGAACAATATAAGCAGCCATCAGGCGCGCAAGCATCTCTGGGTTCAACTTCTTGAGTAGAGTAGAAGAAATTCTCTTTACGGCTCTTTTCCTCGAAAGTCGCCGAATGCTATCAACATCGCTAGGTGTAATCTCCAAACTCGGCTCTCTTGCAAGTAAATGCTTTCCCCTTCGCTAAGGGTCTTTTCTCCTTAGAAGTCTATGAGAAAAATAGCGAGGGAAATAGCACAGCATGTTGCTCGGAGCAAACACAGCACAAATGGGATAGCCCAAGACTCACGCCTAGAGCGCGATTTTAGAAAAACACTCTCTGCGCTTTTATCTTGAGTATTATTCGCCTTTCTCCGGGGCGGCGAGATCCATACTTTTCAAGACCAGTGTATTTCTTCGCTAACTTGTCAATATGACTCTCTGCCACTTCACCAGTGATTCGTTCGACCACACTACCTTTTATCATCACTTGGTTGTATGGATTACTGTGATCAGCTACGGCTACCCAAACACGAGGATCTCGCCTTGTATTTTTCTCCTTGGCACGACCTATTGCCGTGTTGATCAAGACATACTCTCCATCCATGTCAACCCATGTTTGAGTAACATGAGGAGACCCATCATTTGCAATAGTTCCGATGAACGCAAAATTTTTCTCTTCCAAGAGCTTTCTTGCCTTCTCTGGTAGTAGTGAGCTCATTTTCCTTCCTACGTCACCCAACAGCAATACAGGGATGGAGCTACTCGCTTTATAATATCGCAGTTCTGCATTGCATTTGTCTTGCTCAAACAATTCGTTCCTAGAGCTGACCAAACTTTGACGGTTTCGCGAGCTGGAGCAATTTTATCCTTTCTTACTGAGCCAGATCGCCACGGCAGAGAGCACGAGCCCTAACCAATACTCGGCATGAAACGAGGCGAGGGAAAAATGCGAGTAGTAGAAAGCTTCCCCAGCAGTGAAAAGCAACCCAAAGATCCCGACTCCACCACCCAACCACATCAAAATTCTTCCAAAGGTGCGGTGCTTCAAAAGAAGCACCACCCCACTACAGATGACTACTATGCCACCTAAGGCGGTCAACGAAGTCAAAATCGAAATCGCGAGTTTTAAGAAATATAGTTCCATTGCTGACATTGAGGAAGCGTAATGCTCATCAATGAAAGAAAGCATCATTAGGAGAATTGGATGAGTAATGTATCCACTCACGACTAGTATTACTCCTGAGATAATCCCAACAATCCCTGCAGCTCTCAAAAACATAGCCTTCCTCCTTTGCTCAAGATTAAGCGCTTGAAACGGAGTTAGTGCACTCTTATCCGACATTGACTTTGAACACCATCACCAAGAGAGACTTGAAGCATTACTATTTCATCGGCCTTGAGGAATTTTTTGTTATGTATTCCTGCTCAAGATACGAGTTCTACTTGCCGCCTTATAGGGAGAAAGGAAGAAGAGAAACGAAATAACACCATTTGCTCTGCTTTCAACCCACAACAAGGACCCAGCTGTCTGCTCCGCACCTCATGCATTTCTCCCCCAACCCCATCGCCTTAGTTGGATCCTTGCTCAATATTGCGAAATACTTCTCCGTAGTGGTCGAAAGAGGCAAGATATGCTTGCAATTTGTGCATTCTGCAAAATGAAATAGGACCTTGCTTGCACCCGCAGACTCTCCTACATTCTTTGACTCTTCGCGTTGGATTGGTGACTGCTTTTGATCTGACATTTTGAGATCAACTCCTTCTAACTATCCTTTCTGAGAGCACTATGAAAAGCAGGGCGAGCAAGTGTCTATAACCTTTCCCCAAAACTGACAACTACGAAGGGAGAACGTACCATCGAGGAGTATCGCAGAGCACAACTAACGCGATACCGGGAAATAAAAAGCATTTATTACATTCTGCCCCCACCAACACAAATAGGTAAAGAAGAGGATCGGGGTGAGCTGGAAGACAAAATGGCAGTTCCTGCTGTTCGGGAAAAGGATGATGATGATGAGAAAAGGGAACAACAACGTAACAGCAACAATGATGAAACTGCAATCTGCCCCAAATGCGACTCGTCGATGATTGCTGGAGTATGCACGAAATGCAACTTTTCTTACAAAACTGCGTATCAAGATAGAGAGCAAGCAAAGGAGTTCACACACCCAGGCTGAAAAGAACAACAAAGTAAGCAACGATTATCAACATAAATGCAAAGAGAGGAAGAAGAGTTCAGACGATGGAACAGAAGACTAACACAACTTCTTCACCACCCAATTCGAGCACCGAGATCGGAACAAAATTCGAAACACTTCCCACGTCCGCGAAAATCATCCCCGTCACACAAAGATATCTGCAACTCCACAGAAACTCACTTGTGAACATCGAATCGTTCTGGTCGAAAATTGCACAAGAAGAAATCGATTGGTTCAAACACTGGGATCACACACTAGAGTGGAATCCACCGTTTGCAAAATGGTTCGTAGGAGGGAAACTCAACGCTTGTTTCAACTGCCTTGACAGGCACTTGCAAACATCCACTAGAAACAAGGTGGCCTACTATTGGGAGAATGAGCATGGAGAAAGAAGAGTTCTAAGCTATCAAGACATGTACTTCGAAGTAAACAAACTTGCTTGGCTTTTGAAGAATGAGTTCAAAGTCTCGAGCGAGACAAGTTGCGTGACGATATACCTTCCAATGGTTCCCGAGCTTCCAATAGCTATGCTCGCTTGCGCAAGGCTTGGAGTTCCATTCACTGTCGTCTTCTCCGGTTTTTCAAGTCAATCTCTTTCCGGGCGCATCAACGACTCCCGATCTGACCTGCTCCTGACGGCCGATGTCGGATTTAGAAGAGGAAAAACGATTCTACTCAAGAAGATCGCTGACGAGGCTCTTGAAAACGCGCCAGAGATAAGAGCCGTCCTTGTTTTGAAGAGAAGGCAAGAAAATGTCGAGATGAAAAAGGAGAGAGATTTCCTCTGGGATGAGGAAATTGCAAAATGCAAAGACATGTTTCCGCCACTAATCGTGGAACCACAACCAGTGGAATCGAACCATCCACTTTACCTTCTATACAGTTCTGGAACTACTGGGAAACCGAAAGCAATAGTCCATGGAACGGGAGGATACCTAACATACGTGACAGCGACCTGCAAATGGGTCTTCGATCCATCACCTTCAGATATCTACTGGTGCGCCGCTGATGTTGGATGGGTTACTGGGCACAGCTACATCGTGTTTGGACCACTGAGTCTTGGGCTCACATCGATTTTGTATGAGGGGGCGTTCGACTTTCCTACGAACGACCAACTGTGGAAGATCGTCGAAAACTACAAGGTGAATATACTTTACACGTCTCCTACGGCTCTACGTGGATTGATGAAATACGGGGACGAGCCGGTCGAAAGGCACGATCTCTCATCGCTCCGAGTCCTAGGAACTGTGGGGGAGCCGATCAATCCACACGTCTGGAAGTGGTATTATGAGAAGGTTGGAGGTGGGAGGTGCCCTATCGTTGATACTTGGTGGCAAACCGAGACTGGCGGGATAATGGTTTCACCGTCTCCTAAGCTTGGTCTTGTTCCGCTCAAGCCAGGCTCTGCGACTTATCCACTTCCAGGAATTGATGCAGAAGTCTACGATGAGAATGGAGTTCCAGCGAAGGTCGGTGAAAAGGGATACATTGTAATTAGGAAGCCTTGGCCTGGGATGCTCCTCACCCTTTGGGGAGACGACGAAAGATACAGACAGGTATACTGGTCAAAATTCAAAGGAGTGTATTATGCCGGAGACTACTGCCTTCGAGACGAAGATGGTTATTTCTGGTTGCTCGGAAGGGCAGATGAAGTACTGAAGGTTGCAGGACACAGACTGGGCACTATAGAGATAGAAGACGCGCTCGGCTCACATCCTGCAGTGGCAGAATCTGCAGTCGCTGGAAAGCCGGATGAAATAAAGGGCGAGACGATCGCAGCGTTCGTCGTCTTAAGAGCTGGAAATCTTCCCACTCGTGAACTTGCAGTTGAGCTCACAAACCACGTAAGAGAGATGATAGGTCCAATTGCGACTCCGTCAGAAATCCATTTTGTAAAATCCTTGCCGAAAACACGCTCTGGAAAGATCATGCGAAGAGTTGTGAAAGCAGTTGCAAATGGGATGGAAAATATTGGGGACATCACAACTCTCGAAGATGAAACATCGGTGCAAGAAGTAAGAAGAGCAGTTCTCGAATTTGAACAAGAGCTCAGAAAAGCAACATCGCCCTGAGACTGGCCGGAAGGAACGCACTTTGGACGAAATAGAGTGGCAGCTATAGGAGATCAAAATTAGAACCAAGTCTGATTATACCTACTAGCTAAAAGTCCCCATCCTTCCCCATCAATCAAGCACCACACTGAGACTCCAAAGGCCCGTATGTTTCTTTTTATACATGATTTGAAAACTCTTAAAAGCTACCTGGCTGGATAATCCAGCCAGATATCTATATGAACACTAGTCGGACGATATCAATTATCGCCCTCTTTACATCTCTTGTGATTGTTACTAACTACGCTCTTGTCGAGCTCCCGAATGTGAAACTTGAAGACACTCTTGTCTTTGCTTCCGCTTATTCATTTGGTCTGAAGATTGGGGCTTACGTGGCAATAGCTTCAGAGTTGATATGGGGAATCCTGAGCCCGTATGGTTTCGGCGGAATCATAATTCCATTTCTCGTTGCCGGAGAGCTTCTCTATGTTTTTGCAGGGTTCTTTGCATCTAAACTTTGGCCAAAGCCCCAAAAAGGGTTCCAATATGAGAACATCTTCTTCGGAGCTCTTTTAGCGATCTGCGCATTCGTCTGGGACACTGAGACCAACATCGCGACCGGTCTGATTATGATGTGGCCCCATGTACATTTGCTCGGATTGATAGGCTACGAACTCACAGGCGCGGTGTTCATGGTCTTCCATGAGGTCGGAGACTTTGTGATCGGTTCTGCTCTTGCTCCCATTCTAATACTATATTTTTCGAGAGTGTTCAGCGATTCAAAAAATGCGCAGAGGATAGTAGCATAGTGGAAGAGAAGGAATGGTTTGATGCAGACAAGAACTCTTTATGGAATAATGGTTGTTTTGATAGCTCTCCTCCTACTCAGCTCAAGTTTAGCGATTTACTACTCGTATCAAAACCAACAATTGGCTTCACAGAAGAACACAATTCAAAACGAACTTCAAAACGCCTCGTCGAAATATAGTACCCTTGCATCGGAGTATAATTCTATCCTTTCGACTTATAATGGCTCCGTCTCTTCTTTCAAAGCACTTGCTTTGACATACAGCCAAGCAAGCGCCAGTTTCCTCTCCCTCTCTAAGGAGTACAACATTACTTTCTCACTACTCGTGAACGCACTTTCGGAAATGAACACAAGTGAGCCAGCATATACGAACGCAAGCAAGACCCTCACATCATTATGGCAAGAGTACACGACTCTTGTCGCCCAATACAAGCAATTAAGCTCGAGCTTTCAAGAGATACTTACAAACTTTAACCGAGAGAACAACGCAACTCTTTTGGGGAACATTCAGCCCATTTCCGTGTCGCTTCTGACTTCCAACATACTGATCGATTTCGGCAACGGAACCTATCACTGGTTTAATGAAACCGCAATACAGCCTGGTTGGAACTTTTACGTTGCAACTCTTGTAGTGACGAACGGAAACGTCGTTGCGACATGGTACCCACAGTATTCGGCCCATTTTGTTACTGGAATAGACGGCGTATTTAACAACAATGCCCAAGGCGAATACTGGTTCCTATGGACCTGGAACTCAACATCTTCTTCTTGGCAGGTCGCTTCCGTTGGTGCAGATCAACTCATGATGTACAACGGCTCCATCTATGCCTGGACCTACTGTCTTGAAAACATTACCAATTACATGCCTGAATGCACACCTCATTAGGCTTTACCTCAACCCAACTAACTCAAGCAATATTTATTTCGCTTATCAGTCGATAGCCACTTCACTCATCCTAAGAAGAGTGCAAGACTCCAGTTAGGGCATTCATGCCTAGCGAATCTCACTGTTTGGTACATCGATAATGGATAGATATCGATGTGAGAGATGTTGGAATCTTTCTCGCTCTCCTCAAATACGAGAAAATAGCTTCCAAATCAGTACTGTGAATCTGGAATTTGTCAAATGACGGCGAAGAAGAGGGGAAAGAAAACAAGAAAAAGCGCAGACAACTAACGACCCTTGGAAGCATAGGAGCAGCTTTACTGATTCTGTTTTTGATCCTCTTTTTGGCAATGCATAGCCCACAAGCATCTGATATCCCGACGCTTGCCAACAACTCTTTGTCGTCCACGACAACATCAACATCTCCGAATAGAACTCATTCTAATTCTAACGCAGATTCGCAGTTTTCTTCTTCCTCTTCTACTACTTCATCATTATCATCAACACCACAGAACAAATCATGTCCGTCTGGAGAAAATTATGATAATGATCTGTCGTCGTGCACTCAGCAGCAAATGCAGAGCATCACTCCAGAATTCCCTCTTGGTGCTCTGATGTCTATAGTCATTCCCCTTTTCAGTTTCTTGGCTTATACCATGTGTATCCGGAGAAAAACCGCTCGCGCGAAGTAAGTCTGAGAGCCTTCTTCTTCTTCACAGGGCTTATCATACCTAAAAACTTATCACGCCTCTCTCCACCGCGCTTTTTTGGTAGCGATCCCAAGCAAAACAGCAGTGACTCCGATCAGAACTACCCAATCGAACAAGATCATAAAGCGTTGGAGACTCAAATACCCTGTCGCGTTTTGGGCGAGCTCTGCCGCGTAAGTTGTTGGTGAAAGGTACGCAAGATATCTGAAAGGAAGCGGGATGTAAGTTATCGGGTAATATACTGGAGGTATTGTGGAAAACAGAGTCGATAGAAGCCTTGAAAACGCGAAACTCTGGACAATATCACTCGACAGAGTCGCAAACGTGTAACCGAGTGCAATCGAAGTAAGAAACATCAAAAACAACACAAGCAAAAGCTCCACCACCCCGAACTCAGTAGTGTGGACGAAATAAGCGGCTAGGATCCCCAACACGACTAGTGCGGGGAGGGAATATACAATCTCGGACGCGGCGATTCCTGTTACATATGAAAACCAAGGAGTCGGAGAACTCACGACCATGTCTTGCAACTTGAAATCATTTTTGAGGTGAGACAGGTCGGCTTGGAGTGACATTCCCGCCGAGAACATGCTCATTATGAGCCCGCCTTCAACCGCTTCCCCCAACAAAGCACCTCTGCTTACGAATGTGATGAGTAAGAGAAAGGAAAGAGGAGAGAGAACTGTATTGACTAATACTATTGGATAATTGCGCATTTCATAGACAGAATTCACTAGTATGCCTGCAAGGATCTGGCTCAGCATGCTCCGTTTCCTGACATGGAGGGGAGAAATCTCGATTTTCTCCTCCCGACTACCCCCTGCTTCTTCCTCTTCCTCCTCTGCCCTAGTTCCCAACTTGATCTGCGCCACGATTTGCTAAATAAAAGAAGATATCATCAAGAGATATTGGATTGATAGTGAATTTGTACCCTCCTCTCGAAAGCTCTCTTGAAATTGCGAAAGCCTCCTCTTCGGTTGTTAGAACTCTAGTGCCGTCTCTACCTTCGACGACTTCGCCTCTAGTTACGTGTGGAAGAGGAACCCCGCGAGAAAGTTTCATGCTGTAATTGTAATTCACTCTTTGTCTTAGCTCATCTAGTGTCCCCAGACTCACAAGTCTTCCCCGATCCAAAACTCCTATTCTATCTCCGAGCTCTTCTGCTTCTTCAAGATAATGCGTGGTGAGAAAGGTGAATCTCCTCTGTCCTATTTCCTTCAAAAGACTCCAAAACTCCCTCCTTGAGATCGGGTCGAGTCCAGTCGTCGGCTCGTCAAGAAAGATGATCTCGGCTTCAGATGCAAGCACTGTCGCGACCAAAACCTTTCTCTTGTTTCCCCCTGAGAGAGTGCGATTCAAGCTGTTCGCATGTCGCCCAAGACCAAGCTTCCCAAGAGTGTCAAGAGCTCTTCGTTTAGCTTCTCCATAGCTGAACCCCCTCCAAAGAAGGTATGATAGGACTGTCTGAGTCGGAGTCATCCAAGGGATAGCACGCGCCTCTTGAGGGACTATTGCGATCCTTTCTCGAAGCTTATCCGGCTCGTTCTTCACATCGATTCCGTTTATGAAAACTTCTCCCGAGGTTGGTTCAAGCTCGGTCGAAAGGATCCTTACAAGAGTAGTCTTCCCAGAGCCGTTTCGGCCTATAAGCACAAAGATTCCATTTGAGGGAATTGAAAAGCTTACTGAATCAAGGGCCTTGCTCTCGCGTTTTCCACTGTAAATCTTAGTCAACTCTACGCAAGAAATTGTTTGATCATTCGACGTTTGCTCGGCTCACCACCTTGAAAAACGACTCCTCCCCTCTCTTTCTCTCCAATTCTTTCACTCCAAGTCACACTCTAGTATCACGAGTAATAAGAAGGAAAGACGACTACAGCTAGGATGCGATGGCGAGTTCTATTACATGTTTTGCTTTGCTTGGCCTATATCTTTCCAAAGGTGCATATAAGCCAAATAAATTTCCATTTCCATCGAAGCCAGAATTTTGATATTGCTTTCCAAGCAGAATAGTAGAATAAGAAGTGAGAAGACATTTTGATGTTGAAAATCAGAGAAGATCTAGCGAGATCATTCCCTGAACTTGAGGTTCTCGAGCTTGAGTTGAGAGGACTCAGAATCTCGGAAAAGGATCAGAGAATCGAGAAACTCAAAATAACCATCCAAGAAGAGATTAGAAGATCATTTCCTACTCTCGACCAGATCAAAAGTTATCCGATTTTTAGGTGCTACAGGGACTTTTTCTGGCGAGTCGGAATAGATCCTACGAAGAACAGACCAGCGGCCGAAGCCCTAACGAGGCGTGTAGTCTCTGGAAAGGATCTCCCAACGATCAACACTCTGGTCGATTCATACAATCTGGCATCGATCAAAACGTCTGTTGCTATTGCCGCTTTTGATCTTAACAAAATTTCAGGCTCATCTCATAATGAGGAAGGCAATTGCTGGCGAGACCTTCCTCGGGATCGGGATGAGATCAGAGATGAAACTGAGAGGAGTGGAAATCGTAATCGAGGAGAGCAAGACAAGCCGTCTCATAGCAGTGTATCCATACAGGGATTCGGATGACACGAAAGTCACTCGCGATAGTAGAGACGTTCTTTTGATGATGTGTAGAGTTCCAGGAGTCCCCCACGAGAAACTCGAAGAGGCTAGGAATACTTCCAAAGAGCTCATCCAGAAGTTCTGCTCGCAAACGAGCGCTGAATGAAAAAATGTTTCTCTCCCCCACTACTGGTGTATGGAGCCGAGCTAGTAGGGGTTCATTCGGGACAGAGAGGGCGGGAAGGAGTTTGAGCCCTGATACTCTCTTCTTTGTGTCATTGTTCCGTGCCCTTATTTACTCGAAAGTTCGAGACTCTCGGTAATACATAAAGTGTGAGTGAAATGACAAAGATAATTCATGGAGCAGCAACAGCAACAACCAACACCCCGTCCGATTGAACCTGATAATTTCATAAAATACAGAACTATTTCTAGACCAAATTTCTCGCCTGATGGGTTGAAAGTTGCAATATCAGTCCATCAAGCGAACAAGGATGAAGACATTTACAATTCTGACATTGTAGTATTGAGCCTTGACGGTTCTTGGGATGTGACGAGATTCACCTACGGTGGAAAGGACTACTCGCCAAAGTTCTCCCCCGACGGTAAGAACCTATTATTCCTCTCAAGACGAACTATGGGGAAGGAAGAGAAGGGTTCTGAACTCTACATTGCATCTGTTGCTACAGGGGGAGAGCCTAGGCGACTCCTCAAAAGAAAGGAAGGGATCGAAAGCCCCGAGTGGTCTCCAGATTCAAAGTCAATATACTTCATATCAAAAGTGTTTGATCAGGAGTTACAAGATACGGAAGAGAAGGACGGCATCAAAGTAGTCAGGCGAATAGGCGTTTGGTTCAACGGCGAAGGATTTGTCCACAACCTGAGAAAGCACGTTTTCTCAATCGACGTTGACACTGGCAACATCTCACAGCTAATAAGAGGAGATTTCGACGTATCAGTTTTCCATTTGTCAAACGATGGAAAGAGTCTCGGATACGTAGCTTCAACGGATGATATGAGGCCTTACATCACAGATCTATTCGTGGTGGACAGCAAAGCCAAGACTCAAGCGAAGATGATCACAAGATCAGACATGATGATTTCGGATTTTACTTGGAGCCCAGACGACAATCAAATTGCGATGAACGGAGCGTACTATCTTCCGAGAGGATTCGCTTCGAATAGCAGAATCTTTCTTGCCGAACCAAAAAAGGAAGGAACAACAATTTCCAAAATCGAAGACATCGATCGAAACAAGGGAAATTCACTAAACAGCGACTCGCGACAGAGTCCACACGGCACCGAAGTCGTGCTATGGGAGGGAGAGTATGTTTACTATCTCCAAGCGGCTAGTGGATCCGTTCATCTTTATCGCTTGAATGTCAGAGAGCAAGAACCGGAGCTCTTGGTTGGAGGCGAAAGGAGCATCGAGCAATTCGATGTGAGCACAAAAAGCGGAGAAAGAGTTGCGTTTGTTTCGATGGATTCGACTCATCTTCAAGAGCTCTTCCTTTTGGAAGGCGGATCCGAGAAGAAAATCACATCGTTCAATGACTTGATTTACGAAGAACTAGAAATCGCAGCTCCAGAGCATTTCTCGTTCAAAGCAAGCGATGGCGCTTTTGTGGATGGCTGGATTATAGTCAAAGGCAAAGAATCCAAGGAGAATAAGAAAATTCCCACGATAGTGTACGTCCATGGCGGGCCAAAGACTTCATTTGGAAATAGCTACATGCACGAGTTTCAAACTTTCGCGGCTAAAGGATACGCAGTCCTCTACGGGAACATCAGGGGAAGCGATGGCTATTCTGAAGAGTTCGCAGATATCAGAGGGCACTATGGGGAGAGAGATTTCAAAGATCTGCTCGAGATGGTAGAGTTTGCTTGCGCCAAGTTCGAGTTCATAGACGCGGATCGCATTGCGATCGCTGGCGGCTCATACGGCGGATTCATGACCAACTGGGCAGTCGGCCACACCAACATTTTCAAGGCCGCGATCACAGATAGAAGCATCGCAAGCTGGGAAACATTCTTTTGCACTTCTGACATTGGGCCAAGCTTTACGAAGGATCAAATTGGAGCTGATCTGTTCTCTGGACGAGATCAACTCGAGAAGATGTCGCCGATTAGATACGCCCCGAACATCAAGACACCCTTGCTCATAGTTCACTCGATGGAAGACTATCGTTGCTGGATGGTCGAGGGGCTCGGGCTATTCACAGCGCTCAAATATCTTGGAAAGGAAGTGGAACTGATTCTCTTCCCTGAAGAGAACCACGACCTCTCGCGTGCTGGGAAGCCAAAGCACAGGATAGCTAGGTTGAATCACTATATGCGATGGTTTGATAAATATCTCAAGAAGTGAAGGTAGGGGGAAAATTCAGCTTGATGGAGGAATCATTGAAGTGAGTGAGCAAGCTAGCAAGTGACTCGATTAAGAAAAAGCCTTTGACTCCCCCCTACTGACATCTTTGGAAAGATCAGTGAAAAAGATGGGACGAGATTCCCTCCTCCAAGTCTCTTGTTTAGAGTTGAACAGAATTCAATCAATTATTTTGCACAAGATGGCACTCGTTTCAACTTAACATGCTCTAAGAAAATTGACATTCTCTCAGACTAGGTTTGGAATCTGGAAGCTCTCGACTGATAATTAATCTTTTATACAAAGAGAAATCGTTCGCATATCGCCCATGCTAAGCTTCTCTGATAAATTGAACGCAAAGTGCTTGTTGATCTCTGGAATCTGCGGATTTCTTCTCGTTTTCTCCGGTGCGTTCGCTATCCCCGTAGTGGGTGCTACGAGTCCGAATTTCTCGGTTGGCAATGTGGTCGAAGTCTCGCCAAATGACAGTCCCTTCTCTCCAACGTGTCACGGCGGACTCGCCGGCGGGACGCTTTACTTCAATTCTAAGGTCGAACCCCAAGTCGCAGTCAATCCAACCAATCCAAAGAATATCATTGGGGTCTACCAGCAGGATAGGTTCTCAAACGGCGGAGCCGATGGGGTTGTTGCGGCTTACACTATGAACGGTGGAGCTAACTGGACTGTTGACTGGCCAACCTTCACTCATTGCGAAGGAGGGAACGCGAATAACAATGGTGATTTCGAAAGGGCATCGGATCCATGGGTAAGCTTTTCGCCAAACGGCGTCGCGTACTTCAGTGCGCTCACATTCAACGCCTCATATAATTCTGCAAGCGCAGTCGAGGTAAGCACTTCAAAGGATGGGGGAAAGACTTGGAGCAAGCCGGCTCAGCTCATACTTTCAAACTCTTTGAGTGACAAGGATTCAGTCACAGCAGATCCCACAAACTCTAGCTACGCATACGTGGTTTGGGATCTCTTTGGGACCGGCGCTCAGGTGTATTTCTCTAGGACGACTGATGGAGGGAAGACTTGGAGCACTGGACGCCAGATATTCGGCGCCGCAACGGTCAACAATATCGTAGTCGTACTCCCGAACGGGGAGCTGCTTGACACTTTCTCCGATGACAACACTGGAGACTTGGCTTTCATCACTTCGAGCGATCACGGTTCTACTTGGTCTACGACAGAGCATGTTGTCGCTACGATGGAGCCTATAGGAGCCACAGACCCAAGAAATGGATATCCAATAAGAAGCGGGGCTGGACTCGCGTCCGTCGCGGTGGACGAGAAGACTGGATATCTATACGCTGTTTGGGAAGATGCTAGATTCAACAATTTCAAGAACGAGGAAGTCGCTTTTTCAATGTCAAAGGATGGGGGAAAGACTTGGTCTGCTCCAATCCAAATAAACAAGACGCCTCCTGGAGTCGACGCTTTCACCCCGACAGTTCAGGTCGACTCAAATGGAAAAGTTGCGGTCACCTACTATGACTTTCGTAAGTACAAATCTGGAGACACCACCACGCCCACCGTTCTGTGGATGGTCGAATGCAAATCCGGTTGCACGAACAGTTCGAACTGGACTGAGAGGCGCGTTTCAAAGTCATTCAATATTGAGAACGCCCCGGACGCAGGAGGATACTTCCTCGGAGACTACTCTGCCGTAGGTAATATCGGAGCGGGCTTTCAGCCCTTCTGGGTGCAGACTGTGAAGAGCCTCAAGATAAGGACTGATGTATTCTCTGCGAACGCGACTGGTTGATGAGTAAGAGAAAGGAAAAAAGGAATGGAAAACATACGCTATTCCCTTTAAGAAATAAATTAATGCCAGAATTTCGCTTCGTCAAGTGCGCCCTATAGTTTAGTAGCTAAAAAGGAAAAGATTACGACCATCTACCATTCAAAGAGCCTCTGAGGAGTAAAGAAATGGTAGAGAGAAAGATAATACGAAAAAAGAATGCATAGTCTCTAATTCCTCCCTTTTCCCTTCGCATAATACGTAAATTCCTTCATTTAATAAGGATGTAATTCGAGGCTCTTCCTAGATTGGCCTTTCCAATTGCTATAGTAGTCTCTATAGTCGTCATAATCCTTGTAGTCTTCTATGTTGCTGTGTTCTCTCGCATCGGCCCTCATTATACTTCTAAGCTCACCTGCCCCAAATGCAATCAAAGTTTCGAGTACAAATGGTTACCAGGGGTTCTTTCACGGCCGTGCGACTAGGACCCAACAGATACATGCGATGTCCACTATGTCATGAATGGTCGACTTTCGACATAGCATCAACGAGGATAAAGACCGCCGAGTAGGTGGGTGGTAGTAGTAGCTATTGCACAAGCTAAAAGCTATATGATCCTTACTAGATCAGAGAAAGACGATACGCGCTAGCCCGTGCGGATCATCATAATTATTGTCATTTTTCGGATTCGTTCCTAAATTCCAAAGCCCTCAATACTGTTTTGCGTACACATTCGTCAGTGATCTGAAACCAAGTTTCGTGTAAAATTTCTTCGCAATTTCGTTTTGGCTCGGAAATTCGGCCGTGATCAGCATGGCTCCACGCTTCTTGAGAGTCCCAACCATCTCGTTCAGCAAGTCGCGGCCTAGATTTCCTCTCCTAAATTCTGGTAGAATATAGAACTCGACTATTGCCCCCTCTTTTCTCGGCTCGTAAAAGATCCTATCTCGCAGAACTGCCTTCGCCATTCCCACTATTCGCGAATCTGAGAGTGCAACCAAGACCACCGAATTTTTGTCGGCTATAGCTTCTTTCATCATTTTAAGAGAATCAGAGTCGAGCCGGTCCGAAGTTTTGAGTAATGGATCAAACTCACTGTTAAGTCTCTTGAGTCGGGCGACCAACTCCGCCGCCTTGTCAGCCTCTGATTCACGAATCGGTCTGATCGTGAAACTGCGCTTCGCCTCCTTCATAATAGCTCTTCTCTCTCCTTCTTCCCTCTCTTGGTCATCATTCTCTTTAGTTTGCTTTGTCATTCTTCCTCATCCCAATTTCAATCTCAATCGCTGCTAATTGAGCTAGGATTTCGACCATCAGCCCTTCCTCTTCTTTTTCGTATTCTGCTTTGGGAGTGGTTCAATCAAACCGGCTTCGAGTAGCGAGTTTATAGTTTTCTTTGTGTGCTCTATTATTTCACTCGCTCTTCCCAAAAGCTCCTTCTTGCTGAGAATCTTCCTTGCGATCCCCATTTCGATGCATTTTGCACCGACCGCGGTAGCAGTTCGAGGAAATATCTCCCAATCCATCATCGTAGGGAGAATGTGCTCTTCCGAGAGCGTTCCTTCCCTCCTTGTAAATTCTGCTAGTTCCTTCGCGGCTGCTACGATCACGTCATCAGGGATTGATCTCGATCTCACGTCGAACACTCCTCTTATCACTGAGGGGAAAATTAAGCTATTGTTGACTTGATTTGGGAAATCTGATCTCCCGGTTGCAACTATTTTCATTCCTGCCTCTTTTGCGTCTTTAGGCCAGATCTCTGGAATTGGGTTTGAGAGAGCAAAGAGTATACCATCCTTGTTCATCCTTTTCAAAGTCGCGGGAGAAATCATGTCGGGGCCTGGCTTTGAAGCTGCGATCAAAACATCAGCTCCTTTCACGGCGTCGTCCAAACCTCCAACTCGCCTCTCCTCATTAGTCTTGAGGGCGAGCTCGTATTTCCATTTGTTCGAGAGCATCATATGGTCGATGTCTTCTCTCTCCGGGTGAATGATCCCCTTCGAGTCGACCATGACAAGATTGCCTGGCCGTGCTCCTGCGGAGATCATGAGCCTTGCGGCCGCGATGTTAGCTGCTCCTGCTCCAAAGAGTACGATCTTCGCATGCTCGAGCCTTCTATTCGTGAGAAGGAGCGAGTTGTAAAGCCCAGCAAGTATGACGCCTGCAGTGCCTTGCTGGTCGTCGTGCCACACGGGGATCTGAAGCGACTCGCGAAGAGCGTCAAGAATCTCAAAGCACTTCGGAGAGGCGATATCTTCTAGGTGGATTCCCCCAAAAGCTGGCTCGATATGCTGAGCAAATTCCACGATTTCATTTGGCTCGTGAGCCCTTATCGGAATAGGTATTGCGTCAACCCCGCCGAGGTATTTGTAAATCAGGGCTTTACCCTCCATCACTGGAAGACTCGCCTCGGGACCTATATCTCCGAGCCCGAGCACTCGCGATCCGTCTGTGAGCACACAAAGAGTATTCCAGCGATTTGTGTAATCGAATGAAGAATCACTGTCATTTGCGATCTGGCGGCTAACTGCTGCAACCCCAGGCGTGTACCAAATAGAAAAGTCGTCTAGGCTCGTAATTGGCACTTTTGGGATTGTTTGCATCTTGCCTTCGTAACGCTTTGAGAACTTGAGCGCAAGATCAGAGGCGAGATCTGATTTTTGAGCTCCCCCTCTTCTTCTGCTACTCTTCTTCTTCATCATCATAATGTCTTGTTTGTTCGTCTTGCGAGTCATTTCAGACGAGTGAGCTGCCTCCTTTTCTTTGACCGTTTTCTTTTCCTTTGCTATTTCCACTCGTTTTGGAATCGCGAACAAGAGGTAGGTAGGCACAAATAGCGTATTTAACTGAACGGAAAGCACCTAGATCTCGGGCTAATCTGACAAAAAGGAGAAAAACCGACCAAGAAGAATTTCAACTTATTTTTGCGAAGTGCAAAACGTACCTTGATTATATTTCACAAAAACACAGATATACTCGGTATCATGATTTTCACGACGGGCTAGCGAGAAGAAGAAGAGAAAAGATTTGTACTCATCCCGTCGTCTTCAAAAAAATGTTTCAACGCTTCTTGCAGTACTTTTGATTTTCGTAATCATAGTCACCTTTCCAATGTCGTCGAAGCAGATGAGACCGTTCATCTCTTCTTATTCCTCGTCCTCCACCACCACTTCCCAGGCGATTTCCTCTGATTCTGCCGCTGTGGTCAGCGGCGAAGCAGATGCGTCGTCGAGTGCGGATAGTTCTTTCACTCTTGGCGGCTGGGACTTTGCCAGCACATCTTCGTTTGCCGCACTAACAGTAGCCGAGAGGGCAATTAGAAAAATCCAAGATGAACGAAGTCCCATTATCAATCCAGAGAAGGAATCTTTCAAGGGTGAATCACTAGACATTGGTCAGCTTGGTTCCTCAATTAAAGCCTCCCAAGAAGGAGAAAAAGTAGTAGTAGGAATAAGAAGAGTATCAGCAACAACAGCAACGAGTAGCATCACGATGGCTTCCAGCCGAAGGGATCAGCTTGCTGTCATTCTTGATATACTGTCAATTGCACAGAAGCCAGTTCGCCAAAAGAGATTGCTTCAAGAAGCCAATTTGAGCTACACTCAACTCAAAAAATATCTTAGCTTCCTTCTTGAAACAGAGTTCATCACTGCGCAGCAAGGCAAATCTCCCTCGCAATTACTCTATGTCACGTCCTCGAAGGGTAAGACGTTAATCGATCTCATGAGCACTCGAGACTTCCAAGGCCACTCTTCTCCTATTGTGAAAAGAAAAGAATTTTCTGCTTGAAGGAAAAGGAGAAAAATTTCGCGGCTTCTTCTTTGATGATGAAGGAGAAGAGCGTGCTCTACCATCCTATTAGTTCCCTCTTCTCCTAGACCTTTTCAATAGATGTCTTTTACATGCGTTATGTCAAAGAGTATGCATTACAAACGCAGCGAAAGAAAAAGTAGAACATCTAATCTACCAAACTATAAATCATCGAACACCTGCAAGCAACATCTCGCAAAAGGGCAAAGGTCAAGGTATGGCACTTTTATCAAAGATAGATCCGAGAAATGCGTTATTCGTTTTCGAAGTGTTATACTTAATCAAAATGGGAAGCAAAAGCGGATATCAGGTTCAAAAGGCCTTCAAGGATCTTTTGGGCCTAAAGGTAAGTTTCGGTCTTTTGTATCCCACGCTCCACATACTCCTTAAACAAGGCTATCTTACATGCGACACTTCGTACTCGTCTGAGAGATTTCCGAGAAAGGTGTATTCTATAACCGAGAAGGGTCTCGAAGCGATCGAGAATAACATCAAATTCATGAAATATTTTGTGACAGATGGTGTGACTCCCAAGAGTGTGCGAGAAAGAATTCCGAACCCCGAGCCAGAAGTAGCAACAATTCAAAATGTTTCGAACGATTCAGCTCTCGAGCTCGTAGCAGTTACAGCAGCAGCAACAACAACGGAAGCGACCAGCAGTTCTCTACCGTTTTCTTCTCTGACGAAGCAGATCTACACCGTGAAGAAAAAGATCAAACAGCCTGTGACGAAGCAGAAGGATTTGCTAGAATAAGCTCACTTGTTTTTGGATTGACGATAGGCTTCCCACAATCTCTCTGGAGTTATCGGGATCTGATTTATTTCTACTCCTAGAGCATCTGAGACTGCATTCACGATTGCAGGCGGGGCTATGATCGTCCCGCTTTCCCCGATCCCCTTTGCGCCAAGTGGATTGATCCGCGTCACATTTGTGTTGCTACTAGATTCGGAAAGTACGAGTCTTGGGGAAAATTCGGCAGTCGGCAAAAGATAGTTCATGAATGAATCAGAGAGAATCTGCCCGCTTTCGGCGTATAGCACTTCTTCGAGAAAACAGGCCCCGATCGCTTGCACAATCGAACCGTGAATCTGCCCCTCGACTATCATTGGGTTGATTTCCTTTCCACAATCGTGTACGCTCACATATTTCAAAATCCTGACGAGGCCTGTTTCGCGATCCACCTCCACTTCACATACGTGAGCTGCGCACGAAGTCGCAAGGCCTTCTGGCTGGAAATAAGCAGTGGCTTCAAGCGCAGGCTCCATAGTCTTTGGGATATCATGAGCTTTGTATGCTGCTTTTGCGAGCTCTGCGAGTGAGACGCACTTGTCAGGAGATGATCTCGATCTGACAAATCCGTTGGAGAGATAAAGCTCTTCGCCTTCGCGAGCCCCAAGCAAATAAGAAGCTAGTTCCAAAATCTTTCCCTTCAATTTGCGACAAGCGAGTACTGCGGCGCTTCCAGCAACGGCTACTGTTCTGCTCCCAAATGAACCCTGACCGTAAGGAGAAACACGAGTGTCGCCGTGAAACACGTAAACATCATCAATGTCGACGCCTAACTCGTCAGCGCAAATCTGGGAGAGTGAGGTGTTGAACCCTTGCCCGTGGGGGAATGCGCCAGTCGTCGCGAGCACCTTCCCATGAGGGTCGAGTTTCACAGTAGCGCTGTCGTACCCACCTATCTCTAGTCCCAAGTGCTTAAAGACGAACCCTGGTGCAAAGCCCGTGGCCTCTGTGAAGATCGAAACTCCCACACCACGTAATTTTCCCCCAGCTTCTCCTTCACTTTCAGTTGCCGCAGTCTTTCCCTTTTTTCGTGATATAATCTCGTCATAGTCAGCCAGATCTAGCGCGCGCCTAAGACACGAGGGATAGTCACCAGAGTCGTAGATGCCTCCACTTGCGTTTTTGTAAGGCATCTCTGTCGGAGGTATCAGATTTTTGAAGCGTATCTCAGACTGATCTATCCCAAGTTTCTTCGAGGCAATTGACATGAGCCTTTCTACAACGAAAGCTGCTTCGGGCTGGCCAAATCCCCTATAAGCGCTCAAGCTGACTTTGTTGGTATAGACTGCCCTAGCTTCGACGCGAAGATTGCGTATTACATATGGGCCGTTGAGCGAAATCGCAGTTATGAATGCGCAGCCAGGAGTTATCGTGTGGAGATAAGCCCCGAGATCGCAGAGAATATTCACATCGAGTCCCGTGATCGTTCCGTCTCTCATGAACGAGGCTCTAGCATGGATAGTTTGATCTCGAGCATGTGTTGTGGCTATGAAACTCTCGCTTCTAGATTCGACCCATTTCACTGGCCTCCCAATTTTGAGGGCAAGGAGAGAGATCGCGACTTCCTCTGAGTAAAGCTCACCCTTTACTCCAAAGCCTCCGCCTACATCCGGCCCAACCACTCGGAGCTTATTTTCGTCGAACTTGAGACAGGTAGAGAGCAAAGTTCTCAGAACATGTGGCCACTGAGTCGAAGAGTAAATGGTGAGCTCGCCACCAACTCCGCAAGGGTTCGCGATCACTCCACGGGTCTCCATTGGAGAAGCGGAAAGACGTGATATTTTGAAATCTCCTGACACGGTGACATCTGAGGTATTGAGAGCTTCGCTGATATTCCCAGATTCGATCTTTAAAGTGAAGCACTCGTTGGATTCGAACTCTTCGTGAATCGGTGGAGAATCAAAGGCTCTTTTTGGATCGAGTACTGGTTCGAGTGCTTCGTACTCGACCTCAACGTTTTCTAGAACGTCTTCGAGCTTGTTCCTTTGATCGACAGCAACTGCGAGCACCGGATCTCCAACGTGAAGCACTTTGCTCTGAGCGAGCGCATAGTGCTCGTGGAGGTTTGCTCCTCCGACGCGCCACAACACGGGAATTGGCTCTGAGATGGTCATTACTTCTTCTGGAGTGAGTATTCCGACGACGCTCGGGTCGTCTCTGATCTTGGAAGTATCGATTCTCTTGATTTTGGCATGAGGGTAGGGACTTCGAACGAACCCGGCGAAGACCATATTTGGAAATTTCAAATTGTCAAGAAATTGATCCTTGCCTGTGATAAGGCGCGTATCTTCCACTCGCAACACTCGTGAGCCGACGTAAAGTCTCTGAGCTCGAGCCCCTTTTTCTTCTTCTTTGATTTTGAAAGTGGATTGCATTCTTCTCTGACCGTCGTCACTGAGCTGAATTCTGGTTTTTCTTGTGCCCACATAAATATTTAGAACATAAGTCTTGGGCTCCATCGTAGGTTGCGAGGAGAAAAAAAGAGAGAAGCGAGTTGCTCAAACAGGACAGAGGAACACATGTCGACAGATCTAAAAACTTTCGATGCGTGATGCAGAGTGCTATGAAAATCACGGAAAAAATTGAGAGCTTATCGAAAACAGAATTCGAGATGTTCTTTTAGGAGGCAAAGAGATGCAAAAGACAATGTCCTCCTGTTTCAAGCAATTAGATAACATATCGAGAAATAAGTTCCTATTCATATTTGATCCAAAATCCTAAGCTCAAAAGATCATGAAAACTTATTAGAAACTTGTTTGGCCAAGGATTTGGAGCGGTGATTTTCTCGTAAATTGAGAAAATTGGGTTATGGAACTGTAATCGGGTTGTCTCTTGCGTTGTTTTTGTTGGCTTTTGGAGCAATTTCCACGAAGACATCTTTAGTAGCTCTCAATTCTCCGTCTGATATCGTATATCAGGCAAACCCTCCTAGGCTTTTCGTCTCTACCTCGTCATCTGGACTGCCATCAGGCACAAGTGATGTGTGCAATGTCGGAACTTTCAAATTGCATTGTTACACTCCGCAGATGATGCAAAGCGCATACAATTTCACAGGAGCATACGGACTGGTTGGGGGCCAAAATAATGCTGGAGCAGGAATTACGATCGTAATCGTAGACGCTTTCGGGAGCCCAACGATCTCTCATGATCTTCAAGTCTTTGACAGCACATTTGGCCTCCCAGCTGCAACGCTTAACATCATTTGCCCACAGGGATGTCCGATGTTCAATCCAAAGTCGTCAAACGAGGTTGGTTGGTCCTTTGAGACCACACTTGACGTTGAATACAGTCATGCTATGGCACCTGCGGCAACCATAGATCTTGTCGTTGCTTCGACGAACTTCGGAAACGCGATAAACAACGCCGAGGCGTATGCGCTGAATCACTCTTTGGGACAAATCTGGTCGCAGAGTTTCGGGGCTCCAGAATGTGTATTCAGGGGGGACAACTCGCAGTTTGTGCAATCGCAAAAGATTTACTCGGCAGCATCTAGTTCTGGAGTAACATTGATAGCTTCGGCTGGCGACAGCGGTGCTCAGGAAGGATGCCCGAGCCCGAGTGCTCTGTATCCTTCTTCAGATCCTCTAAATTTGGCAGTGGGAGGAACGCATCTAAACATATCTCCCAACGGGAATTACGAATCAGAAACGGCTTGGAATGACGAAGAGGACAACTATCTACTGAATCAGGGAATAAGCTTCCCATTTGCTACTGGCGGTGCTCCAAGCGTCTTCTTTGCTCTGCCTTCATATCAGAGTGGCATCAGCCTGATTCCATACACTTGCACAGGCAACACTAGCTCGAGTTGCAGCGCAGGACAACAGTTCACTCCAACAACGAGGACAACCTCCGATGTATCGTACGACGCAGATCTCGATGGCGGTGTCCTTGCATACTGGAGTGCGATACCCAGCCAAGCAGGTTTCTACATCTTCGGAGGGACAAGCGCCGGCTCTCCACAATGGGCTGCGGCAATAGCAATCGCGGATCAGCTTCATGGAACATCATTAGGCGACATACATGCTTTGCTCTACTCCCTTGCAGGGACAAAAGCTTTCCATGATGTCACGTCAGGATCTAACAGCCTCGAGCCTGGCACAGGATTCCTTGCGACTGAAGGATACGACGCACCAACCGGTTTGGGCTCGCCTAACGTTGGAATACTAGTCGCTGCGCTCTAGTAGGAGCGGCAGAGTGTAGAGCCAAAAACGAAGGAAAAAAAAGGAGGGGATGAAAAGGTAGAAGAGAAGGGAGGAGGATATTTTCACTCCTTTCTTCCATTTCTTTCCCTTTTCTCTTCGTTTGACTCACTTTGTCCTCACAAAGGAGCTTTAAATTGTTCGACTATCCAGAAGAAACGAAGATCGAGATACTCGTGAGCGATGCATTGTAGTTGTTTGCGTTCATCAGATAAAGCGTGTAAACTCCACTTCCGTACTGCTGGATGAAATTGCTCATAGAAAATTCAATGTTGACGTAAGTGCTGTTCACACTCCATGTGGATGCGAACACCGCGATACCAGAGTAAGTTGGAGTGCAGACAATCGAAGAGCATGGCGTCACACTTCCGATATACTCGCCAGGAGTGTAGGCTCTTTGATAGCTCGAATTGAGAGTAGAGGCGTTGAGCGGAGTGGGAAGAGGATCATAGTAAACGAAGACACCATCTGGCGTAACTGATGATGACGACGACGATGAAGAAGAAATGTTCGCAGATCCGTAGAAGTGAACTGTTTCGTTTGTTGGAAAGTCGTAAGGCCTTGCTAGGCTTATGTTGTAGTTTTCAAAGTCCTCGACAAAGTAAACCGAAGACTGGTTGTAAGCGATTCCAATTGAAACTCGATTGTGATAGGGGTCAAGTATGTTCTTCGCGTGGCCGTTCTGGCAACAGTTGGAGTCGTTGTAAATCATCTCCCACTCAAGTTTGTTTATCGCTTTTTCCACAGCGCTCGTCGATGTGAATGGGCAGAATATGGTGCACGAGACAGACTCGGTTGCTATATTTTCGTCGACAAAACCAGTGCCGTTGAGCGCAGTGTATCTCATATATGGCTTGCAGCCATGAGTGTCCCAGTGACTGAAGTATCCGTTTTGGAGCATCGAGTCGGCATGCTCTTGACCAGACTGGATCTGGCTCAAAGTCACATTCGAGAGGCCAAAGTTTGTCCTGTTTGTGTTTATGATGTTTAGGGCGTACGAAACCAGTTCCCCATAATCTGAAGGATATGATATTATTTCTCCACTTGAAATGCACGGATTCGACCCTGAGAGGATTGTATAATTTCCAGAGTTCGAAGAGGAAGAGAAGGAGGAAGTGGTGGTGGAGGAGTTGGTGCCACTACTGTTCTTTGTGGTGTTGCTCCCCGTGCCGGTAGTGATAATCGAGCCGATGTCCTGGATGATGCTCGGAAAGATGAGAAACAAGACAAGAAAGATAACAAAGATGGAGATAACAAGCGTCGCGAGCGTGATCGCTGAGCTTGCCGCCTTATCTTTTCTCCTAGTTTTCAATCTTGAGCTACATCTTTGAGACAATAATTCGCCCTTATCTTGGTAACGAATTACTAATACGAATCTTTGATTCGAGAAAGTCTTCTATAAACTGTCCTTTCAGTAGGAAAAAAGAATTTTCATCTTGCACATCTGGTCGAAGAACTCCTAGTTTCTACTGAGTGAGTATTAAGGTTCTGTGAAAATTTTTCAAATAACCACCAAGTCTACTTTGATAGACTTTTCATTCCCTGTTTTGTTTCGCATTTCTCCCGCGTAGGATCTAAGACTGGAAACCCCTCAAATTCAGCGATCCTTGTCCTTCATCCATAACATAAGAAAAAAGGAAAAAAGAAGAAAAGAAACTCGTTCTTCTGATTTTAAGATCCTGACCTCCAAGGATTTTACAAGGGAAAAATAGAAAAAAGGAAGATAGAAAAAAGCAGCCGGCTCTTTGCGAGTCAGCCGCTTTACCTATTTCCTCACACGATTTTTTTTATGAGATTCTCTCTGCACATCTAAGTTATGGTGATATTGGAGTTCCCTGAGACATTGTATGTTCGTCCGTCAAAGTGAACAGTCGCTATTCCCGGGCTTAATGTTAGGATTTCGACTAGGAAGGAATTCCCCGAGAACTGGTTCCTACTTCCAAGAGTCGAAGTCACATTTGGCCCAAAGCCGTCGGAGAGTATCGCGATTCCAGCTAGATTGCTTATTAGACTATTCTTCAAAGCCTTGTATGTTCCATCATACTGGAGTATGCCGGCGGCGACACTTCCGCTTATCTTATTTTGATTTTGGTTGACTGAATCAAGTGCTGAGGCTAACCCGATCCCGTTATTGACTAGGATATTCTTTGTGATGTTGGTCCCAAGTCCGGATTCGAAAGTAAGTATTCCAGTACCCTCGGTCTGAGTCACTAGGTTCGGGCCGCATACTGAAGGCAGATTACAGATGTTTCCACTAACCGTGTTCAAGGAGACCGACCCGACTGCACCGAATCCTATCTGGATTCCATTCGGAGCGATGTACGAAGTCGCTGGCGCATATGGAAACACGACATTTGATTTTACTATGCAGGTCGTACCCACGTCGTTGCACGTGATGCCGTTCTTCTGGTAGTTGGTTACGACGTTCTTAGTGATCACCAATTTGTCAGAGTTACCGGAAGTTGTCTGGACGTATACTCCTTGGCCGTCCTGACAGCCGAAAAGATTTGGTGCATTCTGCCCAAGGAATATGTCGGTGACAGTGTTGTTTGTGACAGTTCCTCCTGCGTTGAGATAGAGAATTCCCATAAAGTCGACACTACAACCTGAGAAGGAAGAAGTTCCTGCTATGCTACCGTTAACGACTATATTTCGAATTGTGACGTTCGATATCGTGCTAGTCCCATTTCCGACTAGTATTATTGGAGCTTGAGGAGCGTTGGTATTGGGGTCGTAAGAGTTTACCACAACAGTTGAAGGAATGACAACAGTTGGATTTGAGAATGTTCCCAGACCAACGAGCGAGATTCCGCCAGCGGATGTGATGTTGAGTTGCTCTGGATAGACACCGCCCTCGACGCAGACAACTGGCCCAGTTATGCCAGCAGCTGCATTGTCAAGAGCTTGCTGTATTGCGTTGTTCGTGTTGTTCTCGTGAACTATTGTAACAGAGCAGGCAGATGCCCTTACTGCTACCGGGAATATTGACAGGGATGCAAGTGGAGAGAGCATCATCAGGAAGACCGCAACGAAACACAACGAGAGTTTTCTTTGTTTGCTTTTCAAAACGAATTACCTCGGTTTTGAGATTTGGAGCAGCAGTATTTACGCTTATTCCAAATAGAACCTCCTTCCCTCTTTCATTGCTCACATCCAAACTGTGAGACAAGCTCAGCATATGTCGAAGGCCGATATATAAAATTGGACTAATGGGCTGTAATCAATGAGATTTCGCCTAGAACAGAGATAGTGTCTTGTTCTTATCTCTTTTATTAGACAAACAGACTTCGCTTATACCTGGCAGGGAGAAAGACGAAATAGGAAATGAAAGATGCCCCGACTTCTGTAGCCCCTCTCTCTACATGGCATTCGAATCTACATTACTTCCTTGCCGCAGGTATTCAGATACGAGAGGGTCGATGATCGAATACTTACCCTCTTGATTCTTTGTCACATAGCAAAGCCTATGAAGCATGTCAAGATTGTGAGAAAGTGCAGTGTGATTTATCCCGAGATCTCTTCCTAATTCATTGAATTTCTTTGGTGTTTCTGCGATTTCTTGTAGTATTGATATTTGTCTCTTCCAGCCTAAAGACAGTTTGCCCACATTCTCAAGCTCCTCTTTCAAGATTCGAAACGCTTCCTTCTCTGTCTTCTTTAATGCTTCTTTGTAACTTCGATTGCTTGAGGAAAATATGTATCCAAAAAGAGTGAGCCAGCTAGGTATCCCATCGAGCCTTTCAACGACCAAAGAAAGATCGTGAACGTCATATTCCTTTCCGGCTTCTTTGCATCCTCTTTCAAGGAAGCTGAGACTAGTGGACCCACTCCACCTCCCTATTTCCATAGTAGTAAGTGCTCTCCCGTAGAACGGACTCTTGGCTGATGGCTCCAAGATCGAACGCATCACTCCGACCGCAGAGCCAGTAATCATCAGAGTAGCCTTGTCGTAATGATAGTCGTAAATATGAGCAAGAAGCCTTGAAACTCTTCTTGGATTACGAAGCCATTGCGCCTCGTCTATTAGGATCACAATCCGTCCAGAAAAAGATTCGATCAGCTCACTAATGGAGAAAGAGGAAAGCGGCTTCTTCTCCGAGCTTCCTTTTGTGAAGCCGAACGAAACAGAGGCAATTGCACCTATCCCGACGCCAAACCGAACTGCCCTACTACTTTTCTTCGAGAATCTTAAGTTTGAGAGAAGAGCTCTAAGAAGAGATTCTTCCAGGTCGCTTTCTTCCCTTGCGTCTATGATTATTTGGTTCTTTATTTTTGTCTTGGAAAGGGCGCAACGCGCGAGTGAAGTCTTCCCTATTCTTCTGGGCCTAGAAGTACCATCCAGCGACCCTTCTCTAGATTGGTAACTGTCTCATCTAATTCCTTCTCCCGGCCGTAGAGATCCTTCACAGATTTGTTGGGCGAAGGATCAAAAAGTGTCAAGTAAACCCCTTTACTAAATACGTTTTTCCCTGTGCGGAGCAAACTGGCACAAAGGAAGTGATTTGAATCAAATCAAATTTTTGACGGAATGCCTCCATTGAGCTCGAGCCTGTGAGCACTCGCGGTGGTTCTATGAGTACAGATGCTTCGACGGTGTAATGTCAGTCGAGCTGGTTGAAGTATAATGCTTTTGACGTGTTGTTGTAGATCTCTGCCTCGTGCGATATGCTCCTATAGACTATCACCAATACATTCGTTGTCAGCACAGAAGACATCGATACTCGAGGAAAAGAGAACAAGAAAGGGAAGAATTCAAGGAGAGGGGGAGGAGGAAGAAGAAGAAATAAAGCCCAAGAATAGTGAGAAGAAACAACGATGAAACAACAATATCAACGATGGCGATCTTAAAGCTGCTGTTATTCCTCCTCTTCTTGCTCTGCAGAAAAAACACGAGATAAGGTAGAACAAAGAGGTAAGATAGAAACTTGCGATAGTCCTTGCCATCTTACTTCTCTCACCAAGCTGACTAACACAGGAGGCAGTAGGGAATACTTAGTTACATGCTTTCTTAGCTAAAGAAGAGAAGAAGATAGAAAAGCGCTTTTATGAGCGCTGAGCGGCTACATTTGTTGAAGACAACGCCTGTGGCGAGTAGCTGAATGAATTCACACACCATCACCAAGGGTCCAAGTGAAGTTCAGCTCACACAAGGTAGTGTACTCCAGTGCCAAGATCTCTCTTACAGATACCCAAACGGCAAGCTCGTTTTCAAGGACATCAACCTTCTAACCTTCGAAGATGAGCTTGTAGCCATCGTGGGGCCAACCGGTACTGGCAAATCCACGCTTCTAAGATGCCTCGGTCTTCTCCTCCGACCAACAACTGGCCATGTCTATCTCAATGGAAGAGAAGTTACTCATCCTTCTTCGAAGATCGCCCTAGTGCACCAATCAATAGCGACTTTCCCGTGGATGACGGCGCTAGACAACGTCAAGCTTGCGCTGAAGTGCAAGAAGGGAATTTCAGATAAGGAGGCCACGGAGATTTCGGAGAGAATGCTCGAACTTTGTGGTCTCAAAGGGCACGAGGAAGACTATCCCAAGGAGATGAGTGGAGGGATGAGGCAGAGGATCACGATAGCCCGAGCTCTCGCAGCCTCTCCTGCTGTGATACTGATGGACGAGCCGTTCGTACACTTGGATGAATTCACGGCAAACAGCTTGAGAAAGGAGATTTACGATTTGGTTTTCAATCCTGAAACATCACTAAAGTCAGCCGTATTGGTTTCCCACAATCTTACTGAGGTGATTGAGCTTGCGGACAGAGTTTATGTTATGAATGGATCTCCAGCCAAGATAGTCGACGTGGTAAAGATAGAGCTAGCACGCCCTAGATCTCCTCGGGATCCAATGTTTTACGAGTATGCTGACAGACTTTACGCCAAGCTCAATATGAAAGAAGCTATTCCCTGAGATGAGGTGACCAACTCTCTCTATAGCCTCTGATTGGCTTCGGGCACGATCAAAGATGAACCTGATTATAATCGGGCTTGCAACGCTTGCGACTGTGATCAGAATTTTTGCCTTGATTGGACTTTCAGTAGTCAGTGGGTGGATTCTCGCTTTCCTTGCGATAAGGAGCAGACGCTTTGAAAACACTTACGTTCCAATAGTAAATGTTCTGGAATCAATACCAGTGATCAGCTTTCTTCCTATAGTCCTCATCGTTTTCATCTACAACCTTGGGCAGGGATTGGGAGTTGAAATAGGAGCAGATTTCCTAGTTTTTGATGCAGTTGCATGGAACATTTGGATTGGAATCTATCAGGCTTTCAAAACCGTTCCTGAGAATCTTCTCGAAGTCTCTGAGAACTATAGATTGGGGTCCTTCACAATTCTACGCTTGCTTTACATCCCACACTCGATTCCTAGGATAACCTCCAACATTTTCTCGAGTTTCGCTGATGCTTTCTTTTACATAAGCGTGAGTGAGATATTCACAGTTGGGGTGAAGCAATACTCAACATTTGGCGTTGGAACAATCATAGCTCTTGCAACTGAAGCTGGAGACTTTGTAACTGTTTACTATTCGCTATTTTTCATAGCTATTGCGGTGATTGTGGTTACAATCTTGGTTTCGCAGTTTAGTCGACATGCTGTTGCAAAGTATGGGGTGGACACAGCTGGTGAAATAAAAAGAGCGACTTTCGAAGCAAGATATCGCCGTTACAGAAGAAGACTTGCAGTTCAACTTGGAGTAGATAGGGTATCGAAATACATCCCAAGGGCTACCTTCTATCAGAGAAGATCGAGTATGTTGGATGATGAGAGGGAGTCTGATTCTGATACCAGAAAGCGGATAAACTATTCGGGCATCTTGAAGGTTGCTCTAATTACTACAGGTGGAGCTATCTTTGGATACATTCTCTACTCAGCAGTGAGACTTGTGATTTCTGTGCCTAGTAGCGAATGGAACGGCTTTGTTTCAATCACTCCGTTCCTTCTATACGCAATGGCAATCGACTATGTTCGGGTGGCAGTAGTCGCTCTTGCGGCGCTCGGTTTGGCTATATTTTTAGGTTATTTCATGGCAACTCACCACAGAGTGGGAACGATCATCGCACCGCTCCTTCAAATATGGGCTGCGTTTCCTGCTCCGACTTATTTCCCTTTGATTTTCATAGCGACCCTACCGTTTCTCAGAGCATATCTGCCTTTGTGGTATGGAGAGATCTACATCTTCATCCTCGCGTTTGTGAGCTGTTTCTACTATGTTTTCTTTGACTTTTGGATAGGAGTTCAAGCGATCCCATCAGAGTTCTGGGAGGTAATGCAAAATCACGAGCTCGGCTTCTTCACTAGAATGAGAAAGATAATCTTGCCCGCAACGTTTCCCTATCTGATCACGGGAATATCAAGTACGATTAACAGCGCGTGGGCTGGGCTTGCGATAGGCGAATTCTGGCCATTGATCGATGGGAAGCACTCTCTGTACGCAGGAGTTGGAATGATGAAATTCATTACAGAAAATATGGCCTCAGGAAGGGTTGGAGATGCGGCTTGGGTCTCTCTTATCTTTGGGATTGTGGTCGCAATATATGGAATAGTGTTTACAAGGAATCTCATGGATCTGGCGCGCAAGAAATATGTTGTTGAAGAGGGGGTGTACGCCGCATAATCTCAGTTGCGATGAAATGGAATCCCTCTTTTTGGTAGAGTGGTATCCAAAAAAAGGGGCAGAGAGGAGGGAGAGGGAAGGAAACAATCGAGCATCCCAATCTCATGAAGCTTCAGTTGCGTAAGGCGGCTGAGAAATTGAGAAGGCCTTCTCCCCGACTTTGACTCCATCCCGACTTGAACCACGTGATGACTACCAAACAGATGTTGAAGAAATAATCGGTTATTAGGTTTCCGAACAACTTTGGAAGTGGTCTTTCTCGACGTATCGGTTTCTGATATGCACTTTAAGGAGAAGATTGGATTCGGGACAATATGAAGCCTCTACCGAGTTGGAGTAGGATTAGAGCAAACTCGCTAAGTGAGAAGGGGAAAAGAAGAAAAATCCAAACCAATTAGGTGTTTATCATTTGCAGTAGCCCTGAACAGGCATGTAATAGACATCGCCGTCCTGATCATAGATTGGAATCGTCTCAGGAGATGAGACCCAATTGCAGCTTGGCGGAGGAGGATCGCCTCCGTCCTTCACTCCACTGCCGAGCTCTCCATAGAAGTGATTTGCCAATCCTTGCTGCTTCCATATGTCGTTGAACGGAGTCGCTGTGCAGTCAAAGCGGCCAGTGCATGGAAGTCCGAGAAGCTTCTCGATCGTTGCGAGAAGGGAGTAGTGATTGTATCCAGCATGCGAGATGTATCCATTTTTCACAAGTGGAGAAATCGCAAGAGTTGGGATAGTCACATCATGAGAAGATGAGTCGGATTCGTCGAAAGTTATGAAAATTATCCCGTGATCGCTTTTATATGAAGGAGTGTTCATGATCTGGGGAACTATCTCGGAGAGATATGTGTCACCTGCTTTGATGAGATCCGACGGGCAACCAGTTCCGCCGTGCATATCGTTACAAACATCAGGAATTATGAAAGTAAGAGCTGCAGGATTTTCAAGAGACGAAGCTGGAAGAGATGAGCCAGAGTATGCGATGTCATTTGTCTTGCATGTGTTTTGGATGTTGTAGTAGAATGTTGCAGGGTTGTGCCTCTGCAAATAATCTCCAGAGTCTCCGATGTAGCAGTTAGAAGGCATCGACTGAGCGAGTACCTGCCAAGTAGATCCGTTGCTCTGGATGAGCGAGAATATGTTGTTGTATACAGGTTGAGGAGTCCCTGAAGGCCAAAGCTCTAGGACTGGGTGTATCTCATCGCATGCTGAGATTATCGTCCCATTCGAAAGAACAATAGGAGTGTGCCACGTGTCGTTTGTGATGCTCAGATAGTGATCATCACAGTAAGGGACTCCGATGATGTTGTATGTTCCCCCGGACTTGGGTTGAGCAATCGCTCCCCACGTGTTCACTCCAGTCGTCTGCCATAGTGGAGGAACTTCAGTGTGCAGTGCAAACTGAACTCCTCCAACCTTTGCCCCTTGATAGCTCGAGTCTGATGTCTCGAATCCTGCGTCTCCATCTCCGCGACATGATATCTCATCGTTGTTCCCCCAGCACCGAGAAACAGTAGTTATCGTGACATTTTGTATTTCGATCACGCTTCCACCCTCCCCTTGCCTGTTCCATGCCATGACCCCAAGGTTTGGCCCCTCATCTTGCGTAGCGTAAATACAACCAAACTTAACCTCCGCAAGAGGACATGTTTCTTCCGAAACTATCCCTGAGTACACACCAGGACACCACTCTTCTTCTACTCCTGCGCTTACGTTATGCTGAATGTTCAAACACTCCGGGGTGAATCTTCCCCCGAGAAGGCTAGCAATATCAGTCTGTATTGGCGGTGCTCCGCTGAAGAGATCAGACCAGTCAGATATCGAGTCAGTCTGTATCCCAAACGTGTCCCCGGCGGTCAAGGCGAGATAATTTGGTAAACTCGGATGAACTGGTTGGTAGCAGATGCTACTAGTGCCACTAACAATATCGGAGTTTTTGAGTCCAAAAGTGCATGCTTGTACGCTCTGAAAGATCTCGGAGTATCCTTTGAGCACTGCGTATTGTGACGCGAGCTGGTTAAAGTATGGTGCATCGGACGTGTTGTTGTATATTTCTTCTCCTGAATGGTTCTCTTCGACTATGACCCATACATTCGTTATTCCGGAAGACATTGACACTGGAGAAAACGGGTACAAAAAGGGTGATTTCAAGAGGAAGAAGATATAGAGTCCGAGAACAATGAGAAGAAGCAACAACGAAACAACAACAACGACGAACCTGAAGCCGTACTTCTTCTTCTTGCTCTGCAGAAAAAAAGCACGAGATAAGGTAGAATCCCGTGATCGCCTTGCTCTTTTGTTTCGAGCTAACTGAGAAGAGAAACACTCACCTAGCATTTTCCTGAAGCCCGTCAACTAGAACTGATTCGTCCGACTGGAAAAATCAACATTTCGCAAAAAAAGATCTGCAAAGAAAGCAAGCTTCTGTTCTCGAAGACATCAAAAAAGATCCTAAGACCAATCTGACCCAAGAAGGAGATGGGATCTCTCCTTTAGGATTTATTCCCATAAAGGAAGGAGGAAAAAAGCGACGCGTGAGAATCGTAAGGAGAACCAGTGTAAACGATTCTCAGCGTGAAATTGTTTTCATGAATCTCACTAGGAACAACGAGCCCGATGTTCAAAGCGGGGAGCACGACGAAGCTGTCTACCACCTTCAATGCACTTGCGTTGATCCAAACATAGGAGTAGGCGCTTCCGCTCTCTAGCAAGTTCCCCGACCCGAGGATGAAGGGATAACTTCCGAGATATGTGGGCATGTGAACTATAGGCAAGTGAAGAGGAACCACGGAATAGCGAGCACTTGCCGCCTCACCAAACTCTTCATAGTAAGAAGCCGCAACTAGTGCAATCTCAGCTAAAGCTAGAGCCAATCCGATATAGACCAAGAGCAACTTCTTCCTGCCCATTCTCATCAACACAATAACAGACTTGAGTCCTATTCCTTTCTTTCCCAAGAGATGCATCTTCAATTAGTTCAGAGATTTTTCAAAGAAGCTCCTCCTCCTCTTCCATCCATCATCTTCCTCCCGCTAGGGAGCTCGGATTGGAGTGGGAGACGAATCCTCTACTCCTTCTTGCTCCCTTAGCTCAAGACCCCACGACGATCAGAACTTCGAATCATCCGAATTCTCTGTAAGGCAATTTTCGCAACGTATCATTACATTTCAAGGAAAAAAAGGCAATCAAACGGCCATTTGAGTGAATCGGTTGCTGAACCGCTCAATTGCAATCAATAAATTCAAGAATGAGCTCCTCTCAAAGAGCAAAAAGAAGGGAAGAAGCAAAAGAAAAATCAAAATGTCCCAGCGATTCTCAAGCTCCGAACAAGAAGAGAAAGACGATGATGATGCAGAGCACCAATATTCTTCAAACCCTTTGAAATCCCATCCTGATTACTTGGAAGACGCATCCCGCTTGATCAAGGCGAAAGAAAGAGAAGTCTCGTTTCGACAACTCGTGCCCGAGATTCCGTCCACTACATACGCCACATTCTCGCTTTACAACTACCCCGCTAAATTCATCCCCCAAGTCGTTGCCTACGTTTTGAAAAATTACACAAAGACGAATAAGAGAGCTGAGGATATGAGGAGAAGAGTCTTCGATCCCTTCGCTGGTTATGGGACCGTAGGGCTTGTTAGCAGAATCTACGGACTAGACTATGAGCTCTGGGATCTCAATCCAATGCTTTCCTTGCTCCACCGCGTCGCGACATTGAAACCCATCAAAGAAGAATCTAGCCTCATCCATGGGATTACGAAAGAAATCCAAAGATCAAACGAGCACTTATTTATGCCAAAGTGGTCCAAACTCGATTACTGGTTCCCAACAAAGGCTCTTCCATTTCTCTTCAATGTCTGGGGAGCCTATCACTCTCTTGAGGAATCTCGAAAGGAAGGGGCTGGGAGTAACTCACTGACACAGCTCCACCTCCTATTGCTTATCCCCTTACTCAAGGCGACACGGATGCTCTCATACAACGATGGACAACGTCAAAAACTTTCGAAATCCGCCTTCTCAAAGGCAAGAGTTGACTCGCTCCTCTCCCATGATTGGAGACGCATCTTCTTTGAGCGCGTTTTGGAATTTGCGCTAGATCTCAACCGAAAGCTCTTGGAATTTGAGAGCCTTTCGCCAAAGAGCGTGAAATCCAAAATTCTCTCTGGAGTAGATGCCTCTCGCGAAGATTTGGACGAGAACGTCGACTTGCTGATAACATCGCCTCCATATCTGCAAGCACAGGAGTACATCAGAAATTCGAAACTTGATTTGTTTTGGCTTGGATACACAGAAGATCAAGTGAGAGACCTCTCGTCAAAGGAGATCCCCTACGGGAGAGTCGAGCGAGCTCCGATCTATTCTCCAACGTATTGGAACTACAGAGATGGAATCGATGAGAACGATATGAAGGAGATTTATGACAAGTATTTCTGGGGAGTCTTGGGGGCTCTCACAAAGCTCGAATCGAAGGTTAGATCGAAGCTTTGCTTCTTCGTCGGATCAGCAAACTTGAGAGGGAGGAGCGTCCCCATTTCTCACATATTCAGAGAGCATTTCTCTTCTCTTGGCTGGAAACACGAATGGACCCTTGTCGACACAATCGTCGCAAGAAGGCTCTTTGACTACGGTAAGAACCCTGCAACTGGGATTAGAGATAAGCGAATGTCCAAAGAGTGCCTCCTTATACTTAGGAGATGAAATCTTTCTTTCTCTCCCTCTCGGTCGCTCCTTTTTTTCTTCCTCTTCTTCCTCCTTGTTCCTTCTTCAAGTTGAAGGAGATTGTTGTAAAGATTTTTAGTAACCTGACATCATTCTGATTTCACTTGCAAGGTGTGAGCTTTTCCCTTTGTCGACCGAAGAAAACCGCGAAGCCGCTGGAAGAAAGCTCGCCGCCATAATGTTTACTGACATCGTTGGATACACTTCCCTCACCCAGCAAGACGAGGCCTCTGCCCTCAAACTCTTGCATAATCACAATCGCCTTCTGAGACCGTTCTTCTCGAAATTCGGAGGAAGAGAGATCAAAACAATCGGAGATTCTTTCCTCGTAGAATTTGATAGCGCACTCGACGCCGTCAATTGCGCGATTGAAATCCAAAATTACTTGGAAAGCGAACGCGAAAGCTCGATCGAGAGCGAGACTGGTCCAAGGATAAGGCTAAGAATAGGGATACACCTCGGGGACGTCGTTCACCGCGACAACGACATCTTCGGCGACGCCGTGAACATAGCTTCTAGGATACAGCCCATCTGCGAGCCAGGCGGTGTATGCGTTTCCGAGCAGGTCTTCGATCAAGTTCGAAACAAGATTTCTTATCCGCTAGAGAAGCTCGACGAGCGAGAGCTCAAGAACGTGAAATTCAAAATTGACATCTATCGAATAGTCCTCCCCTGGCAGGGAAATGGAGGAAGAGGGAGGAGAAATAGGAACACTCAGAGCGCAGTTGACAGAAAAAGAATCGCCGTTTTGCCCTTTGCGAATATGAGCCCAGATCCAGCCGACGAATACTTTGCTGATGGAATGACCGAGGAGCTCATCACTGCCCTAGCTCGCATCAAGGAGCTCACCGTGATAGCAAGAACTTCAGTCATGAAATACAAAACACCTTCGAAGAGCGCCTCGGAGATTGGGAGAGAGTTGAGCGTGGGCACGCTGATAGAAGGGAGCGTGAGAAAGGCTGGGAACAGGGTTAGAATTTCAGTTCAGCTCATAGACGCTGAGAACGAGGGTCATATCTGGGCCCAAAGCTACGACAAGGAGCTCGTCGACATATTCGCAATCCAAAGCGAGGTCGCGGAGAGGGTGGCTAAAGAACTCAAGATACAGCTTATCGAATCCGAAAGACGCAGGCTCGAAAGAAAGCCCACGGAGAGCGCCGAAGCCTACACCCTCTATCTCAAGGGCAGGTATCAATGGTATAGGAGGACTAGAGACAGCTTCGCGCGCGCCTTAGAGTATTTCAAGCTCGCCCTCGATGTTGATCCAAACTACGCCCCAGCTTACGTTGGAGTTTGCGACTGCTATTCCCTTGCTGGGAATTTCGGATATATGGAGCCACTCGAGTCTCACACAAAAGCCAAGGAGGCAGCCCTTAGAGCAATCGAGCTCGACGACTCGCTTGGAGAGGCGCATCTATCTTTGGCATGGATCCTGATTGGAGATTGGGAGTGGGACCGAGCGGAGGAAGAATTCAAGAGAGCACTCGACCTCTCTCCGAGCAATCCTCTTGCTCACCGCTGGTATGCGCACTTTCTTTTGATGAAACGGCGCTACGACGAGGCGATGCAAGAGCTCGAAGAGGCTTTGCAACTCGACCCGGAATCTTCACTTGTGAACCTCAACATCGCCGAAGGTCTTTTCATGATGGGGAAGTACGACGAGTCCATAAAACAATACAAAAAGACTTTGGCAATAGATCCAAGCCACGTCCCAACGCTTCTCTCCTACGTCTTTGCTCTCCCAGAGAGGGGAATGTTCGAGGAGGCTAGAAGGATTCAAAGGAAACTCTCAGAGGTCAGATTCCCAGAGCAGAGGATCCGACTCTTCGAAGCTTACACACTAGCAAAGGAGGGGAATAGCTCTCTTGCGCGACGAATCCTAGAACAAGTGATCTCAACTCCTTCCTCGGATCACATTCCACTCGAAGAAGAAGCGGCTGTCTACGTCGCTCTACAAGATAGCGATAAGGCGTTCGAACTGCTCAACAAAGCAGTAGATGCTCACAGCGAAGGAGTTGTGTCGTTGAAATACTGGCCGAGATTCGCTCCCCTTCATTCCGATCCAAGGTTTGGCTTGCTCTTGAAGAAAATGAAACTCGAATGGAAGTAATTCCACAACTCTGATCGAAAGTCGGCGTTTCAACAAAAAAATTTTACATTCATCTTCGCTCCTACGGAGTCGAGTCGCGAAATGATTATGATGATGATGAGGAAAAATCAAATTTTTTCGAATCTTTATCACTCCAACAATTCAGGAAAAAGTTCTCTTCAATTTGATGTGTTTTCAGGGATTTGTTTAGAGCGGTCTCCAAACGGTCGATATCCCTCTCTCTATTGTTCTTTGGATCAATCAAGCAAGAAAATGCTCTCAGAGTATGGTCCTTTGTCCCTCTCAGTCCTATCTTCCACGGGACGATGAAAGACCCTTCGAACCACAAGTCCTGCTCGATCAAATATCTTGGGATAAAGGGACAAATTGTCGTTTGCCACAATGAACCAGACTGACTTTGGGGGAAGAAGATACTTTCTGACATTGATTAGCACATTGCTTATTCCATCTATGTACTCCTCTCTTGCCTTCTCCCCCTTTCCTAAGCTCTTTCTCCCAATCTCAAACGAATCTCTCCTCCTAAGGCCGAACAGCTCATATGCGTACCTGTGCTGCTCATGATAGTCTATCTGCCCCACGTACGGAGGCGAAGTGAACACCCCAGCTCCTACCTCTTCGATTTTTCTCCGAAACCAGCCCTCACCCATCACCCCATCCACACCCTTCTCGAGATCGAAAATTCTCGAGTCTGCTTCGAACACAAGAGCGGTGGTATCTCGCGCTCTCAATTTAGAGAACTCTGATATCCTTCGAAGTGTATCCCTGCCATAGAATTTGAGCCTTGGCAAAATGCTTGTGACTGGCCTGCAAATCTTCCCCTTGTGCTTGTAGCAGGGATAGGGTTCCTTGATAGGTTTCGACGGATTAGCGAGTTCGTAGTGATAAGTCAGCCTGCAGGATCTCGCAGTTCTGCTCAAAAGTACTTTGAGCAAGTCCTGATATTTGTATTCTGGGATCAAACTCTTGAAGAAGAGCAGCTCCTTCAAGCTACGCTTCGCAAACCAAGCATTGAGATAATCGCTTTCATTTTCAAGATATGATCTTTCCTTGAGAGCAAGCGTTTCCTTTTCCTGATCAAAATTCGCCTCACTGAAAGCCACAGTTCTGGCTGTGATCTCGGAGATTTCCTTTTCGGCGAGTTTCAAATCGTAGCTTGCGATTTTGACTCTTGAGATGAGAACATTGAACTCTGAAATGTCCATCCCGACTGAGTTGATCCCCATCTCAGACGCTTGAACAAGAGTCGTGCCCGATCCACAAAATGGATCAACCACAACCTGCCCAGCTTTGAAATATCTAGACAGAAAATATTCGACGAGCTGGGGAATGAATTTTCCAAGATAGGGGTGCAGTCTGTGAACATGTTTTGTCCTTATTCGCTCCGGAACATCTGCAAAACTTAGTTCGGTATTTGTTATGGAGAGCTCTTTCATCCTTCGATTTATTCGCTCTTGCGATTTGCGCAAATAATCCAAGAGCTCGGTGCGCGAAATTCGAAGCTCGCCGCTTGTGGCTCTTTCAATCCTTTCGCCATTAGGATTGTACTTGTTCAGCCTATTGTATTGTATCAGGTAAGAAATATTGCTCCGAGTTTTTCCTGCAAAGGCGGCTGCTTCACTGATTGTCAAAAACTCGTTGACTGGAGGCGTGGTTTGAGGCTGTTTGTGTGCGACAATGCGACTATGCAAAGTTCCTGATCTGTTGACCTCCTCCTGATTTTCTTTCACAACCCATCCTCCGAAATTGCTCTTGAGTAATCACATTTCGCGACCGGCATGCCGCAAGAGAAAGATAAAGCATTCCTTGAGTACCGTTGAAATTGGGTTGCGCATGGATGTATTTCGAACTTGCGATTGGCTCAAGTACTTCGTGAACTCGGATAAAAAGCAAGGTGGGCTAGAATCGTCATTTTTCCACCTCTTTATGACAAGCTACCACCATCTCTTGCTATACTTGAACTCCGACGCCCTTTCGTTGCGCCCGAGTTTTCTGAAAACATAAAGATGCTCATGCGCAATCTTGTAGAAATCGTATGAGTGTCCTCTCCATCGCCCTCTCGCACTCATCATCTTATGCTGGAGCTTGATTATGTCCTCCTTCAAAATGAACCCGGCGTCCAAGAACCTACTCAAAACTCCCAAGTTGATTGGAATATAGTGCCGTCGTCTTCTAGTATCTCCTATCAGAATCGCACAATACTTACCAGGTTTGAGTATTCTGAAACATTCGTTTGCGACCTTTCCTATTTCCTCAAGGAAACCTTCAAGCTTTAGAGACGAGAGGTCTCCAGGGATATTTGACTTTGAATAAGATATGATACCGCAGTAGGGCGGGTGAGTAGCTATCAAGTCAACCGTCCCATCTTTGATAAGATCAAGCCTTCGCGCATCGCCCACATACAATCTTAGTTCGGCTTCTTTTGCTTGTTTCGGAAGTTGATCGCTCTCAAAATCTAGTCTGTTCATCGCAACCATGATTGCGTCCGGGTTGATATCAACGCCTATACCGTTCCTTCCAAGCAATTTGCACTCCACAAGAGTAGTTCCGCTTCCGACCATTGGATCGCAGACCACATCGCAGGGACTTGTGTATTTGTGAATAAGATTTCTCGGAATGAAGGGGCTCCAATTGCCACGATAGTTGCCTATGTGTGTAGCCCAATCTCCTCTATCGGGAAAACTCCAAACTGTCCACTCTTCCGGAACAAACTTCTCCGGCTCAAACTTCTCTATCTTCCAATCCCTCACAAGCCTGACTTTTGCGTTCTCGATTGAAATCGAATCATGGGACTTGAGGAATTCATTGTACTCGTCCTTAGTCACCAAACGCATTCTCTGAAAGGCAGAGGAGGAGGAAGAAGGTGGCAACGATGCTGAAGATAGGCTATGAAAGCTCCTGGTCATCGAGAAGGTGTCTTACTCTCCTATTCGTATCTTATAAAAACCAATGTGGCGAGCGTAATCACTTTTCCCCTCTTCCACCCCCCATTGTGCCACTACGTCCTATCCAAAGCCATCCAAAAAGCGAGACCAGTCATCGAGTAGTTTATCAGATAAAGACTGAGGCAAACTGGACATATCTTGTGAATCACATCGAGCTCAAGATACCAAAGATAAATTGTGAAGATGTTTCCAATCATCAAAAACAGGGCGAGGATCGTTTCGCCAGAGTACTTGAAAACAACAAATCCTACTACGAGCGCAAGTGGAAACCAGAGAAGGCCAGTCACCCAGAATGGAATACCGAACAGAGACGTATAACCGCTCGAAGCTACTCCTCCGCAAGAAAAGTACGAAGTGATGTTACAGCTTTGGAAATTCAGAGTCAAATATTCCCATGCGTCGTATATCGATATTCCAATTCCAGCTGTTGTAAGAGCTAGATATGCGACTCTAGCTAGGTGTTTCATAGATTTTCTTAGTCCTTGAAAGTGCCTCCAACTCCCTTATTGCTTTATAGTGACTCTAGCATTGAGGAAAGACAGCTCTTTCCTCCTTCTGCTGTTCTCTTCCTAATCTACAATCTCTCCTAACCACTTTGAAACGAGAAAAAATGTGGCAAGGAAAGGGGAAGAAAAGAGAATGGCCTAAATTCCAACGCAGAGAGAAAGAGAAAAATTTCTTCCTCTTCCCCTTTTCTACTTTGTTTAATTATTTTGCCGGGACAAATTTGAGCGAGATCGAATTGACACAATGTCTCGTGTTTTTCTTTGTAAATCCTTCCCCAACGAAGACGTGCCCGAGATGAGCTCCACAATTTGCACACTGGATCTCTACCCTCTCTCCGTCCGGATCGGGAACTCTCTTGACTGCGCCTTCTATCTCTTCGTCAAAGCTCGGCCAACCACATCCGGAATCAAATTTTGATTCGGATCTGTAAAGCTGCGCCTCGCATCTCTTACACAGATAGGTCCCTGGAGAGAAGTTGCCCTCATACTCGCCAGAGAAAGGCATCTCGGTTCCCTTGTAAACTATGACTCTCTCTTCTTCTGGAGTAAGTTTGTTCATTTTCATTCGTTCTTTTGGTCACCTTGCCTACTGATACTTGTCTTCCTTCTTTTTCCCCTTCAAAGAAGACAATTTCGATCTTGAGGTGGTTAGTTCCTTATACGTGTTGAGCTCATGCAAAGAAGAACAAAATATGCTATCACACTCCTGACTCCTTCCCATTAAAGAGAGAGCTTTCGTACAACAATGGGAAACACCCATTTGCAAGAAATTCCCTCACTTTTATGCTCGAACATTTGTTTACTGATCTGTACTTGGAATTCGGAAGATATATCGCTCTTCTACACACACTCTGTCTCGCTCAGCCTGAACTAGTCTGATTTTCTTTAGTCGCTCCGCCTTCGCGCGGTTTTATGGCCATGGTTTAAAAATCAAGTATTTGTAAGGTGAAAGAGAAACCTGCCCTACCTGTGTCCAGTTTGCGGAAAAAACCTAGACACTCTCAATGAGCTCTTCGACCATCGGACTGACGAGCATCCGATGACGTTTGATTACAACTCTCCCCGAGACCCCTTCGAAATAAGGTGCAAGATATGTGGCACCGAGTTCGAATCAAAATCTGAGCTAAGACAGCACATTCAAAGGGATCATATGAGGTCTGAGGCGGCAATACAGAAAAGCCGCTCTCACACTGAGTAAAGACTCGCGATAAAGCAAATTCTCCGTCTTAGCCTTCACACCATCTTCTTGCGCTCTCGATCTCTGCAAGTTGAAGAGAAACCTCGGAGTTCCTTTGAGTGTCAGCCGCTTTCCTCTTGTTTCTCCTTGCTAGCAGTTGCTTGTGGCGGGTCGCTCCCTCCAGCTATCTTTGGATAGATTGGTTCTTTTCTTTCCTTCTCCTCCTTCCTCTTCTTTCCTTCTTCTTGTTCTTTTTCTTCTTCGTTGTCGTGAATTGGAGTCGTTTTGGCCTCAATAATTATCTTTTCAGCTTTACGAGGCCTTTCAACGCCTCTGAGCGATGAGGCAATCGCAGCCACAACTGAAAGAGCAGCTCCAATGTAGAAAGTTATCCTGAGAGAAGCCATGAAAGCTGGAGCGATGGCATTGGGGAAGAAAGTGTTTCCCTGCAAAGTGCTAAGGGTCGACTGTGGAATTGCAGAGACTATTGACTGGGGAAGGCTCTGGAGGATCGTGCCTATCGGATTGTAGCCTAAGAAAGCTGCGAAGAGCGCAGAGGTCGGTGAAATCTTGCTGAATGCAGAGATGACCTGCGGCGGCGCGTTTGCCGCGCTTGCCGCGGAAGAAAGAGCGTTTGGAAGCGAGCCTGCGAGAGCAGCAAGTATAATCGTAAAGAATATGGCGAGGCTCATGGTTTGACCGACGTTTTGAAGTGTTGCCCTCATCCCTGAAGCTGCTCCTCTGTGTTGAGGAGGGACAGAATTCATGATCGCCGCTGTGTTTGGAGAAGCGAACATGCCACCACCCAAACCCATCACGAGAAGGATGATCGCAAAAATTGTAAACTCGAAATTGAATGGCAAGAGAGAAAGAGCAATGAACATCGCCGCAGATATCACCATCCCAAGAGTGGCAAGTAGCCTAGCCCCGTGACGATCTGAGAATCTCCCACTCAGAGGCCCCATCACGACAAAGCCCACGAGCATCGGAGTGAGGTAAATACCAGACCAGAACGGAGTTGACTCGTAGCTATATCCGTGAAGCGGAAGCCAAATTCCTTGAAGCAAGATAATCAGCATGAGCTGCACGCCTCCTCTACCTATTGAAGCGAGCAAGCCAGCAAAGTTGCCAGCTGCAAAGGCCCGAATTTTGAATAGCTCCAATCTGAACATTGGATCTTCGACGTGTTGCTCGATGAGCGGGAATGCCGCAAGTAGCCCGGCTCCGAGCACCAAAGACGTGATCACCCAAGGATCGTCCCAGCCCATCGATGAGCTTCCGTATGGCATCAACCCATACGTTACACCTATTAGCAAAAGAGTGAGTCCAACACCGAAGGCGACGTTTCCCCAAACGTCTATTTTCTGGTTCCTGTTTATTGTGCCAACTTCTCTGAGCTTTGTGTACGACCAAAATGTGCCAAAGATTCCGACTGGAACGCTAACAAGGAAAACGTATCTCCAATCGTACGTGGCGAGAACGCCACCTCCCACGAGCCCAATGAGTGAGCCAGCGAGAACCGCAACCATGTTGATTCCTAGTGCTTGGCCACGTTCGTTTTCTGGGAAGGCGTCTGTGATTATGGCTGCGCTGTTTGCAAAGAGGAAAGCTGCGCCGATTCCTTGGATTATCCTGAACGAGATGAGTTCAATCGCCCCAACATCGCCAGTGTTCGGAGTGAGATAGCAAAGGGTAGAGCCAACTGTGAAGATTGCAAATCCAAGATTGTAGAGCTTGACTCTCCCGAAGATGTCTGAGATCCTCCCAAAAGTCACGAGAAGAGTGGCAGTGATTATGCTATACCCAAAGAGAATCCACAGTAGATACTGGAACGAGGTGAGCGGGTTGATCTGAATTCCCCTAAAGATCGCTGGAAGCGAGATGAGAACGATCGTCCCGTCAAGAGCCGCCATCAGCACTCCCACAGTGGTGTTGGAGAGTGCAGTCCATTTGTACTCGACCAAACCTCGAATAATCTCGAAGAGAGAAATCAAATTTCAGATGATAAAAAGTTAACCGTCATGCAATGTTGCATACATTCCTCTTTTCTTCTCCATCTGCTGTCAAAAGAAAAAAAGAAAGAAAGAAAGAAGAAGAATTATAGAAGACTGTTAAGATGAGAGCTGTTATTCCTTCGTCGAAAGGATCAAGATTAAACAAGCACTTAGCAGACAAAGCGAAAAGAGCATGCGCATTCTATAGGGCTGCAGTTGTTTTCGCTGTCTTTGAATGGGATGTCCAATAGTTTGAATCGCGTTGAGGAAAAAAAGAACCAAGAGATGCGGATAAGAGAATCTTGAACGATCAGATAAAGAACTCAAAAGATCTAGATTTGCAGTTCTTAGATATGCAATCTTATCTTGGAGCGCATTGGGATCTCTGTTTTGTCTACGAGGCAAAAAACGCCGGTCGAGATTTGGAGCCAAAGGGGCCGTTTACTCAAGCTTCTTTCTACGAGATGAGCAATCTGCCTCGAAGTGAGATTGCAGGAGATCATCCCGACGTCCTTGAGGCTCTTACAAAAATTACCCAATGAAAAGTGATTCGATAAGCCTTCCTTTCCTTCCTCCGTTCTTTCTGGGAATCTCCATAGTTGCTCGAATCGATCAGGAACTAGAGAGAGCATTTTCTCTTTGTTCGAAAAGCGATATCTTCTGTCTGAAACCATGCGATTTTGAATAATGTTTGTGTGGATCATAGCTGCAATTCCCAGAATCATGCAGTCTTGAAATTGTGGAGTAAAGAAAGTTCAAAATTCTTTCAGCCTTTGGAAAATGCGATATCAAGAAAGAAACAATGGTTCCCGAAGGTAGCAGTCGAACCAATTCTGGAATGGCTTGGGATCCACTGGTGACTTTGCCTTTTGGAGAAACTAGGTGGAAAGAACTGTGTCTCCTTCCATTTGGAATCGAATCTAATAGTCCACAAGCTTCAGCTTCTCGAAGGGAGACATAATCGAGTTTTTCATATTTGTCCAGAAAATCAACTACTCGTTTAAAACGAGAACATAGAGTACAGTCAGCATCGTAAACAAGATGGTATCTCTCTTCCGCGAAGCGCATCATTGTTGTGTTCTTACTCCTACCCGACGCATTCCTATGATCCATTTGAACTCTGGAGCTCGTAAATCTTTTGGCATGACAAGTGGGAAAAAAGGAAGAAGCGAAGAAAGAAAGAAAGCTTGTTTCAAGAATATGGAATTTTTCCCTTGCACAACTGATCCTAGTGGTGAGATTCAAGCTGTTTTCGTTTATATCGAAAAGAATGCCCATCTGAACGCTTTCGAAAGTGTGTCTGTGAGAGCCGCAAGATATCGATTAAGATATTTTTCCAATACTAACAATCCTGCAAAAACGATTAACCCCCCAAGGAAAATTCCAGAGACGACATCGAGTGGATAGTGCATTCCAACATAGATCCTCGAAAAGCAAACAATACCTGCTTCGATCGTGAAGAGCGATGCGACGATTTTCTTCCGAAATTTGGCAAGCGAGAATATTGCGCCAATGGATACTATTAGAGCATGACCCGAGGGATAGGAGGAATCCGTGTCGGGAGGAACTCTCAAAATTATTCTTGGCCCAAGTGTTTCAAATGGTCTTTCCCTGAAAATTATCAGCTTTATCACTTCGCCAGCCAAAATCCCAACTACGAACAGTGCAGCAAGCTCAACTGCAAGCATTTTCGTATCCCTCTTCCCAAATACAAGCATGAAGGCTACAATTGGAACCCAGAAATACTCTCGACCGTACTCCGAAGCAAGAACCATGACCGTAGTGAGTCCCGAGCCAAGACTCGTGTTGTTTATTATGAGTGAATACGAAACATCAAAAGCTTGCGAAACTCGATAAACCACAAGGACTGTGACAATCAAAAACAAAATGAGAAATACGATGCTAGTTGCGAGCCAGCGATTCCAAGTCTTTGGAAATGGTTTCACATTGTTATTATCTGCTGGAGGAGTCGTACTATTCTGTCGCTGGCGCAAGGACCCGTCGTGGTTGAATTGCTTCGATAATCGCTTTTAAGACTTGCATATCTCCTCAATGCCTAGAGAGATCCCAAACCAAGATCAAGCATGAAAATCTGAGACGATCAGGACAAACCAAAGATAGACTTTTGGAGGATCCAGTCCAAAATCAGGAGAATCAAAGTTTTGTTACATAAATGCTGAAGAAGGGGACGGATTCTTCATTATTGTAGTTTATTTTCTGTTTTTGCTCTATGTTTCTTTTGGTTCTTTCCTACATTCTCACTGAAATTTCCCGGGATTCAAAATATTATCAGGATCCCAGATTTTCTTTATCTCTCTCATCAGAACAGGCACGAGTTCTCCGTTGTGTTTTAAAAGCTGGGATCTTGCGAACTCTATTTTCTGCTCCCCCACACCGTGCTCTCCTGTGACAGATCCTCCGACTTGTATCGCGTATTCACAGATCTCCGCGAAGGCTCTCTCAGCGGCCTCGGTAGACTCCTTTGAATCTCGATCAAAGAGGATTGCTGGATGAACATTCCCGTCCCCTGCGTGGCCCGCTGTTGGAATCTTGAGATTGTACTTCCTCGAAACTTCCTTCACGAGCTTCAAGTATTCAGAGAGCTTGTCAAGGGGAACAACTACGTCCTCTGTGTGGCAACCTGAGGCAAGAGCCTTCACTCCGAGATAAACCAATGCTCGAGCGTTGTAGAGCCTCTCACCATCTTTTTCATCCATCGCCACGTAACTTCCACTCGATCCTTTCTCAGAGCATATTTTGAGAATTTGAGCGAGCTGATCCGCCGTCGCTGTTTCAACGAAGAGAGTAGCTTCGTGCTCGGGCAATCCCAAGTCAAAAGACTCATTCACAGCTTTCATGGATTCACGATCGATGAACTCAAGAAGCACGGGTTGTAGCCCATGTGCCCTAATTGATTCTATCGCCTTTGCTGCTTCGTCCCATCCTTCGAAGAAAACAAGAAGCCTTTTGTGATCCTCACCGCTCTGAATCGATTTTGGAGCTATCTTGAGCCAGGCCTCCACTACTATTGCAAGAGTTCCCTCGCTCCCACATACAAGATGAACAAGATCGTATCCAACCCTGTTTTTGGGTAGAGGCTCCCCAAGTTTGACTAGCGAACCATCAGAGAGTACGACTTTGAGGGCAAGCACCCAATCTTTGACTGTGCCATATCTGAAACACCTCATCCCTCCAGAGTTCTCTGCTATTGCGCCTCCGACTGTGCACCAAGGGGAGCTGGCAGGATCTGGGGGAAAGAAGAATCCAAATTTGGCAAGTTCCAGATTGAGATCGTCGATCGCAATCCCCGGCTGACAATGCACGTACCAGTTGACAGTGTCGATTTTGAAAATCGACTTCATTCTCTTTGAAAAATCAATGACTATTCCCCCTTTGGTTGAGATTGCTCCGGTCAAGCTGGTTCCTGCTCCTCGCGCAACGATGGGAGTACGAGCCTTTCTAGCGAAGGCGACTATTTTCGACACCTCCTCGGAAGATGAGGGCTGAAGGATCACGAGGGGAGACGAGGGATAATCGGCCATGTCCTTCAAGTACTCTTCGACCTTTGAGGAGTTTGTCTCCACTGGAACTATGACGTTTTCCGAGCCGAGAAGTTTCTTGAAATAATCAAGCATCGACTCGCGAGTTACATCTAGCACTTTGCTTTCCCTCGTATTTTTACACACACTCTCTCTTTCTTTACTTCAAAAGAACATCAAGTAAGCTCCTTATCGTTATACTTTCCCCTTTTCTCTCTTTCACGATCTGATGAACTCTACTTCCAAGAGACTCTCTACCCAAATTATTCACGATTGCCTAGAAAAATGAAGAAGCAGAAGAACGAGAAGGAGGAAAAAATGACTTGCAACTACGCTTTGTCATCCGTTGCTTTTCGAGGAGACAAATTTTGAGAAAATGGCGCTTGTCTTAGCTGCCATGATGAAATCATTTTTATGGAGTCCCTTTATCTTGTGAGTCCACCAAGTCACGGTTACTCTTCCCCACTCGGTGAGTATCGAAGGATGATGACCTTCCTCCTCTGCGATTTGCCCCACGTTGTTGGTAAAGTCAAGAGCTTCTCGGAAATTCTTGAACTTGAAAGTCTGCTGAAGTCGCTTGATTCCTTCCTTTTCAACCACTGACCATCCTGGAATCTCTGGAAGAAGCCTTTCGATCTCCTCTGGAGTAAGTGTGGGTTCACCGCCTCGACAAGCAGTACACTTCATTTCTACAAGATGTTGCCTAGTTTCCATTGTGATCTGAAAGCTCACCTCTCCAAGCCAATTTGAATCCAGATCGCAAAGCGATTATTTCAGCATTTCAAAAAAAAGGTGGAAGAAAGGGAAGAAAGACGAAGAGAGGCGAAAGAAGTACGGGAGACATAGCAGATTCTTCCACGCATTACCGCCTTTTTCCTTTTCACGACATGTTTGATCTGATCAAGAGCAAGAAGAATCGCAAAGCCTTATTGATTGGGGAAGATGGGATATTTTTGCAAATTTGCTTTGCAGTACAAGTACATCGTCCTTACGAATACTTCGATCGCAACTTTCATGGCCCTTCTCGATTCGAACATTGTTTTGATTTCGCTTCCCACGATCATAAGGGATCTCCCTGAAACACCAACTGTAGATGCCGTCTGGATAATCATGGGCTACACTTTGATAATTGCGACGCTACTCCTTGCAATTGGCAGGCTTTCCGACATCTATGGCAGAGTCAAACTCTACAACGCTGGATTTGCGATTTTTACCCTCGGATCAGGCTTGTGCTCGATCTCGCCCAACGGTTTCTCACTCGTCCTTTTCAGACTTGTTCAGGGAATAGGGGGTGCGCTGATTTTTGCAAATGGGACTGCTATAATCACAGACACTTTCCCGCCAACGGAGCGGGGGAGAGCGCTCGGGATAAACCAAGTCGGTGGAGTCTCAGGCTCCGTGATCGGACTCATACTCGGGGGAGTGCTTACCTCGACTCTAGGATGGCGTTCAATATTTTGGATAAACCTCCCATTCGGCACTTTCGCGACTCTCTGGGCTTACTTCAAACTGAGGGAGCTCAGCGTTAAAACAAAGGGAGAGCGGCCTGACATTGTGGGAATCGGGTTGTTTGGAATCGGCCTCACTCTCTTGCTCTTGGGCCTAGTGTTTGGCTCAGTGAGTGGATGGAGATTGCCGTATCTTGGTCTCGTGGCCTCCGGTTTGATTCTCATAGCAGTATTCACCTTTGTAGAGCAGAAGATCAGGATGCCCATGATGGATCTCAAGCTTTTCAAAATCAAGGAGTTCAGCGCTGGCATCCTAAGCAATCTCCTCGCTTCGACTGCTAGGGGAGCAGTTTCGTTCGTTCTAGTATTCTACTTTCAAGGCGTTCTGCTACTAGACGCATTCACGTCGGGTTTGAGGCTCATTCCTTTCTCAGTCGCTTTCGTGACATTCGGTCCTCTGAGTGGATATCTCTCTGACAAATACGGTTCAAGGTGGTTTGCGACTGGTGGCATGATTATCTCCGCAGTTTCGTTTCTCTGGTTCTCCTTTCTTCCCCTTGATACCCCATACCGAATTTTCGTGATTCCGATGGTACTTACTGGGATCGGAGGGGGGCTGTTTGTTTCTCCTAACATCGCTTCAATCATGAACTCAGTGCCAGTGATGCGACGCGGAATCGCTTCTGGGATGTCTTCAACGCTCGTAAACGTTGGGATGCTTCTTAGTCTAGGAATCTCGTTTGCGATTCTTGCGAGTAGTATGCCACTAACAACTCTTCAGGAAATCTTCGCCGGTCTCCCACCTTCAAGCCCGATCGACCCCAACCTGTTTATACAAGCAATGCACACAATATTTCGTTTTATGGCAGGATTGAGTCTGATTGCCGCGGCTTCGTCTTTCCTAAGTGGGACATCTTCACCAACTTTGTCATTGCCGTCCTCATCTAACAAGAAGGAGAAGAAGGAGTGAGGGGTTAGCGAGACGGATTGGTTCTCACTGTGAAGGACATTGTTGAGCCAGACTATATTTCGCTCACCCCCGATACAAACGCTCTAGAAGCAGCCAAGGCGATGAAGGAAAAGCATCACGGGTTCTTGGTGGTAGTCTCACAGGACGGAAAGCCGCTCGGAATAGTAACCGAGTGGGATTTTCTCTCGAAGATAGTCGCGCAGGGGCTAGATCCTGCTTCTGTGAGGCTTCAAGAGATCATGAGCACAAATCTCGTGAGCGTGAAATCAAGCGATGGAATCGACTCTGTGTCAAAACTCATGGCCGATCGAGGAATTAGGAGGGTGCTTGTGACTGAAGACGATAAGATCATTGGTGTCATAACTTCGAAAACGATCCTTCGAAATCTGAAGGAGTACATCGACGATGTTTCAACTCAAATCGCGAGGCTCCAGAACCCGCCGTTTTGATGTAAAGGCGAAGCAAAGTCCGAGTTTCCTTTCTTCTTCCTCTTCTTCCTCCCCCTCTTCATCTCGCTCTCGTCTTTTCCCTCAAAGGTTTATCAAAAGGCGCTCCAAAGCGATGATCTCCATGAAAACCGTTGGTGTTGAATCCTTTCAAACCGGAAATCTAGAAAGAGAAATCTACGACGATTATCCCTTCGAGCGCTTTTCTTCTAGGAGAGTTTACTACGCTTTCGATTTTCTCCCCGGCTCTTCTGACATACTTTATTCCGCAAACACGAGCGGTCAGTTCAATCTTTGGCGCCAGTCCCCTCCTCCTCCTAGTCGTCGCACCTCTTCCTCTTCCTCCTCCCCCGCCAGGCGAAGTACAGAAGAACTCGAGCTTGGAGCAGAGGTCCAACTCACAGGGTTCGATGAGTGGAGTGTACGATTCATTCAACCTCTCTCGGATGGAAAATCGACTCTTCTCTTCGCCGACAGGGATGGCGATGAAAATTATCAGATATTCATTGCGAACAACGAAGTGGGCTGGCAAAGACCGCTTGTGATGAAGAAGGGAGTAAGAAACAACTTTGGGATCGAGTGTATCTCTCCAGATGGAAGACTAGCCGCCTACTCCTCGAACGAGCGCTCCAAGAAAGATCTTGACGTCATGGTCATGAACATCAAGACTCGCAAGACACGGGTGATTCTAAAAGGAGACGGTTCTTACGTTTTTGGCAACTGGTCACCTAGCGGAATGCTTGCAACGGTGCTAGAACCACTCGGAACTGACAACAACAACATACTCTTGGTTAACATGAGTAAAAGCTCGGATAAGAACAGAACAAGTGAGAAAAATAACCAAAACAAAATCAACCTCACTCCACATACTGACAGAGCAGGATATCTCCCCTGCTCTTGGGACAGCGAAAACGGGTTCTACCTCCTGAGCAATGAGGGCAAGGAGTTCCAAGGGCTTGCATACATCTCGCTGGAGAATGGGGGATCAGCATCGAAGCTCAAGTGGATCAAAACTCCCAAATTTGATATTCAGGACGCTTCGCTTTCTCCTAGTGGTAGAATTCTAGCTTGGGTGAGCAATCAGGAAGGATATTCTTTCATCCACTTTCACGAGGCAAACAGAGGCGGACAGATCAGTCCAAAGCCTCTTTGCACTCCGATAAACACTGGAGGAGTACTTCTGCCAGGCTGGTTTGAAAATGCCAAACTCATCAAATTCTCGAAAGATGGGAGGAGAATTATCTTTCACCTATCCACTCCTAGCCGCCCAGCCGAGATCTATGTAATGAACCTTGAACCCATCATCGTCACCATGATCTCCAATCGAGCTATAACAGCTTCAAATGTAAGAAGAAGGAGAGGAGGAAAGGAGTCAAAGCTTCTGATCACCAGGTTCACTCATGGCTTCATCGGCGCCGTACCTCAAAGGCTCATGGTCAAACCAAAGCTCGTTCATTACAAATCTTTTGACGAGAGGAAAATCCCCGCCTTTCTGTACAAACCAAGGTTTGTTGCTGTAGCAGGCAAAGGGAAAGTGGGGCAAGGGCGGGTTCCCGCAGTTGTATTCGTACACGGAGGACCTGAATCTCAAGAGAGGCCGTGGTACTCTTACGCAGGATTGTACCAGTACCTACTGAGTCGAGGAGTAGCAGTGATGGCGCTCAACATACGCGGTAGCACCGGATACGGGAAATCGTACCAAAGGTTGATCCATCACGACTGGGGAGGAGGGGAGCTCAAGGACATAGAATACGCTGCGAAATTTCTCCAGAGCCTCGACTGGATTGATTCCAAAAGGATCGGAATCATGGGTGGAAGCTTCGGGGGATTCGCAACTCTCTCGGCTGTAACTCGTCTTCCAGAATACTGGAGGGTAGCAGTTGATATTTTCGGACCTAGCAACCTTGTAACATTCGGGAGATCAATCCCAGAGCACTGGAAGCGATTTTTGAAAGATTGGGCAGGCGATCCGGAGACAGAGGCTGACTTTCTTCTCATGCGCTCGCCAATCACTTACATAGACAATGTTCGATGCCCGCTATTGATTATTCAGGGTGCGAACGACCCACGCGTCGTGAAAGCCGAGTCTGACCAGATAGTCGAGAAGCTTCGTTCTATGGGAAGAGAAGTAGAGTACATCGTTTTCCCAGACGAGGGACATGGTTTCACGAAGAGAAAAAATGAATTCACAGCTTATAAGAAATCTAGCGATTTCCTTCTAAGATATTTGTTAGAAAGAAATGAAGGAGAAGTGGAAGATTCTAGGGTGGTAATGGTTCAAAGCGCGCCCTAAAATCTTTTTCCCCTTCTCTCTTGTCTTCCAAAATGGGATCGCAAAGGGTGGGATCAGGGCGTTCCTTTGCTTATCCAGAAGACGTTGCCGTCCGGATCGTCGAATTTGGCTATTTCTCCTCCCCAGTCAGTCTTCGTGTAGTCTTGAGAAAATTTCACTCCCTTCTTCTTGAGATCTGAAACAGTCGACTCGACATTATCAGTATAGAGGCATATCCCTGTGTTCCCAGGTTCAAGCTTCCCCTCGCACAAGTGAAGCTTCCACTGGGCTCCCTTGCTCCAAGCGGTAACCCAATGTCCTTCGTCAGCTGAGACTTCAAACCCGAGCTTCTCTTTGTACCATGCCGCGGACTTTTTCGCATCAGACACCATGACAGCTACGCTGAAGTTATTTGAGAACATATATCATTCCATCATCTCGATCCAAAGGAAGAGCAACCAAACACATTCAAACTTTTCGATTTCTATCTCTCTTCCTGAGGAGAGTTCACAGCTATCGATTGGTGTCCTAGCTAGGCGTTTTAACAAAGGAAGGAGAAGGATAAAAGAAAATGCCTGACCAGAGAACCAAAACTCCCCAATTCAAAGAGGAGAACCTACGACCATGTTCACAACTATTTCGCATATGTCGACAGAGTACTCCGCTATCCTCCTTAAACTCTCGAGCGCGAGCCTCAGCCAAACTACAGAGTTGTTATCGAGCCTTGAAGAGATAAGCTCCTCCGTGGCCGCGCTTTCCTCCCTTATCACCTGTTTCAGCTTGAGTATTGTCTCATTCGCAATCTTGCCACTTTTGGAGTGAACGGCCCGAAGCGCCCCTTCGAACACGTCGTTTGAGAGTTTTGCAAGCTTCTGGATGTGTTCGATCAGACTTGGAGGTATTTTCTTTTTCTCAATTGAGATCGTGGAGTTTGCGATCTGCGCCGAGTGGTCTGCTATCCTTTCTATTGTCTTTACCATGACCCGATAATTCAAGCAGTCTTGCGCTGTTGAGAGTCCTATTTCCTGAATCATCATCCTGTTGTGAATCGCGAGGTTGAGTTGTCTCACTATGAAGTGTGAGAACCGATCGACTTCATCGTCCCTTTCAATTATCTCCTTGGCAAGCGCCGCATCCCCAGTGGCAAGAGACTTGACAGCGTCGATTTGCATCGAGCTCGTGATTATTGCCATCCTTTCAAGAGCCTTCTTGAGAGGAAGATCTACGTGGCCATGGAGACACTGGGTAAGGATGGTGTCTTGCGTTTCCTCGACTATCTCAACGCCTATCAGTTTCTGCCTTATCAGGCTCTTGAGGTGAGGCCTGATTTCCGAAGGATGAGATTTGAATTTCAGCCTCAGGACATCGAACCCTGCTAGGTAGTAAGCGATGAACGTGCGAAGAACTTCTTCTTCGTTGGTGTTTTGATTCACTTCTATTACGCCTTCTGGGATCTTTTCTTCCCTCGTGCCCGGAATGACTAGAAGCGACATGTCGGGCTGGGGGACGATGTGAACCTCGTCTTTTGGGCCAAGCCCCACGCCTCTTGCCCAGTCGCTAGGCAAGGACACGACCAGGGTCGATCCCCCTGTGAGCTGAACTCGCCTAGTTTCACCCTTCATGGGAGAGCTTCCAGTACTTCCTGCGACTAAGGTACTTTCCTTAGCGTTGAGGCGTTTTGTTTCCTTCTCACTAGACCGGGCAGACTGATCATCATCTTGATTGAAATAAGCGGCCGTCAATCCAATTCTCAACTCTACTAAGCTAACCAAGCGCTCCTGCTATTCGAAATATCCTGCAGATTCTGTCTCTCTTTCTTGCGAGGATATATATTGAGTATATATGAAAGACCCTATTATCTTTTGAGAAGCACGAGGGCACAATAAGGGAGATTCTCTCCCTTGGCACTCGAAAAACGGTCGCTATTTAGAGATGTGCCTCTCTCCCCCTCCCCTGCTCTAAGATTGGGGGAACACAGTGAGGAGGAGCTAATCCTACCAAGGATATCTTGCCTAGGTTGTTTCAGCAGCTGTCACTGTTTCAATTGCAACTGCGAAATCTTATAGGGAAATGAGCGTTTCGTCCCATCGAATTAAACAGAGCAAGCCCTTTACTCTTTTCGATCGATAAGTGACTTGGGCTCAAACGCAATAAAACATTGATTTTTTCGCTGTTCTCAGTCCGCGCTGACAGTGAAAAACAAGATCTTTCAATTGTAAATTCGATGTTCTCTCTCCTTCGCAAAACAAAAAGCAGATGCTCAAAAGAACTGTTCCTCTGATTTAGAGAAAAGATCTGAAATAAGGAGTTAGAATCCCAAAGAAAAAGTTCGATCGGCACGGCCGATGGGAGCAATGATTTTGAAGGTGTGAAAGAAAAAAGAGAGGAAGAAGAGCACAACGCACTTGCCAAGGATATGTTGATATGCTAAGACAGACATCCAATCGCGGGCTAAATCATTTTCAGTACCATGAGGTTTTTTGTGGGCTGACCTAACGACGCTCAACCCCATACAGTGAAAGCTAAGACCAATTTCCATTGAAAGAGAGGGAGAAACGAAGACGCAAGGAGTAAACGTTGCAATAAGGGAGAAAATAAGTAAAAGCGAGAAGGTGAGCTAGGAAACACGTCGTCGACAAAGCAGTCAAAATTCGATCTCAAAGCTTCGGATGTTCTTGCGCTCAGCTCTGAGATTCTACGCTGCGCGGTGCTGGACGATGCTGGCAGGATTCTAACCTATGCGGAGTCCGAGAAAGGTAAGCAAGAAAATCTCCCTTCAGATCCAAGCGTTACGATCAGAGCTCTCGCAATCCATGGGCTGTCTGAGGCGCTGCCAGGGGAGCTTGGGAAAGTCAAGTTTACGACAGTCGTTAGCGACAAGTACAGGCTCGTGACGATAGATCTAGCTGGGAGAATAGTGATGTTCGCCCTGCCTCTATCGGTTTCGGAAGACGCCATCTGTAACGAAGCGATAAAGAAATGGGGTCTCACTCGTTGATTAGACGTCTTCATCGAACAAAAGCAATTGTAAGTTAAAAAAAGAGTTAGAAGAGGAAAAAATCAAAAGGGCGATCCGAGGAGTGGGCCGAAGCCCGTTCTTGGCGCCTGCAAAGGTCGCCTTGAACAACCTCCCCGGACAGCCGAAATATTACTTCATTTTGCACTTGTATAATACAGTTATGCTATATCATGACTAGTTTTGGGAGTATAGAACTTTCTGCGAGATTGGCCTTCCTACCTCCTCCGCCTTCTCTCCTTCTCAAAGGGTATAAGAGAACAGTGGGTATGATGAGTAATCCAGCGTCCATCACAATGGCCATGAAATCTTGCCATATTGAATCCGACCGATAAAGAAGAAGAGGAAGAACATGGAGCGAAATCCCATGAGTGCAGATGCTGAGAAGATTTCTCTCGAACTTATCGTCGAAGCTTCTTCGAGAATTGCTGGTTTTGCGTATCGAACCCCAGCTTACAGATGCTTTTCTGAGAAGAGAATCTCACTCAAACTCGAGTGCTACCAGCCAGTGAGGTCGTTCAAGATACGAGGGGCATCGAACAAGATACTATCGATTTCCGAGTCTGAGAGGAGAAGGAGGGGAGTGATTACCGCATCTTCTGGCAATCATGGCCTTGCAGTTGCCTACGTCGCTAGAAAGCTTGGAATCCCTGCGACCATTGTGGTTCCCGAAACCGTGGTACGAGATAAGCTTGAGATGATAAGATCGCTCGGAGCAAACACCATTTTGTATGGGAGACAACAAGACGAGCGAGCCAAGATGGCCGACGAGATTTCGCGCAGGGAGGGACAGATTTTCGTCCAGCCTTTCAACGATTTGGAAGTGATAGCTGGTCAAGGAACATGCGGTCTCGAAATTCTCGAAGATGTTCCTGATGTTGAGAGTATATTCGTCCCAATTGGCGGGGGCGGGCTAATATCTGGGATAGCAAGTGCAGTGAAGCTCAAAAGAGAAACGATGAAGCAGCAGGAGGGGCAAGAGGACGGAGATCGCAAGAGGGGAGAAATCAAGGTGATCGGGGTTCAGCCTGAGGGATCGCCTTCGATGTACGAGTCGTGGAAAAAGGGCGAGCTTGTTTCAATTGAGGAGAGCAAAACTATCGCTGACGGGCTGTCAGTGAGACGACCAGGAGAGATCACATTCGAATTTATGAAGAGGTTCGTCGATGACATCATTCTCGTGAATGACAAAGAGATACTCGAAGCGACTCACAAGCTTCTTAGAAGAGAGCATATACTTGCCGAGCCCTCTGGTGCAGCTGCATTTGCAGGGGCGCTGAAACAAGAGAAGATGAGTAAAGACAGCGAAACTCACGGAACAGTCGTCGCTGTCGTCTCGGGAGGGAACATTTCACAAGATGTGCTCAGAAATGTCTTGAATCTCGAAGCTACTACTACTGATGATGCTACTCCTTCTCAAACCTCAGCAATATGAGAAATGGCAAAGACAACTTCAATCTTTTAAAAAACTACTAAAGGCTCCTAGTATCTCTATCAGTACTCCTCCTTTCTTCTCTTTTCTCTCTTTTCGCTGTATAATCTAACGAGTAATCCTTTTTCACTAGAGTTTTCCTCACAAGATTCCTTGAGCAAGTGGGTAAGGTGAAATATAGCGGCTCTTTCCTATTCCTACCCCTACCCAATTTCCCGAATGGCAAGTGTCAGATCAGAAAAAATGAAAGGAAAGTTTGCTCACATTGCAGATTGCCACATCGGAGCATGGCACGACCCCCACCTTCGAAGCATCAACGACAAAAGCTTCGAAACTGCAATAGACGCTTGTATTGAAAACAAGGTCGATTTCGTTGTCATTTCAGGGGATATTTTCGATGTTGGAATGCCTGAGATGACTTCTGTCAGATCGGCTGTTAGAAAGCTCAGACAGCTTGCCGACAATGACATATCCGCCTATGTGGTCTATGGAAGTCATGATTACAGTCCGACGACTGTCTCAGTAGTGGATGTGATCACTTCGGCTGGGCTCTTTGTAAACGTGGGAGAGAACAACGAGCCTTCTAGTCCGTCGACTCATCCTTCTTCCCGATCAGTTCAACCAGCCATTCAACAAGATACTGAATCTGACTCCAGCGATCTAATTTCTTCTTCTGGCATCCTGGTCGGACGAGGTTCTGAGAGCCTCAAGATCAAGGACCAAGATTCCCAAAGGATCACGATTAGGCCTGTCACGGACAAGAAGACAGGAGCGAGGCTCTACGGCATACCAGCAAGAAGGAGAGCGATAGAGCGAAACCTCTACGGAAGGCTGACTATCGAAGAACTGCGTAAAGAGAAAACAACACAAAGAGATGAAAGTGGTAGTAGTAGCAGCAGCAGCAAAACTGACTATTATTCCATTTTCTTGTTTCATGCGAGCATCAATGAGCTTCAATCCCTTAACATACCAACGGAAGAGAGTGTTTCGCTCTTTGAGCTCCCTCGAGGTTTTTCTTACTATGCTGGCGGACATGTCCACAAGAGAGTGAAGGGATCGCTTGATGGATCTCCGGTAGTCTATCCCGGACCGCTTTTCGGCACAAGCTATGCGGATCTTGAGCTTTCGTCAAAAGGAGAGAAGAGAGGCTTTGCACTTGTCGAGTTCGAAGGCGCCAAGACCACACGCGTGGACTTTATTGATCTTCCACATCCGAAAATTCTCTCAAAAGCCTTTACTGCAGAAGGGAAGAGCGCAGAGCAACTCTCAAGAGAAATATCAGATTTCGTTGAGAAGGAAGAGCTCGACGTAAGAGATTCAATAGTGTTGATGAAGGCAAGAGGCACTCTTGCTTCGGGAAAGCCGGGGGATATCGACTGGTACGGATACAGGACAGCTCTTCTGAAGCGAGGTGCGCTCGTAGCAAGCATCAACAGAATGGGTCTCACAAGCCAAGAATCAAGAAAACTTGCGAAAATTCCAGCGACGAGCAAGGAAGAGATCGAGTCTCGACTGCTAGAGAGCTATCTTCGTGACTACAAACCAGATCTTCGAGAGCTCTCCTTCCTCTCCTCCCAGGAAGGGGTCTCAAGAGCCTTGAAGTTGTTGCAGGCCTTCAAGGCTGAAAAGTCTCCAGGCGAAACAAAGCAGATTTTCGAATCGAGGATGTGGAAGGAGGCAGTAGAAATCCTCGAGATTGCTGAGGGGGGAGAAGGAGAAGAAGACCAGCAAAAACAAGAACAAGAGAATGCTGTGAAGCAAAGAAGTGCGGAGAGAAACAGGCGCCGCAAGCGAGTTGGAGGAAGCGATGGCACTAGTAAAGATGATGGAGATACTCTAGATCAGACTGAATCAAGTGATCAAGGAAGGCTTCCACTTTGATCCTAAAATCTCTGATCCTTCAAAATTTTAGAAGCTATGGAGATGTGCCTACTCGAATCGAGCTCGAACCAGGAGTTCTTTTTTTCGAAGGAGACATCGGATCCGGAAAGTCCACAATTCTCTACGCCATCGAATTCGCGCTCTTTGGGCTAGGCGAGCTCGACGCGAAGAGCTTACTCCGAGTATCATCTGAGAGCGCGAGGGTGGAGCTTGTCTTCTCAGCCGGCGAAAGAGATTACAAAGTGATCCGAACAATAGAGAAAAAGAAATCCGCCGCCAAGAGCTCTCAGATGGTCACTCGGGGGTTTCTCCAAGAGCAGGACGGCAAGGAGATCGAGCTCTCACCCACAGAGCTCAAAACCAAAATTCTTGAGATTCTCAAGTTCAGGGAAAACCCTGGAAGATCTTCTTCTAGGATTTTCAGATTTGCAGTTTTCACACCTCAGGAGCTCATGAGAGAAGTTCTCTCTCAAAAGCCAGACGAGAGGATCGAAACTCTGAGACGCGCCTTTGGGATCGAGGATTACAGTTTCGCGGCTTCGAATGCTGAGATTGTGCTCAGTCGATTGGAGAAGGAAGCTTACGCATATTCAAAGGCCTCACAAAATCTTGCTGACAAGGAAAGAGAGCTTTCCTTGAAGAAATCAAGCCTTGAGAGCCACGAGAGAAGAATGAAAGAAGAAGAGGAGGCCCTCTCGAAGATGGAAAATGAGATGAATCAAATCTCACTCGATCTGAAGGAGTTTGATAAGGAGAGGGAGCGAGTTCTTCAACTCGCGCCACTAATTGAAGAGATGCAGAAGGGGGTATCAAGCTACGAGGCTCAGCTTCGAGACGCAAAGTCGACAAAGGCAAGATACTCAAAGGAACTAGAGGAGATCGAGACGCTCGAGTCTTCAACTTTTCCTATTTTGCGATCACAGTTTGAAACCTATTCGACTTCGAGAGAGAGATTGAAGGCGCTAGAATCAGTGCTTGATGAAAGCAGATCGATCGAGAGCCGAATCAGCGTCCTAAGAGAGAGCATCTTGATAGAGGAGAAGAACCTCAAAGAATCACTCAAGTCTCTTGAGAAGGAGGCATCGGAGTTTGAGGATGGCATGAAAACTTTTGCAAAGGGTCTCGAGGAAGTAAGACAACTCGAGCAAACTGCTGCGAAGCTTCGGATTGAAGTCGCGACTCTTGCGGAAGTGCAATCGGAGCTAGAGAAGGTTTCATCTCAAATCGGCTCAACCAAGGCGACCCTTAGTGAAAAGAGGAGAGAGTTTCAGGATACGAGTGCCAAATTCGCCACAATCGACGGACTATCAGGAGTCTCTGAATGTCCTCTTTGCAGGCAGAAACTGACTGCTGAGCATCTTGGGATAGTAGTTTCAGAATTCAAAGAAAGGATGAACTTGCTATCACAGGAGATTGAAAAACTTGATTCAGAGCTCAGAGAGTTGACAGGAAGAGCTCGAAGTTTAGAGCAAAGAAGGGAGTTGCTCCTCCGCTCTCAGCAAGAGCTAGTTGCAATTGAGAATAGGATCGCAGAAGTGCAGAAAGTGTCTTTGTTAGCGCAGAGGGCTAGCGAAGAGTTGAAAGCTAGGAAGAACAAAATCGAATCGCTTAGAGCTTCTCTTCTCTCGAGAGATTTTGTTCAAGAAGAGGAGGAAGAGTTAGCTTTGCTTGAGGCTAAGAGGAACAGTCTCAAAGCTTCACTCGAAGAGTATTCCAAACTCAGAGAGAAAATCCGACGTCTTGAAGATGCTCAAATTCAAAAGGCGTTTCACACTGCAGAATCAAAGATCTCGAAGAAATCGGAAGTGCTCGAGAGCCTCCTTGAAGAGGACAGAAGGATCTCCCGCCTTGAAGAGGAGCTCTTGCAAAGGAGAAAAGAGATCGAGGAAAAGAAGAGGGAAATCGAGGATGCCCAACCTAAGCTTCTCGAGTACGCAAAACTCAAGGAGAAGCTTGAAGACCTCAATCAAAGATTTCTCGAGGCCAAAAGCTCCTTCGATCGACTTTCCGCGATTGTAAAGATCGAAAGAGAGCAAGTCTCATCGCTCGAAAATGAGGTCTTGGAGCTAAAGGAAAAGGCGAATAAGGCAAGGTATTACAGAGCCATTTCTTCTTGGCTTTCGGATCGATTTCTTCCCGCGATTCGCGACGTCGAGAGTCACGTCCTCTCAACGATAAACGAAGAGTTCGATCAAGTCTTTCAGAGATGGTTCTCAATGCTCGTCGAGGAGGGCGATATCGCAGTGAGTGTAGATGATCGCTTCACTCCGCTTGTGGAAGAGTCTGGCTACGAGCTCGACATCCAAAGCCTCTCAGGAGGCGAGAGAACAGCTGTTGCTCTCGCTTACAGGCTCTCGCTCAACCATATGGTGAAAAGAGCAAATGAAGCCATGCAGACTAGCCTGCTCATACTTGATGAGCCGACCGAGGGTTTCAGCAAGGAGCAAATTTACAGGCTGAGGGGTGTGCTTCAGGAAGTTGACTGCGACCAAGTGATAATAGTGTCGCACGAAAGGGATCTCGAGTCGTTAGCTGATCGAGTTTACAGGGTCGAGAAGATTGGTGGAGAGAGCGTCGTGAATGTTCTATCAGTTTAGCCAAGATATTCGTGAAGAGTTTCAGTGACATTTTTCGCATTTGGATTTTTCTTACCTTCGATGAGGCTGATCGCAAGCGCAGAGAAAGAATTCGAGTAGCGCGATCTTCGTTGCTGATGGATAAGAAGAAGGAGAAGAAGTCTTTTCACACGAAGCGCGAAAAAAACAATAGAACTTCAAGTTTGAAGTAGGTTTCCGATTAGAAACTCTCGAAAAAGAGGACCTTATGATGGTGAGTGATTATGCATTTTTACCTCAAACAAACAAGCAAACAATTTCCGTTTTGAGGACACATTATAGCAATGCGATTTTTCTCATCAAACAATTACTTTTTGAGGACATATTATAGAGCACTCAATTAGCCGAGTATATAATGGCTATTTAAAGAGCGGATCGAAGCAAAAATTGGAAAAACAGAGAGCAAGTCTAGAGAAAGTAAGTGAAGAGGAAGGAAGAAAGAAGCTATAGGTGCGCAAGGGCAGAAAAAAGAAAAAGAGATCCTAGTACTACAATGAAAAACTATCTTAGCTCACACTCTCTCTTCCCCAACCTAACCTAACCGAAAAAGCCTTCCTTTTCGAACAACCCTGTTGCAGTTTTTGAGGCTCTCTATCATCATCAATCACCCGAGTAAGGGCAAAACTTCCTTGCTCACTGCTATTTCTAACAAAGACGGACCTCTTTGCGAAGATATTTCATCCTTGACGATCTTCGCAAGTTCTTCTGCAGTCTCGACCTTTGTGTATCCGACTCCATATCCTCGAGCAAGTCCTTCGAAATCAATTCCGGGGATGTCAAGGCCTGGCACATTCTTAACTCCAAGGAGCATCCCAAACGACTTGAGTATAGCGTATTCAGAGTTATTGAAGACGATGAAAGTCACGCGCGCCTTGTACTGCCTAGCGCTCCAAAGTGCTTGGATTGAATATTGAGCCGATCCTTCTCCGACTATGCATATAACAGGTCTTCTTTTTCCCTCCCCCTCTTCATCAAGTGCGAGCGCAGCTCCAACCGCTGCCGGCATCGCAAATCCAAGACCGCCACTTGCAGTTGTGAAATGGCTTTTATGGCGCGTAATCTTGCCTCGGAAGTACACCTCGGATGAAGGATCTTCCTCAAAAATCACCACGTCGTCCGAAAGAGATCTAGCAAGTTGCTCGTGAACTGCTCTTGCATCTGGAAGTCTGCTAGCCACGGTGCTTGAATCCTTCCCTTCATCCTCCACGAGTTTAGAGCCAAGAGATAGGTCAGAAGAAGAAGCCGGCTTTGTTCGTCTTGGTTTTTCGCTCTTGGGCTGTGCAAGAGAAGCAATCTCCTTTAGCAAGAGCTCAAGACCAAGTTTCACGTTCCCCAAGACACTTAGACCAGTTAGCGCTCTCGAAGCTGCTGAAGCGTCGCATGTAAGTTGAATTACTTGTGTCTTCTCCTTGATCACTTTGCCAGGCACGTAGGGATAGTATAGAAAAACCGGAGCGCCAACTACGAGAACAGTGTCGTAGGCTTCGAGTCTTGAGCTGAGCAACCCCATCGCAGGAGGAAGCCTCCCACGAAAGAGTGGATGTCGTGAGGGAAACCCCCATCTATGACAAAGCGGCGAGAGGAAAACATCTGCTTCGAGGCGCTCCGCGAGCTCGACAGCTTCATTCATCGCACCAGACGCATCCACCTCTTCCCCCACGAGAAGCGCCACGTTGCTTCCGCGTGAGAGCAAACTCGCAACTTCGACTATTTCTTCCCGATCAGGGGAGACTCTGTAGCTAACATGTCTTATCTCGACTGGAGCGCACTCCTCGTCGAGCCCGTCCATCGGGATGGAAACGAAGACAGGCCCTCTAGGTTCCGTCATCGAGATGTGGTAAGCTCTCTCAATGGCCTCAGGAACATCGACTGAGCGATGCGGCTCAACGCTCCACTTCACGTATGGCTTCACAAACTCGACCTGCTTCCCCCAGAGAAAGGGCTCTGATCGTATCATTCTGCGATCTTGCTGACCAGCTGTGATTATGAGAGGAGCTTGGGCGTGCATAGCCGTCACTATCGCCCCCATGGCGTTCCCAGTTCCCGCGGTCGTGTGAAGGTTAGAGATCGAGGCGTTGTCTCTTAGAAGGGCGTAGCCCGTTGCCATCGCTACTACGCTTGCTTCCTGAAGGCCCAAGAAGTAGCTAAAATCTTGGGGAAAGTCGTTGAGAATTGGGAGCTCTGTCGAGCCAGGGTTTCCAAACATCGCCTTCGAGCCGTGCGCCCGAAGAACATCGAAGATACGATCTTTCACTGTGGGCATGGAACAAAATTCAGCGAAATGCTGTCTCTTTCAGTTCGGAGTTAAGAGTTTTTCAACGAAATGCCTCCCTCATCCCCTCTTTGCCAGACCGATCTGAGCCTTTCTAATCACGAACTAATCTATGCCAAGAGTATTGCCTATTCCAGCGACGATCACGGAACCGTCATCCGGGATTTTCTCGATGAGATCTCGTATGCGGCTCACCGTCACTGGGATTTTCTTTGCGACGGCATCAGGCATCGCGGAGATTGCCTCCTTTTCTGACATCTTGGCAACAATAGCATGCAGCTCGATCTGCCTCTCCGAGGCAGCTTCTTCTATCTTGAACCTCTCAACTCCGGCACCTCCTATGGCTGCTCCTACGCCTTCCGCGAGCGAGCCGGTTTCCTCTCCTTCAAGCTTGAGAGCCGCGTCGACTGTGAAGATGTACTTTACACCTTGATCCTCCGAGAGAATCTTTGCAACAGCCTCGCCTGGCCGTCCAACGTTTCCTCCTGGCCCCTTTGCCTTGACGACATAGACAGTTCTCGTCCTGCTCCCACTAGAGCTCTGAGAGCCTCTTTCGATGATGCCCTCTCCAAGTGAAGAAGAGGAACTGAGCTTTGCAACCTCCGTATCCTTCACGATCTCGCTCCAAACTTTCCCTCCTACTTTCTCGCCGATGATCAATTCCTTCGCAAGCGTAGATGCTACGAGAGGTCCAAAGCCGTCGCCCACGATCTTCGAGGCAAGGAATGCCGCAAGCGCAGAGTCATAAGCCTCCGCAGTCTCCCTGATCTGAGGCATCATCATCTGAAGCTGCATAACAGAGAGACTTCCGCCTGGCTTGTTCCCAAGGAGATAGAAGTGTCTTGCTATTTTGTAGAGATTGTTAAGTCCAATTGTTATTTCTGCCACGCTGGAAAGTATTTCAATTTCCGACTAAGAGGCTCCTGGAACTAATCTCCTGATTTCGCTCTTCATGTTCTCGTCGGCCGAATCGAGTATTTGCCCAATCTTTGGTACTATGCCATTCGGGTCGAGAGCGATGGGCGAAATCACAAAACTGCTGATAATTCTGTCAACAGACTCGGTGATATTCTGAGACGATGACGTTCCACTACTGTTTTCGGAGTCGATGTTTGCCGTTTGTCGGTTTCGCAATTTGCTTAAAGAGTCAATAAACCTAAAACGCGCGACGACCTGCATTTCGTTCAGCCTAGCTAACTTGCCTTTGATCCCTCTTTGCATGATTGCGAATTGAATTCTCTGGCCGTAAGCGAACAAAACCACAAAGGAGGCTAGATACACAACATCAACAACTATCGATAGGATTGACGAAGATGATGAAAAGGAAGAAGGGAAACCGAAAGTGTTTAGCATCTTTCACATGCTCCTTCTTGTACGATATATTTGCTGCAATTGTTGGACATCCCATATAAGGATTACACGATTCCATGATCTTCTTTCCAACCTATGAAAAGGAGATATTTTCCCTTGGTCTATCAGACACTAGAGTTGCTTCTCTAGACCAACACGCTTCGCAAGTTGCATTCGTGTAATTTTTTGATTATTAGGTTAGGAACGGTCAGAAATTTGCCCACCATCGTTTCACACACGCGTATCACGGATTAACCCAAGCAAAGCATTGATTGACCCTCAATACCAAGGACTAGAATTGGAAAGGAGAGACATTGGAAGCGCGACGCGAAAGACATTCCTCTGGCCTATCTATCCTCGAGGCTCGAAAGACGCAATAGTCTGGATTATCCGCTCAAGCGCTGTTTCGCAGTCAAACAACCAGCCTCTCTCCTTGTCGAATAAGAAATACGGGATTGTGTAGTTGCGGGAGAAAGACCAATCAGGATAAATGACTTGATCAGGTTTCAAGTTAGCGAGCAGGAGCTTTATCGAAATGTGGCGTATTGTCTCTGGAAATTGAGCAACTGGAACCAGAAGTTCTGCAAGATAGGTCCCATCTTCCAACTCCATGTGATTCCAAGTAAATGGAGAAGAGGTAAACACGGACATTGCGTTGCGGATTAATTCTTTCCCCAAAGATCTGAAGACGAAAGTTAACAACACAATCGAGTGCTTCGCCCAAGCATCTTTGGTACCGACCCATTTGAATCTGAAACCTGACACTTGTCCTTCTCCAAATACATGCTTGTTCATATGATATGACACATCGCTTCCGCTCAGTTTCAAGGTTCGTGCTAAGTCGATTGCTTTGACCCAAGGGTCAAGCTGGAGAGTCTTTACAATGAGTAGGTCCACATAGTCGAGATGACTCGCTCTTTGTTGCCCCATCTTTGCGACACCTGCATAGCTATGAGAACGGGGGTCAGCACTAAGACTGGAAAAATCTACATCCCAGACCCCTCTCTGATAATCGTAGCAATCTGTTCTCATCATGAGAATCTCTTTCCACAATATCCTTCGTGCTTCAACATCTTCTATGAGTCCCATTTCTTCGAGTGATTCCAGGAATTTCTTTAGCTGATCTTCCCTGCCATTCGGGATCATGAATTCAGAATCAAAACCCTGAGAAAGAAGAGACCGCGCGAAGTAGTGCAGTCCTGCGAGTTCGTGAAGTTTGTCGAAAAATGTCTCGAAATTTATATTGCCTCTCCCCATTTCGGCATTGAAAAAGACCCGGTAGCGCTCAAGTCCAAGCCTTGAAGAATCTACCACGGGGACTATGGAGATTCCCTGTTCCTTCAATCGACTCATTCTGAACTGCAACGTTCCGTAGGGAATGGAGAGATTCCTAGAGATCTTCAAGACATTTCGAGCACCTTCGGAATGCACGTATGGCTCGATCCTAGTGAGAAATAGTCGGACATCATCCGAAGGAGTTTTCATGCCAAAACTTGTCTCGCTTCTCGAGTTTTCATTGTTTATTCCTTCTAGCGGGGAAGATTTTCAGGAATGAAAGAAACGTACCTTAGGCGACCTCAAAGGAAAAGAAACGAAGAATTTCTGGGGGCACTCCTCCACTTATTTCCATCATCTGAACTGATGAAAGTCGAAAGGAAGAATATACTGTGCTCAACACTCTTTTTTTGATAATTATGCGCCTTTGTTTTCTGGCTCTCGACTGGAATTCCATTTCTTTTTTCATGTTATTTGCTTGACCCATATGTAAAAGATGAAACAAAAAATATACATTCATTCTGTTTCAACCCCAGGACCTGTAGTATGTCCATTGTTTTTACGTGAGAATTTCACGTATTTCGTGTATCTGACAAAGTATAAAATGCCGAACATCTCCTCTGCTTTCCGGTTCGCCTTTGTTAGCTTTTCCCGGATCTATGTTTCCTTGAAAGACCACATTAGTGATTGACGGATCGAACGCCTTCAATGAACCACATTGACGAGAAAATCGAACAGGTTTTGGAAGAGACTCTAGAAGAAATTGGAGGCTCATCGGTTCGAGACTCTACGCTTTACTATTTGAAGGAAAAATACCATCTTGATTTTAGTGGAATCTCGAGCAGACCTGCTGTTCTTATAGATGCACTGAAGGACATCTTTGGCAAGGGAGAATTGTTGGTTGAAAGGAAGATGACAGAAAAGTTGTTACTTGCTTTCAATATCTCTAAGAGAGAGCCGGATGAAGCGAAAGAGATATCCTTTGTGGATGCCGTGAAGCTGGCAAGAAAGCAAGTGACGACGGAAGGTGCGTAGGAGTTGATACTCTCTTATGGGCGTCAAAATACCAACTCAAACTTTCAATAAATACTCAACGACTACCGTTTTAATTGCTGAGAAAAGAGTTCTACCGATTTTTAAGTCACGTTTTTGTACTCAAGAAAATTAATAACAATCTTTGTTGTCCGGCATGTTAATGGATGAAACAGCTCTCACAGACATTCTCTATGGCTCAATAATCTTGGCGGCAGGAGGAGGGGGCCCTGTCCAAAGTGGCAAATCCCTAGTCAGATCAATGGCACTTTCACGTATCAGACCCAAATTGATACCCTTTGAATCAATTCCGAACTCCTCGAAAGTGGCAGTTCCAATAGCAATGGGATCCTGTGCCACCTTACTTGAGAACTTTCTCGATTTTCAGATGATCAAGGCCTTAAAGATATTTGAAGAGCAAGTTGGTAAGGTTGATGCTTTGCTACCTGTTGAGACTGGGCAGGTCAACACTCTGGCAGTACTATACACCGGAGCCAAGACCGCAATCCCTATCATAGATGCAGATGGAACTGGAAGATCCATTCCCGAATTCAAAAATACGGTTTTTTATTCCGCGCGCGTGGATCCCAATCCTTTCGTAATGTACGATTCAGCTGGAAACTTTGTTGTGCTCCACGCGTCAAAGATTGATGAGGTAGACAGGCTGGGACGTACGATTTGTACGGAAATGGGTGGCCTTTGCGGGGTTTGCGGAATCCAAATCTCAGGAGAGGAAATCAAGAGGATCGCTGTGCCGAATACGATCTCAAACTGCCTGAGATTAGGAAAAGTCCTTCGTGAGAATCGCGGTTCTCGTGTAGTAGAAGCACTTGTAAAATGTACTGACGGCTTTTTGCTAACTAAAGGACGCATAGCAAAAATAGAGTCAAAAGTCGCGCATGGTCACGATTATGGAATGATGGAAGTAAAGGGATTAGCCTCCTATAAGGGCAAGGATGTATCAATCGCTTTCAAGAACGAGGGACTGATCGCTTACCTCAACGGAAAGCCGGCAGTCATCTCACCTGATCACATTTTCATGATAGATCTCTTGACTAGCGAACCAGTTACTTTTACTGATGTTGTTCCTGATCTGCTGGTTGCAGTAATCGCTCTTATGGCTAATCCAAAAAGGAGAACCAAATTAGATTACGATGGATTCAGAGATTCTCTCAGAGATGTCGGTTACGTTGGTGAGTACGTTCCTGTTGAAGATCTACTAAATGGGAGCTAATTGGTCATGAATCTCGGGTTTGTTCTTACAAACGAATACATAGGAGCGGTATCAACTGATAAATTTGGAAAGCTCGCCACTTGGGAAATTAAGGAGGATACCAGAAAGCACGAAGATAAAATCGATGAATGTTTGTCACTCGTCCTTACCCGTCCTGCGAGAAAGAAGAAAAGCGGAACAATTAGACGAATCGGGATAGTGACTGATATAGTTAAAACTGCGCTAGATAACCCAAATGAATTGGATAAAGTCACACTTGTCCGACTCAGTTCCCCTGAAGGGAAAGACTGTCCTCCACTAGTTACGGATTTTCTTTCAAACGAGATTTTGACAACAAAGATAATCGCTGGTGGCAGGGGATTCGATGGCAGAATCATTTCAGATGTAGATCTGAAACAAGTAGAGGATGCCTATAATCAAACCAAGAACGTTTCTCCAAGCTTTGTTGTTAGTTCACCATTCTCGATTCTCTTTCCTGAGCAAGAAGAGATGGTAAGAAAATCCCTCTTGGATTTGGGAGCCAAGAAGGTATGGACAACTGCTGATGTGTCTAGCCTTCCGAGTATACTAGACAGAGAGACAACGGCCATTTTATCAGCGGCATCTTCAGTAGTGCTCGAGAAATTCTACAACAAGATAAGGCACTCATTACAACAATTCGAAATAGGAATTGATCCCTATTTCGGAAGAAATGATGGAACTGTAGCATTAGGCTCCTTCGTGAAAAAGTTTCCTTTGGACACATATTGGTCAGTCGAGGGATGTTCCATTTCAGGAATTGCGCGTTCTTCGAGAACGAGGCGAGGTCTTGTCGCAGGTAGAAGTGCTCACAAACTTTGGTTAGGAGGCTATTCAGATGGAGCTCCACTTCTCAGACAAATTGGTTTTGTAGGGAATATGCTGGTTCACGTAGACAATCCTATTCTAGCGGATCTGACAGATTATGACCATAATGAGTCTACCAAATTCATTTGCGAGGCCTTTTTCGATCTGGTTGGAACACATACAATCGTGGTTACCGGTCTTGAAAAGTCAAAAAAATTTCCTTTCCCTGTAAAACACGCGCATCTATCAAAGGTTGCAGCTGCTTTCAATGTTGCAACTGCTGGTGTTAAATTTAGAGCAAGTCGTTGCAAAGCAAAAGGAGTCAATGTTGAAGAGGCCAAAAAGCGATTCGAATCATGGGCTAAGACGCAGTTTGTGTCGATGGGAGGAGTTAGGTCAAGCTTCAATTTGTCAAAAGTAGAAATAATTCCAGCTTACAATCTGCCAGAAGGTTCTGTCAGGTTGAACGTAATAGCAACTGGTAAAGCTGGTCAGGATTAAATCTATTGATGGGTAAGATTCCTTCTCTTTCAAGAAGAGAAGTTTCAGCTTTGATGAATTCGAGCTATAATTTGATGAGGCTGGCTACTTCTCGGAAAGATTCAGGTCCGCACGTTGTGCCTGTCTGGTTCATCAAGCATCGAAATAAATTGTACATCCCTTGCCCAGTGAAATCTTTGAAAGCGAGAAATATTATCAGCAATCCGAGGGTTTCAGCTGTAATAGATACTTACAACGGCGGGTTGCTTGCAAAGGGGATCCTCATAAATGGCACGGCTAGAATTCTGAGCGGTTCTCTTTCAAGGCGTATCAATTATCTTATTCATTCGAAATATCTTGGAAGGACAAAAATCAAAGAAAAGAAATGGAAGAGATTTATGCAAGAAGATGATGCCACGATAGAGATAGTTCCTGAGAAAATACTAACTTGGAATTTTGCGAAACTTCGATTTTGAAATGAGTCTTACCTCAAGAGCAAGTGCTCTTCTTTGCGGCATTTTGTAAGTACTTCATGACCCCCATCAGTAACCAATATCATATCTTCACATCCTGCCGCTGCGACATGATCTCTAGCAGTTCTTGGTTCAAGACACAAAACCATACCAGCCTTCAATTCAAAATCTTCCAGTCCACTAGTCTTGGGAGTAATCCAAGGTATCTCTGGAGCTCCTACTCCTATTCCGTGCCCTGTAGATAATGCCGGCACGGTGCATCCGGCGGCGCTCAGTGTTTCCCTAATCTTTTCATCGATTCTTGAAGAGAGAACCCCTGGTCTGATCTCTTTAGTTCCAGCCAAAAGTGATTCATACGCAGCAGTATAGACCACTTTGGATTCATGGTCCACGTTTCCAACGCCTCCTGTTCTAGCAATATCGCCGAGGTAACCTTCGTAGATGCATCCTATGTCAAAAGTTGCAAGTTCTCCATCTCTGAGTGACTTCTCGGATGAAAATACTGACGAGAGAGCTCTAGATCCCGAGCTTAATGAACTTGCCCAAGGCTCAGCTTCGGAACCAGCAGCGTACATCGCCTTCGACATTTGCGCAACGATTTCCCGCTCTTTCATACCAACTTTCATAGCCTCCAGCCCAGCTTCGGCACCGATGTCAACAATCTTAGCCGCATGACGAAGCAGTTTAATCTCCTCCTCATTCTTGATCGCTCTCACTCGAATCATTTCGTTGAAAATCGGAATAATGGTGTATCGCGTTGACATTTTTTCGAATTCTAGATACGTGATGAAGGAAATATCATCTATCCCGATTCTTCCAGCTCGAATCGAATTCTGTTCCAACAAATCTACAATCATAGATACCCATCTTGAAGCAATTGTGGGCACGGGAACCATTGGGTAACCTTCCCAACCGCTCACAGGACGCGCCAGTCCCATTGGCGCACCTTCCAATACTGGACCCTGTGCTATAGGAGAAGCATCACGAGAAAGAATGGCAGCATATGTGTTCACGTAGTATGAAGCTGCAAAGTAAGGCCTGCAATCGGTCACGTATCGGACATTGTCGAATGTCGTTACTATTATAGCATCCAGATCCAACTCTTCCATAAGCTCTTTGGTCCTTTCTAATCGAAACCGTCTTAGTCTTTTCCTATTGATGCCAGGCATTGTGCTGTTGGACGATTCACGAATTTGCTTTAATATAAAGAGAACTTTCTTGCTAGAAAAGAAAAAGTGAGATCAATACGTTGCTCAAAATTGCTTGGATTCTTCCCGTTGGCACCAAAGCTTTCAATAATAGAATTTCAGGACTAATCAAGAAAATCAAGCGACCAGACGTAGATCCTGAAGTGACGAATCTTTCATCAAAGTTACCTACTGATCTTGAATATCACTTCTACGAACATCTAGTTCTAGGCGATTTGCTTCGAAAGATAGCAGAATATGAACAAAGGAATTTTTCAGCAGCTGTAATTGGCTGTTTCTATGACGGCGGATTGAGAGAAGCAAGGGAGCTTGTGAGAATGCCAGTCATTGGAGAAGGTGAGTCCACAATGCATCTCGCGGCTTCATTGGGGCACAGGTTCTCTATTATAGCCGGGAGAAGAAAATGGATACCAAAATTTGAAGACAATGCACGAGTATACGGTTTGGAGGGGAAACTTGCTTCCTGTAGAGAAGTTGGATATTCGATCAAAAGAATTTTAACAGATCGTTCAGGATATCTTAGAGCTGTTAAGAAAGTTGCGAAGCTTGCAATACAACTAGACAGGGCGGAAGTCTTGGCGTTGAGTGAAGAAGCAAGTTTCGATTTGGAGGAAATCCGATCATTACAAAGGGATCTTGGAGTTCCGATCTTGGATCCCGGTGTGGTAGCTTGGAAATTTGCAGAAATGATAGGAGACATGTATCAAACTATGGAAATCAGTCACTCGAAAATAGCGGAGTATGAATCTCCGAAAAGGCCATACAAATTTTAATCGTTCGTGCTCCACAGATTCATTCGGGAGGAATGGATTTGAACGCGAGACTAGGATCTAGACCCTTCGATCTGTTCCTGACATACGAAAGAGCAAATATCACGATTGGCAAACCTATCGAAACACCGATTGCTTCATAGACAGCAGGAACATTCGCGCCATAAAGAGGATTACTCAAATAGAAATACTCCAGAAGAAGATAGAAAGATAAAGAAACTATGCCAAATATCGAAATAAGAGGAACTGGGCCGACATTCTTGTTTGCTGGCGAGTTTTTGTAAATTTCCTTGAGCCTAAACGGAAAAATTACTGCCGCAATCGCGACTATAATGAAAGTCAGTATTTCAGCCATTCCCGCACCTGAAACAAGTGAGAGAAAAACCGGAGGACCATACGTGTAAGATACGAGTCCGATAGCCTGCAGAACGGCCACTGCAATGATCGCATAAGTTGGTGTGTGAGTACGTTCATTAACGCTTGACAGCTTTGCTGGAACAATTCTGTCGAAAGACCAAGCGAAAATATTTCTCGTACTGACCATATACGTAGGCAAAAATGAGATCATGATTGCTGCAACGAAAGCGATTGCCAGCAACCAAAGGACTATCGGATTGTGCGTAAGCATACTCACAAATAAGTTAAAGAATGGAGTGACCGAAAACGGATACGCAGATGAGCCAGAGTAGTACAGTGCAGTTATCGAACCTAGAAAATCGTAGCCGAAGACTGAAATGCCAAGACCTCCTAAAACGGCTAACATAGCTCCTCCTACTGTTGTTGCAAGAACTTGGGAGTAGAGAGCGTTCTTTCGAACCGACTTTACTTCGCCTGCGAAGTAGGAAGTGATTATCCCGTACCCCGTTGATGCAAAAATGAATGGCATTACACCCAATGTCGCCAAGGCATCATTTGATCCCTGTGGAGAATATCCACCGTTGTGTGCTGTAGCTGTGATGTTATTGTAAGAAGCGAATTGGTTAAAATCGTTCACAAAAGACGAGTGGTTGTTTGTCAAGAGTAGCCCAAGCATGACTGCAACGCCAACTATTGAGACAATAAAAAGTAGGTTGTTTACTCGGAAAGTAATCCTTGTCCCAGAAATCATAATCAATGCCATGACGATTGTCACAATGATGCCTATGATGACAATGTTTTCCGGCTTGTCTAGGGTGATTGCGAGATTGATCACAGCATGGTTCGAAGTGACTGTCCCCAATATCAGGAGAGCTGGAGAGATAGCGAGTGTCGTGACCCAGTTTGTGGCGATTCCAATAAAGAAAGTGTACCAAAATGTGACGTTGAAGTTTGCAACGAATCCAACCAGAGGGTTTATGATTCTTGTTACATAGACATAATCCCCTCCTGTTCTTGGCATTGCCCACACAAAGAGTGTATACATGAAGCTGATGAAGATTGAGAAAATTGTGGCTATTATCGTCGCAAGGACAGGATTGCTACCAGGGAATATGTAAGGAGCGGAAGTGTATGTCAATACTCCCAAAGCTATGTTGATGAACGAGAGATTTGCAATGAATGAACTCGAAATTCCGACTTCCCGAACTAGTCCAGTCGCTTCTCTAGCGAATACTTGAGGCCTTGCCTGTGACAAATTCTCCAATAAGAGATTCCAGCGTTTTTAATAACTCTTTATGTAGATTTCTCAGATCACGACTTTCAAAATAGTGCAAAAAATTATGGGTTCTCGTCCTTAAGAAAAAGCATTCGCGATTCCTGACTAAAAATCTAACGTGTATTCTTTCGAACCGAAGGCAAAAAGATCCCTTTCACCCGGGTGAAAATCTGGAAAGCGAAGCAGAGGATGATGTTGTTAAGATTTCTTTCATCTTAACCTCATTGCCTCCGTGCACTGGAGACCAGTGTTCATGAACGATCTTCCACTCTTTCATTTGTCGTAAGAGAACTACTGTTACTCTAGAGACTGTGCGAAGAGGCACATCGCAAAAAAATCCACTGTACTGTAGAAAAAGAGTTGCGATACCAAAGTTTCCAAAGGTGTCAACGCGAACATCATACGCTGAGAGCTTGAGTCCTGTCATGTTTTGCAACACGCAAACAGTTTTGTTGAGAGTGCCCCCAAAATTAAGTCTCTCGTCAAGCGGAGGAATGTCATCAAAAAGACTAAACCTTTGATGCCTCAGCCTGGCAAGGTCTGAAAGTGACTTTCTCTGGTAGGCATCTATCAATCGTTCGATTACTGAATGAATTTCCTGAGATTTGATCTTTTGAGACTTTTTCTTGACAGGGCTGTTTGTAAACATTCGGTTGACAAGTTTCTCGGTTTCTCGAACACCTAGTTTTCCCACAACCACAAGCTTGGCGATGCCTATCCTATCCCCAATCTTAGGTAGGCGCATCAGAGCTCTTGCATGACGTTCAGTCAGATTTTTCAGTATCTCAATTTCTTCTTGTTCATCAGTCTTTTCTCCCGAACTGTTACCAAAAAGATCCAGCATTGCTAAGTGTTGCGATACAAATGAAATCGACTTACCCAACGACTCTGCGATTTTCTGTAGGCTCCACCCGTAGTCCTCTCTCATCTTTTTCAACATTTTTGCTTTCTCATAGTCGGTAAAATCGACCCGATTCATATTCTCGTTTAGTGCAAAGATTAGCATCTGTTCATCAGAAATATTCGAGATTTCTGCCCTGATAGTCCTCCAGCCTAATGTTTTAGCAGCAAGCAAGCGCCTGTGACCGAATATTATCTCGTATCTATCATTGCAACCTGGTTTAGGACGCACCTTGATAGGAGAAAGTAGTCCATTGCTTTTCAACGATAACGCAAGCTCGGCAATGTCGTCATCTTTGATCTGCCTTGCCGCGAACGGGTTAGGATCTATCTTGCTAATCTCGATCTGTAATGGATACTCGGTCAAATACCCAGTAGTTTGACAAAGCAGCTTAGTATTAATACCTAACTGACATGTTCAACTTCCTTTTCTATGAGATGGAAGAAAGTCGCTCTTTATCGGGAAAGATGCGAAATTGGATTTAGCAGTTTGATGATTCTTGCGTAGCTATATCATCAAACCCTGACTGCAAATGGTTATTCTATATGACGATCCTCAAAGGTTCCAGGATCCGAACCTGCAACAATAACCCAAAGAGAAAAAACAAATTCTACGAATAACTTTTCTAGTAGGAAAATAAGCAAGATAATAGAAATTGCAAGATAGACAAACCCCAAGATGAAAAAGGAAAAGGCGCTGTTTGCAAGGCGAGGATCGATTTTGGTCTGGCCGATCTTCGCAGTAGTGACGATGATCTTTCTTCTTGCCTCCAGCTATTACAAGATAGAAAACCTTTATCTCGTTTTGATTTTGATGTCTGGATCGATTGGTTCGTTTGTCTTCGCTCTTTTTCGTGAAAGGCTGGACTTTTACGAAGACACTCTCAGAATCTCTAGGCTTGGCTTGACAATGCAAAGTCTGCCGTACGATGAAGTCGAAGATATCAAGGTCTCTTCGACCCGCTTCCCCTATGTACTTTCAAGGGTAAGAATCTTGATTGTACCAAGATTCGGAGAACCAATCGAAATTACGGGTAATCCTTTCAACAAAGAGATTGGGCTCGATCTGTGCAGTTTCCTTGCACGAAAGATTCTGATAAAAGTAACACAAGAGAATGCACAAAACAAGTCGAAGGTGAATGAACTCAAAGAAGAAAAACAAATGATGCAAAAAGTTTCTCTATCATCATGAAGAGTGTGAATACAAAACAAGTGGGCAGAAACTCTTCTGAATCCCAGCTTTTGCGAGTGGAGTAGTCAGAAACTATCAAGACCTATACAGTTCGTTCTAGTTGATTATAGGAAGCCGAGTCCTTGCGAGATCGTCAACAATCGCTTCTTGTTCGCCTTCTCGAGAGCCTCGAAAAGTCTTCCCTGCGTAGAAAATTATGGCATCAAGTATGAAATCCTTCACAGTCGCTCTCTTGGTCCACGAAAAGAGAGAAGGCTCAGCATAGCAAGAAAGCGCACATTTGTTGCATTTTTCATAACGCTCCCAGTCATAGGTATTCCAAAAGCTCAAGATGTCTAGATCCCAAACTGGTTTGTCAAAGTCGCTTGAATATTCCTGCAGAACGTAGCAGGGCATGACGACCCTTCCAGAAGGGTCTATGTTTATTGTGAGCCAGGGCTTGCACGTCCAATGCACCCCATAATACCACGAATTTATCACCGATCTGAAATAGTCTTGCGAGTTCACGATTGGAGCACCTGCTTTCTTCAGCTCAAGTAGCTTCGAAAGAGCACCCAGAAGCTTTGCTCCGTACGGCGAAAGGGCACCAGCAGTCGAGTAGTTGAAAGCTGGCTGGAAGTTTATTCCCACTCCAAGGTTTCGTGCCAGATCCACCATCTCTTCCACCTGGTGCATGTTCTCGCGAGTGATCGTGAAGCTAATCGCCACGTTAAGCCCGCTCAGCCTTGAGGCCCTTATTCCCTCTACCGCTCGGGCAAAGGAACCATTTGCTCCCCTCAACCTATCGTGGAGCGATCCAATTCCGTCGAGTGAAACAAAGAGAAATTCAAGTGAATCTCGAATTTCTCGAATTCTGTTCTTCAAAAGCCATCCATTTGTGACTAGAGAAGTGTGGAACCTCTTGTGAGACTCCTCGAGAATCTCAGGGAGATCCCTTCTCAAAAGTGGCTCTCCCCCCTCGAAGCCGTAGAACAACACTCCTGCCCTAACGAGAGAGTCCATGATTTTGATTTCTTCTTCCAAGCCAAGAAGCTTCTCATCTGTTCTACGCCAGAACGGGCACATGTCGCAAGTGAGGTTACATCTGTATAGAAGCTTGTGCCCTGCGACGAGTGGAATCTTACGTCTTCCACCCGCAGTTTTGAATGTCCTCTTTATACCTCTCAAAACGACCGATTTCAAAACTGCCAAAGCGAGTTCTCAGCGCCTTGGGCTAATATTGGAGCCGCATCGTCATCATCATATTATGTTTCTCTATTCCCATTGATATTCGTAGACAGTATGAGTATTACTATATTCAGTGTTCTTTTCCTTTCTAATATTGCTTGTTGTGATGCATTCTTCTATTTATGAAGGAGAGGTAGCAACTTTTTCCCCTCCTCCCCCGTGTCTTCCTCATGTTCATCCGTAGACAATTTCTCGAGAAGCAAAGTCTTTCGAATGTCTCCCTTGAGCTGCCTCTTCATTTGCAGCATCATATAGGCAAACCCAAATTTCGAAATTGGCGTCCAAACGAGCTTGTCAAATACGCTATTCATAGCTTCAGTAGGGGAGTTGACCTCCTTTGACATCATGCTGAATGTCTTGTACAGCCCTCTCACTAGGAGTTCCCTCCTGAGTGGATGATCGAGTATGTCTTCGAGTATTGTCCAGCCTTTCCTTCTCAAGCCGCCCATTGGTATGAAGGGAAGAGTCCAAATCAATACCTTGTACGACTTTAGCTTGTCTATAAGTTCGAGGCTCTTGATCAAATCATCGTCCGTTTCACCCGGAAAGTTCATCACCATAGTGCCAACGACTATCCATCGATGGTCATTCAGTATTCCTATCGCCCTCTCCACGATAGATGGATACTCCTTCGCCGTGAATGGCCTCACCTTGCCTGGCATGATGATGTCAATCATCCTGGGGCTCCCAGTCTCTATCCCCATCTCAATGTAGCTCGAGCTGTTCCCTGGATTGATGTACTCTGAAGCCAATCGGACGAGCTCAGGATCCGCTACGACTGCCACAGCGGTCGAAAAATCAGTAGTTACCCGTATTTCACTCTCGCCATACTTTCCCTCGTATTCCTTCCTTATTACGTCGACACGGCGTAGGAGTGTGAGAACTTTCTCTCTGTTCGGAAGGAAAACGTTGCTAGAGCCGTATTTGAAAAACTCCTCGGAGTGGAGCGATATGTGCCTCCGATCTCCATTCTCAAGATTGAATCTGATCTCTTTCTCTATAAGATCGTAGGGCATGCAGAGCCATCTGAGGAGAGTTGGAGTGCAAAACTTGCATCCCCTTCCACACCCTCTGCTTATTTCGACTTCACCCCCGATTGAGGGAGTCACTATTTGAGGTATTTCTTGGACGCTTGGAATCCCGCCTCTGAATTTTTTTGGAATCTGAGAGCCGTGAGCTGCCGCATCAAAGAGCTTCCAGCCATCTCTTTCGAACTCTCCTTCGAAAACACAGTCAACACCCAGAGGCTCGTGTGATCCAGTGTCAACGAGCTGCCAAGATGCTGGACCTCCGACGATGAGCTTCGGCTTGTATTTTATGATCGAAGGATGGTTCACAACATCGAAGAAGCTCCGGCTGATATATGGGATGCCCTCGTACTTGAGTCCGGCAGCTTGTAGCATAAGGTTGACTATTCCTATTCCATAGCTTATCCCCATCGGATCCATTGTAGTGATTCCGACAACCGCTGTGTTACTTCCGACGACTTCGGAGAGCTTTCGCGGATCTGCTATGATCACTTCGTCTCGAGTGAATCCGTGAGCAAGGAGTGATGCTTCGACCTTTGCTATGCCGTATGGAGCTAATCTCATCCGACCATGAGCGTCGCTGCGTGTCGGGAAAAGCCTGTCTTCAACGAATCCCCTTATCCAGCGTTCGGGAAGGGCGGAGGCGAACCCGAGAAGGGTCTCGCCCCCATAATCGCTCATGATAGCAGTTTCCCCTGTCAGGACAATCTTGTATCCACCGTTCTTCCCATTCGTTGAGAGAGATTTATTGCAGAATAACATGCCTACAACGAATCGCCCCGAAACTCGTTCTTCTTCTTCGTCTCACCCTTTTTTCCCAGCAGGAATAATTTCTCGTGTGGTGAATGAGTCGCAACACAACTTATAGCTTTCTGCCTCAAAACTTTGAGGGAAGAACACACAAGGAAGCACACTGTAGGCAATTTCTCGAATGCCCAAATCCAGACCGAACTGTTTTCCAAATAAACTGGGTCTTTGAAATGGAATTAAATGATTAGGGCTTAAGAGGGATTACTTGGGTGGTGAAGGCTGCTATTTGCACTAGGCGTTTACACAAGTCACACAACTAATTTTCTGTAATGAGTGTCTAGCAAGTTTGGACGAAAAATTCTGAAGACAAACTGCAGGTAAAAGAACGAAGTAGTGTAGAAAAGTACATTGGAAACTCAGGGCATCGAACCAACGACTCACGAGAATTTGCCCTTCTGAGAGGACCGAGATCGAGATGCAGTTTACCTCTCAGAGATTATAATTATGTTGCAATTTCTCTTGGAACTGAGTATCCCATTAAGTATCCTCCGAACGCTATTCCCCAGAGCAAAAATGGATACACAATCATGCGCTCTATTCCTCCAACTCCGAGCCCAAATCCTTTGGGTACTACGATTGAAATCACAAGAGCGGCAAGCGAGATCACACCCAAAACTACAGATATGTACTTCATCGGCGCACCTTCCACTCTGAAACCGTAGATTGCTGCAAGCGCCCCAGACACAAAGGTAACTAGCGAGACGAGACCGTGAATCAGACCGAAGGACTCATTGAAAATTCCAACACAGAGAGATCCAATCCCAACTAGAGCAACTAGCACTCCGAAAATCCGAGATCCAAGTCCCCTGCTCAAGAAATAAGAGGAAGCGATTACCGCGATTCCTAGGATCGAGATTGAAGTGTCGAAAAGTGGGCCAGTTGATTTCACTCCCAGATCGCTGATGTAGTTGTTTGCGACACTGTAACCAGGGTAGATCGACTCCGAAATTATCATGACAATCGAGAATTGCGTCGCAAACACGAAGATCAGGGTGCCTGCGATTCTAAGGCTCCTTACTTTCTCGCTCAAAACTGAGCTGGTGATTCGACTCTTTCCGCCTTGCTCTATCAAGGTATGATGCGCCGTTACTATTGAAGTTATAGGGGGCTCCAAGGAGCTAATTAATTTTCTTTCACGTTCTGTGAGAAATTCGAAAGACACAACTTCTTGCGACCCCTCTCCTTCTTGAAACTCTGTAAAATCCTTTCGACACACAATTAGAGCTTCAAACTAGTTTAGAAGAAAGAGGGGAAAAGATCGGATGGCGTGCACTCCGCCTGATCACAAATCGAAAGCCGTCTTAGAGGAGTCGCAAATTACCACCAAAAAATCTCCTCGCGCAAACCAATTATTTCTCTACATCCTCTTTTGTAAGTATTGGATCAGATTCGAATATATCTTGCGACATCGAAAGAGAAATCTAAATGATGGAAAACTGGAACAGTCGGTCAAGCTACGAAACCTATGTCGGCAGATGCAGCGGTCTCGTTGCACCGAGGTTTCTGAAGTGGAGCCGCGCCCTAAGAGTCGGGGATTTCGTAGATGTAGGTTGCGGGATAGGTGTGCTTTCTAGGGCCATCGTCGAGTACGGGGCACGAAGAGTCATAGGCATAGACACTTCATCTGCTTACGTCTCCTATGCTTTGGCTTCAAGCTCAGCGAACCGATCGAAGGAAATCACATAACTCAATCCTATTCTATCATTCATTCGTGACTACAATCACTCCTTTCACCAAATAACCTCTCTTCTCCTTTCCCTTGAATGCCTCTGACAATTTGGACAAATTTGTTTTCTTCACTGATTCTGACTTTATTCAGATGTTTCCGCATCCGGAATTACTTCTCCCAATATCTTAAAAAATTCGGCGATGTGGATGAAAAATTCTTGACTATAATCCCGAAGTCAACAGAGAGGTGATTTCATTTCCAAAATGAATTTCAAACAATGGGTTAGCAAGCAGGAGCTTGAAACAGATATCATCAATTCGAAGGATCCGAAAATAGCAGTTTTCGCAGCTTCGTGGTGTGGCTTTTGCAGAAGGTTCATTGAGACAATTAAATCATACAATCCAAAGGATAGCAATTACTCTGATATGGTGTTTGTGGTTGACACAGACAGCGAAGACGGCTCGCTCTGGGACAAATACAAAATAGATATCGTGCCGACAATAGTCGTCTTTCGAGATTCAAAGGAGATATTCAGAAGAGATGGGAAGGCGATGCGAGGACTTTCCAAGCAAGACCTCGAAGAAGCCGTAGAAGCTGTAATTCATAGTTCAAGTAAGCTGAAAGAATCTCTTTCATAGCTGAATTACAGCTTGTATTTGAAAGATCTCACACTTTTGGTCGAACACATGTACAGAAGTTTTAGGGAGGAAAGAGAGGGGGAGATGTAGCTCGTGAGAACTGTTTTGCATACTCGAGAAATTCCAAGACAAATGCAACAATCAATCGCCCTTTGATGCTCTACCCCCTCCTCCTCCAGAAGTCCCAGGCATAACCGGCACAAACTCGACACCAGGCCTTCTTTGCCTTGTTTCCATCTTGTATAGCTCCATTAGTTGATAGACCTCTGAAGGGATTTCTGTCTTCACCCTTAATCCGATTCGTTTTGCGTCTTCTGCCGTGATTGGGTTATCATGCGTGTACTTCCCCTTGACGAATTCATTTATCACAGTCTCCACAACTTCAGTAGGATACTTATCTGTGAGCAACTTCCTGACGGTGGCCTCTATCTGGCTCAAAGCTTTGCGTGCTTCGTCAGCTAAGATAACAGTTCTGTCATCAATGTCTTCAATTTTCTTGCTCTCCAAAACCTTGAGCACGGACACTGCAGGATAAACAGTATTCCCCTCGACAAACTGCGGATCAACTGGCCCCAACACTCCATAAGGATCCATCAATATCTCGTCAGCAGCAAGAGCTATCAAAGTTCCCCCGCTCATCGCAAAATGAGGAACTATAACTGTCTTCTTGCTGGGGTGTGCACTCAGCGCGAAAGCGATCTGTGTCGCAGCTAAAGCCACACCACCAGGTGTGTGCAAGATCATGACAATTGGAGTGTTTTTATCTGCCATTCTTATTGCACGCAACACCTCCTCACTATCATCAATGTCTATGTATCTAGCAATCGGTATCCCAAGGAAGGCCACAGTTTCTTGCCTGTGGATCATTGTGATGACTTCTGCCTTCATAGAGTGAGCTATTTTCATTATGAGAGCATGCCTTGCAGATTTGATGGACCAGCGCTGTAAGGCGGGGATGAGAATTAGGATAACAAAGAACAAAATCCACAAGTTGCTTATGATTGTACCAATTTCACCAACTTGGAAAACCACTTGCCTCGCCATGGCGGAGCAGCCAATCGTAGGAACCTGTACACTCGGAAAACAAACTCCTGTCTCCATCAAGATGATCAACTTGAAGATCTCATCGACCTTGGTCTGAGATTGAAAAAACAACCAATTAATAAGATATGCGCATTGAGGCTAGCCTGCTTTCTTTGCAAAGCAAGGATTGAATTTCTCTATTTTCCTCAAAAAGAATCGGAAATTTGCTTTTAGTTACCTCGCTCTCTGCGGGGAATCAGAGAGAAATTCAAATTCTCTTCTATTGAATTATACTGTCAAACAATAAGCTTACCAGTTTTGGTGTGATTTGATTCGAACCAAACTTTGTCTCAAAAGAAGAAGGCTACTAATACACCGCTCAAGAATTAATGGAATCTGTAGTCAAAGAGGAGTCCTCCTTCCCTTTTTTTGATCCATGAAAGAGTAAAGGAGTTGCATACTCCAAAACAATCTTTTCACTTGACTTCTTCGAATTTCTGGATTGCGCCCTTGGAATCAAACCTAACGACAAACTTGTAGCTAGGCCCATCTCCACTTTTCGCGCTGACTACCCTCCCTCTGTAATCGCCTTCAATCTTTATTTCGTCTATTTCTCTCCAACCAGTCCTCTTCTTGATCTCTCGGAGCATGTTTTCAAATTCGTCGGCACAGATTTCGCAACAGAAGAACATCCTCTCCCCGTCGATTTCCCTCCAGTAATCGCCCCATGTGGAGCCACAGATTGCACAACCCGATTGGACTTTCATCGCGTAGTCGCCTTGGTTAACATCTCAGCCCTTTGAAGCCTAGCCAACAGGTAAGTGTGAAACAGATCAATTGATTTCAAGAAAGTTGCTTGAACATTTTCGATCATTCCGAGTTCTGAAGAGTATTTTTCAACGAGCTCGAGCGCTTCCTTCGAGTGCCCGACATCTGCTTCGTATCCTTCTCTTAGAAAATTCTTGGTGGCCTCTGTCACCTTGTCACCTCTCAGAATAGATGGGTCAAAATAGTGCATCACCGCTCCATCTTCCGTGAGAGTTCGATCAGCGATCAGCTCTAGTCCATGCATTGCGGCCATGGTCTCGACCCAATGCTCCCTTGCCGCAAGCTCATCCCACGCCCCAAGGCAATATCTTGTGTCAGGCAGGGGTTCGGTCGAGAGTATTTCCCCTCTTTTGAGTCCCAAACTTTCTCCCATCCTCAGCAAAAGCTCGTAGTGTGAAGGCCTTTCAGGGCCAAATCCACCGAACTCGGTGTTTATGTTGTCAAGCTCGTAAAGCGTCACATCCACTCGATCAGTCTTTGCCATTATGTAAGAGCAAGAGCGAACCCACTGGCGTAGAAAGTGCTGGTGCTCTAAAACGTAGCCTAGAAGAGTCTCCTTCGTAGGCTGCTGGAGTGCAACGACGAAGGGGTGTGGTCTAGACCCGTAAAAGCGCTCAATGAACTTTAGTCTGATCCACTTCCCAAGGCTCAAATTGTCAAGCTTGAAATATCGTTCAAGAAGATCTGCGAGCTCCTTTTCGTCCCGAGTCTTCTCTTTCGTGATGTATCTGTTGAGCCACATTACGTGAGATACGTCGCTTTTGCTTGCGAAATCGTAGTAGTGCCTTGCAAGAGAATCCCAATCCTCTCTTGAGAAGGTTTCTCCGCATGATGAGCATTTTGTCAAGGCGAAACGATACTCACTCTCCTCCTACGCCTTTCCTTTCTTCCTTTTGCTACTCCTTCTTATCTCGAAGACTTCTTCTTGTTGCTACTAAGAATATTTCCTTTCAGAGCGGAAATTCCTCAGGCAGCTCTGAACGAATTTCCATATACTCCCTTTCCCGAGAATACTTTTCCTTGATTCGGGCAAGTATTTGCTTTACCTCATCCGGAGAAAGTCCACGAGCTCTTGCGACCATCTCAACAGTGTCTTCAAAGTTTGCGCCGCAAACCGAGTAACAGTTCCGCATTCCTTGAAGCAGTTCTAATTCTCTTGGTGTCGTAAATCAATCTTAAAACAGGATGCGAGATATAAGCGTTCAATTGATTCAAGAAAAAGGATGGCAAGTTAAAACTGGGGAAATCCAGAAACCGAAAGTGAAATTCGCAGAACTTAAATTGCCCAAAGATTGGCTTTAGGCTCTAGAGGGATGAGTCCCCCTTCTTCCTCTTTCTCCTCCCCATTCGCGTGATTGTGCTTGAAAAAGAGTCTGAGAGTGGGAATTCCGGCCGCGCTCTTTATACTTGCGCTAATTGTTCTCGCTCAAAGTCTCTCATCCATGCCTTGTACTACAAAGTGCGCATCCTCTTCGAGTGCTTCCCTTACCAACACTTCGTCTGAGACAATCTTACACGTTACCTCACCTGAAGGAACGAATTCGCTTGAGGATCACTGGGTTAAAGGATGGGGATATAGGGATGAGCTCAACCCAGTCGACAGTGATTTTCAAAACTTTTGGATCGACAATGCGGGAAAGATTGCCCTAATGAGTTTGATCACTGGAGATGTTTTAGATGAACAAAACTCAGTATCTTTCATTGAGCGGATCTTCAAGGAAGGATACGGCTATTACACTCCTGAAGTCTTGGTGAACTCCACTCTTTTGCCTTTACAGGTCTCGGATGGGATTGCTAGTATTTCAAACAGGCTGGTCGAGCTTGTCGCCACGAACTCTTCTTCAAGCCCGGAGCAAGAGCTCGCAATAGGGGTTAGCTACCCAGGTTCGACTGAGCTTGGCTTTCTTGCGGCGGACAGGCTCGATCTCAAAGGAGCTGGATGCTGCTTCCGAGCCTCGTCGTCGGAGGTGTTCGCGATAAAGAGCGGATTCTCCAAACGCTCGTTCTTCGATGTTCGGGGCAACACTTTTTACACTTTTCTTAACGCAAGCCTCGAATCATCGTATCCGTATGTTCAGGTCACACTTCAGCTCGAGCCGATCTCTACTGTCAACGATAGTGTAAATTACCTCTATCTACAAGTTTTCAATTCGACTTCTTCGCAGACAGCATTTGATTCAGAGTCTATCTTGTTTTCAAATGGAACAGTGATCAAAAATTCGCACTCAGGAGCGTTTCAGGCCGGCTCCTCCTCCGGAATAGTCCTCGCTTACTCTCAAAACGATAGCATATTCACCTCTGTGAATAGCGGGAAAGTAAGCGGACAAGATGCAGTCGCTATAAAATATGATACGCAGAACCTATACGATCTCGAATATTGGCCAATTGATCGGACAGGGTTCAGCGGACAGAGCTGGTTCGGCGCAGGATATCAGGCGCCAAGCACTCTCCAGCCACAAGAGCTTTCCCCTCCAGTCAGCGCAAAGATCTACCCAATATTCGACTTCGACTATCGCCTAGTAAACGACACCCTGCACTTTATCAATCTGAACGAAAGTGACGTTGCAGTTTCACCTCCCGCTGGGTTTGGGTTTCTCTCACTAGCTCTTGCTCTCCTCGCGGAGCGAAACTCAAGTTACACCAACACGGAACAAGCGCGTGAATACTGGAATTATTATTATTCGAGATACTGGCTCTCGACTAACGACTTTACTTCATATGCGCGTTCGACAAGCATTTTCTCACTTGCTGGGTTCGAAATATACGGATGTGGAAACCAAAGCGTCGTGAATTTCACAAGGAGATTTGCCGAAAGAGTGAGAGGAGACTCGGTCGAAGAGTATGCTTGGACTGCGGCGGCGCTTCATTCTCTTGCGAAATGCACTCACAATCCATCGGATTGGCAAGCGTATAACTCGACATTGAATTCAATCGTGCCAAGCCGCAGAAGCTACATCGAGCTTGAAACAAACTCTTCCGCTTCGCCTGAAGAACCAGTTTTCACCTTTCAATTCGGAGAAACACTATCCGCACTTCTTCTTCGTGGCGGTGCCGCTTTCAATCAATCAGCTTTACTCGCGGCTGCAAACGCAGTCTACGAAGCAAATTCAACCGGAGTTCCACTTAATGAACCGCACCCCGGCGCCGATCTTGCGAATACGGAAGCACTTCCAGCAATGATGCTTGGGACTTATCTCTTCGAAGGCGAGATGAAGAATGAGACCGGCTACTGGATTACGCACCTAAGCAATGTAAACCTGACTTACGTTAACTTTTCAGATTCTCACCTCACATTGGGGGTGGAAGGCTCAAATGGAACGATGGTCATCACAAATGGCTCAATACTCGAATCTTTTTCAAACATACTGGGTAAGGAGAACATATCAATCACCGCTTCGAGTTCGTGTGGCAATTCTTCGACATCGTGTTCATCGTCTCTTTCTGCCAGCTCTTCGAGTCCTTGCAGGCGGCTCATTTGTATTCCCTTTCTAGAGCTTGTCATCGTCGCTGCATCGCTTCTCGTAGGAGCTGGCGCTTTCGTTGTGATCACCCGGCGGCGAGGATCCTCAACTGGGAGAAACTAATGAAAGAAAGAGAGAAAGAAAGAAATACGATCGGAGCAAATTGAAATATTGGCTCAGAGAGGGTTTCCCTTCGAGCGAGGCCTGCACTGTGCCCTAAACGAGATATTCTTGGGGAACAGCGTCCGCGAGCAACTCGAGTTGCTCCATCTCCGGGATAGTCGGCCAGAGCATCAATTCGTCAACACCAGCCTTCGAGAAGGCCATAAGGGACTCCTTCAATTTCTCCCTGTTTGATAAAAGCCCTCCACGACCGATCAAATGTTCTGCAAATGCTCCATAGTAATCTTTGAGATAAACGGAACCGCGCTCAATCGAACTTTCGCCAAGAGCGAAGTAGATCGAAGACACGAGCCTCGGCCTGCCAGATCTGTTGTTCTTCTTCCAAGATTCAAGAACGAGTTTGTATACTGAAACTACAGTGCTTGGATCTCCAGAGCTCCCGCTTATGTACCCGTCAGCGAACTTGCCAATTCGCTCGATTGCTCTCGGGTTGTATCCTCCAATGAGAAGCTCTGGACCTCCCTTCTGAACTGGAAGAGGTCCTATTGGCTCCACGTGATCTTTTGGACTTTCCCCCGACCATATCCTTTTCAAAACTGTTAGCTGCTTTTCGAATCTCCTTCCTCTGTTCTTGAACTCCTTTTCGCATGCGTCAAAGTCGTCCTTCCTCGAACCGATTCCAAGCCCCAGAGTGAGCCTCCCGCCAGAAATACGATCCAGTGTGGAAGCCTGCTTTGCTAACAACGCCGTGTCCCGAGTGGGTGCAAGAAGTATTGTTGTCATGAGCCTTATCCTCTTCGTAACAGCAGCTGCAGCTGAGAAAGCTATCAGCGGCTCATAGTTCTCGTATACTATTCTGTCAATCAATCCGAGACTTGAGAAACCAAAGCCCTCAGCCTTTCTCGCCCATTCTACGACGAGTCCGTCTGGCACTCCAGGTATAGCAGCTGGGAGACCTACTCCAACTTTCAATCTCAGTCAGACCCAACTCCGCTCAAAGTCTCACTAATATTTTTCCACAAATCATGATAAGTGAGTAAAGTTATCCTGCAATTGAGGATGTTTTCCATCCTTACGATTGCTATTAGATAGCTTGCTATTGATATGATGCTCAAATGGAACGGGAATTTGTTGAGGAACAGTTCTTCTGTCTTTCCCATTGAAGACATTAAACCATGATCCCACAGAATTTCTATCTCCCCCTCTCCGAACGTCACCTGTTTCTATCGTAATCCCAGATGTTTGAGTACTGGAGCATACCAAGGCCAGTCATCCACGGGGATGAGAGGTCTGTTTGTGAAGAACAATATTTGAGAACTTCATTCTTCAGGAATGGGATGAAACAGAATAAAATCGAATCAAGCAAGCTCTCCACGAATGAACGAGGCTTTCAAAGCCAAAACCTCGTATCTTCTTTTTTTACGTAGATTGCGCTCCGTATGAAGAACAGTCTGCTGCTTGAAACGCTTGATTTTTTATATTTCATCGATTGCTATGATTCAGCTGCGGGTCTTGTCAGACTGCGGGACAACCGAACCAATCTTTCCGTACCACAGCCACTAGAAGAAAATTCGTGGGAGAACATCCAACAGAAAGCCCCCGTTGCGAGTGAGACTCTTCGATAGATAGGACAGTTCCAGATGGCAGAGCAAAAGGCGGCTGGATAGAAGCTTCGCATCCGAGCTGATCCTGTTTTTCTGGAAGATTTCACTCATTCTAGCTGCCAATATTTCGAAAGGAGCTTGTCTTTGTCTGTGATGGCAGCCATAGATCAAAGAAAGATTTGGCCATAAAGAGTACTCCCAGATAACTTGACATCCTCAATCATGAAAGTTGGTCAAGTAATGATTTGCATTTTCCGAAGCTGAGCTGCCGCATCACAAGCAGTTTCCCTACTCACAGTTGGCATCCCCATGAATTCTCTGTCAAACTTTCTTTTCGTAAAGGAGAAAAAAGAAGAAAGCTCAACCACGTCTTTCTGCGCCAAGCTGCAAGTAGGGAGTGAGCGCAACGAGCACCTTGCTTTCAGCCTTGCGAAGATGCTCTTCAAAGGTAGTCCTCGGAATCCCCAAGCGTTGAGCTATTTCATCAGTCGTGATTTTCTTTGGAATCCTGTAATATCCTTCGTTCAAAGCAGTGATCAATGCGGAGGCCTGCTTTTCCGTGAGCCCGCCAAGAAGGCTCGTCGTGGATATCACAAGAGAATCCCTCATAGTTCTCTCCTTTATCGTCCTGCGTGAAAGAACTTCTACCTTTGCGAATGCCTCTAGCGAAGAGAAGAATTTCCTTATGTCCTGCTGGTTGAAGGAGATTGCGCGATACCATTCCCAGCCGTCCTTGTAAATCGTAGGTTGAATCTCAAGGCAGTTGTGATCCTGAAGGGTCCGAGTGATGCTGTTTTTGATATTAGCACAACCGCAATTTCTTATCACGAGCTGCACATTATTTGCACTGAAACCCTTCCTCAATATCTTCCCTCCAAGGCTTCGCGCAAGCTGAGATACATCATACTGAATTCTTTGAAACAATTCAACGTCGTCGCACTTGATTTCAAGCACGTCCCTTTTGAAATTGCACCAGTGAGCAATGACTGCTCTTGGATTTGCACGAGAAAGATCATTGTAGGGACAATCGTGCTGTGCTCTGAAATCTATTTCAAACAAAGTCAAGATTCGAAGGAAAAACCTCTTTTCAGTCATTTCATTCCTCCATGTATTTATCCATGAAGCCGTCATATGCTGGGAAATCGAGCTATCATACGATGGTAAATCAGAAGCCAGCGTCCGATGGCATAAGACGTATCCAACCAAGCCACACAGAATTCAAAATGAAACATCAATCGTAGAGAAATGAAGTGTAAAAAGAAGAGAAGAAGAAGGAGGAGGCAAAAAAAGGAAATTGAGAGTCGAAGTTAACAATCTAGTCGCAACTTCTGCGGAAGAAGAAGAAGAAAGTAAGAGGAAGAAGAAGGGTGAGGAGGAGAGGGTTTCTTCAAATGAAATCGTGCTTGATTCTTCTACTTCTTCAGAGAAGATGACGCTGGATCGAATAGCAAATCACCCCGTCCCTCTATATGAGCTGTCAGACCAAATCGAAGAGGTGTCAAGCCTCTTCAAGAAGGGCTTACTCAAGCTTAGGGTCGTATCGTACGAATGGGGAACAGAATGGCTAGTGGTGTTGTCAGATCGTGCTTTCCAAGCACCCACCACCACGCAGTGATTCTGTCCGCTAGGACTTGCCCTCAACTAGTTTGCGGATCTTTTCAGATCCATCTTTCCTTATTGGCTGGCCGTGACCAGGCAGGATGATATCACAATCAATTGGCAAGAGCTTCGTCTTGACTGAGTTTCGAAGCTGTGCGTAGTCTTGCGAAATAGAGGAGCTCATATACTCGAGCGAGCCTTGTGAGTCAGTCCTCAAAGTGTCCCCAACAAAGAGAGCATGATCCTTCGCAAAGTGTAGACAAATGCTACCCTCCGTGTGGCCTGGAGTATGTATCACCCTAAGGCCAGCGATTTCAATGTCATCTTTGAGCAAGATGTCGGGTTTTACGGGATGAAATCGAACAAATGTTCCCATAACTCCAAGCATGAGTCCCATACCTCTGCCCTTGACTTCTTTCAATTTCTTCTCCCCTGCCAGCCTCGGAGCATCAGCCTCGTGAATCGCGACTTGAGCATCGGGGGCTAGGCTTTCTTTGATTGCGAAGAGCGCTCCAGAGTGATCAATATCGGGATGGGTAAGTATGATGAGCGAAATGTCCTTAGGATCAAACCCAATTGATTTGATGTAGTCGAAGATCTTCTTTTCGCTTCCTGGCATTCCCGTATCTATCAAAATGAGGGTCTTCTTTCCCCCTTCTTCCATTCCTGTTAGTTCTTCTTCTGGAATGAAGATATACACATTTGATCCTCTGAGCCTAGGAACCAAGTGAATGTGGGGCGTAATTTGCAAGGGTTCGGAAATTCACTCGCTTTCTTTCTTTATTTCTTTGTTTCATGATTCAAAGACTATTATCATCATTATCATCGCCGTCTTTTCCTCCTGCTTGCTTGCTCGCTTCTTCGTCTTCGCGCTCATCCTTTCTCCTGACTTATCGCCTTTCCTCCGACCATGTTGTAGTGATAATCGGCAAACTCTGCTTCTTCAGGATTCTGTGTCGCGAAGATGACATCGATTCCAGCCTCCACAGCAAGCTCTCGATAAGACCTTATGAAGTCCTCCCGGTCATCTAGATGAGAGAACGCCTCGTCCACGAGTATTAGTTCGGGTCGAGAAATGAGTGCAGTAGCAAGCGCAACCCTCCCCCGCATCCCCAAACTAAGACTGCTCACTTTTCCCCCAAAGTGAATTTTCAGTCGGCTCTTCACTCTTTCAACATTTTCTTTCTTTATCCCGAGTTTCTTGATCTTTGCTCCCCAAATTAGATGAGTCTCAACATCAAGGTGAGGGATACAAGATTCCGGAGTAATGAGCACCACGTTTCTCTTCTCGATCGGAAAATTTGTTATGATTTTTGAATTCAATTTGATCTCCCCTTCGTCTGGAGCGATCGTTCCAGCGATTATGCTGAGGAGTGTCGTCTTCCCGGCTCCATTTCCACCGGTGAGACAGATGAACTTCTCCCCTGAAATGTTCGCGTCGAGCTGGAAGGCTTCGAACTTCTTTTTCACTCTTGCCTCAATCACTTGATCTTCAACCCAATCTTTCTCCCTTTTTTCCGTAGTATGCCTAACTTCTAGGGAAGGCTTTCAATGAGCCCGAAAATAAACGAGATCAACAACAACAGTAAAGAAAGGGATCCCGAAACGGCTAACGTTTAAACCTGATCTACCTCGCTCTTGGAATGAATATTTCTCTCTCTTCCTTCCTTCCTTCTTTCTTTCTTTCTAGCATCTTATGCGGTTTCAAAGGAGAAAGGTAGATACAAACAAACAAATTCTTCTCCTTGCAAATAAAAGAGAATTTGAGAAAATCAGCGATTGACGAATCGTAAAGCTACCATGAGTGCGATTGAGACAAGAATCATGACGGCCGAAGCGCTCACAGCTGCCGAAAGTCCGTAGTAGCTGTAGTATTGAAATATGAGCACTGAGGCTGGGCTCACTCCATAGAAGGGCGATTGCAACACATAGTATGCAACTATCGCAATCGAGCCAAACTCGCTGAGTGCTCTGCTCATTGAGATCAGCGAGGCGCTTAGGATGCCCCTGCCAGAATTAGGCACCACAACGCTCACAAACGTCTTGAATCTCGATGCTCCAAGACCTAGTGCAAAGTTTTCGTAGCTCTTGCTCATGGACTGAAAGAAAGGCTGAATCGATTTCACGTAGATGGGCGCAGAAACAATGGTCAGAGCAACAACGAGCCCCTGAATTGTATCAAACAAGCCGAGGTGGACTGACTCAAGGAACCTTCCGAACGGCGTGAGCGGGCTAGCGATAACGAGCAACGCAACTCCTACGATTGGATGTGGTATCACGGCTGGTATGTCCGCAAGTGTCTCACCGATCTGATTCCTGTTCCTAGCGAAATAGTAAGCAAGCGGAGTGAACAACACAACGCAGATTCCAGCGGCTAGAGCCGAGGAAAAGAGAGACAGCACAATTGATCCTCCAACCACCGCACTATATCCGATTGGATTTCGTAGGGGACCGAATCCCTCGAACAAGAGCAACAGCACAGGGATTATAAGAAGCGCAAGTGAAAAGAAAGAGATTGCCTTGAGCGAGTTCAATTCCGTATCTCTCCGAACTTTTTTGCTAGGAATAAAGATAGAAGTGCAAAATCACAAAGAACCTCCAGAAACCAAGCTCCCTTGAGAAAGAAGTCCTTGGATTTGCGAAGGCACATTGGAATCGTTGTAGAGAACCGCTGGGCTGATGCTCGTAATTCCAAATTTTGTAAGTAGAGTCGGAGCGTTCTTCACGACAAAGATCACGAAGGTAATCGAGTCACTCGGATCTGTGCTGTCCTTTGGCACGGTTACGAAGAGAGTGATTGGTGCGCCCTTCTGGACTCCTGAGGAAATCGAGTAAGTGAATCGCGAATAGTAAGCAGAGTACTTGGGATTGCCAAGATTGACAGCACTTGGAAGTTGAAGGAATTTCAAATTCTGGGAAATCGCGGAAGACTTGTAAATGAATAGGAACTGGATCTGACCAGTTTCAAGAGGAGCGACGAGTTCAGCCGCACTCGAAGATGTCACGTTTTCATGGCTCGATAGCATTCGATCCACAAAGAAGGAAAGATTACCGTTTTCATATGCGTACCCAGCTGCCTCAAGCACCATCCAGGCCCTGAAACCTGCTGGATCGGAATTTGGATCGGAGATTCCAACCTTGATTTGACCTGAGGTAAGATTGGAGTAAAAGTTGGCCCAATCTTGCGTCAAGTTTGAAGCTTGAGCCTTTTGAAAGGAATCGATCACGGAAACTGCTGCTGGATTCTTCAGCGTCGCATTCGAGTAGGCGATTGTCATCTGATCTGCCGCGAAAGCGATAGCCCACCCTGAAAACTCGTTCTTCAGATAGAGCGAACTCACTGCAGACTTTGAGACTGAAATGAACACGCTTACAGGATTGCCCTGCGCAATCTCATTTGCGAGCAGGAGCGATCCTCCAGACTTTGGAGGTGCCATAGGGATCCCTGTGGTGTTCGTGAATCCAGACTCAAGAGCTGAAGCTTCTGCAACGTACGCATCCGCACAATAGAGGATCAATGGGGAGGGAGGAGATTTCTTCTGAGAGTTGATGTATAGTATGCCGGCTATAGCCGCCACGACAACCACGACAACTAAAATCACAACAAGCACCAAAGAAGAGACGCCGCGTGTGCTTGAAATCTTACTCGCTAATCCTGTTCTCTTCAAAGCCAGAGCCATCGATTCTCTGCCATCGAAATCCCTAAAATATATTCAAGATGCAACGTTTTCTCGTTGCATTGACACAAAAAGTTACTCAGCAGTTATCCCAGAAAATCGGGCTCTTCACTAAAAGGCAGTTCGCGGTCTTGAAATTAAGAGTGGGTGGTGGTCTTTCTCAGCTCGAAACTGCCAAAAAGCTTGGAACGAGCAGATCCAATGTCTCAATGATAGAATCGAGGGCTAGGGAGAAGCTAGAGAAGGCACGGGAAACTCTGAAAGCATTCGAATCAATTGTATCAAGACACTTCGTCAAAGTAGATAAGGGAATGCGTCTCCATGATATTCCAGCAAAGGTGCTCCAAGAAGGAGACAAGTACGGAATCCACCTACGGAGCAACATCATCGATATTATAAGAATGGTGAAGCAAGCGGATCCCAGATCTGCAAGAACCGGAACCACGACTCGCGAGCTCGAATTTGTTTTTACTCAAAGCGGAGTGCTCTCCCTCTTGTTGGACGGAAAAGACGAGGATGAGAAGAAGAGGAAGCAGAAGAAAAAGAAGTAGGGAAAGAGGATCTGGGAGTCAACGCACCGAAGTTTTTGAAATCTTGACTTCTTAGCCAGATTCAGGAACCAAGACACAGAGCCGATATTCTTCTAGCAAAAAAGGAGGAACTGCAATATTAAACAAAACCAAACAGAAAAGAAAAGAAAAGAAAAGGGGACATGATACTAAAATCAGCTCCGCTCTTTCGCATTTCGAAGATATGCTTCATAGGTGGTTCCCTGATCGCAGTCTTCGGAGCAAGCGGTCAGGTTTGTTCCTCCTCATGTGGGCCGACGTATCCCTTCATCATTTTGACTCAATTTGCCGCGTTGGCATCTGAGATTTCTTCCATACATTTCAATTTCTTCCCAAACATCGTTGGGATCGCTATCATCATCCTTGGTTATTATCTTCGAAAGAAAGCGATTATGATCCAACGAAGGTTCGAGTGGAGAGAGACCTACAAGACGGTCAAGTACTGAGCAAAAGAGTTACTTCTTCTCCTCTTTCTTTACTTCACAAATGTAATGAGCTATCTGCGAGCGTTTTCTCAGAGCCCTGCAAAAACTTCAGCTGTTCATAGCTTAGTTGATGCTCTGTCTTCTTCTTTGTATGTAGCCCTATATGCCGGACTATCGAAGGAAAGGGAGGAAAAGAGGATACCTAGAAATATAGTTAAGTATTCAGGCTTTTGGAGGGAAAAGACCTTCACTCTTAAAGGTCTGAAAATTCGGTACACCGTACAAATCGAAGCTCCGAGCAAATACAATCAAAGCTGATCCCGCTGCTCAATTCCTCCACGTGATCCGAGATTTTGATATCAAAGAAGAAGAAGAAGAAGAGAAAGGGGAAGGAGAAAAAAAGAGAGACCTGGGTGCTTGATATTTGAAACTCATTGTTACTGAGAAGGAAAGGATGGCTCAAAACATTGCCCGCGCACTCGGAAATTACAGTAGGAGGTTATTTCGTCCTGACGGAGGGACAAGAAGAGAAGGAAGAAGGGCAAGCGGAGTCTATGTATACGATATAGCAGGAGAGTACGCAATACTCCCTCTCAGCGGCCACATAATGGGTTACGTCACTTCGAAGGAGATAGACAGATGGTCCCATGCTTCAGTCGATTCAATACTGTCAGATCCGAAGAGCCTTCTTAAAATTGTCCTGAGAAGAAGTTACTCGATGGCCTTGCGCTCCTTGGCGCGGGAAGCTTCCGAGATAATAATTGCAACCGACTCCGACGAAGAAGGAGAAAACATTGGACTAGAGGTCCTTGAAATTATCGGAGAAGCAGGGGCAACTATGAGGAGCAAGCGAGTTTCTCGCTTGTGGCTGACCACGACAATGCCCGAGGACATAAGGTCGTCCTTTTCTCGATTGCGAAGTTTCAATTTCAATCTCGCAAAATCAGTGGAAGCAAGAAGGAAAGTTGACGCCATAGTTGGATTTTCAGGAACTAGGGAGCTCACACTCTCTCTCAAGAAAAGCGTCGCCAGCGGAAGAGGAGTCCTCTCCTTTGGGCGCGTTCAAACCTCGACGCTCTGGCTGGTAGTTGAGAGGGAGCGGGAAATTCTGTCCTTTGTCCCAAGACCCTTCTGGGAAATCAAAGCTAGGGTCAAGGATACTACATTCCTCCATGCTTCGTGTCCTTTCTTTGACAAAGCCGAGGCCTTTAGAATTTACGAAAGGGTCAAGGATGCAAAGGAGTTCTTTTGCGATTCGGTTGAAGAAAGGGAAAGTGAAGTTAATCCACCCAAACCTCTCAACACTTCAGAAATGCTCAAGGTAGGCTCTTCTTTGCTTCACTTGTCGCCCTCGAAGGTGATGAGTCTTGCAGAAGATCTCTATCTCTCATCGCTTATCACTTATCCCCGAGTTGATAACCAGACGTATAGCAGTTCCTTCAATCACGAAGCAAATCTTGAGAAGCTATCTCGCACTACTAGCTTCGGCGAGTATGCAAAGGAACTCGTTTCAAAGAAGCTCATTTCTCCTTCAAGGGGGAGGTTCTCAGAGGATCACGAGCCTATCACTCCGATAAATGGAATGAAAGAAGATCAGAAAAAGACTCCACTCGGATACCGACTGTATGAACTGATTTTGAGACACTATCTTTCGATTTTCGGCCCAAAAGCTCTATTTCTAGAAAGGAAAGTGAAAGGCACGATCAACGGTGAAGTGTTCAAAGCAGATGGAAGGACTTTAATCGACAAGGGCTTCTATGCTATCTATTACTTTCCTGCCAAGGAGAAATCAATAGACAGTTTTTCGATTGATTCGAAACATCCCGTGAAGGAGCTCAGTATTTTGGAAGGCAAGACTGAGCCTCCTCCTCGTTACACTCAGTCAGGGTTACTTTCAAAGATGGAACAGGTTGGAATTGGAACAAAATCCACGAGACCAGGAATGATCGAGACACTGAAGAGCAGAAACTACATCAGAATCGAAAGAGCTAGTGGCGGTGGTTCCTTCATTAGGCCGACGGAGAGGGGGATGAAACTGATCGAAATCATAGAAAGGCCTTGGGGAAGATACATTTCTCCAGAGTTCACAGCAAGAGTCGAAGAAGAGATGGAGAAGATTGCGCAGGGGAGAAGGGATTGGGAAGAGCTTGTCAGCTCAGAACGTAAAACATTCGCGGAAGCAATTTCGGCGATACGAAAGGTTCGCTCTGCGCATTGAGTGTAAACTCTCTTGTAATGGAGACTTTCGATCTTTCGCTTACAAGAACTATGGGCGACGAAAGAGACCTGGAATAAGCAATACAATAAATCTTCATGCGTCGGAGATTACTCCGCCCTAGATCTTCCCAGGGCTCGAAAACTTCTCACAGATCAGATGGTAGAGAATCGCCTTCTGTGAATGTAGCCTGTTCTCTGCTTCGCGCCAGACTACCGATCTTTCCCCATCGATGACAGAGCTCGAAACTTCTTCTCCTCTGTGCGCTGGAAGGCAGTGCATGAATATGGCATCGGGTTTAGCAAGAGCCATGAGAGAGTCGTTCACCTGATAGTCAGGCAAAAATTCTGAAAGTCTTTCCACTCTCTCAGAGTCCTGTCCCATGGAGACGAAGGTGTCTGTAACCACGACATCGGCATCAATCACTGCCTCCTTCGGATCTTCGACCACATCAATTGACGAGTTTGTGATCCTAGCTAGAGCCCTTGCCTTTGATAGTGCTTCTGGGAATGGAGCGTGATTTCTTGGGCAAGCGACTGTCATGTTCATTCCCGAAAGAGCAGATCCGATCAAGAGCGAGTTGCACACATTGTTGCCGTCTCCAACCCAAGCTACTTTCAGACCCTCAAGCTTGCCCTTGTATTGTCTTATCGTTTGGATGTCTGCGACTGTCTGACAGGGGTGATACAAATCCGAGAGAGCGTTTATCACAGGAATGTTTGCGCTCTGCGACAAGCGCACAAGAGTTTCATGTGAGTGGACTCTAGCTGCTATTGCATGACAATACTGGGATAGGACACGCGCCGTGTCTTCGACGGACTCTCCGCGGGAAATTTGCAACTCATGAGAGTTGAGCACGATGGCATGCCCTCCGAGCTCGAAAATCGCCACTTCGAAGGAAACTCTCGTTCTCGTGCTTGGCTTCTCGAATATTAGGGCGAGTGAACAGCCAGGCAATTGGTGAAAGAGTTTGCGAGATTTTCTTTCTCTTTTGAACTCTTCAGCCAGATCGAGCAATGAGTAAAACTCACGAGGGGAAAGCTCTCCCAAACTTAGGAGGCCACTTACAGGATAAGCGCGCGAGGACTGCTCAGACTTTAAGCGGTATTCTATTTTGGGGTCTTCTTCCTCCCCTTGTCCTCCTCCCCCTTCTTCTTCACCCAGCGTCGAGTGAAACGACGTCGACGTCGACGCTGAAGAAGAAGATGTGCTCACTTCGGTCGGATTCAGAGTCACTTTGTAATCTCTCCTTTCGCGCTTTTCTTCGCGTTTATTCTCTGTCTGCATTCAGAAATTAGATCAGTGAGTGCGGAGAAGGTTCTCGCGACCTCGTCCATCCTTATAATGATAATCGTATCAGTAAAGCAGCTGACAGTGTCTTCTATATTCACATGGTTCTCAGCAATCTTTGCGTAGATTGCAAGTATCACACCGGGGGTTCTCACTATTTCGCTGGGACTATGGACAATGATTGCAGCGAGATCTGATTGCTCGTCGAGTATGTCTTCGTCGTTGAACCTTTTGTGAACATCAGGAAGTAGTTTCTGATCGAAAATCATCGTAACTGCCGTGTTGCTCTCCGAAACCTGAAGGAAATCCTCCTGGTGCGTGGCTATGAGATTCCTCGCAGCCTCAACGGATCTTCTAGTTTTCTCGACGCTGAGCTTCGCCACGTCGGTTCTGACATTGACTACGCTCTGCGCAATTACTCCTTCTATCCCTTGCTGGGCTAGCTGAAGTCTTGGCTTGACACGCTTTACAGACGACACAAGCGACTCGATGTTGACCTTCCTTCCAAGCTCATGTTCTACTTTGGGCTTGATCAGCCGCGCGATCGCGGTATAGTTTGCGTATCTGCGACTGAGTGCGTCCTGAAGCGAAAGGTCGTTGTCTATGATACCCTTCACTGTCTTAGATATCGAGAAGGGTTTGACCAATTTGGGTCGCAATTGACCAACATAGACATCTTTGACCGAAAGTTATAAAAGCGTTTTGCATCGACCTCATCTCCATCTTCAAGAGATACTCGAAAAAAATTGGCTGGCAAAGTCGTTCTCGCTTACTCAGGCGGTCTAGACACTTCGGTTTCGATCAAATGGATCAATGAGAAGTACGGTCTTGATGTAGTCACCTGCACGGTCGATGTGGGGCAGAAGGAAGATCTGCGAGAGATCGAGGAGAAGGCAAAGAAGATTGGTGCTCTGAATCATTACACGATAGATGCAAAGGAAGAGTTTGCAAAGAACTACGTTTTCAAAAGCATCAAAGCAAACAGCCTTTATGAGGATGCATATCCGCTCAGCACCGCCCTTGCAAGGCCGCTTCTGGCAGAGAAGCTTGTCGAAGTCGCCAGAGAAGAAGGAGCAGTGGCTGTAGCACATGGTTGCACGGGCAAGGGAAATGATCAGGTACGATTCGACGTGACCGTGAAAGCGCTCGCCCCTCACCTCAAGATAATCGCTCCAGTTAGAGAATGGAACATGAACAGGGAAGACGAAATCAAATACGCTAGAAAGAACGGAATCCCGATCTCGGAGAGCAAGTCGGTTTTCTCAATAGATCAGAATCTTTGGGGTAGATCGATAGAAAGCGGTCCGCTCGAAGATCCATTCTTCGAACCTCCTGAAGAGGCCTTCGAGTGGTGTGTCCCTCCAAAAAGAGCCCCCGACTCTCCAGAGTATCTTGAGATCGATTTCGAGAGAGGAATCCCTGTGGCCATTGACGGGAGAAATGCAAAGCCAGTGGACTTGATCAACTATGTTAACTCTAAGGCTGGTCTCAACGGCTTTGGCGTCATAGACCACATGGAAGACAGGCTTGTCGGAATAAAATCGAGGGAAGTCTACGAGTGCCCTGCAGCTCTTACTTTGATTTCAGCACACAAGGATCTAGAGAAACTCGTTCTCACAAGGCACGAACTTGCCTTCAAGGAAAGAGTTGAGAAGGAGTGGTCCTGGCTGGTTTACTCTGGATTGTGGGTCGAGCCGCTGAGAATTTCGCTTGAGGCCTTCATCGACAAGACCCAAGAGAGAGTGAGCGGAAGAGTCAAAGTGAAATTTTACAAAGGGTCAATGAAGGTCGTTGGACGCGAATCAAAATACTCTCTCTATCAAGCCAAAGTGTCAACCTACGGAGCCTCCTCCACATTTGATCAAAAGGACTCGCTCGGCTTCATTGAGCTTTGGGGCCTGCCATCAAGAACGGCGGTGGAGTCTCTAGCAAGAGAGATGTCAGACACTCTTTCTAGAAGAGCTTTCGCAGGTCAAAAATCAATCAGTGAAGAAGAGTACTACAATGTTCATCTGGAAAGCCAAGCATCCAAAGTGCGAGCACTTACTCCCTCTGGATCGAAAGCAGAAGGAGAAACAGACAAACACTTGAGAGACAATAAGCTCTAGTCACTGACAGCTGAACTCGACTTCCTTGCGATCCGACATGACTACTTCCAATCTATCATAAATGCTTGGGAGCTTTGGAATCCAAAGCTTTTCGTGTGTGTAGAAATAACTCGGGATTAGACTGAAACAAATGATGCAAAAGGCAAAAGTCAGGAAGAAGAGAGTAATAACAGAGGATAATAACATACTCCGCTTCTCGAGACTAGGAAAATTTAGCGAAAGCGCCGCTAGATACACTTCGTCTATCCATCTCGATAAGAAGCTTCTCCCTGCTGTAGTGGCAATAAATTATGCACATGTAGTTATGCTTCTCAAACGAGAACTCATAGCAAAAGATGTTGCAAGAGAGATTCTTTCTTCGCTCAGGGAGCTACCTCCCAATCTCGAGATGAAAGATGAACTCGAAGACGTTCACATGAACGTAGAGAATTTCGTCATCGAGAAGACTGGCAAAGAGATCGGTGGCATGATGAATTTTGGGAAGAGCAGAAACGATCAGGTTGCGACTGCCCTTCGCTTTACCCTAAGAGACGAGCTTCTTCTTCTGGGGAAAGAGATCGTCGAATTTCAAAAATCTCTACTCTTCCAAGCAAGAAGGCATTCATCCACTATCATGCCGGGCTACACACACCTCCAGAGGGGACAGCCCGTGATTCTCGGGCACCACCTCCTCTGCTACTTCGACGAGCTCGAAAGAGACTTTGAAAGACTTCTCTCTTGTTATCAAAGAGTGAACAAGTCGCCAATGGGTGCTGGGGCTCTTGCTTCCACGAGCCTTCCAATCTCGAGACAAACTGTTGCAAAACTGCTTGGATTTGATTCTGTCGTGGAAAATTCGCTCGACGCGGTATCTTCAAGGGATTTTGCTATCGAGGCGATTTATCTTTGCTCCCAGGTTATGAATGATTTGAGTCGTCTCGCAGAAGAGATCGTGCTCTGGAGTTCGAAGGAGTTTTCCTTTGCGGAAGTTCCTGACGAATATGCCTCGACATCAAGCATGATGCCTCAGAAGAAGAATCCAGTTGTCGCGGAAATCACTAGGGCAAAAGCCTCGCAAGTGGTAGCGGATCTGATTTCATCACTTGGAATCATGAAGGCGCTCCCGCTAAGCTACAACCTCGACCTTCAAGAGCTCAGCTCGAACCTCTGGAGTGCAACTGAAAAGACGATTTCCACCTTGGATGTCTTTGGAAAGATGCTCAAAGGAACAATTTTCAATCCGAAGGCAATGTTCGAGGCTGTGAGGAAAGATGATTCGCTATTTGCAACAGATATGGCCGACTATCTAGTCCAGAGGTACAAACTTTCCTTCAGAGAGGCGCACAATAGAGTAGGCTCTCTCATAAGAGCTATTTACTCGAGAAGGGGGGAGGAGGAGAAGAAGAAGAGGAAAGCGCCTTTTCTTCTCACTTCTTCTTCAGCTCCTCCTACTTCTTCTTCCTCCTCTTCGATTGAATCTCTCACAACAGAAGAAATCAGATCCATATTGAGAGTCGACGTTACAAAAGAGGAAATCACTCGACTTCTCGATCCAGAGAGAGGACTAGCAAAGAAGATGACTCTGGGGAGCCCGAATCCAGATCTTGTGCGCAAGGCTTGCAAGGAGAGATCGGAGAAAAACTTGCGATTGCATTTGAATTCACTTTCAAAGCTGGAAAACCAGCTTGCGAAATCTCGCGCGATTTTAGATCGCAAGATCAAACAAGTGCTCGGCTCTTCTTAGGAGGAATATGTACACACACAGAGAGAGAGAAAGGAGGTGACAATTGGGAGAACATGGCAAGTGCTAATGCAACAAAGTGCCCTGAGTGCGGCGGCGTTCTCAAAATCCAAGAAGATGTAGTGGTCGGAGAGATCGTCTCCTGCTCTGACTGCGGATCGGATTTTGAAGTCGCTTCTCTTGAGAACGGTTCAGTCTCGCTAAAGGTCGCTGAAGCTGTCAAAGAAGATTGGGGAGAATAAGGGAAAAAGAGAGGGAAGGGACAAAGATGGAGGAAGACGAATCAGGGGTAAACCACACACGAGTCGGAATTCTGTTCGATCGCCTGCGTTGGGAAGAAAAGGAAATTTCCCACGAGTTTAGGAAAAGAGGAATCGTAGCGGAGCTCATCGACTCAAAGAACATAGTTGCTGAGATAGGGAGGCCCAAATCGCTCTCCCTCCCGAGCCTAATACTTCAAAGATGCTTAAGCTTTCACAGAGGATTCAATTTAGCTGCAACTCTTGAAGCTTTTGGGACGCGAGTCGTGAACTCTAGCTCTGTTCTCGAAATATGCGGAAACAAGCTTCTCACGAGTCAACTCCTCGCAAAGAATGGAATCCCTACTCCCAAAACAGCCGTTTCTTTTTCACTAGAATCCGCTCTCAAAGCGATAGAATCGGTAGGTTATCCCTGTGTGATGAAACCAATCATCGGAAGTTGGGGAAGACAGGTGGTCCCAATAAGAGATAGGGAAACAGCTGAAGCGCTGATCGAGATGAGAGATCAACAAGCGGGTGATTCTACAAACTCCATATTTTACGTTCAAGAGCTGGTGGACAGGCCGCCGAGAGATATTCGATGCATCACTGCCGCAGGGGAGATAATAGCTTCAGTTTACAGATACGCCCCTCCGATGTCTTGGAAGACGAATGTCGCTCTCGGCGGGCGCACTGAGCACTGTTCGCTGAGTCGTGAGCTTGAGGAGATTGTGATCAAGACTTCTCAAGCTATCTCCAAGGATGGTATTTTGGGCATCGATATAATGGAATCGAAAAGCTCAGGTTACGTGGTTCACGAAGTCAATGGAACCGTCGAATTCAGGGGAGCGCAACAAGCTACTGAGAAGAGCATTGCAGGTTTGATTGTACAATCAATTCTTGCAAAAGCAAGTGACTCGGGATCCGAAATGAAAGATGGACTTGAAGAGGAAGACGCAGAAAGAAGGAAGGATGTGCTCAGCGCGATGCAACAGACTTCGACACCATAGCGTCAACAAGTATTGAATCTGAAAAAGGTAAGGAAAGCACAAAGCCTCTTGTTCCCTTCAAAAGCGATGAAGAGCAGGTCTTTTGGTGTGCCATTCAAATGGTTTTCTAGTTACTCAATTCTGTGCTGTCTTTAATCCAAGATACATTTGTGCTAATTCTTGGTGCTCTAAAAGCTCTTTCGCACCGCCCTCAAACACCTTTCTTCCACTGACTAAAAGATACGCCTTGTCACCGATTTCAAGTGCACGACGTGCATTTTGCTCCACCAGAACAACACCCATTCCTAGATTTTTCGCCAAGGATTCGATATTTTTGAGCACCTGCGTTGCAAGTTTGGGTGACAAATTTGCAGTAGGCTCGTCGAACATTATCATCTTTGGTTTGCGTATTAGCGCCATGCTCATAGCCACCATCTGTCTTTCTCCTCCGCTCAGTCTGTCAACTTTTTGGTGCATATACGAGTTTAACTGCGGAAACATTTCCAAGGCGCTCTGAAGCCTTGAATCGAATTCCTCCTTGGGCACAGTGTAACTTGCCATTTTCATATTCTCGGAGACGGTTAGCTGTGTAAACACGCTTTCAGTCTGTGGAAGATAGGCTAGTCCCTTTCTTGCGATGCGAAATGAAGGAAGACCTGAGATCCTTTCAGAGTCGAATATAATAGTTCCACGAAACAGCGTAGTCAAACCTGCAACCGTCTTGAGCAAGGTACTCTTTCCAGAGCCGTTTGGCCCGACCACGACGGTTATCTGAGCCTTATCAGCCTCAATAGATACATCATTAAGTATCTGCAGTCTTCCATATCCAGCAGAAACGTCTTGAACTGAAAGCAAGAAGCAAAATCACCCACCTAGATATGCGTCTATGACTCTCTCATCCGAAGTGACTTGTTGCGGTTTTCCGGAGGCGATCAGCTTCCCATACGCCATAGCTATTACACTATCAACATAGCTTAGCGCAATATCTAATCTGTGTTCGACTAGAAAGAAAGTTGTTCCGTACTCGTTTTTCAAGCTGACAAGCTTTCCAAAGATTTCATGCGCCAATGTAGGGTTGACGCCTGAGATCGGCTCGTCAAGGAGCAAGGTATCCGCTCCGCTCATGAGTGCTCTGCTAATTTCCAAAAGTTTCATTTGGCCTCCACTCAGCGTAGCCGCAGGTCTGTCCCATACAGATGAAAGACCTACAAGTTCAAGTATTCTGAATGCACGTTCGGTGGCTCTTTTTTCATCATCGAACCATAATCTCTTGAAGAGAGATCTGGCAAATGATTCTCCTGGATTATCTTTCTTAGCCACCAAAACATTCTCAAGTACTGTCAACTTCCAGAAAAGTGCGGGGATCTGGAAAGTTCTGGCTAGACCCAGTCGGTATATCCCATGAGGAGGCATATTCGTGATATCTCGGCCCCGAAACAGTACCTTCCCAGAATCGGGCTTGTAATACCCGCTAATTACATTGATCAGAGTAGTTTTTCCGGAACCGTTGGGGCCCATTAAAATGGTAAGCGACTTCTCTTCGACACTGAGAGAAATATCGTCTAATGCACGGAGATTTCCAAACGACTTGCTGACGCTCTGGACATCGATAACAGATCCCATGTCAAACGGTCACAAAAAAAGAGGTGGGGGGAATAAAAACCCCTAGTGTGGTGGCTCAGCAGTCCACGTTACAATGTCTGAGGATATAGTCCAGGTCCCACAGACGTTCCAAGTAGCAGTTGTGCCAGAACCAGTCACGCACCAGATGTTGTAGGCCGTCGGCACTCTGTCCCCGCTTGCCTCCAGATTCAGAGGTCCAGTTACTCCTACTGACTCGTTTGCAATTTCTGGGATTGCGTGTTGTATGCATGCCCCATCTGTAGTTCCGCAGTGCAGGTATGAAAGAGCAGCAAGCCACACATCATCATATGCCCCCAGACCATAAGCATCGCATGTGATGTGGGTCTCAGTCTCGATAACAGAACAGAGTCTGTTTGTTTGGGTAGTATTAGTCTGCACATACAGAGTACTTGGTAACTCGATCTGAGTCATGACTGAAGCGTATGTCGAATTTGTCAGAACACTGTCGGCTGCCTCACCATCCGATCCATACCATGGCTGAACAGTATTCAATAGTTGAGGAAAGCTCGACTTCGCTTGTAGCAACATTGTTCCGAGCTCTTCGAATGAGATCGCTTGGATAGCTACCGCTTCGCAACCATACTTTGCGACATTGCTAGCCCAGAGAGTATTTATCGTATTCAGAACTGAGCTAAAGTCGGTTGTGCTAGTGTCGTATGGGATTTGGGATATGACATCTCCTCCAAGAGCCACAAACCTAGTCGCTACAGCTTGAGCAAGACCAGCCCCGTATGTATCCTGTCTGTACACGATAATCAGATGCCTTACCCCTTCTTGATACATCATCCTCGCATCCGCAAGGCCCTGGGCTGCATCATTTGGGGCAGTCCTGAACAGATAGTCGTCTGGGATCGCTAAAGCTACTGAAGTAGAGGAGGGAGATATCATAACGATGTGATCTGCGTCCGCGTAACTGGTAAGAAGCGCACCTGCAGTCCCACTGTTCAGTGGTCCTACAACCGCAGTGATGCCTTCAGAATTGAATGTCGTCATAATACTTTCTGCTTTGCTGTTGTCAAGCGCGTAGTCTTCGACCGCAACTTTGAAGCTCACCTTTCCTGCCCATGCCGAGTCATTGACTTTGAGCCAATTGTTGATATCGGAAATTGCTTGGTAAACTGATGCATTGATCTGATGTCCATCACTTGAGAGCCCATCTGTAAGATCATCTAGGACACCTATTGTGATGGTTCCTGACAGAGTGTTATTTGATGGAACAGGTATAAGAGGCATCGAAAACACAGGCAGAGGTCCAGAAGTTGATGACGCTGCAGTAGTAACTGTTCCTCTGGTTCTCGAAGAGGAGCTACAACTGGTTGATGGAGTTGTTGTCATTGTGGGAGTGCTTCTCGTGGCGAGATAAACCCCTGTTCCCGCCGCGACTATCAAGATCACCACGATTATTACAACGGCTGCTGTAGAAATTGCACGCTTTAGACCATGATACATAAATTCTCCAAAAAACGATAAACTATTTTAACTTTTAGTGCAGAGACCCTCAAGAGCTCTTCATTTCCATTGATCCCGCCTCTCATCTCCCATTCGATTGTATATGGATCATTAGTTTCGATGATGTGTGTTGGCCTGACCGTAACCTATCTCACAACCAAGGTTCCAAACTTCGCAATTGGAGACTTTGTAACGACTGGAATTTACTCGTCTGCCGCTGCATTCATCCTTTGGAATGTTAGCAGCCCGTATCTTACCACACCAATTGCTTTCATCTTCGGAGCTCTGGCCTCAATCATTGTCTACTTGGGTGTGCTCAGGCCTCTTATTAGAAGGGGCTCGTCCTTGGTGATCTTGATGGTTGCGACTCTTGCAGTCGACATCGTATTCACGGGGGTCGACCTATTGTTCATAGACTACATGAATGGCCATTATGGAAGAATACTCTCAGACAAAGGCTACACGTTTTACAACCTCTATAGTCTTCCAGACTTCCAACTGTTCGGTGAAAGCGGTCTATTGATAGTCGCGCCTCTCGCCCTTATTCTGATGACAACCTCGATGTACTTTCTTTTGAACAAAACAAAATTTGGGATAGCAATGAGAGCTGCTATAGAAAATGCTAACCTTGCAAAGACTCTAGGAATCAATGTAGAAAGAGTCTATCTATTTTCTTGGTTCATCGCGGGAGGATTGGAAGGCCTTGCGGGAGGTTTCTTTGCGATCGCCTTCACAACTCAACAGAATCAGGCTTCGTTGATTATAGTGACCATATTCGCAGGAAGTGTTCTGGGAGGTCTCTCGAGCATTTATGGCGCAATAGTTGGTGGTGTAATAATCGGAGTAGGAGAGATATATATAACCGGTTCTCTCGTTGCGATTGTTAGCAGTATTTTCGGAACTAGCGCTGGTTCTCAAATTCTGGACTTTCAGAAAGGGATCCCTCTTGCAATAATGATAGTCGCACTCTTATTCGCACCAGAAGGCCTTATTGCACTAAGGTGGAATAGATTGCAGGATTTTGTTGGCATTGCACGGAAAAGATTTCTCGGAGGAAAGAAATAGCTTACCTTGATTCCTTCAATAGTTATTAATGGTATAAATATCATTCCTAGTTTGATCGATTTCGGTGTCATTCTCTGTGTATATCTGATCGTATCTTTCACTGTGAACTTGGAATTCGGGTACACCGGAGTACCAAACTTTGGAAAGGTTCTCTTTGTCGCTGTAGGGGGGCTGACTGCAGGTTCTCTGTCTTACTACTTGATGGGATACCTCTTACGTATTCCAAACCTTTCCAACTTGGATTTTCAATTCGTTAACACCCCTGAAATGAGCAAGGCACTCGCAACGCAACCTCTCTTGGCCCTCGGTCTTTTCATGTTCATGCTGGTTGTAGGCGCTCTCGTTGGAGCTGTATTTGGATTTCTTGCATCATACCCTGCTATTCGACTAAGGGAAGATTACTTGGGAATGTTGTTGCTTGCTGCTGGAGAATTTCTCAGAGTCTTTGTCCAGTCGTATTATCCGATCACTGGAGGAACCCAAGGGCTTGACTTGCCCGACGTGCTCGCCTCAACCTACACGACACAAGAACTACGACAAGTAGTCGTACTTTGTATACTCATAGTTTTCACAGTCGGGATTTTCTTCTACATGGAAAGAGTGGCAAGGTCTCCTCTTGGAAGGACGCTTAGAGCGGTGAGAGACAACGAAATAGCCTCAAATGCATTAGGCAAAAATAATGTTGCCATAAGGAGAAATGTACTAATAGTTGGTTCAGCGATTAGTGGCATAGCCGGAGTCCTTTATATCATTTACAGCCCGTACATTTCTCCAACAACATTTCTCAGGACGGAATTTACATTCTATCCATTTGTGATCGTGATTTTGGGGGGAGCTGCGAACAATTACGGAATAGTCGCTGGGGGTTTCGCCTTGGTTGGTATAACCGATGTAATAGATCAGTACAGAACATACGCCCTGCTTCACAGCATATCGGTTCCAATAGATCTGAATGCTGTGGAACCCATCGCCATTGGAGTGCTGCTAATTGTAGTTTTGCTTGTTAGGCCGAGAGGATTAGTGTCTGAGAAACCCACTCTTACACTCAAGAAAACTGACCTTATGAAGTTGATGGAATCTACGACGAAACTCGCGGAGAACAAAAAGATCCCTAAGAAGACGGAAGAGAAAGAAGAGAGGTAAACCAATTAATCTCAAAAATGCGAAAACACCATTGAACAGCCAAGAATCTTACTATGAACCATGCCGATCTAGCAAGGCAGATCCTAGACGTCTGCCTGAGAGTAAAGCGAGGCGATAGGATCTGGATAGACTCGTGGGATCACACAATCGATCTGGCTTCGCAGATAGCCTCTTACGCAGAGAAAAGAGGGTGCGAAGTTCTCCTCACGCTAAAGCCAGAGGAATACTGGCTTCGCTTGATAAGACAGGGCCCTGAGCATTTGCTTGAAAGACCGACTAGGCAACAGATCGCAGCGCTTCAGGAAAGTGATTGCTACATCTTTACGCTCGGGCCGCGCCGCCCAATTGATTGGAGCAGCATTCCATTAAGAAGGAGGAGACTAGCCACAATCTGGTTCCTTGAAAGCAATTCTTTCGTAAAGCGCTGGAAATCCGTCGCGATGGAAAATGGAGTAAAGATGCTTGGCATCGAAGCAACTCTTGCAACCGAAGAGAGAGCGACAGCATTTGGACTGGATTATCAGAATTATGCCGACTGTATGTACTCTGGTTGTATGGCAGATTACAGAAAAATAGCAAAGATGGCAAGTAAACTCTCTTCATTTCTTAGTGGGAATGGGAAAGTCACTGTCAAGACTCCACGCGGAACTGATCTGAGTTTCAGACTTGATGATCGGCTGGTTGAAGTATCTGACGGAATCTTGACAAGGGCAAGGGCAGAGAAGGGGGAAGTGGTGCACATTCCCTCAGGAAGCATAGGTGTGACTGTTGACGAAGAAAGTGGGGAAGGAACTGTTGTGTACGATAATCCTATCCTGACGAGAACAGCTAGGATTGAAAATCTCAGATTTCGAGTAAAGTCTGGAAGAATAGTCGAGTACAGTGCATCTTCAGGAATCGAAGGATTCGCTGAGTACTTTGAAAACTCGAAAAGTCGGGGGCAAAGTGATTTAGTGCGCTTTGGTTACTTTGGGTTTGGATTGAATCCAAATCTTCGTCTGGGCTACACTCAGGACGACAAAGTGCTTGGGATGCTTGAGGTCAATTTTGGTAGCAACGAGAGAAGAGGTGGGAAAAACAAAGGTAGTGGAGACTGGTGGGGGACATTTGGCGATGCAACGGTCGTAGTAGACGAACAAACAATAATGACAGAAGGAAGATTTACGATTTTTTGAATCACTTAGAAAGTGAATGCACAATTATCCTTTTCTCTCCCTCTATCTCATTCGCTCAGTTGTCAAATGCAACAGCTCGTTGCACCAACATCCCTGAAATAGGATTGAGCTACTATTTTGATTGACTCGGAGAGAGTTGGAAACACATGAATCGTATTGACCACATCCTCTACAGTGTACTTGTTTTTCACTATGAGAGAGGCCTCATGTATAAGCTCGGCCGCGTTTCTTGATAGTATATGGATTCCGAGAATCCTGTGAGTCCTTTCATCCGCAACCATCTTGATCACCCCTCTTGTATCTCCAATTATCCTAGCCTTCGAGATCTGGTCGAAACTCAAGATCTTGCAATTGCACTCATACCCTTTTCGAACTGCTTCGGCGTCTGTGAGGCCGACAGTTGCAAATTGAGGGTCGGTAAAGATGGCTCGAGGGACGGAATCAATGTCGATCTTTCCGTGACCGTCAGTTAGGGCATTTTCAGCTGCAATCGTTCCCTCCCTTGCGGCAAGGCCTTCAAGCATTGGCTCTCCAGTGACATCACCAGCAGCAAATATGTTTGGAACATTGGTACGCATCTCATCATTCACGATTATAGCTCCCGCATTGGTGGAGTTCTTTTGAGTCTTGATCCCGATTTTCTCAAGGCCTAGCCCTAGAGAATTTGGAGATCTACCAGTAGCTAAAAGAAGAGCCACAGCCTCGAACTTCGCGTATTTTCCTCGAGCATCAGCCTCGACTGTGATTTTCCGCGTTGCTTTGCCCCCTCTATCTTCTTCCCTGATGCCTTTGATTGTCACTCCAGTAACAATTCTCACGCCGTCTTGTCTCAGATATTTTGTAAGAGCCTCCGCGATTTCTGGTTCTTCATCCGGAATGATTGTTTTACTTCTCTGTAATAGTGTGACATTCGTTCCAAATCTTGCGTACATCTGAGCGAACTCAAGACCGAGAGCTCTTCCTCCAATAACTATGAGCGATTCTGGTTTTCGAGGTGGATTTAGGGCCTCCACATTAGTCCAATATCTTACCCTCTCTACTCCGGGGAAGTGAGGTACAGTCGGGCTAGAACCAGTCGCAACAAGAAAGTTCTTTCCGCGAAAGACTTTGTCGCCTTTATTCCGCGAGCCTGACCCACTATCAAGCGGCCTTACCTTCACTTCGTTTCTTGACACAAATTCTGCAAACCCCCTTATGACATCAACGTTTGAAAGTCCTCTGAGAACTTTCTCGTACTTCTCCTTTCGAAACGCCCTAACTATTTGATCCTTTGATCTCAGGATTTTAGAGAAGTCGAATTTCTCATTGTGCCTAGCTATAGCCCCTCTTCCGAGATCGTGCTCAAACGTATTTCTTATCACTTCTCCTGCGACGAGCATTCTCTTGCTCGGCACGCACCCAACATTGACGCAGGTCCCTCCTATCGTCCCTCCCTGAATCATAAGGGCGCTCTTCCCAAGCTCGTCCGCCTTGATCGCGGCCGCAAAAGCAGCGGCCCCATTGCCCAAAATTATAAGATCGTATAGTCTCCTTTCCTTGATTTTACTCATTTATTGATTATTCCCTTCCTGCTCTCTTGAAGCAAGAAAAATTGAAAATATTCTCGAAGGCGGGGTGGGAAAAAGACGGTAGGAGATGAGGAAAAAGTGCACACAATACTTATATCGAAACATATGTCTAATAAATCATATGTATAAAGTTGACTATCAATCTTATGTTCTCCTTTTCAAGGTGCTTTCTAACGAAGTGCGCTTGAAGCTGATAGATGCTTTGGAGGAGGGAGACAAGAGCGTTGGTGAGCTTTGTGAGTGCATTGAAGAAGATCAAACGAGAGTTTCACACGAACTCAAATGTCTTGTTGTTTGCGGACTCGCTAATTATCGAAGAGATGGCAAGCGGATCATTTACTCTCTCAATAGAAGATCGGTTCTTCCGATACTCAAGGCGGCTGCAAATCACGCCGAGAAGTTTGCGGACAGAATGAGGGGATGCGAGATGGTGTCTGAAGCCAAAAGGATTGTTGTCCGCGGAGTTTTGGCTTCGGAGTAGTAGGAAGGTAAGCAATTGTCATTTTTCGCGTTGCATTTGGGAAGAAGTGGACAGATTTCAAAGATATGCATGCTTCAAAGAGTTTGATGGCCTTTGCTAAGGCGGAGGAAGGGAAGGAGAGAGATCTCAGCAAAACACTTGTCGTATATGAATGGAGTTTCGATTCCTAATTGAGCGAGTCCACTTCGAACTCAATGAATAAGAGAGAAGTTGATGATCCCGAGAAGAATCGATTAGGAACAGGTGAGATCTCAGCCTACAAGAGCAGCGACAATAGAACTGAAAAATTCTCCGTTATCTTGATGCTGAGCTTACTTGCAAGCTGTTGTTTCTTGGTTCCTGCTATACTGTTCATTACAGGGGGCGCTACCCTTGCATTTCCTTACCTCTTCTACAAAGGGATGAGTTCGACATGGACAGTAGTAGGGTTATCGTTCCTCCTCCTCTTCGTCGGTTTGTTCATTTTCGCCCGTTCTCGCAAAATGAAAACCGCGACTTGCACGGAAGGAAATCAAGATCGTGGAAAGAAACCAACAACTTCCAACTGTGATGGTGAACAGAAAACAAGGGGAGAGAGTGGTGAAAGAACTTGATTTTGAGACGAAATTCAAACAACAGCGGCTCTAGCAAGTTGCTATCCGATCTGCTCCGTCAAGAGCGAAGTGCACTTCTTCTTGTATTCAGTGCGAGAAAGTATGTGATTCTCTTCTCTATCCTTGCGATCGGAATTTCTACACTTTACATGTACCTTCTACCCTCTCTTCCAGAGGGTGTGTTGATTTCGCAATACGCTGTAAGATTCATAACTCCTACTCAAGAGGCATTTTCAGTAGCATTCGGTGTCCTCTTTGGCCTCGTGATTGTTTTGAATCTGTATGCCTTCAAGATGCACGCTTCCTCGTCCAAGCATCTAACTTTAGCCTCAATACTCGCTAGCTTCGTAAACGCGTTGTGTTGCACGCCTCTGATTCCGAGTATCATAGCGATCTCAGGAGTTTCAACGCAACTCATGTTTGAACTCTCTCCAAGAATACAGGCCTTCTTCGAATCGGCCTATCCCTATTTTTACTTGCTTTCTGCTTTCCTTCTTCTAGTGTCAATTCATCTGATCTCAAAAAACATCTCGTCATGCTGTCTTACCGCATCCAGAGGAGAAAGGCGACTGTGAGAGATTGATTCTCATTTCAAGGCAAAAGCACTCCGATTGTGAGGGCAAATGACTAGCAGAAGATGTGATTCGTGCCAGCGAGAATTCGGATCGGAAGACGCCTTACTACAGCATCAAAGAGACAAGCATCAAGGAGAGGCTGACTCGGCCGCTGTTCCCTCTAGAAGAGTGACTAAGAAAGCAGGAGGAGCAAGAGGAGGAAGAAATGGAGGGGAACATTTGATAGCACGTTGGTATGCAAAACGAAGACTAACGGTGATTGCAGCGATTGCAATCATCATTACGATAGTCGCATCGGGCGTCTTCGCATATCATTATGATTCAATGAACAACCTTGGAACTCGCTCTTTATCCTCAAGCGGATCTCCGCCGACGAGCGTCGTTTATGGAATAAAACCCGGAGATCGTGCTCCAGATTTCCAAATCTTTCTAGTTAATGGAACAACAACCTCCTTGAGCAGATTTTTGGGTGGTAGCACTTTGCTCGTGTACTTTGTGACCACTTGGTGCCCTGGTTGCACACAAGCTGTAGGGTTGTTGAACGAAACTTACTATCAAGAGCTTCACGCAAAGGGTGTCACAATAATCGTAATCGAGCTGTACAACGATCTTGGTCAAAGCGGTCCCTCAATAGCACAATTCGCGGACAAGTACGGTGGAGGAACTTCAAAACCAGGCTGGTTCTACGCAACCACAACACAGAACGCAACTTTCACATACGATCCAAATGCGTATCTCGAGGTTTACTATGTGATAAGTGCAAGTGGTATAATCCTCTATTCAGGTTCTTCGCTCGCAGCCGACCTTCCAAACGTGGTGAACGAAGCATGAGATGCGCTCTTTCCTAAGTGGCGAAGAAGAATGGGCACAAAACTGGCGACTTCGCAAAGTAGAACCGAAGAGGAACTTTCACGCAAACAGGATTCCATTCTATCTCTCTTCGAAGAGATATTTCGAGATTCTGTGAAATACAGGATGTTCGGAGTCGCCTGTGCCTCAGCCTACTGGCTCCTTTACGCATATTCTGGCGGAATCTTGTTCTACTACCCTTTTGATGTGATCGCATACCTGAGACATATAGGCGTCGCAAATCCCTCCGTCAGTTTCGATTTTTCTAGCTTCAACGCGTTTTACAATTCAGGAGTCGTTTGGTATCCAACACAACACATTGGTCTCGTACTATTCATCGGACCCACTGCGTTTTCGATAGCGCTTTCAGTTCTCTTTGGGTTGAACATGGTTCTATTTGCTTACAGTTTGAGATCGAAATTTAGAATCGAAAAACGAGGGCTCTTGGGGATGGCTGGAATCATCCCTGCTTTGTTCACTGGAGGTTGCTGTGTCGCTCCTATAGCCACTCTTCTGCTTGGTTCAGTGATTCCAACAACAGTTCTCGTCGAGATAGAATTTGGGAACTCTTCTCTTTTGCTTAACTTACTCGGATTGTCATTGATGATATTCTTCATCATTTACAACGCGAGAAGAATAGGCAGTTGCAAAACAATGAACATAGAAAGAAACTCAACTCGCCTTAACAGAAGCAAATCTGTCTAGATTATCGCTAACCTTCCAATTCTCACGAAGGATTGCCCATCGTAAACTGCTTTTCACTTCAGGACACCGATTTATTATCCACCAGAAAATTGAAGCGCATGACTTTGACTCGTGTTCCTTGAGCTTTGCTCATAAAACAGCTAGACATTGAAACTACGTCTAGCCGGCTGTCGAGTCATCGAGAAATTCAGCCAAAAGCCATCTACCTCTCTACCGTGAAGGTCATCAGATTGGATGTTATTCAAAAGCGAGATTAATCGATTTTCCAATCGAAAAATCGTTTCTTTGATTCTCAGGGAGGTATCTCCCTGAGACAAGCTTTCTGCTTACAAAAAATAAAAAAGAAATCAGTTTAGGCATCACAGCCCCATGAGCCTTCGTGGCTCTGCCCTAAGCTCCCTGCTTGGGCGAGCTAAAGCCAGGGGACTAGACTTTCGCCGAAGCCTGAACGGTGGAATGTTCTACGTTTCGCCCGGCGTTCACCCCGGCTTTAGAGGCTCCGTACACGTATCCTTCAGCTGCGCCACCAAGTACCATGAGGATGGCGCCTACGGAGCCGAGGATTATGGGGTAGAAGTGACTCGCAAATCCCCAAGCAGTGAGAGCCACTCCGGCAATGAGGCCGACGATGCCCAAACTGGTTGTCCAGATTTTGTTCACCGTCTTCATGCCCCATCACCTCCGCACGCTTTTCTTTACAATCCTAGATCCGTAATAGCTACTGGAAATATTTAAGGATTTCGTAGAGAATAACTTATTTCCTACGAATTTCGTAATATAAATATTGGGAGGAGAGGGGAAGGAAACTTGCACCTAGATGAGCTTGACAAACGTCTGCTCAAGAAAATGAAGGAGAACTGCATAAAGCCATTTGTGAAAATAGCGCAGGAGCTCGGGGTCACGGAGGGGACAGTAAGACAGAGGACGAAGAAACTCGTCGATAGCGGGGTAATAAGAAAGTTCACTATTGATGTTGATCCAATAAACCTTGGGCTCCCCATAGTGGCTTTCTTGATCCTTTCAGTTTCGGCGGGGAGAATCTCAGAAGTGGTTGACGCATTGTCAAAGATCGATAACATTGTAGAAATCCACCAAATTCATACATTCGGCGACCTACTAGTCAAAGTGAGATCTTCGACTCTTGAGGATCTTGGGACCATCATAGCCGAGAAGGTTAGGCCTGTAAAGTCTGTCACGGTAAATAATGTCGTTCCTGTGCTGAAAATTTGGAAGGACAGTACGGCCTAACAGTCTTCCCGTTAAAATGGCATGATTCCTGAGTAGGTCAATCAAACTTTAGAAACAAGGACAAGCTACAAAGGAAAAGGCCAAATGAAAATCTGGCACTTCGAATCAAAAAGAAACTTTTGAGAGTGGGTTCTAATCAAAAAAATTTCTTTCGAGTTCATCGGAAAAAGAAATTGGAAGGCCGTAGAACAAGAAGAGTGATAGTACGAGAGCGAGCGCGAGCTTCCTAGATCACAACCGAGATTCTCAAAGCGGATTCAAAAAAAAGGTGACACTTGTCAAGAGAGGTTTGGAACGCCAAAAGAAAGGACAAGGCTAGTCAAGCGCAATCCCGGATTCTAAGACAATGTTAGTTGTTAGTATTCTTGAAGATCTTCGAAAGACCCATCAAGGAACTTTTTTGCTCAAGTTACTCGAGTGAGCAGTTCTTCTTTTTTGCCTCAATCCAAGAACTTGAGCTCCACAACTGAAAAAGATCACTTTTCTGCCTAACTCCTATTCGTCTATATGATTTTCACACATGTGAAAGAGTTCATGAATCGCACTCTCGAGAATCTCAGAGCATGCAAAAACTTCTTCGATGTCGACGACTTCCTCGGTTGTGTGCGAGAGCTTTGTGTTCCCAGGCCCATATGTGATAGCCTCTGCTCCAAATGCAATGGCGTACGAGTTCATATCACCCGTCCCGCTTTTCGTGATAAAGGACGGCTTCAATTTTCCAGATTTCCTCATTGCCCGATTCAAAGCTCTTACGATGTCCGAACTGACATCCACTCTGTATGGCTCAGTTGGCTCTCCGAAATCTAGTGATATCTTTGAACCCTTGAACGACATCTCGAACTCCCTGACAATAGACACGATATTTGCTTTGATCGAGGAAGTTGTCATTCCAAAAGGAATCCTTACATCAAGAGAAGCTTCTGTCCTTCCCGGAGTTACATTGTGTGATCTTCCCCCAAGGATTCGTGTCAAAGCAATTGAAACTCCATCCGATTTCCTTTCCACTAGAGCAGTTGTGTCAAGCGAGCTCTTGAGCCTAGAGTAGATTGAGAATAGAATTTCAGTTGAATTTTGCGCAAGCCAGGGGGCACTAGCATGAACCTCTTGTGTCTCGACTGTGATACCGAGTGGAATATGTCCTCGGTAACCTATGGTGATTTTGTCAAGCCCTCCTGGCTCGCCAAAGATCGCAAAATCTGCTTTAAGAGAATCGCGGATGAGCTGATTTAGCCCGGAGCTGTCTCCTTCCTCGTTTACGACTGCTGCGAAGGCCAATCTGCTCGAGCTCAACGTTCTCCTTCTTCTTCCTCTAACATCATCGTCATTGCTCTTCTCCATCAATGATGCGAAATCTTCGAAAGCAAATAGAATACTCATGAGCGCACCCTTTGCGTCCGTCGCCCCTCTTCCATAAATCAGGGAGCCTTCTCTCCTCACAGGCAACTCGCCAGCTACTGTGTCCATATGTCCGCAGAGAAGCAGAAGTAACGAATTCGCTCTCGAGCCGGTTTCGCAGATTACGTTCCCAGCAGAATCGAACCTAGGATCGAATCCAGAGCGCTTAAGCTCCTCATAGATGAATGAAGCAAATTCGCTTTCCTTCCCTGAGGGAGAGTAAATCGAAATTGCCTTCTCCACAAGTGATGCTCTGCGCTCTTTTTCAGAGTTCGATAAAGCACCCGGGGAAGATGAAGAAGAAAATTCGCCTGAAATCATTACGGGGATCAAACCCTTTCCTTCTTTTTTCTCGCTCCCCATTCATCTGTTACGAGGCGGTATTATGAAGGTTGTCAGACTGAATCCTCACTACCAGAATGTTTGTCGAAAGAAAGAAATTCTCTCCAGCAATCAAAAACACTAGAAATATCATCTTTGAGCCCGAGAACTGAATAAAAAACAGTGGGAAAGTCAGAGCTTGCCTGCAAGCTCGTACAGGTATTCAACTATTAGACTTGGGATATCCACACCACTTTTGGAGTAGATATTCTTGAATTCAGTAGTGCTGTTTATTTCATGAACTATCAATCCGCGATCTTCAGACTCCATCAAGTCGACTCCAAATATCCCACTCCCAAAGGGCTTCGTGGCCCGAATACAGATGTCATCAAGCTCCTTGTCGACTGGCAGATTTTCGGCCCTCCCACCTCTCGCTGTGTTTGTGCGCCAGTCCCCAGTCGTCGATATCCTGTATATTGCGGCAACTGTTCTCTCTCCCACCACGACTGCCCTTATGTCCCTGGGAGGCCTCTTAACCTTCTCTTGAATGTAATACACTCGATAAAGGGGGAACATCTCTTCTCTATCTTCTATCACGCTTTTTGCTGCGTCTTCGTCGTTGACACAAGCGACGAGCCTTCCCCAACTACCAATGGTCGGCTTTATTATCGCAGGATACCCGAGCTCGCCAAGTGCCTTGAGAGAACCTTCTTCGGTGAAAGCGATCTTTGTTCGAGGTGTGGAGACTCCTGCCTTTGAGAGCAAAATGCTCGTTAGGAGCTTGTTTCCTGCGAAGATCGCCGCGTTCAGATTGTTAACAACGTTCACGCCGAGCCCTTCAAGTACTGCGGTAAGGTGCATGTTTCGGAAGTAGGAAGCGCAACGCTGGAGCACCACTTTCCCAAATATCTCCCGGATCTTCGAGTCGTCATCGCGAATATCAAAGTAGAGATCCTTCGAGTCGAAGAACCTGAAATCTATCTTATCCGATCTCTTTCGGGCGGCTTCGATGATTGCTTTCTCCTCGACCCTCACAAGATCATAAACCATTGAGATTTTCCTTGCGGTCAAGGTGGGTGAGAGATCACTCGCCCCAGTCTTCCGCCACCGACTCAGCTTGCTTCAGTGTCACAGTGCCAGATCCTGAGATCTCAAGTTCAAATCCCGTTCCGCAGTCAGGACAAGTCACTATCTCTCCATCTATTGCGTCGCTTGGAATGCGGATCTTAGCACTGCACTCCGGACAATCCGTTTCAGACAAATCCTTGAGTTCACCTCCAGACAATGATGTCTATTGTGTCATCTTACACTTTGTGTACTTGCGTACAGTAAGTGTGCACATCTCAATTGCAGAAAAACTGCGAATTTAAACGTTGAGACGACGGAATCAGCGAACAGTTTTGAGGATCATGACGGTATTCGTATCCTGGACACCTTCTGACTTTCTGATTTCGTCTATTATCTTGTTTATCTCGGCGATGTTCGAACCGGAAAGTATGACTGCAATGTCGTATTCTCCAGTGATTTCGAATATCGAATCTATCCCTTTGATATGCTTGAGCCTTGAGGAGAGTTCTGACGTGGGAAAGTTGGGCCTCACCGAAACGAGACTGATTGCCCTAGCCTGATTGCCTAAATTCGTCTCTATAGTGAATTTCGAAATAATCCCAAGTCGAGTGAGATTTGCTACTCGGCGTCTCACAGCAGCCTCGGACAAGTTGATCACTTTAGCAATGTCAACGAAGGCCTTTCTCCCGTCTTCCTTCAGCATCGAGATTATCTTTTCGTCAATTTGATCGACTTGAGATATCGGCTCCTTTCTTTCTTTCATTGAAATTTTCTCTTCCCCTTCTTGATCAGATTTTCTTTGTAGTTCCAGTAGTAATCACTGAGGTTGCTTCTTCCTCTTCCTTTCTTTCTACATCCCCCGTCGGCTGCCCTGTGCCGTCAATTGAGGACATAATCCAGTCGAGGCGCTCGATCACAAGGTCAATCTGATCTCGCGTGATTACGAGCGGGGGCAGAAAACGAAGAACATTGATACCGGAGTAAAGTAAAATCAGCCCCTCCTTGTAGCCAGAAATTATCACGTCCTTCACTGGTATCTTGAGCTCGGCTGCTAGCATCAATCCCATGCCACGGATCTCTCGAATGATCGAGGGGTGTCTCTTTTGCAGCTGTTGTAATTTCTCTTTGAAGTACAAGCCGTTCTGCTTCGCCTTCTCCAGAAGCTTGTCGCGGAGCAGGAAATCGAGCGCAGCCTTTGCAGCCGCGCAGGCAAGCGGGTTTCCACCGAAGGTGCTGGTGTGATCTCCCACTTTGAGCGACTCTGACACCTTCCGAGTCACAGCCACGAAGCCAAAGGGGACACCCCCTGCGATTCCCTTTGCCGCTGTCAAAATATCAGGACAGCAGTCCCAGTTTTCGCAAGCCCAGAGCTTCCCCGTTCTCCCGAAGCCTGATTGCACCTCGTCAAAAATCAGGGCGCTTCCCTTCTGATCGGCTAGCTTCCTGAGACCGGGAAGAAAATCGTCCGGTGGAATATGAATACCACTCTCTCCCTGAATTGGTTCGACTATGATCGCCGCTGTCTCACTGTCCACAAGCCTTCTTGTTTTCTCCAAATCTCCGAAGGGAGCGAACTCGAATCCTTCGACGAATGGCTCGAACTCCTTCTTCCTGTATTTCTGGCTCCAAGTGGCGGAGAGAGCTCCCATCGTCTTCCCATGATAGCTTCCGGTAAAAGCTATTATCTTCTTCCTCCCTGTGGATTTCCTTGCGAACTTTATAGCTGCTTCATTTGTTTCGGCTCCGCTGTTGCACAAATAAATTTTCGAAAGTCCAGTCGTTTCGCCATCGTTGGTAGTCCCTTCTCTCCCTATCTTTGGAAGGTGAGTTGAAATTGCTTCTAGATATTCCCTCCTTGCGTCGTTGTACAGCGAGCCATGACAGGTGATGAGCTTTCTAGACTGCTCGGAGATCGCCCTTGAAACCTCCGGATTCGCATGACCGACTATAGCGACACCGTATCCCCCCGAAAGATCTATGTACTCCTTGCCGGAATCGTCATAAAGTAGCGTCCCGCTACCCCGAACTATTCGCACTGGAAACTTTTGGTAAAGAGGGATTAAAATCTCATCCTCGACACGATCAAACGGCTCTCTCACTTGCGTTTCGAAGTCTGATGCAACACTCATGTGTATCTTCTTTCCCTCTCCTTCTCGTCTCTTTTCTCCTTCGCATGAACTAGGCGCTTCTCTTGATTAGGGTTCCCCTTCCAGCGAGCGCGTTCTGAAGAGGGTTATTCACGAGCCCCGAAGAGATAACTGCACTTCTTGCGCCCATTTCCACCGCTTCCGCTGCCGCTAGCAACTTTTTGTCCATCCCAGCACCCACCAGTTTGAGCGTCTTGCGCGCCTCCTCAACACTAAGCTCTCGCACTACCTCGTTGTTCAGAATTACGCCTTCGACATCGGTCAGGAATACGGCGAACTCTGCAGCCATCGCCCCTGCGATGTGTGAGCATGCTCTGTCCCCGTCTACGTTGAGGAGCTCCCACTCCCTTCCGAGCGCGATCGGGGACACAACCGGAATCATCGAGGACTCGAGTATCAGATTGACAAAGCCGGTATTTACCGAAGTTATCTTGCCAGTGTATCCTCCATCAATTGCTAGCTTTCTTCCCCTGTCGTCAACTATCAAGAGCTTAGACTTCCTGTCAGCCAAGAGTGTTCGAGCGTCAATCCCTGAAAGAGAGACAGCATCAATCCCGTTCTTGCCAAGATCTTGAACGAAGCGCTTTGCCACAAGCCCGCTCATGACCATAGTGAAAATTTCAGCAGTCTCCTTGTCGGTATAGCGACTTGTGATTCCTTCTGGAGACTTTATGAATCGCTGCTTCTTTCCGAGCTTCTCGGCTATCTCAGTAACCTGATCCGCTCCGCCGTGAACAAGCACCACCTTTACGCCTTGGCTTCGAAGGCGCTTCAAATCGTCGACGAACGTTGGATGGATACCATCTACAATGCTTCCCCCAACTTTGCAAACCACAATTCTTGCCATCTGGTTCTTCTTCTTCCTACTCCTCTTCTTCCTACTCCTCTCCCCCTCACCTGCTAGCACACTATTCTTTTTTTTTCACTGTGTGATTCAGATTGGGTGAAGGCCTGGGAACAATAGTCCAGCAGATTCTTCAAAGCCGAGCATCAGATTCATGCATTGAACTGCGTTCCCAGCCGCCCCCTTCATCAAATTGTCGGTTGCTGACAGAAGCACGAGCCGATTCGCTCTCTCGTCAAACTCGAACCCTATGTCGCAAAAATTCGATCCGGCGAGAATCTTCGGATCTGGATATCTTGCAAGACCCTTCTTGTCCCTCACAAAACGAACAAACCTAGCGCCCTCATAGAATCCCCTCAGTATCTTCCAGATCCGGGGCGCGTCGAGCTTCTCCTTTGTGAAGCAGTGAATAGTGCAAAGGATGCCACGCACAAAATTCACAGCGTGTGGGGTCATCGATACCCTGATCTCCCTCCCAGCAAGTCTCGACAGCTCCTGCTCGATCTCGGCTGTATGCCTGTGTCTTATTGGTTTGTATGGCCTCACGACACCGTATCTTTCGGCATGGTGTGTTCCAAGAGTTGGCTTCGCCCCCCCACCAGAGCTTCCGATTTTCGAGTCGATGACCACGTATTCTTCATCGATCAAGCCTGCCTTGACGAACGGAGCGAGTGCAAGTATGCTTGTTATGGCCATGCAACCTGGGTTCGAGATTAGTTTCGAAGACTTGATCTCAAAGCGGTAGATCTCAGGGATTCCATAGAGAAATTCTTTGATCAACTCTGGGTTGGGATGCTTGTAACCATACCACTCTTCATACGCAGTTGGGTTTTTCAACCTGAAATCCGCGCTCATGTCAACAATTCGAAGCCCTGAACCGAGAAGGGTTGGAACAAACCTGATCGAGGAGCCGTGTGGAGTCGCAGTGAAAACAAAATCGCATTTTGACGTGATCTCATCAATCTTCGGTGCGGCGAATGTAAGATCTGTAAATGTCCTGAGATTGGGGTGGACTCTATGCAATGGTTCTCCTTCGTATTGCTTGGAGGTCGCCAAAGTCACCACGGCGTCGGGATGTCCAAGCAAAATCCTGAGTATCTCTCCCCCAACGTAGCCAGACGCTCCCACTACTCCGACTCTCACTTTTCTTCCAGCCAATGGGAATTGATTTCTCTCTCTTTTACGAAATGAAAATCGAGAACTTTTGTGTTTAAGTGTTTGGCGAGTTCTTGGGAATCTGATACTCATTCGCGAGCAGTATATGATTTTTTTCTTTGCGAAATTCGAACTTTGGAGGTTGCAGGAACTCTCTGCTCCCTCATGCTCAAGCTCAGTTACAAATGAAAAAGCATCAACTTCAGCCATCAGGCCGCAAATTGCAACTTTTGTTTTTCGGCCCATTTGTCGTTGGCGTGATTGCGATGTTTTCCATCGACTTTTCCGTTCCTTCTGTTTCATTGACGTCTATGTGATGTACTCTTCCCTTCCTGAAACGTGAGCACTGATCAATCTTCCATAGTAGAACCATTTCACAGAGACCACGGAAAAAAGAGCTAGTGTCTATTTCGTGTGATATAGACAATGGTCGTATGCTCCTCCTTCCCTTGGAGTTTGGATTCAAGAGGGGGTAAAAAATTCAGATTCGAATCTTTACTCAAACAAAGTAAATAAAAAAGTGAAAAAGACCAAATTTTGGATTTTTCTATTGACTTCTTCTTAAATGAGTGAAAGAAATAACGTTTCGAAGCTTTTTCCTTTTTTTCCCTCTTCCCTCTTTCTCGAAACTCTTGGCTATTTCCTCCATTCGTAGAGAGCAGAAAGCAGGAGGGAGTAAGAAGTAGAACTTTACTCCAGCTCAGATTAATAGAGGCTTTGTATCCGTTTCGACAATTTAGTGACTGGACTGGACTAATGATTCCCACTTTTTCTCTCCTCTTGTTTGCAAGGGAGAACAACAAGATGAACCTAAGAAGAATGACCCATAGGAAGAAAACAAAAGCCGTGTCCAACATCCAATTCTCTTCAATTTGCCTAATGGAGTGGAAGTTTTGGAGCTCGAAAATCAAGAAACTCTGAAAACGAGAATCATCAAGGGAAACAAAGAAGAGATCCTCAAACTTTTCCGAGATTTTGCAACAAACGCTACCGAGTCAGATCCTAATTATCCCCTGATCTATGCGATAAACGACAAAAACGGTCCGAAATTCTCGTTCGAATCTCTTGTCTCCGATCAAGAGTCTTTGGACGACTCTCCTCCGCGCAAGATACACTTCATCACCGATATTCAGAAGGAGAATATCGAATATGTGACCAAGATGATCGAAGCCAACTTTGAAGTTAGGCACATCGAAGGAATCAGAGTGAACTTTTTCGTCTCAAAGGTCGAGTACCTATTTTCTCTTGATCCTTTCGATGATGGAATCCCAAGAAAGATCATAAAGAGCACGAACCCTGAACTTGTCGAACAGATGACGAATGTTTTTTCAAAACTTTGGGAGGGAGCGATTCCTGCAGATACTAGAATCAGGTTCATAGAAGAAGAAGGACTTGAGATAGGGAGCACCCGCCTCACACTTGACTCGAAGGAAATCTTCGACACCTTCACTGAGTTCATAGAAGCAACGAAGAAAGAAGCGTTGATTGTGATTCCGAGCGAGTCCTTCCTTCAAAGGAACTTGCTCATATTCCAGAAACTAGCTGCGAAGGCAAGATATGAGCGGATATCCGCAAGAGTCCTTGCCCCGCTTTCCCTGCCCGATCTCTTTCCAACTGCGGACTCTGAAGGACTCATGAAGCGACTCAACCTCTCGGGGATAAAACTTCGAGACATCGGTCGTTCAGGAATCAGCATTGCGCTTGTGATATACGATAGAAAAAAGATGATTCTGGCGAACTACGTTGAGCCGATGTCGGGAACCGCTGATGGAGTAGGAGCAGGAGGAGACAAGTTAGCTCTTTCAAGCATCATAACATCTAGCCGTGGAACTGTCGAGGCTTTGGCTTCGATCTTCGATGCGCTCTGGCACCAGAGCGAATTGAAGGAAGAAGCTGAGAGAGCTAGAAAGCGCGAAGAAGAGGTGAGACAGAGGGAAGAGAAGAGCGCGAAGCAAGCTAGACTCTTGCAGGACATCCTTACGCACGACTTGAGAAACTACAATCAGGTGATAAAACTCAGTGCCGAGCTCTTGAAGGAAGAGTGTGCGAACAGCCCGGCGATTCAGGTTTTACTCTCGAACCAAATACACGCTATAGACGGGGCGACGGCGCTTTTGGACAGGGCTAGAAGCCTAGGTAAGATTCTCTCGGAGCAGAATCCACGACTCTACCCCGTTGACCTCCTCGAGTCGGTCGAGAGATCTCTTGGGCTAATCAGAAGGGCTCATCCGGAAAAGGAGATCTCGTTTCATCTTGAGCCGAGAGACTCTCCAAATTTTGGACTCAAAGTCGTCGCCGATGAGCTGCTCGACGAAGTGTTTGCTAACCTCTTCGCAAACTGTGTGAAGTACACGAATTCAAGGGAAGTATTCATCGAAGTCGTGATTGAGGGCGCCGTGCCAGATTCCCAAAACTTTGTGAAGATTTCAATTTCGGACATGGGTATGGGGATACCTGATGCGTTGAAGGAAGGAATCTTCACAAGGTATGTGAGAAACGCGAGAGGAACAGGCCTAGGCATGTCAATCGTCCACGCGCTCGTAGTGGAAAGATATGGTGGGAAGATAAGAGTAACTAACCGAGTTCAAGACGATTACTCGAAGGGGACAAAAGTGGAAATCTGGCTTCCAAGAAGCGCTTGATAAGAACCTCGTGGTTCTTTTGGGAACGCTTCGTCGCCGTGACGTTGGATATTTAAAAGGACTCTTCGAATCTGTGGACCTTCTCCCCACTTCTAGGGGAGAAAAATTGACACGCCTCTCAGGTACCATGCGTCCTCTTTCTTCGCAGTTGCAACTCTCCTTCTCTCAAACGAAGAGCAAATTTCTTGGGAATTTTATTAGAGAATTCCTCTAACAAAATTCGTAAATTTTACCCCGTGTTCATACTGATCTTTTGCGATAAAATGAAAGGAAGTAGCAGGAGGTGAAAACTGGTAAAAATGATCAGGAGCAACTGGATTGTGATAGTCACTGGCATTCTAGCAATCATTGGACTGATAATCAACCTAGGTGCAGACAGAGACAACTTATACGACTTCGCAACTTCCGGGCTATTTCTGATCACACTGATACTTGCCTTCGCTGGAGCTTATCTCATTGAACGAGAAGTAAGTAGCCGACTAGGCACTGAAGCACGAAAGCAAGCTCCAATGACAAAGAGTACATAAAAGAACGGAAGGGGAGAAAAGAAATCGAAGGGGGAGGAAACTCAACGACCTCTTCTCCTTCTCCTCCTCCAATCCAATTAAATTTAGAAGAAGCCATTGTAGGAGGAAAAAAAGAAGGAGGATGACAACCACAATTCCTCCCAATTTATATCACCCGTCTAGTCGTCCTTCTCCTTGGGAATCGAGCCTTAAATGGCCATACTATCTAAACCTGAAATTCTAAAACTTCTCAAGGCAGGGAAACTCAAAGTCGAGCCTTTTCGCAGAGCTCAAGTTGGGGAAGGCTCAATCGATCTTCACCTCGGATCCGAATTCAGAGTTTTCAAGAAAGCACATGATGTGTTTCATGTTGTCGACAATGTCGATTTCACAAAGATCACAGAACTTGTACACGTAAGACAAAATCAGCATCTACTCGTAATGCCGGGGGAACTCGTCCACGGCATAACTCAGGAGAGAGTTACGCTCCCAAAAAATGTGGCAGCTTTCATCGAGGGAAGATCGAGCCTTGCGAGGGTCGGTCTCCTTACCCACCTGTCAAGCGGGTTCATACATCCAGGAACTTCGAACCGCACTGTTCTTGAGATAGCAAACATATCTCCTGTACCACTCGCAATCAGGCCTGGCACAAAGATATGCCAGATAGTTCTCATCGAGGTCAAGGGTGAAGGAAAGTACATGGGGAGGTTTGCGACTCAGCTTTTCCCATGATACCCCCTTTTCAGTTTGCGATCATTGATGTCTTTGCGCACTACTAGTAGAGAAAAAGAGGTCAAATGAGTTATTTTGGTGCCCTTTTTCTCAATGTTTCCGGCGAGAAGCGAAATAGAACGCAATGCCACCAACTGCCACTATGGTCGCCGCGATCCCCCCAATATAGTAGTAGGTTAACATCGCCGGTGGAATGCCGTGCAATCCAACTGTGTTAGTACGCGAGGGAGTACTTCCAGGTCCTGTGAAGTTGGCTGGCTCTATGAGTGGCGGCTGGGGTGATTGGTTGAAATCAAACGAGTTCATCATGTTGTTTCTTCCTATCCCGAAAGAATCGCGGGTTCCAAGTGTGGGAAGCCCAAACACAGACTCAACGAGGCTCAAAAGAGAGCCAAACTCATACGGAGTGTGATCTACGTATCCATGCTTTGCCCAGGGCGATATCACAAGAGTGGGAACTCTGAATCCCTCTCCAAAGGGATCTACCTGAGGCGGTGGAACATGGTCGTAGAATCCGCCATAGTCGTCCCATGTGATTATTATTGCACTTGAATCCCAATACTGGCTGTTCATAACCGCGTTGACCAAGTACGAGACGTAATCCATCCCGCAATCAGGCCGTGCGGGTGGATGCTCACTCGTTCCACAGTAAGGGATCGGAGGCTTTGCGTTGAAGGGATAGGTGGGCGGCGCCCAGCTGCTCCCTGGAATTATCCATGAGACTGAGGGGAGCGTCCCATTTGCAAGAGAATTGATGAAGTTTTGAGTCCCTACGACATTTTCCCGTATCAATTGGGGATTGCGTTTGAAATAGCTGAAAACTGGGAGTACATCCCAATAAGTCGGTGCAGTAACGTTCTTCGCCCCTGTGTACCACTTCCAAGACACCCCGTACTGTGAAAGCTCCTGAGCCATGGCAGTCCAAGTGAGATTCAGATCAACCGACGAGGCTATCTGAAGATCGGGGCCCTGAGTCGGAGGGTTGTCGACAACCGAACCGTTGAGTATCCAAGGATAACCGTGCGGGTTTGACAGATTTCCCCCTCCAGAGCTCCCAGATGCGATGTAAAGGTGGTTCGGAAAGCTTGGGCCCATAAGAGAAGAGAAAAATTCGTCGTCGAGCACAAAGTTGCTTGCATAGTCCCAGTAGTATGGTATATCCATCCTGTCATAGTATCCCATCGTTTGATTACTCCCTTCGCCAACTACGAACCCATCCATCTTCCCGTTGTCCCAGTCAATGTGAGCAGCCTCCCATGCATGCGAAAGACCTGGATCCCCTTCGTTTGGCAAGAGGAAAGGAAGGGTATCCCCGTCCCCGCTATCAAAGGTCGAAAGCGTGGAATTCGGATACATCTCACCGGGAGGAAGCTCGTCTCCAACAATGAAAACAGGCTCCCGCACATCTAAACGAAAAGGCTGAATTTGTGGAATTCCAGAGTATGAGCTAGTCAGTGAAACAGGACAGCAGGGGGGAGCGTTCGCAAGTCCATTTGCCCCTGGAAAGGTTCCAAAATAGTTGTCAAAGGAGTGATTTTCTTGGATTATGAAAATTATGTGTTTGATCTTGTTCACTCCAGAACTCGATTCTGAGCTTGCATTAGCAGTAGCAACTATAAGCGCCATCGTCGAGACGAGCAAAATAGCCATGATTAGAATAGCAAATATCAATATCAGACGCCGACGGCGTGGACTCATCAAGAGGGTAAGCATTTGTTTCCCAACACAGGGCGTCTATTGACCATTATTTACGAATTTTTCGAAATTTACCAAATAGGAGAAAGTATGGGTTTTTCCTGCTGTTCTAAATGTTAGTCTTATGAAAAAGATCTCTCGCAATGTAACCTAGAAAGTCGAACTTTGTCGAAAAGAAGCAAGCAACGGGTCTTGCGAATCCTAGGTCTACTCCTAATCGCGATTGGTGGAGTAATCCTTGGCTTCGGAATGATCGGGTTGAATGCGTTCTTGAATCTTCATGGCTGTACCTCCGTTCAGTGCCTTGGCGGGCAGTACCAGTATTATTATTGGTTGGACATTTATCTCGGATTCTCTTTCATAGTTGCGGGCACAGGCCTTTTCGTCGCATCTGAGTCGATGCTGATCAATCAAGAGTTGGCTTCGTCCCTAAGAAAGTGATTTGTAAGAAGGAAATTGGCCAACATCTCCACGAGATCTGGGAGCATCCCAAAACGCAACCTTTCGGGTTTTTGTGAGAAAGATAATCAATATTCGCCTTGAGAGAAAAAGTTCCCGAACACTTTCGATCCTACATCTTTTTCTTGCCCCACACTCTTACTCTATAGTGCTATATGTTATATTGAGGCAAATGAGATATAATTAGCACTCTAAAAACTCTTTACTACTAGACAAAAAGAAATTCAAGCTTAATTTGACTCGTTCCGACTTTATCTGGCTACTATATCGTGCTAATTTCTCTTCCTCTCTCTCAACAGAGTATGAGAAGGGAAAATGCGAAATGATGAGAAGGGAGAAAAACTAGCAATTTTGACACAAAAGTTTCAGCTAATTGTGAAAGAATGAAACAATACAGCGGAGAAGAAGGTAACTCGAACAATTTGAAAGAGGCAACCACAACGACGGCATCCTCCCCAAAGACTGTTTCAAGCGAGATAGTTACCCAAATTGAGACGAGCAAGACGACTCGCTCCCACTTGCGCGTGTTAGCTCTTTCTGGTGCGGGCGTTTTCATGGATGGCTACGATTTATTCATAATCAGCGTCGCTCTGATTCCCATCAGAGTTGCTTTCCACACAACTCCCCTTGACATTTCTGCGATAAGCTCGGCTGCGATTCTAGGCGCGGTATTTGGGGCCGTGATTTTCGGGAATCTCGCCGACAGACTCGGCAGAAAGACACTTTACGTAATCGACCTAATCTTCTTCGTTGTCTTTGGAGCGCTCTCGGCGTTCTCTCAATCTATCATCCAGCTCGTAGTTTTCAGATTCCTTCTCGGAATAGGGATAGGAGCTGATTATCCGATCAGCGCCTCATACATAGCAGAGTTTGTGAGCAACAAGAACAGAGGAAAGCTCATCGCTTCAGTCTTCGCTTTTCAAGGCCTTGGAATTCTTTCCGCAATCGGCGTAAGCATCTACTTTCTCACTCTTGGACCCTACATTTTGGAACCTTGGCGCTGGATGCTTCTTTCAGGAGTCGTGCCCGCGATAGTTGCTCTCACCCTCAGGACAACCATGCCTGAAACTCCACGTTGGTACATGTCTCACGGACAGACAGAGAAGGCAAAGGAGGTGATGTCCAAATTCTTCGGGTACAATGTCACGGAAGAGCAGCTGACGAACGTGGTCGAGAAAGTCTCGGTCAAGGAGCTTTTGCTCTCGCCTTATGCTCGTCGCGTGTTTTTCACTTCCGCAAGCTGGTTCCTCGTGGACGTTGGGGTCTACGGGATAGGTCTTCTCCTTCCAACCTTCATACAGTCAATTTATGGACCGAACTCGCCTGCACTCGCTTCTGCCATCACGACAGGAATACTATACATCTTTGCGGGCTTTGGATACCTTTCTTCCATAGCGTTGATCGATGTGGTCGGGCGAAAGTGGATTCAAACAATCGGATTCTTCGGGATGGCAATTCCACTTGCTATAGCCGCGTTTTATTCCTCTTCCCTTTCTTTCTCGACTCTCCTCTTTCTGCTAGGAGTATTCTACATTCTTGAAAATATGGGCCCGAACACGACCACATTCGTCTATCCAGTCGAGCTCTTTCCTACACGCCTTAGAGGGACTGGGCACGGAATCGCTGCCACGGTTGGTAAGGTGGGTGCACTCGTGTCAGCCTTCTTTCTCCCACTCGTCCTCCTAGCCATAGGGAAAGCAGAGATGCTAGCAATAGTGTCGGCAGCTTGTTTTGTTGGAGGTGGACTGACGTTGATCATGGGAACAGAGACGAAGAAATTATCACTTGAAGACGTTTCTGAAATTTTCAAGTCTTTTTACGACACATTTGATCGAATCTCAGAGAATGTGCTCTTGGCGGCAGAGCAGTTCAGCGGGGCTCTCAGCAGCGCAGTCTCGAGCAAAGAAGGTAAGATAGACTCCACGGAGCTCGCACAGAAAATCAAGTTACTCGAGCACGAAGGGGACAATCTTGTTCACGATGCTTTCACAAAGCTTGCGAAAAGATTTGTCGCTCCGATAGATAGGCAGGACATAACTGCACTTTTGAAGGCTCTTGATGACATGCTCGATTTCATTGATGCAACGACTTCTAGGATGCAGATCTATCATGTCGAAAGAGTGACCCCAGAGATGGTCCAATTCTCGAAGATCATACTTTCGCAAGCTCAAGCGATTAGGGATGCAATTTTATCGCTCAAGGGCTCGAAGGCTGAAATAACGATAGGGAACGCTGCAATAAAGATAGACGATTTGGAAAATCAAGCAGACTCTCTTCTCCACGAGAGCTTGGGCAAACTTTTCGAAGTAGAAGAAACAGGATCAACTGCTTTCCGAGTGATGAAAATCAAGGAGATTTACGAGTATCTCGAGACGACAACGGACAAGGCAGAGGATGTAGCTGACGTTCTAAGGAACTTGATAATCAAATACTCTCTTTGAGAGTAAAACCACAAGCTCAATTGGGAAAAGAAGAACAAGAAGAAGAAGAAAACTCCACATTTTCATATGTTACTTAGCCTTCTTCTTTTTCTCTCTCTCTGATGCAACTATGCTTCAAGCTCGCAAGTGACTTGGCCATGCCAAACGTTCGAGCTGAGTGGCACATATCTGTCTTTTTGACGCGAGGAAAGAGGAAAGAGGAAAGAGAGATGGAGATTTCCTCCCATCTTCACTCGGTTAAAACGATCTCACCCGCAGATCAATATTTTCTCGTTCACACTGAGAAAAGTAGCTTTGTGTTGAGACTGTGAAACGAGGAAAAAAAGGTTAGGAGAGCATGGAAGCTATCAGTAGCAACAGCACTCAGTTCGCAACCCGCAAGTCACAACTCAAAGAGCGTATCAGGGCTATGGAGAACGAGCGCAATTCCCTTGAGAGGGAGATTCTTGCCCTGAGAGAAAAGGTCGATATCATGGAACTTGAAAGATATTCCTCGTCGCTTGATAACGAGATTGGCACCCTCAAGATAGAAAAAGCAATTCTCGAAGAGAAAATCGCCAACTCTTCAGCTTTTCATCCACCACAGGAAGTCGGAAGCGTTAGCGATGGATCAGACCAAAACGATTCTTCTACTCCCCTATCCGCAAGCGATGTTACTCCCACTTCTTCCTCGTCCTCCTCCTGAGAATCAGAACTCTCCTTTCTTTAGCTTGCACTTCCCTTTACTTCCCTTCTCTCATCGTAGAAATTTTCCACATTAGGAAAAAACAAAATCATTGGGAAAGAGAGAATGAAATAAAAAAATGCTATCGGCTACTAGCTAAGCTTCCCGAGAGTTTTTGCTCAAGCTCTATTTTGTCGCGCCTGAGATGCTCAACGTGGCGTTCTAGGCCCCTAAGTTTGTTCTCGAGATCTCTGATTTCAGATTCCTCCGTGGCCGCTTTGAGAGCTGCCTTTAGCTCCTGCTGACCCCTTGCAAGCTCCTTGAGACTATCTGAGAACATTTCGTTGTGCATCTGGAGCACCCTCATCTCGTTCTGCATTCTCTTTATGACATCTGCGGGCACAACGAGATAGTGTTGCCTGTCGACTGCTACTGGGAACTTTGTGTTGCACTTTGTGCACTGATACGTCGCTAACTTCTTCGCGGTGAACCCAGACTCCCCTGCTCTCTCGCTTTCAACCAGTATGGAAAAGGTTCTCGTGGGAGTCGAGGACACCCTACTTCCACATTTTGGACATGCTGGCATATGTTACTGTGAAGACCTGCATACAACGGATAGAGTTAAGCCTTTGGTTTCCTTTTCTCTTGACATTTCAAGTTTTTGAAGTGAAATGAGAGTAACGAAACAAAGAATTGAGCCCGCACACACTCTAAATTGGAGTCTCTGTCCTCGAACTAGGTTTTTGGCTAATCAGGTCCAAGTGGCTAAGAAGAAGAAGGTATTTTTGAGAGAGTGCATGCATTTCGATTCTCGAGTTCACATTATCTGACTGACCTGTTTTTCACATCTTAACCTACTGAAATTGCTTCGACGCCTAGCATGGATGCTGCAAATTTGAAAAAATTACAAGATTATGCAGCATACCTTGCAAAACAAGCCGAGAAGGAAGAGGCTGATGGGAAAACTTCAGACGCCACAAAGAGCTATCTTAAGCTAATAGACGTCCTTCTCCTCCTAGGGCGAGAATCCAAAGACCAGCAAACTTTCTTGCGCTACACGAGTAGTGCAGAGTTTTATCAAAAGAAAGTGAAAGGACTGATAACAGTCTCTCAGTCTTTGACCGCGACTCAACCAGGTCGGACTCAGCAAAGCGATGTCCAAACACATGACGAACCGAGAGAGAGGCAAAAGCCATTGGTCGGGGTCTCGCTCCAGCCAGTACAGAAAGTAGAATCTGCAAATGAAGTTGGGAGTATCGGTTCCCAAGGTACATCTGGTGCAAAAACGAATCCGTTTAGAAGGATACTTGGTTCGTTTCAAACTAAAAACGATCATCTGAGAGGCGAAGAATCCCAAAAGAGAGGGCAAGAAGGAGAAGGAAAAGAAAGTACCTCTCAAACAAGGCAGACAACTCCTAGCAAAGATGCAGAGATCGGCGTCTCATCGGCGGTATCAAAGATTCTGGGAAACGGGGAAGTAGCCCAAGTGCCAGAATCGGCCTCAAATGAAACCCGCATGTTAGCGGCGGCTCAAGAGGAAAAAGAATCAACAAAGAAAATCTATTACCAAGAGAGCGGAGACAATCATCCAACGAAGAAAACTGTTTTTGATTCTCAAAGCGAGGTCGCGGCTTATTCCAAATACGAAAACCTTCTCAGCGAGAACAAGGAGCTACAAGAAAGAATCGATTTCTTGAAGCAGAAGGTGTCTTCTCTTGAGAAGGAAAACAGAGATCTCGCTGAAAGGCTTGGAAGGATGGTGTCAAGAGCAGAGTACGAAGAGTTGAAACGTCAGCTTTCCGAGTCGGTTCCAAGGAGCCTCTACGAGAACTTGCAGAAAACGTGCGCCGAGACCATGGTTCCAAGAGAATTATACGTCGAAGCTGAGAAGCGAGCATCCAAGCTCGAAGAGAAGTTGGAAAACAGCTATCCGGCGAGCGTACTTGACAAACTCGCCAATGACATTTCTTTGATTATAGCGACGGCGGAGATCCCCCTTGGAAGCGATTTGGTCGACGGACGATCCGCTTCGAAACAAAGAGCAGAAAGTGGCCAAATTTAGAGTATTACTATTTCTATCTACCTAGAATCCCAACCCGAGAAGGAGGACGAGAAGTGCGTTATGCTGGAAAAAGAGATGACTCTATCCCAGAGTTGCGATAGTGGGGAGTCTGAGCGTAAAGGGGGGAGGGCTTTCGGAAAACAAAAAACAGATGATCACATCGGCGACAATTGCAATGCCGACGAAGTAGCCGCTGATCCATCTGAAAAATCTGAACTGCTTGGACTTGTCGACAATTCTTCCTTCCCGAGTTTTATCTGCTTGTAGTGCTTGTACACGCGAGCATTCCGCCCAATGAGGAGACCGACACCAAACATCAGTATGAAATCAGTTACAGTAAAGCCGAGGATTTCGTTTGGAGTTGTGCTTGAGTTGAATGAGAAAGTGAAAGCAGACGGCCCGATCAACAGAAAATCGACTGCTATTCTTGCAACAAGCCCGACCAGATAAATCAGATAGATAATTATGCCTCCTTTATAGTAAACCGAGCCGTCTTTCCCTCTCCAGAAGGAGATTCTCTTGTCGGCGAATCTATAAGACCAAAATGCTGAAGCTGAGGCAAGAAGGGCGTAACCAAGTGAGTATATTGGTTGAACCCCCAAGAGAAAGGAAGAAAGGGTGAAAAAACTACCGAATACTGCATAGAATATGGAATATCCAATGGTCCTAGCAACGCTAACCTTTGTGCCGTAGACGACTCGGCGTAGCCGTAAACCCACGATGAGTAATAAGATGACGAGGAATGTGTAGACGGATTCGCTTGGCCCGGCTGATGATGTTGCCATAGCTTGCTCTCCCCTACGACCCTTCAAAATAAAGAACCAGCAGCTTATTCCTTTGTATTGGCGTATTATATGTTTCCGAGTTGACTCGTTATTTTGAGGCCCTAAGTTAATCAACGATCCAGAATGAACGAAGAAACCATGTGAGTCAAAAGGAAAAGTTGGAGGGAGAAACGAATGGGTTGGTGGGGGAAAGAGATAGGAGTAACCTGCTTCCTCCCTTTATCCACCATTCGCATCTCTATCTTTTTTGATATCGTTCAGCTGTAAGGCTGAGTACTTACTACATTGAAGTAAAGGAAAAGATTTGTGTTTGCAGGCGAGTTCTCAGAGACCATCGGGACGCCAGGAATCAAAACCTGGGTCGACACCCCTCCGAATGTGTCATAGATTGGATCGTTTTGAGTCATATTTGCGTTCGCAGTTGCAGTCGTTTTCGTATTAACAGCGCTTGCAAGTGCAGAGAGCGAATTCAGACAGTTACCTGTGGGGTCTGTCAGATTCGAGCTGACAACTTGAGTACACTGGCCTGTAACGGCGTTCGGCATGATGTTTGGATCGAATACGAGAACCGCGATTACATCCCAAGGTATCGAATTAGAGTCATTGAAACCAACCACATGATCATGGGCTGGCGTAGGAAGTACGCCCTCCGGGAGTCCAAATACTCCATTTGTAATTCCTAGGTGTTTCTCGACAAGTGTAAAGACTGGAGAGTATAGGTATGTGGGATGGTCTGGACAAGAAGTTGCTGACCCTCCGGCTCCACACTGAGTCGCAATCACGGTACCATTGAACACTGGATAGCCTTGAGGCGAGGCACCAAGTGATGTGACTCCGAAAATTGACAAGCCGGCGTAGGCAGGAACCAATACGAAAACAGGGAATGCACCACTGACTGCTGAAGAGTTTCCAGCACCTACCTCGCATCCAGTGAATTTAGCTGCATTCGTTGTCTCGGTAGAGTTGAAACCGAATGAGTTCATGGGCGGAGTGCAGGCGTAGTTCGACGAGTATCCAAATGTGACCAAAGATGCGTTCAAGAAACCAGCACTTTTCAACGGCGTTACAGTAGAGGTGACTGTCGTAGTTAAAGTGGAACTAGCTGTTCCACTCAAAGTGGTGGTGAGTGTCTGAGTCACAATGGAGGTAGTTGTAGAAACTCTAGTAGATGTTGTGTAAAGACCAAACCCAGCTACGGCTATGATTACAAGGACCACGACTGTTCCTGCAAATACGGCGTTTGATACTGCTAAAGTACTTCTTCTAGGGATTTTTTGATTCATGACAAAATACAAATTTTATAAAATTTGTATTTAGGAAAATTCCCAAATCACTACCAAATTTCGCCCAAAAAATTTGGATACCTTTGTGGCACATCGAAATATGAGTCAAGGAGGAAGCGTACGAAATAAAAGGAATAGGGGAAAAAAGGATGATGATGGTATTTCCCCCCTTTATGAGTTCAGTGTTCAATCATCCTTACATTTTGGCGTTTGCTTCCTACTAAGGAACAGGTGTTGTGGCTGTTGAAGTGAGATCTCCAAAATCAGTAAAAGGCGGGTATGGATTGTAGTTGTATGAATTGAAATAGAGAACTAGGTTCGTGTTGGGATTCACGAGTGATGATACCGTAATGTCACCGGGTACAACAACCTGGCTAGTTGGCTGTCCTAGAGCCTCGTATATCGGATTGTGTTGGCACACGCAATTTGCAATGTGCACAGCGCTGTCGTTGTTTGTGGTAAGTGCTCTTTCGAGGGCCGCATAGTTGTTGAGGCAGTTGGCAGTTGGATTTGGTTGGTTCGATTGAACCATCTGAGAGCACTGGCCTGTGACTGCGTTGGGAAAGATGTTCGGATCAAAGACGAGAACTGCCACATTGTTCCATCCACCTGTGTCCGATTGGTTGATCAAGTGAGAATGGGCCGGGGTTGGAAGAACACCTTCCGGAAGTCCGAACGCACCGTTCGTTATGCCTAAGAATTTCTCAACGACAGTGAATGCAGGAGAGTAAAGGTAAGTGGGATGATCCCCGCAAGCAGTAGCCGTGCCTCCAGCTCCGCACTGCGTAAGCACAGTTTGATTGCGAAAAGTTGGAAACCCTTGGGAGGTTGCTCCTAGCTGTGGAACTCCAAAAATGGAGAGACCAGAAAATGCCGGGACAAGTATGTAGAGATTGGGTAGAGTAGTGTCACCCTTGAATCCTCCAACCTCGCAGTTAGTAAATTTCGAAGCATTTGCAGCTTCTGTGGCATTGAATCCGAAAGAAGTAACGTTTGGAGAACAGGAATAGTTCTGGGTGTACACGAATGTTACGACCTGTCCGTCCAAGAAGCCTCCGCTCCACGGGAATTCGTTGTCTTGACTTCCCGAAATAGTGGTTTGAGAACTAGCCATAGAAGAGGAAGATGTGGTGCTGTTGCCGCTAGATGACTGTGTGTTCGCTGAGTTGTTCTGGGCAAGAGTATGATACGCGGCAAAGCCAGCTATCCCTGCGACAAATATTGTTGCGAGCAGCGGTATTGCGATCAGTGCTTTTGTAACTGCACTCTTGTTTTTATGCTGCTTGCGATCTAAATTTTTCATAATATCTTTCGTCGTAATCAATACATATCGTCAAATTAAACCATCTGCATGTAGTCACTCTAAGTTAGAAGTAGCTGAAATTTTGGAGAGGGTGCGACTATTAGTTAAATTAAGAGAAATACTTACTAGGAGCTCTTGTGTGTGTGCGCGCGCTGTTTTCGAAAGAGTTTGATTGTTAAGCGTACAACTGGATAAATAAGGCAGTTGATTGCACTTCTCGCTCAGTCTGTGAATAGTAAAATCTCAAAAAAGCTCCCTTCAGAATTCACGTTGATGTGAATACCGCCCCAAAGTTTCGAACTAAGTAATTCAATGGTGTACCGACGGCTGCTCAAACATTAAGAATGGAAAAAAGAGGGGATTTCAGGTTCGCCGCAGAAAGTAAACAAAAAGAAAGAGAAATGGCGTGCTCGCAAGGTGCGACAAACGCCAAATTGGTTCGCTGTTTGGTCTCTTCTTTTAAACTGGTTGGATAGCTTTCATCAGTTTCTGCGAGAGTTCGTTTGGAATCTCATTTATCCCATGAGTGTCCTTTGCATGTTTCTTTGTATTTGTAACCAGTTCGTCAGTAGTTTGACCTTGAACCCACGCCTCGCATCCACACACGTCTTTCAGATTCGCTTTGTATCCTGTCATGCTCTAAAAAGCTCATCTATAAAATATTTAGCGATTCTCCCGAATCTCGCCCAAATGGGCAAATTTTTCTGCTTTTCGAATCTCAGTCGGAGATCGACACTACTATCAATGGTCACGGAGGTACTGTCTAACTTGAAATCAAGCGTCTAACTTACTTGAAAGATACTCGCAAAAGGCTCAATAGCGCAATCGTCTCAACAAGGTTGATTATTGTCATGTAAGGAGAGGCGCTATCGACAATATCTCCGGCAACTGGGGCGATACTGTAGAGCTGATACCAGAGTACAATTATGAAGATATTCTGAGCAAGAAAGAACACAACGAACATTACCAGCCCCAAAGTGAAGGATGTCCTAATCCTTCGAAAGTTGGAAGAGTAGAGCCATAGCAGTATTAGGATTAGCACTGTATTCAACAGGGCGAATCCTGCTGACACAAACATCCAAATTGCTACCATCGTAAATTATCAACAGCTCTCCTTTGTTGACTTATTTACTTTAGCCCAAATTTCGTCCAACATAGCATACTGAGATTCGAAATATGGCGAGAGAAAATACACATTCCCATATGCACCCTTGTTAGAAGAAACAATAAGCCCGTTTTGCTCTAAAACCTTCAAATGATGCTGAATAGTTTTGTAATCGAGATTCAGATCAACGGCCAGCTTGTTCGCGTTAACAGGATTTTCTTTGAGATGCTTCAAGATCTGAATTCTATTTAGTCCCCCTCTTGTGCCTGTAAGCAAAAAATAGACCAGCCTGCGGAAGACTGGATCGGTTTGGCCGGACAGGCGAAGTTTCTCCTCCTTTCTTTTTCTTCTAGCATTCAGAGCATCATAGATAAGAGGTAGCTTTTACTCTTTAGGTGCACGTCTTTTTAAACCAGTTCTTCCTATTTACATATCCCGAAGAAAATTTCTTCGATATCGCGAATTTCTTTGTTTAGAAATCTCTTTTGATCGTAGCTTTGAACTACTGATCGAAGAACAAGCATTGTCAGAGAGCTCCGGAAAAATGGTGCATGTGTTCAGACTTCTTTTCTTCCTAAATTCATTGTTGAAAACAGTAACCAAATTTTCACACCACACTTGCTTTATTTTCAAAAATTATGAATTGGGGTCAGATTTGGGAAAATACCTTAATTCGCATTGTTACTCTGCACGTGATTTGCTGATCTATCAAAAATGAAGTTACAAATCAGAAACGCAAAGAGAAAAACAATCCTGGGCGTCGCAGCTTTCGCATTCCTCCTGTTGCCTCTCGGCAATACGTATCTTTCATCGAACATATCTTCTATTTCATCGGCCTTCGTATTCGGCCCTCAGCCAATAAGTGCCGGATTCCTGAATGGTACCATCGGAACAGCTCATTATTTCAAGAACTTTGAGTGTCGCCCGTCGGCGCAAAAGCTTTTGGGAATCTCAAAGCATGTTTCCAACTTTGTTTCCGGATGTGAAGTTGGAGCTGCTGGACAGGAGCCTCCAAAGGCTGGTGCTCTGTGGATACTCGTACCTGCATATGCTGGTCTTTCCATTTTCGGAGCAAAATCTCTGGGCGCCACATCACAAGGGTTCCCAACATTCCAAGGAAAAGTAGTAAAGACAGATTGCGCGGCTGGAACGACTGCTTCTGCATGTCCTGATCATCCGTCATACACCTACTCACCAGCATTCGTCGCTGTCGAACAATATCTCAACATTACAAAGGGGATATTTGGTCTCCCTGAAGGCGTCCTCCCGACACCAGCGCACACCCACATAATCACGACTCCACAACCTTCAGCCTGGTACGTCATTACTGTCCTCGTGTTCGATCCGAACATAATGCCCAACCCTGCAAATGGTAAATGCCACCAAGTTGTCGATTCGAATTTGACCAATCCAACTGGCAATTGCCTAACATCTTTTACGAATCTTTATTCTGCCCTAACGAATGCGACAACTGCCGTTTCGAATGCAAACACAAACAACCCAATATGGAAAGCGCTTGGAATGCCAATGACCCAAGTAATCATTCCTGGAGACAATCCGCAGACCATATCGAATCCCAATTCGAACATAATCCTATTCTTTAATGTCACACCTGGAAATCCATACAAAGGGCAAAACGATCAAACTGCGACAACGATAACTGCATAATAATAGCCCTCTCTAGTTCCCTCAATCAAATATGCTGGGAGAAAGAGACAAAGCATCGCGTCTTTTTCTCCCTCAGTCTTTTTTCTCTCTTTTTTCGTGATTCTCCTCAACATTGAGCCAGAAAGTTCATGGATTAGGATCTCTTCAATCTCTGAGAAATTTCCACAAGCAGGATCATGTAGTAATTTTTCTCTGCTATTTACAATTCCCAAAAAAAGATCCAGCAGGCTGGGCAATAATCTTGGCTGCGGTGACATTCTTGGATACTCTTTACTTATACTCAATGTTCATAATAAGAGATAATTGGCATCTTCTTCTAGCCTCTGGAATTCTTGGTTTTCCTTAGCAATGAGATCATTGCAGGGAAGTAGAAAGTCCGAATGACAAAGGTGTCGATGACTAACCCCACGATGAAGGCAATTCCAAGCTGTTCTAGGAACCCAAATGGAACAAGTGCGAGTGAACCTAGTGAGACTGCTAATATCAAGCCGAGCGCTGTCACAACTGAGGCCGAACCCGCCATTGCGCGTGCAAGACCTTCAGTGAATCCGAAATTTGTTTGTTCTTCCTTGATCCTTGAGAAGATGAAAACGGTGAAATCATTTCCCAACGCCATAAGTATAACGTACAAAACTATTGGTATCAGGAAAATAAGTTGCTGCCCTAAAATATATTCGGAAACCACATAAAGAATCACTGTAGTCCAAACTATGCTCACCAGAACGCCGCTGAGCGAGATCAAAGGATATTTTAGGGAACGAAAGGAAATCCCCAATATGACTGCTATAACAATCAATATCAGGATCTCTAGTTGACTGTAAACCTTTGAATAATAATTCTGAAGATCAATTACCGAAGAGGTAAGACCTCCAACGATGAAGGCGTTATTGCTTCGAAGCTCTTTGACAACAGAGAGGGCGCTGTTCGAATAAGGATCATAATTTGTGAACACGATGAAATAGGCATTAAGGCCGTTGTTGAAAATAAATTGAGAGCTCTGGCTATTAAGCCCGATCTGAGTCCCGTTCACAGTGGGACCCAAGACTTCTCTGACCCCTCTGAGCCCAAGTATAAACTGAGCATCCTGATCCAGAGAGGCTTGGGCAGCGCTAGTTAAGCTCCCGTTTGCACTAAGCGAATCCTGACTGAAATTAACTATGACAAAGTCTGGGTAGATCAGATTACTACCAAATTTTTGGTCAATCGTGTTAAGAGACTGGACGCTTGGAAGACTTTTTGGAAGTCCTTCGTTGAAATCGTAAGTTGTGGGAATGTTGAACCAGAAAAGAGCGGCGGGTATTGCAAACAAGATTATGATCGCAACAACTGCGAATTTGTACCTTTCAGAGAATTTCGTGGTTCTATAGAAAATAGAGTTTCCGTTAGATGACATTCTTTGGTTACTTTCCACGATCGGAGTGTGTCTTCGCCAGCCTATCGTGCGCTTTACAAAAAGTCTAGGTCCGATGAGGCTTACAACTGCTGGAAGAAGTGTTGTCTCCAAAGCCACCGTAAGCAGAATGGAGACGAATAAAACAGGCCCCCATGTTCTTAGATCGGAAACAAATGAAAGAGCTCCCAAGCTCCCGGCTACTGTCAATCCTGAGATCAAAACGGCGAGACCGGCTTTCCTAGTCGAATTGAGAATTGCCACATCGCTCTTTTTCCCTGATCTGAGTTCCTCTCTGTACCGTGAGAGTATGAAAACAAAATAATCCGTGGAAACTCCCAGGATAACTGCTGTCAATGTGTATGTCACGGTGAAATCTACTCTTCCGAACACCATCCCTGTCAAATAGATGGACACGTAGCCCAAAGAAGTTGCAAGGGAGACAAATATCAGGGCGAGAATCGGAGAAAGAAGAGAACCAAGTACTATGGAGACCGCTATTGCTAAGAAAATGAAAGTGAGTCCAAAGACATAGCCAGAACTTGAGGAAAGCTTCGCTGTGTCGTACGTGATCGCACCTTGGCCTGTGATTTGCGCGTCATTTCCGAAATATTCTTTTGACAGATTTCGAATCTGGACTGTTGCGTTTTCTGCTGGGTAAAAGTTTCCTTGACCGCGGTAGTCTTCTGTGACGTTGAACCTTACAATAATCAAAAATGTGGTATTATCTGGACTTACGAGGTTCTGGGTAAGAAAGCTGGGAGCCTCTAGCAGGCCGAACTTTTCGACATAATAATCACCAGGATTGCTTGGATCAGAGAGAACAGCCTCAAGGATCTCCGTAGTAACAGGTCGTCCTGAATATTTCTCTATGACTTCCGCAACTGTTTGATTGATATCAGTCCTGTAGTTTGTAACGTTGTATCCGGCAGTTTCGATAACTGCAAAAACCAAAGGGTTATTGTTTGAAAATGCTTCGACTGCAGCAGTTTGCGCCGCGTTTTGTACTCTCACCGGTCCACTCTCAAACGGATTCGATAGAAAGGATTGATTTAGCAAATTGATGAAAATAGATTCGTACGCATCAGAACGATTATAGCCACTTCTCAATGCTACTGATGAAATCGAATTTTGAGAGTATTTGTTTTGAGACCAATTCCCTAGGAAAGAGTTTGGGAAGGAATATATTTCATCGGCAAGGGACGAGAAATTTGAGTATGTATTTCTGATTAATGAGCTTACGTTTCCTGCTAAGAGCAGCGAGTTGAGGAAAGCAGAATAATCTGAGAAAGCTGATTCAGAGCTCGTATAGTATGCTATTTTGCTCGAACGAAGTCTGTTTTGAAACTCAAGTGTCCTGTTAGCCAGTGAAGATGAGGACTCATTGTTTGGTTTTTGCACCACAACTGTCAATGAAGAATTCTGAGGAGAAAATTTGCTAAGGATATTTTGAGCTCTAGCCGATTCACTATTATCTAGCGCATGAGAGTTTACCGAGTAGCTGACAAAATTCGAATAATTCAGAATTGCGGGCAGAAGCGCAAGAAAAATGATCGCCCAGACAACTATAACGACTTTGTTCTTTCTCAAGATCGTTTCTGCAATTTTCATTTTTAGCCTAGGCTCCTTTATTCAATGGAATCATTGGGCAAGTCATTTCTTGATCGGTGGAAGATTGAATGAACCCAACCTTTCAGAATCTTAAGTTGACAAATCCACGTTCTCCAAATTTTGGTGAGGATAACAACGATTCTCTTCACGAACGTGGGTTATAATTGATTTGTAAGTTAAATAGCTGACTTACACGCTTTCGTCTTAGGAATGAAGAGAAGACGGAGCTACGTTTTATTTCCTTACAAGATTATAACTCGATATTCTCTTGGCGAACCTAAGGAGTAGATCTAAATATGAAAAGTCAATCTGAAGAAGATGAGGAGAAGAAGAAGATTGCAGTTGATCTCTTAATGAGATTCGGACTATCAAAGGACGAAGCAACATTATTTACAGTATTAGTTCAGGCAAATAAAGAAAAGGCTAATTGGCTCAAAGGATCCGATTTAAGTAGCTTAGCAGAAAAGGGAAGAGTCAGAACGTATCAAATTCTTCAGAGGTTGACTCAACTCGGATTAGTAAAAGTAGATTTTTCCAGACCCAAGAGATATTCAGCCGTATCGCCGCAAATCGCGGTTAGGCGACTGCTTGCTAATCAGGAATCAAAGCTTACCCAGCTCAGCCATTTGGAAGAACAAGCGGTTGGGACTTTGCTAGATCTGAGTCCAGTTAAATTCGAAACAATCTTGAGAAAACCAGAATCGAATAACGGCTCTAATATTTCTCTGCTTCACGGAATTGCGAACATTCAAGTCGCTCTTAGGGAAATTGTCGATGACGCGGAACTCTATGCGGTGGTTAACAAAGAATCCATAGATCATATTTTGACCACAACAAGCCTTGTTGCGAAAAGGCCAAAATCGCTGCGTCTCGTTTTCGCGAGCGCAACAGATGCTCTTTCAAGAGAACATGGTTCCATCATCAAAGAAAATAACTTTGCCGTCTTGCGGTACAGAAGAGATATTCCGACTTTTCTTTTAACACAAAGTCGAGTAGTGTTTCTGCAGTATGCTATCCAGGAGGAGGAAGAAAAAGAAGGGGGAAGAAACAGAATGATGGAAAAAATTTTGTCCTCAGGACTCACCAAAGCAATTCCATCGCAAATTGTGATAGTTAACGATCAAAAATATGCAAAACAAATGAGAGCAATTTTTGACTTGATCTGGGAGAGCTCAGAACCAATTTCAAGGTTAAGAAAGCGATGAAGTAGAATGGAAAAAACAGAATTGAAACAGGTACTAAAAAAACGCGCGATAAAACAACACTCGTCAGAGTACCTCAAACTTATTCTTGAGAGGAACAGAGGAGGTGCTCTTGGTCTTGTAAATGAGCTTGCCGATTCAGGCATGTACTCTCTCTTGGATATATTCGACATTTTGAGCATGACACAACAGCGAGTAGGTTCGATGTGGGAAAGAGGATCGATAACGGTGGTCGATGAGCATTTCGCCACGGAGACAACTCTAGATGCAATCGAAATAGCTTCCGAAAGAATAAAGAAAAGATTTTTTCGAACAAAGAGGGGAACGGCTCTCTTGGCTAATTTTGTAGAAGGAGAATTTCATGTAATAGGCCTGAAGATGTTTGCCGAGCTTCTCAGAGCTGATGGTTGGGAAGTCGAATATTATAGCTCGAATCTGAGTGTCGCGCAAATATTCAAGCATCTTGAAAGAACTCGCAAGAGCTTCGATTTGATCTGCGTATCGCTGACTATGAGTTTTAACTTGAAAGAATTGCAAAGTATACTGAAGATCCTGAGAACAAATGTCTTGACAAAAAACTCCAAAATAATCGTTGGAAGCCAACTATTCAGGAAGAAGCGGTTCAGGGATGAAATGATCGACAAGGAGACTGGTCTTCCACTAGCTGACCTACTAACATGCTCTTTCGCAAGGGGACTTGAATTCATTAGAAGCGCTTTTCCTAGTGGAGAATAAAAGGTAAGAGAGATTGTAAGTTAATGAATTAACTTTCACTTGAGATATAACGAGCTTTATTCCAAGCTGTTCTTCATGACCAACAATAATCTGATTGAAACAGCAATATCAGCAGGAACCTTCAAGACTCTCGTGGCAGCAGTGAAAGCCGCTGGACTGGTAGAAGCCTTGAGCGGTAGCGGACCGTTCACGGTTTTCGCACCAAATGACGAGGCCTTCGCAAAACTTCCGAGTGGAACTGTTGAAGGATTGCTTGAGAATATCCCAAAACTACGAAGCATTCTGACCTATCACGTCGTCTCAGGAAGGATCACATGCTCAGATGTAGAAAGAATTACAGCTGGCGGACAGACGCCAAATGTGACAACCCTTCAAGGGTCTCCGGTAAAGCTCAAAGTGAATGGAGTATTCAAGAAGACAGTCTATGTCAATGATGCCAAAGTGATTTCAGCCGACATCAATGCGAGTAACGGAGTAATCCATGTGATAGACCGAGTAATTCTTCCAGAGGCCTCCCAATAAGAAAGAAGGAAAAATCTTGTGGATGGAAGGAAACTGATCATCCTACAAAATTTCTTTTTCACTCTTTGTTCCAAGCGCAAAGACTTGAAACGCCCGCAATGCTTGCCTAACTTAAGGAGGGGGGTAGGCAGGCATTTCTGGCCGGTCTTTGCAATTACAGTGGGAAGTGCAAAAACGGAGTTATTCTGTCCATAGGTTTCAAGTTTCCACTTGAATTATCTCGTTTGCAGTGAGTTCTGAAGAAGAGGCACTTATTGTGACCCAGTAAAATGCTCTTGAAGAGCTAGTCTGATTACTCATGTTGGAGATTGTGAGAATCGATGTGAAATTGTCACTGCCGCTCTGTGGGATAAAATCGAAGGAAAGTGCATCTGAAGAGCCTCCAACAGAGGAGCTCAGGAATACCTGAGATCGGAGATCGGAAAAATTTTGGGTGTTTGAAATGCTGAGCTTAAGTGAAAATTCCTTCCCATTTGGAACATCGACCGCGTTTCCGCTGAAATTCAAAAAATTCAAGTCCAATCCGACAGGCTTTGCAATGTTTACAGTACCTATTTTCCCAGTGTAAAGCTCAGTGAACCAAGGCTGACCCAGAGGGGACAAAGCGAGCGTCAGAACTCCGCTGATGTTCCCAAGTGACTGCACCCTTGAGGGTACTCTGAATTCAACCATGCTACTGTTTGAGGGTGTATACCTGGCGATCGCGTTTCCGTAATGCTCTGTGAACCAGACATTCCCGCTTGAGTCTACCTGGATGAAGTATGGGAGTGATGAAGTAACTCCCGCAGGAATGGAGGTCGAAATCGTTGTAAGAGAGTTCGAAGACGGATTATATTCCGATACATAGCTTCCACCGTGCTGAGTTATCCAAATATTGCCCTGCTCCCCTATTGCTATCCCTGTGGGAGATTCTGCTCCTTGGATAGGATATTGATGAAATTCGCCGTCCCTGAATGAAGCAATCGCATTTGCGTAAGCCTCTGCTATCCATATTGTTCCGTCCTTGTCTATTGCGATTCCAGCAGGTCCCGTGCTATTGGTGCTTAAATTGTAAGATGAAGTGTGAGGGATGTCGTATTCGTTGAGTGCGCCTTGTGCAGTGATCTCGCCCAGCCTTCCCGTTCCGATTTCAGTGAACCACGCATTCCCTGAGCTGTCCACTGCGATCTGATATGGAAGGCTTAATGGTTGAGGAAGTGAGAACTTTGCAAAGGTATGCGAGATCATATCAAAACTCCAGATAGAATTACTTGTTTCGTCAGTAAACCAAACCACATTTCTCGACTTGTCCACTGCAACGCCCCATGTCAAGATTGACGCATTGCTCGAAAGTGGTAGTTGATACTCATGCACAGTCCCGTTGGAGGGATTGAGCTCTCCCAAAGCATGATATGCCCCTATCGAAAACCAAACATTTCCACTCGAGTCTACTGCAAGAGCATTCGGAGAAGAATCTGGCTGAATCGAGTACTCAACAACGTATCCCTGAGATGAAGAAGGTTTGGAATTTATCACTTTGATTGCCGCTGGGAGGAGTTGCTTACTCGTTGAATAATCGTTATTGTTTGCACTCATGAAGTGGTAATAAATCAATGATCCTGCCAGAAGAAGAGCGATTACAACCGATAGGACAACTAATGCAGTACGGATGCGGCTGTTTCTCCTCCTCAGAGTTCGAAGAGATCTCCGTCTTTGGCCCATAATTTGCAACATGCGAGAAATTTCTATTAGGATGTTTCCCCAAATTATTCCCTAAAAATGCCCCAACACAGATAAAACGATGTCAACTTTGGCAATCATTGATCAGTTCTTGTGTATAATCACCTTGAGCTGTTGCTTTAATGAGAAGCATATGATAAGAAGAAACTGAACTTTGAAAGTGGATTCTGAACTTGAGACTAGATCAAGTTTTCAAATCAAAGCCGTACAAAGTGATTCGAAGTGGGAGCAGTACCAAAGGTAATTCGATCATCGCTTTGTTCCTTGAGGACTGTATCTCGGGAATGAGAGCAAATCTAAGAAACTCATCTATTGATGTAGTTGTGACTTCGCCTCCCTACAACATCGGAATCAATTATGGAGCTCATAAGGACAACCTTCCAAGGGGAAAATATCTAGACTGGATGGACGAAGTAGCAGCTCAAGTAAAAAGAGTTCTAAAGAATAAAGGATCTTTTTTTTTTGAATGTGGGAAGCACCCCGAGGGACAGATGGATTGCGTGGGATGTAGCACGAATCCTAGCAAACCACTTTGTCCTACAAAACGTAATCCACTGGGTCAAGTCAATCGCAATCACCAAGTCAGACGCGGGAAACTATCCGAACATTATCTCAGATATCGCAGTGGGTCATTTCAAACCGATTGTGAGCAAAAGATTCCTGAATGACTGCCACGAATACATATTTCATTTCACCAAAAATGGAGCAGTCGAGCTGGACAAGCTAGCAGTTGGGGTCCCCTATCAGGACAAATCGAATATTGGAAGGTGGAAGAGCGCGAAGGAAGACAAGAGAGATCGCGGCAATATGTGGTTTATTCCTTACGACACAATCAATTCCAGAAGCGAGAGGCCTCATCCGGCGACTTTTCCTGTGAAGCTTCCAGAGATGTGTATAAAGTTACATGGGATAAGAAATGGCTTGCTAGTCCTTGACCCATTTTTAGGGATCGGTTCCACGGCTCTAGCTTGCCTTAATCTCGGGGTATCGTTTGTAGGTTTTGATATCGATAAGGATTACATCGACGAGGCTATTCGAAGGCTGTTAATGGAGAGCAGAAGAAAAATGATGAGAAAGAGTCTTGCAAGTTGAGCGGAAAAGAGTGGAAGGGGAAAAGGAAATTGATCTCAATCAAAGATTGTGGTCTGATGTTAGAGCCACAGCAAGGAATGTCAGTCGAGGAAATCATCGGCTGGGCTGAATATGCAGAGCGAAACGGGTATGGATTCATTTTAAGATCCGATCACCTTCTTCCAACCTTTGGAGAAAAGAATGGAATAGACTCGCCGGAGTGCTGGACAACCCTTGGGGCAATTGCTTCAAAGACTGATAGAATCAAATTCGGCCCGCTAGTTTCGCCGGTGGGTTTTCGCAATCCTGCCCTGCTTTGCAGGATGGCGAGAACTCTCCACGAGTTTTCTCGAGGGAGACTCGTTCTCGGGGTCGGCGCAGGATGGTACAAAGATGAATACAACGCTCACGGGATCGAGTTCGGCTCTTTTCAAGCAAGGAAAGAAAAATTTGCCGAGGCCGTCAGGGGAATAATCAGACCCTTGACTCTTGCAATGGGAAAGGTCGAGTTCGAAGGAAGATATTACAAGGCACACATAGAAACTCTTCCAGAATTGAAACATGGTAAAATCCATTTAATTATCGGCGGTGCGAGCGAATCGATCGCAAGGCTAGCTTCTGAATACGCTGACGAATGGAACTTATTCAGTCCGACGATAGATTCGATTAAGGAACTAAAGCAAACGATCCTACACGAGAAATTCAAAGAATATAGAAGAGAAGAAATTTCAAACTTGGAAGAGGAGGAGGAGAAGAAGAAGATCGAGATTTCTCAGATGGGAACCTTTGTGATAAGCAACACAAGAAGCGGGTTTGAACAGAAGATAGAAGTGTACAAGAAGAGAAGAAACATCAACGACAGCAGTGAAGTCGTAATCAAAAATCTCAGGGCGAGAGGAATAATCTGCGGGACGAGTGAGGAAGTAATTGCGGAAATCGTTGCCCGGAACAATGCGGGTGTGGACAAATTTTACTTTCAGATCATCGACACAAAAGATAGGGAAATGGTGGACACCTTGACCGAAACACTTCGTTCTCGCTTGTAGCACTTGTTTGCTTTGCTGTGTCTTGTCGTGTAAGTCTAATTGTAATCACTTGTCTCGAATCTTAGCCCAGCGATTTTGATTCAATCTCTGGTTTTCTTATCTCAAGATTTGCAGTCGGTGCGTTTGTAATCAAACAATGCAGGGATAATCCTAGTCTTAATTTAGTACAGCTATTTTTCTCATCTCAGAAATAGAGTGAGTGGAAGCAGAAAATGAGTGACCTTAACCAACAGGAAGAGGTAGAAAGAAAAGCGGAATTCGTACTCAACTTCCAGAGCGGAAGAGCTCAGTCTCTAGTCTCAGTCGTCGGAAAAGCTCGCAACCGCAACAGGGTTCAGATAGTCGCGAATTTGCTCTCGGCGGCTCGCCAAGGTGCTCTCAAGACTCACCTCATGAACAGAGCGAATTTGAGTTTCGCAATGGCTTCCCAGTACATCTACAACCTGCTGAGCACAGGGCTAATGGTGGAGAGGATCGACGAAGAGACGACCGAAAGGTACTACGTGACCACCCCGAAGGGATACAAGTTTCTCGAAATGTTCGAGAATCTTGAGCAACTCGTGGGTTCGAGTTTCTCAAGGGAATCGTCAGATGACTTTGCCCCAGCCATCAGGAATAACGGCGCCGAAAAGAAGGAGGAGGCAAAGTCTTACAAAGTTTGCCTGAATTGCGAGCCGCATCCATCTTATCCCGACATACATCCAGTTACTCTGCACAAGGGAGAAGAATGCCTAAACTGCGGTAAGGCATCTCAAGTCTCCCTCTCCAACTCCTCTCGCGATTTTTCCAGATGGTTATAAGGATGGCCGATACTAGTACTACCAAAGTATTTTTTGCAAGCTATCGGGACATTGTCTAACGCGAGGTCTAGACTATCAGCCTCCATCATCCCAAGATGCACAATCTATGTCGAGAAATCCAAACGAAATCTAGAGTCACTCCGCAGCCTGAAAGGAAAGCAACAGATGAAAACCATCTCCGAAGTACCTAAAAGATCAACGGAGCAAAGGGGCGAGTAGTCGCAATTTGTGCTTGCTCTAAGGGAATACAGATTGACTACCTTTCAGACCAAGGTAAGTTTTGAAAGGAGCGTCGAAAATGGGTTAAGCCATCTGAATTACACTTAAAGCGTATTCACATATTTTTCTCTGAGCTTTCACCAGCGATTTCAACTTGTGAGTAAACTAGAAACCACGCCTTGAAATCGAGAGAATGCTCGAGTGTCGATACCACTTGCTTACGATAGACAAAAAATTCCCTTGGCTGAAAATCCTTCCTCGTGAGGCTGTGACTTTAGCTGGGCCTCTGAGTTGAAAGCTACTTTTTCAGGGGGAGAGCAAGAAGAGGGAGGGAGGGAGGGAAGAAAGAAACAGGGAAATCATGAAGAGCTCCCCCTCACTCTTTGAACTCCGAATTTCCTCATGATCTTTCTTGAATTTCTTAAATAACGCCCTTCGGGATTCTGAAAGGACAAAATGAGCAACACAGATAGTCAAGCAGAAATTTTACAAGAACTCAAGAAGATCAGGGAACTACTCACACCAGCTCCTACGCCTCCTCCTCCAAAGGGACTCTGGAACGAATTCATGACCTTTCTCTCCCAGTACAGGGTTCTCGGTCTTGCAGTGGCTTTCATTTTGGGGCTTTATCTTGGGGCGGTTGTTCAGGGGCTTGTAAATGACATAATAATGCCAGTCATAAGTTTCGTTCTAGGTAAAGGAAGCTCATTCCAAAATATAATTTTCGGCCCGTTCCTCGTAGGAGCTTTTGCATCTGTTGTTTTGACTTTCATCATTGTCGCCATCGTAATATTCATCATTGTGAAGATTGCGACGAGATGGGGACTAAACAAATAGGAAGTGCGGCGGCAGAAGTTCAAAGGCAAGAAGGAAGAATGAAGAAAGAAAGAAAGAAATATGCTACTACTTTGAAACTTCTCCTTGAGCCTGTGATTAGGGGGTAGGTTCTTCCAAGATCACTGTAGTGTTAAGTACCGATATCGAGAAGCTCTCAAAGGATTTTCTCTGTTCTTCTATCTAGACGGAGTCGTATCGATTTATCTTCAAAGCTTCGCTTGCCAAGAGATCCTTTCCCTTCTTTGAATGTTTGGCGTCTCTGAATTGATCTAACACTAGAATCAGTCGATCGATGTCTCCTTCATTACTCGCTATGCCAAGAGATGCTCTTACAGCACCTACTGGCTTTCCATCCATACAAGTTGAGAATTGTTGCAAAGTAAATTCTTCGTGTGGGATGGATTCAAAACACTTGCTCGCCCGGACCGGATCATAATTGAAGGCAAATTCTGCTGCACCAGGATTACAGAAGCAACCTGTTCTCACTGAAATTTTATTTGCGGTGGTCAGTTCTGCGACCTTGCTTGCATCGATTTCCTTTCCATCTTCGTCCAACAGATTGAAAGTTACTGTTCCTCCTCGGCTTTCCATCGACTTGGGTCCGTAAATCTTGACAAGTGGACGTCCATTCGAGTGACTCAGCTCTTGAAGCCTCTTTAGAAGTAGCTCGGTCAGTTCACGAACGTTTTTATTGATTTTATCGATTCCCACGCTTTCGATAATATCAAATCCAGCACCAAGAGCCAAGATCCCAAGGAAATTTACTGTTCCATCCTCGTGGGCATCAGCACCATCATTTAGTAGATGAGTCATACCTGTGGTCGAAACATACTTGATTGTCCCCCCACTGAACCACGGACGTCTTAGTTTCTTTAGGGCGTCCCTTTTGGCAAGGAGCGCTCCCACACCTGTTGGAAAACCAAATATTTTGTAAAACGAAATTGGAACAAAGTCTGGTTCGCAGTCGCTAAGGCTCAACCTGTTCGTGGGAACGTAAGCCGCAGCATCAAGAAGGACATCATATCCGAAATCATGGGCTTTTTTGATCCATGATAGTGGATGCTTAACACCAGAAAAGTTCGACTGAGCAGGATATGCAAATAGCCCGAGATTTGAGGAACCTCTTCTGTGATCAAAATACGGTTCGATGGAGTCTACTCTCAGTTCGCTATTCAAAGGGACATACCTGACTTGAGCTCCTTTCGCCTTTGCAAATTCTCTTATTCCATTGACTGAGTTATGGTTGTCAGCAGTGAGAACGAAACTACACTTGTCGTTGAATGGATAGCTTTCGCCGACCAGCTTCAGAGCGTTTGTGGCATTCAAAGTGAATATGATTTCGTATTCTTCTGCATCAAAGAAAGTTCGGATACGCTCCTTTATGGCTTTGATCTGTTTTGTGCTTTCGAGTGAAGTTGGATTGGTGGAATGTGGATTTCCCCAAACGTGCTTCTGGAGTAGTTCAAAATAAGATCTGATTTGAGATTCTGCATATAGCCCTGATCCCGTGTAATCGAGGTAAACTTGATCTAGACGATCCAGTCGAGAAAATTCTCTAGCTCGTAATTTTGCAAAAAATTCTTCCTCCTCCTCTTCTTGAGCGCGAGTAGAAAGCATTGCCTTCACTCGATGCTATTCTCGGCTCTAGCCTCTATATGTTTCGCAAAATTGTCAGGTAATGCATCAAATCCTTAAGCTGCTGGCTCTTTCCCTAAAGTCATTTTACGAAGCGATTGGTACGTTTTGGTCGTTGAAAAAGGAGGAGGAATGCAATCGGTTCCTCAAAACGATCAGATACTTGATCGGTAAAAAAGGAAAACAAGCAAGCTTTCCTCCCCCTTTTGGGGTTTGATTTTCGCCCCTCAAATCGACATATCGTACTTACCTTAGCGTGACTGAATGAACCCGAGAACTGTTCCAAATGGTCCTGCAGGTGGGATCCACGCCACCTTATTTCCAAACCAATCTTGTTCGTTGACTAGTCCGTACTTCTTCACGGCTTCTTTCATGTTGTTGGTACCAACAAGAAACCTGCACGGCGAATCTCCAAATCGCAATAGTCTATCCCTAAGCCAACTCTTCTTGCCATCTCCTTTTGGGGTAGCCAAGATTACAGGCGTATTTTCAAATTCAGCGATGATTGTTTCCTCCAATAAATCATCGCTTTTCCTAGGAGCTCCCCAGCCGTACACTTTTCGAAAAATTCCGATTTCCTTTTCCATCTCATTGACTCCTAGCACAACTCTTTCGACTCCCTTTGGGATGCTGTCATTGGAATTTCCCCTTTGAGATGAGCCCCCTGACGGTTTGACTCGTAGCTCTCTTGGTGTTTTATCCTTAATCAGGAACGGAAGAGTCGCGCCAGGCGGCTTGTCTCCTATGAACCCGAGTTGCCACTCAACCAAGGCGCCGTCAGGTCTCCTTCGACTGTAATCTTCTGGGCCGGTAGCTGATAAACCGAGTTTTCGTATTCTTTCGATTTCGTCTGAGATATTATCGACTCCTACTGCCCAGGCGCAGGGGCCGCCGTCATGAGCAATGAATTTTGGCCAGATCGGTGACTGTCCAGGTCTAATAACAGAAATGAGCTCGATGTACGAGCCATCTTCAAAGCTAAGCAAGGACATATGAGTAATCCCATTGGAATGAGGCCCGCCATAATCAGGTTTCATCCCCAGTCTTTTCCCAAATTCATCCTCCAATTTTTTGAGGCTTGATCCAGCAATAGTCACATGGTCTATTTTCAGGTTCAAATTCGAAATCATTTTCCGTTCTTTTTGTTTCTAAAAGTATACTCCGATTAGAAATTGTGAGCGTTCGCCCGGGCGAACGCTGAATCCTCATTCATCTTTCAATTTGTCACGATCGGAAGCACAATATGGGAGCTGTGATCGGGGTCATGATAAATCGTTTGATGGGCTATGATTGTTTTGGCGTCCATCCCAAATCTATGCCCTGTGTTTGGGTTGCGATCGTATTTGGGGAAAGAGCTACTAGATACATCAATCCTTATCCGATGGTCCTTGAGGAATACATTACTTGTCACCCAGAGGTCGATATTGAATTCATAGATTCGACCTGGAGTGAGAAGTTTTGCCTTTTCTAGTGACTCGCGATACCTCCCTCTGATTATTCCATCGGTGACGTGCATGGAGTACCCGTTAGGAAACACGTCGACAAGTTGAACCCAAAAATCAGTGTCTTTCACAGAAGTTGAGCAGTGCAATTTGGCTGTAATTCTACCTGAAACCTCGAGTGATGAGTCAAGCTTTGGGGTGCTGTACACTAAGACATCATCTCTTCCCTCAATTGGTCTCTGATCGTATGGTCCTTCTGCCGCGCCAGAGGAATCATCATAGATGTTTGGACAAGGATTCATTGGATCATAATCGAAGTGGTCGGCTGGTTCGTTCCTGCTTGGTTTTGTTGTATCCAACAGCCCATCTCCTGAAACAGTGTTGGCCTTTCCATTACTATGGAAATAATACTCTTGGTTTTTGGTTCGCTTCAACGGCCACTCCTTTTCCTTTCTCCAGACATTTTCTCCCATTACGAAGATATCCACTGGTGGCTCATCACATGTCCCGTTGTTTTCATCCTTCAACCAGTAGTCAAACCATCTGAGTTTCAGACTTTGGAGATCGATTAGTGCAGATTCTCCAAAATCTATCTCTCCCAAACGCCTCGAAGAATTCACATGATGCTGCCAAGGACCAATGATCAACTTCTGGAATGGGTGGGATTTCCTATTCCTCTTACTTGTTGTCATTCCAACGTAATTGAGATGAGTTCCAATAATATCGTCGTCATACCATCCAGAGATGTGCATAACTGGGACATCGATTTTGTGAAACTTGTCCTCGTAGAACGTGCTCTTCCAATAGTAGTCAGCTGAAGGGTGTTTCATCCAACGCTGCCAGATCTCAGACCTGCGTCCAAACGCCTCATCCATCGATTTCAGCGGAAGATGTTCGTAGATTTTTGAGAGATCTGTGTAAATGGATAGGCTTGTGTTTTTCTTGCCTTCTACCATTGCCATCCATTGCGCCATCCAGAGCACAAGGGCTCCGTTCTGAAATGGCACATTGATCACTGGATCTGGAAGAGCCACAGTGCAAATCATTGCTCTAAGGTGAGGAGGTTTGAGCGCAGCAGTTGCCCACTGATTCCAAGCTGAATAAGAGGCTCCGATGGTTCCGATCCTCCCATTGAACCACTCTTGCTTTGCGCACCATGCTTGCGTGTCATAGCCGTCCTTGCCGTCATCATGAAAGGGATGAAATCTTCCATCGGAATCGTTCTTTCCTCTGCAATCCTGAATGAGGTAGACATAGCCGTTTGAAGCGAAAAATCTAGCCTCGTCGGAGAAAGCTTTCTGAAATCCTTCAACAGTCGAGTATGGAGTCCTCATAATTATGGTTGGGAATCGCCCTTGAGCATCTGGCAGATAGATGTCTGAAGAGAGCTTGGTCCCATCACGCATCTTCTGCTTTTCTCCCAGTCGAAGCTTAACTCGAAACCTGCGAGAGTAATTTGGACTATTCTTCTTACTTTCTGGATCCAATGAAATCCAAAGTCTCCTGTTTGGAATGAAGACCCAAAAAGTCTACTAATTTCTTTCTTTTGAACGTACCATCATCTTTGGGTCATCAAGTTTTGATCGTCTTCCTTTTCCCCCCACAATCTTCTTTACTTTGGATCACTTTCTTTAAGAGAAGAAAATGGAATATTTGTCTCAGGTTCCTTATGACTGGGAGACTAGAAAGAAGTATCTTGATCTCCCCTTCCCAATTTCAGAATATCAATCTAGGCTTAGCAGAATCAGGTCTTTGATGGCGAAAAATGATCTGGACTCTCTGATCATCTTTGGGGACTCGCGAGATCCAGGAGATCTGATTTACCTTTCGAATTTCAACCCCTTCGGACGAGCCGCGATCATAGTTCTAAATGACAAGTCGCCGATTATAGTGACTGACGCAATTCTTCACGGCGAGCCCATCAATTCTTACGCTTGGATGACTTGGATTGAGGAGTTTGTTCCCACGAGACATAGTGATGAAGAATTCGCCTCAACTCTATCCAAGATCATTGCTCAGGAAAAGGTTAGAAAAATTGGAATCGTCGGTGTCGATAATCTCCCCTTCCAGATCTGGGAGAGATTGCGATCTGACATCCAATTTTCATGGGTGGATTTTTGGCTTGAATTTACCAGGATGAAGAGCATTCGAAGTGATTTGGAAGTGAAACTGTGCAGAGAAGTGGGAGAAATAACGGCGAAGTCAATGAGATCGGCAGTCGAGTCCATAGCAGTTGGAAGGACTGAGACGGAAATTGCGGGTATAGCACTCAAAACCATGCTCGAGCTGGGAGCTCATGATAGAAGCTTCCAGACAATTGTTAATTCTGGGCCGAAGGCTGGAGTGAAACACAGCTATCCAACTAAGAGAAAGATAGAACGAGGGGATCTTGTGTATCTCGATATGGGTGCGATGAAGTTCGGATACCAAGCTGATATGTCGCGTAGCGTTGTCGTTGGTGGGGCGAATGCCGATCAAAGAGAAGTCTTGGATACGATTCTGAAAGCTTACAACATCTTGACGGGAATGATGCGGCCAGGAGTAAGGACTTCGGAGCTTCTCGCTCGCGCAAATAAGCTAGAGAAGGAGTCGAATCTTCGATCAAAATACAAGAATAGAATCTACCTTGGGCTTATGGTGCACCACGGTATCGCCACGTCTTTCTTTGAATTTCCTTCGCTTGGGCTTCCCGACACGATCCTTCAGAAGAATATGTCCTTCGCCTTTGAGCCGATGGCTCACATATTGGATTTTGGAACGGCCGTGGTTGAAGATACGATCTTGATAACAGAGGATGGAGAAGAGCCTCTTACGCCTTACGAACTCGTTCACTGGTAAGCAAAACTAAATGCATGCCTTCAACACGGTTTCTCGGCAAACTTTCCTCTTCCTCTGAGAGCTTTTTCGATTTCAACTGAGCTTATGACAAGTGCAAAACCGCGTCTCAGAGTCTTCAGCTCAGCTTTTTGAATTTCAGGGTCATCTGTTGAGTTAATGTCAGACCCAAAAACCACTTTGTATCCTCTTGCGTGAGCTTCCCGCGCGGTTGTCCCACAGCAGTAATTTGTCATCGTCCCGCAGATTACGACCGTGTCAATCCCCAGGTTCTTCAAAATGTAGTCGAGTGAGGTGTTTGTGAATGCTCCATAACTCGGCTTCGCTATGATGTAATCAGTTTGATAGTTTGGCTTTATCATCTGGTCTATGCTTTCTTTGGTGAACAAAGGAGGTCCTTCATAGTCATCGAACTTATCAAGCGGGGTCCATCCATTTCTAAAGTAAGGATTTGCGTCTGCGAAAGTGCTGTGAATTTCATAGCATGTATAGATGATTGGCACTTTCAGTTCTCTACACACGTCGATCAGATGCTTTATTTTTGGAAGCTGTTTTGTCGCATCCGGAATCCAAGACGGAGTGTATCTTGGTTTCGTAAATTCTTCTATCATGTCTACAACTATCAAGGCAGTCTTTGTCCGGTCAATTTTGAAACTCGCGGCCCCTTCTTCATAGTCACGCCGAGCCTTTGAGAGAATATAATCCTCTGTGAATTCTCCAATCTTTCTTCGTACTATCCTAGTCGATGTTCCCAAGTCATCCCACGCCAAGTTTTCAGGTTCTTTGAAAGAGAACTAGTATTGGTGCAATCTCTGACTCAAACCCACTGAAACGTGCCACTGAACAACAAGCCATTTGCCTGAAGAGCGCTCTTTTCTAAGGACTGCGGTAATTCTCATATCACTATCTAACTTTTCTCCCGATTTCGTTTCAATGAACCAATGCGGCCTGTCAGCAATCCATGATACATCGTTATGAACATGTACGTCCAGCTCTTTCGCAACGAATTTGAAACTCTTGAGAGCCTTGAATTGAACAGTATGTACATCTTTGTATTGATTCCAACCTTGGAATTTTTCGTCTTGATCAGTTCCAAACGCAAGTAACTCCTCAGAGTGATCAAAATTCTCATCCAATAGCTGAGCGTCTAGTTTCTCAAAAGCTCGATAAATCCCAAGAACTGTTTGCTTCACCCTTTCGATTTCAGAATTCTGGAGACTTGCCAACCAAGATCTATTCTTATCGGCATCAATTTTACAATAAAAGGATAGTCAGCGATCCGCTTCTGACCAAAGTCTCAAAATAAGCCTAATATAATTCCCTTCAAAAGTTGCATGGGTAAGAAATGGCAGCTTCCAAAGCAACAGGTTCAATTTTCGCAAGGGATGCAACAGGTCTAGTCAAGCAAATTTCTGGGCTTGATGCGATGGGAATGGTAGTTACTCAGATGGGATTATTGTATGTCTTCAATGTCGTCGCATTCACTCCTGGCTTCTATCCTTCTGCCAATCCACTCGCCGTCCCCCTGGTGGGGTTACTATTGGTGCTGCCAATAGTGGGGATGTACATCATATTTTCGATTGCGATGCCTAGGACTGGTGGAGACTATGTCTGGACAAGCAGGACCTTCAGCCCGGGAATCGGATTTACGACCAACTTCGCCTTGACGCTGATAGTAGTGTCAGTGGTTGCTTCCGTTGCTCCTTGGATTGGAGACTGGTCGATAGCTCAGCTGTTCTACGATCTGGGTATTCTTCAGCACAACGCAAGTTACATTTCGTTCGCAAATTACCTTCAAGGCACAACCCCAACTTTTGAGGTCTCCGCGATATTTGTGATAATCGCGGGCCTAGTTGTGATGGCTAGTTCAAAGCTAGCAGCTAGAGTGGTGAAATACTGGACTTTCATTTCGATTGCAATTGGGCTAATATTCATGGTGACTGTTCTTTCAGCTGGCGTTTCGACTTTTGCTTCAAACTACAATGCGTACGCCAGTTCAATAAACAGTAACATGACCTATGATCAGGTAATAGCCACGGGTCAATCACAATTTGGAGCTTACAACGGAGTTCCACCCGTACTTTCCTATGCAACGTTATACTCTGGTGCTCTCGGGCTGCTTGGTTATCTTGGATTCAATTCCTCCGCATATTTTGCAGGAGAAGTACGCCAAAATAGAAGGAACCAAGTAATTGCGCAACTCGGGGGCACTATCTTATACGCGGCTTTTGTAACGATTATGATTGCAGTAGAATACTTTGGCGAAGGTCCAAAATTTGTTAATGCCATGGCGGCTCTTTGGACAGCCGCGGCATATGGAGGATACACAAATTATCCTTACCTTGCAACAACTCCTCCGCTTGCTTCAGGACTCTCTATGTTTTGGACTCACAACCCCGTCCTAATAGCACTCTTCACTCTTGGTTTCGGTATGACAGCATTCGTAATGGATGTTTCTATTTTCTTCACATTCACAAGGAATCTATTCGCATGGTCCTTTGATCGCGTAGTTCCTACAGCATTTGCAACTGTGAATTCGAAAACGAGGACTCCGATATTCGCAGCCGCGATAATGACAGTCGCCGGACTTGTTTACACCTACATTGCAAGTTACACAAGTTTTGTAGCTGATCTATTCAGCTACGGAACTGCGGGGGAGTTTATCGTCTTTGCCATAGTATCGATTGCGGCAATCATCTTTCCCTATCGAAGGAAGGATCTCTTTTCTTCTTCCATCGAACCTACGGCAACTAAGAAGATCGGAGGTATACCACTCATCACGATATTTGGAGTGATGAGTTTGATAGTATCCCTAGTCACAATCTATGCGATCATCTTACCTCAGATTGGTGGCGTATCGTTCTGGACTATATTCTTCGAAGGAATAATTCCCACATTTGTTATCGGGGCTGTGCTCTATGCAATCATATGGGCGGTAAGAAGGCGCCAAGGAATCAATCTTGGCCTGTTGCAGAAAGAGATCCCTCCAGAATGAATGACGACGATTTCGGCGGATCAAAACATTGAGCAAAGGAAGAAAGAGGCAATAGGATGAACAAGTTCCCTCTTTATCTTCGCCGCCATTGTCACTGACTCGAACTATGCCCTTATTCTCCACCTTCTTCTTTGATTCTAGTTGAAAGAAGGAAGAACCTCAGTGCTGAATTTTTTCAGCTGAGTGATTTGATCCCAAGCAACGAATCTGATGTTAAAGTCTTGGACTCCAGCCTCCACAAAGGACTCTAGCTTCTTTATCACATCGTTTCTGTTGCCAAAAGCTACCCACTTATCCAGTATGCCTGAAGGATCCTCTCTGTAATATTTTTCCAAAAAGTCTGCCGATTCGCTGGATGCTTTGCCTTTGTCTTCATTCATGTTTACATTGTAGTAAAGTGAAGCCTTGAACTTGGATCTTTCTTTTCCATACTTTCCAGCATAGGAAAGTACCTTCTGTAGATCTTCTTTGTACTCTTCCGGGGTGACCATGGTGGTCATCCATCCGTCCGCATACTTTCCTACACGATCAAAATTTGCTTCAATATTTCCCGGCGGACCCTCCAATTCGCCAGTGGATCGAGGATTTGACGCGATCCAGATGGGACAATCTCTTTGAACTGGTTTCGGTTGCACCGTGACATTTTTGAATTTGAAGATCTTCCCTTCGTACGAGACGTTATCCTCCTTCCAGACTTTCCTCATGATCTCAATCCCTTCTTCGATTCTGGCCACTTTCTCCTTTGGAGGGATCCCAAATGCATCGTATTCGTTCCTGTATATTGGCCCATGTTGGGTGGGAGTTCCCTGACATACGACAAGAATTGTTCTTCCGCTTGACAGCTGGTCGAGCGTTGCCCACTGATAGGCCAACAATATTGGGTGTCTCAATGGAAAACTAGCAAAACATGATGTGCCCAGCTTAAGCTTCTCAGTTGCTCCCGCCACTGCTGATAAAACAACTATGGAATCTAACCTGGGTTTCGCAAGAATGCTGTCGCCTGCCCAGACCCCATCGTATCCATATTCCTCTGCCATCTTACTTAGCGCTATGACATCTTTCCTCGGATCAGCTCCTGAGAATAGGACGCCTCTAGTTGGTAACACTATTCCGAATGTAATTTTTCGCATATTTTCGTTTTCCCCTCAGTGAGTTGATAAGCGTTCTTGAGCTATACTACGAGTAAAGGGGGGGAGAAGAAGAAAATTTTCTTTGGATCAAATAGTTGATTCAAGATCTCGATGAATCGCAATTTTTGTCAAGGGGGAGAAAAAGAAAGAAAGAAAGATTGAAATTAACAAGAACTTTGGGGGCAGGATAGGTGCAAAACAAAATTACATTTGCACTTTGTGTTTTTGCAAGCAAGAGCCTTGAGTCGATCCGTTCAGTCCAGTGTTCGTCTAAGTAAAGGCTTCGATCTCTCTTTCCTATGCGCTATCGCTTTTCTTTCTAGGACTCTCTATTGGACAATTTGATCGTTCCGCACACACCCCCCATGCTTTAGTATGGGGGGCTGGCTTTGTCCTTCTGAATTTCGCAGATCGTTTCTGATTTTTCGAGCGATGGCGTTGTGAGGTACTTCTGCGGGATTCGGCTTTCGAGAAGTTTGTCTATGAGCTCCTGATTGACTTTGATGCTTTGGAGCTGCGAGTAGTATCGGAGGATTTGCTGATGGGCTTCGCTCATTGCGTCCAGGTATCTGTCGAGGCCATTGATTATGCCCCGAATCGAAGGAACGTGTCTTGCTCTGACGACTCCAATCTGATCCGCTCTGAACCTGTAGCCGAAGCGATCCAGGATTTTTGCAGAAATGATTGAGCCGTTGTCGCATGCAATTCTGAAAGTGAAGCCTCCAAGCGAGAATCCCATTGTTCCATCGATGCTGTTTTTCACGGTGAAGCCGAGCTTGATTTGCTGCTTGTGAGCAAATAACCAGGCTTCTTCATTTACGGCTGCGTGGCTGGAAGTCGCATGCTTGTAAAGGCCCTCGCTTGGCACGTAGGAAAGAACGATACCGTTCCCGCTGCGAGTCGGCAAGGCGTTCGAGCGAATCCATGAAACAAAGGACAAGCCGTCTAGATGGTTAGGGTCAAGGCATAGGAAGGCTCTCCATGATCCAGTTTCCAATCTTCTGCTAGCATTGTTCGAATATCCCAAAGATCCAGCTTCCGCATTCCTCTCCGTCCAACTTCATGACTTGATTTCGAACTCACCAAGGCTAGGGGGAGAAGGAAGAAAGGGAAACTTAGACAGCTAGGGGTTTTGGATACTTTTTAGTATCCAAATTTATCGTAAATCTCCTTTCGCAAGCTATTGGCGGTGAATTCGTCCAAATGCACAAACGGCTCATCCATCAATATGACCGCGGGAGAAGCTGCAAGTGCCCGGGCAATTGCGATTCTCTGTCTCATACCGCCGCTCATTTCTTTCGGATAGTCGTTCTCCTCGCCTTTGAGCCCGCAGACCTCAAGCATCTTCTCCGAGATTTCAGTCGCTTCTTGGTTAGATACTCTATTGTTGTATTTCAGCGCTAGCTTGACGTTATCCAAAGCAGTCATCTATGGAAATGTTGCAATGGGTTGATGGACTAGGGCGATCTTTGAAGAGGGGTGAGTGACTTGTTTCCCATTGAGAAACACTTCCCCGCTGGCACGATGGAGCAGGAGGCCCAGACACTGAAGCAGTGTTGATTTGCCTGTTCCAGTAGGGCCCACTATAGCTATCAACTTGTCTTGAAATGTCATAAGATTGATATCTTTGAAGACGAGTTTGCCATTGGGGTACGAATACGATAGATCTTTGCATTCCAGCACACTTCCTTCGGTGGAGTGCACATTGGAACTTACATTGTTGATAGCTTGCATTTAGATTTCATGCAACTCTCATCAAACAGAAAGGGTTTGTCTGCGAACGAAACTTTCTGCGAAGGGGCTATATACGTCTTCTCAGTATCCCCTCCCCTAGGATAGTGGATATGTCATCTCATAGAAGAAATGAAGTTACGAAGAGAATGGCGAGAATTCACGGTCATGTTCACGGTATAATGGAAATGTTAGAGAAAGGAAGGCCTTATTCCGAGATAGTCCAACAGATTACCGCCGTAAAATCTGGTCTTGACAGTGCGGTCCAAGTGATTGTCGATGATTTGGTGGAGGACTGTGTTGCTAAAGATAATACTCGTCATGAAGTAGCTCAGTCAGCTCTTGAACTGAGGCAAGTCTTCGCTAGAACCCATTGACTTTCTTCCTTCTATTTTCAAAAAATGAGGGGTATGTTACTGGATGCAAAGTAGCACAACTGAATCTAAAGAAAAACAAACAAAATCCAAGCATGATGAAGCGGAAGAGGGAGAAAGCGAGACTAGACAAATAACAAGACTTGTGTTGGTTGGTATTGCATCTGGAGTAAGCGCTTATGGAACTTACTTCTTGCATAATTTGTTCCCATATGATATCATAGCGATAGTTGCTGTCCTTCTAGGCGGCTATCCTGTTTTCAAAGAGACTATACTTTCGCTTCGCCATTTTCGTATCAGTATGGAAGTCTCCATGGCAGTCGCCGTAATTGCCTCACTCTTGGTTGAGCAATTTGCGGTTTCAGTTTTGATCACCTTCTTTGTTTTGCTCTCTGAATTCATTGAAGATTATGCGGTTGACAAGGGAAGACAGACTATCGTATTACTCGAAAAATCCGCTCCGAAGAAAGCACTGGTCAGAAGAAATGGGATAGAAAAAGAAGTTGATGTCCAGAGTCTAGAAACAAACGATATTGTATTAGTAAAAGACGGCGAGAGGATTCCGGTAGACGGAACCATTGTTGTTGGATCAGCCTTTGTAAATCAAGCTGCTATTACAGGTGAATCTCAAAGATTTGAAAAGAATTCGGGCGATCATGTGTACGCAGGCAGCATAAATGAATCAGGACTAATTGAAGTTCGCACCGAAAAAGTAGGTAGCGAAACTATCTTTGGAAAGATCATAAAACTTGTCGAAGAAGCAGAAAATAGAAAAGCTCCAATTCAACGAATCTCAGATAGACTGGCAGCATATCTTGTGGAGTTTGCGATTGGGTTTGCATTTGTTACTTTTCTCCTCGCCCGGAATCCGATCACCACACTCTCTGTTGTAGTAGTTGCTGGAGCTTGTGGGGTAGCTGCTGGAACGCCTCTTGCTATAGTCGCAATCATGGGCAAGGGAGCAAAGAAGGGGGTAATCATCAAGGGCGGAGCGTACGTAGAAGAAATGAACAAAGTTGACACAGTTGTGATTGACAAGACCGGAACTCTGACATTTGGAGATCCCATTGTAAATGGGATTACTAGTTTTGGAAAATATTCGAAGGAGAATGTACTGCAATACGCGGCTATAGCTGAGAGGCGCTCTAACCACCCTCTTGCACGAGCAATAATTAACAAGGCAAAAGAGATGGGACTTGATGCTTCAAGCAGCAGCAACAACACTACTCCTTCTTCTACAAGCTATATTCCGGGAAAGGGAATAGTCTCAGAGAATAACGGTGAAGAAATTGTTGTAGGTAACACGGTACTCATGACAGAGAGACAAGTCAAGTTCCCCTCAGATCATCAACGCGATGCGATCACAAACAAGATTTCAAGCAATGGAGGCTCTATCGTATTGGTCGCCTATCGGGGAGAAATATGTGGTATGATTTCAATTTCTGATGTTGTCCGAAAAGAGAGCAGGAATGCAATTTCAGATCTAAAGAAGATGGGCATACGCACCATAATGCTCACAGGCGATAACAAGAATGTTGCTGAAGCTGTTGCAAGTGAAGTAGGAATTGATGAGTTTCACGCAGAGCTCCTTCCTGGTGCGAAACTTGCGATCGTGGAAGATCTGGTTTCAAAAGGGCACAAGGTAGCAATGGTTGGAGATGGGATCAACGATGCTCCTGCGCTTGCGAGAGCAAACGTAGGAATAGCTATGGGTGCTGGGACAGATGTTGCGATAGAGGAAGCCGACATCGTCCTTATGAGTAATGATCTTCAAAAGATCGCGGATGTCGCGAAACTAAGTAGGAAGGCGTACCGAACTATAATGACCAACTTTTACGGAACACTGTCTGTGGACGGAGTAGGCGTTGCACTTGCAGCATTAGGTTTTCTGAATCCACTTCTCGCAGCTGGAATACATGTCACATCGGAGCTTATTTTCATTTTGAATTCTGCCCGGTTGATTCGTTGAGAGGAACATAAAAAATATGGAAGCAAAGAAGACGCTCATTTTCGAACGGCCTCGAATTCCTGATACATAGCCATCTATGCACTTATTGTGAGGACAAAATAGCTGGATATTTGTAAATTTACGCTCGTGGTCTATAGGTTTCTTCTCTCATGAGATAATTTACCATCCTCGCCAATCTCAACTTCATGCTGGCAGCTGAAGTTCCTTCGCCGCTCAAGGGTGTTCTGAGGAATTTCAATCCAATCCTGACTAAACCGCAGCAGGACAATCTTGCAAGGAATCATGACAGGGATATGCTTGTCTACGAGGGAGAGAGAAGTACGTCAACAAAATAAACGAAACGACACATTCATCCCGCACAAGGACCCAGAGAGCAACCTGAACCGCTTCATAACCAACAGATCCAAAATGGGATTACAAGGCGCTGAATCAGAGAAGGATAAAGCTCGTCGAAGACGAGCTTGCTCTAAGAGGCTCAACGGATCTGTGCTACGTGATCAATGACGACACCAATGTCGAGAGATATTCCGGAGAAGGCGTAGGATACCATCATGATGATTCAAAGCATGGCGTGATCAAGGGGCATAACTATGTCACTGAAGTGTGCATCATCATCATCATCAAAGACACAACCTATCCAGTCGATTTTCGCCTGTACATGCCCGAAGGCTCTGCAAAAAAAACCGTTCAGAAACAAAATAGATCTCGCGTGCAAAATGATTGATGAAATGAGTTCAACCCACCTTCAAAGCATGTGATAGCTTGCTTTGACGAGTGGTACTTCTGCGGAGAGACGGTGAAGCATGTTGAGGATAAGAGGCGGTGTTCGACTGGATAAGCGAGGCAAATAGCAATTGAATCGTTTTCCTGCAATGGTGGTGGGGAAGGGGAAGAGAAGGAGGAGACTGAATGTCTTTGAACTTCTTCTTGAAAGAAGAAGAAGACATCTGTTCCATGACTGACGTCGAAATTGACGGGGAGATTTACCAGTGCCTGGACACAGAAGTATTCATTCCGAAGATGACCAGTAAGAATACGAAGCTCTTAATCCAACTGCAAGGCTGACACGAAAGACATCCACTTCACAACTACGAACATTTTGATTGGAAAAAAGGGGAACCATCTACTTTAGTCATTCTGAGGCATGCTCTAAAGAGAGCTGGAATCGAATCATTCCACTGGGACATCAAAAACGTTCTGGGATTTGAAGACTATCGCTTCAGGGAGAGCGATGCGGCGATAATCCACTCGCACCTAGTCTTTCTAGCGTATAGCTTGCTTCTGATCCTAAACAAAAGAATGGACAAGAAGGAGCAACTTACGAACAATCATCATCATCATCAAAACAATAAACACCGCCGCAGCATAGGCTAGGCATTAAGATGGGTGAGAGACAGATGCCTCATAGCAATGTGCGGATGGTTCAAAGACAGGGTCTTGGACGGGCTAAACGTTCGAGAAATAGTCAGACTAATCAACCCGCAAATTAGAATCTACAAATAACCAGTTATCTTAGGCCTTTTGTCTTCTTGATTCTGGTACCAGCGGGGATCGGCGGCGTAGTTTGTGCTTCGCTCGAGAGTGCGCCTCGAGGGGATAGGCCTCTTCCACAAACCCATTTTTCTCTCGTATTCTATCAGGCTCAAAGCTTCATCGACAATTGTTCGGATATGCGAAGGTCTCTTGTCTCTGTTCCATGTGGCATAAACTACTCGAGCGATGATTTGAATGTGAGAATCTCTATCCTCGCAAGAGGGCATCTCGTGGGAGCAAGGGTGATCGCAAAGCCTTGTTTTAGGGCAGTTTTGAGCTGCTAGATTTCTTGTTCGTCGGTTAGGCTCAATTCGTAGTTACCTCAACGTAGCGCTTCGAGCATTGCTTCGTCTCGTCTTGATTGCAGGATGAGAATGCACTTGTGGTTGACAAAGTGCCAGACGCAGAGGAGGGACGTACATGGACAGTAGTAAGCTGCGAGACTGTGTTCCTTGGGCGGGCAGAGGGCGCAGTAAACTGAGCGACAAATTATCTTGACAGTTTGCAAAACTTTGACCTCTTCCTCGGAGTTTTGTTTGGGTTCTGGTTCTTTCAATGGAAGAGACCCCCCATACTTTAGTATGACGGCTAAAGAAAGCGAACTAATATTCGGATCAAAGCTTAGAAAGAGAGCGATTAAGCAAGCGCATGTGCGAATCCTGTGATTTCCTTTGCAGAAGCTTGCATACTTCAGTATGGGGGGCAGGGCAACCAGACACTCTACTCACCCACCCTGAGAGTGGGTGAAACCTACACCTTCCGCCTTGACGCCTTCCCCCTTCCCCGACACACCCTTCCTCTTCTCTGTCTCGCTGAGGTTGAAGTAGTTGATTGGGCCGACCTCGTAGACGTAGGACATCGTGAGAAGTGCGAATAGCCTTATATGACGGCGAATGGAACCCGGCACGAGTGAGACAATCAAGAACGCCCATCGCAATCTGGTTGTATTCTACTCCCTGATCTACGCAATCGACTACCTTCTGTTCTCCTATGAGCCGTACCGCGTCTTGTCCAGCTCAGGGACCATTCCTGACCGGCTACTTTCCGCCTCTATCTTTTTGTTGCTCATCTTTTCGGTCGTCTTTCTCCTGAACAGAGACTCGCATCTGGGCCCAGTGCTCGCCTCGATTGGTTTCAGGCGGAAGGGGATCCTCCGCAGCTTCGTGTGGGCGAATGCTTTCCTTCTTCCCATCATGGTCAACCTGTTGGGCATGTTGCTGGTCGCAGGACCGGGCTCTATTCTTGCCATATCGCAAGTTCCCCTCCCCGGCCCGGCGGTGCCGTTCTGGTATCCTTTGTTCGCGCTTTTCACGGTGCTAGTCGCGGGAATCGCATTCTTCCCCATCCTCCAGGCTTTTCCCTACGAGAGCCTGGTGGACTTCCCGAAAAAGTACACCATTACGTTGATCGCGGCTGTCTCGGCCACCAACTACAATGTCGCGTTTCTGACTGGCACTTTGAGATGGGACGACATCCTGTTCTTCGGACTGTTGTTCACGATCGCCTATCACGAGACCAGAAACTCCATCGGCCTCGTCGTCGCATATGCCCTCGCCGAATCATGGGTGTGGTATGTCGTGGCAGCGACCTGGGGAACCACGGTCTTTGTGGGAGCCATTCTCGCACGGACTGCCCTGAGCGCAATCTCCGTCGGAGTCCTGATCTTTTGGCACTACAAGTCGGGAACTAGTCTGCCCGCCTGATATCTTTCGTGGCAGTCCTACAGACATCTCAGACAACCTTCTTCATCTCCTTCACCCCGCTCCCCTGAGAAGGGGTGAGGCTTGTCCTTTATTGGGTCACCCCTGCGCTCCAACCTGACAGGCCGGCCAAGCCCATCCTCCACAACACCCCAGGAAGGCTTGAAGCAAACCAAGCCCGGCACCCCCATACTTTAGTATGGGGGGGGTGTGTACTGATCGTTCCAAATAGGTCTCAAGGTTTCTTCCCGTTAGACCACCTTCATTAGTAATCTATTCAAATTGTATTGATTGAACATGGATTGCGGATTTCATGATATCCGCCTTTATTGCGAATAAACGAGCAAGTAAGCTCGTTCGCAAGCAAAGGATTGATGGCGCCTATAATATGATGAAGTGATATGAAATCTGATTATTCAACTTCTGCGACTGTTTTTCCTAGTTCAATTCGTTCTGTCGTCTGGCGAGCTTCTGAGATTGGATTGATAGACGTTTTCACGTTTGGAAGATGAAGCTTCTTACGCATCTTTGAATAGTGCTCGTGCACAATCTTCCAGCTTCTACTTGTTCGGAAGAGCACAATGGTGCCGCAAGAACTGCGTCTGATAATCTCAGTTCCAATCTTCCCTTCGTAATCAACTATCAAAGTAACGATTGCCACCTGTCCGAGAAGATGAGTGCGAATATCTCGAAGAGTGCATGACAACTTCGGAGCTATGGAATAAAACCAGTCTTTTTGCACCTTTATTGCCTTGTCTTTCTCAACGAAACCAAGCGAAGGAAAGAAACTGCTCAAAGCTGAGAAATTTCCTCGGTGATACAGTGTAGCATATGCATCGAAGTCGCCTTCTCGGGGAAGCGTGAATTTTGCCCTAATAACATCTTCAATTTCTCGAACTGTTTCATTGGAACACATTGCCTCCCCGGTCTTTTGCTCCATGGAGATGGATTCATCGATTATCCGGTCTTTCGATCTCTTTGAAACTCCAAATAAGCCGCTCAATTTCTGAATTATTCTTTGAAGGTCCCTTACTGACAAGCCTTCGTCAATTACCAATCTTAGAAGGCTTATCCTTGTTTGGATGTCCTCTACTTTGCGCAATACTCGAGCATGATGCTCGCTGATCGATTGAAGGGCGCCCCTAAGCCAACTGTTCTTAAGTACAGTCGCCTCGTCAAACAATTCCAGCATTGAAACGTATTCACAAACATGAGATTTCGAATATCCGAGGAGCTCTCCGATCCTCTCGTACGACATCAGAAATTCACAGTGGAGACGTTTGATTGAGACTGCTTTCTCATAATCGGAGAGATCCTTCCGTGAGAGGTTTTCAACGAGTGAGTAGGACAGCATTTCGCTGTCTGAAATCGACGTAATCTCGCCAGTTATTGTCGGCCAATTGAGAAGGCGAGCTGCCCTGACGCGGCGATGGCCGTAGACGACTTGAAATCGCTCGCCACATTTTCTAACCTTGATCGGACAGAGAAGACCTTGTGTGCGGATTGAGTCAGCTAAAGTCTGGGTCTCTGAAGTATCGTACTCTAAGCGAGCGTTGAAGGGGTTGTCGTCGATCAGAGCTAAGGGTATCTCCAAAGGTTGTAAGTCTCTATTTTTCTAAGATGGAACTTGGAAAACATAAATCCGTTTCGGGAATTTGTCTGCAAATGAGGATAACACATCGTTTGATCTGGCGAGTATAACTGTCTACTTTTGGATATGGAAGAAAGCATTTTCAATTTTTTTGGATAAGCGAGTTCGCGCTATTCATGGCCGTTTTATCACAATTTACGCAAATAAATGCCCTCATAAAAAAGGGCATACTTTCGGCACTCACAGTGTTACTCTCCTCGGGTCGTGTCACACTTCACAATGGCTGATGGTAATCCGCTGGTGTTTCAAAATTGTCAACTCTGGGAGTCAAAGCGCAGTGGGACCAAATAGCCAACGTACTCAAGGAATCGCCGAAGTTGGATTAGGCAATACGGGCTCTGGATTGTATCTTGAGTCAGTATGGATGAATTCGGGCACGATCAAATGCTGCTTGTATATCGGACCCATTGGTACGACACCACAGCCCACATCGTGATAGGGGGGATGTCTTAGGAGCCGGAGAGTATATCTCAGGCTCTCAGCTTTCGGATTATCTTGAAAGCAAGTTAAAGTTAGAAACACACCAAAGTGTGTGTGGGGGAATTTAGGGAAGCTAAGCTTAGAAATCTTCCTCATGTTTACTTCTGAATGCTCCTGAGTGGGAGCTTAGCAAAGACTTCTCATGACATGTAAAGAGAGAGAACAAAGAAGAGAAAACAAAGAAATTACAGAGGAAGCAAAAGAGGACCAATGATGATGGCGAATGATTTTGCAATTTTTCCTCCTCCAAACAATCAAACAATTGCTTTCTGAGGACATATTATAGAGCACTCAATTAGCCGAGTATATAATGGCTATTTAAAGAACGGATCGAAGCAAAAATTGGAAAAACAGATAGCAAATCTAGAGAGAGTAACTGAAGAGGAAGCTATAGGTGCGCAAGGGCAGAAAGGCTCGAGTGCGAATTACAGGAAATCGAAAGAGAAAAGAGCGGATTTGTAAATCAAGAGTCTACGCTCGGCTCATCGACACAAGCTCTGTGAGGTTGGTTAAGGGGATACTCGCAGTCGAAAGAAAGGAAAATGAATTTTCTAGTTTTCAATGGAAAAACTGGAGTTAAGTTAAGGGACAAGGTCTAACAATGCCTTCCTTTCCGAAGAATCTGTGACAGTTCTAGAATCTCTTTTCAGCCCGTCACTAACATCCTCATGAAAGATGTTGGAGAAAGCTCCCCCTCAGACTCAGCATTGAGCTTCTACATCAGTCTGCAAGTACATCCTTCTTTGTTAGAATCGACCTAAAAGTAGTAGGACTCAAGAAAAGAACAGGAGGGTGGAATCCCTTCATTTTGCATCTCATTATCTTGATTTCTAGAGAATTCAATTTTTTCCCGCTTTATCTTCAACTGTGCTTTAGGGCAAACGCAAGATTTTATTTCATTTTACTTTTTTTGTTCTTTTCACCTTCGTCTGACGATCAAGTACAAGAAATTATTTAGCTCCCCCATGTAACATCGCTAAATTATGGATTTTTTCATTGGATCATCTCCAAAATATGGAAGAAGTCAAAGTGGAGAGAGTTGCAATCTACAGAGGGGAAAGCATAGAAGTCTTGCCTTCAATATTCATGGATTTCGTCAACCTCTCGGGGACTTATATCCATACAATTCTTGGTTTTCTTGGCTCGGGATCAATCTGAAACTCAGCGCCTAGCTGATCTGTTGCGCATAATGGGAGAAACTAACCCAACCCGCCGAATTGATGGAGACAAAAACCATCGTATAGCAATGGAGAAAAAAAAGAATCCCCCTTTTTTCCCTCCCTCCCAAAAATTCATTTCTCTGATCGGAAAAATAGAGTCATTAAAGTTTCATTCCTTCCATCGTTTGTCTCACCCACCCAACGAACGTATGATAAGCTTCTATGCCCTTTGGTGTCAGTGCGATTTTCTCGACCACTTGAGCAGGGCTAGACCGCTCGTTGCCCTCATCATCTTCCTCACCTTCAATGCACTTCATAACGAGCTCATGCCGCAGGAGCCAATCTAGATACTCCAAGAAACGCGGATAATTCATGCGCACGAGCATCTGAATGTTCGTCTTTTTCATAGGTACCTGATTGTCGTACAGCACTTCGAGAAACCTGGCCACTACGTACAGATTTGGCCTTTCAAGCAAAGTACCGTCGATCTTCCTTTCCCTTCTAGTCCGATTCTTTCTTTCTTCAAAGATTCTAGAGGCTTGCAATGAAATCCCTCTTTTCTTCCTCAAATCTTTCCTGCCATCTTTCGAAGCGTGAAAGCTCTCTCCAATACTCAATCGTTGCCTCGTGCCTAAAATACATCCAGATCAAAACTGAGACAAGAACGCTTACTCCGATACCGAACGCTCCTTCTTTCAGAGTAATTAGAGCGCTAATGAAAAATGAAATTACTGCGTAAATTGCAGCCTCGGCATATCTCATTTTCCTAACTTCGGGAAGCAGCTCTATCATTCTCTCAACAGCCGAAAGGGCAGCGACTGCTGAAATCGAAGTTTCTCGATCGGAGCGAAGTCCATTTACAGTTGCCTGTAATTCTATGAACGGAGAGCGCGTTTTGGTTTGGGTGAAATACGCGAGCCCACTCACGATTAGGCTGAGTAAAGAGAAGAGAAGGAATATTTTAGTTGAAGTAGCGATCCATTTGCCTAAAAGCTGGGAGAAAACTGCAGTAATAGAAAAATTTAGATCATCCTGTAGTGCAACGAGCGCAAAGAAAAAGACCCACACTATGGCACCAGACAGTGCAGAGTAAAGGAACTTTTTCCTTCTTTCCTCTCTCTTTAGGTAAGAAGACCAACGTTTTGACAACTCGAAGATGGCTTTAATCTCCGTCTCTATGTTACCTTCGCCGCTTCGTTCTTCTTCCTCGCCGCCCTCTCCTCCTTGAGGATGGAAAGCTTCCAATTTTTCCTTCCTTTCGCCTCCGTCTCCTCTTCCTCCCCGCTACCAACTTACAGTTTCTGCAAACGATGGAGGAATAACAGCGCCAAGACCATGTTGTCTAACAACGTACCTTGTTACGAATAAAGTAATACGTATCCGCGATACGTATTGATCCAACCTGAGAGATATAAGAAGACGAATGGGGCTCTTCTCTCATTGCGAGAGAATGCGTGAGATTGCTTCCTCCGACGTCTTTATGGCTTTACCTCTATCAAGAAATTAATTCGACACCTTCGCGGGTTGTGAAAAATCTCCTGACATCGAAAATCGCAAGCAAATGAGGGAAGAAAGGAACTCACCTTGGGCGCAAACACAGAACAGGACAAGAACGAGAAGCAAAAAGCCCAAGTGATTCCCGGCATCTCGAAAGCACTCGTAACCAGATCTCTTCAAAAGTTTCAGCGCTTAACTGGCGTATCCCTTGTGCTTTCGGCAATACTCGGTGCTTATCTTCTCTCCACCGACCGTTCCCTTTGGATTCTGGCTGTATCCCACGCCTACGGTTTGATTGCAATCTGCACCGTTGACATTTTCCTAGCCGCTTTCAACTTCGCCTTGATCAGAAAGGCGCTTCTCCCCTCTTTGCTCTGGGCTGTGCTCACGTTTGTGTTACAGATCGGAGACATTCTCACTGCCCCAGAGTACAAAATGACGATGCTCTACTTCGCCTCGTACCTCTTTCACCTCTGGGCCTTCGACGGGATTTTGTCAGCTCAGGTGGCTATAGCAATCCTCGCATACTCTGCCAGAAGCTACGCAAAGATGCTCGGACCAAGGAAAAGAAAGAAACTGACCTACTTTGATATGGGAATCAAAAGCTCAAGGCGTGACTTTCTCCAGATAATGGGGGCTATACTTGGCCTCATAGGCCTAACAGGCATACTCGCAGCTCTTGACGTAATCTACACTCCGACATCTCCTTCTAACCTCGGCAATTCACAGAGTGGTTCGGGCTCGAGCAGCTCCTCGCTTCCTCCGGGCGCGATCGCAAACGCCAAAGATTTGCAGGTCGGCTCTCCAATTACCTTCTACTATCCGGATTCCACTTCTCCCAATATACTCTTCAAGAAAAGCGACGGCTCTCTTGTTGCCTTGAGTCTCCTGTGTACTCACGTGTGTTGCGAGACGAGTTTTTCCGCTTCTTCAAATGCCCTAATCTGTCCATGCCACGGCTCGATCTTCGACGCCGACACAGGAGCAGTGTTTCGTGGGCCGGCTGTCCTTCCACTTCCTTCGGTTGAGCTCAATGTGGACGCAAGCGGCAACATCTTCCCCATCAAAGTGAAAGGTCAGAGTCCCTGCCTCTAAGGGTAAGTCTTTGTTTTCTAAACAAAGAGGACGAAAACCAATACCATCTAATTTGATTATGTAAAGGTGGAGAATGTTAAAAAATTGAATGTTTGCCTTCATGAATTCTCTCTTCCCCCAACAACTCTTATCTTAGGGCAAGTTTGAACACAAATCGAGACAGAGTAAACAGAAGATGGGCATACTTTCAGATCTCTTCAACGGTCTTGTGGCGGTTGTTGGAGTGGTGATTGGGAGAGCCATTGGGGTTGCAATTATTTCGGTGATTGACTTGCCATTCTTTTCGATTGTTCTAGCCTTGATTGGCCTCGTGATTTCTGGATATGGATTGAAGAGGCACAAAATCGTGGTGGTTGGAGCCTTCATAACTGGGATCGGACTTGGAATCGCAAGCCCCATAACTAGTTTGATTTCAAGAGCGCTCTGATTGTGGCGATGTCACTCATGATTTTTCCATCTTTGAAAGATGACTTTGATAAGAAAACTTCGTCAGGTGAAGTGGAACACATGAAAATGAAATACGGGGCAGGGCTCGCAGTCTCAGTACTTTTCGCGATAGTTCTTTTCCTCTTTGGAGTGATCACCCCCTTGCAGAGCGTCGCAGTTGCATTGTTTTTGGTTGGTGCTTGGTCAGTTGGGTTTGGTCTAACATCGTACGAATTTGATCGAATTTATTATGTCGGCTGGGGAGCTGGGATAGCGGCGCTCTCCACTTTCATCTTCCTCCCGCTGAGATATGTGCTTGCTCTTGTCTTGATAGTCGTGATAGCTCTCATAGTCTTCACGACAGCGGCTTCGAATAGCAAGAGAAGAGGTAAGACAAGACCTAGCGGAACGTCAGAAGGAAAGAGCCTGACTGATAGTTCAAGTCAAGGAATCTGAGAAAGACAAAAACTATCTCTCAGGAAGAGCCTTTCCCTCCCATCACTTCTTTTCGGCAACGAGAATGAGAAACCCAGAACCTTCAAGCTGTGCTAGAAAAAGATCGCTCAAAACACCTCTCTCTTCTTCTCCTCCTCTCAGAGAAAAAGAAAGGGAGAGAAATGGGAAGGCAAGAGCATCCCGTGAGAGGGAATGAGGACTATCTCGATCCTATTTCCTCTTAAGAAAAATCATTCATGTAACTTGTTTGCTTTATTTTTCAATACAAAGGATTCTGCGGCATTAAATTTGAGCGCTCGCCAAGTAGCAATCACATTAAGTGAGTCTTTGAGAAAACTTGGCTTCAATTCGCTCAATCTTTGTTGGCATCATCGTACTTGTAGTAATATTGATAGGAACTGCGAGCGCCTTCTTACTCTTCCCCGGACATTTCACGATCCACCTTCCGTCTTCATCCACCAATAGTAACGGATCAAATCTTACATCCGCGGCCTCTTCATCCTCCTCGTCAAGTTTGCAATCCACAAGCTCGAGTAAAAGTAGCACAAGCACGACTACGAGCCTAACATCATCAACGACGTCATCGATTTCGTCGACTGGCTATTCGCTTCGAGTATTGCAATCTGGCTCTGGTCCAATTTTGTTCTCAGCGCTCACCACGCCACTTGCAAAGACGTATTACAGGGGAGACGGTGCATGCTGCGGTGGAACAGGCGCCAACGATATCAACTACAGCGATGACGGCGCAAGCTCTTGGATAACCTACGGAGACTTTGAGCCAGGAAGGGCCTGGGCAGTCGCAAACTCCTCGGGATTGACGATAGCAGATCAAACCTGCTCAAGCACAGGAAATCCACTCAGAGTGTGCGGACCATACTGGGAGTGGTATGGGGATGGCAACGAGGAGACCGTTTCTTCCATGTACGCTCAGTCCAACATGAACATCCCGAGCAACGCCATAGTCTATTCGATTACTGCGACCATCCCCTACTGGAGCTATTACAAAGGATGCCAGTTCAATGTGAGCTCCACAGGATGCTCATATGTTTACGCATACGGGACCAACGAGTTCGGAACCTCAAGCCCGACTCCGTACGATTCTGCCTTCTGGAGCTTGAGCAATGCATCTGGATATTCAGTCGATGTCGGATTCGCTGAGATTTGCAATGGACCAGCTCCGCCGTGCACGAGCAACGCCCTCGAACTAGTCGCATTCACCTCAGGCGGCGGAACATACTACACCCAGCTCCTCAAAAATGAGTCTGTTTCTAGCTACACGCCAACCCATAAACTCACAATCGCAACCGATAGAAAATCGTTCATCGATCTCTTTGTTGACAACAATCTAGTTTATTCAAGTTCAACCATACCTGTGAACTTTGCCTCCTGCTGTTCTCTTTCCTTCTTCCAGTTCACAAACGTCGACAACGAAACAGATTACACTACTTGGAGCAATTTCACCATCTATTCAAGCTCGACCGTGACGGTGCAGGGCCTCTCAAGCGGAATGTTTGTCATCGCAAGTGGAGCAAACGGCTTTAGCGCAAATGTAAGCGCATCTGCGGGTGTGGCTGTAGTCGATGTGGCTCCTGATCCTGTCAACCTTTCGATCTCTATTGAACTCAATGGTCAGATCATAGCGACAGCAAGCAAGATCGATGCAGGAGCAGTCCTAGAGCTCACAAGCTAACTGACAGGAAGAAGTAGAAGAAATATCACGCAGAAGAGGAAGAAGAGGAGCAAATTCATCCCTCTCTCCCTCTCTCTACCCTTCCTTATTCTGGTGGAGGGTAGTTCTTCAACCACCACCTTGCGATCTCGTCTCTCCTCGCAAACCAGACTCGTTCAAATCCTTTCGCGTATCGAATGAATCTTTCGATTGCTCCGATTCTCCCCGGCTTACTCGAAATGCGAACATGGGTACCGATAGACATCATTCTTGGATTCTTTCTTGTGCATTCAGCGTAGAGAACATCGAAGCTGTCTTTCAAGTATTGGAAGAAACTCTCCGATGTGTTGAACTTTCCAGTCCAGTAGTGAAAGTCGTTGCAGTCTGAAGTATACGGAACGACTAAGTGATTCTTTCCTCCAACTCTGACGTAGTACGGAATTTCATCGTTGTAGGCATCTGAATCGTAGATGAAACCTCCCTCTTCGACTAGAAGCTTCCTCACCTGAACCCCGGGCTCTCTGCAATACCATCCAACTGGCCTCTCCCCTGTGGTTCTCTTGATCGATTCGACCGCCTTTCGTATATCTTGTCTTGACTGCTCCTCAGTCCATCGAAAGTGCTCATACCATCGATAGCCGTGAGAGCAGACTTCGTGCCCTCGTCTCACGATCTCCCTTGCAGCTTCGGGATTGCATTCGAGTGCTTCGCCGCAGGCAAAGAAGGTTGTCTTCACTTCTAGCGAGTCGAACAGATCAAGCATTCGCCAGATTCCAACTCTACTTCCATATTCGAAAACCGACTCAAGACCAAGATCCCTCACAGGAAGATCAATTGGTGGAAAGTCACCGAGCTGCTCTGGCATCTTGTCCCCCTTCTCAACGGAATTCTCGGCTCCTTCTTCAAAATTTACCACCAGCTGAACTGCGATTTTGGAGTCATTTGGCCAAATCACCTTTGGAGGCCTCATTCCGTAGCCGACGAAATCACGCTTCAAATTCTCCTGAATAATCGATGAAGTCATTTGTTAAGATCAATCCCAGCCTTAGGGCCTCAATCTCGAATCTAAATAATTAATCCAGCTATGGATGATTGAATGAACGAAGCAAGGAAGAAGGGAAGGGAAGAGAAGAGTGGCGTTGCCCTATGAGCTTTGCGATTTATTTTCCATTCTAGCAAAATCAGTTATTGTTTTTTTGTAATTTCATTAATTGAATGTCGGTTGAGCCTGATCCCTCCTTCGAGTAATTTGTTTACTAAGGAATAATTTGATCTCAATGGGAATGGTGGATTCCGCGTTCTTCTTTTGAATATCGTAGTAATGGTTATTACTAACCTGAATCTCTCAAACCGATTGACGAAAGGGAAGGACAACAAAAATGCAATCGCCAAAGTTCTTCGTGAGAGACGCTACTGGACTCGTCAGGGAATTTGGAGCATTAGATGTTTTACTCATCGCATCGGCCATGGTCTTTGCCCTAGTATTCACTACCACCCAATTCGCTTGGTTTTACGGCTGGACTGGAGGAGCAAACCTACCTGTCTCTCTCCTTGTGGCGGCCATTCCATTTGTGTTTTTGATGATTTCCTACTGGGCGATTGGACTCGCGATGCCTAGAACCGGCTCGGATTACGTTTGGGTGAGCCGAGTCTTCGGGGCACCAATTGGGTTCGCGTGGGCGCTCCTTTACATGCTCATCGTGTTTTTGGTCGCTTACGTCGGCGAAATAGCTTCCTTCTCGTACGCTTTTTCGATTACGCTAACCACGACTGGGCTGAAGGGTTTTGCGAATTCCCCCAGTCTCACAAATCTCGGGACATATCTTGGGACTCCAAACGGGACTTTCATTCTAGCAACCATATTTACAATAATCTTCGGATTATTCGCCACTTTCGGCTCTAGGTTCGTGAAAGGTGTCATCTATGTATCTTGGGCCGCGGCCATAATTGGTATGGTGTTGATGTGGTACATACTCGGGACGACCAGCCTTTCGACCTTTCAGCAACATTGGAACACAGTTCTCGTTCAGCAAGCTGGGCTTGGGCAAAACGCTAGTTACTCGAGTCTTCAGAACAACGCGATTGCGCTAAATGCCCCGACCACTCTGGGGGGAATAAGCGCTGGCGCAATAACTGTCGCTCTTCCTCTCGCATCGCTCTTTTTGTTTGGAGGGAATTATGTTAACGCCTTTGCTGGAGAGATCAAAGGAGTTAGACGCTCGATTCCGATCGCGCTGTTTCTCTCGCTTATTTTTGGAATTATATATTGGTCGATCACCTCGACCCTGACTCTCAACACTGTGGGAGCGAGCTGGATAACTGATGTAGGATACAGCTGGGACAAGGGATTGTCTTCGTACGTTCTTCCCTATCCACCATCTCAACCACTTATTCTTGCCGTGTCGGCATATGGTAACAATGCCCTAATTTATCTAATGTTCGTAACGTATCTTCTCGGCTCGATTGCTCCGCTGTTCGCCTATTTCTGGATCCCCAGCAAGTATTTCTTTGCTTGGTCCTTTGATCGAGCAATACCTGCGAAATTTTCCAACATTTCCCAGCGATTCCACACTCCTTACTGGTCGATACTCTCAATCGTGGTGCTTGGAATAGGCCTTTCTGCAATATACAATTATCTGGGTTGGGCCACGACATTCACGATCGGAACCATCATCTGGGGGCTAGCTTATGTGATTCCAGGGCTTGCTGTCATGGCATTTCCGTTCGTGAAAAAGGATCTTTTCGAGAGGGCTCCTGGCTTTGTCAAGGCTAGGGCTGGAGGAGTACCAGTCGTCTCGATATTTGGGGCACTCACCGCAATCGGGTTTGGGTACATGGGATACATCGCTTACGGGGTGCCAGCAGTTGGATGGTCGCAAGCAGCGGCGGTTCTTACATCTGAAGTCGTCGTGATAACTGTTGCCGTTGGCCTGGTCGTCTACTTCGCAATGAAAGCATACTATAGAAGCAAGGGAATAGATATCGGATTAGCCTTCAAGGAGATCCCACCAGAGTAGGGATTTTCGCAAGCTCGAGTGCTATGAGAAGTTAACCTAAATAGATAGGAGCGCCCCGAGAAAACTCGGCAGTAAGGCCACGCTTCTATGTTTGTTCCGAGGTCAACAGCGTACGTAATAGTTGCAATGCTCGTAGTCGCTTGGCTACTTGTTTCCTCGGTTCACCTGATTCAGCCGCAAACTAGCGGTGAAGTCACATCTCCACTCAAGGGGGGAGGAGGTGGACTGGGAGGAGGAATCAGGATTACTGTGCCAAGGATGAATCTTTCAACCAACTTCCGGGTTCCAAGATTCGAGTTTCAGCTCCCCACTCTCCATCTTCCTCAATTGAAATTTCCTAGCTGGACCTTCCCTTTTTGGGGAATTGGCCTTGGCTCGGGGAGCGGCAGCGGGACTGGTGCAGGTTCGGGGACTGGATCAGGATCAGCGAACGGGAGTGGTGTTGGTGATTCATCCGGCTCTGGCAGTGAGGGGTCTTCGAATCAGGGGTCAGTGGCGAAGAATACAGTTGCAACGACTACAATAAAGGATCAGGTGGTCATAATTCCGAGCGAGATACTCGTCATCATAATAATTGTGATCACTATCGTTTCAACGGTTGCATTTGTTTCATCAAGATCCAGGCCAAAGTCGACAGAAGGGAGGAAGAAGAGAAAAAGAGATTTTGGCAAGTGGACTTTGCCCACACCTCTTATTCTTCAATCAGCTGAGACACAAAAAGAAGAAGGAAATACAGCCGATCATGGGAAGGATTCGCTTGATCTTTCGATATCTGGGCGCGAGTTCATTTCGAGCTTTCAGGGATGGGGCTCTCAAGGCGGATTCTTAAGACCAGAGATAAACGAGAACCTACCCCTGATCTGGGAGCTGAACACAAACTTGAGAGTTGACGCGCCAGCAGGCTCGTCGATCACTTCCCTAGAAGAGAGAGACGAAGGGTATGGTAAGATAGCAGAGACTGGAAACAGCATAGCGGAGAAGGAGGAGGGGGAAGAAGAAGGAGGAGTAGGAAAAAAGAAGACAACGGCAGCTTCAACTCAAAAGGAGAAGAACGAAACTTTCAGCGTAGCCTTCGGTAGGACGTGCAACCTTCTTCGAGGAAGGGCGCCTGACGGGCGTGTTGATGACAAATGGATAAGAGCAGTCGAGTATGATGAAGATGTTGTGAAGCATTTCAGGCTCAACTTGCTCTCGAATGACGAGCTTGAAAAGGCCATGGAAACGAAGACCCCGAGAGAGATTGTCGAGGAAGTTGAGAGACGTTTCCCAGAATTTGTGAACGACAAGGAGAAACTTTCAGAGCTGACTAGGCTCTTCGAAAGGGCCTTCTATGGAAGGAAACACTTCACAAGGGCCGAATACGAATTGTTTCTAAAGGATCTTTCTGAGGCGCTTGCAAATCCAAAAGTAATAATTTGCGGACCGAAATAGCAGTGGGAGGAAAATTAATAGGTCGAGGAGAGGCGAATTTGAAAAATCCTATGCCTCCTCTCTGTTCTGTCAAAAGCAGAGAAGAAGCGCACACCTCCCAGATTCAAAAATACTCTTCTTCTATTTAGAGCGGTTCTCCTAGTATCTCTGCAACTTTTCTTGCGATGTACCCTACATCAGTCGATCTTGCAACCATGCAACCCACGTTACAACCTTTGGACGGCGAACCAAGCAAGATCAGCTGGAACTTTTTGTGCACAAAGATTGCTCGTTCGAGCCTTCCAATGAGAGGGGCCGTTTCTTCGCTCAAACTCAAAATTATCTTTACCCACGCTCCGAGCTTACCTTGGATGCTTTCGAATTCTTTCCTTTGCTCAAAACTCTGGCCCTCCCAAGGAACTCTTTCTCTCTTCCAATCCAAGCCTAGCAGCTCCCCGGCAGGATCTACTATTGCGACTGCAACTATCTGTTCGTCGACTGATAGCAGATCTTCGCAGTAGCGCATAGCCTGAGTTTCAGAGATTTTATAACTCTGGCCACTCCTTTCTTTGCCATTCGAAGTCATTGAGAAGAAGGACACACTCTCTCTCCTTGGACGTCTTTGGCTCTTTCTTTCTCCTTTTTTTAGGCTATGAGACTCTAACAAAAATATTGGGGTGAGACAAACTACACAATGGGGGTGAGGCTTGGCAGAAGGGGATTTTTCTTCGAGTGCTCCATCACATGAGCCACTGTACTAGGTTTCTCCCCCATCACAACGACCGATCTGTCTCTTACAAACAACTTCACGTAGTGACTACTCATGGCGAGCACACGGGAGCGAACCGAAGAATCTTCCTGCATAAGCAGCATTAGGGCATCCTTCGATTCTTGTTGCACTCGAGCAGTTCGCTCTGCAAGACGCATGAGCATTGATTCACGCTCAGTCGCAAATAGGTTCTCGAGAAGACTTATGGCTTCTACCAAGAGGACCCCCCCGTCGGCGGAGTTCTTTGTCACTTCCTCAAGCGCTGTGTTGAACGAATCCTGAGAGTCTTCGATTTTGCTTGGGGTAAGCGAGAACATTTGACTCTCTAGGTTCTGCACTTGGAAAATCCTGCTCGTACCAATTCTGAAACGTTTCAGGAATGCTTCTTCGCTGACAAATGGTTTGATCAGCGAAAAGATGTGTTTTATGCTAGACCCCGGAAGCGGTATCATTATGACTCCCCTCCCAATGTTGAGAGCGTTGATTACGGCAGGAGTCTCGATCATCCTTATGGCGCTATAAGGAACATTTTCGTCGTACTCGATTGCAAATGAGCTCCCCTTTCCTATCCCACCAAAAAGGTTGTCTAGCTCTTGAGAACCAAAAGAGAAACTCTCCCCATTTGAGGTATCTTTGAGAGGCGGAAATTTCATTGCAGAAGAGTAATCAGGGCTTGAATAAGGCACAAAATGCCTGAAGATTCCGCCGGCAAGAGTATAGAGATATTTGTGCTGCTCGATCAGAGTCCCCCTAAGTTTTTGCATCTCGATCTCTCTGAAGATCCTACTGCTCTCCTCGAAACGGCTGAGCTCCACTATCCCATCGACGAGATAGTCCATAGTTGTTTTGCTTGGTTCCTCGCTTACGAAAATGATCCTTAGATCAGAACCATCGGCGATCGAGATGAGTGTCTTTTCTGCCTTCAGGCGCTCTCTTTCGTCCGCTATCTCCTTTGCAAGGCCGTCCCACGTGTCGAGAACTATGGCGTGAACATTCCTGTGCTTTCCTTTGTGTCTGCCCCGTTGCTGGGCAGCTAGAACCTTTTCGATTATCTCAGAGGGTGAGCTCAAACGCACATCTTCAAAAGCAGTCCTTCGAAGAGTGGTTCTTGCCCAAGGTATCTCGTTTTCGAGCTTTTCCCCCGACTCTCTAGTTGAAACATATATCGTGTTCTTCTCTCCGAAATGCTTGAGCAGTTGAAGGGCAAGAGTCGTCTTCCCCGCCCCAGGATTCCCCTTGATGAGAAGGGTATGCCCTCTTAGTTCAAGGAATTTAGCAATGCCGTCTAGGCTATCGGCGAGAAGGCTCTGAGCGAAAACCAAGCTCCTAGTCGTTGATTCCATATCACTTGCATTTCGAGAATCGAGAGTATTCTTCATCGTTAGTTTCTTCGCTGTATCATTTTTCATCTTCCACCCGGAAGGGTTGGTCGTTCTTGGCAAGCTTGAGTCACCATCTTACTAGCGGAATTTTGAAGAGTAAATTTTCTTGGCAAGCTCGACGTAACCTATGAAGTCGTATCCTTGTCTTTCCTTGAATTGAACGCCCATCGACTTGAAAAGCTCCTTTATGATTATTTTTTCGATCGATGTTGCTCCCGCATGAAACATTTCAGTAAAACGTTCGTGAAAAACTCGAGGATCGAACGAACCTTTTTCGAGTTTCAAATAGTAGATCGTTGATGAGGACCCACTTTCTCCTAGGATCTCTTTGAGTCCAGACAGAACGCTCTTGTAAACTAGTTCGTTGAAAACCCTGTTCTTTTGATTGGTTACGCTGTTACTGCTACTATCCTCTTGCTCTGATAGTGACGATTCAATCAAGCGTAAGTGTCCACACTACACACACAGTTTTGGCCAGCTTATGCAAATCCCAAGGTTTCTGAGTTATATTAATCTGTTTTTACAAAAATTGAGTCTAGGTTTTACCCGAGCCTTTTCACCCTCGATCAGCGAGCCGCAAAGACAATGGGCTATGAGTCGCTTGACTGGATTGCTCACGAAATCTCCTATATAGACGGGAGTAGAACACCCAAGCAAACGGCTGATCGAGGCAAAGGAATCGCAATAAGAGATTTTGGCCGGCAAGCTCAGCGGGTAAAGTAATAATCTGTGGACAGTGGAAAGGAGAATACGAGTAGCAGCGGCGAATTGGTAAAACCAATTACCGGAAGTAAAGAGGGCGAGGCTGCACTTTCTTCGTCCAAAGCGACAGCGGCAAGGTATATGCTCGGAATCTGTGCACTCCTTGTCACTTCCTACTCTCTATTCACTTTTCTTCAACCACTCTTCTTTTTGATATTAATCACACTTCCAACTGCTCTTGCGCTTGTTCCACTCTTCTTCGCTCGCTTGCTCGCGAGACGTGGCTATTTCTACTGGGCAGCCTTTCTTCGCTCGTTCATGGCGCCTTTCGCTTTCGCTTTGTTCTTTGTGTTAAGCGGTGAGCTTGTTCTAGCCGCCTACTACGGCAGTCCTGCTGTCGGGCTTGTTTCGAGTTTGTTTTTGGCGATTGTGTTTTCGATCGGAGCAATGCTCCTTCACATCTTCTCATCAAACGCATCAAAGAATTTTGCACAGCATCAATCAACTTCCCTTTTCTTTGATCGGGTGGCTGGAGCTCTTGCTCTTCTCTTCATATTTGCCCTTGTTTCACCATTCGCTCCTGTTTCTTGGCTCGGCTATCCCTTCCTCTACTCAGGAATAGCATACGGAGTTCTGTCAATTTCACCGCTTCTAGCGTCTTCCTCTTCAAGGTGGCCTTCGCTCCGCGAGGCTGGTCTGTATCTTATGCACTCGACTGGCGAATGGTCGACTGTGGCTTTTCTCGTTGGATTCGCGGCTGGAATACTCTCGCTTACCCTTGCGAGTGTTTACACCTTTGTGGCAATACTGATCATCGCAGTGCTCGGAATCTCCTACGTGGGAATCAAAGTGTATTCACTTGATATGAAGAGAATTGAAACGATGCAACAGCAGCTTTACGAAAAACACTCGAACGAAATGAAACTGGTCACAAATCAAGATTTTGACTTTATCAACAAGGCGGCAAGAGAGTTCGTCGTGACTGGGAGAAAGGGGAATCTTCTCGTTGCACTCTCTTCAATTTTGGCTAACGCGGGTGTCAACTTCGCTGGAAGCAAGGTTGTGCTCGAGAAACTGATAAATTACGAGATCCCTCCAATTTACAAATTCAGCGATATTTCTCTCAAAAAGGGGCTTGAGATCGAAATGAAGACGAGAATGGAAATTGTAAATTCCACGATCGCGGAAATGATCCGAAGAGTGAATGAAAAGGGTTGACTTCACTGAACTCTGGCTCCACTTCCGATTCACAATCGGATGACAGCTTTCATCTGGGCGACGCGATATCCCTACTCAAGGAGACTATAGACGAAATTTCAAAGTATTACGTGGGAAACAGAGATGTTTTGACCAAGATACTAGCAGCCACGATAGCTGGCGGCCATATTCTGCTTGAAGATCACCCTGGAATCGGGAAGACTTTTCTCACGAAACTGATTGCCGGAGTTTTGGGACTCAAATTTCGTAGGATCCAATTCACTCCAGATCTTCTTCCGAGTGATATAGTCGGGACAAAGGTTTGGAGGCCAGCTAAGGGTGAATTCGAGCTCATGAACGGTCCTATATTCGCAAATCTCATTCTCGCCGACGAAATCAACCGTGCCCCTCCAAAAACTCAAGCTGCACTCCTTGAAGCCATGGAGGAGGGGCAGGTGACCATCGAGGGGGAAACAGTGAAGCTCCCCTCCCCTTTCATAGTGCTTGCTACTGAAAATCCAATCGAGTTCGAGGGAACGTACCCTCTTCCGGAAGCTGAGCTAGACAGATTCATGATTCGAATTTCCCTAGGCTACCCTGAGCAAGAGCTCGAGCTTATGAAGAGACGCATCTCTTGGCAGACCGATGATCCAAGCAGCAATGCAAGGCAAGTGCTTGCGACTGAGAAGCTGCTGAAAATCAGATCTTTGCTTGAGGCCTCTGTCAAGGTGAGTGACGAAGTGCTTGGATACATCAGAGATTTTTCGCAGTGCAGAAAAGATCCTAGGGTGATGGCAGGCCCAAGCCCGAGAGGACTGCTCTCTCTGATGAGAATGAGCAGAGCAATGGCGATGATGTTTGGGCGGGACTTTGTCATCCCAGACGATGTTAAATTCGTAGTGGAAGATGCTCTCTCGCACAGGATCGTCCTAAAACCTGAGTACTCTCTTGAGGAGCTGAGCGTCAATTCTGTTGTGCGAGAATACTTGGCAAAGATCCCAGTCCCAAAGTAGGATAAGAAGGGGAGAAGAAGAAGAAGAAGCATAATTTTCTCTCCTCCAAATCTCGCATGGCATTTTTTCATGGGCTTCCTCTCATTCCTAACTTGATCTCCCGTTTGGCACTCATGCGAGTACTGATCAATTTCATGAATTCGAAGAAGGAAGAAAGGAAGGGAAGAAAAGAGCAAGATCGAAAGACAACGCATTATTAATCGAGAGAAACAATAATGCTCTGCTATCCCACAGTTTAAGAGAGCTCCAAAAGAAAAAGATACAAAGAATTGAAAGGGGAAGTTGAGAGTGAGACCTTTTTGCTAGCCTTGCAGAAAAGACCAGAAACCGGCCTCAAGTCACACATGGACAAAACTGGGGAGAAAACTGTTCGGTCTTCCGAAAAACACGTAAAGCTCATCGAAAAGCTATGCGAATTCATCAACGAGAATTCGCAGGATAAGCTCACACTTTCAAGGTTAAGCAAAGAGTCAGGCTTGAGCCTGTTTCACTTGCAGAGGACTTTTAAGAGAGTGACCGGAATTACTCCGAAGAAGTATATCGAGGCCGTGAGACTCGGACGAATAAGACGATCTCTCCGCGGAGGAACTTCCATCAGAAAATCCATCTACAATGCAGGCTACAACACGACGGGATGGCTCTATTTCAGACCGAACGAGAAACTCGGGATGAGTCCAGCAAACTACAAGATGGGCGGAGAAGGCTTCGAGATAAGATTCGCGATAAGAAACTGCCCTCTCGGGCGACTTCTCGTCGCAGCCACCGAAAGAGGTATTTGCTCCGTTGACATTGCAGATTCGGATGAAGAGCTGGTTTCCTCGCTTCAAAGGGAATTCCCGAGAGCAGAACTTGTAAGAGAGGAAGATCCGAATGATACAATCTCACTAGCAGTAGGAAAGATACTCGACTACTTGACAAAGGGGAAGGATCTGGCTAATTCAAACTTGCCCTTGGATCTTCGATCAACTGCTTTTCAAATGAGAGTATGGGAGGAGCTTGGCAAGATTCCGTACGGCGAAGTAAGATCCTACAGCGAAATCGCAAGTCGGGTAGGATTGCCCAAGGCGACAAGAGCGGTTGCAAACGCATGCGCCGCAAACCCGGTCCCCCTTGTCATTCCTTGTCATAGGGTGATCAGGAAAAACGGAGATTTAGGCGGTTACGGCCTCGGAGTCGAGAGAAAGAAAATCCTTCTACAAAAGGAAGGCGCGAACGTTTCAATTTCGGATCGAAGAGTAAAAGCAAGGAAAAGAGCCGTTTCGTAGAAGGGGAGAGAGAAACCACTTTCGTCTTCTCGCGCCCTATTCTCCTTTTCTTCTTCTGCTCGCCTTTTTCATCTGAATAGAAGGATGGGGATGTTTGATTCATGAGCGTAGCTTTTGAGAAGAATAAAAGAGAAAGAGAAAAGAGTCGAAACCTCGTCGAATTTGCTAGGAGTTATGCTCTTCTCATCGTTCTTAGCATAATCTGGGGGATAGCTTTCGTTGCGATAAGAGTAGCGGACTTCGAGCTGTCTCCAGTGAATCTAGCTCTTCTACGATGGCTAGTTGCAAGTGCGGGCTATCTCGCAATCCTTCCTTTTGTAGGAAGGCTCAAGACGAGATTCGAAAGAAAGGATCTTTCAAGACTCCTGATTGTATCCTTTGCGAACGTTCCAGCCTATCACCTGTCCCTGAACTTTGGGGAGACAAGCGTCTCATCTGGGCTAGCTGGACTTCTTGTTTCTCTCGGGCCAGTATTCATCGTGCTCCTTTCGCGTATATCACTCAAAGAAGAGATAGGGCGAACGCTAGTCGTAGCTCTTGTGATCGCGTCATTCGGCGCAGCGCTACTTTCGATCCAAGATCTTTCTGGCGGTGGATCGATCTTCGGTCCCCTAGAAGTAGTGGTAACCGCCCTCTCCTATGCTGTCTTCTCAGTTCTCTCGAAACCTCTCGTTGAAAAGTATGGTGCGTTACCCGTGGCGATTAGGGCAGGGATTATTGGAACGCTTATGTTGCTCCCATTGCTCTTCACTGGGAACTTCGAGAATCAAGTTTCAAGCCTTTCTGTTGCGGGCTGGGTTTCAGTTCTTTATCTTTCGCTTCTGAGCACTGTCATTGGATATTCTATGTTTTACATTCTCTTAAGCAGAGGGACGGTGTCAAGGCTTTCAGTGCAACTCTACTTGGTTCCTGTCGTGAGCGTAATTGGCGGAATGGTCTTGCTCGGTGAAAAAGTAACAGCTTTTACTGTTCTCGGCGGAGGGATCATGCTTTTCGCGGTAGCACTTGCCACACGCTCTCGATCAGGGCAAGTGACAAAAGCTACCGGAAAAGACAAAATCTGAAGAAACGATGTAATAATAGAAATAGCAAGAATAGGAGGATGTGCGTCCACCACGCACATCCTCCTCTCCTTCTTCTACCCTAGATCTTGATTGATTTCTTCTGTTGATGGTTCTATCACTCTAGAAGGCTCTAGGTTTATCTTTTCGACCGATCACTATTTGAAATCCACGCCCAATTTATGATTGTGAAAGAAGGAGAAGAGGAGGCCCACTTAGAAAAGTGGTAAGAGAGTGGTCGCGAGTTGTCATTTCGCTTCTCGTACTCCCAGTTGTCGTGACAATAGCGGCGATTATTTCGTCGGATCCAGCGCTTATTTTGGGAATCATCTTTCCTCTTGTTTTCATCGCAATACTTCTTTCACTCGATAAAAAGGCTGTACTCCAAATCACTATTTCTCAGTTGTCGAGCGATGTTCTCAGGGTTGGGGAAGAGCTCAAGCTTGAAGCAAATGTGAGCATCCCTCAGGGATTTGGCTTGATTGTCTTTCGATTTCCGACTAGCGAAAGGTTTGAGATCACTGACGGAACAAACGTTCACACTGTGTTCAAGGGGCTCCAACCAATAGAGAGAAAATATTCTTACAGGCTGAAGGCACTGCGCCGTGGAAACTTTCAGTTTTCGAACATTCAATACACATACTATCCAGCCCTCGGGCTTCTGAACAAGTCTGAAGGAATCGTGCCAGTCAACATGACGATCAAGGTTCTGCCAAACATTAGGATATTGAAGAAATCTCAGATTAGGACGAGATCGCGATATCAGGTTCCAAGACAATCACGAACGAGGCTCGGGCCTTACTCGACCGATTTCGTCTCCATAAGGGATTATGCGGTCGGGGATCCGTATAAGTTCGTGAATTGGAAGGCAAGCTCAAGGCTCACTAACCAAGACAAGCTTCTGGTGAACGAGTACGAAAGGGAAGGCCTCAGGACGTTCATTTTCATACTCGATAGAGGTGAGCTCATGACTCACGGAACAGGCGAAGAGAATCCACTCGAGTACGGGATCGCCTTTCTACTCTCTTATGCGAAACTTCTGTTGGGCCACAGCATCAATGTTGGAGTCTGGATAGTCCCACAAGCGGGCGAGAAGCGTTCGCGCAACTTCGTGCTTCCAAGCTCGGGAACAGAGCACTATCAGAGGATCAAGGAGATGCTTTTGATTGCAGAGCCAGTCACGGCTGAGAGCCCTCTAAGACTTGCGTCTCAATCTTACGCAGTTTTGCCAGAGTACGAGCAACATGAGGTACTGATCAAAATAATCAAAGAATCGAGGCCCACAATCGTGATAATCAGCAATGTGACAAGCTCAAACTTGAATCAGCTGAAGCGTTTTGCAAACATGCTCTTGAGACTTAGGGCTCGAGTTTCGTTGGTCGATGTGATGCCATATAGCATAATCGCGAAACACGGTTCGATGAATACGGGACTGCCGCTGAAATCAATTCTTTTGCCGATGAAGAAGAAAGAACAATACGGATTACTTCCTCAAGCTGTGAGCATAGTCTCTTGGGATCCTGCATTTGAGAGTATAGGAAAAGCAGTTAGATCATCGCTTGTTGCGACAAGGCTCAACCTGTAGTGAATTTAGGAAGAAGAGGAGGGGTAGAAAGAGATCGCATGGAAAAAACACAGATAATTTTACTTTCCGTATTGATCTCACTCGCCTCTGGGATTGTAATTTACGCCTCGGGTCCTACACTAGTGAGCGAGACCGTGGGAATTGTGATCGTTTTCTTCTCCTTCTTGATGGGTATACTCTCGTCGACCCCTACTGCTTCTGGGGTCTCAAAGATAGCTTGGCTGATATTCTCCTTTCTCCTTCTTGTTGCTTGTTTGGCCTTCGGGTATGTTGCTCTTGTGTTGAAGTTCCCCTTTGGCTCTTATCCACTAAATCCTGACGCGCTTGGTCTGTCTGTGCTTCTCGTTGAACTGTCGATAATCAGCTCGACGCTATTCGTCACGTACAGAAAATTCGAATTCGATTTCAAAAAAGCAGGGTATGAAGTTGATGAAATTCGGTCTGAGCTTAGCTCCTTCAGCAGGATGTTCGTCTTTGTGGCTCTTGGGTCGGTAACTCTTTCACTTTTGATTTACTTATTCCTTCAGATCGTTCCACAGCTTCAAATCGATTCGCTGTCTGTTCTGATCATCGCGACGATCGTTTATTTCGCGATAGCTCGCTATGTTTTGAGAACAAAGAATAGAAAAATGGAGACGAAGGAAGAAAGCTCTCTAACAACTTCTTCCTCGCCATCCAAGGAAAGCTCCATAGATAGGAAGAGCGACAAGAAGAAGAAGAACGGGGTAGGAGGCAAAGGAGGAACACTTGGAAAAATCCTTGGGACAAAATAAGGGGGAGCAACTACAAGAAGCAGGGGCAAAGAGCCCGTCCCTCCAAGATTTTGATTGGATAGTACTGGAGTTCCTAGATTACAATAACATCTTGAGAGCAAGGGAGGTAAGACCAAACTACTATTCGAGAATCTTCTCGAAGGGATTGAATTTCAGCAAGGCGATCATGGATTTCACGATCTTTGAGGACATGGTCGCTAATCCTCGTTGGGGGGCCGAGACCGGGGACTTTTTCGCAAAACCAGCTCAGGAAACATTTGCAAGGCTTGACTATCTTCCAAGAACTGCAAGAGTTTTCTGTGATTTAGTAGACGAACAGGGAAGGCCATGGGAGGGTTGTCCACGCAATCTTCTGAAAAGAGTAGTTTCAAAATTTGAAGACGAAGATGAAGAGCTAAGGATTTCTATATCTGTTGCATTCGAAGCCGAGTCATACCTCTTGAGAAAAGTCAGCTCTGAGAAGGAGAAGGAGGGGGTCCACAATGCTTCCTATTTGCCTGCGGACGATTCGAAGTGCTTTTCGCCGGATGGTCTCGAAATTGAGCATCCAATCCTCTCGGAAGTTATGAGGTGTTTGGAGTCAGCGGGAGTGTACGTGGAGAAAGTCACTGCCGAATACGGCCCTGGTCAGTATGAGGTGAACTTTTCGCAGTCTTCCCCGCTCAAGTCGGCCGACAACTTTGTTCTATATAGAGAGATTTGGCGCGGAGTTGCGCGAAAGCATGGCCTTCTAGCCACCTTCATGCCAAAACCATTTGAAAACTCTGCTGGAAGCGGTTTGCACATACATTTGAGCGCTGAGAGAATCTCGGAGCACCAGAGCAAAGGAGGAGGAATAAGAAGGAATAGGAAGAAAGCGTTGGAAGATGATGCTTTTTTCAAATCTAAGGACACATTAAGCGAGCTTGGACTCTCATTCGTCGCAGGACTCCTAAAGCATGCTAGGGCGATCTCAGCTTTTTGCAATCCGACGGTGAACTCCTATAGAAGGCTTCAACTCGGGACCTGGGCTCCTGCGCTCATAACTTACGGTGGAGGGAACAGAAACAGCCTCATTAGGATCCCGGACAATTCGACTAGAATTGAATTTAGATCGCCGGATTCCACATGCAATCCCCATCTCGCACTCGGAGCAATACTTGCGGCGGGCTACGACGGAATCAAGCGCGGACTTGAGGCTCCATCATTGATCTTCGAAGATCCTTCTCGTCTGAGCGAAAAGGAGCTTAGGGAAAGAAAGCTCGAGTTCTTGCCGAGAAATTTGGGCGAGGCAATATACGCACTCAAGAAGGATATTGTGCTCAAGAAGCTTCTCGGGGAAACACTTTGCGAAGAGTTTGTAAAACTCAGGGAAGCAGAGTGGAACAGGTTTTTGAAGCAAGTCACTCCTTGGGAGATCGAAACTTACATTGAAACATACTGAACGAGCCTTGGATCGCGGGTCTCGATTAAGAGTTCCGAGTTTCGAGTTCATTCCGCTTCCAGGATCACGGGAAATAGACAAATCCTATTTTTCAATGGGAGACCAGAAAGAGAACACCTGTGGCGCTTATGCTGCAACCTATCTTCTCCGAGGACTAGGTTATCACGAGTTTGGAGGCGAAGAGATATCAGAGGATCTGATGGCGGCTCTTGCCGGAGTCAACATTTCTCCAAAGGACTCGCTGGCTCGGAAAGAATCCGAATCATATCAGTTTACAAAAGATGACGGACGGGGTGCATTCACTACTTCATATCTCTACAAGCTTCCTACAACAGACAAGGATGAAGAGCTTGGGGCGAGCGCATACGGGGTCGGCACCTCTATCGAGCAAGCTTCGAATCAAAGACTCGCTGTAATACCTCTCCCTTCGACGACGACGACGAGGAGGAGGAGGAGGAGAGGTAAAAGTGGAAGAAAAGTGCTCTTCACTCGAGATAAATTTCGCGCATTGATTTCTGCGATAATGCAAAATGCAAACACCTGGAAGGCTCAGATGATCCTCAATTTGGAATGCTCTCACCTTCTCGATCCAGTTTTGCAAAGCAACAAATCTATCCTCGATGTTCTCTTGGAGTTTTGCGAAGAAAGCGACGTAGCAGCTAATAGTGAGTGGCAGTATGACAAGTGGAAAGTCGGACATTTTGTTTCAGTTATGGGCTTTTTCCTAGCTAAGAAAGCAAAGGCAAAGTCTTCCCTGTATTTCGTAATAAGGGACACATACCGAAAACGTGGTCACTGGGGAGTTCATCTTCAACCAGAAGAAAATGTTCGTAAAGCTCTCATTAGGACAGACGGCCGTGAGGGTGGAATTCTTTTGATAGTTGACAGAAAGTTCCGGGAGAAAGCAAAGAAAGAACTAAGCCAAGCTCTAGACTCTAATGATTTCTCTTATTGGAACAATGGAAGTCCCTTCCGCCCCGTACTCCCCATCCAAAGAGAACGAGTGAAATAATAAAGTTCGCGACTGATCACAGCGAACAAATCTCTTTCTCGATTCTCTCTTTCTTTTTCATCCTTTTTCTGTCATATTCAATGCCCTAAGTTTGTCCCGATAGCTCGGAAGATGGTATGGGGCTGTATGCTTCGTTTTTTCAAGCCGTTAGCACAATAACCGTAGCCCAAAGCGCCACAAACAACAAGACCGAGCTTGCGAGCGCAGATTTGACGAAGAGCCCACTTCTCCTTCCAAATTGGACGACAGCTGCGATCATAAGTATCACGAACCCAGCAGTAACAGTCAGGTGGGGAGGAGTCCAAGCAACCACGTCGACGAAACCATGGATGGAGTGGTAGACAAAGTCCCATGCTCCCCCTGCGACCATAAGAAAGAGTCCTACGCTCAAGACATTTCTGTTGATACTTACACCTTTCAAGAAGAGCTTCTTCTTTCTCCAAAGAATCGTAGAAAGAAGCATGATGAAAACGCCGCCATAAAGTGTCGCATGTGCAGGCGTAAAGAATCCCTCCTTTGCAGCTAGGCCAGATAAATGATAGTAAGTGTCTGCGTAGGCTCCAACAAGAGTGATTAGCATGCCAGCGCTGAACGGAACACGAAAATCGCGCGATTTTACAAATTTGAGTTCAGGGCGACTCGATTCATCCTTTGCACCTTGCATTTTTCTAGGTTCTCCCCCCTCCTCTTACAAATCACACGAAATTGTTGCTTGCTAAAATACTCTCCGGAAGAGAGAAAGCGGTAGTAAGGTTGGATTAAGTATCAATCAAATCCCCGAACTGAGAAGGGAGACCGGCAGTCGCTAAATTCGAGGATTTGTTCAGTCAATTTGTTCTCTCAAGTTTTCAATAGGAAAGTTTCTGCTACATTAAATTTTGCCAAGCAGGGAATTCCTTTCTTGGGGTCTTGAATCAGAGAAGAGAAAAGAGGAGAGACGTAGACACAACTTGCCCTCTATAATTTCTGTGTTTGCTGCGATCGGCGTCATAATCGTGATTTTGATAGCCGGCATAGTCGGTTTTCTTTTCTTACTCCCCAACCACTATGGAGAAGAAGGTCCTCGAGGGGGTTCGGTTTCGACCAATTCATCCTCATCCTCCTCTTCTTCTTCCGTGTCGGTTTCCACATCCTCGTCCGAAGAGAGTACACTTTCCTCATCCTCCTCCTCATCAACATCAAGCTCGCACTCTGCAACAACTTCTTCAGGCAAGAATTACATGTTGAAATTGGTTGATCAAGGTGCTACGTCCCCCGCATTCAGTTCATCCTTGACTACAAACCAGGGAAAAACTCGGATTCAGTGCGACGAGCCATACTGTTATTCTTACTATCTTGACAATGGGAACAACTGGACTCTAGACGGAGACATCGAGCCCGGGCAAGGTTTCTTTCTTGCTAATGATTCTGGCCTCACTCTCATTAATCCAACTTGCAACCCAACTCCAACTAACAACATAGAGGTGTGCGGACCTTGGCACGAAGCAGTTGGAGACAAGTGGGAAGACGAAACTGTGAGCCAAGTTACGGCAAGTCTCTCTGGCCTTCCCCCAGATCTCACCCTTTTTTCTATTTACTTGACCCTCCCAGACTACTCCCAAATGTTTTCCCACTGCATCTTCAATCAAAGCTCAGCTTACGGTTGCTCCTACGAGGGGTACAGCGCAGCTGTGATCGGCGTGTTTGCCCTAACGGTCAACAACACAAACACGATTGCAATCAACGCCGCCGAAACCGGCTCTGAAGGGAACCCCACTACACTTTCCTTCTCGGCACAAGCGGCTGGGTTGATAAACGGGAAGATCGTGACCGAGACGCTCAACTCCACAAATGCTCCTTCTTTCACTCCTAGTCACAAGTTCACTATCGCGACCGACAGGAAATCCTTCATAGAGCTTTTCGTGGACAACACGAAGCTCTACTCGAGCGAATCGCTTCCAATTGATCTTGGGGGATCTAGCATCTCGATCAGCTTCTATCAGTTCACTTCGGTGAACAACGAAACAATAACCACCACTTGGAAGAACTTCACGGCATATGATAGCTCTGCGATATCGGTCACGGGTCTCCAAAGCGGCATGTCAGTCTTCCTAGAAGGTCAGAACGGATTCAGCGAGAGCGTTGTTGCGAACTCGAGTGGGATCGCGGTACTTGACGTATCACTTGACCCACTTGATCTTCGAATCAGTGTCGAGCTTGGAGGACAAACTATTGCTACCTACGAAGGAACAGTGGGGGCAGGGGCGCAGCTCGAGTTATTGACCATCTAGGAGGAAGTAAAAATCCAAGATTATTTCATTGTGTACGAAATAATTACATCAGTGCTACTATGATTAAGAAGGTAGACTGAAATCTCTTCTTTGCGGGCTCGATTACTCTCATGGTACTATAAACTACCCTTTTGGGAGGACCAAAAATTGGTTATTTCTTTGAATTTGCGCCTAGGAGTGTTGACTTTTCACCTTTCAGCCGTAAGAAAGAAGAAGACCTTTTCATTTTCCCTAAGAAAACAAGTTCATTGAGCACTCTTGAGAAAATCGCGGCGATTGCGACGAAAGAGAGCGAAAGAGCAGCTAGGGCATCAAGGTTATCACCGAGAGATGTAAGAGTAGCCGAAGGTTCTTTTCCGACAACCTGCGGGGCAGGATTCTCGAGATTTTGACCCAAGTTCGAACTAGAGGCATTTGTAAATGTCACAAATTCGTTGTAAGTCGGATCGTAAACGGCTGCGAACACTGTTGCATTCTCTGGCTCGGAGAAAGTCTTGACAATCTTCGTTCCTGAAATTTCGTGAATCTTGTTCGACGTGAAAGCGAAGATCATCCCATTGTTTGAATCATAGACTATAGGAGCTGAACTCTCAAGTGGAATAGAGCCCAAAATCAAGTTGTTAGAAGTGTTTATCACGAAAAGGACGAACGAGCCATCAACGAGTTGCTCTGCGTATAGATAATTTCCCGAGGGGTCGAAAACTATTGTTTGAGTCTCACCGGTCACATTGAACATCCTGTTTTGGAGGAATGTGAGTCCATCAACCTCGTAGAAAGTAGAGTAATCAGCACCGGGATAGTAGCCTGCGGCATAGATGTGATCGTTAGCCGAGTCGTAAGCTAGAGAAGTCGGGAACGGCCATGGTGTCGGATTTAGAGAGTCATTTGGCTGTGGCCCGATAGGCACAAATGCAGTCTGGGACCAGTTATAGGCGGTCGCCTGATCTAGAACCCAGAGCCCGTTGGCGCAGGTGTAGCCCAGCATGCTGTATCCGCCGTTACCCTCGTAGAGGTATCCATTGGACGAATCATAGGCAAACCCTCCAGTTGGTGAGTCCGGGAAGGTGACGTTGGCTGAATATGTGATGTTCGAGGGGTTGACCGTGTTTCCGACTATTTCTCCAAACTCATTTGGGCAGGAGACGATCCCTCCCGAGAAGAGAGACGAGAAGAAGAGCTGCCCGCCTGTGCTATTTGCGACGAGCCCAAAATCGTATCCTGCCTGAAAATTCCCGGTTGTGTTCTCAACTATAGCACCGTCCCGAATTATCCAGAAGTAATAGCTGCCGGAAGAGCTGATCCACGGAAAAGCATACACTTCCTGATACGCAGGGTCGTACAAGGCAGTTGCGTTTTGCAGCCCACCGAAAGTCACTATCGGAATGCCGATTGGATTTGTGCTTGTGGAGGAGATAGACGACGATGATGATGATGAGGAAGAGGAGGAAGAAGAAGCTGTGCTCAAAGTCGTGCTAGTCGAGGATGAAGATGATGAAATAGAGGAGCTTGAAGTAGTGGAGGAAGAAGAGGACACGCTGGAAGACTGAGAAGAGCTCGTCGAGCTGCTGAGAGTCGTTGAGGACCTGACAGAGGACGAGGAAGAAGAAGAGGAAGCTATGTGACTAGCGGAAGAGATCGATGACGATGACGAGCCACTCATCGAGCCACTTGTTTGAGATTGAATCGGGACTGTGTGAGGAACATTGACGGTGAAATTTGCGTATAGCGAAAGGCCCGCAAGGAAAGCGGAAAGCGCGATTGCAATGATTGCAGTTCTGATTGTAGTCAAAGTGTTCTCTTTTAGAGAACTCTCACCAAAAATGATGACTTAATCGGTCTGGAAAAATTCAAGGCATAAGATATCAGTAGAAATCCTCTTTTTCTATATCACACTTATCATTAGTAAGAAGGAAGAAACATCAGCACCATCATCTGCTTTTCTTTCTTTATTCCTTGTCAGGAAGAAGAATTCCTCGACACCGCTTTTTCAGGATCTTCTCCAAGCAATGAGGCAAGCGATGCTTTGAGGGCTTCAAGCCTATGATAGTCTAGTCCCCTTGCCCTGAATTTTTCGATTTCGACTCGAAGCGGGACAATCTGGTTACCCTCTCCGACAATCTTGTCAGCAAAGCAGACAATCTTCTCTTCAAGTGTCTCCGGCACGTAGTCACCAGGTGGGAATCCGAGATTTCGGGCTTCTTCTTCCGTGATTCCAGCCCCCACATGACGAGAAACAATCCTTGCGATCTTCTCGTCAGCTCCGAACTCTCTTATGATCTCGGCCCCTATGTGGCCGTGATGAACGGTCTGCGTCCTAGTCCTTCCTATGTCGTGAAGAAGGGCCGCAGCATACACACTTTCCTTATCCACTTTGATGCCTTTCTCAGAGAATCTATCTGCAAGTTTTCTTGCAACATTGGCAACTGCCTTGCAGTGATCTATGATCTCCTTGTTGGAGCCTGCCCGTTTGTGGAACTCGATTGCTTCTTGTTCGTTGGGAATCATTGTAGCTAATTCAGAAGAAGGAGGGAGAGAGGGGATTGAATAACAATTCGCATTCTCCAAAACAAGTCTTCGAAGATAAGGATGATAGATTGAGAAAAGAAACTAAAAGCTAAAACAACAATGAAAACCAGTTCCAAGCTTTCTTTTTTTCCTGATTTTTAGCATCAGCCTGGATTTTTCCATTTCCGCGAGCCTAGAGAAAAAGGCACGAGCACTCCTCATCTCTGACACACACGCGTTTCGCGGTTCCATCTATTTCTTGTGATGAGGAAATACTATGGAAACTAAGAACGCTCCGAACGAAACTTGGCGCATACTTAATACATGGGAGACCAATTTGAGTTTTTCAAGAAACTTTTCCAAAGAGACTTTTTGGCTTGGGAGCAGGACGAGACTGAAAAATGGTAAGAAACACTAGAAGAGCGAAAAACAAGAAGATCAAACGCGTCAAAAAGGGTGGCAAGATTAAGATTGGCAACATGACGTCAAAAAAGAAGGAAATGCGTAAGGCGACTCCGGAGACGGAACAGAGCGAGAAGAAAAGCGTAGATCCTATTCCTTCAGAGTTTCATTCCGTGACGCCATACTTGGTAGTAAGCCGTGGAAAGGAAGCAATCGAATTTTACAAAAATGCTTTCGGGGCTCAGGAGCTGGAAAAACAACTCATGCCCGATGGAAAGCTCTTCCACGGCAGAATAAAGATTGGGAACTCGATCGTCATGCTTTCGGACGAATTCCCGGGATCCGATCTCAAGGCTCCGACATCACTAGGTTCTAGCACAGTGACACTTCACATTTACTCTGACGATGTTGACAATCTTTGGCGAAGGGCGTTGTCCGCTGGCGCAAGAATTGTGATGCCGCTCGACAACCAATTCTGGGGAGAAAGATACGGTCAGCTCATGGATCCATTCGGGCACCGCTGGTCCCTCTCGATGCGTATCCCGATGAGCATGGAGGAGATGGAAGCAAAACGCAAAGCGGCCATGTCAATGTTTCAGCGGGGAGAACATCCGGGAAGAGAAAGGGAAGCTGTCGGTGTCGCGTGAATCAATCAAAAAAAGGGAGAATAATCAAACAGACACTCTCTATCCTTTCGATCCAACACTCCAACAATTTTCGCAATCGCGATTCTCTCTTTTTTTCCAGTGGTTTCTTTGATTTCTGTTTGCTACTTCATTGTGACTTATTAGAGCACATGCTGTTCGAGGATTTTAATTGCCCCAAGACTCGCTTTCGCGCTAATTTCTCGACAGGCACATGATCAATATGCTTTGAATTATACAGCGCCCAATTGAAAGTGCAGGCTTCCCAAAAGAAAATCTCGCAATCGTTTTTCGTTTTTTCTTCAGAAGGACGGAACTCGCCGACGAGATCCACTAATTAACTATAAAGGAAGATCAGCGCAATAATCAGCAAGGCAACTCTCACCAACATTCCGATGATCGTCATTTTGCGGAATGTTTCATAGAAAACGATTAACTGGATTATTACTACCCAGTTGGCACCGAGCTTAATATACACCTCAAAAGACGATCATCTCGAAAGTAAATTCATGTGAATACGCGAGTAGCTAGTCTGAGTTGCACACAAGATGAACGACTCGGACTCACAAATCGCATGAGCTGCCGAGAACGAAGGGTGAAAAGGAGGTAAAAATTCACGCAATCGGATTCGCATCTTGGTCAATCTTTGCAACGGCCGCGTATACACAGGCGCAGATCTGCCTTACCTTCTCATAGAGAGGCGAAACATCGTTGGATATCCACTCTGATTGACTCTCTATTGCGGTTGTCTGGCTTCCCCTTTTCACTATCTCGGAGAGTTCGTTTTTGAGCTCCCCGGCGACGGGCTCGGAAGATATTTCCTTTATCAATTCGATGTAGAGGTCGATGCTCTCAAGGATCGTCCCTAGATAGCTGTTTCCTATCTTCCTAAAACTCTCATAGTCCGCAGCTTTCTGGGCCTTGTCTAGCTCCGATGCAAGCTCCTGCCTTCTCAAATCAAGAGCTGAGAGTTTCTTACTTATCGAGTCCATCCTGGTTGTCCTAATGATATTTTTGTCTGAATTTCTGGGATTGATTACCTTCACATCTTCGTAATCTAGGTTTGATCCACGAATTCTACGCCTTGATTTGGCAGGTTTTTGTTGCCGTTCTTTCATTTGTATGACGCGTCGCCTTTTATCTTCGCTTTCAAAGTTTTTGTGCCTTTCTGTACGCTTTTCTTCTTCTTCCGCTTCTTCTTCTTTTCGATCTTCCTTGTTATTTTTCCTTTTTGGCGAAGTCTTCTGTGCCCCACATTCCTTTTGAGCAAGAAACTAAAATATCTTTTTGCTGTTGCTGCAGTTTATGCATTCGGCAAGCCAAACAGCACTTGCTCTCTTACACGGATCTGTCTCTTTTTTTCATATCTCATGAGCTGAGAGCATGCGCTTTCTGAGGTAATATGGGAATAATACATACTCTGTCTTCTTTGCTTCTTAACTGCTTTGCTTTTTGTCTTCTGCTTTTTGAGAAGTCTTACTCGACTTGGAAGAAATATACTTCTCAATTTGTTTGATCATTTTTCCCTGCTCGAGTATGATCGCTAGAAGCATTGCATGCATGGGGACCAACCTGACAGCCTCGGAGCAGGAGTGAGAATGTCTTTTGCTTAGCTGCAACACTTCGTAGAGTTCCTCTCTTTCCTTTTTGCTCGGAAGCTTCTTGCCGTATGTTTTCATAATGCGGTCAATTTCCTGATCCATTACCATCCTGAAAGAAGGTATAGTTCTTCCCATGATCTATGATTTCTCCTCACTTCTCCACTTCCTTCTTTCTTTAGACATGAAGATACGGGTACAGTAATATTACTGTAATTTCAATCTTTTCATTCCCGCCCTTTCCTTGCTTCTTTTTCCGGATTGATTCTCACGTTTCCTTGCTACAAGTAAATTGCGTGTTCATCCAAATCATTACCTCTCAGGATCGAAGGTGGAAAGAGATCTCTCCCTAAGAAGACTATTGACGCTTCGTTGTCGATGTCTAACCAAGAGATATTGCATCTTCCAAAGAGCGCTTCCAAAGCAGGAAAGCCTAACACCCGAACGTCGAACACCGTCTTGACTTTCTCGAAAACAAGATGAAGGAGGTGACAAAGAGCAGCGGCTTAAGAAGGAATATGATAGGACTGCAAAACTGACAACTTGCTCGCTTATAGGACAAATAATGCCCCTCATTTCTCTCTTTATATTATTGGTGTGGCTGATTGCAATCCTAGGGTAGAAAAGAGTAGAAAATCAACCTTTGATTCTGTAGTCGCTGCCTGATTCGAAGTGATTTAGCGTCCATTACGTCCCTTCATGTGACTTTACTTGCCTTCCCAAGCACACATAGGTACAGGGACAGTTCTCTTTTGCAAGCATTTAGGCGTAGAGTGTCAAGGATAGTGGCACACTTTGTTAGCAGAGTTAATGGCACGATTCTACGGATGATTTTGAATCTTCTTATTGAAATATTTTCTATCGTTGTAGACTGATGGGGGAATCTTCCATTCAAGAGATTCGCTCTTCCTCCAGTAGTTATACCTGCGATCAAACTTTCGAAGTTCTCTTTTGAAATGAGAAGAGGAAGCGAACCTAACCTGTGTTATCAGTTCTCTGTAGAGAACCTTATGGTAGCTCTCGATCTTGATTCTTCCTCTTGGATGATATGGTTTGCCGAATATCAGTTTGATTCCCTGTTTCCTTGCTTCTGCCCTTGAACTCCTTTGCGATGAACTGCTTTGCATTGTCAAGGTAGATCTCCCTTGGAATCCATTTCTTTGCGAGAGCGAATCGCAGAGCATCTATCGCTTCATTTGCTCCTTTGCGGAGATACACCCCAGAAGCTATTCTGAAACGCGATCTGTCATCAGTGAATCCAGTAACATACACCTTACCCCACGCTCGAAATGCGGAACTGGAACGAGAGAGTCTCCCTGCCACAATGAGTCAACATGCTTTCGCTGGAATCGCTTGGATGGCTGAGGCATTGGTTTGATCGTGATGAGCATCTGATGGTGTTTTATCACTCTGTGAACAGTACCCCAGCAACAAGGCAGGTCGTACTGATACTTGATCCGCCGCGCACCATAAGAAGGATGTTTTCTGTTTGAGTTCGATTATCCTCAATTCAAGCTTTGCACGAATCGAATTGGTTCCGCTCTTGGGTCCTCGTTTCTTTGATTTGAGAGCTTCGATTCCTCCGTTTCTGTATGCACTGACCCATCTTCTGAATGTTCTAAGAGGAATGCCATGCATCGCGCATATTTCTTCTGCCACTGTGTGACCATCGATGTAAAGTAGAACTACCCTGATCCTTTCGTCTATTGTTCGCTCAACCATGCGTTGTGTAGGTGACAGAGCGCGTTAGAGAGTGCCACTAACCCTGACATCCTTTAGTGCAAATAATTCTGCCACTCTACACCTAGATGTTCTGAAAAAAACCAATCTGGCTGTTCTCCGCTGGATCTCGAGTAGAGAGGTAGGAGTAACCTATGCGTATTGTCATCCATTTGAAAACAACCCCTTTTCAAGATTAATATTTGGTCGAGTTGGTTCAATTTCCAACTAGAGTCGTGTGTAGTGTGGACATATTCCTTGCAGTGGTTACTGTCATCGGCTTGGCCGTGTTCGAGATGATATCAAGCGTCGACAATGCAGTAGTCAATGCAGATGTCCTTTCCACAATGTCCCGTTGGGCAAGGCGATGGTTCTTAGTTTGGGGAATGCTGGTATCGGTCTTCTTAGTCAGATTGGGCCTTCCATTCCTGATAGTCTACTCAGTTGCGGGTCGAGGAGTTGGAACCGGCAATATCTTCATTGCAATAATTTCAGGAGACCCTACATTCGCCCAAGCTATTTCAGCTTCCGCTCCTCCATTACTTTCAGCCGGCGGATTGTTCTTGGTATTTCTCTTCCTGCACTGGCTCTTTCTTGAGCCAAAGAATTACGGTCTGAGAGGAGAGGCATATGTGTATAGAAGAGGGGCATGGTTCTACGCAGTTGCCTCGATAATTCTCACGCTGACTATATGGTACTCGATCCAGAACAACAATGCGTGGATTGCATTCGGAGCAGCCGTTGGTTCGACCCTCTTTTTCATAACCCATGGATTCAGGCAGAATGCAGAAGAACGAGAAAAACAAATGTTAACTGATCAGAAGAAGATGACAGAGTGGAGCAAGTTGTTGTATCTAGAAGTCATCGACGCTTCTTTTTCAATCGATGGTGTGCTCGGCGCGTTTGCTTTCACTCTTTCGGTTCCACTCATAGTGATAGGAACAGCCATAGGAGCTATTGCAGTTAGAGAGCTGACCGCAAGAAACATCGAAAGCGTCAAGAAATACAAATATCTGAAAAATGGGGCAATGTATTCCATCGCTTTTCTTGGAGCGATTATGCTGGTAGATGCCTTCGGTGGGCACATCCAGCAGTGGGTGTCTCCTCTTGCTACAGTAGCGATAATGGCATATTTCTTCTTCGCTTCTTCGAGAGATCTCAAGAGGGTGAAATCCAATTAATTGAGAGTTGTTGTTAGGGCCCAGCAAAAACGCGTGTCAGAGGAAACACTGAGCTCTTGTCACATTGAAAATCTGAATAAGATCGGCTAGGACGAAGAGTATGCAAATCGTTTCTTTCTTCTTTTTCCCCAGCCAAAGTGTAGCTACTGTGATGCGATGCGGGAGCTTCTTGATCAGACGGTAAAAAACCTCACAGGCCCTTTGTCGAAGCTTCTCTCGAAGACGAGTCTTGCAGAAATCTTGCCGATTCATTTAAGATCGAAATCACGCCTACGGTCCTCTATATGCAAAATGGGGAGGACAAAAACGAATCGCTCCGGATGGAAAGATAACTTGGCAGGACGTCGAGTCGCACGTATCTAATCTTGCTTCCGATTGGAGTTCCCTTGAAAACCTCGGCCGCTTACTCCAGACGTGAAATCTTGTCTCTGATGTATGGATAAGAGAGCTCTTCATTCGTCAAGTGCTTCTGCATCTGAGAGATTGTACAACCGACAACTGAATAATTGTGATCTGTCTCGCTGAACTGACCGTGAAAAAGCTCTTCTGCTGTGGCACTTTTCAGTTTCGCAATTCCTCCGATAGCAGAAAGTTCAGGCCTTTGAGAGAGAATTGTCGTCAAGGCAGACAGATGGATCTCGAGAACCTCCTCTGGGCCGCCATGTCTGCTCATCGCTCTCGAAGTTCGATTGTCGAAGAGAATACGAACATGCTTGATACCTAGTTCGTCCTTCATGCTCTTGATGTATTGATCAGCATCTTGATCGTTGTTGTCTTGCCTGCACCATGGGTCCAAGAAACCCAAAGACCTCGTCCTCATTCACTCTGAACGAGACGCCGTCGACAGCCTTTGTCCTAGGTGGATAGAACTTTGTTAGGTTTTCAGCTTCTATGATCGATGCCATGCAGAGAAGTCAAGTACAAATCGACGAGCCATAGTGATTAAAACAGTGCTCATAACAGGTAATCACATAAAGTTGCTGCCTGTTCGCTTTAGGGGGAGAGGGGAAAAAGTTGTCCGAATTCAAAGCTTGGATGAAATCAAAGGCTTCGGCTTTTATTCTCAATAGATAGTAGGTTAGTTGCACAGAACTTGCATTTTGCCAATTTATATTCACACTTTTGCAATCGTCATATCCAAAAGATGGGGGGAGAAGGAAGAAAGACTGACTTGCACAACTACTTCTTATACTCAAAAAAGAGAGTCAGGGTTAAAAGATTGGGAGTACCTACAGGGAAGAGAGGGGAGAGAAGTAGAGGCTTGTTCAGCTTCGGGCGCATGCGAGATGACTCTTTTGCAAGTGCGGTTATTTTGGTGATCGCCCTTCTAATTTCCGGTTCACTTTTGCCATCGACTTTCGCTTCTCAAGCTTCTTCGCAGAGTTATGTCATCTATTCAGTGGTTTTCACAAACGGAACACAGCGCCAGATTGCGCTCACAGTCAGCGAGTCGGTTCAACCATCTTCGTCAAAGGGTTTCTCGATACTAACTGTAAGTTTGCATGGCGAAAATTCCAATCTGACCTATTCAAAGCAAGTAAATTCCTCCGAAACCCTCTTCCCCTACCTAGTTCCTGCGATAGCAAACAACGAGTCTCTCTCGTATGAGGCTCAAAACTACTCGCTCAGTTTTTCGATTGAGCGCAACGGCACATCAAGTGTTGTTTTCAATGGAAGTAGTTACGAGTTGAGCGATTACTCGTTTGTCGCATCGATCTCTTCACACGATAATTTCACTTCTCAATCTTTACGAGGCGAAATATCCGCTTTCCCTTCTAATCTCGTTTACTCTGTTGACGCAAAAATCAACGAGACATACTCAATTGAGGCTCTACTTCTTTCCACGAATCTCCCGCTTAATGCTCCTGACCCGAGTCCGTTGAGCTCGCCTTTAGGAGAAGAAATTGCCCTTGCAGCTGTGATCGCAGCGCTCGGCGCGGCAGTTTTCATAGGTGTGAGTGCGCTTACAAAAAACAAATCTCGTTCGCCTTCTTCCACCTCCTCCTCTAACCAAGGTAAGAAACCGCCATACTGGGTAGACTGATAGGAGAAAAAAAATGGAGCAAGAACGAAGAATATAGCTGCAGAGAGTTTTTCTTCCTTCTCTCTCTTCTCTCCCCCTTTTTCCGTATTCAAGCTGTTTTCTATAAGCGTGGTACTTCCAAGCTTGTCAAACAATAAGGTAATCGAGTTTACTCAAGTCGTGAAAGATTACGGCCGAAAGCGAATCGGCCCATTGGATCTTTACATCGAAAAAGGAAGAATTGTTGGTTTTCTTGGCCCAAATGGATCGGGCAAAACCACGAGTATCAGACTTGTTCTCGGACTAATAAGACCGAGCTCAGGATCTGTAAGGCTCAACGGATTTGACCCGATCAAGAATCATATTGAAGCTCTGAAGAACGTGGGCTACTCACCAGAGCTTCCAAACATTCAATCGTTTCTGACCCCGGAGGAGCTCTTGGCTCTAGTTGCTAAGACGCTCCAGCTCCCTGAAAGCGCGAGACAAGAGGAAACAAGGAGGGTTCTTGAGCTTGTCGGACTGACAGAGTACGCCCATGTGAAAGTTGGGAAGCTGAGCAAAGGAATGGTTCAGAGATTAAGCGTAGCACAAGCCATGGTTGGAGATCCAAAAGTACTGATTTTGGACGAGCCGATGATCGGGTTGGATCCAGCAGGAACTGCCCATCTAAGGGAAGTGTTTAGGAGTTTTGCAAAACAAGAAGGCGGAACCGTCTTTCTTTCCTCACACATGATGAATGAGGTTGAGAACCTCTGCGACTACGTGATTATGATTCACAGCGGAAAGCTCGTGACCAGCGGATCGATAAGTGAAGTCACTCGAAGGATAATGGGTTCTTTAGCAATTACGATCGAAGCATCTGGTTTGACTCCAGCTCTTTTAGAGAAGATAAGGAAACTAGAGGGAGTCACGAACCTCACTTTCGATGGGGAGAGTATCGAAAAGATTCGCGTAGAGACCGTGCAAATGCGCGACTCCGCAGGAAGTGAGATAGATCTCCGACCAAAAATTGTTGAGATGATCGTGCAATCTGGAGCAAAGCTCTATACGATCAAACCTTCAGACAACCTGCTTGAGTCGGCATACATCAAAGCTCTTTCTCAAAGCGAATTTGCAGAGGTTGCTTCACAATGAGGCTAGGCATAGTTTCAGCTTTCGCCTTATACGAGATAAAGCGCGCGATCGCTAGAAAGAAGGTGCTCATGCTCATTGCTTTCGTCCTCTTGTTAGACACCCTACCCTACTATGCTCTCGCCACTTCTTCAGCCGCATCCATAATTCCATCTTACCTCTATCCATACATCTGGATAGCGGGGGTGCTTATCCCACAGCCGCTTTTCATCCCCTTTGTTTCGATCTTCATTGCAGCCGGAGCGATGTCTGAGGAGTACGAGCAAGGGACTGCAGAGCTTCTCCTTTCAAAACCAGTGAGCAAGATGGAATATCTAATGGGAAAGTACATTGGAGGATACCTTCTCCTTCTTTTGATACTCCTCACGAGCAACATCGTTAGCCTCATCTCTGCCTATCTCTCCTTCGGCCCGCAAGCAGATGTTGGGATACTTCCCGGTGCCTATTTTGTCAACGCTTACGCCTCGCTCTTATTCTTCTCAGTTGCCTTTATGGTAGGAGAGCTGCTAAGGCGAGCTTCTCTTGCTTACATATTTGCGTCAGCCCTTTTGTTCGCTAGCACTATCCTTGGATTCTATATGGATCTGATTTACACACTAACGAGAAATGAGTTTTATGCCACGGTTCAGATTTACCTCCCCAGCTCGCCGGTGAGTTCTCTTCCGGTTCAGTACATCTCCTCTAACATCCCGAGCGTCGCACAACAATTGCTGAGCGCTCTTCCAATTGGTGGGTCGGTTGAACCATCGATTCTTCAGTCTCTTTTCTTGATACTCGCATATTCGACTTGCGCAACGGTGATTCTTGTTTTCTATTTCAGATATGCCGATGTGTCAAGAAGAGTCAGCTAATTTATGGGATCGTAGAAAGAAGGAGAAGTAGAATTATGATTGCTAACTCGAAAGAAAGCTAAAAGTGAGGCTATCTTAAACCGTGTTTCGAGTGAGGAAGAGATATCTTCCGTAGAGAACTATTTCTCTCAAAACGTCACTTACACAATGCTCCATGATCTTTCTGAGTGTAACACCCGAACCTGAAACGAGATAGGCCCTCCAGAGTCTTGGAATGTCGCTACCCCGGACCTTCTCTCCGGAGCTGAAGAAATAGTCCTCCGGCTCCCCGATTAGGTCGTCGAGTTTTGGCCAAGGTATCCTTTCGTACTCCGCCTTGCTTCTCCAAGGAAGCATTATGTCCACAAAATCTGAATCGTCCGCCTCGATGCCGAGTTCGAATCTGATTATCTGCTGTTCGAACTCTGCATTGTACGCGTAGAATGGCCTCGGTAGTTGCTCTATGATCTTTGTGATTTCCTCGTAGAATGGGGCTTTACTTCTCGAGAGTCTTTGGATAATTGTTACCTGATCTGAATAAAAATACCCGAGCGTGATAACTTCTGCGTCCTTCTCCCTCCATGGAATCCCAGTCGTCTCAAAGTCTATGAGGCTACCTGTTTCCACGCCCAGAGGAAGCGAGACTTTCGCAGTTATTCGGCTTATGATCTCTTCCAAGAGCCAGCTGCACGCACACTGTCTCGATGATGGAAAATTTTTCGAATCTATGAAGAAAACATATAGTCGTCCTTTGCTGCTTTCTTCTTTTTCTTATTCTCGTTCGGCTGATTGATCTTCCTAATAGCTACTGCTTGAATTTAAAGTTACTGTAATATTACAGTAACCTTATAGCGAAGTGCGACATAGAATGAGGAAGGGAGAGTTCGGAAAAGAAGTGTCAGAGACTTTGAACTGCATTTCAGAGCTCTTGGAGAGAAGCTCGCCCACCTTCATCTTGAAAATGAGAACAGAACAAAACAACTCTGACAAGGGTGTGAAAATCCGAGAAGTTAGATGTTCTACTCTTCTTCACAGGCTCAACTTCGGAGAACGCCCTTCAACTGAGTACACTATAAATCTGTTCAGGGGCTGCCTGCATGGTTGCACATACTGCTACGCTCCTTCGCTGATTCACGACGATCGAAGATGGGGAAGCTACGTCGACGTAAAGATCAATGCTCCTTCAATCCTCGAGAAGGAGATTCGTCGAGCAAAGAAGGATGTTGTATTCCTTTCAAGTGCTTCCGATCCCTACCAAGCGGTCGAAGCAAGGTATAAGGTAACAAGGCGATGCCTAGAGGTATTGAAAGAGCATGATTTTCCAATTCTAATTCTAACGAGATCGCCGCTCGTATTACGAGATATTGATCTGATCAAGAGATTCGGCTGGGCGAGAGTTGGCTTCTCAATCTCAAGCGTATCTGACCCAATTTATGAACCTGCTGTGCCAAAACTCGAATCAAGACTCAAAGCTCTTCGAATGTTGAACGACCAAGGCGTAAAGACTTGGGTTTCTCTGGCGCCAATAGTGCCAAAGCTCGTCCTTACAAATCTCGACTGGCTTTTCAAGAAATTGAAAGAGGTTCGAATCTCTGCAATCTCGCTTGGCTTGCTTCGGTTCAATGGTTATGAGCAATCGAAAGTCATGTTCAAAGAGCGAACAGGGCTTGATTCGGGAAATGTTCTTATTCGATCTCAAGAAACGCTTAGAGAGGTACGAGCTCTCGCAGAGAGATATGGCCTTGACACTTCTTGCTCATCTCTAAACTGGATACAAGAGAAGACAAAGGAAAATAGTAGTATCGACTCATTCCTTTCTCAGGGAAATCGGTGACAGGTTGAGAAAAGGCAGTAGCATTCTAGCATTCTTCTTGATAATAGGCTAAAGTTAGAATTGTACCAAAATACTGAGGAGTGTGTAGGAATTCAGTTAAGCTAAGCTTCTTTAGAAATTCCTCTTTTGCTTCTTCCTTCTTCATTCTTCATCATGTATATCCCTTTGAGCATTGCAAAGCTAGATTGGCAAAACCATGACTCCGATATCAATGGCAATCAATCAAACAATCAAACAATAGGGAGGACTAACTGCAATTGCTTTTGAGAGAGGTACATTATAGCGATGAAATTTGCGGAGTATATAACGGCTTTTTAAAGAGCGGATCGAGCGAAAAAATGGAAATATAGAAAACGGCTCTAGAGAGAGGAAGAAATGAAGAAGAGAAAGTAGGAAGGAAGGAAATAGGGAAGAAGCTGTAGGTGCGCAGAGAGCAGAAGAAAGAAAGAGAGAAAGAAAGGAAAGGCTCGAGAGAGAGCGCGAATCACACAGGAACTCGAAGTGAAGTGTGTAGAGAGAGGAATAATCACTCCATGACAACAACAACAGCAAGGAGAAAAAAAGAGATCATTGTAAAGGAAGGTTCAAATATTTTTCAATGAAAAACTGTGATTAAGCTAAAAGGAACATGGTCTAACAAAGCCTTCCTTGTCCGAACAACACTATGGCAGTTCTCAGAGCTATTTTCAACTCCATTATCGCTATCCCCATGACAGATGGTCGAGACCTCGAGATTCATCAATTGAGCTTCTAAATCAGTTTGAAAGTACATCCTTCACTGTATCTCATTATTTTGAAAAAAGATAGAATGCAAATTCTTGGCAACTCTGTATCAATTTGGTCTTGTGATCCAATCTATGGAAGAGTACGCGACTTGCTCTCCAACTTTGTATCTGTCTCTGATACTCGCGTGAATGGTCGGTTGGCCCTTTCGTTTGACTCCAACTCCTTTCGATAAGAGCTAAGAGAGAACATCTAAAAGGACACGCTCAAGTCTTATTATCACTGACCTGTTACTAGCTTCCTTGACTTTCTATTCATCGAAATCGACCAAAATGGTGAGTTTCGAATCTCCATTAAATGAAGAGGTTAGCTATGAAGAAAAGCAACATAGAAAACCATATGCCTATAGACCAATCTTCGAGGTTATTCGAGCGAACCCATCATGATGACAACGAGGTAAAAGTAAGAGGAGATTCGAGTCATGACATCTTTTGAAAGAAAGGAAAAGAGACGGCTATTTGTACTTCGATGCTTTACCTGTGGACGGGTACACAATATTGATGACTATGGCAAGTTCTATTATTGCGAAAAGTGCGGAGGGTTGCTCGAAGTCCGGCTTGAGCGAGAACTCCGAAATCACGTCAAAGAAATCAGTCAAGAGCGTAGACGTGGCGTCTGGAAGTACCTTCAAACGATTCCGCTTTGGGACGAAGCAAACATCGTCTCTCTTGGCGAAGGAGACACAATCCTTGTAGAGTGCAAGAGGCTTGTCAAAAAGCTTGGACTAAAGAAGTCGCTCTTCGTGAAATTCGAAGGGCAAAATCCTACTGGATCGTTCAAAGACAGAGGAATGACCGTTGGGGTTTCAAAAGCAAAGGAGATGGGATTTAGGAAAGTAATCTGTGCATCCACTGGGAATACCTCAGCTTCGCTTGCAGCCTACAGTGCGAGGGCGGGACTTCACTGCACGGTCTTGGTTCCAAAGGGAAAGATCGCACTCGGGAAGATTTCTCAGGCGATTGCATACGGCGCTGACATACTTCAAGTTGAAGGAAACTTCGACGCTTGTTTACGAATGGCAAGGGAGCTCTCAGAGAAAAGCAGAGAAATACTTCTTTTGAATTCGCTCAATCCCTTCAGGATAGAAGGGCAGAAGACGGCTGCCTTTGAAATAGTAGAGCAGCTCGGCTTTGTCCCCGACGATGTTATTCTTCCCGTTGGAAACGGGGGAAACATATCCGCGCTATGGAAGGGGTTTCAAGAACTCGTGGATTTTGGAATTATGGGGAAAGACACAAAGAAGCTTCCTCGGATGACTGCTGTTCAGGCCGAGGGAGCAGCCCCGATTGCAAGAGCTTTCCTTTCTGGAAGGCGAGGCGTAATTGACGATGTGAAAGATCCACACACTGAGGCATCGGCAATAAACATAGGCTCTCCAGTTAGCTGGCAAAAGGCGCTTGCTGCTGTTTACGATTCGGGTGGCTTTGCGGATTATGTGAGCGATGATGAGATCTTCAGAGCCCAGAGGCTTCTGGCCGCTTCTGAGGGTTTATTTGTCGAACCCGCATCAGCTGCCCCCATAGCATATCTTTTGAAGATCTTGCTTGGCCGGGACGATTTATCCTCTTCTCTGTTTGGAAAAATCAAGAGTTCCACGATCGTATGCATCGCGACCGGAACAGGTCTCAAAGATCCAAATGCGATATTGAGGAACACGACAGAGGATCAAATGAAAGTTGTGAGCTCAGATTCAAAGTCACTTGAAAACGCCATCCTGACTTTTTCGTGAGGAAAAAGAGCCAAGCGCTACCTTAAATAAACGATTTCGTCGAATCTGTTCTTCGCACATTGGCTGATCCAAAGTTTCGTGATCTGAAGGAGCAAAGAGAAGGCGGCCAGCTTACTCTGCGGTATATGGTTTCAAAGGTTTCAATCTCCGATCTCGTCCCCCACGAAGGGATACTTGATTGGCATCTTAAGGAGATAAGAGAGCAAATTAAGAAAGACGGATACCTCGCGCGGCCAATCGCGGTCTCCTCTCTTGAGTCGGTTGGGAAGGAATGGAGAGGAAAATTCATGATCCATGACGGCCATCACAGGAAGGCTGCCCTTGAAAATCTGGGATGTAGTTTCATAATGTGTAGCGTTTTTGATTTCTTCGATCCCAAGATCAAGGTTTTTGACTACGACACCGAATCCATTCCCATAGCAAAGGAGGAAGTGATTCGGAAAGCCATCTCAGGCAAAAACATCACACCAAGGTTCGACAAGCACTTCATAGAATTGAATGGAAAGCTCCTACCATTCCATAACAACTCGATGATAGAGCCTGAAATCTTCGTGAAACTCGACGAGTTAAAGTAGTTCAAGGAAAAGAGAATTGTAACATAAAGTCTTACCAGCCTAATAATTGGAGCTTTATTGAATTTTTTGTCAAGAGATCGAGCTTAAGAAGAGGAGGAAATCCGAACACCTTGGTCGGTTCCCAGAGGTGATGAATAGGTCTATGTTACGAAGTCAAAAGGTACTCGAGGGTGTAAAGAATTCCCCACACAGAGCGTACTACAAAGCGATGGGATTATCAGACTCGGATCTTGCAAGACCTCTCGTTGGTATTGCAAGTACCTGGAACGAAGCTACCCCATGCAACATCCATCTCGATGCTCTAGCGAAAAAGTCCTCAGAGGGAGTGTCAGTCTCTGGTGGGACTCCACGCCAATTTGTTACTATAGCCGTCAGCGATGGGATAGCCATGGGCACGGAAGGTATGAAGGCCTCTCTAGTAAGCAGAGAAGTGATCGCAGATTCGGTCGAATTGATGATTAGGGCACACGAGTATGATGGATTTGTGGGAATAGCCGGATGCGATAAAAGCTTGCCAGGAATGATCATGGCGATGGCCAGACTGAATATTCCTTCCGCATTCCTTTACGGAGGAACCATAATGCCTGGATCTTGCAACGGGAGAGATATCACGATTCAAGATGCATTTGAAGCAGTTGGGGCTTTCGAAGCTGGAAAGATTACTCTTGATGATTTGAAGAATATTGAAAACCTTTCCTGTCCAGGAGCTGGCTCCTGCGCCGGGTTGTACACGGCAAACACCATGGCTTCGCTCAGCGAGGCTCTCGGCGTTGCTCTTCCAGGTAGTGCTTCACCACCCGCGGTAGATGGCAGAAGAGCACTCCTAGCCCGCGAGACAGGGCGGGTTGTTATGCAAGCGATCGAGTCTGACTTGAAGCCAAGAGATATCATGACTTTCGAAGCTTTTGAAAATGCGATCGCAGTTCTCCAAGCAATAGGCGGCTCTACCAATGCAATATTGCACCTCCTTGCGATTTCAAAGGAAGCCGGCGTGAATTTGTCACTAGATGATTTCGAAAGGATAAGAAAGAAAGTTCCTCACATAGCTGACCTGCGCCCAGGCGGAAGGTATGTGATGTCTGATCTTGACAAAGCTGGAGGTGTTCCTTTGATTATTAAGAAACTCCTTGAGAAGAATCTGATTCATCCAAATTGCCTCACTATTACTGGAAAAAGCGTTGAGGAAAATATGAAGGATTTCAAAGATGATCGTATTCAAAATGTAGTACGACCGATCGATTCGCCCCTTGCGGCGACTGGAACAGATGTGATTCTACGCGGAACTCTTGCTCCTGAAGGAGCAGTCGTGAAGATTGCCGGGATAAGTGTTAGATCCTTCAAAGGCAGAGTAAGGGTGTTTGATTGTGAAGAAGACGCCTTTGACGCTGTTTCTGTAAAGAAGGTCGTCGAGCCTGGGGAAATAGTCGTAATCAGGTACGAGGGGCCAAAGGGAGGACCTGGAATGAGGGAGATGCTCTCTATCACAGCGGCTATAATCGGTCAAGGGCTCGGTGAAAGAGTTGCCTTAGTGACGGATGGTAGGTTTTCTGGAGCGACCAGAGGATTGATGGTGGGACATGTGTGCCCGGAGGCGGCAGTTGGCGGTCCTATTGCTCTTCTAAGAGACGGCGATCTCATCGAAATCGATGTTGAGAGAGGAAGGGTCGATATCGCTTCAGTATCAAACGAAGAGCTAGAGAAGCGCAGGGCCTTGTGGAAGGCGCCTCAACCCAAATACAAATCCGGTGCCCTTGCCAAATACGCCTCTCTCGTTGGTCAAGCTTCGGAGGGTGCAATTTGCTACCCAAAATTTTAGCTTAGTAAATCTCCTTCTTTCTCTTTTTCCCCTTTTACAAGAGGCCAAACTGTTTACAGAGCAATTCTGCAGTGAGAATTGCTCCTCCTGCAGCCCCCCTAATTGTGTTGTGCGTGAGAAGGTGATATTGTAATGTCTTCTTGTTTTGGCCCTGCCTTATCCTCCCAACTATCGTTGACATCCCGTTTCCTGCCATTCTATCGAGTCTTGGTTGCGGTCTGTCGATCTCTCTTCTTACTATGATAGGTCTTTCAGGGGCGGAGGGAAGCTTGAGCTTTTGAGGAAGAGAAGTGAAGGATTCAAAGACGCCTTCAGGATTGGTAATTTCTTGATTTGCTTCGAGATAAACTGATTCTAGGTGTCCGTCAATTACTGCGACTCTGTTGCAAGAACAATATATCTCAATCGATGAGTGCTTTATGCTCTTTGTCCTTTGTGAGTACTTGCCTAACAACTTGTTTGTTTCATTTGCGACTTTTTGTTCTTCGCCTTCGATGTAAGGTATAACATTGTCTTGGATATCAAGAGACGGAACCCCTGGGTATCCTGCCCCAGATAGCGCCTGGAACGAAGTCATCACGACTTTTCTTACATCAAAGGCATCATGAAGTGGTTTGAGTGTCATTGCAAGGCCAACCGTTGTGCAGTTTGGAGTTGCAACTATGAATCCTCTTCTTCTTCTTTTCCTCTTTTTCAAGTCGCTAGGTAGAGTCGGGGAAGAAATCGAAGAAAGAATATTGAGATGGTCAGGATTTACTTCAGGAATGATCAAGGGAGTATCCTCATCCATTCTGTGAGGCGAAGCGTCGGTTATAACTCCAAACCCTGCTCGCTTGAATTTTGACTCTATCTCCCTTGCGACAGATGATGGGAGGGGGGAGAACACAAGATCCGACTCGATCTGCGAGGGATCAGATTCTTTGATTTCTATTGTGCGAATCTCTTGGGGGAGGTCTGGGACAATATCTCCAAGCTTGGATCCGACTTTTGTGTTTCCAGTTGCTTCAACGACCTCAAACCAAGGATGATCCTTTAACATATGTAGATACTCTTGGCCAACACGTCCTGTCGCACCAAGAATGGCAACTTTGATCTTCATACTAAATTTGTGACCACGTTCCTCTCTGCATTTTCGGGAAGAAGATTTCTGTGAGTTTGACCGAGGCAAAATTCATCGTGAAGTGCACGTACCGCTCTAGCTCTCTCTTTCTCCTTGATCACGAACGAAATATTGATCTCAGACGAACCTTGAGCAATCATTCTGATATTTATCCCAAGACTTGCGACCGTTGTAAAGACTCTTGCAGCGATTCCCGGCGTCCCGATCATACCTCTTCCAAGAACAGCAACCACTGCGACATCATCTTCATAGTCAACCTTAGCAAAAATCGAGTTCATGTAAGCCCGTCCTTTGCTTGATTTTTCTGCTTTCTCCTGATGAGAGCTGTCTCGTTGGTCCATTTGCTGTTCTTCTTCTTCATCATCATCTTCTCCAATTGCCTCTGAGTGCAAGAGTTTCTGTCTGAGCGTGCGAACCACACTAGAAAGGCGTTCCTTCCTTATCACGATGGATACATTGCTCTCAGATACAGACTGTGAAATCATCAAAACGTTAACTCCGAGTTCCTTGAGAATTTCGAATATCTTGATCGCTGTTCCAGGCTGACCAACTATGCTTGTCCCACTTATGCTGACTATTGCAACATTGGATAGTGAACCAATCGACTTTACACCAGAGTCTCCAGAGTTCAAAATTTTGTTTGGCGAAACGATCAAAGTTCCCTCCGCTTCCGGTCTGAAAGTGTTCTTTATTCTGACAGGGATTTCCTTACGTGCGACAGGTTCAAGCGCTCTAGGCTGCATTTGCTTTGCTCCAAAAGCACTCATCTCCATTGCTTCTAGGTAAGTTATCTGCTGCAGTATCCTTGCTTCCTTGACAAGTCGAGGATCAGCAGTCAAAATTCCATCGACATCCGTCCATATGAAAACTTCTTCTGCCTCAATCGCAGCTCCGATTAAGGTTGCTGTCAGATCGGAGCCCCCTCGTCCGAGTGTAATTATATCGTGTCCACGCAATGTTTCTGCGATAAATCCAGTCACAACTGGAACAATGCCAGCAGCAAGAAGTGGAATGAGATTTTTGCGCAAATTTTCCTCAGTCAGTTTGAAATCTGGTTGAGCTGATCCAAATGATTCATCTGTGACAATTCCAGCTTGTCCACCAGTAAGATATCTTGTCTCAATTCCGTTTGAAGCAAGCACTCTGCTCATAATGAAAGTAGAAAGCTGTTCTCCAATCGAGAGTACGTAATCAAGAGAGCGCTGGCTTAGATCTCTTAGAAGAGTGATTCCTTTCAGTATCCTATCTAGTTCTTGAAATTTTGAATCTAGAAAATCTAGCGCTTCACTTTCAAATTTCGATCCCCTAAGAATTTTCAATATCACCATGCGGTGACTTTCTCTTAATTCTAGAAGAGCTTCCTTCACGACATCGTATTCTGAGACCTTTGCGAGTTCAACCATTCTAAGCAAGCGATCTGTGGTGTCGCCCATTGCAGAGCATACAACAATTAATGACTTTTTCGTGTTCACGAGATGATCTTTGATTATGGAGACGCATCGGAGTATTTCGCTTGAGCCTGCTAGAGAGGAACCACCGAACTTCATTACATATGTTCCTACTCTCCCTGCGCTGCTACTTTCATTCCGACTTTTGCTCTCCCCAAGAAAATTATCGTTGTTAGATTCTTCCATTTGAGTCATACATGCGACACTCCACAGCTAGTTTATTACGTGCGATGTTCAAGCTATGTTTTGCGTTCGTAAGAACCGAGGATTTTAAGCTCAACAGTTCTTTCCTTTAGCTCTTTTATGGCGTCCTTACATCTGACATCTTTTATGTGCCCCTCGAAATCCACATAGAAATAATATTCCCAAGGCTTCTTCTTTATAGGACGAGATTCGATCTTTGTCAGATTTATTCCTCGGCTTGAAAGAGCAGAGAGAGCTCCTACAAGAGAGCCAGGTACATGCCTAGTCACAAACAGAAGAGAAGTTTTGTAGTTTACTCCAGGCTTGGGCATCTCGTTGGGATCACAATCCCCCAATTTTTCGTCCGTATTTGATTTGGGTTCGATCACTACAAACCTGGTCACGTTCGAAGGATCATCCTCAATTCCTTCTTCCACGACCTTGAGACCATAAATTTCAGCCGCCAGTTCGCAAGCTATCGCTGCCGTATCTTTGAGATTTTCGTCTCTAATCATCTTCGCAGCTCCCGCTGTATCATAAACTGGTATTTGTTCCCAATGCTTCGAGTTCAAGTAATCACTACACTGTGCGATCGCTTGAGGATGTGAGATGACTCTTTTGATATCAGCAATCGACGAGTCCGTGTGAACCATCAACGAGTGCCGGATAGGAATTTCAACTTCTCCCGTGATCTTAACATTGCTTACAAGAAGCAAATCAAGCGTTTCTCCAACGCTTCCAGCTAAACTATTTTCTATTGGAACTACCGCGTATTCTGGTTTACCAGATCCTCCTTCTAATGAGGAGAACAAGCTCTCGAAGACTTGCTTGAAGGTCGGAAGGGGAAGAACTTGTTTCACTTTGTTTTTTCCAAAGTAAGCATATATCGCGCGCTGACTGTATGCTCCAAGTTCCCCTTGAAATGCTACGGTATAGCTTTTCCGAGTGGCCTGTAGCAAACTCAAGAAGTAGCAAGCAACCTCTCTCGAAGTCTTTCCTTTACTTTTCCAAGACGTCCCCCCGAAAGCAATGTAGCTCTTTCTTCGAAAGTCATATAGATTCGAAGCTCGGCGTTAGATCTTTCATTTTTGACGGAGAGGCTTTGAAGATCTATCAAAAGTGAATCCCCGATCTCCAAATCTTTCGTGCTCTCGACTCGAAGAGCTGGAAAGCCATTACTGATACAATTCCTATAGAATATATCTGGGAAGGATTCGGCAACGACCGCGCTTACATCGTTATATTGAATTGCGTACACGGCTTGCTCTCTACTTGAACCGCACCCAAAGTTTTTCCCTGCGACTACGATACTATCCTTCGAAGCGTTAGCCCTGCAGCGGGAAACAAACGAAGGATCATAGCGCTCGAAGGCATGCTCTGCAAAATATTTCTTGCCCCAAGCTTCTTGAAGCAAGTATGCGGGGATGATATAATCCGTGTTTATATCGTCTCCAAATTTCGCGACTATCTTTCCTTGAAATAGAGCTCGTTCTGGCATTTTTCTTCCCTCTCTCTCAACTTGGAAGATACTTTGTTGGATCGGTTACTTTTCCTTCTATGGCGCATGCGGCTGCGGTTGCAGGCGATGCAAGATAAATTTTTGCATCTGGAGAGCCCATTCTTCCTCTATAATTTCTGTTTGATGTACTTACGCATCTGTCTCCAGAAGAGAGCACTCCCATGTGTTTCCCAAAGCAGGGGCCACAGTTCGAGGACTCAATGTTTGCTCCAGCTTCAGCAAAGATCTGAAGCAGACCCGAACTCATTGCTTGATTGTAGACAGCCCTAGAGGCAGGAATTACTATAGTGTTGACATCAGGGTGAATCCTTTTCCCCTTCAATATTCTGGCAGCTTGTAGAAGATCGTTATACCTTCCATTTGTACACGATCCAATGAATACTACGTTCACTTCGTCATTGACTTCGCTAGCTGGCTTCACATTCGCTGGTGAATGCGGCAGTGCAATCTGCGGCGTAAGCTCCGAAACATCTATCGTCAGCTCGTCCACATAGCTTGCATTCTCATCACTTGAAATTTTTGGAATCTTTGTTAAGGTGTCTTGAATTTCTGAAAATAACTCAGGATGTCTCATTGCCACCTCTTTCAAGAAGTCTTCTGTTACCCGATCTGGGTTTACTATTCCAGATCTTGCACCCATTTCGACTGACATGTTGCAAATCGTGAAACGACCGTCCATATCCATCTTCTTGATGGCGTCTCCAGTGTATTCAGCGACCTTTCTGGAACAGCCGCTCTCCGTCATCTTGCCCAAGATGTAGAGTATCAGATCCTTTGCGCAACATCCATTCTTGAACGTGCCATCGGCTCTGAAAAGGAAAGTTTCTGGTACAACGAAATCGTATATTTCACCAAGAGCAAGGGCGTACTCCGCCTCCGTAGTACCTACTCCAAAACCCAGCGCCCCTACTGCACCAACAGTATCTGTGTGACTGTCCGTCGCAACCACTACTTCGCCTGGAAGAACAAATCCTTCTTCAGTCACGAGAGTGTGTTCAATTCCATCACCTTCCTTGTACATCATGATCCCATGCTCTTTGGCAAAATCTTTCATCAAACTGATCCCCTTGCTGACCATAACGGAGCAAGAAGGAACAGTATGATCTGGGATGAAGCGAACGCGTGATGGATCGAAAACTCTCTTCTGATTCTTCTTCTTTTGCACTAACCCCTGCTCAATATTCCCGAATGCTTCCTCAAAGACCTGATTGAAATCGTCCTGAAAATTGGAAATTGCCGGAGGAGCTATTACTTCATTGAAATACAGTTTGTCTATTGGAAGGGCATCTACTACGTCACCTGGGGAAACTTTGCGACCACAAGCTCGCGAAACTATTTTTTCTACTATTGTTCTTCCGTCGTTGTTGTTGCTGTAGCCGCTGTTCATTTCTCAGAGTACCGCCTTCCAAGAGCCATTCGCCAGTCGGGGAGAGGGAATCTTTCTCTTTTATTTAGAAATATCAATTTGTACCTGTATCCATCGAAGAGTGCTTTCACGCTAGCGTCGACCACATCGGCAGAAACGGCAACTGTAGCCCATGTCGGTGGATTGTACAAAAGACCGAGAGGGGGGTCTTTGTCTGTGAATTCTGTTCTTGCCCTTGCAAGCGCCGCAGTGCCGTTCAATGAATCGACTATGTTCAGTGAGTAAGAAGTTAGCTTAACTTGATTGATCTCAGGAAATTCATTGCGGAGTGCTTTCTTAAGCGCAAGGTCAATTGCGTGTATTGGTCCAACACCCTTCGCATCTGCACTCAATATTCTTGAGTTTGACTCGACGCCTATCTTGACTCTGATCGTGGCACTGACACTTGATGACCAGTCGGAGGATTTAGCCGAGCTTATCTCCCAACCCAAAATACTGAACGGAGCAACAACAACATCCGCGCTGATCGCCTCCAAAATCAAGAGATGGACGCTTGCTAAACAATCATTGAATTTGTAACCCATTTGTTCAAGACTTTTTATCTTCTCAAGCAGGTTCTTTGCCACCCCTTCTCGATCTGTCGTGTAAAGACCGAGCTCGGATATCTGAGAAATTATCATTGAAATTTCATCAGGAGTAATTCGTCTTGTGTTTCCGACCCAAGCAGGATCGATCACTTCGAAACGCTTATGATTGCAAGCAACCGCGTTGATGTGAGAAGGATCTGAATGGGCAAAGGCAAGATCACTCACAAACGGTTGATTTGGGATAGAGAACCCACAGGCTTTTGAGACACTTTCAGAAAGAGCTTTGAGCCCTTGGAGCTGTCTTTCTTTTGGTTGAGATGAATTGAGTGCCTTGTAACCAAGTTTCAAGACAAAAAGTGGTAAAAGCTGGCAGAGATCTGCGTTTCCAGAGCGTTCTCCAATACCATTCACTGTAGCTTGAACATGTCTTGCTCCTGCTTTTACCGCTGCAATCGTGTTTGCAACTGCCAATCCGCAGTCGTTGTGTGCGTGTATACCCAAAACAACTCGATGATTTGAAAGATAATGTAGGACGATTTTCGTAGCCCTTTCTACTTGCTCGGGAAGGCTAGCTCCTCTCGAGTCAGACAGAACTATTCGAGACGCGCCAGCCTTTGAAGCAGTTTCCAGCAAAGTGAGCGCATAATCGCTGTTTTCATAAAAGCCATCAAAGAAGTGTTGTGCATCGAAGAAGATGTTCATCCCCCGTCTCCTCAAATCAGTTATTCTGTCTCGTAGAGCGATGAAATCCTCCGCAAGATCACAATTTGCATTGATTGACCGAGCTCCTTCTCGTTTTGCAAAGGAAAATTCCAAGCAACTTGCCCTAACTGTTATGTTTTCAATATTTGGTTCAACTGCGATCGGATCGGAGGGCTCGAATAGCACAGGTTTCATTTTTCTATTCGTGGCCGACCACAACGAAGAATGGATTATCTCCTGATCTTCTTCTCGGCGCAATTCTACGAACGAAATTCCCATTGAATTTAGCTGTTCGATAATTGAAAATTTCTCTCCAGTGGAAAAAGTTACTCCAAAGGTCTTCTCCCTGAATGTAGTATCCATCAGCTCAAGGCATGTGGCATCACCATCAGCGGATTTGGTTGAACCATAAAGAATACTCAATGTATTCACCGTCTTCTATCTTCTCTATTTCTTGCTTCTTCTTGGATTCGTTCGCCGCTTTGACTGGCCTCTTCTTCTTTTTTTGAGCAAAGCAGACCAGCTCCCAGTTTTGAGAGTCTCTGATCCGCTTTCTCCTCTCGGCCACATCATCTGTCTTAGTTTCTTTCCCACGACTTCGACTGGATGTCTTTCGAGATCCACCAGATATTTCTCAAATGCTTGCTTTCCTTCGTTTTGGTAAGCTAAAACCCACCTCTTCGCAAAATTCCCCGACTGGATGTCATCGAGTGCTTTTCGCATACGATCTTTCACATCGGCTGTCATGATAGTTGGACCAACTACGAGCCCTCCATACCTTGCGGTTTCGCTGACGCCGCGATACATGCCTGCAATGCCATATCTCTGGATCAAATCTACAATCAGCTTGAGTTCGTGCAAGCATTCAAAATAAGCAACCTCTGGCTGATAGCCTCTTTCAGTTAGGACTTCGAACGCAGTACGTATCATCATATCTACGCCACCACATAGATCAACTTGTTCGCCAAACCAGTCACTCTCTACTTCCTCCTTGAAAGTCGTCTTGATCAACCCGGCACGAGCACTTCCGATTCCTGCAGCAAGTTCTAGTGTCCTCTGCCATGCTTTCCCCGTTGCGTCTTGATGCACGGCAACTAGCGATGGCACGCCAAAGCCCTGCAAGTAGACTTCCCTCAGCCTCTGACCAGGAGCCTTGGGAGCTATCATGAAAACATCGACATCTTGAGGAGGTTTAATCCAACCCCAGTGAATCGCTGCACCATGAGAAAAACCAATGGCCTTTCCAGCCGTAATGTACGGCTCAATCGTTTTGTAAACTTGGCCTTGGACCATATCGGGAACAAGCATGTGGATTATCGTTGATGCTTCAGCAGCTTTCTCGATCTCCATCACTTTGTGGCCATCATTCTTGGCGAGATCCCAAGAAGCTCCGTTTCTTCTAAGGCCAACAACAACATCGAATCCTGAGTCGCTCAGATTGCTTGCTTGAGCTCGTCCTTGGAGTCCGTAGCCGAGTATTGCTATCTTCTCTTTGTTCTTCTTCACCTCTGAGCTCCTAATGTCCTTCTCATACAGAACTTGGGCCTCGTTTGCCTTACCAGCAGAGTTCTGCTCCTTCTGTTGATTTTCCATCATTTTTTCAAACCCACTTTTCCCCAGTATCACATGTTCACTTCTTTCATCTGTTGTAATCGAGTCAGTATACCTTTGTTATCCAATCGCTGTGACCAAAGTCATCTCTTCCCGAAACTAGATCAAAGTATGCTTTCGCTAGCCTTTCCGTGACTGGGCCTACCTTTCCGTTTCCAACTGGTCTTTTATCAACCGAGATAACTGGGGCGATACCAGCAGCCGTTCCAGTTAGAAAGATTTCATCGGCGGTATAGAGCTCGGACCTTGCGACTTCGCGTTCGATCACCCTTATTCGATTCCTGCCTGAAAGATAGATTATTGTGTCGCGAGTGAGCCCTCCGAGTATTGACGAACCTAGTGAGGGGGTAATGAGCATCCCATTCTTTACAACGAAGATATTTTCTCCAGTCCCTTCAGAGACTTTCCCCACGGAGTTGAGCATGATAGCCTCATCGTAACCATTTTTCGCGGCGTCACGTTTTGCAAAAACAGAGTTGACATAGTTTCCGCATATCTTAGCCATTGGAGGAGTAACAGGATCGTATGTTCTTGTCCAACTTGAGACGCACACATCCAGCCCAGGCTTTCCAAAATAAGTCTTGAACGGAAAGGCTATGATCGCCGTGTTGATTGGATAGTTGATGAATCCTAGATTGATTCCTGAGAATCCGACAAAGATGATTGGCCTGATGTAGCAATCTTCTTTCAATTTGTTCGAGCGGATCAACTCGAGACAAGCATTTTCAAGTTCAATTTCGCTATACTTACACTCAAGATCCAAAATTCGTGCAGATTCAAGAAGCCTTACAAAATGATCATGGAGTCTGAATAATAGGAGATTGTCATTTGTGCCATAGCCCCGTATGCCTTCAAATACTCCAGTTCCATAGTGAAGAGCGTGACTCATTATTGGAATTGTAGCTTCTTCCCAGCTTGTAACTTGTCCATTTATCCATACGAAGTCGATTGGTTGAATTTCGGTCTTCATCTTGACGATACCAGCTTGTTGCTCTAGATCTACTCTCAATGTCTCTTTACTACTCCTATTTCTAACATCTCAAGCTATCACACTATTCTTCTCAATTTCTATGTGCTACTCGCAATTGGATTCACCAGTTTTGTCATTTTCACTCGATCGTCGGAAAATGATGACGAAGAAGCAAGCAACTTGATTTCCTTTGAAATCGCTTCTGCAACTTGAAGCGTGGTCGCCCTTCCACCAATATCTGGAGTTTTGATCCCCGAAGCACCAATTGAACAAATGGCCTTATCCAAGGTTTGTGCGGCTTCGTGACATCGTTTGCAAAGCCTTGTCTCGCCGAGCCAATCAAGCATCATTTCGACCGAGAGTATCATGGCGAGAGGATTCGCGATTCCTTTGCCTGCGATGTCAGGAGCACATCCATGAACCGGTTCAAAGAGTGCGAATTTTCTCCCAATATTTGCGGAAGGCGAAACTCCGAGTCCACCAACTAGCTGAGAAGCTTCGTCAGAGAGAATATCTCCGTACATATTGGTTGTCACGATGACGTCGAAGGACTCAGGAGCTCTGATCAAGTTCATAGCAGCGGTGTCAACATACATTTTTTGGAAAAGCACCTGCGGATATTTCCTTGAAACGCGCTCGCAACTTTTGACAAACAATCCGTCTGTTATTCTAAGGACGTTCGATTTCGTGATGCAAACAACTGATCTTGGTTTTTCTCTAGCTTGTTTTCTGACCATTGCTAGCTCAAAGGCAAATTTTGCAATCCGCTCGCTTGCTTTCGATGTCACTACTTTGAGCGCCGTCGCTTTTCTCCCATTTTGAGCTCTTCGTTCAAAGCCAACGTACAAGTCTTCTGTGTTCTCTCTGACTATTACTAGGTCTACATCCGAGAACTTGCTGGGAATGAAAGGGTAGTTTCTTGCAGGTCTAACGTTTGCGTAAAGATCGAGCTCCTGTCTTATTCTAACTATTGTCTCTTTAGCTGACTCACCAACTGGAGCTTTGATGCAAACATCCGATTCTTGAATTAGTTTGAAACTTTCGTTTGGGAGCGCCCTGCCAGTTTTCCTTAGCTCTCTGTCCCCTGCTGCTACGTTCACAAAGTCGAGCTTCAGATCAAATGATTCGACTAGCGACTTCAACACAATGCGAGCTGCTTGGAGAAGCTCAGGACCAACTCCATCACCTTCAATACAAGAAATCAAGATTGATTTGTTGACCAATCTTTTCTCTCCCACTTCCTTCCCTGGATCTTGACCTCTTGACCATCAATCACATGTGTCTATTCAAAGACTCTGCTTCAATCTTTGGCTGATCGATTCGCTCCAATCTTCTCAGCATTATTTCGTTGATCCCGTTCATCATTGCAGAGACAGAAGCCATAACAATGTCTTGCCCTACTGCGGAAGCTGAACACACATTACCCCTATCGTCTTCAACCTTGATCATCACTTGAGCCTCGGCATCAGTCCCCCCACTTACTGCTTCGATCCTATATTCACGCAAAGAAATGCGCGCGAAACGATCTGTAATCTGTTGGATTGCTTTCAGAACTGCGTCAACCGGGCCAACTCCAATTTCGGCTCTTGTTTGAATGTCTTCGTTTCCAAAAGACAATCTGACCGAGGCAGTTGGAACTGTGTTAATTCCTGTAATTACTGCGAGATCAGTTATGCGAAAGTAGGATTGCCTTTTCTCGAGCCCCATAATGTCTCTTGCGATACTGTCAAGATCAGCGTCGGTGACAGGCTTGCCCTGATCCCCTATTTCCTTGACCTTCTGGACTATTCTTTTAAGCTCTTCAGGAGATGGGTCTAGTCCAAGTGCCTTTAGCTGTGAATTTATACCGTGAGCTCCAGCATGCTTTCCTGCTTGAATCCTTCTCTTTGCCCCGACGAGTTCGGGAGCCATTGGCTCATAAGTAGCAGGCATGTTAAGAACGCCATGCGTGTGTATGCCTGATTCGTGGCTGAAGGCGTTCTCACCCACAATTGCCTTGTTAGGTTGCAAGAGTACCCGGCTGAGTTTCGAGACTAGTCGCGAAGTGTCGTAGAGTAGTTTTGTATTGATTTTAACCTTGAAATCGTAAAGCCTAGAAGCTGCCATGACAAATTCTTCAAGCGATGTGTTGCCCGCACGCTCGCCAAGTCCATTGATGGTAACATGAGCTTGATCAGCGCCTGCAACTACACCAGCTATACTGTTTGCGACTGCTAAGCCGTAATCATTGTGACAGTGAACGCTGAGAGGCACGTGAAGATTCGATCTCAGATGTGAAATCAAATCTGCAAACTTTTCAGGCGTTGCAGTTCCAACTGTGTCAGGAATATTGAGACGCTCTGCTCCTGCTTCCTCGACGGATTGGTAGACTCTCAGCAAAAAATCTCTATCAGTACGCGTCGCATCCTCAGCCGAGAATTCTACTTTGATACCGTGAGCTTTCGCATACTCCACGCCACTTATTGCCGAATCTAGTGCGTCCTCCCGGCTGATTTTGAGCTTGTACTTTAAGTGAAGATCTGAGGTCGCGATGAAGAGGTGTGCATGGGCAACGTCGCAGGAAATAAGTGCGTCTATGTCCTTTTTGTTAACTCGAGATAGTGCGTAAATTTCAGAACTCAGACCAAGTCTATTTATTTTTCTTACAGCTTCGAGCTCACCTTCGGAAACGATTGGGAAACCAGCTTCAATTGCGTCAACGCCAAGTCTTTCTAGGGCCTTTGCTATCTCAACCTTGGCCTCGACTGTGAACGAAACTCCTGGTGTTTGTTCTCCATCGCGGAGTGTAGTGTCAAAGATGCGTATCGTCTTTGAATTTGCCTGATGCATGTGTGTTCAACCTCGCATTCTTTTTTTCTTCTCTTTCATAGCTATATTCGAGTAGCTATCCACTAAGGGTCGTCTCTTTGCAAAGCGATGACTCCTGTCCGAACCACTTCCTTCAATTCTGCAAGCTTTGAAGTCTTCGCGATGAATGAGTCTATTTCCTCGGGAGTAGAGCAGAGCTCCAGAACAAAAGATCTGCTCGTAGAAGCAACCTCCTTAGCACCTGCGGAGTTTGAAAGATACTCGAAAGTTCGTTTCATCGTCTCGGAATTAGGCGCTTCAAATTTAAACAGTGCAAGCTCCCTCGGAATAGATTTGTCACGAGTCATCGTTCCTACTTCTATGACATCGATCATTTTTCGTAGTTGTTTTACCAGCAAATTGAGGGACGCTTCATCTCCAGAAGGCACAATTGTCATTCTTGCAAGCTCAGGATCGATTGTGCCACCAATTGCAATGCTCATTATATTGAATCCTTTGGCCCTGAACATGGTGGAAACCCTATGAAGAACTCCGCGCTTGTTCTCGACAATTGCATAAACTATCGAATTCAAATTATTCGTTCGGGTCCCATTGTCCCAAATCTGAGAATCCTTGATAGTTTCTCCGCCACGAGTAGGCTCATTTGATGTATTTTGACTTGGGTAAGCAGTAAGTGAATTCATGCAATTATCATGTCCTTTAGGGCAGTACCTGGAACAACAAATGGGAAAACATCTTCTTCAGGAGAGATCGGAACATCAATTACTGTTGCAACGTCGCTCTTGAGGCCGAGTTTGAGTGCTTTAGAAAATTCCTCAAGCGATTGTGCACGTAGGCCTTGAGCTCTGTAAGCTTCTGCAAGCTTCACAAAATCAGGTAGGTTATACAGCTTCACTCCGTTGTATCTGCGTCCGTAGAAAAGTCTCTGCCACTGAGCCACCATTCCAAGCATGCCGTTGTTTATAACAACGACAATGACTGGAATATTGTCAAGAACTGCTGTTGCAAGACCTGCCTCGGTCATATTGAAGCTACCATCTCCTGCGATGTCCAAAACTGGGCGATCTGGTGCTGCTACTTTTGCTCCTATTGCCGCTGGAAACCCGAAACCCATTGTCCCAAGTCCAGTGGAGCTCAGAAAAGTGCCAGGCTCAATCACGTCGAAGTGAAGTGATGCCCACATCTGACACTGTCCAACTTCAGTCGTAACTATAGTCTCGGAGGGAAGATGCTCTCTCAGTGTCTTGAGTAAGCTGACTGCTGACATTTTTGTCATATCTTTTGCAAACTTATTCTTGCAGTACTCTTTCACTTCAGTGAAGTGCTTGTTCCAGCTTTTGAGATCGTGGTTGCGAGCTCTTGTTTTGACCTCTTCAACCATCATTTGTAATGCAACCTTGATGTCTCCCACGATTCCCAGATCGACCTCTTTGTTTTTGTTGATCTCAGAAGGATCTATGTCGATGTGGATCACTTTCGAGTCTTTTGCAAATTCTGAAACCTTACCAGTCGATCTGTCCGAAAAACGAGTCCCGACGGCTAGAAGCACGTCAGCCTCTAGTATTAGTTTGTTTGCTTCGATATGGCCATGCATTCCAATTGGCCCAAGTGCCAAGGGATGAGTCTCGTTGAACACCCCCTTGCCCTTGAATGTCGTTGCAACTGGTATCATCAGCATTTCAGATAATGCCTGCAGCTCGGCGAAGGCACCAGAGATTGCAACTCCTCCCCCAGCCAGGATCATTGGTCTTTCCGCACAAAGAACAAGTTCGACGGCTCTTCGTATTTCTTCCTCGCTTGGCCGGATCACAGGTTCGTAGCCGCGAATTTTGATTGAGGAAGGAAATTCAGTCTCTGCTTCGCTCGTTTGAACATCCTTGGGGATATCTATGAGAACTGGACCCGGTCTTCCTGAACTCGCGATGTAGAATGCTTTCCTCACAACTAGTGGAATCTCGCTTGATTTCATTGGCTGAAAAGCGTATTTTGTTACTGGTGTCGCAACACCCACGATGTCGCACTCTTGAAACGCGTCCCGCCCTATCGCCGTTGAAGCAACTTGGCCAGTGATGGCGACCATGGGTATGGAATCCATGTACGCTGTAGCAATTCCAGTAACGAGATTTGTGGCACCTGGTCCAGAAGTAGCCATGCACACCCCAGGCTTCCTAGAAACGCGTGCGAATCCATCAGCCATGTGGGCAGCAAGTTGTTCGTGTCTTACAAGTATGCTCCTAATGATATTAGAATGCCCCAATTCATCATAAATCGGAAGGTTTGCCCCTCCAGGCATCCCAAAGATTACTTTTGTCCCCTCTCTTTCGAGCTGAACAACAAGTGATCGAGAACCCGATAAAGTTACCACTGTAAAACTTACATCTCCATTAGAATTTTCCCCCAGCCATTTTTTCTTCGGCAAATCTTCCGAAGAAGGCTGGGTCTAGGCAAGAATAACAAGCAAGCTAAGAATCAGGACGAACACTCTCAAGTAGGAGAGATGTTCCGTCACAGTTGAAACGAACGATGCTCGCTTGTTCAAATTTGCGTGTTTCATTTCAGAAATTTTGTTTATTTAAATCTAGCGATGAGTGTTAGCTTTCTTCTCGGTAGCTTCTCATCATTATCTGAGCGGGCGGTTTGTGACTTACTATTCAATCCGAGATATTTTTGTGAGTATTTACAGGATCGCTTGTATTTTCTCGATTTTTTTTGACAATTGAAGATTGTTTTGAAATTACAATGATTATTTTCAGTGTTCTGATGAAAGATCACAACATTCGTAAATCTTCGGAAAATAATTTGCAAATATATTTGGCAAATATTATTTCCCACAACTAAATCAATCACGTCTCAGATTCCAATCTCTCCTGAAGTGAAAAATTTCCATGTAGATTAGACGAGCGGTCGTTGTTTGCCAAGTTTTTCTAAAGACAAACCAGTTTCGAGACATGCGACTTTGTACGACGACGAAAATCGCACGAGCCAATGAAAGGGTCTTATTCTCGAATCGATGACAGAAATCAATGCCAATAGAAAAATTTGACAGCGTAGGAAGAGAGCTTCTCTCAAAACTTTAACGCGGCTGATAGAGAGCAAGGTTTGAGTTTAGGTTTGCTTCAATCCAGCCCGATAGCTCTACGACGTCAACTTGGCATAGTCCATGTTGGCAATCCAATATCTTTTTGATAGAGTGTTCACAAGACAAAACGGGCTTTAAGAAATCTATGCAAGCAGTTTTTCGTACTCGAAATCAACTAAGAGCTAAAAGACCCCACAATGATGAAGAATTTATTATCTTTCGAGTTTTGACTCTGACTCTGATTCGTATTGCATCGCACTCATGAGAAAATCAATTGATTCCTTGATCGAAAGAGTGCGGATGAGATCTCGTTCAGTTATCAATCCTATCTGTTTTTGGCTCGTATCTTCGCCAGATTGGTCATCGCGTGTAACTACTAAGCCTCCGACTCCAAAGATCATCATTCGTGATGCTGCCACTCGAAGATCGTCATTTTCGTTTATTGTTATCACATCCCTAGTCATTAGTTCGGAAACTGGTGTCTCGAATCCTTTTCGTAACCTAGAATGCAAGTTGCGAGAAGGATCATAAGCTTCATACCAAGGAGAGCCTGAAAGGATCCCCTTTGAATTCGTTTTGACCATTTCAAGCACATATCTCAAGATATCCTTATTGGTAATCACTCCAATAAGTTCGTTTTTGTTTTTGTTTGACAAGATCGGAAGGCGTCTTACTCTTCTTTCAGACATAAGCTGCACAGCCTTTCTGAAAGAGTCTTCCTGACGTACGGTTGTAATATTCGTGTTCATTATACGAGAGACCGGAATATTGAGAGGATTTGAGCTCATTCCAATCAAAGCTACGAGATCTCTTAGAGTTATGATCCCCTGAATTATGCCTATTTCGTTCACAACGGGCAACGCCCCAACATTGTAATGAACAATCTTCTTGATAACCTGCACAAGGCCATCTCCTGGCTCGACTGCCAACGTACTTATTGACATTATTTTTTCGAGCGGAAAGTTCAGTGAGTCTTCAATTTGCTCTGGCGATGAGAGATTTGACTGAAGTGCAAGATTCAATGAATCGATTATATCTTGAGCTGATATTATTCCTACGACTTTTGAAGTGTCGTTTAGGACTACGGGGAGATGCCTAAAATTCCTCGCGCACATAAGCAAAGCAGCGTCGATAATCTTCTCTTCCTTTGTGACGCATACAGTTTGCCTAGTGAATAGCCACCACAGATCACACGCCCGCTCAGGCATCTTTACTCACTAATTCACTCTTCTACAGGTACCTCTTGCGGCGGAAGTGGTCGCTTCGTCTCTTCTTCGGTTGCTTGTATGACGGTGAATTCCGAAGAAGTGACTTTGAGCATTTCTTCCTCTGGAATCGAAAATACCCTAAAAAACTTGCTAAGCGGTTCCGATAGAATCTCGATATCAGCATTTGTAAGTCTGCGTTGAGTCACAGAAAGCGGCTTTGAATATTTGCTTGAGAAGAAGAGAAAATTCAGGCGCTCAAATAGCCGACTGGGGATCTTGCTTTTCAAGAGATGTGCGCTCAGAAAATCGAGCTTTGAAAGTTCTGAAAAATTCTCTTGAGAGATTTGCTCCTCATCAAGTGCAGCTTTCAAATATGTTAGTATATCTTCCCTGTTAGGATTCAATCCTATACGCGAGTGGTCTACCCTTCCGCGCACATATATGCGCCCTCCGACCATTCCGCTGCCCACATACTTACCTACGGGATTGGGAAGATCGGAGAGATTTAGAATACAAACGACTCCTCCCGCCATATACTCTCCGAGATAGTCGTCCGCTGTTTCTCCAACAATCAAGAAGGGCTTATTATCCTGATACTCTCGCATTTGTATCGCAGCCCTGTTCCCTACCGATCCTCTGACGAAAATAGTTCCTCCTTGCAACGCTTGGCCTAGAACATCTCTTGCACTACCATGTATTATCAGTGAGCCGGAATGCATTGTGTCTGCTGCGTCATCTGCTACATTTCCGAATACTTCAAAGATCGCACCGTCATTTAGATTAGCAAGACAATTGCCTGGAAACCCTTCAAGCTCGATTTTGAAATGCGTGCGAACAGCTACTGGCGGGGAAAACGGGGAATCCCCTCTTTCCTCTATTTTCTTGAATGAAAAGCCTATTCCAATGTATCGTTGACCGTTTATTTCTGTAAACCTGATGTAAGATTTTCCACTTTGGCATGCTTCTGATATCAGGGCGTTGATCTGCCTAAAATCCATGTTTTTTGCAGAAAATATTTCAGACATTGATAAATTAGTTTCTTCTTCTTCTTCCTCCTCCTTTTTGTTAACATTTGAGAATTGGAGAGTACTAGCCCCCAAAGCGCGATCTTGCACTCCAGCTCCTTTCCTTGTACCACTTTCGATCAAGCCGAGCTTTTGAGATGCTATGAAGAATGATCCCGGCTCTGGGGCCCAAGTCTTTGCATGTTCAGAAAGTATTCGAATTTGACTTTCCTCACTTGCCGCGTAGAAATAATTGTCGTCCTCTCCCAAAATCATTGGGCGAAATTTTGATCTGTCCGTCAAGGCAATCATGTAGCAGTCATCGCCATCACAGTACCCTGCTACAACTGCAAATGGGCCATCCAACCTTGCTCCCTTGTACTTTGTCACGAGGCTGAGAACAGCTTTTGACATGTTTTCCTCAAAGGGATTCGTAAGAACGGTTATGGCTTCTTTGATTCCAAGTTTTTGTTCTCTAAGGAGCTTATCCAACAGTCTCGCAATTACCTCGCTGTCAGTTCCTATATGGCTGGTGATTCCCCAAGACTTCAAGAGTTCGATGTTCGATCCAAACGAACTGATATCACCATTGTGAACTATTGCGCAGTCCATTGAGGCAAATGGGTGTGACCAAACAGGCAAGTTCCCCGGAGAATTTGTGGGCTGACGGGTATGAGCGATCCACATATCAGCTCTTTCCTCCCCATGTTCGAATCCAAACATCTCTCCGACCTCTTCAGGATAACCTACCCCTTTGAAAACTTTCAAATATCTGCCGTACGAGAAGATTCTACCTCTTATTGTAGTCCCGGAGATCAAACGAGCGTTGATTTGATCTATTGTCTTTTCAAGCGTTCGTTCTGATACCCCGTTGCTTCTATAAAGAACTGATTCCCATATTCTTAACTTGTCATTCGATCTCTGCTTTTCGAAAGAGAAGCTAACTTTGTTTTCAATCGAACCCAGTGCAAGAAGCTCTCTCTCAATTTCCATTGCAGTTGCTTCGTCCTTGACAAATGCCATGATATTATGCCCCGCTACACCCCTTCCTTGACTATCAAGGTTGAACGAAGCAAAGCCGGCACCAAAGCGGCTGCCTCTGTACTTTACACATGAGATTCCACGCACCGCAAGAGCGCACGAAATCTTCGGGGCTCGTTCCTTCCTCAAAATCCCGAATATCCCGCATCCATCCTTTACGACCCTTGTCCCGTCTATCTCATCCAAGAGCCAATGGCGAAATTCTGAAGTGCTCATCCTATCTTTGGTCACAGAGCCCCAGCTATTTTCACATCCAGCAACTTCCGAATCTCCGGATCAAGATCGACCGACCTCAACAATTCTCTGTTGCCTACGAGTGTAGAACCAATACTGCTTACGCCGGCAGCACCCGCGAGAAGCTTGATGTCCTTTTGCAATGCGAGTATGAAGTTTTCCAGCCGCTCAGTTGAATTCGAGGAATCGAAAACGACATTGTTGTTTCCTCCTTCGAAGCCAATTGCAAGCAACGCACAAGCCCCAAAACCAACCGCGTCAGCTCCGAGGGCGAGCAGCTTGAAGACGTCGTCGGAGCCTCGGATCGAATTACTCTCTGCGAGAATACTTACGGACTCTCTCTTGCTTCTTCTCTTTAGTTCGCGATCAAGCAAAGACACTGCGACTTCAAGTGGCATGTTTTCTAAAGCATCTTCGTCTAGGAGGATTCCAGAGAAAATATTTCCAAGTTCGTCATCTTTATTTGCAATGTCACAGAGTTTTTCTATCGCAGCTCTTGCAGTTGATAGTGATGGTGAGCAAAAGAGGGGAGAACACCGAAGAAAGACTATTCTCCCTGATTTCCGAAGCCTTCTCACCTCTTCTCTTGCTCTTACTTCTGAGATATAGTAATCTGAAGGAATCGAGACGATTCCGCTTTCAGCAAGAAAGGGACCCTTCGGATAGTCAGAAATCAACCTAGATGTGTACTTGTTCAGTGGCGCTTGATCGCATTGTTGTTGTCCGAGATCAAAAAGTAGTCCAAGGCTAGCAGCGACTCTCGCAAATACCGCTCTAACACTATGAGATACAGGTCCCGGCAGATGGGTGAAAAAGAATGGTGAAGAAAGTCTAATCTCCGACCCCGAAAGAAAGACTGCTGTTTCGATTACTTCTCTGTATGGATCGATGCTCGGGCGTGTGACCTGCGCTCCGTCAGACACGAGATAATCAGAAATACGTTCTGGCTCCTCAACAAATGGAGGAGAAGTTGTCCCCATGCTAGAAATTACGGCCTCTCCTGCCGACTTTCCAATCGTACCTGCCATTTCCCTGAGCGTATTAACCCTCCTTGATGACCACATTTGCCACATAGATTCACCCGCATTCTGAGATCCACCCCCAAGCCCAAAATGAAAAAATGCTTGTTTTTGGATTTTTGAATCGGCTGCTGGTTGTTGTCTTGGATTCAAACCTAAAATCTTAGCAGTTTCTGGATTAATCGATTCAGAACATGTGAGAAGATCTCTTCTCCCCCTGAGAGCAGAAATGTCTTGGAGTCCCATTTGATTGAGCAGAAACTTCATTTCCTCATTCCAACCTTGAACAAGGTTGCAAAGCCATCTAATCGACTGCTCCGTGGAAAGTATCTTCACCTGGTTCGAAGAAATCTTGTTTGTAAGAACAGCTGGACAATAACCTAGGTGGCACTTGTGAACCATGATGCAACCAAGAGATATGAGTGCCGCTGTTCCCAAACTTACTATGTCTGCGCCTAGTGCAATAAGCTTCAAAGAATCTTCAGGAGTGCTGACCCTCCCCGCTGCGATCACAGTAAAACCGTCACGCATCCCTTCTTTCTTTAGGGCATTATCAACTGAAGCGACTGCAATCTCGATCGGTATTCCCACATTGTCTCTTACCACAGATGGAGCAGCTCCGGTGCCAGCGCCAGATCCATCAATTATTATCCCGCTAGCTCCCATCCTTGCTATCCCACAAGCTATGTAGGGTACATAATTCGTTGCTCCTATCTTTACGAGGACCGGCTTCGAAGTTGCCTCCTTCAGAGCAAGTATTCTCTGACCCAAGTCTTCGATGGAATAAATATCATGATGCGGGGCTGGGGATATAGCGTCTCTTCCTATTGGAATTCTTCTTGTTTGGGAAATCGGTTCAGTTACTTTCACGCCAGGTAAGTGGCCACCTATGCCTGGTTTTGCTCCTTGACCGATCTTAATGACTACAGCCTGGCCCTTCGAAAGTGAGGCAGAGTCAACACCAAATCTTGCAGACGCCCATTGCACAGTAATTCTTGAGCAGTCCGCAACCTCCTTTAGCAAGCCGCCTTCTCCTGTCCCGGCAATTATGCCGCATTTTTCGGCAGCGCGTGCAATTGCTATGTTCGGAACACCAGAAAGAGCGCCAAAAGACATATCTCCCAAGTAAAGAGGAGAAGTCAAAACAATTTCAGAATCAGCAGTGAAGCGAACTGCAAGATTGACTTTTTCTGCACTAGAAGAAGAAGAAGAAAGGTTTGAACGCTTTAGAAAAACCTGATCTAGTATTCGATGAGTTCTCTCAGATTCAGGAGGAATTAGCTCGCTCGTTGCCCGGCCAGTTTGTGCAAGTTTCCTTATGTGCTCTATCTTCCATTTAGTCCAGAATTCCTTCGTTTTCGTAGGCGGAATCGGAAGATAGCTACTCACCTCAGTGCGTTCGATTCGTGAAAGTTCTAGCGCGATATCAAGTCACTCCTCCGGCTTTGAGTTTCGATACATTCAAAATTGATCACGTCCCAGTGCGAATCTTAACACCCATTCGAACCCAAATTTCTAAATTGGAACTTCACGCATTTGTTGGAGAAATATTGAGTTCTTGATTCAAAAAGAGCGAGGTAATTAATCTTGCGATTAGTATGTGTACGATGCAATACCAAATCAGAAATCACAATACCCGAAAAATAAGATACCTGAAGAGGATCTGCGAAATTCGTATCTCATCTTGAACATATGATCATCTTTGTTATCCCCCAAAGTCCTTTTGGATTATTTTGTTTTACAACAGCCAAATTACTTGCATTCCTTTGCTGGGCGCGAAAAAATTAGAGCGTAGAGATTCGAAGAAATATGTAGCAAAGAACACATTACGAGCTTCCTTTTTGGGGGGTTATTTTTTGCCTGTTCACCGAATCAAAGCAAGACCAAGTCCCTCTGTGGCAAGCTACGCCGATTTGTTCGACGATATAAAGCAAAGTGTCCGAATCACAATCTTTGTCGATTTTTTTGATCTTCTGAACATGTCCTGAACTCTCTCCCTTTTTCCAAATCGAAGACCTAGATCTGCTCCAGTAATGAGCGATTCCGGTTCTTATCGAAAGCTCAAGTGCTTCCCTGTTTGCGTATGCCAGCATGAGTACATCTTTTGATTTTTCATCTTGCACGATCACTGGGACTAGGCCATTGCCCTTTGCAAAATCAACTTCTTTTTCTAAAATATTCTCCAAAATCTTCGGCTCACCTTTCACAGCCTCACGGCAACACCATTGCTTCTTAGGTATCTCTTGACTTCTTGGACTCGCATAGCACCGTAGTGAAAAACCGATGCAGCAAGAGCGGCATCCGGCGAGTTCTCTCCTTTGAATACTTCAAAGAAATCACCCATCTTGCCGCATCCTCCGCTTGCAATCAGCGGTATGGAAATTTCAGATCCAACTTTGTTGTTCAGCTCCTTATCATAGCCCTCCCCTGTTCCATCTCTGTCTATTGAAGTTAGGACGATTTCGCCAGCACCCCTTCTTTCAACTTCTTTTGCCCAATCTACAGCGTCTAGCCCGGTGTCGAACGTACCACCCAGAGTGCAAACAGAAAATCCAGAGTTAGTCTTAGGATTTCTCCTAGCGTCTATTGAAACTACTACACATTGCTGTCCGAAAATATCTCGAAGCTCGCCAACTAGTTCTGGATTTCTTACTGCGCTTGTATTTATGGCCACTTTATCAGCACCGTTTGATAGTACCTTCCTTGCATCTTCAACGGAAGATATCCCGCCACCTATTGTAAACGGTATATCCAGTTTCGCAGCTACCATCTTTGCGAGACTGACCATAGTCTTTCTACCTTCCCTCGAGGCAGAGATGTCCAAAAAGAAAATTTCGTCCGCCCAGTCGTTGCAGTACTCCTCTGCCAGCTTTACAGGATCCCCTGCTATTTTCAGCGACTCGAATCGCACTCCCTTGACTACTACGCCGTCCTTCACATCGAGGCAAGGGATAATTCGCTTGGTGTGAGGCAAAGTCTTTCTTTGTTCAACTCCGTCTCCTTTGTCTTAGAAATGACTATTCCTTTCTTTCTCCGGCTGGAAAATCACCCATGATTCTCGTTTGGGTTATTTTCTCATCGTAGAGAGCTCTACCTATGATGACTTCATCACATCCGATTTTGTATAGATTCAACAAGTCCTCATAGCTAGAAATTCCACCACTTGCTATGATTTTGATTTTATCTTTGGTTCGAAGCTTGGAAATCTTCGCAAGGGTATTCAGATCTGGTCCGCTGAGCGTACCATCTAGTTCGATCGCTGTGAGAAGAAACAATTCGAACCCGTAATTTGAAAATCGCGAAAAGGCTGATTGAACTCCTTCAGACTCGGTTCTTTTCCATCCTCTTGTCCTTACTCTTCCATTTGCATCGTAGTCCAAAGCGAGGACAACCTTTGCAGGCCCGTTTTTCTTTAGAATCGTGAGCGTTTCTTCTTCGTTTGAGTAAGCCATAGAGCCGATTACTATCCTCGCTGCGCCCAATTCTAGGAGCGAATTTGCAATCGATTGATTTCTAATTCCGCCCGCGATCTGAAATCGTGTAATCGAACCGAGTTCAAAAATCAATTCTTTGATAATTTGACGGTTGATTTCCATGTCTTCCCTCAGTGCCGCGTCTAGATCCACCACATGCAAAAAGCTTGCCCCAAGTGCTGCAAGGCGTCGAGCCGTGCTGATCGGATCATTGGAGTAAACCTTCGAACTCGTCTCCACCCCTCTTTCCAATCTCACTACTCTTTGATTCAATACATCTATCGCTGGGATAACTAGCAACCAAAATCACCGAAATTTCTTCAAGCGAGGTGAAAATCCTCAAGAGCTTTCACGAAGTTTGAAAGAACTTTGACACCAGTGGTATGCGATTTCTCAGGATGAAACTGTGTCCCAAACAGATTGTCTTTTTCGACAACCGAAGCGAAGCTTACTCCGCAGTAATTCGTCCATGCCTTGACGATTGATTTTTCTTCGGCCACTGCGTAAAACGAATGAACGAAGTAAGCCCATTCATTTCCTGAAAAATCCATGCAGAGCTTCGAAGTTTCTTTGCTAGCGGACGGAACAATATCGATCGTGTTCCATCCCATATGAGGAACTTTGAATTTCGGAAAATGACTTTTGAACCTCACTACTCTTCCTTTGAAAACCCCCAGCCCAGAACCTTCTCCTTCTTCACTACTTTCAAATAGGAGCTGCATTCCAAGGCATACCCCAAGGACGACAACTCTTTTCCCTCGAATATCGTGCAAAATAGCCTGTCTATTTTCATCCAAGATTCTCTGGGCTGAGGGAAAACTTCCAACACCTGGAAGAATCAGTCCATCCACTGTCCCCTCTTTGTATGATGAAGAGATGTTCACCTCCAGCTTGACCCCGAGGTTCGATAACCTCTTGAGCGCGTTTGAAATGCTGAATAGGTTGCCAGATCCATAGTCCAGAACTTGGATTAGTAGGGTCGAGTTCAAGGTGAACTACATCACTCCCTTTGAACTCGGTACAGAACTAGAGGGGCTCACTCGTCGTCTCGGGTCTTTTTCCATCGCCCTTCGCATGGCCAGTGCAAGAGCTTTGAAACACGCCTCTATTTTGTGATGGTCATTAGACCCATATTCGAGTCTTATATGTGTCGTACAATTCAGAGAGTAAGAGAACGAACGAAAAAAATGTGCAACATCTTCTTTTGGAAGATCTTCTATCACATTTCTTCTTATTTCAAAATTGGAAAGAACGCAGTAGTTTCTTTTGACTAGATCGACGGCGGCAAACGCTAAAGACTCATCCATGGGGGCAAACGATGAGCCGAATCTAAGAATCCCTTCTCTTGCATCAAGCGCCATTCCTATGCACTTTCCAAGAGCTATGGCGCAATCTTCTACAATGTGGTGTCGAAGATCCCCTCGGGCTCTGATGTTTATATCAATCAGACTGTGAGTTGCAAAACTTGAAATCATGTGATCGAAAAATCTTATTCCAGTAGAGATATGAGATCTTCCTGTTCCGTCGAGATTGACACGTACTTCAATTCTCGTTTCTTTTGTTCTAGTCTCAAGCTTGGCAGTTCTAGGCAAGTCTCTTGCAGGCAAAATCGTTCATCTTTCTTTTTCTATTGTTGTTGTTCTTCTTAATCATGGGATGCGTTCGATTCCAGATTTGAATTCAATTCGCCGCATAAATTCTGTGCAACGCCTGGAGAAGTCTTTGATTCATCTGATCCGTACCGACTGTGATTCTCAGGAATTCACTTTCAGCTCCAAGTCTAGGCAAATACTTAACGGCAATCCCATATTTTGAAAGCAGAGTTCCTGCTATCTTGCGAGCGTTCGGAGACTGAACGAGAACAAAGTTTGTGTAGGAGGGCTCAATCGTTCGAAAGGAGTTTGTGCCTTTTTTGGCTGATTTATGGTTGCATCTATTTCCAAATCCAGCCAATGATTGGATTAGTTTCTGTCTCAAATTCTTAGTCCTCTCGGCATAGTAAAGAACGACTTCCTTGAGCCGCAGCATCCCAGTTGCAACTCTCGCAGACAAGGAAGTGACTGGGTACGGATACTGAGTCTCCTTGTTTATTTTCTCAATCAACTTGATGTCTGAAGAAACCAGGTATCCGATTCTGAAAGACGCCAAGCCGAATGCTTTCGAGAAGGTTCTTGCGACCACCAAATTAGGATATTTGTCTATGAGCTGAGCTGCATTGTAATCGCCGTATTCTACGTATGCTTCATCAAGCAAGAAAGTTATTCTTGGAAAGAGTGAGACCAGTGATTCAATCTGTTCAAGTGGATATTGAATCGCCGTTGGGTTATTTGGGGAGGCAATTACAACTATCTTTGTGGCGTCAGACTTTCTGCAAAGATCAGACAATTTGCTCAAGTCAAGGGAGAAAGGTCCCTGCCCATCGTCTCGAGAGCCTCTGGTGCTTACAAATGCGACAGTAGATCCGAGGCGGGTCGCGAGTATTTCATACATCGAGAACGTCGGACCATTGATTATTACTCTGTCTGAAGTGCGTCGTAGTCTCACTCGAAACAAGAGATCAATCGCTTGGTCGCTTCCTGATCCCAAAGCGACAGAATCAGCGGAACAACAACAGTATTTCGCGATCTGTTTTCTGAGCTCTAGGATTTCTCCATATTCGAGTTCTGATGGATATGCGCGTGGATCAAGGTGATTCAGATTTTCTTTGATGATTGATGATGCGAATCTCTTAGGCAGAACAAGATTCTCGTTCAAGTTCAACCTCAGCAGATCAGAGTGCGAATAGTCTATCCTGAAAGGAGACTGCTGATATGTGCGGCTTTGCGCCTTAGCTTTGACTAGCTTTCGAGCGAGATTCATCCGAGCATCATTCCCCTGTTTCGAAACGACAGCTCGCCGCACTGTAGTGATTGGGGAGACCTTCAAGGTTCGCAAGCGTCGAAATATAATTCAAAGAACGTGCCAAACACTTTTTGTGACCCGTTGCAATTGTTACTCTTTTCAGAAAGTTTTCTACTCCAAGTCCAGCAGATACCCTCGCAGTCCCGCCAGTTGGGAGTATGTGATTTGTTCCAATTATATAGTCGGATGAAGATGGCGGTGTAAAATTGCCTGAGAGTACCAGCCCCGCCGTATTCAGATCTTCTTCCTCCTTCCCCATGGATGTCATCACTTCTAGATGTTCAGGAGCGAATGCTCTTGCAAATTTGATTGCCAGCTTCATAGAACTCGTCTTAACGAAGAACAGCTTCGAGCTTCTAATTTGTTCCAATCTCTCACTTTTACGAATGGATTCGGTTGAAATAGAAAGCACTTGTTCTTCGACGGTAGTCAAAAGCTCCTTAGAATTGCTCACCACACCGCAAAGTGTAATGTTGCCATGCTCTGCCTGAGAAATCATGTCCTTTGCGATGAATTTGGCGTTCGAGTGAGCGTCGGCTATTATCAATAGCTCGGTGGGTCCCGCTAAGCCATCGATCAAAACTTCACGCGAAGCGCAGACCTGCCGCTTTGCCTCCGTCACATATGCGTTTCCCGGGCCAGCTATCAGATCAACCTTCTTTATCGACTGAGTGCCGTACGCAAGAGCCGCGATTGCCTGAGCCCCACCGATTTTTAGAACATCGCTCACTCCACAGAGATCAGCTGCAACCAAAACTGACGCGCTAACTCTTCCGTCATACCTTCTTGGAGGAGTCGCTAGAACAATTTCCTTTACACCTGCGACCTTCGAAGGCGCACATATCATCAAGACGGTGCTCGGATAGGAAGCATTCCCACCAGGAACATAACCTCCAACTCTTTCTAAAGGAAGGTAAGTTTCTTCAATTTCAAAACCAAGAGGCGTCACGAGCTTCTTTCGAGCAAATCTCCTCATTTGAGTTTTTGCAAACCAGGAAATCTGTTCGTACGCAACTTTGATAGCGTGCACCTGATTTGAGTCAAGCTTGGAGTAGGCTTCTCGAAATTCGGACTCTTTAACTCTCAAGCTTTCTGCAGTCGATATCTTTTGGAAGTCAAATTTTCGTTCGAACTGGATTAGAGCTTTGTCTCTATCTCTTTTGATCTTGGAAAGGATTTTCGATACTTCGTTTTCGATTTCTCGTTGCTTCCTTCTCTGAAACTTTGAACCACGCCGGATCGCATCGACCGCCAAGTCGATATCCGAGCACTTGGAGATCGAGTATTTCACAACAGATAACCGGAGAGGGTTCAATTTGCTTTCAAACGACAAGGCCTTGATCCCTCTTTTTGTCCTTGAACAAAAGATAGAAAGAAAGAAGGGGGAGGAGGAAGAATAGAGAGAGATTAAACAGCTTTCTCATTTCCAAAAGACTCTATCTCCTCGAGAGGAAGTATTTGTCTTGGCTCGTGGACGACGAGGCCTTGTGCAAGCTTTCTGAGCTTTGGGATAGCTGAGATCAGAAACTCTTTATCGATAATTGTGTTGACGGAATACCAGCCGCTGTCAGAAAGCTTGCTTATTGTGGGTTTTTTGAGAGCGGGCATTTCTGCTACGAGCTTATCGAGATTTTCCTCCTTCACATTTACAAAGATGTGAAGCTTCTTAGATCCCTCGACAACGCCTTTCAGCATGGACATGATGTCAAGTATCTTTTCCCGCTTGCGAGGTTCTTTGAGTGCGAATGGATTTGCAACGAGGTAGGCCGTAGAGGTCAGGATGGTTTCAATCGGGATCAATCCGTTCTGGTCAAGAGTTGTTCCAGTCTCCGTGACGTCTATTATTGCATCAGCATCCTCTGGAGGTTTTGCCTCAGTTGCGCCGAAGGAAAGATAGATGCTTGCCTTATCGTTATCACCCTTCGTCCACCATGGTGTTATTTGCTTTGGAGTTCTCGAGCCGAAATAATCCTTGTATGGAGGAATCGAGGCCAGATAGTCTGATGCAATGTTGAGATATTCTGTGGATATTCGTATCTTGTCCCCCCTTTCCCACCGCTCTCTGCATATTTGGGCGAAGCTATTCGATCCAAGTGATTCAGGTACTGCCAAGACGAGCTTTACTTTTCCGTATTCAAGATCGAGAATGGTTGAGATGCTGTTGTTTGACCTTGTTTCTCTAATCCAGTCTGAGCCGGTTATTCCCAGATCTTGAACCCCTTCTGCAACGAAGATTGGAATTTCCTGTGGTCTGAGCACCTTGATCTCTATTTGGTCGTCGTTGATTTGCGGACGGTAAGTTCTGTCCTGGCCTCTAATCTTGTATCCTGCCCTTTCGAAGAACGCGAAAGTTGCTCTTTCAAGAGAACCTTTAGGAAGCGCAAGTTTGATCAGCTTAGAATCTAAGGAGCTCAAGTTGATCGCCCTCCTGAAGAAACAGAAAGCAGGTCGGAATCCTGACCCGACCAAGAAGAATCATTGGAAGAGGATATAGTAAGTAGAAAATGAAAGGAAGGAATGTTTTGTTGAACAGACAGCGAGAGTTTAGATCTTACATCTTCATCACAATAGATGAAGACAAACACCGACTATGAAGTCTATCACCTTGGAACAGAGAGCAACACCTTTTTTTGATGTTCTCTCTTTTTCCGAGACTGAATATTTAAGAATAGTGGAGAACATCAGTGGTGGGAGCTACTTAAGCCGGATCGCAAGTCGCAAGATACCACTTTGAACAGAAGTTTGTGTGTATGCTTACAGCAAAGAAATTAATGCTATCCCTTAAGTGTGCCCTACCACATACATATGTGTGCCGAGGGTGAGAGCTAGACATACATATGTATGTCCAACTCCAAAACGAGTAACTAAAAGGTGAGTAACTTATGAATAAAAATCAACACAGAGAGATCCCCTTTCCATGAAAAGATCCGGATTGCCTGCATCGCTCTCGGGTAGAATGAAAAACCTCGTTTCCTTCAGATTTGCTTATGCGCACAATTAGGAAGGTTCCCTGGTAGTGTCTCGAAGCACTTGCATCTCCGATTAGCCTATTTCTTGCCCTTCGGGGTTGCAGTAAGAAAAAGCCACTTCCTCACGAATTATCTGAATAGGGATCCGAAACGCATAGGTTCCGCGCACCGTTACATCATGCTTAGACTCATGGTAAATTCCGATCTTCTCAATGTAATCCGAGCTTGCAGTTATTTCTCATCAAGATTCTGGAAAAGAAACCGAAGCGGTCAGAAATGGCATCCATCCTTGGAGAATTATACTTACCAGTTGAAGTGTATAAATGTGTAGAAGGAAACTATTCGTCGTCACCATATCTTGCCAACGAAACTAGCTGTATGCGTGTTGGAGGATTTTTAGAGAGTGGCATTACTCCCAGCAACAAATAGTGGCATTATCTATTGCACTTAAAAGTTAACATGGAACAGAAGATACATGTCTCTGCACGCAAATCTGGATTTTGGAAGAATATAATTCGAAATCAGACTCCTAGTAGAAATATGCATATTTACAAAAAGGACAAAAGCCGGCTTTTTCTTGCTCAAATACGCAATTGCTGTTTGCACGCTTGAAGAGCAATTCTTGCGGCCTCAACGGTTTTCTCCAAATCTTCTTTTCCGTGTGAGGCAGAGATGTGACTCCTCTTATATGATTGAGGAGCTATGAAGATACCGTTTTCATGCATCTTCTTACAATAAATCCCAAACAATTCCTCGTCGTTACTTAGCTTGAGATCTTTGTAGTTAGAGAATTTCTTATCCGAAAAGTATACAGCGAAGACAGACTTGAAAATAGATAGCGACGCTGGTATCGATTCCTCTTTGATTATTTTGGAGATCTCATTTCTTAGGTAGTCTCCAGACTTCGAGAGTTTCTCATGCACTGCACCGCCCTCGAGCTGGTCAATTGTTGCTTTCGCTGCGGCCATCGAGATTGGATGTCCGCAAAATGTTCCTGCAACATGAACTTTCCCTAATGGCTCTATCTGATCCATTATTTCTTTATCTCCACAAATCGCACCAATAGGGAAGCCACCGCCTAGAGCTTTAGCAAAAATAGTCACATTAGGGGTCACTCCAAGGATCTTTTGCGCACCGCCTAAATCGTGTCTGAAACCTGTTATAACCTCATCAAAGATCAAAAGGCAATCATATCTTTGTGAAAGCTCACTTAAAGATTCCAGGAAACCTTCTTCGGGAAGAATACAACCACAGCTATGTAATATCGGTTCAACGATTATTGCGGCTATTTCCTTCGAGTTTTCCTTGACGCATTTCTCAACAGCTGCTTTATCGTTGTATGGGACAACCAGTGTGTTCTTCGCAGCTTCTTCGAGGATTCCCGCTGAATTCAGCTGCGGCGTCCCTAAATTTTCCTTTGATGGGAATACTCCCAAGTCGAGATAGTCATGCCATCCATTATACGAGCCTTCGAATTTGATTATCTTCCTTTTCGCTGTAAATGCTCTCGCAAGCCGGACGGCGTGGTAGCTCGCCTCGGAACCTGAGTTGCAAAATCTGACCTTCTCCGCAGAGGGAACATATTGCACAATCTTTTCAGCCACCTCAAGTTCTAGTTCATGCGAGCCCATCCCCCAAAGGTCGCCCTGATCAAGCTGAAGTTTGACTGCGTCAATTACCTTTTTGTTTCTATGACCTAGGAGAATTGCCCCAAAAGCCATGTGGTAGTCAATGAATCGATTTCCATCTACGTCTTCAATTATTGGCCCATCAGCGAATTTGAAGAAATGTGGAAATGCTTGTCTGAAGTCACTGTGAACTCCAGAAGGAGCGACCCGTAGCGCACGCTCGAATAGTCGCCTTGACTTGTTGTCATCTGGTTTCTCGGTCTTTTGTTTTTCAAACTCAAGGACTGACATGGTTTGAAAACTTTCTCGATCATGGGATTGAATTGAGGTTGAATTTATAGGGTTCTATGGGTACTTGTCTGTCGTTAAGCTTTCCTGAATCTGACAGGCTAAAAGTCTTGGAGTGCATTATCCATTCTATCTTGAACTGCAATTCCGGACCTGGGACTAGCTCCATATGATATGATCTGTTCTCAAATGAAATTCTTTTTCCTGCTCAGGTAACCAAACTGTTCTTTAGCGTAGCTGTCCAGAGGTCTTCTATTTCCCACTATTTCTTGTTTGCCTTCCAAACTAGTTTCTTCTTATACATTTTCGGAATCATTTCTTTGTCGATAGTGCTATACGATTCATTGTCAGTAAAGAAGCGCTAACTAGTTACGAACAGCTCCTTTGCTGTAACTATTCTATTTTTTTGTACCCCCCTCCTTTCTTCGATACTAATGTAGAACCTTCCAAGCTTTCATCTTCTTTCAGCGACGTGTTAGCTGTTTCGACAATTGCTGAGTTTTTTGATACTTGTTTTGAGACGTGCGTGCGAAGAGAGTTACCCTTCTAATCACTTTCTTGCTTATTGAAGTCGGGAGACCGGCATATGAAACGAGTTTCCATGGTGTGGAGAATTTCTCTACTATTATCCTTAAAGCGGTTACATGATCTATTGCGACGTTTATTTCATGAGTTGTATTGGCAAATGTTATTGTGTGAAGGGCTTCGTTCTAAGAATCACGCTTGAGAGTTACAACCCATTTGTATTTTTCAATATCCAATTTCTCCTATATGTTGATATTCATTCTTTATACATCGTAGTTCCCTTTTCGTTTATTTGATTGTTAATAACCTATACACAGCTGAATTCTCGAGGCATTCTAATTTCATATTTGGTTTTTGGTACTTTGGCATCGGCTCGAGCGAACAATAAGTATAACCATTATCGTTGTTGTTGCCTCAAGGGTCAATCTACTCCATGGTTAATGAGAGAGCAGTACATTATCAACTTAATCATAAGCTATCAAGAAAGGAGTACCCAATCAATAGAACTTCGGATTCCAGTCTGCGTTGTTTGTGTCGTTTTCAAACAATTGTCTTTTGCGGAAGTTAGGCACGTGTTCAAACTGAACGGCGATTGTCCGTGGAGATCGCTCTCCTACCGTTTGATTTGGAAAGAGAACGTACTCCGTTTGAAATAATTCACCATGCAGTTTATTGTGTTTGAATGAGACTTTTCAAGAGCATGTTCACAAACCAGGTGATACCGCTTGAATAGTATTCGCCATCATCTCAACAAAATTTCACTGTAGGATTGAATGGGCAAGCCTCTCATTCTCAACCTCATTATCATGCAAGAACCAAATCCAAAGAAGTTGCCGATCTACCTTCCAGAATTCTTGACGTTCGGAATACGATTTGGAATTGCCCTTCTCTACGATGGGTGTACGATGACTTCCCCGGCTTCTGTCAGGAGTGCGGAAGTAAGAAGTGCATCAAGTTTGGCTTTCATGATCCAATCTTTGCAAAGCTGATTCTGAAGGAAGGGAAGTTCGTTGACGTAAAGGTGTTCATCCAGAGATATGTATGCAAGGAATGTGATGGATTGTACGTTTCAAACGGTCCCTTCTATGATGGAGTGATGTACGGCTCTCCAATAGTCGACCTTGCCCTATAGCTCTTTCGACAGACAACTCTTCCTCCTACGCTGTCTAGAAAGCGATGATGAATCTCGGCATACAGCTTGATAGCGATTCAGTCTTGGATTACGTCAGGCTGTTTGCAGACAGGTGCAGAGAGAAGGCCCCTATTCTCCAAAATGATAGTGGATCAGAGTTGCCAGAGCCGGAACTCTGGAATCAATCTCCTGAAGATACTATTTGGGGTGAAGAACGCAAAAGAGCTGTCAGAGAAATTTCCAGAGGTAAAAGATCTTCAGTCGCTGATGGACGAAGCATATCTCAAGAAGAAAGGCGCCGTAAAGAAGTTGATCGACGAGATGATCAAAAGCTCCACAAACAGGAAGGTCGTAAAGAGAGGAGTCAACTCTGGCAAAGACATCGTGATAAAGAGTGGTGAGGTTGTGTTCCCAGAATCATTCATCCTATCTTTGTCATACATGCCAGGAGCAGATGCGTTTGCATATCCCCGATATGCCCGGAGCAACCCTTCAGCCAGATTCTTGCTTCGATTCTTTACAAGGCTCTCGAAGGAAGAACCTCCACGGTCGCTGATGGTTCGCACAATTACGACGACGAAACCAAAAACAGGATTGGCTGCACCGTCCACAAGGCAAGGAACTAGCTTAAGAAGGATCCAAACTTCAAGCAGATGAAGAAAGGAAGCCAAAGAACTGATTTCAAAAGGAAAGGAAGCAAAAAGGAGGAAGGTAAGAAACAGATCGTTAAAGCATTTGTTCAGAAGAGATCTGAAATGTGTAAGTACGCCCAAGAAAAAATCAGCAGATAGTGAATTCAACTATCGACGAGCTCAGAGGATCGCATCCTGAATTGTTTGATAATAATAATGATGGAACAGGAAATTTCGACAGTTGCACAAGTACAAACGGAATCGAAGTGGCAACTGGCGCGTGAAATATGCAGTCAGGGTTCGTCATTAAAGAAATGATCCTGCTACAGAATGAAGTCGTGCCAATCAAAGATTCTGTCTTTGAAATGAGGGGCGGAAAAGTGAAAGAGAGCATTGCAAACAAGATCCGTATCTTCAGCTTCTCAAGGATTATGATGACGGCGACATAGAAAAAACTTGGTGATGAGATGAAAAAATGCCGAAGGACAATTAGGATGCTTGAAAGCGGAGAATCGCTGAAACCTCAATTGTAATCTATACTAAAAGCGATATCATCAGCCATAGAGCAATTCATCAGGAGAAGTCACATCGCAGTATGCCAACGTTGTCAAGAGAAAGGCTCATATGAGAAGATGAACAGGTTATTCTGATTGAGAAGAGAGTGTTATCAAAATATTTGTAATAAGTGAGACAGAAGTGAAGGTTGCCCGACAGGACAGATATGCATTCGAAGTTTGTAAATCATTTTTAAACAGAATCTCATCTGATAGTATCTGAAGTCCAAGCGATTGCCATACAGAAGCCGGATGAGTTGACGAAGAGACCAATAAGGCAAGATCGAATCGTTTGACTATTACCATAAAGCAATAAGGGCACAAAAATGTAGATTCAAACACGTCTGCCTCAAGCCGAGCATCTTCCAGTTTCGCCTTCAACCGAATCGTCAATCCTCGTTTTCATAAGAGGAATGACCGATGCGTTTCTTACGGGGACAAATGCGTGGTAATAGTTCCTCTTGTGCGAACGAAAGAAGCAACAGCGTCTGCTTGCTTTCTTGCATAACTACTCTGGAGGTATCTCTTTGAATATACTATCGAAATCGTATCCTTGTCGCTTTCTAATGTATCTTGCAGTAAAATAATAAGTGAAGGCAATTGCCCACAAGCCAGCAAACACCATTATTGGCAGAGGCCCTGTAATCCCAAAAACAGGATATGCTAAGAACACATAGATCGCCCAACCCATCACGGGGATAGATATAGCTCCAGTAATTGCAATCAGCGGAATCCCTACGATATTGATGTTTGCTGAAGATGCCTGATACCATTGTTTGCGAACATAGGGGAACATAACTCCTGCGACGCCCATGAGCGCCATGAAAATGAACATACCGACTAGAACTGCAGCGAATGCAGAGAAGACTACTGGAACAAACGATAATACGAGCAATGCAACCCAGCTCAAGCTCACAGTCGTGATGACGATTAAAGTAGGTGAGTTCCATCTTTGATTTACGTCAGCGAACTTGATGGGTAACAATCTGTCAAATGCCCACGCGAACATGCTGCGTGAGAGCATAGAATATTCGGTCGGGATTATTGTCAAGCCCAGTCCAATGAAAGAGATTCCCAAGAGGATTTCAATAATCGGATTCCTTGCTATCATGAACACGAGCAAGGTCACGTACGCTGGGATAGGAATTGGAAGAGCAGAAGGAGCCACGAACACTAAATACGTCAATGACGCCAAGAACCGGAGACCGAAAGTTTGAATTGTGAAATACAGCACGGCCGCGGCAAGGAATCCCGTAAACAGCGTACTTCCGATCATCGCGATGGCCTGAGTACTTCGCCTTCCCGCGTTTCTTACTTCACCATTGACATAAGAAGACCAGTATGTGAATGAAACTACTGTGAAGGCAACACCCGTTCCGAGTAGAAGACCTGTGAAAGGATCAAGCTGATTCAGTGAAAACCCCTGGGTACTTGCGATTTGAATTACCTGTTGATATGGATTCGAACTACCCGCGAAGTATTTTGCCATCAATTGGTCGAAAATATGGACAAATGACGATTGTGGTGTTGAAGCAAGAAGGGCAATCCAGCCTAACATGCCGATTACACCTGCGATCCAAAGGACATCTAAAGTCACAAGCATTTTCTTCAATCCAAAGGCAAGCAATGAACCAAATACGAGTAAAGTCACGGAACCGATGATCAAGAGACCGGTAGGGCTGGAAGCATTTGTACCAAGGCTTATCAAAGATTGCCAATTTGTCAAAAGCCCTAGGGCGGCTATTGTTGGAGCCACACCGAACGATCCGACGTATACCGCCTGTACTCCTGTCGTAATAACTTGCCAGAACCAGTTGGTGAAGTTTGCCGCAAACCCAAGAGAAGGCGCCAATGTCCTACCGATGAAAACGTATTCACCACCGGAACGTGGCATTGCAGCGGAGAACAAGGCGTATGTGGAGATGACACTGACAGTAATTATTATCGCCGCGAGAATCATCCCGCCCACCAAATTGGCGCCCGGAAATGCCCATAAACCCCATGTAATGCTAACAATAAATGCAAGACCAATGTTGTTAGAAGATGCGCTTAAGACGAATGCGTCTAGCATTGACACATTGCGAACAAGTCCAGTCGCTTGACGGATAAACACGGGCTTCGACAAAATATTACGTAAGAATTACGTACTTCTAATTAAGTCTTATCTGACAGAAGAGTGGCAGTGGCTAAAGTCGGATCGCAGCTCACAAGATACCATTTTGAACAGAAGTTTGTGCTCATCTTACAGCAAAGAAATTAATGCTATCCGTTAGGTAGCCGGTACCGATCTGGCTCAAAGACAGATTTAGTAGCTGGCTACCAAATTCTCTTCGCTCATATTTTGAATCTTTCAGCCATGCTTAAGGCCCCCCTAACAATTGCCTTTGATCCATTTTTCCCTCCAAAGATTCTCTGCCAGTGAAAAGTACAGCGCATACGCCCTAAGGAAAGCAAGGCGGAAGGATAGCGAGAGTGCAACCTCACCAGATGCGGTTCAGGCAATACGAAGAGAGATGGATGGTACAGATCCTCCTATCAAAAGTACTACTGCTACGAATGAGCAAGATCGTTCAATGAAAATAATGGAATATTGTCTCACCATCTTCATGCTACATTGAACAAGTGGTTCCTCGCAATCTAAATGTTCTTTGTGGTGCGGGTCGGCTGTTCTATGAGGGAGATTTCTTCTGAGCTGTCGGTGCCGTACGAGGGGTGCTATCATTTCATCAGGACCACGATGCAGCTCGTTTTCATCTACTCGATCCTGAAGAGAACCAAACTCAAGTGAAATGTTGTGAAAGACAAGCTATACAAGAATGCTGGATTAAAAGCCAGATCTTATCCCGATCCAAATGTTCAAGTGAATTAGACTTCTGAGTGAGGCATGGATTGATTCTTATGATCTAGTTGAAGCGTCGCCTCCATTGGATGTCGCAGACTTGACTGTTCGTTTGGGAGGAGCAGTTGTAATTGAATTCATGGTCGGAATGATAAAAAGAAAGCTAACCCAAAAGCGTTGAATGGGATTCTGTAAAGAATACTAGCTCCTGGATTATACTGAAAAATGCTATTGCATTATCAACGGTACGATAGAATGGGTTCGCACATCTATTATTCCTCTGTTACTTATTCCACACCAAGGCACAACATGCGGCGTGACAAAGAAAATCAAGTAAATCAATGGATGATTAAGGCTACTACCATTACTTCTAATACTATTTTCGAGGGAATCAAGCTCAGTCTTCACTTTAGTAGCTGCTTCCAAAGAAAATAGACCTGCGTAGGGAAGCGGGACCGTCTTCTTAATTTCGTTGTTCTTTACGAATACATGACCTCCACCCAATGAAATCAAAGAATTCACGGCTAGAGACATGTCTGTGGTGTTTGTTCCAGCAACTACAATGTTATGGTGATCGTGAGCACTGCTTGACGCAACAGCGCCTTCTCGGAGGCCGAAACCGCTTAGCAATCCTCTTCCGATCCCAGGTTGCTTGAGATAGCGTTCAACAATTGCGATTCTGATAACATCTTCAGCGGGATCAGGAATCAACTTACCATTTTGATTCAAAATGGTAAGTTGTTCAAAAGTAGTTGGGGAGTCTTCATTAGTGATCTTGATGACATTGGCTTTTAGGGTTTTATCTGTCTGATGAACTCTGATTTCGAAATCATCTGGTTGCACTTTTCTCCTTAGACGGATAGATCTTAGAAATGAAGAATTGTAATTTTGCTTCGTTAGGCCTATTCTCATCATATTCTCTGTCGCGACCAATTGTCCACTTGCAATTGTTGCCCTAATTCTAAAAGATCCTAAATCATCATCAATTAACAAGATATCGGCAATTCTACCAGGATTAATTGATCCTATTTCATGATCCAATCGATAATGCTCTGCAGGATTTAGAGTAGCCATTTGAATTGCAGACAACGGATCTACTCCTTCTTTTACTGCCATTCTAATCAAGTAGTCAAGATGGCCCTTCTCTAAGAGATCAATTGGTGTTTTGTCATCACTAACCAGCATGAAAAAACGAGTATCGAGCCCTTTTTGAACGATCAATTTTATGACTTTTGAAAGGTGTCTCTGCAATCCCTCTCTTACGAATATTCTTGTTCCTAGTCGAATTTTGGTTAACGTTTCATCAAATGTCTCTGGTGTCTCAGATCTAACACCCATTACATAATATGCTTGAAGCATATTATCATTATCATAGTAAAATGTGGGAGCATAACCTTCGATAGATTTGTTCAGCAATAAAGCATCTTGTATGGCAGCCATGGCTTCTGTATTGCTTCTAATTACAGCTGGAAAGTGCATATCACCAGCTGCAACAGTGACCTCCCATGACATAGACTCTTTTATTCTCTGAGTGTTTATGTCCCACGCTGAATCCTGTAGGGATTTTGAAAACGGGATTCCATATGCTACAAGGTAAAAAAGCTTGAGTGGCAAATTTCGAGCTTCTTTGAGATAAGCCTTGACACCATCAAATCCCAATGCATTAGCGGTTTCGTGTAGATCCGCTATGATAGCGGTTGTTCCAAGAGGAAGAACTACACGAGCAAATTCTGTAATGGTTAGCATAGAGCTGTCGACATGAATATGACCATCAACGAGACCGGGGACTAGAAGTCGACCTTGCGCGTTAACCATCCTGGTTTTTGAGCCAATTATATCTGTGACATTGCCCACTCTCGCTATTCTATCTCCTTTAACCGCAATGTCAGCTGCATAGATTTCTTTAGTGTAAACATTAACTAGCTTACCTCCAGTTATTACAAGGTCCGCTTTGATATCTCCGACCGAACATCGGAAAGCGGCTTTGCGAGATTTCAATGACAGTTTCATTTGTTTCCCTTACTTCGTACGGAACGTGTAATAACAAGCTAATTAACATTAGTCGAGAATGGTTTTCATGTGATAAGAGGAAAAAAGATGAGCTTGAAAGTGTTAAGGTACTAGTATCATGCTACATAATCTGCCTATAGCTGAAGTTATCAAAATAACGATTTACTCGGGTGGAATCTCTTGGAAGGCCAAAGAAAGGTCAAATCCTTGGTGCTTCCTTACTGCTTTTGACACTTGATAAATCGCAATCCCTGACACAAACACAGCAACAAATATCGCTAGCAGAAAGCCTGCGTTAGAAATCGAAAGTCCAAAGCCTGGGTATAAGAAGTAAGCACTGTTCACAACTACTAAATAAATTGTAGCAATTATTCCAGTTACAGTCACTAAAGGTAGGCCAATTACTCGATATTTAGAATCTGGAGATTGTGAATAAAGCTGGCGGAACTTGAAAGGAAATCGAATCGCAGATACCGACGATACTAATTGACTAAAAAGAGAAGTACCAGGGAAAGTGATGATGAATAATGGTATAAGATACGGTGTATAAGTTGCAAAATATGCAACAATTAGGGCACCGACACAACTCACTACAGTGGCATACACAGGAGCGTGAAACCTTTCGTTCACTTCGGCGAGTTTCATGGGTAGCACTCTATCGAAAGACCATGCAAAAATCGCCCTAACCACCATTACAATATATATAGTAATTAGCGGCCAAGCCCAAGCCACGAAAGTAACAGCGATAAGTATCCCCCAGAATGGACTGGCTGACGCAAGACCACTTAGGAGAGCTATAACTCCTTCCGGGAAAGGTAAGACCGATGGATTCGTCAGTACGAGATAGGATATAGCTCCTAGAAACTGATATCCAAAAGTGTGAATAGTAAGATAGATCCCAGTTACGAAAAACAAACCATTAATTGCTGCTGCGCCAAACATTGTGTAAAATTGAGTTTTGAACGATCGCGCACCCTTTATTTCACCACCCATATACGCTTGCCAAAAAAACCATCCAGTTCCAAAACTACCAACGGTCATCATAGGGACTAGCATTGAAAGTGCAGGACTTGTAGAGAATCCATTAGCGTTGGCTAAACTAATGATGTGATGATAGGCGTCAGTTGAATTCAATTGAGTGTTCATAATGGCATTGAATCTTCTTATGAACAAAGGGTTTGAGGTCCCTGCGAGGATAACATAGATTAATGACAAACTAAAAAGGCCGATAACATACACAATAGAATTGACTCGAGTAAAAAAATTGAGTCCCTTTATGACGCCAAGCCCTGCTAGTACAATACCTATTACCGCAACAGCAAAGACGATGTTAGACTTCACCAGAAAACTCCCAAGAGATAAGAATTGGTTATTAGAAGTGACATAACCGATAATGCTCGCAGCAGGAGATAGATATAGTTCTGAAATAAAAACAGATGCAGCTCCCCATCCTACCACCTGCCATATTGCTACGCTAAAATTGCTAGCAAAACCTAATGTCGGGCTGAGAACTCTGCTGACGTATATGTAATCTCCTCCACTACGCGGCATTGAAGATGTCAATACGACATAATTGTATAGGACTGGCAGACTGAAGAGCACCGAGAGAATGATTCCAAATACTATATCTCCTTTTTCAAAGAATGCAAACCCTACTATTGCCGAGTAAACTATTACAGAGCCTACAGGTCCGCTAGACGCGCTGAAGAGGGCAGCATTTAACGGAGATACTTGACGGACAAGTCCCGTTGCGTCTCGGGCGAAGAGTTTGTCCGAGTTTTTAGCCAAATTTGACCGGCTCAAGTGCATGGGCTCTTCAATATATGCGTTAGTGATTTCTCAAGCCAGCCGTTATGCTCTTCTTGAAACCGAAAGGCCAAGTGCCTAGAGCGTGCTCTCTTCTTCTCCTATCTCGATACAGATTCTTAGAAAGAGGACAAAGAACTCCGTACAAGATAATGTACTACAGTGTACATCTCATTTTAGGAGGGCTCTACTTGAGAGCCTGCCAAAGAGCTATGGAAACATTCGTCAGAAGGAATCACGTGGCAGTGTGGCAATGGGTGTGCTAGGAGGATTGGTTCGAGCGAAAAGATGCACAAAATGTTCAGGCTGGGAGGGGAAAAGGATCACAAAATATTCGCGATTGGTGAAACTGACGTCAAGGTGGCAAGAAAAGAACATGCGTGTCTCTTCGTGGCATATGGAGCCCTTTGTGAACAGGACAGTATCTCCGTGGAGATGTTCTTCTAAAAGACCTAATCAGGAAATAAGGTCGACATCCTGTCTAGACTGACGGAGCTGACTGGTATTCGCATGCCAGCGAATACATCAATCTACAAGCACTATGTCTATATGCACGTAAGCTGGCTCTCCAAGATGATGGAGAGGTAGATAGAGAAGCTGAAAGATAGCACCGAATCGTTCGATGATCGCTTCCAGTGCAGGACGCATGGCGTTAAATGCAGTTTCAAACACATCTTCAATTAGCTCAACTTATTCTGGTTGCACCGTCAGTCGAAATATCAATATCCTTCTTCATCAGAGAAATGAATCAAGCACATGCTCCTGACTCAACGGCAGAGTCTCAAGCGCAATCTTCGATTGCAAATATCCTAGCTGCATTATCGAAAAATATTGCTTGTTTCTGATTTTCTGCTAAGGATGTCGATGCTATTTTGCTGAACTCGGGGCTAAAATAGCCAAAGGGCACATCAGATCCCCACAGAATTCTTCGATAGCCAATTTCTCGGATTGCTCTTTCCACTGTGCGAGTGCTAGTTGTTCCTGACGTTTCAAAAAATATGTTTGAACTCATCTTAGAAGCGGCAACGCATTCGATGTGACTGTCGACTCCCATATGAGCACAAATAAAATTCAAAGTCCGAAAAGACTTTGCAAGAAACGAAACTTGGAGCGGTACGCAAAGTGGATAATTTCCCGTATGGACAAGTATAGGGAGATCGTACTTCGTCACAGCTTCAAGAAAAGGAAACATGATTTTCTCGTCCAGGAGATTGTAGCAATCCCAGTAGGGATGTAATTTGACTCCTCTGAATTTTTTGCGGGCTATTTTTTTAAGCTGATACTTCCAACTGGGACTTGAAGGATCAAGATGAGCGAGACCTATCAGTCTCGTGCCGTATTTCTCCACAGCCAGTGAAAGTTGATTGTTATCTTCATTCATGTTTCTTGACACACATGAGGTACAGCTCGCAGAAATATTGTGTTCGTCTAAGTACTTGATTAACGCATTTGGTGTAAAATTAAGACCCAAGTCAGCATAAAACCCTATGTGTGCGTGTGAATCAATAATTCGATATTCTGATAGATTCTTCTCTGATTTCAATTCAGTGCTTCTTCCAAATATGGTGACTTGGTAAGAAATTCATAGCCACTCTCTGTGATTAGAATCATGTCCTCTAAACCAGCCATTCCTATGGTTTCTCTTGCTGTTCTAGGTTCGAAAGTCATAATCATTCCTGGTTTGAGCACATCTAGATCTGTTTCGAAGGACTCCTTTTCTGTTGTTACCCAGGGTAGCTCAACGCATTTGAGCCCAACACCATGACCATATCCTATTGGTGCGGAAGCATAACCATGTTCCTTCAAAATTCTCCTTGTTTCTTTGTCAATCTGCGAGGTTTTCACTCCTGGTTTTGCTTTGTTTAGGCCCCCCATATATGCCTCATACAGAGATGAATAGAGTTCTTTGACCTTTTGACTTAAGTGGCCGGCACAACCTGTTCTCATGCAATCACCAACATATCCATTGACGTAGCATCCTATATCGATAATGACAGGTTCTCCATCGTTCACTTTCTTATTTGTGGGAAAGGTATATTGAACTGAGCGAGGACCGGAACTCAGCATCTGAAAAAATGGTTCTCCCTCGGAACCTTGTTTAATCATCGTAGAAATTGCTTCTGCGTAAATTTCATTCTCTCTGATACCAGGTTTTATGGCATCAAGTGCTGCTCGCATTCCATCGTCCACCACTGAGGCCGCAACCTTCATCACTTTGATTTCTTCAGTACTCTTGACAGCTCTTGCAAGCAGGATCTCTTTCAATGCATGAACGAAGGTGTATTCGCGGTTCTTTTCAAGTTCCTGAAATATTGGAAATGTCATATAATCGATTCCAACTCTGCCACTCCTGATTCCAGATGATAAGAGGATAGCTTTGTAGGCCTCTGCCCATTCTTTTGGTATTATCGAGTTTTCAATTACAGGAAATGCATTCCATGGACCGAATCCTCCAGCCATTCCCATTTCGGCACCTTCTTTGTAAGGTGCAATGAGTTGTGGCTCGCCGTTTTTTGTCAAAACTGCTGTATACCAGCAGTACCAGTCAGGGACAATGACGGGACGGCAGTCTGTAACGTATCGAACATTGTCCCATGTAGTAAGAAGTATTGCATCCAGGTCCAGATTCTTAAGCACTTCTCTTGCTCTTTCGACTCTTTGATCTTTCAATTTTTCCCAGTTGATACTATTATCTGGAGACATTTTATCATAAAAAATGACATTGATTTTCTATATTTAAACTGTAAACTAAGAGGACCGCTCCGTTATCCTTGAAAAGCGTCTAAGATACTCTTCACTTGCCAGCTGTTCCTATGCTACACGAAAGCCTACTCCGAAGCCAGTCTTTGCATTCTCTTATAGTTTTGATCTGTAAGTTTTTCTTTCATTCCGCGATAAGGAGAGCCTCTTCTTCAGGAGCATGTGATAGATTATGGCGAGCATTTTCTCTTGCAACTGCGCCTCTAGCTTTATTGCGCCCTCTCATGCTAGCAACTCTCTCGTAGAAGCTTCCGAGCCTTTCATGATGCTGGCGTGCAATTTGGGCAACCTGTATCGAAATCCATCTCAGCCATTTAGATCCTTTCTTTGTTATTCTGCCCATGTGTAATGTGTTTCACGATTGCTATATTGTACTCGGAACAAGCCCAGCCCAAGAGCGGAGCTTCTTTGCGTTTGATAATCTTTTCACGTCGCCTATTTCTGCTACCATGAGCATCGAAGAGTAGAAGTCTATTCCCAGCAGTGTCATCAGCAGTTTGATCTCTTCACTTTCTATCGCAATCGAAGCAATGTCAGTCGTGATTAGGTCAGTCTGTTCCTTCAAACTCTTCAGGAGCCCGATGTCGCTTTCTACTGTAGGATGGCGCTGTCTATAATACGTTCCAGCTTCAAGGATTCGAGCCATTCCATTCCTTTCTTTTCGAACAGGTCTGAAAATTCTGGCTTGAGCTCTTATTTGTCGAGAAGAGGCTCTATTCTGTTCCTGATGTCGACGCTCATCCGCACGAGAGAAGCTCTGTGCCTAACCAGGCTTCTCCAGTCCCTTCTTCTCTCTTCGTAGGAACGTAACTTTCAGCCACAAGACTCCCTCTCAAGAGGTTGTCAAGAACTCTCGAATCAATGCGGTCTGTCTTTATTCTGGCTTCCGCAATCATTCTATTCTTCACAGGATTTGCAAGGACAGTCTTTACCCCATGTTCTGTGAGAGTGTCGTACAACCTGAGCCAGTGATTTCCCGTGGCCTCGACCACGGCTCTTGCATCCAGTCCATTGACAGAGGATAGCAGACAATTTGCACCCGCGCTGTCGTTGGAAAGAGAAAGCTCGTTTACTATTGTACCGCCATCTCCCTTTACGCATGCCTGAAGTTTTCGCTTGCCAATGTCGATTCCTTCTGACGAATGTTTCCATAGCTCTTTGGCAGGCTCTCAAGTAGAGCCCTCCTAAAATGAGATGTACACTGTAGTACATTATCTTGTACGGAGTTCTTTGTCCTCTTTCTAAGAATCTGTATCGAGATAGGAGAAGAAGAGAGCACGCTCTAGGCACTTGGCCTTTCGGTTTCAAGAAGAGCATAATTGGGTACAGGATTAATCATTCGTCCCATCATTTTGAGTCCGAAGCTGAATGATCTCATTATGAACATTTCGATCAATCTTCGACCGAGGCTTGAAAGATGTATTTCTATCATTGCAGTTACTTCCTTGATTGATTGATACGAACTGTTGTTAAGAAACCATTTCTGGATGCTCGCGAATATCTGCTCCATCGCATTTAGCCAAGCAGTATTTTTGGGAGTGTACGCGAGCTCTAGGTACCGGCTACCTAACGGATAGCATTAATTTCTTTGCTGTAAGATGAGCACAAACTTCTGTTCAAAATGGTATCTTGTGAGCTGCGATCCGGCTTAAGTAGCCACTACCCGAGCTTTATACTATTGTGCTCTTCAGATTTGAATCTCTTGAACTCTTTAGACATGTGCATTCTGTGGTTGTCCAAAATCAAGTACAGTTTTGTGTTTGGATACTGCACTCTAACATTCTTCAGTACCTCGACTATCTCCTTGGTGCTCTTCTTTTTGGAGAATCCGTTGAAGGCTCTTTCGTTGTGAGGAAGGTATGCCGTAGTCAGATTGGTTTTCCCTCTTAGCTTCTGGATGTCCGGTATTCTTACCTCTTCGAATCTCCACGCGGGATAACAACCACTGTACTCTTTCACGGTTATGGTTCACTTTTTGTCAAGACTCGCAACGACGCCATTTTTTGGTGGATTGTTGTAAAGCTCTAGTGTTTTGTTCGTAATTTGGGTCGTTGCTAACAATCCATTTTGTTGCTCTGGAAAAATTTGAATCCCTTTTTGGGATGAGCTTTCGCACCCAATCTGATGTTATTTCATGCTTTAGAAGACCTCTTTCTAAAAGCTAGTCTATGAGTTGAGCCAACCATGAGCTGTATGGTAAACCCAATTCATTTGGTTTGCCCAAAGCAATCTTGAACATTATCTCCTTCTCCTCCTCAGTTATCTTAGGAGGTCTCCTCGGAGGCGGAATATCTTTCGGTCCTTCAACCCCGGTTGAGTTGAATTGATTTATTCTGTCTTCAACTGTGTGTCTATGCACTCCACAAAGTTTTTTGCTATCTTGCTCGCGCTCAATCCTTTCATTCTTGGAAAGAAGGATCATTGTGTTTTTGACTTTGCTTTCTTGTCCTTTCCTTTGGATGCCTTCTCCAAGAAGGAGAGAGCTCATTGTGCGATGGCTCTCTGACGAAGATCTTTCTGCCCATGAAAGAGCGTGAGACAACGCAAATATGCGTACGATGCAGAAGCAAGAAACCTAGACAGATTGGTATGTATGATTCTCTAATCGAAAGTCCAACTTAACAGGAGAAAATCAGCGAAGGATTTTATACTCATTAAGCGAAGAGAAGAACGATCTTGCGTCTACAGCTTTTTTGAATAAATCTTGGAAATCCCTTAGGCACGCATCGACAAATACGTTGTTATTAGTCCAAATTACAATATGATCTTCAATAGAGCTTGTAATCGGTGTTCCGCCCATGAACACCTCCTTGTCGTCTACAATAAGGTACCGGAAACTTTTCGTAAGCCCGTCAGCATGGAAGATTCTAACTTTTTCGTAATATCTCTTAACGGTTTGAAGATTTTGTGCCGTAACTTCAGTAATGATTTGAACAGGAACTCTTTTAGATACTTCTGACTCTATGTCAGACAATTTCAGGTAATGCACAGGAACAGTATACCCTGGTATAACCTTCATTACACTCAATCTAGCATTCATCATAGCTTCTCCCCATCGTGTGAAAACCTGTGGACCTGACACTAGTCTGAAGAAAGGACCCGTTTCAGGAATTTTCTGAAGTGTTTTCGAAATACGACTATTTTCTAGCAGCTCGCAAAGAACTTTGCTCTTTTCTTTCAATTCTAAAAGCTCGGATTGCTTTAAACTTAACAAAGACGACACAGCTTTTTCGGGTGATACGGCGCAGTAGTAGCTTTTGTCGCCGAGCTCAACCTCAACCAACCCTAGCTTTTGAAGTGCCCTGAGGACGCGATAAACATCCGATCTATCAATCCCAATTATCTGTGCAATAACCGCAGCGGGAAGTTTTCCTTCCCTTACAAGAGTTGCATAGCAAGCTGATTGAAGAGGTGACAGTCCGAACGACACTAAAACTTCTGTAATTTCAGTTGATGACAAACGACTTTGTTACCTATAAGTTTGCATGAGGGTTATTATCAAAGTTTTCTTTTACCAAAAATCTAAGAAACATACAGGTGAAAGATAGCATGTGGCCTAATTAAGTTCCATTGATAGGATTGTCTTGTTTGGGATGATTTTCTCTTTCCCTATGCGGACAGGAATTTGTTGTAAAGCATGACCTTGAGGGAAGCTTCAGCCTTCTGGCACA